>Ga0210394_10000399_pt1 | contig 94955 bp, 105 predicted proteins | sample IncBWC12MmetaG_FD_160121 | JGI IMG/M metagenome (GOLD analysis project Ga0210394, IMG submission 160121) | Forest soil microbial communities from Barre Woods Harvard Forest LTER site, Petersham, Massachusetts, United States - Inc-BW-C-12-M | ecosystem: Environmental > Terrestrial > Soil >...
AGGTGCTTAATTTCCTGCGCGAGAATCTCAATCAGCCGCAATCCGGTACAGATTGAAACGTTGCCGCTTTCTATCGGGCCGTTCAACCGGTAATCCGTGATAAGCGCGGAATGTGAAAGATAGGGCCCAAGTTACCGGGGCACGACTTACGCCGCAAATATCGAGTCCAGACACTTAGTATCCGATGGGATTCGAATGGCACTCCCATGCGTATTTCCCCGCGAGGTAGCCGTTCGATACCCCATTCCGTGTGGCAGGTGATTCAGCAACACTGCTCGCCCCGCCGGGATTACAGCTATGAATCGCGAGCGACGTTAAATCGTTAGTACGATTTTTCCTTGCGCATGTCCTTCTGCCAGATAGCGTAGAGCTTCAGCCGCGCCGCTCAACGGGTAACGTCTATCAATGACCGGCACAACTTTCCCGCTTTCCAGAAGATCCTTGAGAAAGACCAAGTCCTTGTTGTTTATGTTCGCCACGAAGAAACCCATCTTCTTGCTCCCCGTCAGTGACAGCAATGAGCCCAGGAACAGCGTTTCGAGAATTTGAGCCGCACCGCCCCCCGCTATGACATAAATCCCGCTCTGACGCAGCGCACGGTGGTAGTCGAAAATCGTATGATGCGAGTTCGCAGCGAGGATAAGATCGTAACGCTGCCCACTCCGCGCAAAATCTGCTCGCGTGTAGTCGATGACATGGGCTGCGCCAATCGATCGTGCGATCTCCACATTTCTCGTGCTGCACACGGCAGTAACTTCAGCCCCGAAAGCTCTGGCAATCTGCACGGCAAATGTACCCACACCACCAGATACGCCTTCAACAAGAACCTTGTGCCCTGGCTGGACCCGTCCTTTGTCACGAAGAGCCTGCAGGGCTGTGCTTGCCGCAATTGGCACTGCAGCCGCGTCTTCAAACGACAAGTTGGCCGGCTTCGGTCCCACTTTTCCTTCCATCGCACAGACGTACTCTGCAAATCCCTTCCCATGAAAGCCTGTTACCCCGAACACCTCATCGCCTGGCTGGAACTGCTTTACATTTCTGCCAACAGCCTCGACTCGCCCGGCAATATCGCAACCGAGGATCTTTTGTTTCGGCGTGCGTAGTCCAGGGATCGCACGGTTCCACGGCGCGCCTCTCATCAGGAACAAGTCCAGGGGATTTACCGATGCCGCGCAAACCTTGATCAAGACCTCATAGCCTGAAGGCGTAGGTGTTTCAACCTCGGCGAGCTGCAGCACATCCGGTGATCCGTATTGTGTGCGTATGATCGCTTTCATACAGCTCTCTTCCAGTGTGCTACCGGATCGCGGCGAGATCGTCTTAGATAGGACGATCCGGGTAAATTGCGTTCGGAAAGCGAAAGTGAATTAACAGAGCGCAAAGAAGGAGAACGAAAAGTGCAATCACGCTGCCCTCCGGTCCTGCGGAACCTCCCGTGAGCCAATGCGGGCCTTGAACGGAGGTGTTCAGGAATCGACCGAGGCCGAGAAGTCCACTATCTGGCGTACCGTAGAAAAAGGTTTCTGCCCAGTCCCAGGCTGCGTGGAAACCGACAGCGAACCAGAGATTACCTGTGCGTCGAACGATAAGGCAGAAAAGCAAGCCGGTCACAACCACCTCCAGAATGCCGAGAGCGTTTTCTCCGTGATTACCCAGGTGGGCTACTCCGAACACTGCTGAGATAAACAGGGCCGCCGGCCAGAAGCGCATGCGCCTGCTGAAAGAGAAGAGCCAGTAACCGCGAAAAGCAAATTCTTCGCTCAAAGCCACGGCAAGAAATGTGATGGCCCAAGCAAAAGCGTGCCAAAAAAGCGGACTTCCGGAGACAGCAACCGAGTCAATTTGAAAGTAACCCGACACGTACTGCACCAGCAGGATCAGGGATAGCATCGCGAAACCCCACACCGTGCCTTCCCAAAACCTTATCCCGAATGCTTGACGGGGAGGAATACCATAATCGTCCAGGGGACGTTTCTCCAAGCGGGACACGATCCAAGTCGCTAGGACAACAAAAAACACCATGATGGCTTTCGTTGGCAATTCGCTACGCACCGTGAGGACGGAATCATCACGGCCAACCGCGAGACGCAACGCGAAAACATATGCCCCGGGAAGAAGGAATGCGATAGCAACCCAGATGAACAGGCGGGCGCGGTCGGCGCGACCCCAGACGCGGGCTTGGGCTGAGGGTGTCGCGGACAGTCGATTCGAACCATCAACTGATGCTTGCTCGCTTTGTAACTCCCTGGTGAGGTTGGAATCTGATTCGTTCGGCAAGGATTTACCTCCTGTTGGAAGGTCAGATTGCGACAGTCGAACCTGCAGCTCCCCAGTATGATCAGGCTCGCCTGATCAAGAACGTCTCAGGTGAAAGCGGCACACCACAATAGGATTAGGTGTTAGACTTCGCCTTCTCGAAAAGTTTCTCAATATCAGGCTGCGATATCCCAACCGCTTTCAAGATGGTCCGAACCTTACCTTCAGCGCCGAACTCAGTATTCTGAACCTTCATGGAGTCCTGCAGAACCAGCATGAATTGCTGCGGTTTGGTGCTGAAAATCTTACGCAAAACGAGAACCCGCGTCATGATCTCACCCATAAGGAATCTGTGCGAAAGCCGAAGCGCAATGTCGTTCGACGGAGTCCCGATTTACCGGCGAGGAACCCGTCAACAATTCTTTTGCGCGTGATCCTTATGAATGAGCGAACACCGTTGTTGGGACAGGTTTGGTGTGAGAATGATCCCTTCGGTTTCCCCACTCGAAGACCCATAGCGTATGTTACGCATAACTTGAATTTCAAAAGTGTCCTGTATTGGACAGGCCGCCGTACGCCGCTCCGCTATGCTTGCCGTGAATCATGCGATTTCCCAGTTGACTTGCGGTATTCGTGTTTCACAGGTTGGATAGCCACGGTGCCTCATCCAGCCTGAGGGCTTCAGCGATGGCGAGCTGGATTGTGATCTGCAAACAGTGTGGCAAGGCTATCCCTTATTTCGGAATAAAGGAAACTCTGGCAGAGTACTTTTTTCTCAAGCAACCGGAGATTCCGCCGGAAGGCGTCGAGTGTAAGTGTCCTGTTTGTCAGGGCATCCTGATCTACCAAAAACATGAACTAGAGTTTCAGCCCTAAACCCGGGCGACGCGGCGAAGCCCGATGCGCGAAACAGACTTTACGCTACTTCGAAACTCATCTGGGCCCAAACGCACCGGGGTATCATGGCGAATTGCTCCGCAAAATTCGCATGTTGATTAACTAGCTACGCATACGTGCCGCAACCGTCGGTCGTGAGCTTGTTCGGAATGGCCGTTCGCGTCCAGCCAGGCCAAAAGACAGCGAACGCTGCCACGTGCTAACGCAATGCTCGAATCCGCGGCGCCGTAATAAAGATTGATGGTGTCTCCATCCGCGTCCAGCGTATAGCCACAGGGAAACACAACGTCCTGAACATCACCGTGGCGTTCGTAGTCGGCTTCGGGCGCGAACATCCAGGAATCCCCGCGGACCAAACATTTTTCGGGTTGTTCGAGATCAAAGAGAGCCAAACCGAGGCGATAGATGGAGCTAGATGGCGTCCTGCGGACACCGTGATAGATCATCAGCCACCCCCTGGGCGTTTCGATGGGCGGCGGCGACATGCCAATTTTGTTGGCGTCCCACCATGCGCCGCGGCGGGCTTCTAGCATGAGCTTATGACTGCCCCAATGCCGCAGGTCCGGCGAGTAAGAGATCCAGATATGCGCACCCAATGGCGTCATGGGGCGATGAATCAAAGCCCAGAATCCATTGATTCGTCTGGGAAGAAGGGCTGCATCCTTGTCGTCTGGCGTCATAATGACGCCAAATCTCTCGAAGGCCCGAAAGTCTTTTGTGAGGGCCAGAGAAACACCCGGGCCGCCGCGCGAATAGGATGTGAAAGCAATCGCGTACTGCTTGAGTTCCGGAACGAACGTAACGCGCGGATCCTCGATCCCCCACAATTCTTCCGGGAACCGTTCGGGGTCCGGCGCGAGCGTCGGTTCGCGGTCGATCTGCCAGCCATCGACACCGTTGACCGAGCGAGCAGCACAGAGATGAGAAAGGCCACGAAGGTCTTCCACGCGGCACAAAAGAAGAGTGGAACCGTCGGGCAGCCGCGTAGCGCCTGCGTTAAAAACGCTATTCATGGCATAAGGCCAATCCTTTGCGGATAGGATTGGATTCGCGATGTAGCGGGTAAACAATGTGTCGTAGGGAAGCATCATTTCTCTCTCAAGAAAAATTCAACAGCAAGAAAAATAGAGGTCACACGCAACCGAGGAAGTGCGAGAACCGCAGCGCGTTGGTCAGGCTTTTTGATCGGTTGTGTCCGATTCTTCCAACTTACGCATTTCGAGAAGAGCCATAAGGAAAGAAAGCGTCGATTCCGCTCCCTGATTCTCGTTGGCACGATCAGGATGCAGGCCATCTCGACAACCGCCTGTCGTAGAGTCGTAGAGTGCAATCTGCAGGTCGTTATCGCCGAGAAACCAGTTAAAGGCGGTCCACGCTTCTTTCCGCCAGCGTCCTTTCCCCGTTGCGCGATAGGCTTGCAGAAAAGCGGAAACGGCTGCACAAGCCTCCACGGGTTGTTGGTCGAAACGGGCCTTTTCCGTTTTTTTGGAGTAGAAACCGTGGGATCCAACGGGAACGAAGTGGCCCTTTACCTCGCAACGCTGGACGGTTGCTAGCCAATCCAATGCTTCGAGCCCGGTCGACACCATGTCTTCATTTGAGCTGCGCGTCCCGGCTTGTATGAGCGCCTGCGGTAAACGAGCATTTGAGTAAGCAAGTCCATTTTCAAACCATTTCCAGTCAACCGAACGGTTGGCTTGGTAGGACGCAAGCAAGCGATTCGCGAGCGCATCCGCGGCCTTTAGGGCGGCACGGTCTCCGTGGAACGATTCGAGATATTCCAGCAGCCCGAGTAATGCGAAAGCACAAGCCCGCGGACTCCTAAACTGCACGGCTGCGGGAACTGCCAATTCAAACAGACGCCCGGCGGCTCCGCGGAGGCCAGCGTCCCTGGTTCTGCCAAGAACAGTTCCCAGGCCCCAGAGGGCCCGGCCGTGGCTGTCTTCCGAACCTTCCGGCTCCTGCCATTGGCGCTCGTAGCTCAGGCAATTTCTGAACCTTTTGGTAGCGGGGTCGAAAGCCAGCCACAAAAACGCAAGATAACGCGAGGCGAGATCCAGCGGACCGGTCGAAGCCTCACTGCCGAATTCTTCGAGCAGAATTGCGACAATGAGCGCCCGCGCATTGTCATCGGTCGAATAGCCTTCCGGGTAGTTCGGGACGACGAAAACGGCGTGCTCCACGATTCCTGTGTGGTCGGTCATGCGAAGCAAATGATCCAGCTTTACGGCCGGGAGCCGGTCGAGACTCTTTTCTGTGTTTTGTGCGGAAAATGTGGCGCGAGGATTTCGCAAACGCTCGTTGTAGACGCGCTCAAAGCTCCCCATATATTGCTGTGCCACGCGGTTCCAGACCATGTCTCTGGTGTAGAGGTACGCGCGTTTCCTCATGGCATGGCGAGCCGTGCCGTTGTCCAGCAACGCGACCGTTTTTTCGGCGATGGCCTGGGGATCGTCGAACGGTACGAGTACGCCACGCTCTTCGTCGAGCAATTCAATTGCATGTAAGTACGGCGTGGAAATGATGGCCTTCCCAGCGCTTAAGGCATAGGCAAGCGTCCCGGACACGACCTGGCCCTTATGTTTGTAGGGAGTGATATAAATGTCGGCGGCGCCGATCAATTCAACCAACTCTTGCGGACTCACAAAGCGGTTCCGAAAGATCACGTTGGCTTCCACGCCCAGGTCCTTGGCAAGTTTCTGCAGAGATTGTCGGTACTTTTCACCTTCATGCCGCAGGACATGGGGGTGGGTGACACCGGAAACCATGTACACCACATTGCTGTGACGCGACAGGATATTCGGGAGGGCCCGAATAACATTCTCGATGCCCTTGTTCGGCGAAAGCAAACCAAACGTGAGCAACACTTCCTTGCCTTCCGTTTTGAAGGCGTCCTTGTAAAATGCTGGGTCCGTAAACGCTAAATCGGGGATGCCGTGCGGAATCAGATCAATCTTTCCAGGCGGAACGTGGAACACTTCCTGAAGGATCTCAGAAGACAGCCGGCTCATTACGATCAAGCGGTCCGACAACGCCGCGATTTCCTCCATGATGGCGCGTTGATCGGGATCCGGCTCACGCAACACAGTATGCAGGGTGGTGACGACCGGCATATGAAGACCGCGCAGTAGAGCGAGGATATGAGAACCGGCTGGTCCACCGAAGATTCCATATTCGTGTTGCAGGCAAACCAGATCAATGTTGCTGAAATTTAGAAAGTCCGCGGCCTGCCTGTACGAGGCGAGCTCATCCTGAGAGAGTTCGAAGCGTATGCGGGCGGGGTAGCGATAACCTTCTTCGGTATCATTCACGGGTAAAGCCAACAGCTCGGTGGCGCCGTATTCGGCGTGGATGGCGTCGCACAGATCGGTTGTGAACGTGGCAATTCCACATTTTCGGGGAAGGTAATTCCCAATGATGGCCACCCTGCTGGGCAGGATCGGCCGTGGATGCAGCGGTCTGCCAGAGATAGATTCTTCTTTTACCTCGAGTGGACCCAACTCTTCGAGTCTCGATAATTCAGGCGCCTTCCTTTTGTCCGGAACATCGATGATTGTCGTACTTTCTATTGGAGAGATGGTCTTTGGCACCGAGATTTTTTCCTGTCTTTGAAGTCAACCGGTCTGATTTCTCACCCACGGAGCGGTAGGGAAGAGAACCGAATCCAACAGCGTCTAGTAGGATCCGCCCATGCCTCCACCGTAACCCGCGCCGGCCGCGGCCGCCTTTTCCTCTCCCTTGTAATCGGCGATCAGCACTTCCGTGGTAAGCATCAAGGAAACGATCGATGCGGCGTTCTGCAAGGCGAGGCGAGTGACTTTTGCCGGATCAATGACACCGGCTTTAACCAAGTCGCCAAACTCACCTGTCTCCGCGTTGAAGCCAAAGTTTTCATCCTTCGATTCGCGCACGCGGCCTACAACCAGCGCCCCTTCGTGTCCGGCGTTTTGGGCGATCTGGCGCAAGGGTTCTTCGAGCGCACGTTTTACGATATTTACGCCGACGGCTTCATCGTCGTGGAGTTTGAGCTTCTCCAGAGCCGGCAAACAACGCAGGAGGGCGGTGCCGCCGCCTGCGACGATGCCTTCTTCCACAGCTGCACGGGTCGCGTGCATGGCGTCCTCGACGCGAGCCTTTTTCTCTTTCAATTCGGTTTCGGTTGCCGCACCGACTTTGATGATAGCGACGCCGCCGACGAGTTTCGCCAAACGTTCTTGAAGCTTTTCCTTGTCGTAGTCCGATGTGGTGTCTTCAATCTGCGCGCGGAGTTGTTTGATGCGGCCTTCAATTTCGCTGGCCTTACCGGCGCCGGCGACGATCGTGGTGTTGTCCTTGTCGATGGTCACCTTCTTGGCGCTGCCGAGTTCTTCGACTTTGACGTTCTCGAGCTTGAGACCGAGGTCTTCGGTGATGGCCTTCCCACCTGTGAGAATGGCAATGTCTTCGAGCATGGCCTTGCGGCGATCGCCAAAGCCCGGGGCTTTCACGGCGCCACACTGCAGCGTGCCCCGAAGTTTATTCACCACCAGAGTTGCCAGGGCCTCGCCCTCAATGTCCTCAGCAATGATCAGCAGTGGCTTGCCCATTTTGGCCGTCTGCTCGAGCAAAGGCAGCAGGTCCTTCATCGAACTGATCTTTTTTTCGTGAATCAGGATTCGGACGTCCTCGAGAACGCACTCCATGCGCTCCGGATCGGTAACGAAATACGGCGACAGATAGCCGCGATCGAATTGCATGCCCTCGACGATTTCAAGGGTGGTGTCCATGGTTTTGGATTCTTCCACGGTGATGACGCCATCCTTGCCGACCTTCTTCATCGCTTCCGCTATGATGTTTCCAACCTGTTTATCCGTGTTAGCGCTGATGGAGCCGACCTGCGCGATCATGTCGCCTTTGACTTCACGAGAGAGCCGCTTGATCTCTTCCACGGCGACTTCCACGGCTTTGTCAATACCGCGTTTCAATGCCATCGGGCTTGCGCCTGCGGCAACGGTTCGCACACCCTCGCGAAAGATTGCTTGGGCGAGCACGGTAGCGGTGGTTGTGCCGTCGCCTGCGACATCGGAGGTTTTGGACGCGACCTCGCGTACCATTTGCGCACCCATGTTTTCGAGCGGGTCCTTCAGCTCGATTTCCTTCGCCACCGTTACCCCATCTTTTGTGATGATGGGTGACCCGAACTTCTTCTCGATCACAGCGTTCCGGCCCTTGGGGCCGAGTGTGATTTTCACCGCGTCCGCCAGAATGTTGACACCGCACAAAATCGCTCGACGCGAATTCTCACCAGTTACAATTTGTTTTGCCATTGGACTTCGCCCTCCCGGGCGATCGAATACTTGAGTTAGTTAAAAATCCGTAGTTGAAGCGCTATCTACTTCTTGCCTGATGCCGCCTTGGCGATCCCAGCAACCTTCGCCAGGATTTCTTCCTCGCGCAGAATCAGGTACTCCTGATCCTCGATCTTGATGTCGTTGCCCGTGTACTTGCCAAACAAGATGCGGTCACCAACCTTCACGTCGAGGGCAATACGATGCCCCTTTTCCAACTTGCCGGCACCGACGGCGATTACTTCGCCTTCGTGCGGCTTCTCTTTCGCCGTATCGGGGATGATGATCCCGCCCTTGGCGGTTTCCTTCTCTTCCAGTCTGCGTACAAGGACGCGGTCATGCAGGGGAGTGATATTCACAGTCATTTCTTTCCTTTGACCTCCATCGGATGTATTTCAAAAATCACAAGAAGCGGTCGCGGTCCGCCACTACGGGCGAAAGCTTTTCTGGTTTTTTTCTCGTGTCACTTCCAGATCGTCCGCTAGCTTTCTCTTCTGGTCGGCTTCCTTTTCTGGGCGCTCCTGTTCCTCCAGTTTCACTGCTTCCACTCCGGCACGTTCCACTTCAGCATTGATTTGCGTGGAGTAAATGACGAGACCAAAATGATCGCTGAAAGAAATGCGAACGAGATCGAAGGAGTATTGGGAGTCTTTCCAGGACGCGAGAGGACCTGGTTTCATGTTATAGAGCGTGCTCATGGCCGGGTCGATTTCCGACTCGACAGTAGTCGCTGGACCGTATTTCGCCGAAATGGACTTCACCATATCGTCCGCGGTAAGCCCTTCCGTGGAACTATGCTCGTAAGTGACGGAGATCTTGTAGAGGCGGCCGTCGGCGAAGGAAAGGATCATCTGTTCAACGGTCTCGGGCCGGGCAGAAAGCCCTGAAGTGCTCGAAGGCCACCAGATAAGCTCCTGGATCAGCATCGGCCGATCATGAATGGTCTTGACGTCCGCCAATTTCTCGTCGCTAAGCTTTAAGACATTGGCCAAACTGGTCCCAAGCGAGAAACCACGATATTTCGAGAGATCCTGCCCCTGGAGCAAAGAAGCCCAAAAAAGCAAGACCGTAAGACAAAGAATTGAACCGCGTATCGTTTTCATTTTCGTATCTCCCTACGTGCCTAGAACTTCAGATCAGGACCGCATCTTGTTTTGCGAACACTTGTCCGTGAAGCAGTCTCTCGCCGCTATCCGAGGTGTTCTCTGACGCCGCGGCAGTCACTCCCGGGATGCGACCCGCCACCGGGACCAGATAAAGACTTTCCTGAAGGTGCCGAGAATGCGCGGTAACGCTCACGAACGAAAGGCCGAGAAAGCGCTTCACGATGATTTCGGTGATTTCGAGGCAGTTGAACTGCTCTCTTTTCAATTTGCTCAGGATCCGTCCAACCGCTCGACGTCCCGTTTTTGATCCCTTGCGACCTAAAGCGATGGCTTGAATCTCTCCGGCAAGATAAAAAAAGTTCCAGTTCGCTTTCTGGATCCTCCGGCCGAGTTCGCATACATCGAGATTTCGGACGACTGTCCAGCCCGGGAATACCAGGTCGGTTTTGACGGCTAAGTCGACCGGGAATGGTGTGTTCTCTCGTATTAGAACAGTTCCAGACATGTTGTCGGATGACATTTGAGCTTCCTTGAAGTTAGCCTTCATTGGTTCGCTGCGGCGCTTGCCTGTTGCCTGACACGGGCTCTTAGGATTGGCGGGCGTAAATCCTTCGGCCGTTCATGAGAGCGACGAGAACCGTTAGAAGTACCGCGCAAATTACGACAACTAGAGTCGTAACAACCATGCCTCCGAAGCCGCTTAAGCCAGCGGCGCCGATCAAGTATCCGCCTGCCACCGCGCCACCGATTCCCGTCACTATGTCCATGAACGGGCCGTATCCATTGCCGGTGAGCATTCTTCCCGCGCCCCATCCGACCAACACCCCTATGAAAATCCATGCAAATAAATACATACATTCCTCGTTGCCCGGTCCATTTGAATACACTCGGGCAGACCGGGCTTGCCCTTCTGACGAAGTTGATACGAGCTCTTATCCAACTGAAGCGGCGGCGATCTTGTCGAAGGAAGGTGGACTTCACAACCTCGTAAGCGTCGTCCTCGGACAATCCTTCAAGGAGTGTTGCCAGCTTGTGTAGGACTCCATATATCCCGACAGGCCGCCGGTAGCGCTCTGTCTGACCGTCCAATGCCATATCCTATAGAGTTTCAACTATAGGCGCTGTGCTGTTTTATACAGTTTCACGAAGATCGACCGCCGGGTGTGCATAAACCAGAAGGCCTGCTCACTGCAGCTTTCTGCTATCGGAGATCGTTCCCTCAGCTTTTGCTCAGCTCGCATGGAAAGGGCGTGTTCCAGGGTTCCAAAAGAGAAGGACGGTGAGATGACAGACATCGCCCGACCCGCCCAGACCGGTCAATGTCGCTCTGTCCCGCCGTCCAGTGGGAAATCCTAGGGGTTCTGGATTGCCGGCGCTGTTCTGTTTTGCACAGTTTTGCGAAAATCCCCCTGATAGGATCAGCATGGATGCGGAAGATCCACGTCTAGGATGCGGCGCAAGGTGAAGATGATTAAGAAACGAGAGAAACCCGGGAAGGATGGAAAGATTGACTCTTTCAATGCCCAAGCTTTTCTCGACAACGCCGGGATAGCGAGAAAAGTGACTGAATATCGGCGAAATGAATCCATTTACTCGCAAGGTGACGCGGCTGAGACTGTGATGTACGTGCAGAAGGGCGGCGTGAAATTGTCCGTTGTGAATGGCTCGGGAAAGGAAGCTGTCGTTGCGATGTTTGGCCCGACGGACTTCTTCGGCGAGGGCTGCATGGCCGGTCAGACGCTACGGATGGGCACGACAACAGCCGTTACCCCGACTACCCTCCTTGTCATCCAAAAAGGCGAGTTGTTGCGCGTGCTCCACGCGGAGCATGCGTTATCCGACCATTTCATCGGGTATATGCTCGCGCACAACATCCGGATCGAGGAGGATTTGATCGATCAACTCTTCAACTCCAGCGAAAAGCGGCTGGCGCGGACGCTGCTGCTTCTGGCGCGCTATGGGAAACAGGAACAACCCGACCGCATCCTGCCGAAAGTTTCCCAGGAAACCCTGGCGAGCATGGTCGGAACCACGCGCTCGCGGGTGAACTTTTTCATGAACAAATTCCGCAAGCTGGGCTTTATCGAATACAACGGCAAAATCAAGGTCAACAAGTCATTGCTCACTGTTGTCTTGCACGAATAGCAAGAATTCCTGGCTAATCTAGATTTGATCCACCACCCCTGAGCTAGGGGCGAGAGATTCGCTAGAGTGTGCGCGGCCATGAACCGCAAGGCGCATACAAAAACAACTGTCCCAAACGCACACCCGCCTGCTTTCCATGAAAGGCCTTGTCGCTCAGTTGGCGGAGCCCGCGACAGCTGTCGGGGAAGGGAGCTGAATAGGTGTTGAAGGAGTAGCCTTTTCTGAAAATGGCAGAATATCGGGAGCTTGAGCCGTTGCCCCAGTCGGGAACGGTTGCCAGCGGACCGTCAAGGCTTTGACTTCTGATTCCCCGCCGGTCACTTGCAACTTACGGGCAACTTCCGTTGCCCCGACCATCACGGAGGCGCCCTGCTGCAATTCCAGAAAAAGCATTCTGCTGTCGGAGTAATAGGTCTGTCCGGTGGCGGTTTGCGCTTTGAATACAGGCGCGACGCAACGCACGAATTGTTCGCGTGTAAGTTGCGCTGTCTTGGCCAGGTTCGTTGCGATGAAGTCGCGCTCGGCGTCCACATCCGGGTCAATTTTGTGAAAGAGCCGAAACCTATGTTTCACAAATTGGATAGCAACATCGTGGGTTGCGGCACCGACCCAAAGAGGGACACCGTCCGCCACCCGATCCGTTTTCCAGATTCGCAGGTGATGCCGTCGTGCAACGATAGATTTGGGATCAGGAAGCGCGTACGAATAGTCCTGCGGCCTTCCAAAGACGTAAAGCTGATCCATTGGCAGCTTCGCGTAATGTTGTCGCTGCCAAAGTAGATGCCAAATGATTTGCGGTGTGGATTTTTCCACTCTTACCCAACCGGCGTGCGCGAAGGCTTGTTCTAAATCCTCTTCTTTGGCCGCGAAAATCAGATTCAGCATATCGCCCTCGCGCCCTTCACCGTTTAGAACCCGTGGCGGCAACAGTTTGATCATCTCGCCAAGATCTGAGGCGGCTCGCAGGGCAACCGGCAAATCCTTAGGGTCTAGGGAGAAATCACCCTTCGTGTACGCCGTCACTTCCGTGCCTTGCAAAACCGTGCTGTCTCGGCCAGGCGTCAGCAAGAACGCGGGCGCGGCCGGCAAATAGATGACCGCCGTTATGGCCATCCCCACAGCCATGCGGATGGAGCGGGATCTCCCTTTGAATTCCTTGCGCGCGGTCAATTGCGCGGTCTCGCCCGTGGTGAGTTCTATCGAATCCACGTTGATGATTACGTCTCCGCCAATCCCCAGGGGACGTTTTCTTTTGACTCTAATCACCGAACCTTGCGCCTTGGCGCCGACGCTGATTACTGTGAACCCGCCGATGTCGACTTCTTTATCAACTACAAAGTCCAGACGATCGCTGTTATGCAGATGCGCGGAGGAGATCGTGTGCTCCAGTTGGAGTTTTACGGGAGTGCCGCCTTGCATGATGAGCATTGGGGAGCTACGGGGTAATCCCTGGCCCAAAAGCCCTAGCGGCAACGACAAAAGAAGGGCATAGGCCGGTAAAGCATGGCGTTCCGCGCGGAACATGTGGCACTGCCTTTCGATTGAAGCCAAACCGCTCAGAAGCCAGCCGCAAGGGCGGCGATCCATTTGTCGCGATCGGTCTTTATCTGTTCGAATTAAATGCCAGTTGCAGACAAAAAATCTGTTCGGAACTGCACATAATGAGAAAGCTTCTGCACGACTAGGAAGTTTTTTGACGGATGGGGCAGCTCGCCGGGATAGGGATAATCCCGGCAGGCTGGTGGCTCAATTACTTGATCGAAGCGGCTTCCTTTGATTCGTTAAGCGGCGCGCTCTTTTGCAATACATTGACGAGTTCGTGGCCAGTTGGAGGCACGGTCATTTTCTCGCCTCTGACGATGTCCTTTGCCTTGATGGCGTGTCCATAGACCCTTTCGCTCGCCTCATCGTCGGGGCGAAGCGTGGTCCCTGCGAGAGAGACGCCGGCAAACAAACCGCGGGAACGCGAATAGCTGAGGATCTCGGCGCGCATCCAAGCGTCGGTGTTCGCAGAAGCGTCACGGCCCACAGGGCCTGCGGCAACTGAGGCATCTGCCCCCAGTTTGACCTTGCTGCTGAGAATCGATTCCATTCCTCTATCGTTCATGACCAGCAGGATCAAGTCCGTGGCTTCGGCCCCGATTTGGAAACCGAAACTGCCGCCTTCCAGCGCATACATCGCCGGAGCTCCCCACCGTCCGCGGAACTTGTCCCCTGTGCGGCAAACCATGGCTCCGCGCCCATATTCGGCGCCGACCACAAATGCCGCTTTCATCAAGGACGGAAATACGATGACGCATTCCGCCTTCTCCAAGAGGTCATGCGGAATGTTGTCGGGAATGTTAAGCACTTCCTTCAAGACCACGCCGCTTTCTTCAAGTCGTTTTTGCTCTTTATTCAAATCTTGAGCAGATACCGCCGCCGCCAGGAGCGTAAGACATGCTGCGGCAACCACGTATTTCTTCATAACAGACCTCCACGGTCAAACTTCGCTTATCGATTGTTATTTCACCAACGATTCGTGGTTGAAGATCTCTTTCAACACACCTACAACACGAGAGGGCTATGCGTTGCCCGACTCTCAGGCGGGGCACTTTCCTGATCTCTCACGAAGACTTTTGCCGGACTCCGAGGGTGAGCATAACGACTCCGCCCACTAACGCCAGGCCGGCGAGCAGTGGCGAAACATAAACGTGCTCGTGCTTGTCCACAGTGGCGTGGATCGGCCCGACATCCAGAAACTTGTCCCGATGCGTATAGTTGAATCCCTGATAGGCGAGGGTAAAACCACCCAGGACGATGAAGAGAATGCCACCCCAAATGAAAGGTTTCATGGTGATAATCGCGCCGGCGTCTAAACCGACCCTCTCCTACCTTGAATCAAGTTAATCACGAAGATAGCTAAGGCTACGACTAGAAGAACGTGGATCAGCCCGCCCATGGTGTAAGAAGTAACCATGCCAAGCAGCCATAGGACGCAAAGTACGACGAATATTGTCCAAAGCATTGTATTTCCATTCTCACAAGAGATTGTTAAAGCGCTTGTGCCGCCTCCGAAATCAGCCGCGATGTTTTCGGATAAGCCATATTAGACGGCCCGAAACCGTTCGTCTGTTCACTTGCGGACACATTTTCATTTACTTTTCGGGGCTGGCGGAAAGACGCGGAGTAGGAGTATCGAGCCTCAATTGGTCAAGGGATGCCAAAACGCTTTGCCAGCGAACATTGTCCTTTTTCGTTTCGATGGGAACAGAGAGCTCTGCATAAAAGCTGAGAATATTGTCACGGAGGCCTGGCGACGTCAGATCGAAGTTGCGCTTGGCAAGTTGACCTAAGAGCTTCGCGTAGGTTTCGTCAAGCGAATACCCCATCGGCTTCTGCAGGCAGCCCGTCGAGCGAGTCCTGCTCTAATTTGGTCTTTTGAGCTCGGAGACAAGTTTCTGCGCTTCCTGCATTCGCTCTCTGTAGAACAAGGGACAGATTAGGACTGTTGTGGCACCCACGCGCACATGTTGCCTGATGCCTTGCTTCGATAGGAATAACGATAAGGCCGTGTACGTTTTGATTTCTTTCTCCAGAAACTTGACTGCACGACGTTTAGATTGATCCATCACCCACCTCCGACTTGGCAGCCACAACCTGCCGGAAAAGTCGACCGTCAGAATCGACCGTTAATTTCAAACCATCTCAAAGGATTGGGGCAAACATTCCTAAATCTGTCCAAGAAGCACGAGAACGACCACGACGATGAGAACGAGTCCCACGCCGCCGGTCGGCACATATCCCCACTGCCGACTGTGCGACCACCGCGGCAGGGCACCAAGAGTGCCAGAATCAAGACCACGATCAATATAGTTCCAAGCATGGTTCACTCCTTGTCCAGTTGCATTCCGCCCTGAATCCCATGCGATTCCGTCCTAGCGGGGGTTGCTGGAAAGTTGGGCCGCAGTTTTCTTCGATTGACTTAACGGTTCAAGCACTAGATCACGACGGTGATCGCAAAACGAGAACCGGGATAGTACGGGTCGTACATGTAATAGCCGCCATCGACGTAATCGATGTAGAACGGGTCGGTGTAATACCAATAAGCTGGCCACGGTTCGACGTAACCAAACCAATAACCGCCGTACTGGAAGCGAGAATAGCCGCTGACCATAACCGGGTTGCCCATGCGGAACTCGTGCTCTCGGCCAAAGTTCGAACGAAACCGTTCGTCGGGAATGCGACCGCTACCCCTGTGGCTCAGGCGGAGTGCGGGTTGCGCGTGTTGTGTAGCCGTTTCCTCCTGCGTGCGCTGAGGGCCGTTCGAAGAGGATGCAGTCTGCTGCTCGCTGTGCTGCTGTTGCTGTCCTTTGACCTGCTGTTGCTGCTGATTGTTGGACTTGGCGTGTTCTTGCTGCTGCTGTTGCTGCCCCTTGGCCGCCTGCTGTTCTTTTTCGGGCTTCGCTTGTTGCTCTTGTTTCGGAGCCTTTGCTTGCTGCTGCTGTTTTTCGGGCTTTGCCTGTTGCTCTTGCTTCGGGGCCTTCGCTTCCTGCTGTTGTTTCTCGGGCTTCGCCTGTTGCTCCTGTTTGGGAGCTTTTGCTTGCTGCTGCTGTTTTTCGGGCTTCGCCTGTTGCTCTTGCTTCGGGGCCTTCGCTTCCTGCTGTTGTTTCTCGGGCTTCGCCGGCTGTTCCTGTTTCGGGGGACTCGGCTTGTCTTCTGGTTTTTCCTGGCGTGCGTCTGCCATGGGCGCGAATCCCAAAAGCAAAAACAGTGCTGTGGTACTAAATGCTCCAATTGATTTCATCATGTTATCTCCACTAACCGCGTATTCTTGCGCGCGCCATTCGAGACGTCAGGCGCGCTGGTTCTTGTCGATTCACAAACCTTGATCCGCGAATCGCGACTCTCGACTGAGCCGCTCATCGGCATTATCTACGTCCCTACGCGTATATGCGCGAGAGAATGAAACAGTCCAAAAACGTTTAGGAGCCACAACACCACGGCAATGACTACGACCCCGTTCAGAATTGATTTGATGGTGCCCTGCATTGGGATAAAGCGGTTCACCAACCAGAGCAAAACGCCCACGACGATCAGGGCTATTAGAATTTGAATGAGAGGCATGCTCTTTCTTCCTTTCTTTCGATGTTGCGAGACACTTCCAGCCTGGGCCGGAAATGCTCCTTGCGCTTTCTCGTTCAGAGAACCGCTGGAGGCTTGGCTCGACAACAGGACCGGCTCTTCCGCCAAAGCCCTTGTCTAAATTGTCGTTCGATATCCTTGAGGCTTGCGACCGGCGCGGGGAATAAGCTTCGTGGATGGACTGTCCAACAAAACAGCCCTTTTTACAACAAACCCATCCTAGCTTCTCTCAATCCGCAGGTCTGTTCACTTATATACATGTCCGCTGAGCGTGGCAGTTGGACTCCGCACCGTGCCAGCAGTGATATAATCGGCCTAGTTCTCGGAAATACTTGAACTGGTAGTGTAAGTGAATTTATACCGTAGCATCGGGAATCAAGTATGCCTAGAGCCAACCCCAAAAAGACCAAAGCAATTTCTGCAAGAAATGCCAGTTTCGATCTGCAAGTTTTCCTTGATACCGCCGGCGCAGCCCGTCGCGTTCTCCGATTTCGGCCAGGGGAGAAGGTCTACCGCCAGGGTGAGCTCGCCAAGAGTGTCAAATACATTCAAGAAGGCGGCGTCAGACTTTCCGTTATAAATGAAGACGGTAAAGAGGCGGTTGTGGCGCTCCTCGGCCCGCGCGATTTCTTTGGCGAGGGATGTCTGGCGGGTCAGCCGATTTGTATGGCAACGGCCACAGCCATCGCGCCGACGGCCATACTATCTATCGGCAAGGCGGAGATGATGCGAGTGCTCCGCACAGAACACGCGCTCTCGGACCTGTTTATCTCCCATATGCTGACTCGGAACATTCGAATTGAAGAGGACCTGGTTGATCAGCTTTTTAATTCCAGCGAGAAGCGCCTGGCTCGGGCCCTTCTGTTGCTTGCGCGTTACGGCAAAGACGACCAGCCGCACCGAGTGCTTCCCAAAATATCGCAAGAGATGCTGGCGGAAACGATTGGAACCACGCGGTCCCGGGTCAATTTTTTCATGAACAAGTTCAGGAAATTAGGCTTCATCAAATATAACGGCGGCCTACAGATCAACACCTCTCTCTTGAGCGTCGTGCTGCACGACTGATGCAAGCGGCTATATCCTTGCTGAAGCCTCGAATGATGTAGCGGCAGAAAACCTTATCCTACTGTCCCTGTCCAGTATTCTCGCGCTCGGAACGATTTCGGCATGTTTGTCGAAGTTGGCGGAGTGTCCAATTATGGACAGACGAATGCCTCACTTAAAGCTAGACTAACTGTAGGTTGCAACCGTCTGGCAGAATTTCACCAAATTCTGACTTAACAATGGGGCGGCGCTCGATTGGGCCGCCCTTTCCATCTACCAGGCCTTGCTAGCTCCGATCGGGGAGCGGCCGGGGAGCCCCGCGAGTTTCAACTATGATGCTTGCACTTTATCCATTTTTTGCTCGCCTTCGTAGTTTGGTTGGGTTGGTGCCTGCTTTGGTGAAAAAGCTACTGGGGACGAAGCCACCAGAAGAAAAGTTCGCGCCACAGCGCATGTGCCCCTATTGTGGACTCATAACCTCGCGCTCGAAACGATATTGCCTGGAATGCGGAAAGTCTTTCAAGCCAGCTTAGAAGCCGATGCGGAAAGGACGACGAAGATGCCTTTTAGCGGAAATTGTCATACGTTCGATTCTTCCACCTTGAAGGCGCTAAATGATGACGGGTCGGTTTATGGGCTGTTTAAGGTGGACCTTCCATTCCGCCCCGACCATTACACCTGCCTATTTGTGGGACAAACAAACGACTTGAGGGCGCGCCTCCTCGAGCATTACAGCCATCCTTCGATCGCCGGCGTCACGCATTTCTTTGCCGAGGCCAGCGCGACCGAAGAGCAACGAAATCCACGCGAAAGGGAACTGATCGCTGAATTTAACCCGCCCGGAAACAAAACCAGCGAGATTGCAAACAAATAATCCGTTCAAGAGCCTAACTCGACTCCTCGGAGACACACGACTGAGATTCGAATTTAGTGAAGGCGGGCAGGAGACATAAGCGGCGCGCGCACTCGTTTGCTTTTCATCGCATACAGCGCTTTGTCCGCGGCGTAAAGAAGAGTACCGATTGCATCCGCATCTTCCGGATAACTGGCAATTCCCAAGCTCACCGAGAGCGAGGGCTCCTCGGGTTCGTCTCCGAGGAGTTCACAAATTCTTCGTGCTACCAATGAGGCAGCGGCTGGAGATGTTTCGGGAAGGACTAATGCAAACTCGTCCCCACCGTGTCGCGCCGCAGTGTCGATGGACCGGCAGCAGTCCTTCATAATTTGCGCCAAGCGACAGAGCGCCCGGTCGCCGCCCACATGACCGAATTGATCGTTGATATTTTTCAATCCGTCGAGATCCAACAACACAACAGAGAATTCACGGCCAGTACGCTTGGATCGCCCAATCTCCGCCTGTAATATCTCGAAAAGGTGGCGATGGTTTGCCAAGCCCGTCAGTGAGTCGCTTGAAGCTTGGTAGCGAAGTTGATCCTCGAGCTTCCGCTGTTCGGTGATATCGACAGCGATAATTTCGCAGCCATTGAAATTCCCTTGTTCATCAAAGGCGTCACGGCCACTGAGTCTTGCCTTCAGGAGCGTACCGTCCTTTCTGTTCCACTCCACTTCGATCGGTTCAAATTGCATCGACTCTGGGGAGTTTCCGGGCAACGGTTTTCCTTGCCAGAGATTGAGGATGATCTCAGACGCACGGTTCACTGCAAGTAGTTCCTCTTTGGATTCATATCCGAGCATGGTCAAGAGAGCTTTGTTGACCTCAAGAAATTTTCCTTGCGCATCACATCGGCATATACCGTAAGTAGGATTGTCCATGAGTGCACGGTATAGCGAGCGCGAATGCCGCAGAGCCTTTTCAGCTTCTTCCAACTCCAGGCGCAGCTTTCTCACATTAAGTACCCGGCGAACGGCCATCGGCAATTGATTGATGTGTTCTAGTTCCACGCATTCGAACGCGCCTTGGGGGACTAAGTTCGCTATGGACTCGCACCCCTTGACAGCGACTAGGACGATCAGAGGAATTGCTTTCCGGGTTTGATCCAAGAGCTGCAACATTTGCGGTCCTTTGCAGCTCGGGCTGGGGTACTCGACGAGGATGACATCGTAGGACTTGGATCGCACGTCAGCCGCACATTGAGCCAGATTCAAGGCAACATCCGAAGTGACTTCAAAGCGCGCTTTCTTTAGCTCTTGCAAGCAGCCATCCACCGCCCCTGCGTCACGATGAACGAAAAGGACGTTCAGGAGACGGCCTCTGTGAAAAGCCGTGCTTTCCCGGAGGAACTCGCTGCGATCAGACAGGGTTTCGTTTTGAAACAGGTGCGATATAGAAGGCATATTTAGGGCCGTCGAAGAGGTCCGCGTACTGACAGGAAATCCAGACGCGCACACGCCCTCCCGACGATCCTAGATCAACGGTGAAACAGAAGCTGTACCGTTTTGAACACTTCAGCCGACCGTCGCCGTGTTGCCTGTTCCACGACAACTACAGGCAACCGTGAGGGGAGCTATGCTGATTGCTAGTGGCAATCGAGACTTACGGCAAGAGCGGGCAGTCCGTCAGTTTACCTCAACACGAAGAATATCGACTCCCCGGTGAGTGATTCTGACCTGCGCGTCGTTATGAATGTATCCGCGATTCCAGGCGGAATTGAAACCAATGGAGTCCCAGCCACTGCCATAGTGAAAAGACAGTCCGCCTACTCTGAAACTCTCAACAGGATGTCCGCTAGGGGGCATAGGGACAAACTCCTTCACGATCCCTTCTGTCACCTGATAATCGCCCTCGGCGAGCGCGAGCTTCATTTGGCGATATTCGACAAAACTGATCATCGCGACCACGAGGGAAGTTCCAAAACAGGCGATTGAAATAAATAGGAAGAGTTTTCCTTGCAATACGGAGCGTGGGCCGGGAGACCTTTTCAAAGCCCAGTCCACCGCGCCAGGTACAAAAAGGAACAACGGGATGAAAAGACAGATGGCGAGTTGAGAACCGTTCTGCAGAGCGTCAAAGACAACATGGTAGTGCACGCCGAGTCCTCCTTCTCAACCAACACAGAATTGTTGCCCCCGTCCAGTTGAGCGTCTGAAATAGCAATGGCAACGTATTTAATCTACTGCCGTCGCAGGTGACCGCCAGGACTCGCTGAGCACAGCCCGGTAGTGGTATTTACTTACCTATTTCGCCTTGCGAGCCTTCTTTGGCCAAGGATAAGAGGAATCCACGGATTGCGTCTGTTCGAAATGGCACACCTTCTTGTTGTTCACTTCAGAAATAGAATTCGCCTCCGTGCAAAAGAGTACAGATATTTGTGCTAGTTGCTCTTATGCTGTTCCTGCAGCCTGTGAGACACGGTTATCCGGCGATACAGAGGCGCGCAATCTGAGACCCAGCCATGGAAGAGCTTACGACAGACGTCCTGACAGAGGTGGGAAGCAAAACGCGGAGCGCACTGGGAACTGAGGCTATCGTCATGACGGCCGCGCTGACTGGTACGGCCAATCAAATAGAGTGGGCTGAGCAAATCAAGGAGCGCGTCGGCAAAGAATTTGATCGCGTTGCGAATGCGATGAGATCGGTAGGCGCCAAGCAAGGGGACCTGGACCGAACGGTTACTTTGGAATTGGTGGCGATTCTGGAAGAGAAACGTCTAGAGGTAATGGCGAATGATCGGGCTGGGTACTTCATACATGATTGGCAAGAGTTGCGGGATCAGGTTCGACAGATGGTCGTGACAGATCCACGTTACGCAAACGTCATGGGTAGATATGCAGCGCGAAGGCCCGGGACAACAAGCTATCCTGAGTTCCAAAAGACTCGATGGCCAGAAGGGGCGGAACTATAAAGGAGTGCTGCTGGCGTAAATATGCAGGCCACAAAAAGACCAAAGGATCGCCACATCGGACTTGCTTTCTCTTCGGATTCTCTGTGGTGCAAGGAAATTCGCCCGTTTACTTTTTCTCGGGAGCGCCCATGAACACTTACTATCATGCTCATCCTCAAACGGTGGTTGGTCCCCGAAACAGTCGTCACGAGGGGGAGCCCCGACAAGCATTCGACTGGGTTTCCGATTTGAACGAGGCCAGTAGGGGCTCGCTTGATTGTGTCCAGGCGACGCAGCGAAGATTGAAACAGCGTCACAGTTTGGAAACGACCCTCGTCGAGGTGAAAGACGAAAAGTTGATGACACCCATGTATGTCATTTCTTTGGCCACACGCAACGACGACAATTCAGTCGGTTGATTTACAAGGACCATCGTGTTGTCGTGCGGTAATTGCATACCCGCCAGCTCCACTTCAAGGCTTTTTTTTGAAAGCGGTTACCCTAATTCATTCGCCCAGTCGGATAGGGTACGAATATATTCGTCGAAGGCGTGTTGCTGCTTAGCGACCAGGTCGTCGAAGGTTTTTCTGTTGAAGTAGAACGTTCCCGGTCCGAGAAGGTCTCGCAGTTCTTCAGCGGCCTTCTGCACTGAGTTCCAAGCGTCCACTACGTCTTGCCGCGTTGCCATTACCGGAAGGGTATCACGGATCATGATGGGCGCAGGTGGCAGGCTCGGCCGGCGAACCGCTCGCCGGAGAAGTGGGTTTGATAAGGGGCCGATCTGGAGGGAGGCTAGGTCCGTTCTTTCTGAACAGGCTAGCCCTGGGGTGTGGTGGAGTTAGTCAGAGAATAAATAAACCTTACTAAGAGAATTTGCTCAAGGCTGTGCAGAAGTGCACAGTTTCCACTTTTGAGAGCGATTATCATGCCACACCGGGCGTCGACGAGAGTGAGTGGCCCGGGAGTCAGCCGGGCGATGCCGACGAATGACGGTGTGGTTCCAGCCGTTGACCCCGCTGACCTTAAAAGCGCCGCCTTTCCATTTACTGGCCTGCTAAGCTCATAACCTTCCGACTGGCACGCGCCATTTAGCCGACAGATATAATGAGGCACTGCCCGAATGTCCCTATTGCCTGCGCGGTTGCCTCGGGATTCACACTTCATGACCTGGCGTGAATACCATGACTTGACGAAGCACAGCGTCGCGTCGCTTCAGCGAACTCGGCACTATCTCGATTGGGCAAATATGCCCAACCCTTTTCGACACTATGAGGGCGTCCCCGTTCTGGATTTGCCGGCCGACCCGCCGGCTCCGCGGATTTCAGCTCTCGAAGTACTCCATGGCAAAAGAGGAAATACTCTCGCTCGGGACGGTGCGGAATTCCTGTCGCAGTTGATGTTCTATTCCGCCTCGATCAGCGCGTCTAAACGAGTCCCATCTACTGGGGATACTTACGCTCTGCGCGTCAATCCGTCTTCCGGAAACCTCCATCCGACCGAATTTCACTTTTGCGCGCGAGGATTGGCAGGGTGGCTCGATGGTCTCTATCATTACCGCCCCTCATCCCACATGGTAGAACAACGCGCCACCGGAGATTTTGGCGAGGAATTTCTAAGCACCTCCCGCCCGCTCATTTTTGTCTTGACTAGTATTGTGTGGCGCGAAGCATGGAAATATGGGGATCGGGCATATCGGTATTGCCTGCATGACATCGGACATGCCTGGCAGGCTTTAACTCTTAGCGCGCGAGCCATCGGATGCGAAAGCTTTGCGCTTGGGCATTTCTCAGATAACAGAGTTGCGGAATCGTGTCTTCTGGCTCAGGATGAGTGGCCGATGTTAATCGTCGGGCTTTACGGGCCGTCTATTCCCTCGAGGACGATAATTCCAGAAGAGACAGTCTTGCTTGGCGGTCAGCCCAACCGGCTTTCGGAGAAGCAGGAATCCTATCCGCCGATTAAACGAATTCACGCTGCAACGAAGATCAGCATGGAATCCAACATCCCCTCTCTTGACCCACCCAAGGTGTCCGGCCGCGGTCAAATCAGCCTGCCGTCGCGCGACTCCACGGGTCGCAGCTTCGGAGACGTCGTTCGCGGCAGGCGTTCCGCTCTTGACTTCAGAGGCGGGAGCGAGTCGATCTCCCTCTCGCAACTTGCGACTCTTCTCGCAAGCACCAAGGAACCTCTCTTCGCCGATTTCGCTACGACTCGTTTCGTCCATCTGTACATTTACGTCCATCGTGTCGAAGGTTTGGCGGCAGGCGTCTATCGCTACTGGCCGGAGCACGCGGAGCTCGAGAAAATCAGGGAAGGGGATCAACGTCTGGTGGCAGCATCTCTCAGCTTGGGGCAGGACTTGGCGGGTAATGCTTGCCTGGCCTTCTCTATGGTCGGTGATTTTGAGAATGCTGCGCGGCTCTTTGGCGATCGCGGATATCGGTTCGTGCATTTCGAGGCGGGTGCTATCGGTCAACGAATGTATCTTGCATCTGAGGCCCTTGGTTTACGGGCAACAGGCATCGGAGCATTTTTTGATGAGCAAGTGAACCAATATCTAGGGCTTTCCCCTGTGCTCGGACAAGTCGTCTACCATTTCGCAATCGGGTACCCGGTTTGCGATCCGCGCCTGGAGGCCTGAAATTAAATGGTCGGCATACTGGTTCATGGCAACAATCACTTCATTCTATCCGGGCCATTACCTGACGATGCCGCCGCATTGGCGTTGGCGTGGCACTGGTCCATCACCCAAATTGGTGAGTCAAAATCATCGTCTTTCAGCGAGTGGAAGATTAGATCGAAGGAATTTCGCGAGAATCTGGAGTGGGCGGTAATCGTTCCCGGCGACCGTGAAGCCTCTCCGGGAGTGATGCAATTGCTTGAAGAACTTAGCGCTCGTGGAGTTGCAGTCCGGCGACTGAGCACGGGCTGCTGGTGACGGGCAAATGCAAACCGAGAGAAGGCCCGAGGGCGGCTCGGACCTTCCGGTTCCATACTCGCTACGATACGACAGCTACCTTACTGCGACCTTCGCTTTGCCAGCTTCCGCGACTACTCCGAGCTGCTGCATCAAGCCCAGGGCGTCCCAGTTGACCCAGCCTTCCACCATCTTGCCGCCGGCGAATCGCGCAATGCTGATGCCGGTGATGGAGATCTGCTTCCCGGTTGGCGCAATTCCGCTCAGCTCGCCTTTGTGCGTGCCTCGGCAGTTCCAACGTACCGCGACAGTTTCGCCGTCGGCAAAGAGTTCCTCTATCGTTAGGCGGAGATCCTGGAAGGCATTGCGATAGAGAGTAGCTCTTTTCTTCTCACCTTCCGGGCCGCGTCCGACATCAGGCGTCGATGGGTCATGGTGAGCGTAATTAGGGCCAAAGAGCTCATCTGCCACTTGCAGATTGCCCTTGTTCCAAACCTCTTCGAACAGACGGCGAACAATAGCTTTGTTTGATTCAGACATAATTTGTACTCTTTCTAAGAAATTCGATTTTGATTCTCGCAGAAGGCGAGTTGGACCTGACTGGCGTGGTCTGGAGTCGCTGCGGTCTTGACCGTGCAGTCCTGTACGTCGAACAGGAAGTTTGCCCTCCGCGCGTGCGGAGAACAACCAGCCGAGGAGGTACTCCCCTCTTAACGCTCAATTTTGAGCTTGGCTCTTAAAGAGAATGCACTCGGACTACGAAGCGGGAGTCTCGCCCTAATTGGCGAAACCGCAGAATGATGCTGTTCTCTCTGGACGTGGGTGTCAAGGACAATCGAAACTTTCTTTTGTGCAAAAGAAGAGCCAGAAGCTCTCGATTTTCTTTCTCTGTGAAGCGAGGAGGTCCGTCCTTGTCATGTGCGGAGAGCCAAAGATTCCGTGCTGGCTTTGCAAAAACTGAAAGGGTGGGGTTCTGTAGCGGCCGGATTAGGACCCCGTGTAGTAAGCGTTGGTAGCCTGATGGGGCGATTGTTCTTCGGTTATCGCGGTGAAGTGCGTAAGATTCGCGATTCCGAAGTAGGTGGTGATGGCCCCGACCGAGGCGTCACGACCGGTCGCCATCAACACACGTCCCACGCGCTGCTGATTGCCTGGCGTCGAAGGTCCACCAGCGATCTTCGAGATACACCTCAAACCACGCACTGAAGTCCATGGGAGACGGGGCGGGCGGCACACCGATATCGCCCAACTATCCTGTGGCGTAGCGAGCGGGAATATTCCGGGCGCGACAGAGCGTGACAGCAAGATGCTGAAAATCCCTGCAGAGGCCGAAGCGTTCCGTGAACACGTCCAGAGCCGTCTTTGTTGGGCGAGCGTGTTGGTATCCGAAGCTAACTTTTGAGTGTACCCAATCGCAAATCGCTTGCACCCGCGACCATCCGGAATGCACTGCGCCAAACAGGTCCAAATGCAATCACCGAAAATCTGTCCACTTCGCAGTAGCGGCTGTTGTACAGATAGCGCAGGACCTCCGGTGGCAATTCTTGAATGGGAACTTCGCGCGCATCAGGGCTCACCAAATCGGGCACGCCGGAGTCATAGAACAGAGTTGAGTTGGTCAAACGAAGCGCGCCCTTCGGCGCAACAAACCGGTAGCAGCGATTCCCGAAACTGTCGATGAAGCCCTCCCTCCGTCTGCAGGGTAGGCGTAATGTGTAGCTTGTCGGCAGCGCGCAGATCCACAACCCGGGAAGGATGCACCGTAAGCAACGCCACCATAGCCACCGGGGCAGGGATCTCGAACTCGATTTCATACCCTAATCGCAGAATCATCGATTTAATCGAAAGCAGGGAAGTCCGCGCACTGAGTCTGCAACGTCCGAAGTCCGGCGGGTCATACAGCCGCGCCCCGATTGATCTTAGCAGGTGAGAATCCGATTGAATGCCGAATCGATAAGCCCGTATTCTACGGGCGCGCGGCTTCTGGCTCGTTGACCAGTTCCTCAAAAAGAGTTCTGTAGTGAATCATGGCTTGACGCAAGTCTTCGGTACGCGCCTCTCCACGCGATTGCCGAAGCGCAGTTTGGTGAGCGGCACGGTAGTTGTCGAGAACCAGCGGGTGGTCGACGGAGATGTCCGCGACGCGCTGCTCAAAGTCGCTCATCGGATAGCCACGCGTGGACATCACATCGTTAAGCAGCTGGTCGGCTTCCGCGACGGCGCCTCCCGGACCGTCGACAAAGTGTGCCTGGACTCTGCCCCAAGTCTCAACAAATCGAGCGCGATCGGCGGTGGCGAGCGGCCGGATGTGCAAGCGGTCCACGCGCTCTGCGCGCTGGTCCAACACGGCTTCCGCTTTCCGCTGGTCTCCGCCTTCTTTTACGGCGCGAGTGTATTCGGATCCGCCGAACTGCGTGCGAAGCCTTTCGGTCCGGCGTTTCCGAATCGAAAACAAAATCGCGACGCCTGCTGCCAGCATTAGCAGGACAGCGACGGCGATGCCAATTTGTGTCGTGGTTAGTTGTGATAAATTCATGCTCTCTCCAATTCTTTCTCAATACTTTTCGCGCAAAACGTAGATTCTTCGAACCTGAAAATCGCAAACGACTACCGCCTCACTGTTTTTCGACGGCTTTTTCGGCTTTACCAATGGTCTTTTGCAGTTTCCCGGCGAGCTTTTCGCCGAGACCCTCAGCTTGTAAGCGACGGTTGTTCGTCGCGCGCCCGACTTCCTGTTTAACGTTGCCCTTGAGCTCGTGATATCTTCCTTTTGCTTTGTCCTTCGTGCTTTGCTTCATGGATTTTCTCCTCCAATCAGTTCGATTTCCATTTCTCCGCAAAGAGCTGACAACCGGTAGCCTAACTAGGCACGCAGCACGCCGAGAAGGTACAAAACCACCGCGATAACTACGACTGTGCCGACGATCCCTAGGCCCCCGCTCGATCCCCACCTTGAATACCCGTAATACCCACCGCCAGTACCGAATACCAGCAACAGCAAGATAATTAGTAGCAGCATCGAAGTTCTCCTTTTTGGATTTCCACTTTGCCAGCGCCCTGGAATGTCTCCAGCCGGCTTTGGAAGCATCAGATTTAGCAATGGTGCGTCTTAAAGGCGATCACCCGTTGTCTCTTCCCAGTAAGGTGCCAGGCCATAATGTTTATAAATGCTGGTACCCCAAGTGGAGTCCGCCATGTTTGGCCAGTTCGCCTTGTCGAAACCCGGGGCGCTTTCCAGGAGTTTCTTGTCTACGTTGAGGACGATGCGCTTTTCCGCCAAGTGAAACTGAAAGGCGTACCAGGGAACGGCAAAATATTTATCCCCCACGCCAAGAAATCCTCCAAAGGACAAAACCGCGTAGGCGATCCGCCCGGCGCCCGCATCGAGGACGAGGTCCTCAATCGTACCGAGGTCCTGGTAATTTGCGTTCACCACGGTGCTGCCAATCACCGACTTTGCGGGAACGATGTCGTTGCCTTTCGCCAATTTTGTCTGTGCCATGTGTGACAACCCTTCCATTCTTTTTCGTTTCGGGGGAAATGGCTTACTCGCCGGAGTTCTCCCATGGGCAGGATCATAGAAGATGAAGGAATCGGAATCTGTTCACATCGGCACACTTTTCAATATAATTTGTCGAATTCGGGGAGTGCTGTGCTCCACGACTGATAATAGGAAATGTCCAGACGGCAGGAAGTTAGCCTGTTAAGAAAAAACAGGCTAGCTTGGAACTGGACATGGTCAAAGAACAACCAAACCCTACCAAGAAGATTGCCCCAGGTCTGTTCTGAACGGGACACTTTCCGTTTTTGAGAACCATTACCATTATCATGCTTTTTGGACGAGGGAGGCTGTTATGCCGACGAATGACGATTTGGTTCCAGCGGTTGACGCCGCTGACCTCAAAAGCGTCTGGTTGATGCAGAATGATTTTCAAGCACGTCACCCCGGTCAACCGGTTGCGATTAATATCGATGCCTATAAACGTGCATGCAAACCCGGAGCGGATGTTAGCGCCGTCTGTAATCGAGCATCCATGCTGGGAAGTTTAGAGAACGCCGCCGAATCCAGACATTTTGAATTCCCTTGGATGCGCGACAGCAGATCTGCGGAGACTATTTTCAAGATTGCCGCGGCGATTCCAATGGTCAGAGTGCAACCGGGTGTCGAGCACGAAGGGTTTCCGATCGATATCGAGGAATTGATAAGAGAGATTGAGGCGGAATCCAAGACGTGAAGCAAGGTATCAATCTGGATGCCGTCGGAGCCGCCAGCCGGGTCCGTCGCTACCATCTAACCACGAGGATGCACGCCGCCTGCAGCTAAACGTTTCGCCGCTCGATCTGCCACCTCTGTTGGGATCTCCTTTTTTCCCAATCCCCGGGATTGTTCCGTGCTTAAACAAGCGACGACTGTTCGCGTTACCAGCTTGGTCTCAGCGGGGCCGCGAACGGCAATACTAACGACGCCCGCCGCTTCGACCGGATAGTCGTTGCCTCCCGCGAACAAGGCATCCCCTATGAAGATCATCTCTGCCATTGAAATGCCGAGGACGTCTCGAAGTTTTTTGATTCCGTAGGCTTTGTCAATACCGGGTTCGGTGACATCGATGGATGTTGTGCCGCCTATACGGACGGAAAACTCGGGAATAGAGATGTCGAGAATCGCTTTGATTTTCTTCCGCTTCGTGAAATCGGGATCCCACTTATTCTTTTCTTCCAAAGGGGCCTGCTGGCCTAATGCGGAAAATGTTATCTGGCTTCCCCGGTCCTCAATAACCTCTCCCCAGGTCTTTTCGACTTGGAAACCGCCTGCTGCGACTGCCTTGGTTAAAGAACTGACGATCTTCTCTTTTTCATCCGCAGTAAAATCCTCTGAATAGAGCCTCTTCCACCACCCTATGTATCGGAAGAACTTCGTCCCACATGTAGGAAGAAGAGATAAATTTACCAGGAGTTCGTCGTGCGGAAGATTGTAAAGCAGTTGCTTCTCAAACTGCGGCCAATCGCCGCCGGAAATGACGGCCACTTTGACGATACCGAGAAGTTCATGCAGCAGTGCTGCCATTTCAGCATCGAGCGGCGACTTGCTCTCGGCGAGAGTGCCGTCCAGATCAAAAACGACAAGCTTTTTCAATGGCGCTCCACGATTGAGTTCAAGACGGGAGGGCGGAGGGTGATGCCGGACGATGATCCGTTTCGCCCTTACAGACGGCATGTCCACAGTGACAATCGATGTCTGGCATCTTTTCCATTGCCTCGCACGTGATGCTGCAGTATTTGCCGGACGTCGTCATACAGGAACAGACTGGGTGCGCGCACTTGTGAGCATTGGCAGGGGTCATTTCTATCCTCCTACTGCGAATCAACACTTGAAGATCCAGGGTGGGATGTTAGCTGTTAAGAACGAGGCTTTCTGTATAAAAAGGAACACATTGCGCTGCGACTCGGCGACCGTCAGTGCTGATTCGTGGAATCAGCTGTGCCGTCCGACCACTTGCCGACCGGAATCAGGAAAACCGTCAGCCGGTCCTGCGGGTCGCCGGCGGCCAGAATCGGGGAGCCCGGCAGCTCCGCGCCCCAGGTTACAGGGTTCATTTGCGGAAGGAAGAACATCAGGTCGGGATGCCAGTGCCCGTCATGATCGCTCAAATATCCCTGCTTTGACATCATGTAACACATCGCGCCAGTTTCCGGCGCCGGCAACTCTTTCTTGTCGAGGCTGACCTTTATACTTTCGAACATTTGCGCTTTGGATTGCCCAGCGAGTATCACAACTCGATCTTTTTGATGGTGAAGGGAAAAAATGCCTGGTGCTGGCTTTGAATGTCAAACATCTTGAAATTGACAAAAATAAAGCTAATCTGTCGACGTAGACGGCACTTCGCGTTCACCCCGTCCACAATTTGATAGAAGATGATGTTGGCCCTTATGATGCAGACCATGGCAGCTATGAACATAACAACCATTAGAACAAGAGGCGCCCGCAGCACTCAACCGTTGGAACTCAAACGATCGACCGTTGTCGCCGCGCTTCTCGTGTCGTTTGCCGCAGGCTCACTGCTTACTGCCCGCCTGACGCGCCCCAGCAGAGTAGTGCCGCTGGCGATCGCGTCTTTGAGCTTCGCGTCTATCACACTCTCCCCGGCAAAGTCCCCGCCCTCGAGTCCATCTTTCGCGACCTTTCACCGCTAATAGTCAAGCACGGCATCAATGTTGTCGGCTACTGGGTACCCCGCGATGATCCTGCATGGGCCAACACCTTCGTTTACCTCGTGGTTCACTCCAGCCGGGAAGAAGCCAAAAAGAATTGGGAAGCGCTTCATGCCGACCAGGACTTTCCACCGTATCGGGACCAGGCCACCCCGCTCATAGAAAAAGGCGACGACGGCTATAAGGTGGACGAAGTCTTCATGCGTCCCACCGACTATTCGGCGATGAAGTGAGGCTCGACGAAAGTCCAAGCTCCTGGCCAACGCGGTAATCAGACAAAGAGATCTAGAATCCCAGGTAATGCCAGCAATCCGGCAGGACCGATAGCGCTACTGCCTTGTCGCGTTTTTGCCTGTAGATATAAGATGGCGCTGGAGAGTCAGGAGCAATTATGGCCCATCAAGAACCACTGAAGTATGTCTTCTACATTGCCGCCATTCCGGAAAAGGTGTGGGAAGGCTTTGTTTCGCCGGAGTCTAACCGCATCATCTTCGCCGGCGCCGAGTTTCAAGCGGACTGTAAGCCCGGGGGCTCGCTCGCCTGGGTCGGCGCCGGACCCGATGGCAAGCCCATGACGTACGTCCGCGGTAAGGTCTTGCGGTTCGAGCCTCCAAAAGTCTTTCAGTATACCTTCGCCATGGGCCAGAATGATAAGCCGTCACGCGCAACGATCGAACTGGTGCCCGAGACCGAAGCCACCAAAGTAACGGTGACGCATGACGAGTGGGCAGAGGATGACCCCACTTACGCAGCCTGCGCCGATGGATGGCCACGCATTCTCTCCCGTCTGAAGACGTTGCTTGAGACCGGGAAGACCTTCAAGCCGCATTGATACCAGGTTGGAATGGTGGTGAGAAGCCGAAACATCATTGCAACCGCTCTACTCTGTACCTGTGTAGGTGGTTTCTCACGGGCAGCAGAATCATCCCTCGATGGCCAGTGGGAGGGAGTCTTGTCGCGTGAGGGCTCTGAAGCAAAAGTGACTCTCAACTTCAAAACAAGCAGGGTTCCCATGGAGGAACGATGACCATGCTGTCTGTCGGCATGTTCCGGCAAACCTGATGAAGACTTCAAGCAAGAGGCATGGTTTCAGACCGTAAATGCGCCGGATTTGCTAGAAGGTCTACGCGAAGCCTGGGCCGGGCAATTCTCATATGACCGCAACCCTGATTTAGTGAATCTGAAAATTCCGGTGCTAGGCATATTCGGAGAGCGCGACACCGAGACTTCTGCCAAACAGATTGCCGCGACAACTAAATCGGCTCTGAGCAAAGCTGGAAACAAAAATAACAGAATCGTTGTAATTCCTGGAGCAACTCACGGTCTCATGATCTTTCCTGAAGATGGAAAACCTTGGTTCTTTCTTAGATTTTCTGATGGATATATGCCGTTGATGACCGACTGGGCGTTGAAGCGGTTGCAGGACTGAAAGCGTCATAAGACTTTCCCGAGGCACCGGGGAGGAACGCAGGTGTAGATTTATTCGTCCATAGAGGGTCGCTTCACTCGCAGCTCCCGTTCTCTGGCTTCCTGTGCACGAAGATAGGCCTCAATTTCCGTTCTGCCTTCGTGTCTCGCCCAGTCAGCCGGAGTGCCCTGCCAGAGAACATCCTTCAAATCGATTCTTGCACCTCGCTCAACAAGAAGCCTGACGAGTTCGTCATGGCCGGCCAGGGCGGCCTGATGAATCGGTGTTGAATGGGAATGGAACCCGATCGGGTTGTAGCGGTTTGGATCTTCGCCCGCATCAAGCAGCGATCGCACAATCTCAACATTGCCACACTGTGACGCCAGGGCGAGCGCACGGTGCCGATCGTCATGGTCGGCAGTTGGAAGCAATCGAAGCGCATGCTCCGTCTGTCCGAGGGCCGCCGCCACAGGAAGATTTATCCGCGCGCCGCGCCTTATCAAAGCCCTTGCCGCTTCAAACTCCCCATGTGCGACCGCCGTCTGGATAGCGCTATCGGGGTAGGCTCCGTGATCGCACAGTAGATCGATCAATGGAACTTGCACTCGGCAATCACGCGGTACGCGGCCAGAGCAAACCAGCCCTAGCGTCTCGTTCATTGCCGATCGTTCCGCACCAGCATCAAGAATGACTTTGGCGACCGCAACAATGTTGTTGGGCAAAGTGCCATGGCGAATCGGATTCTCCGCCACAAATTCCAACAGCGTCGGATTACGAAAATAGTTCCCGCCTTCAAAGACGACGCGCTGATGCGCCAGATTCGGATGCCGGTTCAGGTGTTCCCGCAATCCTGAGACATCGCCCGTATCAAGTAGCATTACGGCGCGACGAAATGTGGCATCTTCGATCCGTTCATGGTGCGGCAAATTCAGCCGATCAGAAAGGGTTGGTTTTTCGATATGCCGTTTCAGCCTCGTCCAGCTTGGAAACCCGCGCTCGCGCGCGATTGTAAGCTGAGCGTCAGCGAGGCTTAGCTTGGCGTCGAAAATTTCTGCGTCCGCATCTCGATTGAAACGCGGATGAAATTCTCTGATCCGCTGGGCCACTCCTGGATTACGCCTAGCATGATCCCTGAGCAAGTCTTTTGCTTGATACTTGAGATGATCGAGATTCGCATTCGACGGGAGACGCTTTACCGGCATGACGAACTTCCTTTCCTAGGCCCGAGGTCCGCAGTTAAGGGCAGAAAGTGAGTTCGTAAAGACGAATTGTTGTTACCAGGTGGACTTCTGTCCTTTCCGCGGACCGGACGCGCCCTGTGCGCTTTAGTGATTTTACCACGAGAATTGAGAACTCGGCGCTGCGGTGACACCAGCACATCGCCAAGGTCTCGCATTGTCGGCGACTCGTCGCGAGCAGTGCGACGACTACGGCGTAAGCTTCCGTCGTCTCGCGACTTAGTTCTCACTAGACTGCCTCGGGTTGTGCTACGGTCTCTGCCGGTTGCGCAACGCCGGACTGATACGTCCGAGTGCGCCCGGTCAAGTTGTCGAATACTTTGACTTTCACCTGGCAGACCGGGGTCCCCGCTCGAACGCCCACCCACAGATGGGAGCAGCATTGTTATGAAATCAAGTGGCCCGCAGTACGCAAATGTTCAGTTAGCCGGCAGTAGATGGGGATAGGTCGAGCGATTCAAGCAAGGGCCGCGACTTTATTCCTTGCGAACTGCAGCTCTAGTATTCGAACTAGTAGGAACTGGCGGCGGGTGGCGCGGCGCGTTTCTCCGGGTATAGGCGCTCAAACTCAGGATCGCCGTGAAGAAGGCCCAGCTCGGGGTCGCGCCGCGCCCACACGGCGTCCTGAAATCCCGCTTCCCAGGCCTTTCGTAAAGTATCAAGGGCTTCCGGCTTCCTTTCGAGGCGACAATAGGCGCAAGCCGCGTTGTAGAGAATGGAGGCTTCGTTGGCGCGCAAGGTGATGGCCAGGTTGAGTTCACGCAACGCGTCTTCCACCCGCCCCAACCTCGCGCAGTAGGCGCCCAGCAGAACGCGCGCCCGCGCATCCTCAGGCACCTGTTTCAAGTGATTCGCTAGTACGTCGACAGCTCTCCGGGCCATTGAGACATGGCCTTCTTCGTTGCCCATGGCACCGAGGGCGTTCAAGATCGGCACGTAAGGGTTATAGTCCTCACCGCTCGATTGGATGGCAGCCTCCGAAACGTCGACAACCTCCTTATAGCGTCCCGCGGCGAACAGGGCGCGGCACAGGAGGTAATACGCACCCTCGCAGTCACGTTTACGCTCGATGGCTTTTTTCACCATGCGTACGGCTTCGTCATGGAGTCCTGCGGCGTAGAGGACCCAGGCCTGGCTGACCTGCACTTCCGGCAGGTCCCAGCGCAGCGCCACGGCCTTGCCAGAAGCCTCGCGCGCGCGTTCGACCCACACCTGTTCGCGGCTGTAGTTGCAGTAAAACATGGCGCAGGCGTTGGCGCAGGCGGCATAGGCCAGCGCGAAACTCGAATCCATGGCCACTGCGTTTTCAAACATCTGTAGGGCGAATTCGAGGTCCTGGCGCGTTTGTCGTCGCGCGTATCTTTTACCGCGCAAATAGAGATCGTAGGCTTGCAAATTTTCCGTGGGCTTGACGGCCAAGGCTTCGAGTTCCTGCGGGGAAAGCGTCACGCGCAGGGCCTCGGCGATCTTCCGGGCTATTTCGTCCTGGACTTCGAAAACGTCTTTCATCTCACGATCGAAGCGTTCGGACCAGACCGGAAAATCGGTGCGGGTGTCCACGAGTTGGGTGTTGATGCGCAGGCGCGCGCCGGCACGGCGCAGGGTGCCGGTGAGGACATACGCAGCACCGAGTTGCTGGCCGATTTGGGTGGGAGTCACGGGCTTGTCGCGGAAGGCCAGAACGGTAGGGCGGGAAAAGGTATTCAGACCGCGAATCTTTGAGAGTTCGGTGAGGACGTCCTCGGTGATGCCATCGCGGAGGTATTCGTCTTCCTTGGAGCCGCTCTGATTTTCGAAATAGAGCACGGCAACGGATTTGGCGGCGGACAGAGCCGGGGCCGGATGCACATTGGAGGAGTCGGACTTTTCGGCCACCGGATGACGGCTGGAACTATAAATATCGCGCTGGAGGCGCTTGAGATCGGCGCGGAGCTCGGCAGCCGTCTGGCAGCGGAGATCGGGATCCTTCTCGAGGGTCTTTTCGATGAGCTCTTCGAGCTTTGGCGGCATGGCGGGGTTCAAGCGAACGGGCGGGATTGGCGCTTTGCTAAGGATGGATTCGAAGATGACAGCGCTGCTCTCGCCGCGAAAGGGCAGCGTGCCGGTCGCCATCTCGTACAGCACGGTGCCAAACGAAAAGATATCCGAGCGCGCGTCGAGGTCCCGGGCGCGCGCCTGTTCTGGCGACATGTACGCGATTGTACCCAATGCCGTTCCTGGGCTAGTGAGATAGTCTTCGCCGGCCCCGAGGGTGCGAGCACTGTCGGCGGTCGCCGACGGTATCCTTGGGGAGGAGACCTTTGCGAGGCCAAAATCGAGAACCTTGGCATGCCCACGTTTGGTGATGAAGATGTTGGCAGGCTTGATGTCGCGATGAATGATGCCTTCCGTGTGAGCCGCGTCCAAAGCGTCGGCGATTTCAATCGCCAGCGCAAGCAGAACATCCGTGTCCAATGGCTTCCCCGCGATGCGATGCTTCAGCGTGGCGCCCTCGAGAAGCTCCATGGCGATGAAGCGTATACCGCTCTGTTCGCCGATGTCGTAGATGGTGCAGATGCTCGGATGGTTCAAAGCCGAAGTGGCTTTGGCTTCGCGTCGAAACCGCTCGAGGGCCTGCTGGTCGTGGGCAACGCCTTCGGGCAGGAATTTGAGGGCCACAAAACGGTCGAGCCGGGTGTCCTGGGCCTTATACACTACGCCCATGCCTCCGCCACCGAGTTTTTCGATGATGCGATAGTGCGAGAGGGTTTGCCCGATTAGAAAGTCGTTGGCTGGCATGCGCAGGACATGTTAGGTGGCATCCGGAGGCAAGTCAACGAAGGGGCGAGGGGGCCCGAAGGGGTCAGTTCGCTGGGTAAGCGCTGGTAAACGCTATGGCCGAAATGGATTTGAATCGGTTGAATCGGTCCTTGAGCGATCAACTCCTCGAAGGAACACTTCCGGCTGTTGACCCAGCGGACCTTAAAAGCGCTTGGGCGATGCTAGATGACTTGGAAGTACGGTATCCGGGCCAACAGGTTGGGATTAGCATCAATCGATGGAAAACTGCGTGCAGCCCCGGACGGGATGTTCACGCGGTCACCGTACGAATAAGCTTGATGCCGACGGCGAAGAGCGTGAGTGTGGCTAGCGGCCGGACATTGCTCGGGCTACACGATGGCACACCACACGATGCTATGTTCGACGTTTTCGCAACCGGTGCACGCCTTAGAAGAATTCAGAAGGATCATGAAAGAGTTTGAGTCCTAAAACGGACCAGCATCCTCTGGGTACTAGTCTCCACTTTTCCCGTTATGCGACTCATCGGGTCGATTTTCGTTGATTGCCTCGATTGCTTAGTTAACCATAGTAGTTAATCAAATAAATAATTTGGTATTTTACTTGACAACTAAAGTTAAGTGGCGCATGCTCGTCACGTACCGATAAAACCAGTCGGCAATCTGAGCTGACGTTAAGTTATCTGAAATTGCCCTTGGCCAAGACAGATCCCTGGACATTTAAGAGGTGGTTAGAATGAGAATAATGAATCGCTTCGAGCAACCTTTGCGCGGGCCTGCGACCCTGCAGGAGCAGATCAATCGCGTTTTTGGCGAGATGGTGGGACGTACGGGCGAGGAGTCGAACTTGACCCCTTGGGCCCCTGCCGTCGATATCTACGAGACGGAGCATGAGCTGGTCGTTAAAGCGGACCTGCCGGAGGTGAATCCTCAGGACCTGGACATCCGCGTTGAGAACAACATCCTCACGATCCGTGGCGAACGCAAGTTTGAGAACAAGGTAAACGAGGAAAACTATCTGCGCGTCGAACGCGCGTATGGCTCGTTTAGCCGAAGCTTCTCGCTGGCAAACTCCGTGAAATCGGATGAAATCAAAGCTGACTATCAGAATGGCGTGCTCACGCTAAGCATTCCGAAGCGCGAGGAAGCAAAGCCGAAGCAGATCAAGGTGAATGTAGAAGCGCGGACCATGGCGTCTGCCGCAGGGGCTCGCTGAAGAGGCCCTAATCGATGACAAGCTAGCAGGGGGCAGGCGACATTGCCTGCCCCTTCTCATGGAACCACTCGGCCCTCTTCTGCCGGGCCCCATTCATTCTCGGAGAAAGTCGGGCGCTACTCTTTATTCGTTACATTCTGCAACCTGATCGTGAATGGCCCCTGATTTCTAATGAGAGGCCAATCTCTATAGGGTTCTTCAAAAACCTCTTGAACAGTACGTCCCTCTGGACCATCAATTGGTTGCGATTCTACTTATCATTCGCTTGATGCTGTGACGCGTGGGCCTACCCCTTTGAGCAGCATCTTCCTGGCTGATTCTCCAAGTTCTCTAATTTGCACGTGTGACCACACCGTTAGCCCTTCCAGATGTATTTGCCACACGAGCACGAGAGCGTCTCAGCAGGATGTTTCTTCTCCATGAGTTTCCGACAAACCGGACAGTTCTTCTGCCACATGTTGACACCTGGCGTTTCCTACTGCGGTTTAAGACTATTAAGCTAGGGTTAGCCTGTCTGTTCCTTTTTGCACATTTCGCCGTACTGGCACGTTCTTCTGTTTCAAGTGCCCGATAACCGCTGCCAGCTCAATGGGTGGGTATTCCCCTTGCCAAATGGAATTACGGGCTTTGGCGTCGAGGGTGTACTATCTGGCGCAGAGTTTCCCCCGCTTACACGATGTAGGCAAGTCAGCCCGAGCATGAGTCAGTTCTCACGAGCCGCAGATTCTTTTTGCTTTTTCTTTTTCTGTTGGCGACGTTAATTCTCTATCCGTATGCCGAAGGCAGCCGATTCGGTTACTATGCATTTCGTTTGATCGGAAGCGCTGCCATTCTAATCAGCGTGTACGCGGTTAAAATCGCCGCAACCTGCTTATCTTTGCTTTCGCGCTTGCGATTCTGGCTTTATTCCATCGCATCCTGATTCCCAAGACCGATGGTTGCGCCCATCACGGAACTTCGATTTTCGAGAAAGCCGGGAAGGGAATCGGGGCCTACGAGCACATTGCTCATCTGCCCTGCGCGATCTCGCACGCGTATGCTTACGATACGCGCGCCGTAGGTGGCAAGCTTAACCTCAATATTGGGGGCAGTAATGGTGAAAAGATCGACCGGAATGCCATTGGCGTCTTTCCCCCCCAAGAAGTTCGCGTAACGGTGGGTTCCGCGGAAGCGAGCTGAGTGAAGAGAAGTAGAGCGATCAAAATGCAAGGGCGTCTCACGTAGCGCTCCCGACTGGTTTCGCGGCGGCTTTGCAAAGCGCTTCACCGGTAACGGAGAAGTCGACTACAGTGTTTCACTTTTGAATGCGCGCATCAATTCCAGTAATCCATTCACGATCGCCGTTTCCGCACAACCCGGTTTCAAGCGTGATCCGAGTACCTGGAAGGTTTGCGCCCCGAACGCGGAGTCGTTCGGAATGTAGCCCGAGTTTGCCGCGCCATTCGCCAGTGTCACCATGAAGGTATTCGCCATCGGAGACTCTCGCTTGAGGCGCTGAGCTATGGGGGTGTAGATCTCGGCATCGACGGAAGCCACTTCGATATCCGCAATCCGTAGCACGCCAAGACGGATGTTCACGGGGTCTCCGTCTTCGTAGGTCCCGGGCGCTCCTTCGCGGCCGCTATCGATACGCTTGCGGCCGGGGCAGCTAACGGTTTTCTGAGCAGCGACAAGGGTTGGGGTAGCGTGTAACTGTTTGATGTTGCTCATAACGCGAATCACTTCCTCACCCAACAGTATCCCTTCGCTGTCCATTACGCGTTCCAGCACATCCTCCACTTTCGGGTCGACCAGGCTGGTCTTGACTTTTTGATCGCGGATAGGCGCCTCGACCGGTTCACGGGTCATGACAAATCCGGTGATTGGTATACCACTCTGCGAGGCCATGGCGTTGGTTCCGGCACGGAGATAAAGCGGATTCTGGTCGCCGCTCGCGCCCTGCACGAAGACGGCAACCATCTTGTCATCGAAGGCCTGTTCGACGTACCGGGAGGTGGCGCCCGCGAAATCAGCGCTCGTGATTCCCGCAAGGAAGCCGTTCACCGGATGCATGGCATAGTCCATGTACACGGCAATCGGTTGGCCCGAAGGCGCAAGGAATTCGATGACGGCCACGGTTTTGTCCGAAGGCCCGTCCAGGTTGGGCGCCTGCGTCCACAAGTGGGTGTCGCCATCGATGGCGTCACGATTGACATTCAGGTAGGACCTTCCGGTGCCGAATCCAACGCGCGCGGGTTGCCGGTTTGCTTTGGCTTGTTTCACTGCATCCACAATCTGGCCAACGAGCGGCGGTGGCGCCGCATTGGGATCCGGTCGCAGACCACGCATGCCTGGAAAACCGCCGGGACCCCAGCCGCTATGCGTATGGGTGGCAGACATCAGAATGTTTGCCACTGGGCAATCCAGTTCCGCGGCAATCTGTTTGGAGGCAGGCTGCCAAACTGCATCCGAAAGCCCTCCCTGGTCCGCGGCGATCAAGGCGGCACGAGCCGAGCCGTTATCGAGGACGATGGCACGCACGTAAAGTTTTTCGTGCGCATACTTGCCGGATGGTGGATGGGCTGGGTCCGCCGGAGGAGTAATGTCTACGCGCGCTGCCCCGACGCGCAATGCTCCCTGCTGGGCGCTAATCGCAGATCCCAAACACAACGAACACACCAACACAACAAGCCGCTCCAGCGCTCTCGTGTTGCCCATTTTTTCCGTCCTCCAGCCGTTTGACGAATACACACGTTCCACGGCACAACTCGCGGACTTGGCCTTCTAACTGAGCAGGAATCACCACGGACGCCTAGTAGACGTGTGGGTGTGCGTGCAGGTTTCAGCGCAGCATAGTGGCAAGTCTCACGCTGGTCATCCGTCTGGCATGAAACCAGACATCGGGAAGCGACGAATTTCTTGAAACCACGGAAGCGTTCGGACGTCAATTAGCTCGGATGAAGCTTCGGCGCGACGGTATTCGCATGAACACACGGCGGATTATCGCTATGTTGTGCTTGTCCACGGTGAGTCTAGTGTCTGTTCCTCGGACGGCAAAAACCATGCTCCCGGGTTCTCCACCGATCCCACACTGCTATGCGAAGCAACCGGTAACGGGCCCGTTGAACGCAAAGAGGTTTGCCAAGCACTCCGCGACCTTCCGTAGAGCCGCTGTAGAGGCCTGGCGGGCGACGCAAAATGGAGATGCTCCGTTTGAAGCGGGTTTCTCCATCGACAAGGATGTCCACCCTGGAAAAGTGCAGCTTAGTCTGTTTGCGACCACGAGCCCGGCCACCATCTGAAGATTGCTTCGAACACATCGGCTGGGCACTCTGCATGTCCATGACAAGTTCGGACAACCGACACCCAGCGCCGGAGATATCAAGGCGGCGCAAACGTTGCGCAAGATGATCTTTGTGGAATCGCGTACGGGATTGTATTCGATCCTGATGGCAACGTCTTCCATTTATTCAACGAAATGGATTGCTTCAACAAGAAGTGCGTGAAGTGACTTCCATTATTTTCTGCCAAGCGACGGTGCGGCACGATGGCGGTCTGGTTATTCGGTCAGCCTTGTCAACTCTTCTTCCGGTTCGATGTGAACGAGAACTTCCGCTACCTGCGGCAATGCTCTGAGAACTTCGTCTTCGACCTTGTGGGACAAGCGATGTCCTTCGCGGACGCTCATTTCGCCCTGCACAACAATGTGAAGGTCGACGTAGTAGGTCAATCCCATTTTGCGAACCAGGCACTTGTCCAGGCCAATGATGCCGCCGACCTGTCCGGCTATTTGTCGAACCTGCGCTTCCATCGTTGTATCCGGGGCGACGTCGCCAAGCTCAAGGATCGCAGGCCGCAGTTGCTTCCAAGCATTGAAGAGAATTACCAGCGCGGCACAGAGCGCTGCCCACCCATCGGCCGCTTCCCAACCGGGCCCTCCAAGTATTGCGATAGAAATACCAACGAACGCAAATGCGGAGGTGAGCGCATCACTTTTGTGGTGCCAAGCGTCACTTTTGACCGCGAGGCTTCCGATGGATTCGCCGACGGACTGAACCCGCCGGAACAACAGTCCCTTGATAATGAGCACCCCCGCCAGCACGACAAGCGTGTAGGGCGCAGGCGCAGGATGCGGGGCGATTATTTCGCGAATGCCTTCATAAATGATGGCGAATGCAGCGGCCATCAGGGCCAGACTGACAACAACCGCGGCAATCGGTTCTGCTTTCCCGTGACCGTAGGGATGATTTGCGTCTGGCGGTTTAACGGCGACTTTCAGGCCAAAATAAACCACCAAACCGCTCAGCACATCGGTGATCGATTCCAGGCCGTCCGCAACCAGCGCGAAAGAATTACCGAGAAGACCAGCGGAGCATTTGGCCAATCCCAATCCCAAATTCACGAGGATGCCGAGCAGTGCGGATTTCGTGCCACGGTCTACGGCACTCCTCAAGGGATTACCGTCGCGCTTCATGGCCAGCCAGCAAGGAGAAGATGGCTATCGGTCTAACCGGCGCGGAGGGTCCTGGGTTTTGCATGAAGCGCCTCCCGTCGCGCGATCAGTGCGCTTTCTCTTTGTTTGACGGTTGTGCGGGCTCATTAAATGGCAGGTCGATCGTCATGGGGCTATGATCGGCAATCGGTTCCGGCGGACAGTTATTAAGGTTATAGAGGGTTCGGGCGAAGTGCGGGGCAAACAGGTACGGTCCTTGGGCGTCACGCGGCGTATCAATGTCGGCCTTTACGAAGAACCAATCCAGTTTGAATTTTGCTAGTTTGACATGCCCCCAAATGAGTTCCGCGGCAAATGTCGGCTTGAACCCTGCGCCCTGCCTCTGATTCGAGTCAGCCAAGGTGCCCGCGGTTCCGTTGACGGTGCGCTCCGGAATGCCCCGAAAATCGATCGCTTTTCCATCAGCAAATCGGAATTTCTCCAACGCGGTAAAAAAACCGCGCTCCAAATTGGCGGAAGCTCCGGGGATGTTTGCGGAAGTGGGGTCAATGCGGTACTGGATGCCGGAAAGCTTCATTGCCGCTTTTGCTCCGCTGTAGATCAAACCGACTCCGGTAGCCCATTGAACGCCTTTGGTGGTCCAGAAATCCAGGCTGCCATAACGTTTATACAGCATGTTTTCAACACTGGTTGGCGTCGAATCACCGCCTGTAGTATTCATATCGCCAGCGATGACCACCGGGTTCGCAGAATCTCGCTCCGCGTTGAGCAGTTCCTCCATTTGTTGGCGGCGGATCTTCGGTTTGGCACGGTTTTCCAGATGCGTGCACGCAATCGTGACGCGGTGGCCAGGTGCCTCGGGAACGTCCAGGTCCACGTATAGTGTCGTTCGCTGGCCGCGGCGAACTTCGCGCAGCAGATCTTCGCCAATCAATATGGCGGCTTTACGTTTTGCTTTCTCCAGCGGCCGAATCTTGCTCTCTTTGAACCAGTCGTAGCCGATTGTGAAGGGCACCAACCGCGCGCTGCGGATCGGGTAACGAGACAATACGGCATTTCCGTGTAAGGCGCGCAACCGATTCTTGTCGACTACGAAGACATCCTCGAGTTGCAGCTGCTCGTCCTTGCTTTCACCATCATCAAAGGTGTCCGTGCCTAATTGTTTCGGATCGATCTCCAGAAACTCCACGCCGTAGGCCCAATTCATGTTCAGAGTTTTACCGAGCTCGCGCACTACTTCTCGGTATTCTGTGCGTTTCACTCCCCAATCGACTTCATTGAGAATCCACACGTCGGCGGACTTCAGAATTTCGATTTCCTCGGGGATTTTCTCCAGCTCCACGGCTCGAACGCTCTTCTTGCTGTCTTTTGCCTCTTTCCGCTCCTCTTCCACCTTGGCCATGAACGCGTCTTTATTGGTGAGAAACAGTTCGATGTAATCGAGCTCGAGGCCTCGCTCGATGTTCCACAAAGCGACTCGCAGGGTAGGTCCTAGTCGTGGGACTTCCAACGGTCGTGGTCTCGCGCCGCTCAAGTAAGCCTCATTGTTGACGAAGGGAGTCGTCGTGATGAGCCGAAGCTTTTCCGCCAACTCCGGAGCCAGTTCCTGGTCCAAGCTGAGTTGAACCAACTCATCATAAGAGAGGAGTTTAGGCTCCGAGTCTCGCACGTACTCCTGTGCGGTCAATTCGGTGGCCCCCATCGAACCGAGAGCGATCGCAATCAGGAAGCGAACAAACGTCATGCATCCCGGCGTTTTCATCGTGGCGGATCCTTTCTTTGTCGGACGCCAAACATCTTGGGACCTGACTAGCCGGCGACGGGCAGCGACACACACCGCACCGAGAGCGCCCGGAGCAACTTGCTGTCTCCCCTGATTGCTTCGTCTGTAGAGCATGTCATCAGCGAACTTAGAGAGAGGGCCATTTGCCGCACATCTTAGGTTGCGCCGGAAGCCAAGTCAACGAAGAGCACGAAGAGCACGAAGAGCACGAAGAGCACGAAGAGCACGACACGAGCGTCGGGGAGCGTCGGCGTCAGTTCTCATGGTGGGAAAATTTTCTCTACCTTGATGGTCAATACCGCGGGAAGGGGGCGGAGACGGGCGCGCGCGGCATTGACAGAAATACTCAAATGGGCGACAGTAGCGGCAGTCATACGGCTGGCATGTCCACTTCCGGCCTGCAGAAGGCCCGCGTTCAAATGATCGGTGAAAACGTTTCACATTACAAAATCCTGGAAAAGCTCGGTGGCGGGGGTATGGGTGTCGTTTACAAGGCCAAGGATTCCCGCCTAGGCCGCCTGGTGGCGCTGAAGTTCCTGCCCGATAACGTACCCCACGATACGCTGACGATCGAACGGTTCCGGCGCGAAGCGCGGGCCGCCTCCGCGTTGAACCACGCGAACATTTGCACGATTCACGATATAGGAGAGTTCGAGAGCCGGCCGTACATCGCCATGGAACTGCTTGAGGGCCAGACGCTGAAACATCGGATCGCGGGTAAGTCGATCGACACCGTGGAATTCCTCGATATCAGCATCCAAATCGCCGACGGGCTAGAAGCGGCACACGGGAAGGGAATTGTGCACCGCGACATCAAGCCAGCAAATATCTTTTTGACACCGCGCGGTGGGGTAAAGATCCTCGACTTCGGCTTGGCAAAACTCGCTCCGGGGCTCACGGCCGGAGGCGAAACCGTAGGGGCAATAGTCGAAGGGGCTGAGACACACATTGTGGGTGACGAAAACCTGACGAGTCCAGGCAGCTCGATGGGTACCATCGCTTACATGTCCCCGGAACAGGCGCGGGGCGAAGACCTGGACACGCGCTCGGATCTTTTTTCGCTGGGTGTAGTGCTCTACGAAATGGCCACCGGCGCCGTTCCTTTTCCCGGCGCCACGGCTGCGGTTATTTTCAACGCCATCCTGACCGCGACGCCAAAACCGGCCACGCAGGCGAATATCCGTTTGCCGCATGAGATCGACGCCATTTTGAACAAGGTTCTGGAGAAGGACCGCGACATGCGCTGCCAGACTGCCGGGGAATTGCGGACCGATTTGAAGCGGCTAAAGCGCGACCTCGAATCAAGCCGACGGCCGGCGGCGGAGAAACCAGCCTTCGGCTCGAGCGTCGCAGCCCAAGCGCCCTCGGTCCCGGCGAGGAAATCGGTGGCCGTCCTGTATTTCGAGAATCAGAGCGGGGCGAAAGAGGACGAATATTTTCGCGACGGGATGACGGAAGACATCATCACCGAACTGTCCAAGATCACGCAGTTGCAGATTTTCCCGCGGTCGGAGATGCTGACGTTTCGCGACAAACCGGTGACCGCGCCGCTGGTCGGGCAGCAACTCGGAGCCAATTACGTGCTGGAGGGAACGCTCCGGCGCGCGGGTAACCGGCTCAGGATAACCACGCAATTGGTGGAAACCGCGTCACGCAGCGCCGCTTGGGCGGAGCGTTACGACCGGCAGATGGACGACGTATTCGCCATCCAGGAGGGAATTGCGCTGAGTATCGCGCAGGCCCTGCGAGTGACCTTAACCCCACAGGAAGAAAAGAAAATTGCGCGGAAAGCGACGGAAAACACACAAGCTTACGATTTCTATTTGCGAGGCCGGAACTACACACGGCAACAGAATTTCGATTTTGCGCTGCAGATGTTCGAGCAGGCCATTAAATTGGATCCGCAATTCGCGCTCGCTTATGCCGGCGTGGCGAACATTTGCGGACTGATTCATGAGTTCCGCGAGCAGAGTCCGAAGTGGATCGAAAAGGGACTGGCTGCCTGCGACCGCGCGTTTGCCCTGGACCCTAACCTGGCGGAGGTGGCCGCAGCGCGCGCGCGTGTTTTCTACGCAGAGAGAAAGTACGAAGAGGCCATCCGCTATGCGCAAATCGCGATCGACCGCAAAGCGGATTGCGAGCATGCTTACAACACCTTGGGTCGCGCCTATTTTGCGTCCGGGCGTTTCGAGAACGTTGCGGCGCTCGCGGAACGCGCTTTGGAAGCGAATGGGGACGATTACAATACTTATCTCCCTTTTCGCAATGCCTTCGCACGCCTGGGACGGGTGAAGGACATGGAGAGTGTCCGGGAACGCCTGCTCAACGTGCTGCGTCACCAGTTAGAGCAGGTCCCCGAGGATGTCCGCGCGCGCATCCTCATGGCCTGTTTGCTCGCCGAATCCGGCGAGGTTGAAGAAACCGAGCGCCACCTGCAGATGGCCATTGCTCTGCGCCCGAATGACACCAACGTTCTCTACAATGCCGCGTGCACCTATGGGGTTCTGAAAAAGAAACAGGAAGCCCTCGATACACTCAAGAAAGCGATCGCGTGCGGCTACGGAAACCTGGAATGGATCAAGCAAGACCCGGACCTCTTGATTCTGCGCGATGATCCGGAGTTTCAAAACCTAGTTAGCCGCGGTCAGGCGGCGTGAAGAGGGAAGTGGCGGAGACGCGCCTCGGTGGTTCGCCCTTCGAAGGACCATTCGTCCTCCATGGGATTCCGGGTACTGAGTCAGTTTGCCTTCCGAGCATGAGACCAACTCCGTAAACCAGCTCCGTAATTTGGAACCTCAATTGCCCTTCGGAACGGGGATTGCCTAGGAGTTGTTCTGGACGTCGTTCTCAGCCTGAGCCAGCAGAGAATGGCGCTGATTTCGCGCCGTTTGAGCGAGGATTTACTTTTCGGCGGCAACCCAGACGTTGTCGGGAGCAGCGATTTCCACATTGGCCAGCTCCGTCGTTAACTTGACGCGTTGGAGACCGGGCTTCTTGCCAGGGGTGGCCAGGAAGACCAGATAATATTGACTGTCAAAAATCTTCTGCAGTCGCTCCAGATAGGGCTTAAAGCTGACGGCATTTGAGGTGCCGAGCGAAAAACATTCTCCACCGGTTTCGTCTGCTAGTTTGGAAAGTCCGGAGAGACCAATCTGCAGGTCCCAAGAACTTCGCGCCGCTCGACCCACACCAATGGCATAGAGCGAGTGAACGATGACGTTATAGCGCTGGCTGATTTCGCTGGCGGAGTTCACGTCGGGACTCATGATCGGCATGCTGTGATAGACGGGCACGGGCCCGTAGGCCGGCCCTAACTGAGAAGCCGTGGGTTTTTCTCCCCTTAGCCGGTCGATTCCGTCCGTTACCATCAAGACCTCGCGCCGCACGTTTTGCTGGGGCCACCCCTTTACGAGACTAATGAGTGACAAGTACGGACTATCCATCGTCGACGTAGTCCCTCGGGGCAAGCGCAACGCCTTTGCAGCAAGCGCGTGATCCGGCGTGAAATTCTGGATGATGTTAACCCCCGCGTTCGACATGTAACCGATACCGATCAACGTCGCTGGGGGCTGCGCGCTGATAAAATCACGAATGTCGTTGAGATTATTTCCAACGTGGGAGTCGAGCGTGTCGTCGACCAAAATGAACAGTTGAAGGCCGGCGGTGTCGCCCCGAGCCGGAATCAGTTGGGTCACTTGAAGGAAGCTTTTCCCTTGCTTCACTTTTACGTCGTCCTGTCGCAGAGCCGGAAGTTCGCTGTCCTCCTTCTGTGCTTCAGCTGTTATGACCAGGTGAACTTGAACGGCGCGAGGGGCCGTCTTTTCTTGGGGAAGCGCGGTCCCGGCGCTCCACCCAAACACACACGAAGCAACCAGAACGGCGCGAAATAGGGTATAGCTTCTCATCGATCTCCTCCGGCAGGATTCCGCGAATCGGATGGAGTCTATCCCGCACGCGAACAGCACGACAGCGGAGTGGCACATATGCTCTCGGCTGCGGTCACTGGTTCGTAGCGTAGAACTCCGTCCGAACAGATTATGCAATCAAAGAGCGCTTAACTGTTCACAATTGCACACCGCATGGGCGGGTCAGTGCCTCTAATGCGCGGCCACCGCGTTTGCCCCGACTCATGCTGCGGCCTCAGTGTTTCCGCGAGTTTCGGCGGGACCTGAGAATATGCTCGAGTACATTCGCGTTAGCGCGCGGTGTCGTCAACCCAATACTCGCGTCTAAACTCTGTCACATATTGTGCGCCGCTCTTGGTCTCGACATGTAACGCGTGTAGGCCGGACGTGGGATTCGCCGGCTGGAAGCTCAGAACATAATAGTTGGGTAAGTCATTCGATAGCCCGATCAAGCCTGCCTTCAGATCCTTAGCGTTGTGGAAGGGAAAAAATTCGCCGCCGGTGAGTTGGGCTAAAGATTCAGCTGTGTTCGTACGCAGGGCATTGCGAGCAGTGAGGAATGTCATGGTGGCCAGCCGAAGAGGCGGCGCAAGCTGACTGATGCAGTCGAGCACCTGTTTGCTGTAGTGACCTTCATACTCGGAATCGGCGCCGGTGCGACTGAAGCAGCCATGCTCAGGTCCGGGAGTGTTACTACTAAACTTTGAGGCTTCATGCGAGACAGCCGATCGCGTACTCGAAAAACCAAAGCTGTAGATCGTCGTATTCGTATCGCTGATAAGGCGCAGAGCGTCATTCAGGGTTGCCTTACTGCCTTGGTCAACCGTTTCGCTAAGCAACAAAATAGTGCGCCGATAGTGCGTGGGCTGCTCCCGCAGCTGGGCCACAGCGAATGCAATTGCATCTAAAATCGCCGCGTCATGGTCGCCCTCGGAAAGGGTTGCAAGCGCGCTGGACGCATCTTCTGTTTTTGTGGTGAAGGGAACTATCAGGTGCGGCGAACCGTCGAAGCCGATGACGGCGACGCGGTGCTCTACGCCGCCGATCAATGCGTCGAGGACGGAGTCCAATGCTTGGTAGTCAGCGAGATGGCTGACGCCGGCACCGCCCGTTTCAACCACGATTGCCAACGCCAGTGGCTGCGAATCGGTGTCTTGTTCGAGTGTGAGAAGTTGCGACACGCCGTTATCGGTGAGAAGGAAGTCGTCAGCGTCGAGGTCAGAGACTAGATGTCCGTCATTCGCGTTTACAAAGACCGGGACCATCACCAGATTGGAATGTACGGTCACAGTAGATCGGCCCTTACCGCCCTGCTGCGCGATACACACTCCGGCGACGCAAAGCAAGAGAATCGAGCTGAGAAGAGACCTCATGAGCTAGATTTCGCTGTCTGCAATCCAAACACATTGAGAAGGCAAAGACATCGGGAGGCGGACACTCGGTTCATGGCAGGCACCCGCTCCGTTCGGTCTGTGAGACTGGCAGGATGATACAAAAGGTTGCTTAAAGCTATGGTTACGGGATAAACCCCAGCGAAAAAGCATCCAACGGTCTGCTATGGCGCTGTTCGCGAAAAAGCCAAGCGGGTGGCCCGAACGCCAGCGGAACCGGCGTTCTTTCGCGATCCCAACTCTAAAATGCGTGCGCAGTTTTCGCGAATGCCGCACTCAGAAGCGTTTGCCCAGGGGGGGGAATACGGCCCTATTTGCGGGGCGGATTTCGTAGTTAACATAATATTACTTATGGGACGCGACGTCGAACGCTTTTTGCGGTTTGGCCCATTGTGACTTGCATCGGTCCCCAAGGAGAAGCCGCGGGCGTAGTCTTCGGTAGCTCCCACCTTATTTCGCATAGCCCACGGATTCCAGTTGGATTCCTGTTGGACGATGACGCAGACCACGGCGGAGTCGAGACCCTCGCGGTCCGCAGCGCTTTGCGGGTGAGGTCGAGAGGTTTGGGATCGAAGGGCATGATGGGGCATTAGAAGCGGCGGTTGTGGCGGAGGTCTACGTAGGTGACTAAGGGGATTTCATCGGAGCGCAATTCCCTGCCGCTCGGCGATCATTGTTCAGGGTGCGGTAAATGGCCGGGAGATGGCGGAGGGCGAGGTCGCGAATTGAAGGCGCGCTGGATTTCGAATTGGGCGACAGGGGAATCGACGGTGAGAAGGAGTCGTTCTTTCATTTGTTCTTGACAGCTACTTTCCTCACGCGCAGACGCCGGGTGCCAGCTCTTCTCAGAAAGCACCTGCCATGTGTCGCTTCTCTCACCAAATTAGCTTTACGAGTTCGGCCCGCCGCTCGCTAATGGACAACGCCACCGACCCTTTTGCGCCGGTTCGCGCCCCCATCGAGTCTCTCGGCGTCACTCTTCTCAGCGCGTTCTTCGCTGAGGATTCGTATGACGTCCTGGCGCTTTCCGAATTTCCGGAGGGCGTATCCTCCAACGTTTTTCCTTTTTGACTTCTTCCCTGTTCTCCTAGGTGCGCAATTCCTCGCAAACTGTTCCTTTCCGGACCGATCTGCTCTGCTAGAATTTCTTTGTGCTCGTCTCGACAGCGAATCCCACCCTGGCTCACATTCGCCTTCATCCCATCAAAGCGCTGGACCCGGTATCGGTTTCCGAAGCACGCATCTCGCCTTCGGGTGGCCTGGTTCTTGATCGAGCCTGGGCGCTCTACTCGGTCGACGGCAAATGGGTGAACGGCAAGCGTACCCCTTTAATCCATCACATTCGAGCCGCGTACTCGGACGATCTGCGCAACGTAAAGCTCTCTGTTCCTACGGATCGCCGCAAGATTCCACCACGCAGCTTCGCTTTTCCCGAAGCGTTTGAAGACGCGGCGGAATGGTTCAGTGTTTTCTTCGAGCAGCACATCATTGTCCGGTATTCACCGGGAGGATTTCCAGACGACACCATCGCCAATGGGCCTACGATCGTTTCGACCGCAACGCTACAAACTGTCGCCGAGTGGTTCCCAGGGCTTTCGGTGGAAAATGTGCGGCGGCGCTTTCGCACCACGCTGGAGCTTGAAGGCGTCCCCGCTTTTTGGGAAGACCAGCTCTTCGGCGAAAACGAACGCAGCGTTATTCGGTTCGCGATCGGTGAAGTTCAACTGGAGGGAAGCAACCCTTGCGCTCGGTGTCCGGTGCCGCCGCGGGATCCCTGCACCGGTGTGAATCTCGACGGATTTCAAAAGCGCTTCACGCAGCAACGCGAAGCGACACTGCCGGCGTGGTCGCCCCGCGACCGCTTCGACCATTTTTATCGATTGTCCACCAACACGCGTGTCGCAAGCAGCGAGCGCGGCAAAGCCCTGCGCGTTCACAACTCGTTGATTCAAGACAAATGAAGGGTGGCAGTCTAACCCCGGCCAGTGCATCACCATTCGTGTATATGAGTTATCGGACGCGCCGCGCGGCGCTGCTGGCTTAGGCGAAAGGAAGGCGGATGACGGCGCAGGGCCGCCCTCGGTGCAGCCAAACAACCACAAAAAGGCCCCGATGTCTCGGGGCTCCTCACCTTCCAATTTCTATTTTCGATTTTCTACTTTCTAATTCCCTATCGCGACCGAATCTCCGGGCGGCTTTCCGCCATTGTTCCCACCGGTGGAACGCCTTTCAGGCTTTCCAGCATCTGTTCCTTGCGGTAGACGAGGGAGTTGATGTCGTAGGTAGCCAACTCGAAGCCGTGGCCGTGCGTGATTGCGTCGGTGGGGCATGCTTCAACGCAGTAGCCGCAGAAAATGCAGCGCGAATAGTCGATGTTGTAGACCTTGGCGTAGCGTTCGCCGGCGGAAATCCGCTTGTCTTCGGTATTCTCCGCCGCTTCGATGTAAATGCAATTGGATGGGCACGCGGCGGCGCAGAGGAAACAGCCCACGCACTTTTCCAGCCCGCCTTCGTCACGGTGGAGCACGTGAATGCCACGATAGCGCGGCTGAAAATTTACGGGCGCGGCCGGATAATTCTCGGTCACGGTCTTTTCGAACATGGTTTTGAACGTGACGCTGAAACCCTTTACCAGAGCCGCCGCGGTTTGCCCGACTTCTTTGATGAGGGAGGCCATAAGGAGTTCAGTCTAACAAACCGGAAGCGATCGCCGCAAACCGTTCGCCTGTGTAATACCCACTGACGCGCCGGCAGGATGCTAGCTCACTTCAAGGCGTCGACGATTTGTTTGCCGTGGAAGCGGCCGTTTTCGATGAAGATTTCGCCGGTGTGTCTGCCGCCGATCACCACGCCGGCCAGATAAATGCCCTTGACGTTGCTTTCCAGTGTGTCCGGATTGAGCCTTGGCTTGCGGCTGTCTTTGTCCAGTTTCACGCCAAGACTTTCGATGAACTCGTAATCCGGATGATATCCGGTCAGCGCGAAGACCTGCTTCGCGGGAACCAGTCGCTCCCCGCCACCGTTTTGCACCATCACGCCATCGCGCACGATTTCTTTGATCTTGGCCTCGAAGATCGCGGCGATCTGCCCGGCTTTGATGCGGTTTTCGATGTCCGGCTTGACCCAGTATTTGATTGACGCGCCTAATTCTTTTCCGCGCACGAGCAGCGTCACGCGGGCGCCGTTCCTGTATAGGTCGAGCGCGCTCTCCACGGCGGAATTCTTTCCACCGATCACCACCACATCCTGGTTCCAGAATTCGTGCGGCTCGGTGTAGTAGTGATTCACGTGCGGCTGGTGTTCGCCCGGCACGCCCATTTCGTTTGGCAAATCGTAGTATCCCGTCGCCACGACGACATTTTTCCCGTGGTAGCGCTCTTCCGTGCCATTTTCCTTCTGCGTCACCACGGCGAACCCCTCAGCATGGCCGTCCACGCGCAACACTTTTTCAAATAAACGTAATTCCAGAGCATAAAACTCCGCGCCCTTCCGGTAATACTTCAGCGCTTCGGCACGTGTGGGCTTTTCTCCGCCGCAAACCATCGGGAGATTGCCGATCTCCAGCAATTCCGGCGTGGTGAAGAAGACCATGTTCACCGGGTAATGGTAGATGGAGTTGCAGAGGCAGCCTTTGTCGATGACCAAGGCCTGCAAACCGGCGCGCTTGGCTTCCATGGCACATGCCAGGCCGGTCGGCCCGGCGCCCACACAAATAATGTCGTATGTCTTCATGGTGTTTCGATTTCTCCGTTGTTCCGCTGGTTACACTGAACGCGTCGATACCGTGCAGCCCCTGCCATCTTTTGGTTTGAATCTACTTTGCGGTCGCCGTTGCGGTAGACTTAGCCGCCTTCATCGCTGAGCAACCTGCTGTTTCCACATTCTGCGTTTTTACGTCCAGCTGGTAGCAGCGCTTTGCTTCGTCTCGAACGAATAGAGCAGCGCCGGACAGTTTAAGCTTGGTGATGTAGATGGTTTGAACGTCGGTCTCTAATTGCTTCTTGATCGGGACCGTGTAAATTCTCGTTCGCCATCGCTCCTTGCCGGAGCCCGCGTCCGTGGCGACTACAAATTCGTCGATGCCGTCGCCGGCGGTCAAATAGGTGCCCTCACGGCCAGAGCAACCAACAGCGCCATGAGCAAGAACCCAAACTGCGCTTTCGTAGCTTTCATTCCTCAACCTCCTCCCACCTCCAGGATCGCAAGCAATTCTTTGCGGAACTTTTCCAACTGGTTCAACTTGTCGGGCGTGGCGGGCACCTCCGTTTTCTTCCAGACGAAGACGTCTCCGGATGGCTTCTTCAGGCGTACGCCGAGATTCCCATCGACCATGACGGTCACCGGGGCGAGCAATTTCAGTCTGCCGTTTTCGACTGGCGCGAGGAGCGCGGCGAGTTCGCCTCGATGGACGCACAAAGCTTTTTCATAAGGCGGAATCGCGATGGGGCGGAAGCCTGCTTCGAATAGACGTTGCAGCACCTCCATCTGCGGCTGCGTCAGTTGCATCATCAACGAAATTATACACTGTGCCGATCACTCGTTCTCCGCGAGGGAGACAAGGCGCAGCGGGGGAGACCCTTCGCGCGTAAAGGACGCGCTCGGGTGGCACACTCGTGTTGGTTTTGCGGCGGCGCGTGCGGATCGAAAAAGCCTCACCCCTGGAAGGGTGAGCTACAAGATGCCAAGTGGAAGGTCTGCGGTTTTCAGGAAATCAAAGAGGGATTGCTCACCTCGCATACTCCGTCAGAATGACGGGGCGCGAGGTGGCCGTGAAAAGCCGTTCGGAATGTCGGGTGTGAGGTGAAAAGCAGATACTCGCTTCGCTGGGGATGACAGCGTCTTGTGGGGCCAGAAGGCCCGCTTCAGAAAGCGGGCCCTTCAAAAGCGAGGCCAGGATGGCGTTGAGATCGTGCGGACATGGGGCGCAGGAATCTTGCGCCCCTACGAGAAATTAAAACTAAAGACTTAAAACAAATAACTTCTTCCAACTAGGCGGCGGTTGAGTCGGCGGTCTCGGTGCCTTCGAGTTGCGCGAGGATTTCGCGCAGCGTGCGGATGAGTTCGTCGCGCGAGACGTGGCTTTTCTTGAATTGCAAGCGGAAACGGAAGGCTTCGTCTTCCGGCTCAAAATGAAAGATGAACGGTTGCGGGCGCTGCGGGCCGGTTTTTTCTTCGGCGCGTTCCTTGCGGGCCTCGTCGCGGGTCAGGCCGCCCTGGAGGATCCGCGCGAACATTTCGAGCATCTTTTTTTCGGTGGGCTGCTTGGCGATTTGCAGCAGCAGCGACTTCGAGACGAGGCCGGCTTCGATGCACTTTTTGCGGATAGCGTCGGGAATGTTGCGCAGGAACAGCGTTTCGCTGATGGAGCTGCGGGAGCGGCCGATTTTCTTGGCTACGTCATCGTGAGTGTAATCGAATTGATCCGCCAAACGCGCCAGGCCATCGGCTTCTTCAAAAGGCGTGAGATCCTTGCGCTGGATGTTTTCGATCAGTGCGATCTCGAGCGTTTCGGCGTCATCCGCCATTTTTTCGATGGCCGGCAATTCACGCAGGCCCGCTGCACGGCCGGCGTGATAGCGGCGCTCGCCGGAGATGATGTAGTAGCATTCTTCGCGCGGAACGAAGCGGACTAGGAGCGGTTCCAGCACGCCTTTTTCGCGAATCGATTCCGTGAGTTCGCGCAGGTCTCCCAGGGCCTTGCGAGGCTGATCGGGATTCGGCCGAATCTGATCGACGGGGATCATGCGTCCCACCGCCGCCCCGCTGTAACTTGTCAACGACTCTACATAGTGCGCGTCATGCCGCATCTTCAGCGTGACTGGCAACCCGGCTTTCTTCGACACGTTGTACGACCTCCGCAGCAAGTTTTTTGTATTCGATGGCTCCCGGAGATTTGGGAGCAAACGAGAAAATGGTTTCTTTGTAGGCGGGGCTTTCCTCGAGGCGAACGTTTTTGCTGATTTTGGTTTTGAAGAGCACTTCGCCGAACACCGAACGGATTTGCCCGTGGGTGTCGCGCGAAATGTTGGTTCGCTTGTCGAAGAGAGTGATGACCACGCCGAGCATACGCAGTTGCGGATTGGGGCGAGCACGGATGCGTTCGTAGGTTTCGAGAAGATCGTCGGTGCCTTCGATTGCGAAATACGCGGCTTGGATGGGCACCAGCAAGTGCGTGGCGGAAACCAGGGCATTCACCGTCAAGATTCCCAGCGAAGGCGGCGTGTCGATGACGATGTAGTCGAAATCCTTGAGCACCGGCGCCAGAGCGTCTTTCAACCGATACGGCGCGTCGAACTGGCCGCTCAACACCGTTTCCAATTTGGCCAGCGACAATCGGCCGGGACCTACACTCAATAGCGGATCTTTGCTGGGCTTGATGATGTTGGCGATAGGGGTCCGCGTGTCGCCCAACACGTCGAACATGGACTCCTTCACTTCCCCCATATCGAAAAACGCAATCGTCGAGTTCGCTTGGGGGTCCAGATCGATCAGCAGCGTGCGCCGTTGCTTCGTGGCAATTCCAGCCGCCAAATTAATGGCCGTCGTGGTCTTGCCAACGCCACCCTTCTGGTTCGCAACCGTAATGATTGCTGTCATCTACTCTTTCACCTTTTTGCTCTTCTTAGCGAGAGCACACAAAGGCCCACTCTTCAGGCACTGATACCTCACCAATTCTGTTTGTGTTTATGCCGGCAGACAGGGCCAGTGGCATACGCCTACTGTAATTTCCTGACCCTAGCGGGTGCAAGGGAAAATTGGCATTTTCGCAGAGTGGCGGTGGAAATCTCTCGTTTCAGGATCGTTCCAGCTTGGTTCGTCGCTGGGTTTCTCGCGCGACCAGAGTTGGAAAGACACGGTGGCAACCCCAAGATGCTGGCCTGGAGGCGCGTCACGGTCGTTGCGATATTTTGCCAAGACGCTACGGTTAAGATCCTTCGACTATCCTCAGGATGACAGGTTCGGCTTGGCCCAGATGAGTCATTCGCGGCGGCCTACGTGAGGGACTTCGCATTTTAGGCGGGGGCAAATGGCTAGAAGTCGACGCCCCAGAACTCTTCGGGGGGATGCACAAGCTCCAGGCCCAGTTCCCAGCCGCTCCGGCCTTCATGTCCGCGCCAGATCAAAATCGCCTCTGACTCCTTGTGGTTGCTGCCATTCTTGAGCTTCAGTTTCTGGCCGAGGGCGAACCCCTGAGGCACAATCGCTAGACAGCCTTTGGGGCTGATATCCACTGTGTACCCTTCGGCTTGGTGCTCTTTCCCGCCTTCCGTCCATTCCACGGTCACATTCACGCGCGAGTTTACGCGCGCTCCCGTCCGCATGTACTGCAACATCTTCAGCGCATAGTTCATTCCACCGGAATTCACAGTCGGCAGCCCCTCCGCCTCTCGGCACACACTAGACCGCGAATATTCACCATAGGTTCCTCATTTTCCTGCGTCAATGGAACTTAACCTCGTGCATCCTCAATCAGTCACGGTGCGTTGGTTGGACGCACAGGCTGAAGCCTATGCTACCTAATGACGGTGCCGACAGGGTGCCCTCGGTCCCGATTCCAGGCTGCGGCTAACGGTATTCCGGCGCGTGGCGAAGCGGGCGTACGCTCTGCTATCTTTCTGAATCCGCCATGGCCTTCCTCCCCATCTTTCGCGCCGAGCTTCGCCCTGCCCTGCGCCTGGCTCTTCCGCTGATTCTGGCCGAGGTTGGGTGGATGAGCATGATCATCGTAGATACGATGATGGTCGGCCGGCTGCCCTACCCCGCCGAAGCCATCGGTGCCGTGAGCATCGCTTCCGGCCTGTTTATCGTGTTCGCGTTCTTCGGAGAGGGGTTGCTGGTCGGGCTTGACACGCTCGTTTCCCAATCGTTCGGCGCGGGCCGCCGAGAGGACTGCCATACTTCGCTGGTAAATGGGATCTACCTGAGTTTTGCCATAGCTCCGTTTCTGGCGATTCCGGTTTGGGTCATTCCCAAGTACTTTGAGCGCTTCGGAGTCACGCACCCGGTCGCGGTCCTGGCGGCGCCGTACATGAGGACGCTTTCTGCCGGACTGGTTCCACTGCTGCTCTATTTCGCGGTTCGCCGAACGCTTCAGGGCATGAACATGGTGCGTCCCATCGCCTTCGCGCTGATTAGCGCCAATCTCGTGAATCTCGCCGGCAACTACCTGCTGATCTTTGGACACTTCGGCTTTCCCGCGTACGGCGTCACCGGCTCCGGCATCGCTACCTGTATTTCGCGTGGCTATCTCGCTCTCGTGCTCGTGATCTACCTCCTCTGGTACGACTCTCGACACAAAACCGAGCTTCTTCGCACGCCGCTTCAGCCAGACTTGGCTCGCATCCGCAGGCTGGTCGCTCTTGGCGTTCCTGCCGCGCTGCAGCAGACAGCCGAGGTCGCGGTGTTCGCTCTCGTGGCCGTGCTCATCGCGCGGCTTGGCGCTATCGCCCAGGCCGGGCACCAGATCGCGCTCAACACTGTGGCTTTCACCTATATGATCCCTCTTGGCATCTCCTCCGCTGCTGCGGTTCGAGTGGGGCAGGCGCTGGGCCGCCGCGATCCCGCCGGTGCACGCAATGCGGGAAACACCGCGATCATCCTGGGCGCATCCTTTATGGCGACTATGAGCGTGGTGCTGCTCATTTTTCCCCGTTATATCGCGCGGTTCTACACCTCGGACGAAGCGGTTATCCACGCCGCGATTTCGCTTCTCGCCGTGGGAGCCGCCTTCCAGCTTTTCGACGGCATTCAGACGGTGGCGACCGGGTCGCTCCGGGGGACTGGTGATACGCGGACGCCGATGCTTTGTCACTTTTTCGCGTACTGGCTGCTTGGGCTGCCGCTCGGAACGTACCTTTGTTTCCGGAGGCACTGGGGAGCGCTTGGGCTGTGGATTGGATTGAGCCTGTCGCTGATTGTGATTGGGATTTTGCTGCTTGCGTTCTGGAGGCGGCGGTCGGTGCGACTCCTTGCCTCCTGAGAGAAAAAGAGTATCCCGCCGAGGGACAAGGCAAGGGTCCGTTTTTGCTTGAGGGAAAGCTGAAGGCCCGCCAAGACAAAGAAACGCGCCAGTGCCGGCTGTGCTGCGGGCGCACAGGCTAAAGCCTATGCCACCGCGGAGAATGCCGGCCCCTTCCTGCGTCAGGACCAGCTGAAAAGCGCGGCGCTACACGGGGTTACATTTTGTAGCGGCCTAGGTCTTCGTCGCTGAGGCCTTCGAGGTAGTTGCGGAGTTGCTCGTTGGTAGTGCGTTCGGCGAGCGCGGAACTGACTTTGGAGTTTTTCAGGACGACTTCATCGACGAAGATCGGGCAATCCATACGCAGAGCCAATGCAAGGGCGTCACTGGGGCGGGAGTCAATGCTCATGAGTTCGCCGTCGCGCTCGACCCAGATCAGCGCGTAGAAGGTGTCGTCGCGGAGGTCGTTCACGACAATTTTTTGTACCGACACTTCCAGGCCTTGCAGGACATTTTTCAGGAGATCGTGAGTCATTGGCCGAGGAGTTTGGACTTTCTCGATTTCCAGAGCGATGGCGTTTGCTTCGTAGGCTCCCACCCAGATCGGAAGGATGGCCTGGCCTTGCACGTCTTTCAGCACCACAATCGGCATTTGTGTTACGGGATCCATCATAAGGCCGCGTATCTTCATTTCCACTTCCATCGCGCCCTCCTTGCAACTCCGTTTGCCGACTGCTGCTCTACCGCAGCGGCTAGACCTGATTCGGTTTGAGCCAATGCGGCACGGCTAAAACCGTGCCCTCCGGAAAGCACCGGTCACTACGAAGAAAGGCTCAAGCTTATGCTACACGCCGTAAATCGCCGCCACGCTAAGCTTTTCGCCAACGAGGCTGTTCGGCGTCGCGGAGATTACTTTCACCTGCAGGTAGTCTCCCAAACTTTCCTGTTCGCGGGAAGTGAAATTCATAACTTTGTTGGAGGAGGTGTGGCCGGACCACTGATTCTCCCTGCGGGACTTCCCTTCTACCATTACTTCGAAGTGGCGGCCGACGAGCTTTTCGTTTCGAGCGCGCTGAATTTCGCGCTGCTTCTCCATGAGCAGAGCGAGACGGCGGGATTTTTCTTCTTCGGGGATGGCGTCGGCGATCTTCAGAGATGGAGTGTTAGGCCTGGGGGAGTATTTGAACGAAAAAGCGCCGTCGTACTGAGCCGCATCGAGAAGCGAGAGTGTTTCTTCGAAATCCTTGTCCGTCTCGCCGGGGAATCCCACGATGATGTCGGTGGTCAAACTAATTTCCCGCTTTGCGGCGCGGAGCATAGCGATTTTTTCGAGGTATTCGTCGCGCGTGTAGGTGCGCGCCATGGCGCGGAGCACTTTCGTAGAGCCGCTTTGCACCGGAAGATGGACGTGCTCGCAGACTTCCGGCACTGTTTCCATAGCTTCGACGATGTCTTTACCGAAATCACGCGGATGAGAGGTGGTAAAACGGACGCGGCGAATGCCTTGCACTTCGGCGACTGCCACCAGCAATTCCGAAAAACGCATTCCGCGCGCGCTCGGATCGGCGTAGGAATTGACCGTTTGCCCGAGAAGCTGCACTTCGGTGTAGCCGGCGCCGGCGAGCTTGCGCACCTCTTCAAGGATGGATGCGCTGGAGCGGCTGCGCTCGGGACCGCGTGTGAAAGGCACGACGCAGTAGGAGCAGGCTTTGTCGCAGCCTTCGATGATGGTGAGATAGGCGCGCCAGGGATTGTCGCGGCGCGTTACTTCGGTTTCAAACGTTTCGTCCGTATCGGTTTCGAGGCCGGTCACGCGGCGATTCCCTGCCTCGAGCTCCGCGAGCAGTTGCGGCAACTTGCGATAGCTTGCGCTGCCACAGACCAGATTCACCCACGGCGCGCGCGTGAAGATCTTTTCGCCTTCTTGTTGCGCCACACAGCCGAGCACGCCGATCAGCTGGTCTTGCCTTTGTGCGAAGCGAAACTCACCGAGCCGGGAGAATACTTTTTGCGCGGCTTTTTCGCGGATGGAGCAGGTGTTGTACAAGACGACGCTGGCGGCTTCGACGGATTCTACCTGCTTGTAGCCACGGGCCAGAAGCACGCCCGCGACCTTCTCGGAGTCGTGCTCATTCATTTGGCAGCCGAAGGTCTCCAGGTAGAAGGTGGCTTGTTGCTTGGCGTGGTCATCGACGGTTAAAGAAGGCGCCCGCCTCCCTTCCTCTGTCTGGGCAAGCGGAAGGTGGCCGCTACAAAGGCCGTCTCGACCGTTGCCAGCGAGACTATGCACACTGATGTCGAACGAATTGGCCATATTGTCGGAGTTTATCATTCTTTTGGAGTGCTGGGCCGAGCTACCGCTTTGTTCGATTTCTCAGGCTAAGCTGGCCAATCTTGGCCGCACAACCCGAAGCGTAAGCGGCCTTTTTGAATTTGACTATTGCAGTCCAACCGAGTGCCTACAATAGGCGTAGCAGAAGATCCGTCGACACGTCTTTGGTATTGCGGTTCAGGATTGGCGTCACTCTCGTTCGAGAAGTTCGCGCCAGTTGGGCAACTTCAGCATGAGTTAGTTTGTGCCGCTTCACTTCCTTTGCAATTTTTGCATTCAACTCGCTGCGCAATTCGATCTCCGCTCCATCCGCCGGAGTCAGTCCCAGTACCTTCGCCAGTTCTCTCGTTGTTTTCGTGACAAACTTCATTTTCCCATCATTAGACAACTCCGTGAACACCTGCCCGAGGTGACTCTTTCGGCGTCACGCCCTTCGTCTTCTTTTCTTTCTCGTTACACTCTACCCGTGCTGCTGCCGAAACGCCCATACGCATACTTGCTTTTCGTTCTGGCGTGTCTCTGTGCTTGCAAATCAGCGAATCACGCCGAGACTCTTCCAAAGCCCGACCGGATTGTCATCGCGAAATCCCCGCACACCCTTTCCCTCATGAGGGGCAACGACGTCCTCAAGTCCTACAAGATAGCTCTCGGCAGGCAACCTGTCGGCCCTAAAGAACAGCAAGGCGATCACAGAACGCCTGAGGGCGTCTATTCAATAGATCGCAAGGTTCCCCACAGTCGCTTCCATCTTGCGCTTCGCGTCTCTTAACCCAACCCTGCCGATCGCGAGCATGCGCGCGCGTTGGGAGTGGAACCCGGTGGGGATGTCGAAATCCACGGCCTGCCGATTCTCTTTTCCGTACTAGGAGAGCTGCATCGTCGCGTGGACTTGACCGACGGGTGCATTGCGGTGACCAATTCCGAGATCGATGAAATCTATCCCCTCGTGGCTGTTGGAACTCCGGTCGAGATTCGTCCGTGATGCCGACGGTGTGCTACTCCGCGCCGCCGGAGATTTTTAGGGCATAGGCGTACTTGCCGGGCAGAGTGTCGGGCACAGTTATTTCGACGTCGTCCCGCTTTTGTGTCCAGGAGAGCGTTCCGGTGGCGCCCAGCATCGTTATCGTGGCACCGGGCTTCAAAGCGATGGCGCGAATTGTTGTGGTTTTGCCTTTGGGATCGCCGAGCAGGAACGCATAAACCGCTTCGTTCTTTTGCGTGAATCTCACACGCAGGCCCTCGACCGTCTCGCTCTCTGCTTTTTTCCAGGGATGAGTGCCGTAAATGCCTTCGCCGTTTTGCGCCAGCCACGCACCGAGCGCTTCCAGGCGATCCAATTGCACCGCGGGAATGGTCCCGTCGGCTTCCGGTCCCACGTCGAGAAGCAAATTCCCGTTTTTGCTGACGATGTCCACCAGCAGATAAATCAATTCGTCTTTCTTGATCGTCTGGGCGTCGCCCTCTGCGCGGTTATAACCGAACGATTTTCCCAGGCCGCGGCACTCTTCCCATTTCTTCGCACTGACTCTTTTCAGGGTCTCGTACTCCGGCGAAACAAAATCGGCGTGCTTCACGCCAAAACGGTCGTCGATGACTCCGTCGGGGACGGCGTTGTAATACTCGGCCATGATTTCGAGCGGATGCCCGGACTTCGGGTAGTCGATGTCATTCCAGAGAACCGAAGGACGATACTTCGCGATTAATTCGCGCACGTGGGCATCGGCGTATTTTCCATAGGCTTCACTCTGCGGCTCGACGGCGTGCGCCATTTTCCAGTCCGAGATGGGGCCCGGCACGAACGTCCAGTCGTAGCCGCCGGAATAGTAAAGACCCATCTTCATTCCCTGGGCGCGAACGGCGGCCGTCAACTCTCCGACCACATCGCGCGAGGCGTGTTGGCGATCCTTCGGCAAGGTCGGGTTTGGCGTGTCGCTCGGCCACAACGTGAAGCCTTCATGGTGCTTCGACGTCAGCACAACATAGCGCGCTCCAGCCATTTTGAAGACGTGGGCCCATTCGTCCGGCTTCCACTTTTGAATTTCCTTATTAAAGGTATCGGCGAAATTGTAGTAGTCGTAGTTCGCTCCATAGTGTTCCTTGTGATAAGCCTGCGTGGGCGAACCGTCGAGCCGTAATGTGTTGAGATACCATTCGGCGTACGGATTCCGTTTCAAATATTCCTGCTCGGAGAGTTTTGTTCCTTCCGGGGTCAGGACCGCCCAACCTGGGACGGAATACAATCCCCAATGAATAAAAATGCCGAGCTTTGCGTCGTCGTACCACTCCGGCAAGGGGTGTTTGTCCAGGGAAGAAAGCGTCGGCTCGTACTTCACATCGCTTGTCGCGGCTCCCAAGGGCCCAATTCCTCCCATTAACCAACTGACAGCTAGCCACACAATCATCAGCACGATTCCGACCGTCGCCCATCCGCTCCGCAAGCTCATTGCCTCTCCTCTTTCCCGAGTTAGCCGTTCTTTTCCCTTCTCGCTCCTATCCCCGCCCAACTTTTTTGCATCGCCGCAATGCGCTTCCGTCCTCGAGCCGAACCATCCACAACCGTTTCGATATTCTGCATCCATTCCGGCAAGTCCATGTTCTGTCGAAATCCTTTCAAGTACGGCTGAATCTTCGAATATTGAAAATACATCTCCTGGCAGGTGTCATATACCAGTTCCTCGGTTAGCATCCCATGAAGCACAAACGCGCACACCATGTCCCAATAGCCGAACACCTGCAGGACAAATCCAGTTTCCTTCCCTCCTTTACTGACGATGGCGACCAAATCGTCCGCGGTCTTCGGCTGACACGGGCCTCCGACAAAACTGCGTGCTTCGCGCATGACGGTTTCGCGGCGCAATTCGTAAAGCTTCAAGATTAACTCCGCCTGCTCCGTCCCGGTTCGTTTCTTCCTCATTCCCTGCCTTCTTTCTTCGCGGTTTTCAGGTAGCTTGCTACGAACAGCAAGCCCAGCAACGTATCCGTTCCCGCAAACATCAGATCCGACCCATGCATTCTTCCTTGCAGCACCAGCACCACCACTGCAATCCCCCAAGCGAATTTCTCCACCATCGAAGGAATCATCATCGGCCGGAAGCGCACTGGATCCAGGGCGATCACCAGAAAGGCAAGTTGCCAGGCGAGCGCCAGGCCCACAAAACCATAATAGAATCCCGGATGCGTGATCGGTGGCGGATCCTTCGTGCCGATCAAATCAAACATGAAGTAGAGCGGCGTGACCACCAGGAATCCCCAGATTGCCGCGCTCCAGAAGACGATCTTTGCGAATTTCACGACCCGCTCCTTTGCCTGACAGTTGATTCGGCGGCCGGTCTCAGCACTTGGCGTTGCACAGAATAAAAAAGCGGCCCCCACATTAACCACATTTAGAGGTTGCCTCATCTGGTGCTTGCGTGTAATTTACTCCAAACTCGTGGCACCGCCTACGCCGAAGAGATTCGTTTCGATCATCTGGGGCCCGCCATCCGAGGTGGGCCGTTTCGACTTGCGCCGTAGATAAGAAAGAACGCGCGAAGACGGAAAGGCAATCCAAAACCGTCGGGAGGCTGGTTCCATGTTTCGTTCGACGTTTGTAGTCGCCACGTTCGCTGTCATTCTCGCGTCCGTGCCTACCGATGCCCAGGACGCCGCTGCCGTCCAAAACTATTTCAACGGCAAGCAAGTGGTGCTGAAAATCGACATGCCGGGCAGCCAGAAGGGTATCGATCTTCGGTTCAACAAAGGCACGCCCATGGATTGGAAAGAGTACGGCTCGCGCATCAAGCAATTCGGTGTGGCGATTCGCAACGGCGACGTCGCGCGGATTACTTCGATGGTGATCAAGCGGGACATGATCGAATTCCAGCTTGATGGCGGCGGTTTCGGAACTTTCGGCGATGACACGAACACCACCGTCACCGCTAAACCTCGGGAAAAGAGTGATTACGAAAAAGATCTAGAAAGGCAGATCGCCAATACTGACGACGACGACAAGAGGCGCGCCCTGCAACGCGATCTTGACCGCGAGCGCGCCCGCCGTGAACGCCAGGATTTGATCAACCAGCATCAAGCGCAAATCGCCAGCCAGCAGAAAGCGCAGGTGGTGGCGCAGAATCGCGTTACCGGCGGCTCGCGATTCAATCTGCGGTGGTCCGGTTCCATTCCCGAAGATCAGCTTTCGCCGCAAGCAGTGATGCAGCGGCTTTCGGAATATCTCAGCTTCGATGCCAACTCGCCAGCTACGCAGGCCGACGACGCCAGTGTTCCTGCCACCGCGAAATTAAAGCGCGGAATGAGAATGGACGAGGTGACGGCACTGTTCGGCCAGGGCAATTTGCTCTCTGAATCCGTCGGCGACGGCGGGCTGAAAACGCAAGTCGTGGTGTACACCACGAGCGACCGGCGGGTGGAAGTGACCTATGTAGAGGGGTTGGTAGTGCGCTACTCGATTAGCTCCCAGTAACTATCTGCGCTGCTCACAAGATCCGGACAGACGTTTAAGAGTTCCAGCGTTTCACAGTAAAACGCACTCGTGGTCTCTTACACTCAGAAATTATTGCACTTCTTCTCTTGTTTGCTCTCTTCCTTCTTCCCTTACCTTATGCCTAACGCACTGTTGCATTCCCTCTTTGCTTCATTTGGGGTCGTCTGTTACGCTGAATTTGTCGGCAAATTTTGTCACACATGAGGAACTGAGATTATTTTCCTGTTATCCGCATTCTACATCGGCAATCTCTTAGACATTCTTGCGCAAACGGGCTGGGTGGCTCGAGCCGTCCTCGGCATCCTGCTTTTCTTTTCCCTGATTTCGTGGGCGCTAATTTTCCAGAAGCTTGGGCTATTCGGACGCATTCGCCGGCAGAGCGACCAATTCCTGAAAATTTTTCGCGCCACGAAAGGCGTGGCCAATCCTCAGGGACTGGTCTCCGCCGGATCGCCGTTTGCCAACGTGTATGCCGCCGGGTACCGCGAACTGCAATCGCAAATGTCGGGGACCGGGAATCCTGCTCCACAGCGGGTGAAGTCGCTGCAGGCCGTGACTGTCAGCATGCAACTGGCATCCACGGACGAGGTTCGGCGCGTCGAAAAGGGCATGTCCTGGCTGGCGACCACGGCAGGCGTCACGCCGTTCATCGGGCTGTTCGGGACCGTGTGGGGCATCATTGACGCGTTTTCCGGGTTGGGCACTTCGGGCGCAGCCAGCCTGCGCGCCGTAGCGCCTGGAATCGCGGAAGCGTTGGTCACCACAGCGGCGGGGCTGTTTGCCGCGATTCCCGCGCTGATTGCCTACAACTCGTTTCTGCAGGATATTCGCGATCTGGCCCAGCGGCTGGACACTTTCGCCAACGAATTCACGTCGCAGATCGAAAAAACGTTCACGTGATGGGTTGAACTGTCATGCCTCAACTCTCCAAATCCACGCAAACTTCCCTTTCCGACATCAACATGGTTCCCTTCATCGATGTCGTGCTGGTGCTGCTGATCATCTTCATGATCACGGCGCCTATTTTGCAATCGGGCATCGAAGTGGACGTACCGAAGACGCACACGGTGAAGGAAATTACCGAACAGAAAATCGTCGTCACCATGGACAAGAAGCAACTCATCTATCTGGGGAACGACCCGGTCAACGTCCACCAACTCGGCGACAAAATCAAAAAGATGACCAAGCATCCGAACGACGTGGTGTACCTGAGGGCCGACGAAACGGTTCCGTTCGGGGCGTTCTGTTCGGTCATTGACACGCTGCGCCAATCCAACATCACCAACATCAGTATCGTTACGCAGCCCATCACGGATCGTAATCGTACGCCCTAAGTTATGTCCGAAGCTGTCTACTACACTGCCGACGACCTCAGCCTGAAACGGTACTTCTCCTATTCTGTTTTCTTTCACATCGCGCTGACAGCGCTTCTTCTTGCGGGGATGTGGCTGAAGCGCACTGGCGACGCCTGGGGCGGTGTGGGCACTGGCGACACCGGAGTCAAAGTAAATCTGGTTTCCCCGTCAGCGCCCGGCATCCCGATGCCTCCGGATATCAACCCGACCGATTCCCAGGTGGTCGATCCAACCAAGGGTCTCAACGTCGAAGAACCAAAGCCGAAACCGCCCGAGCCGCCCAAAGACGAAACGCCCATTCCGAAATTCGACAAGGAGAAGCCCCTTCCTCCCAGCAAGAAATCGAAGGTGTTCGAAAACAAAAAGCCGCCGCCGGATAACGCGATCAATTACGGAAAAGGCGGGCAGATGAATGTTCCGAAGGGATATTCGGATACGCCCGGACCCCTTACGAATAGTGGACTCACTACCAGGGGCGAAGGTGGAGGTGATTTTGCGTCGCGTTATAGCTGGTATGTCGAAGCTATCCGCCGTGCCGTGAATCAAAACTGGATGCAGAACACGATTGATCCGGGCGTGCGCGCGGCCCGGCGCGCGAAGACGACGGTTACGTTCACCATCAATCGCGATGGAACGATCAAGAATATCCGGATTGCGGAATCCAGCGGCAATCGTTCCATGGATGATTCCGCTTCACGCGCGTTGCTCAGTATCGATCACTTCCCTGCTCTACCTGCGGATTATTCAGGGCGATATGTGGATGTGACGTTTGATTTTGATTTGAGCATGGGGCAATAAAGGAGCGGAACCGAGCGCCGGCCGCAAGACCGGCCTTCCCAAGAGAGATATTCGCTGAGGTGCAGCGAAAGAACGGGTCCAAAGACCCGCCACTACAGCAACGGGAGGGCCGCGTGCCAACAGGCAGCGATCTGGCGGAAATTGGAGTCCAGCTCTTCAATGCTCGGGACCAGCAATGCTGAACTGCTACGCAGAAGGATGGCGAATACGCTGAGAAGACGATTTTTAAGTTGCGGCTCTGCTATTCTTGTTTCGCGGGGACCGCGTTTCACCCAGACATTTCGCAGGAGGATCGCTTGTCTTTGAACCAATCTTTCTTCTCTGTTCGAACGCTGGTGAAGCTGTCTCTTCTTTTCTTCCTCGTCGCTTCGGCTGCTTTCACGCAAGATTGGGTGCACATTGCCACGGGCATCGGCCAGAATATGCCGCGCATCGCGGTCTCTGACTTCGTTCCTAAAGCGGATTCGGACAAGCCGCATTCGACGCTGTTCACCACCGTAGTCCGCGACGACCTCGCGTTTTCCGGGATTCTCGATCTGGCGAGCCCGAGTTTTTACCCTACGAGGGTGCCCGGCCAGCCCGGCGAATTGCAGATGCTGGATTGGTCGCAGCCCCCGGTGAACGCCAACTTCCTTGCCTTCGGCAACTTGACGGAGTCGTCCGCCGAGGTCGCCATCTTCGCGTGGATGTATGACGTGCGCAACCCCTCAAGCCAGGCGGTGGTCGGAAAGGTCTATCGCGGCGCTCCCACGGACGCCCAGGTGCGCAAGTTCGCGCATCAATTTGCCGATGAGATTATCAGCAAGCTTTCCGGAGGGTTGCCGAGCATCGCGTCGACACAGATCGCTTTCGTGCGCGGCACTTACGGCTCGAAAGAGGTCTGGGTGATGGATTACGACGGCGCGAACCAACATCAACTCACTTCGCTGCACTCCGTAGCGTTGACGCCGCGCTGGTCTCCGGACGCTTCGCGCATTGCCTTTACATGTTTTGTGCCTGTGAGCGGCGTGGTCAGCGCGCAAATCTGCATGTATTCGTTCGATCTCGGTAAGGTCGTTTCGTTCGCGCGGTTTCGCGGCACGAACAATTCGCCCACCTGGTCGCCTGACGGTTCGCAGGTGATGTTCTCGTCTTCGATGCAGGGGAATCCGGCGCTCTATGTGACGGATGCGAGCGGCAATCGGCCGAAGCGGCTCACGTTTGCGTCGAACGGGGCGGATACTTCTCCGGCGTGGAATCCCAAGACCGGGCAGACCGTGGCGTTGGTCAGCGACCGCGGCGGCGTTCCGCAGCTTTATATGATGAACGCGGACGGCACGGACCCGCGCAAGATCGACCTGGGGGATATGGGCTACGTCATCGATCCGGCCTGGTCGCCCAATGGGCAACTGCTGGCGTTTTCCTGGCGCCGGCCCTCGGGAAATTACGACCTTTACATGATGGACGTGGTCTCTCATCAAATCCGGGAACTGACGAGGGATTCCGGGCGCAACGAGCGTCCTTCGTGGGCTCCCGATGGCAGACATCTGGTGTTTGAATCCACGCGCGGCGGAACGCGCCAAATCTGGATCATGCTGGCCGATGGGAGCCAGCCGCACCAGCTGACGACTTCCGGGCACAACGAATCACCGAACTGGTCGACGCGCTAAGCCAATATGACCACCGCCTCCGCGCACCCACAAAGCACATTCCTCACTTCGCGGATTCCGTTCGGGATCTCATATTTGAGCGCCTGTGCTTGTGCAAGAAAGCATCGGCCCGTGCCCGTAACCAGATTTTCGCTTCCGTTTCGCCGGCATTGCCATTACAATATATCGTGTTACGACATATCCCCCGGACCCGGCCCTCTGGTGGTACCATCGCTTTGTCCCAGCGGACCCAACACGGGATTTCTCGGTGTCTTAGGAGGACACGCATGATGCACTCGCACCGCCCGGTAGTTCGCTCTCTGTTTCTGTGTGTTTCCGCGTTCGCGATTTTGATTGCAGGCTGCAACAAGAAACCGCCCACGGCTGCGCCTCCGGCGTATACGCCTCCTCCGGCGGCGGTGAAGCCCACGGCGTCGCTGTCTGCCGATCGCAATACCATCAATGCGGGAGAATCCGTCAAGCTTTCGTGGACCACTACCGACGCTACAAACGTCTCGATCGCTCCCGAAGTTGGCGCCGTCACTCCTCAGGGCTCCACCACCGTTACCCCCACGGAGTCAACCACCTACACGCTGACTGTTAGTTCCGCCGGCGGCAATGCCGATTCCAGCGTGCGCATCTCGGTCAGCGCCCCCGCACCGGTTGCAGTGGCGCCGAACACTTCGTTCGACGAATTGTTCCTGAAGGAAGTGCGCGACGCGTATTTCGATTACGATTCCGCGGCGATTCGGCCGGACGCGCGGCAGGCGCTGCAGAAGACCGCTGACTTCCTTAAGGGCTATCCGAACGTCCGGGTCACCATCGAAGGCCACTGCGACGAGCGCGGTTCGACGGAGTACAACCTGGCTCTCGGCCAGCGGCGCGCCAATGCGGTGAAGGAATATCTCGTTAGCCTGGGTATTTCCGCCGATCATCTGAGTACAACGAGCTGGGGGAAGGAAAAGCCGTTCTGCACGGAGGCGACGGAAGCCTGCTACGCGCAAAACCGGCGCGGGCACTTTACGCAGAATAAGTAGCCGGCTTGTTGGACTAGAAGAAAACCCAAGCTCCACCTTCGGAAAATGAGGGTGTTTCGCTTGAAGCATGGAGAGACACGGGTCTGAAGACTCGCCACGACCAACTATGAACGGCCCGCTTCGGAAAGCGGGCGCTGCAAAATCGCATCGGCAATATGGCAGCGTGCCGGGATAGAAGGAACCCACGGAATCGTCTCCCGCACACAACCACTTGCTCCATTGCGCTACTACCAGTAGATTTAAATATTGGGACTACTCGCCCGGACTTCCCATCTCTCTGGAGGCATGTTCATGCGTATCCGCAATATCGCAATTTTTGCCGGCACAATGCTATTCAGCGCGGTTGTCGGCAGTCTAATAGGCCCCAAACCCGCCCTCGCTGTCGCTCGGGAAATTATCGAGCTGCAGCGCGACGTCACCACGCTCCTCCAGGGTCAAAAGGATCTTCAGCAGCAAATGACCCAGGATCATACTGTCCAGAAGACGCTGATCGAGCAGTCGTCCGACTCGGTGAACAGGCTCAACAGCACCATGTCCAGCCTGCAGAAGTCCGTGCAGGATGTGCAGGCCAATTCCGGCACGCGGCTGGACACCATGTCCACGCAGGTCCAGGGGCTTTCGGACAATCTCGAGGAGATCAAGTCGCGCCTTGGCAAGTTGAATCAGCAGTTGGTCGACTTGCAGAACTCCGTGCAGAATATCGACTCTCGGCTCGCCGGTGGCCAGCCCTCTTCGACGCCCAGCGGCGCTGGTGGTGCTCCGGGTCCAGGCTCGGCCTCCCTCGCGCCCAGCTCCGGGTCGTCGGGTCCGGCTCCTTCGGCGGACACTCTGTACTCCAATGGTCTCCGCGATCTGACAAGCGGCAAATACGACCTGGCGCATTCCGAATTTCAGGATTACCTGAAGTATTACGGCGACACGGACTTGGCGTCGAACGCGCAGTTCTGGCTGGGTGAAATTGCCTACGCGCAGAAGAATTATGACGGCGCGGTTCAGGAGTACGACAAGGTCATCAACAACTACCCGAGAAGCTTCAAGCTTGCACCCGCGCATTTGAAGAAGGGCATGGCGCTGCTGGAACTAGGGCAGAAAAATTCCGGAGTGAAGGAGCTGCGTGAAGTGGTGAAACGCTATCCCGGGACGGAAGAAGAACGCCGGGCCCGCGCCAAGCTGAAGGATATGGGAGTTGCCGTTTCCGCGTCGACCTCCACGCACTAAACCTGCTTCAGTTTCCTCTCTCTACTCGCCTCGTTGTACTCTCCTCGTTGCAATCACGCCGCTGCCGCCACTCGGCTCCCCGTTGATTCCACCTCAAGACTTTCCAAGCGCTCCGCCGCTGCTCGTCAGAAGCGTCAACGCCGAATCAGTGTCACACCCAATGGCACGGTCCCGCCTCACCGATCAAAAGCGCCGGCGGCGCGGAACAACTTAGCCTGAGCCCGCCCGAACTCGGCAGGATCGGAACCAATGGAGCGCCGTAGATGCGGCACTCTTCGTGAGGGTAAGGCCGTGTCATCTGGTGGCGACCCGGATTAAACGTAGATTAATGGTGTCCGCCTCCACCGCCGGCGGATGCACCGCCACCGGACGAGCCGCCGCCTGAATGGCCACCGCTTGATCCTCCGCCGCTACCAGACGAACCGTGCGAGCCTCCTCCGCCGCCAGACGATCCGCCGCTGCTGGCGTGGGCCACTACAACGGAATGGGAGGCGCCACCTTCGGCCGTCCGCCCCACGAAATTTTGCGACTTGAAATCAAAATGAACCGCGTTGACGTTCTTCATCGTGGCCGATTGCTGCGCGCTTAACGTTCCTTTCGGCAGAATTGCGGCGGCCATTTTCGCTTCGATCACGGGCTGAGCCACGCGGGGCGCATTCGGCGCCGTTCCCCGCTGGATTGCTCGCGGCACACTCGTAGCCTCCTGCGCTTCTTTGCCCGGCGCTGGTTCCACTCCGGCCTTCAGCACTCCTTTTTCTGTAGTAAGCACCAGAATGCCCGCTTTTGCGTTCACCGGCGGGTGCCCCGGCTGGTCCAAAGGATGGCGCGGAATGAGCCCAATTCCGTGGCCTGACACCTTCACGATGTGGCACTCGTGGTGGTGTCGCCGTCCCCCGATCCACGTTGGATATGAATACACCGAGCAATCTTGCCAGGGCCAATAGCCGGCGGGCGTGTCCCAACTGCCGCCGCAGCGGTTGAGACTGGAATAGTCCCAGCTTCCGGCAAAACATGGGCCGTACTGCACGAGTGGAGGCGCGTTTTTCCCCTGTTTGTTGGCCGCGGTCCACGCCTGCAGTGGGCATCGCATGAGCATGGTCCGATTCACGACAACGTTTCCATTGCGGGTTCCGGTGCCGCTCGGCGCAGTCGGAGTTGCGGCCGATGCTTGCGGAGCGGACGCACCGGCCTGCGGCGCGGGCTCATTCGGCTGCCAGCATTTTCCATATGGCGCGCAATCGAAGAATTTCCCGTTGGCGACCATTCCCGCTAGACCCGGAATCGGCTCGTCCATGCCGCTGCCCTTCAATCCTTCCGCGATTTGCGTTCTCCGCGTGGCCAGCCGCCCGGCCACCCACTGGTTCCACTCTTGCTCCTCGGCGGTCTTCTGTTTCGAAGGCAGCGGGATGGCCACGTGGTTTTTTACGTAGGCTACGGCGTCTCCCTGGTTCAAGGTGCCGAACCACGCGCGCCGTTCGATCACCTGCGAGCCCTCGGTGGCCTCGACCACGACAGCATCCAGCGCACTTTCGACGGTGGTCGTCTGCGGCTGCACCATGTGTAGTGTGACTTCGGAAGTTGCGAGCGCCAGTTGGTTCGTGGACGCGTGGGCGACGGTGGCTTTGCCTGTGAGCAAAGCCAGGTCTGTTTCCATTCTGTTTGGATGGATGAGTAAGGAATCAAATTCCAGCACGGAATGGTCCGCCAGATACACCACCGATCCGTCTTCGAATTCAATCTCGGCTCTTCCCTTCTCTGTCACCAGCGTGTAGCCGTCCTCGATCACCTGGCCGACGTTGGCTGCAATCCAGTCTTTACCAAGCTTCGGTTGTCCCTTATGGCCGGGAGAAAACTTAACGTCGCCTTCGGCGTAGGTTAGCCAGACCATCTGCGGCTCCTCGGCATTTTTCGCTTTGGCTCTCGCTTGTTCGGGAACTGCCGTGATACTCAGCAGCAGAACAACTAGGCAGGACAACAGCATCGGGGCGCGTCGCATGGCAAAACCCCCTAAACCATTCCATGACGCCTTACTGATTCTATGACGCAAGTCAATAAGAAGTGGGTACAGAGTCGTGGGTTCGTGGCACAGCCTTTCTTGGCGGTGTTCCGATTTAAAGTTGTTACGACGATGCGTCCAGCTGGCACGGTAGCCATGGGTTCCAAGCGCAGCGAGGGCCTGCTTCCACGAAAAATCAGGCGCCGCGGCGAAGGATTACGGCTTCACGACGGGCGCCTTGTACAGAATCACGCTTCTCCCTGGCACACCGGCTGGTAACCGTCGTAACCGGTAACAGAACGGACGTGGAGGCGCCTCTACGGAACTTTTTTCGAGGCGATAATAAATTTCGTCGACACGGACGATTTTGGGTTCCAGCCACTCTTCCTTCCTTCGGCTCGAGCGGATTTCGAGCCATGCCTCCTCGCCGTTTGCGGAGTATTCCAATTCGTCCGCGACTTCGGGGAGGCCTGCCACCATCATGCGTTCGCGTATGCTGCCGGCGATGGACGTAGCCGTTTCCATTACGGTTTTGCCGACATGAGCCTGCTTCGGGTGTTTGACCCAAAACAGCAGTCGTTCGGCGAGATACAGCGGGAAGCTTCCGAGGATACTTTCGGTAATTGCCGCTCCGCACAAACGCACCGCACCTTCGAAAAAGAAATAGAACAGAAGCCAGGTCAGCGGACTCAAATAGAAGAAGGTCAACGCCGCGCCGCTTACCTGGTGCTCGGTCATTCCTACCGGAATTCTCCCGTCGGCGGTCGCGTCAATCATTTGCCCTATCCGCGTGGGAACTTCGCTGATGTACCAGTAACCCAATCCGACGACCGCAAGGAGGAGCTGATAGATTGCGCTCAGAGTTGCTGCTCGGCGCCAATCGACGTCCATCACGCCGGGCAAACGCCGCCTCCAGCGCTCCGGCAGTAGCACCAGGAGCGGTCCGACGGCAATTTCCGAGAAGAATCGGATAAGGTGTTTCATTTTGCGGCGACTATGTGTTTGCCAGCAAATCCTAGTACAGTTCGCAGGCGGATTTTGATTTTCCGTCATTTATGGCACGGCTGAAGCCGCGCCCTGACGTTGCCGGCTCGCTGTCCTTGAAATTCCTGATGCTTGGATGCATTCTTTGCGTGACCCGCCCTCCCTGTGCCGTTGTACATTCCCTCACATCCTGACCCGAAAGGAGTCCGCCGTGTTTAGTCGATCCTATCGCGTCCGTCTCATCGTTATTCTTGCCGTTCTGATTGCCGCAGCCACATTCCTTGGAACCGCGGCCGCACAGAAAGCCTCGGTGCCCCGTGCACAGGACCGGCTTGCCCTGGGAGAAGAACATGTCAAGCAACTGCTTCTGATCATCGAAACCGATCAGGGCGGCATGATCTCCAAACCGGAGTACATGAAGTTCATGGAAGCCGAATTCCAGCGGCTCGACAAGTCTCACCGGGGCCAGCTCAATGCGCGGGAGCTGAACCAGTCGACGTTGTCGGCCAACCGGGTTGCGGGGAAGTAGGTCTGGCCCTGCCCCGAAGAAAGAGAGATTCTTCGGGCCTCAAGGCCGGAGCCACCGGCGCCGACCACGCCTGCCTGCGGCAGGCAGGTTCGGAATGACGGTGTAGCGGCTCGGTTGAGGGCCTTGGCCCGCAGAAGGCGCAGGCTCCGGATGACAAGCACGTTTTGCCGGTGCGGTGCGCCAGAAGACCTGGCGGCAGTGAGGTGGTTTCCCTCGCGAATGATTCCTATTGGTCCCATTGGTTCCCTTCCTTCATTTTTGCTCCGCGGCGTGCTATCTTCGTAAGCCTCAGGGGGCATTTACTGTTATGTCAGTCAACAAAGTCATTCTGGTAGGCCGCCTCGGCCGCGATCCCGAAACGCGCTATACCTCCGGCGGCCAGGCCGTCGCAAATTTCTCCGTGGCCACCGACGAATCCTACAAGGACCGCAACGGCGAACGTCAGAAGCGCACCGAATGGCACAAGATTGTCGTGTGGGGCAAACAGGCGGAAATCGCGCAGCAATACCTCAAGAAAGGATCGCTCATCTTCATCGAGGGGCGCATTCAATCGCGCGAGTGGCAAGATAAGGAAGGCCAGAAACGCACCAGTTTCGAAATCGTCGCCAACAATTTCCGGATGCTCGGCGGCCGCGGCGATAGTATGGCTGCCGGCGCAGCCGCGGGAGGCAGTGCGGGTGGGGGGCGTACCGAAGATATGGAACACCCATCCGGACCGTCTGACGACGCCTACCCCGGCGGTGCCCCCGAAATCAACGACGAAGATATTCCGTTCTAGGTTTGCAGCCTCAACGCGCGGCGGCCTATTCTCAACCATCGAAGGGTTTGCTCGCACTCCTGCCTGCCGCAGGCAGGCTCGGAATGGCGTTCTTGGTTTTGCACAAAGATCCGCGGCGGCCCAAACAGAAAACACGGGTCTAAAGACCCACCACTACCCCCACCACCCGTGACCTTGCTCGAAAGGCCCCGCCAGCGGTCGGGTGTATCATCCTTGGCATGAATGTGCGCGACTTTCGACGCATTGCGCTGAGCTTTGCGGGTGCTGAAGAATCATCGCATATGGGGCAGCCGGACTTCCGAGTTGGCGGACGTATTTTCGCGACCCTTGCTTCGGCCAAGCAAGGATTCGGCAACCTGATGCTGACGCTTGAGCAGCACCAAGCTTTTGTCGATGAACTCCCTGACGTGTTTCTTCCTATTCCCGGTGGGTGGGGGCGCATGGGCATGACGCACATCCGCCTCGCGGCAGCGAGCGAGGATGTGATGACCGGGGCGTTGCATGCAGCGTGGAAATTGCGCGTGGACAAGAACGCGAAATCACAGAACAGACCCGGTGCCCGCAAGAAATCCAATCCGGCGCGCCCGTCTCGCAAGAAACGCTAGGCGCGAGCAAGGGCGCGACGGGACCGCTGAACCGTGAAATTACGTCGCTTTCGCACCTGTGAAGATGTGCACCACCAAAGAGATGACAGCGAAGATCAGCAACAGGTGAATCAAGAAACCGGCAACGTGGAAAAAGACGAAACCGCCGACCCAAAGAATCCCCAGAACAATAGCAATCACCAGGAACGGTCCGAATCTCATGTTTCCTCCTGTACGCAGTAGCAACCGACCGAGTGACGTTAGGCACCCTGGCTGAGCTCAGGGTGCAACAGCAGAAAACGGCGTGTTACTTGCAGGATTTGCTTACCATTTTGACGGAGGCAACTTCCAGATCGCCGTGTTCGTTGTTGCTCTTCTTCACGCCGGCGGAGGAGGCCGCATCTTTGGCTTCTTCCTTCATGTTGTGCATGGTCACGTTAGAGACAGTGCCCTTGGCAGTTATGGTGTGGCCAATATGATCCGCGAGAGCCACGGTGTCGCTCTTCACGTCCCAAGTGCTGCCGTCGTTCCCGTTCAGCACGTACTTGTCGGAACTGCTACCCTGTGCCAGACAGCCGGTGATGGTCCTGACGTCGGATTTTGACTTTCCGCTGCTGGTGGTGTCCTGCGCGAGCGACACCCCGGTAACAAGCAGCAGGCCAAGCGCTAATGCGATCCCTGAAGTCTTCATAGTGTCTCCTTTGACTGACCTGGATAAGTCTTCGTGGATTCTGGGCACCCAACCCAGGCTTCTAAAGACTGTAGTTAAGGCACACGAAAGGAACCATAAGGAGAAGGCTGTAATAGGCACTCCGTGTCTTGGTAGTCGCGGACGGCAGATGACGTGAGGATATGGGCGCGGACTCGACTAGGTTCAACTGCGCACAGGCGCGCTGCGGCAAGACACGCCCGGAAGGAAGGCCGTGCCTTGTGGTACGCACCGGAAGGTCGTCGGTGATTCGGGTTGGTGTGGAGTGACGAAAGCACGCTCTTCGGCTAGGATTTCTGAAGGGAGTGCGCATGTGCAGGAACATAAAAACGCTGTTCAATTTTGAGCCGCCGGTTACTCCGGACGAGGTGCGGGCGGCTTCGCTGCAATTTGTGCGGAAGATTACCGGGTTCAACAAGCCGTCGAAGGCGAACGAAGCGACGTTTCTTGGGGCAATCGATGAAATTGCGAATGCCTCGATACGTCTATTGACGGCGCTAGAAACAAATGCTCCGCCGAAGAACCGGCAGGAAGAGGCCGCGAAAGCGAAGGCGCGGGCGGCGGAGCGGTTTGGCGACTGATCGAGCGCGGGGACGCGAGGGAAATTATTCCAGGGTCTCTTCTTCGGCGGCTTGCAATGCCGGTTCCGGCGATGCAAGCGCGGCGGAGCGGCCGTTTTTGCGCTGGAACCAGTAATAGATGGAGCCCGCCACGCACAGGAACACAGCGACAACGAGAGTTTCGAGACAAGCCTGTGGCGACAAAGTTATCGCGGTCATAAAGACAAGCAAAACGATAATCGCGACAATCCAGGTCAAGGCAGCGATGCAGAGTCCACGGGATACGCGCTTTCGCTCTTTCGCGGGCGCGGACAACACCTGCGACGCCCGCTGATCTGACTTCCCTTTCTTTCCCCAAAGCACCGCGCCCACGACGGTCCCATAGGTGGCGTACATGGCGAAAGTACAGATAGCCATGATGACGACTTCAACCTGGGCCCAGATGGTGAAGACCGCGGTGATGGGAATGGTGACCCAGATTGCGTTGGCGGGGACTTTGTGAACATTCACGCGAGCGAGGAATCGCGAGGCCGGGACCTGGCCGTCGCGGGCCATGGCCCAGACGAGGCGGGTCAACGTGGTAAGGTTCGCGAGCACGCAGGCGAAAATGGCGATGGAAACAAATGCCAGGGCCGCGTCAACGACGTAGTTGGGGAAATACGAGCCGATGATGTAGAGCAACGGAGTCGGGTGATGGCTCGCTATCTCGAGCGACGGAACCGCGAGAGTGAAGCCGACCAGGACGGCGAGTCCGAGAAAAACGGCGACGATTTCCGAAAGCAGGATTGCCGTGGGGATGCGTTTTTCGGGGAGATGGGTTTCCTCGGCGACGTTTGCGGCGGCTTCGAAACCGCCGAGAGTCCAGACGCTCATCAACGAGGAAGCCAGGAACGCGCCAAGGTAGGCGAAGCCTCCGGGTTGAGCAGGGTGGGAGAAGAGATAGCTGACCGGATGTGTTTTTCGCAGCAAGGCGATTCCGAACAATAGAAATCCGATGACGACGGTGCCCAGAATTTCTGCGATGACGGAAAAGTCGTTGACCACGCTGGCCAGGCGAATGCCGAAATGATTGATAAGGGCGGCGAGAAGAAGCGTCACCACCGTGGCGATGACAATGTTGCGGCTGGAATTCGGGAAGCCGAAAAAGGGGACCAGGTAGGACGCCAAGGCGTAGGCAACCCCGGCCATTCCGGTGACAAACTGGACGATCATGATCCAGCCCGCCCACCAGGCCAGGCGCGGGCCGGCAAGAGCGCGAGTCCACTGGTAGGCATATCCGGAGAGCGGAATTTGCCGGGCCAATTGCGCGAACACCATGGCCACAAGGAGTTGGCCGGCGCCGACGATGAGCCAGGTCCAGACGAAAGCCGGTCCGCCAGCGCGCAGGCCATCGCCGTAGTTCGCAAACAAGCCGGAAGTGATACAGATGACGGAGAAGCTGAGCGCGAAACTGGAGAAATAGCCGAGGGTACGATTCAGTTCCTGACGGTAGCCGAAGCGTTGCAGCTCCCTTTCATCGCTGTCGGGGGGTAGGCCGGCGGTTCCCGGCGCTTGTGAGGGAAGCATTGCGGGGATTTTAGGCTGGTTGGAGACGAGAGTCAAAGCGATTAGAGGCGGGATATACGCGGGATATACTCGTCGGGTGAAGCAAGGGAATAACAAGCCATCCGAACTATGAGAGGAACCATGAACGCAAAGTGTTTTTGAAGGCTGGAGAGACAATCAGCGCCTGCCATCTTGGTCGCCGCTTTCCGGCAGAACGCACCCTGCTAGTTCCGATCGAATTGTGCCTGAAGGCGCCCTTGCATATCTGTCATCCGGACGACACCTTGGGAATCTTCAAACACCAAGCCGCCGGGCACCGAGGCGACGCAGTGGCCCCAAGACGCGGGAACCGTAGCCTTGAGCGGGTCTTGGGCATGAACCGACGACAGAGCGGAGGTCCCGGCCCAAGACCCGGCGCCAAAAATGACAAGACCCAGACCGAGTAAAACGAGACGCTTGTTCTTCATGAATGCTCCTTACTTTTTCAAATTGGATGCGGCGGGCGGTGGCCGACGGTACCAAACCGAAGTTGATCGGTAGCAGGATGCGGCAAAGCTCCCTAGGGCGCGGTACGTGACCGTCCGCCGGTACTTTCTTGCGCCACGAGTTTCTCGAAGTTCGCCGACTGTTCCACGATGCGGCGGCGATAGCCATCGGGATCGACCCACGCTTTGACTCCCTCCGTGGCTGCGCGCGCGCTTTTGTATTCCAAATCAAAAGACTCCGCGTGATACCCGAGATAGATGTCGGGATGCAGGGTGGCGAGGAAAGCGAAAGTGCGCCGATAGTCATCGGCAATCCCCGGGTAAGACGGGTTCTTGACAAAGCGTGTACCGGGATTGATTCCTGTGCCATCGAGAAAGACCACTTGGTAGGAATGGCCAGCCTCTTCGACGGTGGTGATCCAGGTCGTAGTGCCGCGCGTGTGGCCGGGTGTAAGCCGGGCCGTCAACTCTATCCCGCCGAGTGATACTGTATCGCCGTCTTTGAGGACACGGTCGGTGCCGACGGGTGCGAAATGGAACTTCGCATCCTTTGCGAAAAGATAGTCCTTCGCCCCGCCAGACTTTAGCAGTTCCACCTCCGCGTTCATGACTTCCACTTGCGCGCCGGTCAGCCTCTTGATGTCCGCCAGCGTGCCGACGTGGTCGGTATGCGCATGGGAGATCAAAAGAATCTTGATATCCCGCGGCTGGTATCCTAATTTCCGGATTGACGCTTCGATGAGCGGCGCGGTCCCTGGCGTTGCACCATTCAAGAGGATGTGGCCTGCGGGCGTGGCGATGAGGTAGACGCCGAGCCCGCGCGTACCTACATAGTAGATGGGCCCGACGATGTGGAACGGATTCAACGGCTCTGTCCACGACTTTACGTCAGCGGCGGGCGGGCGCGCTGCAAGCTGTGGGGCACCCGTAACGACGAACGCGAAGAACCATAATGTGACTCGAACGAGCCTGATCGGAATACGCCATCGCGAGAGAGCGCGCCCAGGCGAGCGACATTCCGCGGCCGCAATTATCGCCCCGCGCGTTTTGCTTTGCCGAGCTCGAGGACTGCGCCGAGTTGCTACAACAAGCCTAAAGCATCCCAATTGACCCAACCTTCAGCGGTCTTACGGCCAGCGAAACGGACAACGCTCACTGCGGAGATCGTGATTCTCTTCTTCGTGGGGCGCAATTCCGTTGAGCTCGTCAAGATGGGTTCCGTAAGCGGAGCAGCGCGCGAGCACAGTGTCTCCTCACTAATCATATCCTCGATCGTCAACCGCAAGTCCGGAAAGCCGTACGGTACTGGGTTGCAGCTTCCGGCGAATCATGCGTGATCTTTCCGGCACTTTGATGAGGGAACCAGGGAAAGAGTATAAATGCGTTGAAAATCCTAAAATAGAAAACAGAAAAAGCAGAGAAAGCGGTCTTCTCTCTCAGTTTCCGGAAGCGCCCAGGAGTTCGAAATGCAGGTGCACTTGGCTTTTCAATCCAAGTCCCAACTCCCCGAACCTAGTTCTTGGACTTTTCCGTTTGGCATGGTTACGGTCGCCGTAGTGTTGGGGGGTACTTCCACTTTTAGCTTGAACTTCCCATCGGCGAGTTCCCAGGCGCTAGAGACTCTGCCATAGACGCTGTCGACGGAGGCTTTGGCGTAGGTCAAGCCGCCTCCTGGGTGCGGGGCGATGAAGATGTGTTTGTAGGCGGGTTGGGCTTCGTCGAGACCGAGACCAGCGACGACGCCGTACATCCACATGCCAATGGCGCCGTAGGCGTAGTGGTTGAAAGAGTTCATGCCGGGATCCTGGAAGGTGCCGTCCTCTTTAATGCCGTCCCAGCGCTCCCAGATGGTGGTGGCGCCTTTCGTGATGGGGTAGAGCCAGGAAGGATATTCCTGGCGGTTGAGGAGTATGTAGGCTTCCTCGAGGTGGCCGGAATTGCTGAGCGCCCAGGTCAGGTCGGAGGCACCCAGAAATCCTGTTGTGAGGTGTTTGAATTTGCGAACGTCGGCGGCGAGGCGATCGGCGGCTTCCGCGCGCATCGATACCGGCAGCAGGTCGAAGCTCAACGCGAGGACGTAGGCGGTTTGCGTATTCGAGCTGAGCCTGCCGTTGGGCGTGACGAATTCGCGCACGAACGCCGCTTTGATTTTTTCTTCGAGCGACTGATATTCGGCGGCGTCTTCTTTCTTGCCGAGGACCGCGGCGGTTTTTGCGAGCAGTTCAGTGGAGTGCGCGAAATAGGCGGTCTGGATAAAGTCTTTGTCGGTGGTTGCGCCGGGATAATCGGAATCGGTGGTGGCGAAGGCCAGCCAATCGCCGAATGTGAAGCCGGTGTTGTAGAGATATTTGTCGCCGGCTTGTTTGCGCATGTATTCGACCCAGCCCTTCATGCTGGGATATTGCTGTTCGAGCACGCGACGATCATCGAAAGCCCGGTAGACGTTCCAAGGCACGACCACCGAGACATCGGCCCAGCCGGAGGAGGCGGAGTCGCCTTTGCGGGTCGTGTGCGACAGGATGTTGGGGATGACATGCGGGACGGCGCCGTCGTCCTGTTGGTCGAGGGCCAAATCCTTGAGCCACTTTTCGTAGAATTCGACGGTTTCGAAATTGAAGGACGCGGTGGGGGAAAAAACCTGCGCGTCGCCGGTCCAGCCGAGGCGTTCGTCGCGCTGCGGGCAATCCGTGGGAACATCAAGGAAGTTGCCTTTCTGGCCCCAAACAATGTTGTGCTCGAGTTGGTTGAGGAGCGCGTTGGAGGTTTCGAAATTGCCGGTGCGTTCGATCGAGGAGTGCATGACGATGCCGGTGAAATCGGCGGGATTTACTTCTCCCGGCCAGCCGCTGACAGAAACGTAGCGGAAACCTTGAAAGGTGAAGTGCGGCTCGAATGTTTCCGTTCCCTTCCCGTTGGTGGTGTAGCGGATCGTCGCTTTGGCGTCACGCAGATTTTCCGTGTAGAAATTCCCCGCTTTGTCCAGGACCTCCGCGTGGCGCAGCGTGATGGTCGTGCCCGCCGGGGCGGCGACGCGAAATTTGACCCAGCCGACCATGTTCTGGCCCATATCGATGACGAAGTCGCCGGCAGGAGTGCGCAAGACTTTCACCGGTTTGACCTCTTCGATCTTTTTGACCGGCGGGCCGGCAGCCGCCGTGAGCTTTGCTTTGGGCGTTTCCATCACGGTCACGCCTTTCCAGTCTTTGTCGTCATAGCCGGCCGCGCTCCAACCGTTTCTTTCGAGGCGAGCGTCGTAGGTTTCCCCGTCATAGATGTCCGAAAGCAGCACCGGCCCAGTGGCCGCTTTCCAGGTGGCGTCCGTGGCAACAGTTTCACGGGTTCCGTCCGTGTAGGCGATGACCAATTGCGAGAGTAGCGCAACTTTTTTGCCGTAGTTGTTGTGCAGACCTTCATAGCCCATGTGACCGCGGAACCAACCGTCGCCGAGAAGCGCTCCGAAACAGTTTGGCCCGCTCTTCAGCAGGTCGGTTAGGTCGTAAGTCTGATACTGAAAGCGAAAATCGTACGCGGTCCATCCTGGCGTGAAGTACTGGTCGCCGACGCGCTTTCCGTTGAGTTCCATTTCGTACAAGCCCATGGCGGAAGCGTAGAGGCGGGCGCGTTCAATTTTCTTTTTGGGGTTGACGGTAAATTCTTTGCGGAGCACCGGCGCCGGATTGGACTGGGTCTCGTCCTCAACGAGATTTGGCGTGATCCAGCTCGCCTTCCAATCCGAACTTTCAAGCAGGCCCATTTCCCATTTTGCCGGTGCGCTCCAAACTGTCGCGTGTCCGTGATTGTCCCAAACGCGGACATGCCAAAAGTACGGTCGTCCGCTCGCCAGCGGCGGGCCGGCGTATTCAATTCCGACAGAGTCATCTGACTTGACTTCGCCGCTCTCCCAAATGACTTTTTCTTTTGCCAAGTCTTTTTCAGAGAGCGAGACTTGCACTTCATATGCCGTCTGGAGAACGTTCTTCTCCGTGCTCTGCAATTCCCAGCTGAGACGCGGCCTCGTCACATCGATTCCGAGCGGGTCGACCTTGTACTCGCATCGGAGCCGTTTCACCATCAATAAATTGTCTTGAGCGGACCCAACTCTCGCCGACGACGAGAGGAGCAGCCCTACAGCCACAGACAGGCATACTGTTCTGATGTTCATCTCTGCAAAACTCCCTCTCGTTCCTTCAGGTGTTGATTGTTTCGGGAGAGTGTACCTCACGGACCGACAGGAACGCGACCGTCACGCGGTCGCAATGCGCCAGCGACCAGGCAGTGACGAATTCGTGATAAACCTCTTGCGGACTTTCGTTCGGAATCAGCAAGACATTGCCGAGGTGCTGGTCATGTCTCTCCGTCACGATCCTTTTGACGGTCACCCCTTCCGCACTCACCGTGGTGCAGCCACACAACTGAAATGGCGGACAGCAGCCGCCATGCAAACTCTATGGCAAGACGTTTTGTGGTTGCTGCGAAATGCGGAAAAAAGCTTCAGCTTGCGGCCAACCGAATTGCACGCCGTGTTGGCGGATGATTTCGACCTGGAGAGGGAACCAGTTCTCAGGTTGTTGGGAGGCGTGGGCATAACAGGCAGCGCGGTGACGGGAAGCTACGCCGGAGGTGTTTACGAAGTCGGTCGCGGAGAAACGCAGCGTGTCATCGGCGACCTCGTAGTAGTACAGGGCGAATTTCTTGTTTGAAGTGAGCCAGGCGTCGAGGACAAGAGCGGAGATGGCGCGATGGTCGCGATGCGCGTCCACCGGCCAGTGGGTGAATACCACGTCGGGTTCCTGCTCATGCAAGAGCCGAGAAAATTCGTCGTGGTGAGACGGATCGACGATGGCGTGTCCATCATACTGGCTCGCGAAGAGCGGGCGGGCTTTCAGGATCGCGCAGGCTTTCTCCGCTTCGCCGGTGCGGATCCTGCCGCAATCCTTCAAATCGTTCTGACCGCAATATCCTTCTCCGCGATTCAGGTACAGGAGAATGGCTTCGTGTCCTGCATCCGTATAGCGGGCAATCGTGCCGCCGCAGCCGCATTCCGGATCGCCGGGGTGGCCACCGGTGACGACGATTCGGAGCTTCTTTGCTTGCTGTGCAGGCGGCTCCGGCAGAGCAAGCAGAGTCCTCGCACTTCCCAGAAAGCTCGCCGCAGGAGCGAGCTTCACCGATTGCTGCAACAGTTCGCGACGTGAGATTCGCAACGGAGCACCCCTTCAAAACGCGAAAGCATCAAGCAAGCAGGAGTTACTTCCACGCTCGGCGACTGCTGTGATTTCGCCAACCGAAGGCCAGGTCTATGGACGACTCCCGGCTCGGTCCAGGCGCGAGATCGTTGGCGAATCCAGACCGCCAAAGCAAAATCAAGTTTCGCACGTTCGCGTGGATCGTGGTGCTTCTCGTGGGACCGGGAATTGTCCGCTCGGCGATTGCCACCCGGCTGGACGGGTTCACCTTCGACGAGGCATATCACATTGCCGCCGGCGTTTCCTACGGAAGGCACGCAGATTTCCGCATAAATCCCGAGCACCGCCACTCGTGAGGCTTTGGGTGGGAAGGGTCATTGCCGTGACGCATTTTCAGTTGGACCCTTTGCGGCAATTCGCGGACAAAACGGATGAGAGGAAGTTTACGGAGGGCGCGGTATTCCGCAAGAACGATCCGGATTCGGTGCAGCGGCACGCCCGGGCGGCGATCGTCGTATTGCGTTCATGCAGGGATGGAAGAGCGGCCCTACCCTCACCTTGCCACTGGAAAGATTTATGTAGGGAAAGGGCCGAATATTTTTTCCGGGCGATGATCGCCTGAAGCTGCCGATTGGGCTTAGCGTGTTGAGACGGCTCGGCCTGATTTTCTTCTTTGCCCGAAAGCTGCCTGCCGAATGGATTTTGCGGCTGGCGTGATCCTCGCTGCGGTAATTTTATTGACCGAGGAGAGAGGCGGGCTCCGGCATCTGCGCGAATTGTAGATATGCATGCCGGCAGAATCAATCGCGGCGGACGGGTTCGTTGTTTGTGGGTTTATCGAGCGGAGCAGGTAAAGTCCCAGCGGCAGCTACGGACGAAGATCACCACGACGACGGCACGAGCGTTAAGCTACTCCTTGATTGTTCCCAATTCGCTGTGAAAGCGGTGCTTGGTGTCATCGACCTCAAGGCGATTCTTGAGAACGAGCTTTGCGTCCTCGGCGGCGGCGCGCAATTCGGGATGTCTGTCGTCGTGACTTAAACTCAAGGCAGCATTGGCAAGCCGCTGCAGGCAGTTCTCCAGTTCAGTGATCCGCTTGACGACTTCCGGAGCCGAGGTTGGCGTCTTGACATACGTGTCGAGCGCGACTTCGCCCTCGATCTTTTCTATGTGTTCAGTGATCGTGGTTTCGCCGTCATTTACCGGATGGACTATCCGTGGAGCGACGCCGGCAAGTGGATTCGGGTTCGCCATGCCTCCATTATATCCGAACTCAGTTTGCGCGACGACGCTTGGCTGAAGCGCGCAGCGTCGGCGCACGCTATTGCGAGCTTCTTGCAGAAGCGTTTTCGCGAGGCGGATTTGCCGGTTCCTCGGCGACCACTTCGTACGGCCGCATTTTCTTGTCCCCATCGGGAACGCTGAGATACATGTGATCCTTTTTGATCTTGAAAACGATTTCATGGCCGATGGGCAAAATAACAGGATGTTTCAGGTCGGTCGGGCGTATGCGATAGTCCATGTCGTCGGTCCTGAGGACGTATTGCGGGCATAGCGTTTCATTGGAGTGTATGTCGGTGACGCCGACAGATGCCCAGAAAGAGCCCAGGCCCGACAAACCCTTCTGCTTGGCGCCACAAGGGACCGCTTCCATTTTCTCTAGCATAGCGCGCTCCGGCTGGTTTTTCTTTTTGCCATCGGCAGAGCGGGGAAACACAGCCACCAGCACCAGCGCGAGAACCACGGGAATCCTAAAGTTCATAAAATCTCCTTCGAAGATCTGTAGGGTACAAGGAACGGCCGGCGACCGGGAGGCCCGGCAAGCCTCCCGGTGTGACGTGGGCCGTCGTTACTGCTTGTTAGGTTTAGGCGTACCCGTTGGCGAAGTTGCGGGCGCGGTCGTCGCTGGGTTCTTTGCCGGCTGACCGTTGCTGTTGAATTGCTGCGTCGACTTGCTGACGAAGCCTTGCGGGTCTGCCATCAAAGGCTGCTGGACTTCAGGGTGCTGGTTGAGATATTCCTGAAGCTCGGGATGGTCCTGGAGATAATCCTGCTTTTTGACTAAGGAAGGATCCCTGGAGAGTTGTTGCGCGATGTCTCCGTGGTTGCCAAGAAACTCCCCGAAGTGGCGGTGCGCGTCACGATCGCGATCAGAATCGTTACCCCGGTCACGATCATAGGCATTTCTGTTGCCGTCGTCGTTGTTGCCACGGTCTCGATCGTAGGTGGCGTCACGGTTCATGTCGTCTTCACGACGGTCGTAGCGGGCTTCGCGCTGCATGAAGGCATTCGGATCTTGACGCAATTGCTCGCGGACAGCCGGATGGTCCTGCAAATAGGACTGCAGCGCAGGATGCTCCTTCAAGAATTGCTGGTTGTCGGCAAGTGAAGGGTTCTTGCGAAGTTGTTCGTCGGTTTCGTGGTGGGTATCCAGGAATTGGTTAAAGCTCACGAGTTCGCCGTGGTCGCGATCGCGGGCGCGATCGTCGTTGCGGTCGAGGTCGTGGCTGCGACTATTCTCAGCACGGTCATAGCGGTCTTCCGCACGCATAAAGGCGTCTGGATTGTCCTTGATTTGCTGGCGGATCGCCGGATGATCTTGCAAGTAGGTCTGGAGTTCCGGATGGTCCTTCAGGTACTGCGGATTTTCGATCAGTGAAGGATCGCGCCGCAGTTGTTGGGCGGTTTCGCGATGGTTATCGAGGAAGTGATCGAAGTTCGCGAGTTCCCGGCGGTTGGCGTCGTTGTCGCCCTTCTCGCCGAAGCGCTCGAAGCGCGCTTCGTCCTTCATGAAAATGTTCGGGTCATCTTTCAATGCATCGCGCGTTTGCGGGTGGTCCTGGAGATAGTTTTGAAGAGCAAGATGGTTCTTCAAAAATTGCCGGTCGTTTGCGAGCGCGGGATCTTTGCGAAGCTGTTCGGCAATTTCGCGGTGACTGTCTAAGAACTGATCGAAGCGCGCCAGTTCATCGCGGTTGATGTCGCGGTCTGGCGCCCGCGCGCTGTCACTGTCCTGTGTGGGTTTCTGGGTAGGCGACGACTGCGCACTTGCAAATGTGGCAAGGCCGAGAAAAGCGGGCAAGGCCAGCCACTTTGCACAGTGTAGTAGTTTCGTTTGCATTACCAAATCCTCCTGGCAGTGAATTCTAGGGCGTTCTGTGAAGGTGCACGTGGGGGGCCGAAGCGGTACTAAAAAAATGGAAGTTGCAGCCAGTCAAGAGCTTGCGGGTTTGTTGGCAAGACTCCTGGGGAGCCAGTGCGTAGAAATTCTACCGGCCGCGGAAAAATCGTCATACGCGGAAGGCCCTACAGAAAATCCATGACCAATGCTTTTGCGGTTTGCGGATTTGGCAATACTGGCGAAGCGCAGACTACACACATGCCAAAAGATCTTCGCTCGATTGACTACTCTTCATTCATTCCTAAAATCGCGTCACATGTCCGAACCCTGGTTCCTGCTTGGCCAGACTGTTTCGCACTATCGCATCCTCGAAAAACTTGGCGGTGGTGGCATGGGTGTCGTGTACAAGACCGAGGACACGCGGCTCGACCGTTCGTCATTTCTCTTCCCTCGCTGTCCTTGGTGTGAAACTCCCTCCTTTCTTCTCGGCGCCACAGGCGTAATTCTAGCCGACACGGAAGCCTACACTCCCCCGGTTCTACGCCGGTACCTTCCCAATTTGTCTTCGAAATCGTCGTGCGGCCTCCCTCTGCCGGATTATTCCTGCGAAGTCGGCATGTCGCCAGGAAATCAAGCGCTGACGAGATGCGCGTTTGTCGGTATTAATCCGACCGACGAACCGATAACTTCCGGGTTGTCCGTGATTCAGGAACCATGATTTGCGCCTCGGATCGTTGGTCGGCTCGCACGAATTTGCTCGGCCTACGACGCCCTGTTCGAATTCTTTGGCCTTCCACAGAAATCTCACTACAATGCAACGAAGGCCCGCAATGCCGCCAAACAGTCGACAAGTTGACGTGCAGCACGAGCATGGTGAGCGGAATAGCGCGCCTAGCCGTGGTGCCACACCTGAGGAACTCGCGACCGCCGCCGGTGCTGGTGACTTAAAGCTCACTGAGCCCAAACTCCTTCCGGACGAACAAGAGCTGCGGCGAATCATTGACCTTATTCCACAAACAATCGTGGTTTTGAATCCCGACGGCAAGGCCATTTACGCAAATCGCGTGGCACTTGAGTACACGGGGCTGTCTCTGGACGAACTGCGCGCCGATAACTTCCGGGATCGCGTGTTCCATCCAGAAGACATTCAGAGACTTCGCAAAGCGCGGCAGAAAGGTCTCTCTGGTACGGTCCCGTTCGAAAACGAGCAGCGCTCCCTTGGCAAAGATGGTAAATATCGGTGGTTCCTCATCCGCTACAACCCACTACTAGACGAACGGAAAAACGTCCTCCGTTGGTATGCCACTGGCACGGACATTCAGGATCGTAAGCAGACTGAAACCCTACTAGCCGCCGAAAAACGAACCTTGGAAATGATCGCCGGCGGGGCTTACCTGGCAGATATCCTGGAAAGGTTGTGTGAAACGATCGATGCTCAGGCCAGCAACATCAAGTCGGCAGTAATGCTGATGGACGCGGACGGCATGCACCTTCGGCCCGCAGCCGGTCCTCGACTTCCCAAGGGCTGGACTGAGGCCATCACTCCACTAAAGATTGGCCCTTGTGCAGGTTCATGCGGTACTGCCGCGTCTCTGAAGCAGCGGGTGATCGTTTCCGACATTGCAACAGACCCCTTATGGGCTGACTACCGAGACCTAGCTTTGAGTCACGGGTTGCGCGCCGCGTGGTCTCAGCCGCTAATCTCCAAAAACCAGGAAGTTCTTGGCACCTTCTGCCTGTACTATGCGGAGCCTCGGAGCGCGAGCGAGACTGATCTGCGACTGATCGAAGGCGCAGATCACATCGCAGTTATCGCCATAGAGGGAGAGCGATCGCAGGAAGCATTGAGAAGCGCCTTTGAAGAAATTCGAAACTCGGAAGCGAAACTTCGACAGGAAGAGCGCGAGCTGCGGCAGCTCATAGATTTCCTTCCTCAGCATGTGCTTGTGCTAGACAAGGATGGCACCTTGCTTCAAGTCAACAAGACGATGCTTGACTACAAGGGCTTGACCTTGGAAGAAATGAAAGGCAGCGGAACTCGCGAGCGGATCAACAGAGACGTTCATCCAGACGATCTAGAGAGAGTTCAAAACGAACGAAGCGCGGGCCTTTCAAGGGGAGTGCCGTTCGAGACGGAAAAGCGGCTGCTGGGTAGAGATGGCCAGTTTCGCTGGTTCCTTTTTCGCTACAACCCGCTACTCAATGAAGCCGGAAACATCGTCCGGTGGTTCGCAACGGCGACCGACGTCGAAGATCGCAAGCAGGCCGAAGATCGCGTGCGAAATGAAGCCATCGCATTGCGAGAGCAAATCGATCGGGAGTCGATGTTCGAGGACATTGTTGGCTCTTCGGAAGCGCTGCGTAAGGTGCTTCGCCAAGTCGTCAGGGTAGCACCTTCCGATTCCACAGTCTTGATTCTGGGTGAAACCGGCACCGGAAAAGAGTTGATAGCTCGCGCCGTCCATAAACGATCGAAGCGCGCAGACCGGGCATTTATCGGTGTGAATTGCGCCGCGATACCAACTTCGCTCATTGCTTCCGAGCTCTTTGGTCACGAAAAAGGAGCCTTCACCGGCGCGACGCAACGGCGCCTGGGACGTTTTGAAGCGGCAAATGGTGGGACCATCTTCCTGGATGAAGTCGGCGACTTGCCCCCGGAAATCCAGATCGCATTATTGCGGGTGCTGCAAGAACGGGAAATCGAACGTGTCGGCAGCAACAAACCCATTTCAATTGATGTCAGAGTGCTGGCCGCTACTCATCATGATCTGGAGGCTCTCGTCGCCGAAGGAAGGTTTCGTCAAGATCTTCTGTATAGACTAAGCGTCGTGCCTATTCAGATGCCCTCCATGCGCGAGCGAAGGGAAGACATTCCGCTGCTCGTTGAATACTTCATTGGTCGGTTTGGGAAAAAAGCTGGAAAGAAGTTCAGAACCATCGACAAGAAAACGGTTAGATTGCTCGAGTCCTACCAATGGCCTGGCAACGTTCGAGAGCTGCAAAATGTGATTGAACGGGCCGTGATCCTCAGTGAGGATGACACCTTTTCCGTGGATGGAGCCTGGCTCAAACAGAATACGCCGCAATTCAGTGATTCACCAACTGCGCTGAATAGAGTGCTGCTGCGGCACGAAAAGGAAATGATCGAGTCCGCTCTGGCAGAAAGCGGGGGCCGCGTCTCCGGTTCAAGCGGCGCAGCAGCAAAACTCAGAATTCCGACGCGGACTCTCGACTCAAAGATCAAACGCCTCGGAATCAACAAATTTCGGTTTAAAAAGCCGCAAGCCAGCTAAATTATTCCCGCCCATCAGCCGCTCGAAAGCCGCTTGTCAAATCCTGATTGATCAGGAATCCCTGATGGTTCAGGAGACCGCTTCCTTCCAGGCCCTTGGTTTTTCAATCATTTGATAATGGTCCATCCGTTGCCCACTCGATAGTGCGGTCGGGAGCTGGCAATTCATGGCGCTCAAGATCGAGCGGTTCTGGGCGCGAGTTCGGCTGAGCGGAGAGCTACGATCCGACCATCTGGACCAGGTCAAAACCGAATTACAGAAATGCGGAGCATCGGCGGTTTTGGATTTGGAGGAAGTGAATCTCGCGGATGTCGAAGGCGTTCGCTTTCTCAACGCATGTGAGGAGACGGGGATATCGGTGGTGCACTGCTCGCCCTATATCAGGAAGTGGATGTCGCGGGAACGGCGAGAGACGACCGGCGACAAGCGCAAGAAGCGCCAGATTTCTTCGGAAGACGCACACAGGGAGCACGAATAGGGCGATGGACAAGTCAGGACAGAACGTTCCAGTTGCACGCTCGGGGGGGCACCGATTTACCGAAATGAACGAAGCCGGCTTGCTTGTGGTAGCGAAGCGCGGCGAAACGGCAGCCTTCAACCTACTGTACCGCGCCTACTCGGGAAAGATTTTACGCACGGTCCACCGGATAACTCGAAACCATGAGGACGCTGAAGATGCGGTCCATGACGCTTTCCTTAGAGCATTCCTCCACATTCAAACGTTCGACGGTCGATCAGCGTTTTCCACGTGGTTGACCCGCATTGGCATTAACTCGGCATTGATGCTGCTTCGCAAGAAGCGCAATTCACGCGAAGTTACACCAGTGAAACACAACGAAAGCGAATCGCAGTGGGAAGCGACGGACTCAGCGCCAAATCCGGAACAGGAATACGCGGAACAGGAACGATTGAGACTGCTTCGTGGCGCAATTGCGGGGCTTCGTCCCAGCATTCGCCGTGCTCTGGAGATACACACGTTACAGGGTCGTTCCATCGAAGAAATGGCCGCGGAGATAGGCATTTCGGTTTGCGCAGCGAAGGGTCGTCTGTTTCACGCGAAGGCGGCGCTGCGGAGGTCGCTAGCGTTACGCAGCCTCCGGCGACGAGCCGGCGACAAATCGGTTGAGGACGATTAAGTGCCCGGACTAATTCGGTTTGATGCGCAATCTGAATTGCTCGCTGACAGAAAAAGAAATTTCGAGAAAGCCGGGGAGGATGTATGGAACCAAAACTCAACGTGGCGTTAGTTCACGGAGCCTGGGCTGATGGCTCCTCCTGGGACGCAATTTCAAGGCAGCGAAACCGAGTCGTGCTTCTGCGTGAGCGGGCAGGGACTCGACAGAGAACACCTTGAGTGGAGAGACGCGCCATGAGCGATCACACACACGAAACGGTCCCGACACAATTTGTTGAGGCGGACAGGATTCGTTATGCGTACCGCCGCTTCGGCAGAGCAGGGACCGTTCCTCTGCTCTTTCTTGGATACTTCAACTCCAACATGGATGGGTGGGACCCAGCGGTAACGAACAGCCTCGCGGCGGATCATGAGGTCATTCTGTTTGACAACGCTGGCGTTGGCGCTTCGGGAGGAGAAACACCGTACACGGTCACACAACTGATACCTCAGTGCTTGGCTTTCTGTCGTGCACTCGGTCTCAAGGCGATTCACGTCGTGGGCTTCTCTTTAGGAGGGATGATTGCACAGCAGCTAGCTCTGGACCATCCTGACCTCGTCCAGCGCCTGATTCTCTTGGGGACGGCCCCTCGTGGTGGTGAAGGACTGACCTTCACCGAGCTATCAGCTGAAGAACAAGCGGATCCGGTTGCGTTCCTGTTGGGCGCTTTCTTTTCTCCTTCCGACGCGAGCCAGGCGGCTGGACGCCAATACATGAAGCGGCTCGAATCCCGCACGAAAGATCGCGACCTTCCTGTGTCGAGAAATTCTGCCGTGGCACCGCTCGCCGCAATCAGAGAATGGGGAATCATACCTGCAAGCGGTCGTTACGCCACTTTGCAAAAGATCACACACCCGACGCTGATCGTTCATGGCAACAAAGACGTTGTGGTTGGGCCGCTCAACGCCCTCATTCTCGCGGAGCAACTGCCCAATGCCCAGCTAATCGTGTACTCAGATTCGAGTCATGGGGCACATTATCAACATGCAAGAACATTTCTGCAGCACGTCAAGCTCTTCCTAACCGACACGCATGCTCAACTATCTGAACCAAATCCTAGTTCAGCTAAATCTGCGGTTGCGTCATCGGAATGAACCTGAACTGACTGATATGAACAACGGTACACACCAAGCGGTCCCGACACGGTTCACTCAAGCCAAAAGCACGAGCCTTGTGCGAGAAGTCTTCACCAGCAACTTCTGGATGTCTGGTCTTGCGATGCTGAAGTACATTCCGGGTTCGTTCCGTGTGAAGCAGGTCGACGGAATGGCTTTCTTCACGGAATCGAAACACGACGAGTTTCGGAAGAGGGTTCTTCGGGTTACCCCTGCTAAGCCGCGCCAATGGGGGACGATGAGCGTCTCCCAAATGTTGCATCACCTTAACTTGGCGTGTGGCGGTTCGCTCGGCTTCTACACACTTCCAGATGAGAGCTATTTCGTATCGCGAACAGTATTTCGTTGGATTCTGGTTGACTGGTTCCCGGAACAACCCGTAGGACTGCGACTGCCAAAAGGTTTCAAGATTTCCCACCGGGCGGAATTCGATTTCGACTTTGAAAAGCAACAGCTGCTCAAAATCGTGGATGCTGCCTGGCAAGCGAGATCGCCCGATGACTGGGGACCGCACCCTATGTTCGGAAAAATCACGTTGGCCGAATGGGGAAAGCTGCTTCAAATCCACATCGATTACCACCTGAAGCAATTCGCGGCCTAGAGTAACGGTTCATCGAATCAAGCCGAGGCGATATGAGCGCAACGTACAGAGCAATTGAAATCAGCAAACCCGGCGTCTTCACTGAGGTTAGCCGGCCGCTACAAGAGCCCGGCCCCAATCAAGTTCGCATCCGGGTTGAGGCTTGCGGCGTTTGCCACACCGACAGCCTGCTGGTAGACGGCGCGTTGCCTAACCTTACTTATCCCCGCGTCCCCGGGCACGAAGTCATCGGGCGCATCGACGCCGTGGGCGCGAATGTCACGACCCGTTCCGTGGGGCAGCGAGTGGGTGTTGGAATCTGCGGTGGATGGGATGACACCTGCCTTTCGTGCCTTCGAGGAGACTTTGTCAACTGCACGAACGGTGTGCTCACCGGCATCATGATCGACGGCGGATACGCCGAAGTCATGATCATTGAGGCGCGAACCACGGTTACGATTCCGGACGGTCTGGAATCTGTCAAGGCCGCACCACTCCTATGTGCGGGTGTGACGACATACAACGCCCTGCGAAGCGCCGGCTTGCGTGCCGGTGCCCTCGTCGCGATCCAAGGAGTTGGCGGACTTGGGCACCTCGGGATTCAGTACGCAAGGCGGATGGGATTCAGGACTATCGCCATTGGTCTTGGTCCTGAGTCGGAGAAGCTCGCAAAAGAACTCGGCGCGCACCAGTACATCGACAGCGGAGCGGAAGATGCGGGAGCCAGTCTACGAGCGCTTGGCGGAGCCGATGCCATCCTTGCCACGGCTCCAAGTGGCAAAGCAATGTCCGGCCTCGTAAACGGACTCGCCGTGAGGGGAAAACTGTTGGTGATCGGGATCGCCCCGGATCCCCTGGAAGTGAGTACCGGCTCCCTCATTTTCGGCATGCACTCCATCTCCGGATCGACCACCGGTAGCGTGCAGGACGAACAAGAAACAGTCGAGTTTTCCCTGCTCGAAAATGTCGAGCCAATGATCGAAGTCATGCCTCTATCCAAGGCTCGCGAAGCATACGACCGAATGATGGCGGCAAAAGCACGGTTTCGCATGGTTCTCGTCACAGAGGCGGGCGCTCGCAATAGTGCTTCGCTGAAGTGAGTTAAGACGAATAGAGAACGAGCAGAGCGAGAGGGAGAAGAACATGTCGACACAACCACAACCAAAAGCTCCAGCAGCGCCGACTCAATCAGCTACTGCATGGGCCTCCGTTGAGGCGCTCTTCAACAAACAAAAGTCCTACTTCGCTTCGGACGCGACGAAAAGTTACGAGTGGAGAGTCGATCAGCTGGATCGTCTCGGCCGAATGCTGAAGGAGAACTACCAGCGCTTCGCAGATGCATCTTGCAAAGATTTCAAGACGGCCTCTCAGGAGAACGCATTCGAGGTGTCCGCAACAATCGCGACCGCCGAATATGCGAAGTCTCAGGTGAAGGAGTGGATGAAACCGGTCGAGGCTCCCCTCCCGACGTTTCTGGCTGCATCGGGACACAAGGGAATGGTGTATCGCGAGCCGTACGGCGTGACGCTGATCATCTGTCCTTTTAATGG
>Ga0210394_10000400_pt1 | contig 94837 bp, 81 predicted proteins | sample IncBWC12MmetaG_FD_160121 | JGI IMG/M metagenome (GOLD analysis project Ga0210394, IMG submission 160121) | Forest soil microbial communities from Barre Woods Harvard Forest LTER site, Petersham, Massachusetts, United States - Inc-BW-C-12-M | ecosystem: Environmental > Terrestrial > Soil >...
CAGGCACTCCTGCCTGTGCTCTTTCTTTTTCCGTAATTCCAACAAATCCAAAACTCAATCTAAGGAGACTTCCATGCCTTCTCTCAGTAAAAACGCCCGCGTATCCCTGTGTCTGTTCACCTTCTCCGACGGCCGCCGTTGCCGCACCCCGCGCATCGCCAGCCATCCCCACTTCTGCCACTACCATGCCCAAAAAGAAGCCCAATCCCTTGCCACGCAAAAACTCAGCAACGAGCTGGCCTACTTCTTCTCCGGCAGCTACTTGGCTGCCTGCGATCTCAGCACCGCCCTGTCTCGCATCATCCCTGCCGTCATTCGCGGCGACGTAAAACCCAAAACCGCCCGCACCGTCGCCTATCTCGCGCAAACCCTCCTGCAGTCCATCCGCGTTTCCCAGCACGAATACGTCAACGCCTATGGCACCGACTTCTGGCGCGGCGCCGTCCAAGACTCCGTCAAGTCCGACCGCGACTACCTCTTCCCGCCCAAGCCCGCCCCCAAACCCGCCCCGCCCTCCGCTCCGCCACCCAACGCCACCGTTCCATCGCCTCCCACGCCGCCAATCTCAACCGTCGCGACCTCGCTCACCCCTCCAACTGTAACGCCCGCCCCATCTCCAATCCCAGCCCAACAGCTGTCCTCGACTCCGTCATCGCTCCCTCCCCAACCCTCCGCTGTAGCCCATCCCTTCAGGAGCAACACTCTTCCGCCCCAGGTTCGCCGACGTTTCCATCGATCTACTGGCGCGGCCTCGCCCAGCCCCTCCGCCCAGCAACCCCCGCAAACCAGCCCACCCACCGCGCAACCCAGCCCATCCGCTCCCAACCAGACAGGGAGGCCCACTGGTTCAACTACGACCCTATCTCCTGCCCCCGCCCAGGCAGCAAACTCCTTTAGAATCAATACTTCCACACCCGCCTCGTAACTGTTGATTCTAAACCACTTACACCACCGCTAACTCCTTTATCAGCAACACTTACAGAAAATCAAGGGGAGGGATGTTGCCGGCACCAGTAACACAGGCACTCTTGCCTGTGCGGTTTTAGACCACACAAGTCGTCGGCAAAAGAAGCCTGTGCGTTTTTGAGCCCGCACCATATCGGCGCACTAGCACAACTATGATCGTTATGCTATTTTATCTTAAAAATGACGTACTATGAGCGTAATCTTCCCCGCTGGCATCCAGAAGGAAAAGCAATTTTTCTGACTTGGCGCTTGCATGGTTCTCTGCCAGCTCATGTCGTGAACGAACTAAGGAATGATACAAAACTGCCAAGGCGCCAATTCGTGAGGGCAGAGCAATTTCTGGATAAGTCAAGCTTCGGTCCGTTGTGGCTCAAGAACCCGAACATCGCCCAAAGTCTCGAGTCCTGCATTCTCCGAGGCGCTCATGACTTAAACCAGTACACCATCCTTGCGTACGTCGTCATGCCCAATCACGTCCATTTGCTAATCGAGCCGCGTTTACCGCTCGAACGCATCACGCGTGGCATCAAAGGTGTGAGCGCTCGTGACGCCAATCGCCTTCTGAAGCGTCCTGGCTGTGTCTTCTGGCAGGCCGAATCCTTTGATCATTGGGTAAGGACCCCCGCCGAAGGCGAAAAAATCTGCCACTACGTTGAGGACAATCCAGTCAAGGCTGGCCTTGTAAGCACGCCAGACAAATGGCCCTGGTCCAGCGCCGCGAAAAAATAGCACAGGCACTCTTGCCTGTGCGGTTTTGACTTTGCTAGCGACGTCACCAGTAGCACAAGCACTCCTGCCTATGCTCTTAGTTCAAGACCGCCACCCCAGCATCACCGGCCCGCTCATCGGATGCACCATCGCCGCGCCCGTCCGCCGCGACTCGAGCAAATTCGCCTTCAGCGCGAAATACCATTTTGCCTGTTTGTCCGCGTCATCGATCAGCATCAAACGCGGATTGGTTTTCAATCCTTCGGCTTGCTGGATCATCGTCAGCTGATCCTGCCGCAAAAATGTTTTCGCAAACGGCCGGAAAATCGCCACCGGCACTGGCAGATTCCACGCCGCCACGAAATCAATCCGGCAAAGATCCCGCCGCACCGGCGTCACCGTCGCCCGGCTGGAAAACCACAGCTTCCCGCTGCGGTCAATCTCCGTGCGCAGATTCGGCAGCACGAAATCGATCGTCGTCGTCACCGTCTCGCCCGTCATCTTGGCGAGCAGCCGGTAGGGCGCGCTGTTCGAGCTCGGCTGGTGCGGGCTCATCCGGAATCCATTCGGAATCGGCTCAAACTGCTTGGCCTTCTCATGAATGCTCGCGCGTTTCCGCCAGAACCACGATTGATGCACAAACGGCCCATGCGCCGGATCCATCAATCCGATGATTCCCTGATCCACATGCGAAGGCAGCTCGCAATCCAGATGAATCATTTTGTATTTGTCGCTGAACACGCTAAGCGCCGGCGCCGCCGGTATCGTATCCGGCAGCAGCGTCCCCGACGAATTATCGGCCGCTTCGCGGCCGCCTGAAGCATTGATCGCTTTGCGGCCTCCAGAGGCCATATAAACCCACACGTACCCGTCGCGCTCCTCGCAAGGAAAATGCCCCGCGAAAATCCGCTCGACCTTCAGCTTGTCCTGGCTCGTCAGCGAAGGAATCTCCACGCATTGCCCGCTGCAAGCCTCGAATCGCCACCCGTGGTAGCAGCACTCCACCACGTTCCCATCGAGCCGCCCATACGAAAGCGGTATCCCCCGGTGCGGGCACGCGTCCCGCATCGCAAACGCTTTCCCCTCCGTCGTACGCCCCAGCACCAGCGGCACTTCCAGGAGCATCGCTTTCGCGAGCTTCCGCCCGCGAATCTCCGCACTCCGCACCGCCGGATACCAAAAATCCCAAAGGAATCCCGCATCCGCCTCAGCCGCCGTCTCCCGCGCCGCCTCAGCATCCATCCGCATCATCGTCCGTACCGCTTCGCTCATAGTCGCTTCGCCGCCGGCCGTTGTAGGGCCCGCCTTCCGAGGCGAGCCGTGCTAACGCTGTCGCATCGTAGTATACCGCCTCACGCATGGGCAACCAGCGCAAGGTCCGTCACTTGGATCGTTCTGGCGTAGTGAAACAAATTGTTGCTTCTTGTTCCTCGGACGGAACTACAATGCCCCAAGGAAAGGAGTCATGGAAACCCTAAAACCTCAAGAACGCACTCCCAGCGAAGCATCCGAAGACTCCGCGTGGGTATGGATGTGGGGTCTGCCTGCCATCTGCGGTTCTGCGGCGCTCGCTGGTCGCCTAGCCTGGGAAGAGACCGCATTGACCTGGAAATCCGGACCCCAAATGCTGGGCTTCTCCCTTGCTCACGGTATCGGCGCCATTTTGTTTTTCTTTCCGTTGTTGCTAGTCGTTTGGGTCGTTGTTGTCGCGGCACAGACTTTGCGCTACTTGATCAAGAGGCGCGCAACAGCAAAACAAGTATGGGCGATGTTGGCCTTGGCAGTCTCCGTACTTGCGTTCATGGAGTTGCCTTACGGCTTTTGGCAACGACTCTTTGTCAACCGCTTGATCGGTGGTTCGCACGCCGGTGAATTTATGTACTATGCAGCTGTAGAGGGTGATCTCGGGACCGTTAGAGCATTGGTCTCCCGCGGAGTATCCGTTGACAGCACTAGTCGGGAAGGAAAGACCGGACTCCATGCCGCCGCTGCTACCGGCCAGATGAAAATCCTTCGATACTTGGTGTCCCGTGGCGCGAATCTAAATGCCCTGGATCGATTCGGAGACTCTCCTCTGGAGGTTGCTGCTTCCAGAGGACAGAACGAAGCTGAGCAGTTCCTCACGGATCGAGGTGCAAAAAGGATTCGAGGGGATGACACGCAGCGCCAAAGAGCTGTCGAAGAGATCGTTCGAGAAGATATCCAAAGAATGCGTTGACCCACCGCTAGGCCCAATTTGCAAGGATTGGAATTCAGCGTTATTCTTAGTGCAGAGCAAATTGATGTACGCTACGTTCTATTAGCTGACTCTCCTTTCGCTCCCGTTCAGGGAGCTCGCGCTCGTCTACAAACTGGAAATATTGTTTCATTTAATTCCTTTTTCCTTTTTCTAACTGAAAACTGTGAACTGACAACTGAAAACTCTTGAGGTACTGCAATGGCCGCACTCACGTTATCTGAAAAGTTGGACCAGCTCGGCACGCGCTACGACGAACTGACGCAGGAACTTTCCTCGGCGGAGATCGTCTCGGATTCTTCGCGCTTCCAGAAAGTCGCCAAGCAGCAATCCGAACTCGGCGAAATCGTCGCCAAGCACCGCGAGTTCAAGCAAATCGAAAAAGATCTCGCCGGCGCGCACCAGATGTTTCTCGAAGCGGAAGACGCGGAGATGAAGCAGATGGCGCAAGAGGAAGAAAAAGAACTGACCGCGCGCAAGGAAGCCGTCGAGCGCGAACTGAAATTCCTGCTGCTCCCGAAAGATCCCCTCGACGAGAAGAGCGTCATCGTGGAAATTCGCGCCGGCACCGGCGGCGACGAAGCCGCTCTCTTTGCCGCGGAACTTTTCCGCATGTATTCGCGCTACGCGGAAACGCTGGGCTGGAAAGTCGAAGTCCTCGAGAGTTCGCCCTCTTCGCTTGGCGGCTTGAAAGAAGTCGTCGCCGCCATTCAGGGCAACAAGGTCTATTCCAAACTGAAATACGAAAGCGGCGTGCACCGCGTCCAGCGCGTTCCCGCCACGGAAACGCAGGGCCGCATTCACACCTCCGCCGCTACCGTCGCGGTTCTCCCCGAAGCCGACGAAATTGACATCAAGATCGAGCCGAAAGATTTGCGCGTTGACACCTTCTGCTCCTCCGGCCCCGGCGGCCAGTCCGTCAACACTACCTATTCCGCCGTGCGCATCACGCACATTCCCAGCGGACTCGTCGTCTCCCAGCAGGACGAAAAATCGCAAATCAAAAATCGCGCCAAAGCCATGCGCGTCCTCCGCGCTCGCCTCTACGAACAGGAACAGGAGAAGCGCCAGGCCGCCCTTTCCGCCGAGCGCCGCGGCCAAATCAAAACCGGCGACCGCTCCGAAAAAATCCGCACCTACAATTTCCCCCAGAATCGCGTGACCGATCACCGCATCGGCCTAACACTCCACCAACTCACCGACGTGATGGAAGGCAAGCTAGCCCCCCTGGTCGACGGCCTAGTCTCCCACTACGAAGCCGAGCGCCTCCAGCAAGAACTAGCCGAAACATGAGTAGGACAGATACTCTTGTCTGTCCGGTTTTTTCCCCCGCAAAACCGAAGAGGACAGGCAGGAGTGCCTGTCCTACAAAATTCTTCTCCGCAAGACTCTGCGTCTCCGGGTTATATTTTCTCCAATCTGTTTTCGCGGAGCAGTTATTTGGCTAAAGTGAACTAGTGACCGACATTCGAGCCGCCCTAAAACAAGGCATCTCGCAACTGCGCGAAGCGCGCGTCCCCTCCTTCACGCTGGCCGCCGAACTCCTGCTCCTCCACGTTCTCGGCCGCGACCGCACCTGGATCTACTCCCACCCGGAAGAAAAAGTCAGTCCCGCCGACGCAGCCCGCTACTTCGCACTCCTCGCGCGCCGCGCCTCCGGCGAACCCACGCAACACCTCACCGGCAAACAGGAATTCTGGGGCCTCGAATTCGAAGTCACTCCCGACGTCCTGATCCCCCGCCCCGAAACCGAACACCTCATCGAAGTCGCTCTCGACCGCCTCGCCGTCCGCGAAATCCGCGCCGGCCGCAAACAAACGCTCACCGGCGAAGGCCTGCAAATCGCCGACATCGGCACCGGCTCCGGCTGCATCGCTGTGGCACTGGCAAAAGAGTTGCCAGCCGCAACGATCCACGCGACGGACATTTCGCCAGCCGCGCTGTCCGTCGCCAGCCGGAATGCCACCCGCCACTCGCTGGAAAGCCGGATTCACTTCGTAGAACGTAATCTCCTGGAAGGTGTGCCAAACCACTTCGACCTCATTGTTAGCAATCCTCCGTATGTCGGGCGGCGGGAAAAGGAAACGCTGGAACGCGAAGTTCGCGACCACGAACCCGAACTCGCGCTCTACGGCGGCGAAGAAGGCTACGAATTCTACGCCGAGCTCATCACGCTATCCGCCGCGTATCTCAAACCCGGCGGCCTCCTTGTCCTCGAACTCGGCCACAACAGCCTCCCCGCCGTCCAGCCGCTCCTCGACGCATCCGCCTGGACCAACGTCGGTGTCACCAACGACCTCGCCGGCATCCCCCGCGTCATCGCCGCCGAACGCTTGTAGCATCGAAAACTGCGGCGTAGGCTTGGTGCCATGCCGGAGATGGCGCGGTTTCGCGCGAAGCATGGGCCGATCGAGGAGCAATCTTCCCTGGCGCAGGCGTCCATTTTGCATGTGGATATGGACGCGTTTTTTGTTTCGGTGGAATTGCTGGAGCGGCCGGAGCTGCGCGGTAAACCCGTTGTTGTCGGCGGACGCCCGGATCAGCGCGGCGTGGTTTCCGCGGCGAGCTATGAGGCTCGCAAATACGGGATTCATTCGGCGATGCCGCTTCGAACAGCAGGGCGGCTTTGTCCGCACGCGATTTTTCTGGATGGCCATCACGAAAAATATGGAGAGTGGAGCGACCGCGTCGCTACGATCCTCGGACAATTTTCCCCGATCGTGGAGATGGTTTCGATTGACGAAGCCTATCTCGACCTTGCGGGGACGGAGCGCTTGCACGGGCCGCCGTTGGCTGCAGCGGACAAATTGCTTCGCACGATCACGCGCACGACGAATCTTCCTTGCTCCGGCGGACTTGCCACCACGCGGCTCGTGGCCAAAGTCGCTTCCGATCAGGCCAAGCCGCGCGGACTGGTGTGGGTGGCACCAGGGCGCGAAGAGCGGTTTCTTGCACCACTTCCAGTTCGAAAGATTCCGGGGATCGGCGAAGTGACGGAGCGGGCGTTGCGCGCGCTCGGGATCGAAATCGTCGAGCAAATCGCCGCCATTCCCCAGGAAAAACTGGAAAGCATTTTTGGACAGTGGGGCACGGCGCTGTATCGTAAAGCGCGCGGCGGCGATTCGTACGAATTCGTGATTGATGCGGAGCCAAAATCCATTTCGCATAATCACACGTTCGGCGAAGATACGAGCGATGCGGAGGCGCTGGCCGCACTGCTCAGTCATCTTTCGCAGAAAGCGTGCAAGAGGTTGCGCGAAGCGGGGCTTGCCGCGCGCACGCTCACGCTGACGATTCGCTACGCGGGATTTGAAACGCACACGCGTTCGAAAACGCTTGCGGAAGCGACGCGGCTGGATTCGGATATTTTTGCGGTCTTTCGGGAACTCTTCCGCCTGCATCAGGATGTGAAACGGAAAGTCCGGCTGCTGGGCGTCAGCCTCAGTGGGTTTACGCATGGCAACGAGCAGCTCGATCTGCTGGAAGCGGAGCGCCGCGCCAAGCTCGAAAAACTCACCAGCGCCGCGGACCGTCTTCGCGACCGCTTCGGTTTCGGCAAAGTGCAGTTTGGCGGCTCGCTTCGCCGCGACGATCCGGAACACTAGCGCGAAGATTCGTAACTTCCGGCGAATCTTCGCCGAATGGCCTATACTTTACCTTTCCAGCGCAAACTCTCATGAGCGTTCCTCCGATTCCCGGTGTTTCTTCTTCACCTCCTCCGGCGCGTGGAATGGGTCGTGTGCGCACTTTCTGGCAGCGCGTCAGCGAAGGCCGGCAGATTGACGATTTGTGGTCGCAATTCACCGCGGATGCGCGCGCCAGCTACGGCTTTTACGGCCGTGACGTCGACTGGGAGGAGATTCAGAAGCTTCCGTTCTGGCGCCGACCGCTGCATATAGCCAGGCAATTCTTCTGGGCGCTGCTGATGAAGATGACGCCGGCGCGGCGCGTTCTTCTGCTTGTGGCGATGGTGATGCTGGTATTTTCGGGAGTTAAGTCGGATGTGAATTTCGAAGCGTTTGCGGCCTTGCTGTTTTTGCTTCTGCTTTCGTTGGAGCTCTCCGACAAAGTCACGATGAAGCGCGACCTGGAAATCGCGCGCGAAATCCAGACGTGGCTGGTGCCTTCGCAAGCGCCGGTAGTCGCCGGAGCGGACATCGCGTTCGCGACGCGTCCGCAAAATTCCGTCGCGGGCGATTATTACGACGCTTTTTATCCGAATGCGGAGGAGCGCGAGAGGTTGATGGTGGTGATTGCCGATGTGGCCGGGAAAAGCGTTCCCGCCGCGCTGCTGATGGCCACGCTGCAAGCCAGTCTGCGGACGATTGCCGGAGAAAATGCTCCGCTCGCGGACTTGGTGGCACGGCTGAATCGGTACGCTTGCGCGCATAGTTTGAATGGGCTGCGGTTCACGACCGCGGTTCTAGGCGAATACAATCCGGTTTCGCGGCGGCTGACATACGTGAACGCCGGCCATAACTCGCCGATTCTTCGGCGCGCGAATGGTGCAATTGAAACGTTGGAGGTCGGCGGCCTGCCACTTGGCATTCAAACGGGCGAGGCGTATGAGACTGCTTCGCTGGAGCTCAAACCGGGCGACGCGCTGATTTTCTTCACGGATGGAGTTGTTGAAGCTTTCAATGAAGAAGGAAAAGAGTTCGGGAACGAGCGCTGGCTCAGCGCGATTCGAAACCTGCCGGACTGGAACGCGCAAGAAACGCTGAACTATCTGATGAAAAAAGTAGATGAATACGTGGGCGCCACCCGGCAATCCGACGACATCACCTGCCTGGTCTTCCGCAGCAGATAGCGCCAAGCATCCGCTGGGCGGTTTTCAGTTCTCAGTTTTCAGTCAGAGAAGAGAGAGCCTGCTTATGGGCGGAGGCCTCTTTTCATTCGTTTCCGCGTGAGCATCCCAGGGTTGAATTGCTGAAGTTCCGCAGCCAAGGTTCTGCCCAAAGATCAATCCAGCTTAGGCATGGAAAAGCCTCACCCCTTCAGGGGTGAGCTACAAGGGGAATTGACGGATAATCGGAGCGTGACGCCACGAGAGATGGCCAATTCGATTTGCGATGCGCTTCGCCGGAGTGGTTATGAGGCGTTGCTGGTGGGCGGGTGTGTGCGCGATCTGCTGCTGAACCGCGAACCTGCCGATTACGATGTGGCGACGGATGCCACGCCTGAGCAGGTGATGGCACTTTTTCCAGAAGGCGCGGCTGTTGGCGCGCAGTTTGGGGTGATTCTGATTCCGCGGGATGGACTGAAAGTGGAGGTTGCGACGTTTCGCTCGGATGTGGGATACAGCGATGGGCGGCATCCGGATCGCGTGGTGTATTCGAAGACGGCGCAGGAAGATGTGCAGCGGCGCGATTTTACGATCAATGGATTGCTGATGCGGCACGACACGGGAGAAGTGCTCGACTACGTTGGCGGGCAAGCGGACCTGAAGGCGAAAGTGATTCGCGCCATTGGCGAGCCCGACCGGCGGTTCACGGAAGACAAACTTCGCATGATGCGGGCGGTGCGCTTTGCGGCCCGGTTCGAATTCGAAATCGAAGCGGAAACATTTCGAGCGATTCGGAGTCACGTCAAGGAGATCCGCCAGGTTTCTCCGGAACGTTTGCGCGAGGAACTGACCAAGATGTTGACGGAGGGAGCGGCGCGGCGCGCGTTCGAATTGCTGGATCAAACGTGGCTGCTGCAGCAGGTTCTACCGGAGATCGGCGCCATGAAGGGTGTTGAGCAGCCGCCGCAGTATCATCCGGAGGGCGACGTCTGGGTTCACACGCTGCTCATGCTCGAAGGGCTGCCGGCGGGCACTTCACCAACATTGGCGTGGGGAGTTCTACTTCATGATGTTGGCAAGCCTCCGACGTTCCGGCCGATATCGGAAACGGGGGACCGCATTCGCTTCGATGGGCACGTGGATGTGGGCGTTCGAATGGCAGAGGAGATTTGCCGACGGTTGCGATTTTCGAACGAGGAGACGGAGCAAATCCTTGCACTGGTGAACAATCACATGCGGTTCAAGGATGTTGAGTCCATGCGCGCTGCGACGCTGAAGCGGTTTGTGCGATTGCCGCATTTCGACGAGCATCTGGCCTTGCACCGGCTGGATTGTTTGTCGAGCAACCGGCACCTGGAAACCTACGAGTTCGTGCAGCGGTTTATCGCCGAGACGCCGCCGGAACAGGTTCGTCCGGGACGATTGCTGACGGGCGATGACTTGCAAGCGATGGGGCTGCGTCCCGGGCCGGTGTTCAGCCGTATCCTACAGGCGCTGGAGGATGCGCAACTAGAGGGCGAGATCCGGAACCGCGCGGAAGCGGAAACCTTTGTTCGAGAGCGATTTTCAGTCGCAGAGGGGCGGGCTTCGAGGAATTGGTCCGATAGGTGAAGGTAGGGGGAGGGGTGAATCCTTACGGGGAGGTTTCTCCATGTATTCTATTGAAAAACAATGCCTTACAGCAAGATTCGCGGAAAGTTTGTGAACGTGCTAGAATATGAGCGTTGGATACTAAGATTTTATGCTAGCAACAATCGCGCATTTGTGCACCCTTTCTAGCCCGATAGCATCTAAACTCGTACAGCGCGGCCTTCATTCCACCGCGTTGCTGATTAGGGGACAACATGGCTGAGAAAAAATTTGTGGTGCCAGAGATTCTTCCCATCCTGCCGGTTCGCGACACCGTCCTGTTTCCGGGCGCTGTGCTGCCTTTGACTGTGGGACGAGAGAGTTCGCTGGCGCTGGTAAGCGCTCTGCAGGGCGATGAAAAAATGCTGGGAGTGGTGGCGCAGCTCGATCCACGGATCGAGGATCCAGCGGCGGCGGACCTGCACAAAGTGGGCACGCTGGCAAAGGTGCACAAGACCGTCAAAATGCCGAACGGCAACGTGGTTATCTTCCTGGAAGGCCTGCAGCGCATTCAGCTGGTCGACCTCATCGGGCTGCGGCCGTTTCTGCGCGCGCGGGTGGAAGCACAGCCCGACATTTTGGGAGAAGCGGATACTGAACTGGAAGCGCTGCAACGCAATGCCCAGGAGCTTTTCCGCGACGTGGTGAGCCATTCGCCGCAACTTTCCGACGATTTGCAATCCGCGGCAATGAATATTGATGATCCGGGGCGGCTGGCGGATTTCATCGCCGGCACGTTGCCGTCGCTTTCGACGCTGCTGCGGCAGGAGTTGATTGAAACCTCGAGCGTGCGGCGGCGACTGGAAACCCTGATTCGCGAACTTTCGAAAGAGCTGGAAGTGCTGGAGCTGCGTTCGAAGATTCACGACCAGGTGCAGGAGCAGGTGAGCCAGAACCAGCGCGAATATTTGCTGCGCGAACAGATGAAGGCGATTCAGAAGGAACTCGGCGAATCTGATGATTCGATGCAGGAGATCGACGAGCTCCGCAAGAAGGTCGAAGAAGCGGCGATGTCCGCGGAAGCGAAGAAGGAATGCGACCGCGAGTTGAAGCGACTTGCAAAAATGACGCCGGCGTCGGCGGAGTACATGGTTTCGCGCACGTACCTGGAATGGATGACGTCGCTGCCGTGGAGCAAATCCTCGGGAAGCGAAGAGATTGATATTCCGAAGGCGCACGCGATTCTCGATGAGGATCACTACGATCTTCAGAAGGTGAAGGAGCGCATCCTGGATTACCTGGCAGTGAAGAAACTGCAGCCGGGAATGAAGGGGCCGATCCTGTGCTTTGTCGGACCTCCGGGCGTGGGCAAGACTTCGCTCGGGAAATCCATTGCTCGTTCGCTAGGACGGAAGTTCGTGCGCATAGCGCTCGGCGGGATGCACGATGAAGCGGAAATCCGCGGGCACCGGCGGACGTATATTGGCGCGCTGCCGGGACAGGTGATTCAAGGACTGAAGCGGGCGGAGACGAACGATCCCGTCATGATGCTGGACGAAGTGGACAAGCTGGGCCGGGATTTCCGCGGCGATCCGTCCTCGGCGTTGATGGAAGTGCTCGACCCGGAGCAGAACAACGCGTTCCGCGATCACTATCTGGACGTGCCGTTCGACCTCTCGAAGGTACTGTTCATCGCCACGGCGAACTGGATGGATCCGATTCCGGAGCCGCTGCGCGACCGCATGGAGATCATCGAGCTGCCGGGGTATACGGGCGAGGAAAAGCTGCACATCGCGCACAAATACCTAATCCCGAAGCAGACTGCCGAGAACGGCATCAAAGCGGGAGAGCAGATCGAATTCACCGACGATGGGCTGCGGGAAATCATCCACAGCTTTACGCGCGAAGCGGGCGTGCGCAACCTGGAACGGGAGATCGCAACGATCACCCGCAAGCAGGCGCGGCGCATCGCCGAAGGCAAGACGGAAAAAATGGTGGTCACACCGGAAATTGTTCGCGAATTCCTGGGCGTGCCGAAATTCCGCACGGAGAAGGAAGTCGAGGAACGCGTCAAGCGGCCAGGAGTAGCGGTTGGGCTGGTGTGGACGCCGGTGGGCGGAGACATCATCTTCATCGAGGCCACGCGCATGCGCGGCGGCAAACAGTTCACCATGACCGGACATCTTGGGGAAGTCATGCAGGAGTCCATGACCGCGGCGCTGACGTGGACACGTGCCAACGGCGAGCGCTACGGGATTGACCCGGACTTCTTCCGCAAACAGGACATACACATTCACGTGCCGTCGGGAGCGGTGCCGAAGGACGGCCCGTCTGCCGGAGCGGCGATGGTGACGGCGCTGGTCAGCCTGCTGAGCGGCAGACCGATCAGGGACCGGCTGGCGATGACGGGGGAAATGACGCTTTCGGGAATCGTGCTGCCGATCGGCGGGGTGAAGGAGAAAGTCCTGGGAGCGAAACGCGCGGGCATCAAGGAAGTGCTGCTGCCTGCGGACAATGAGCCCAATGTAGTGGCGGATCTTACGCCAGACATTTTGGGGGACATCAAAATCACCTACGTGCGGACGCTTGACGAAGTACTCGAGCATGCGCTGCAGAAGGAAGCGGTGGCACCGCCGATCGTGCCGGAGCCGGAAGCGAAGCCGAAGCGCGTTGGGCCGGATAGCCCGAGGGCGATTCACTAAGACCTGGTTGTATCTGACACCGTAGGGCGCAGCTGTGCTGCGCCCCTACAATTTAACTTCTGAAGGCCCGGTGAGGTTTGCCGGGCTTTTTCATTTTTGGCGTGGCGAGCGCGGGCGGGGGACGGAGTCCTGCTAACATGGTTTCTGAAGATGGCGCGGGAAAAACAAAAATCAACAGATGGGCCGGCGGAGCTGGGGCAGCGCATTACGGAGGCGCTGACGCGCGAGCGGATCGTGCCGAGGTTTGTGGATTCGTATGTAATCGAAAATGGGCGGCACGCGCTGCAAGTGCATGCTTCACTCTACCGGGATTTACTCAGCTTGCTGCAGCGTGAGGCGCTGCTGGCATTGAGCGTGCGCGCGCTGGCAATTGTGTGCGACGAGCCGCGCCCGGCGGGACGGGCGAAGCCGCGGGCGATGTTGCGGCGGGACGCTACGGTATTTCGACGGAAGTTTCTGGCGGCATTGACGCGGCAGCAGGGATGGAGCGCGGGCGACGCGCTGGATTTTCAGCGCGATTTGCAGATGTACGAGGAGTTACTCGCGCGGGCAGTATCCACGCACCGCAGCCGCAAGCCATTCGAAGCGGCGAATCATCCGTTTGTGGACCGCTGCGCGTTTCTGCTGGATTCGTCGTTCATGGAAAAAGCACGCCTGGCGGCGAGCCGCGCGCTGACGGGAATCGAAGAGCTGGCGGCGGCGATCACGAAGCAAGGTTGAGGCAAGGAAGTTCGAGAAGAGCTGCGAAGATATTCTGTCTAGTCGAAGAGGTCCTCCTTCCAAAGACGCTGGCCAGCCAGGGAAGTATAGAAACCCCAGGCAGCGACCGCCACAAAACCGAGTACCACGCAGAGGGAACGCGCGGCATACCAAGTTGAAAAGTCCAGGGTGAGTGGCACGTTGAGAAGTACGTTGACGGTGAGTACAGCCAATGCGAGAACGATCAATCCAAAACGCACCACTGCGAATGCGGCAATGCCATAGATGGCGAGCCAAATCGGCGTTTCTATCCAAGGATGATCGCCGCCCAGGACTTTCGGCGCGGTAAAGAGCAGGACGAATATCGCTGCAGCCAACCAGCGGTTTTTCACCAGCACGCGCAACAGAACCACAAGGAAGAAAAAGATCAGGGAAGTCTGAATTGAGGCAACGATATTGACGAGCCCCAGAGCCACCGACTCGCGAAATCCCTGGAGGAACTCCGCATTCGCGAGTTGAGGACGATCGCCCGCCCGGATGAGAAAGAAATTACCAACCACAAAGACAAATAACCAGGAAATGGCCATGATGGAGCCGAACAAAAGGTCGCGGCCGACCAGTGGGTCGCGGAGGCGTCCACTTATAAAGCGGCTCCAGGAGATAATCGTCTGCGGCCAGTTGCGGCGAACATAGGGTTCCAGAGCGAGATAGAGCACCCAGATGAAACCGGATACGAAGAGGCCGGTGCTGACGGCGAGGATAACCAGGCCAACAGAATCAAAAGTAAGAACAAAGTGGGAACGAACCAGGCAAACCGAGAGCTCAATAGCGAAAACGAGAGAGGCAAGTCGCAGGGCGCCCTGCCGGTCGCCCCGGCCGCGCGAATAGTTGCGGTACGCAAGAAAGATGCTCCCCGCGAAGATAATGAGCGCGACGGAGAGACCAATGATTCGGCTGGCCTTGTCAGCGCCGGTCTGCTCCGATTGGCTCATCCGCGTCGGTTTTGACCAAGGACCGGTCAAAGAGAAATAGACGGGCTTGCCGCGGCGTGCAGCCGCTTCGATGTGCAGAGGCCGGGCGCTGCCGGGCCAGACACCGTCCCAAGCGGCGCGGGTGTCGGCGGAGGCCAGCGAGTCCCAGACAGAATCTGATGAATGAAATTCCGCGAGGTTCAGTCCTGCGGCGGCGAATAGGGGAAGCCAATCGAGGGGCTTGGCGGGTTGCGGGTTCGCGTCTTTTTCGGGAGGCAAGGCCTGGAAAAAGAGGAGATGGCCGTCGGGATCGAGCTGAAGATTGATCATGCCGGAGAGCGTGGTTGGCGGGTCGGAGAAAGTGACCACGTTGGGAGTGAAGGAATTGCCCCAAAAGCCATCGGGGCTCATTTCGCGTGGACTTTGCCGAAACCAATAGCGGAGAACAGGGGGCTGCTCGGAAAGCACGCGGTCCCATTGCGGATGCTGAGAGCCGTCCTTTGCGAGGTAGGCAAGAAAATCGTCGTCGTAAAAAAAACCGTCGGCTCTATCAAGAGGCTGGCCGGGATAGCCGAGACTGGCGATGATTTCACGGGATTTCTTAGCGAGAACCTCGGGCGGATTCTCAGGGTGAATGCGCGCGAGGCCGTTTTCCTTGATGGCCACGGCGACAAAAAGAACAACACCCAGGAGGAATGCGGCAAAGCACGTGACCGCGGCGCGTGGAGCGAGGCCGGAAGTTTCACCAGCAGCGGCGACCATTTGAGGCGAAGGAGTTTCGCCGGCAGCGAGGGCGGCGGCGAGAGGATCACCGCCGGGAAGAGCGGCGGCAACTTGGAGCGCGGTGGCGGGACGCTTTTCGGGGTCGGTCTCGAGGCAGCGAAGGATGACGCGTTCGATCAAGGGATCGAGATCGCGAACGAGAGTGGAGGGATTGGTGATCGCGCCGGACTCGCGCTGCTTCATCAACTCAGAGAGGGTGGAGGCTTCGAAGGCGCGCTTGCCGGTGAGGATTTCGTAGAGAATCAGGCCGAGGGAATAGATGTCGCTCTTGGCGGTGACTTCGCGGCCGGCGAGCTGCTCGGGCGCCATGTAGGCGGGCGTCCCGGCGCGAGCGTCCGGGCCCTTGATGCTGGCGGCGATGCTGGCGAGACCAAAATCGGTGATGCGGATTTTGCCGGCGCCGTCGAGCATGACGTTCGCGGGCTTGAGGTCGCGGTGAATCACACCGCGTTCGTGGGCAGCGGCGAGGCCTGCGCAAATCTGGCGGGCGACTTCGATGGCTTTGTCAGGAGAAAGCCGGCCGATACGGCGGACGACGGAGGCGAGATCCTCGCCGTCCACGTATTCCATAGTGAGAAACAAGATGCCGTCGGCATCGCCGATATCGAAGACACGGCAAACATTGGGATGGGAGACCTGGCGCGCGGTGCGCACTTCGGCGTGAAATCGCGAGAGGGCCGCGGCATCCCGGGAGAGCGCTTCGGGTAGGAATTTTATGGCGACGACCTGCGTCAGTTTCAAATCTTCCGCGCGATAGACTTCGCCCATGCCGCCGCGGCCTGCCAAGGCCACGACGCGGTAGCGTTCGGCAATGATTTGGCCCGGTGTGAAGCGGCCGCCGCCGATGGAATCCGAACTCGTGAGTGGGCTGCTGGAGGGAGAGGAGCGCGGGGTTCGCGGCGCGGAAGGCGGTTTGCGCGGCGTAGACGACGTTGCGGGAACAAAAGTTTCTCCGTCCGCACGGTCTTCCTCGCTCATCAGTGTCGTGCCTGTGTCCGGATCAAGAGGCGCACCGCAGGTGGAGCAAAACCTGCTGCTGGGAGAGACTTGTGCGCCACACTTTGAGCAGAACATGCGAGGCCGGGATTCTATCACTGGTTCGCGGGTTATCGCGAACGCGCGCGAAATAGATCAGGAGATGCGCTCGACCTGGACAGCGGTGCCGTAGGCGAGCACCTCGGTGACTCCTTGCATCACTTCGGTGGCGTCATAACGCATGTTGATCACGGCGTTTGCGCCGTGACCGGCGGCGTGCTGGAGCAACAGTTCGAACGCGTCTTCGCGGGTCTTTTCGCAGAGGTTGGTGAGGATGGTGATATTTCCGCCGACGATCGTTTGCAGCGCCGCGCCCAGATTGCCGATGACGCTGCGCGACCTAACGACGATGCCGCGAACAATTCCGAAATTTCTGACGATCCGGTAGCCCGGAAGTTCGAGCGCCGTCGTTACCATTCCAACATCCACTCGTGGCATGTGTGTTCTCCTCGGAACAGACGTTAACGGGTGCGATTCTAGCCGCTCAGACGGCGCTTTGCGAACATTCTTCCTCTGCTATTCTCAAAAGGCGTGGAGACACTTTTCTATTTTCTAGCGGTAGTGCAGATCGCCATTGGGGCGTACCTCATTTGGCAGGTCTTGCAGTGGCTGGGGTACGTGCGGCGGAGGCTGAAAACCGATCCGGGATTCTATGCGCCGCGCGTGGCGGTGCTGTGCCCTTGCAAAGGCGTGGAGCCGGGGCTCGAGCGGAACCTGGTTGCGCTGACGGAATTCGAACGGCAGAACTACGAAATCTTTTTTATCCTCGCCTCCGGGTCCGATCCCGCACGGAGCATCATCGAGCGGGTGGCGAAAAATTCGCGCGTGAAAGCCCAGGTGATCATCGCGGGACCACCGAACGGCTGCAGCGAAAAAGTAAATAATCTCCGGGCGGCCATCGAACAATTGGCGCCGGAGTTTGAAGTTTTGGTGTTCGTCGATTCCGACGGACGCCCCGGAAAGAGCTGGCTGCATCACATGGTGGCGCCGCTGGGCGATTCGAAAATTGGGGCGACTACAACCATGCGCTGGTTCATCCCCAATCGCAGCAACCTGGCGACGGCATTGCTTGCCGCGTGGAACGCTCCGGTGGTTACGATGCTCACGGAGAAGGGGAAGAATTTTTGCTGGGGCGGAGGCACGGCAATCCGCAAGAGTATCTTCGATCAATCCGGGGTGTTGGAGGGATGGAGAAATTCCGCGAGTGACGATTATTCCATGACGCGGGTGCTGGAGCGGAACAACCGGTCGATTGTTTTTTTGCCGGAGTGCCTGACGCTTTCATACGTGGAAACAGATTTCAATGGATTGCTGGAATTTACGAACCGGCAGATCTTGATTACGCGCGTGTACGCGAGCCAGGTTTGGGGTCCGGCGCTGGCGACACATTTTCTGTACTGTTTGACATTAGTGCTTGGAGCGGCCTTGATTTTGGAAGATATTGTTGAGCAAAGACCCGCGTTTCACATCGTGACGCTCACGTTTCTTCCCGTGCTGCTTTCGGCGATTCGAGGCTCGTTCCGGCTGATTGGGGTGACGGAAGCGCTTCCGGCGGGGCGGTCTCAGATTACGGGCCAGGGCTGGATTTATATCCTGCTGACGGTGTTCATTCCATTTTTGTACCTGGCCAACTTCGTGAACTCGCTTACTACGCGGAAGATCCGCTGGCGAGGGGTGGTATACGAACTGGTGAGTCCCGAGCAGACGCGGATCGTATCGCTCTAGCCCGTTTTGGTCCGACTTCCCCAATTGGATTACTTTTCCACAGGGCATGGAGCAGTTGTGCGAGTTGAGGGCCGGGAAGGCTGACACGAAATCACCCCGAATGTGGAATAATTTCGCGCACCATGCAATTCCTACCATCGAATGGGCTTTACACTCCTGAAACATTCACGTAAGCCCTCATTCCTTAATAGGTTGCAATGTTGGAACTTAGGCCGAAGATTTGCACATAGATAAGGTTCGGTAAGACGGTCTCGGTCGCGCTTTTCAGGAAGTCCCCACCCGCGCAGGACCGTTGCCGATCACGGGGTCTAAGCTGCCGAGTTTTGAGCCCTCTTCTCGGTTGCGTGCCCGACTGCATATCTATCCGGGGAATACGCCTCGTCGAGGGGCGAAGAATAAAAAACCTAAATGGCTTCGGTTCCGTCACGAGGCTGCATTCTGAGGGGGTGCACGTGAAGGTGATCCGCAGAAGTGAACATTCACCGCAAATGACGAATTCGCGGGCTTCGTTCAACCGCGATATTTTCTTTTTCTACGAAAAAACTACGGGAGTCGCACACTTTCACGTGGAAAGCGGGCCGGATGGCAGGTTTCCTGTGGACCAGGCCGCAGGTCTTCTTGCGATGCATTGCATGGTGCGCGGCCAATCCCCGAACGATTACATCGTGATGGTGCAGGCTGCCCAGAAAACGCTGGAAGGGCTGACCGAGAAAGCGGACAAGCTGCTGCAGTCCGGGAAATCGGTACGAAGCCAAGTCAGCTTGACGCGCAGAGAAGAGGAAGTTCTCTCCGGCCTCATGAATAGCCTCGCAAATAAGGAAATCGCCTCCAACTTGAATCTCTCCGAGCGCACGGTAAAATTCCATGTTTCCTCGCTGCTGGCGAAGTTCCGCGTGCGCGGGCGCATGGAACTGGTTCGCGAGGCGTCGCGCCAGACGGCGGGAGCGATGCGCATGCCGATGCCAGTGGCGCCACGGGAGGCGCGGGCGTTTGGGCCGGTGGGGAAGGATTATCCTCCCGCTCGGCCGCAAGTGGCAGTGGTTCCTCTCGCGAAGCGGCAGATGATGGCGTAGTTCCGAACAAATCCATTTTGGAAATAAAAGCCCCCGGCGTGACCGGGGGCTTTTTATTTTGTGCGTAGTTGCGAGAAAGGCTTACTTTTTTGCGGCGTCGTAAAGCTCGGAGGCTTTGTCCCAATTGACCACGTTCCACCAGGCCTTGATGTAATCGGCACGCACGTTTTGATACTTCAGGTAGTAGGCATGCTCCCAAACGTCGAGACCGAGGACGGCTTTGCCGCCACCGGTGAGGAGATAAGGCGTGTCCTGGTTCGGGGTCGAATCAATGGCAAGCTTTCCATCTCTGACGACAAGCCAAGCCCAGCCGGAGCCAAAGCGGCCCAAGCCTGCGGCGCCAAATTTTTCCTGAAAGCCGGCAAACGAGCCGAACGTGGATTGAACGGCCGCGCCAAGGTTTCCTTTCGGTTCGCCACCGCCACCCTTTTTCATGAGCGTCCAGAAGAGAGTGTGGTTCCAATGGCCGCCGCCATTGTTGCGGACGGCGGCGCGGATGTTTTCAGGGACGGAATCAAGACCCTTGAGGAGATCGTCGATGGATTTGGACTGCAGATCGGCATGACCATCCAGGGCCTTGTTCAGGTTCGTAACGTAGGCGCCATGGTGTTTGTCGTGATGAATCTCCATGGTCTTGGCGTCAATGTATGGTTCCAGTGCGTCGAATGAGTACGGCAGCGGTGGGACGGTAAACGGCACGGGTTTTTCCTCCAGTGTGAGATTTAAATCCGATTTGACGGCAGCGCCGGAGCGCAAAAGATCGGGAATAAAATTCGTTCCTCCGAGCAATCCTGCGCCGGCGATACCCGCATGGAATACAAAATTGCGGCGATTCACGGGAGCTCCAACAGCGCGGAGGGCCAATTGACTTGCGGGCTGAATTATACCGCTAGTCAGGGTGGGATGGTAATCCCGCAGGCCCGAAGAAAGCAGCTGCAGACGATGATGGACGTTTGCTTGCTTTCGCTGGCCCAGGCCCTTTTTGGCGCTTCCTATTCCAACTGTTGGATGCGGGAGAGAGCCCATTGGGCAGATTCGGAGATGACGGCTTCTGGCGAGGTAGCGAGTTGCGACAACAGCTTGGTGACGCGCGCGTGGGTTGCGGAGCCCGGCGGCAAGGCGGAGTTACCGAGGGCGATGCAGGCGTTGCGGACCAGGCCGCGCCACTTGGCGCGTCTGACGGGGCTTCCGCGGAAGAGTTCGCGAAATTCGGATTCGCTCAAACTTGCGAGCCATTCCAGCCGCGGAAATAGAAGTGATTTGCTCGCGGATGACGGGGACGTATCGGCTTGATTCGATACGTCTGGAGGAAAAACTCTTGGCTGGAGTTCTTCCGCGGTTGTACTCGGCGCGCGGCGATTCCACGGGCAGACATCCTGACAGATATCGCAGCCGAAGACGTGGCGACCCATGGGCTCGCGCAACTCTTCTGGAATGCTGCCGCGTAGTTCGATGGTGAGGTAGGAGATGCACTTGCGCGCGTCCATCACGTATGGGGCGACGAATGCTTGCGTTGGACACGCGTCCAGACACTTCGTGCAGCTTCCGCACAAATCGGGAGGCGGGAGTTCTGCCGCGGCAAGTGTCGGTTCGAAGTCCAACGTGGTGAGAATGACGCCGAGAAAAAACAAGGAGCCGAGCGACTGGTTCAGCAGCAGGGTATTCTTTCCGAGCCATCCAAGTCCGGCATATTTTGCGAGCACGCGCTCCTGCAGGGGTCCAGTGTCCACATAGGCGCGCGCTTCGAACGGCTCGGCAATATGTTGACGAAGAAAATGCACCAAGCCATTCAGTTTATCGAGCACGACCTGGTGATAATCGTCGCCCCAGGCGTACCGGGAGATCCAGCCGCACGGCTCTCCGTCGTTGGCCTTCGCCACGAGGTCCGTGGAGAGCGGATGCGCGGTGTGGTAGTTGAGGGCGCAGACGATGACGCTCTGGATGCCGGGCATGGCGCGCTGCGGATCGGAGCGGCGCGGATCGGCGAGGTAGTTCATCTCGCCGGCGTAGCCGCGCGCCAGCCATTCCGGGGTGTGCGCAAGCTCCGGAAATTTTTCCGCGCGCACCACTCCACAGAGATCGAAACCCAGAGACTTGGCGCGATCCACGACCCAAGGAGTGTCGGCGCGAGGATGCATCAAGAAGATTGTGGCGCAGGTATGAGCTTTTCGCGAGGGAGGAACATTGGACGGCTGAACCGCACGGTGAAAGAAAAGCTAACTGTTGAAGCTGCGCAGCGCCGTCGGTTCGTCGGTATAGACGTCAAACACGGTGAAGAGCTTGGTGATCTGCAGGAGGTCGCGAACTTTTTTCGTGAGGTGCAGCAATTTCAAGTCGCCGCTGCGGTTCTTCACGGCGGTAAATCCACTGACCAGCTCGCCGATTCCCGAGCTGTCAATGTAGTCCACGTCCGCAAGATTCAATAGGATTTTGGTGCGTTGATCCTCGAGAAGCCCGCGAATGGTCTTGCGCATCAAGGCGCTGCCTTCGCCGAGTGTGATGCGGCCGCTGAAATCCACAACCATCACATCTCCAGCGTCGCGGTGCGTGGCATGTAGAGACATCTTTTTTTTACGCCTCCTGCTGCGGTGTGGCGCTTTGCCCGCCCTGGCCATTGGCCGGCGTGCTACCCGGCGCGGGGAGCTTCTTGGACATCACGATTTCCGCGCCGCCGGTTCTGCCGGACAGCACATCAAATTCGTCCATGAAGGCGCGCATCAGGAAGATGCCGCGCCCGGAAGTGCTGAGCAAATTTTCTTCGGCAAGGGGGTCGGGCACGTCGGAGAGTTTGAAGCCTGTGCCTTCGTCCAGCACGTGGATGATCATTTTATCTGAGGTAAGGTCGACGGCGAGGTAAATCTTTTTTTCCGGGCGCTCCTGATTACCGTAATGAAAGGCGTTGATGACGCCCTCGCGCACGCTCATTCCGATGCGGTAACAATCGTCTTCGCCGAATCCGGCGGCTTCTGCCACGCGGAGACACATCTCCTCTGCGAGATTGACGCTTTCGACTTGCGTCTCCAGCGTAACTTCGAGGTGCTTGGTGTCCGGCGCCATTTTTAGCGTTGCAGCAGCCTCGGGTGCCCCTAGTGTAAGCGCTCTATGGGTAACACAGCGATGGAAACGGAGTCAATGGAGCAGGCTGGCTGCGACGGGCTGCTTCGCCGAGGAGTTGGTGAGAGAGGCACTCGTGCGTGGGCTACTACGCCCAGTAGGAGCGGTCCAGAGTGCGGTACTGGATGGCCTCGCTCAAATGTTTCGGCTCGATCCCTGTGGCACCCTCCAAGTCGGCGATGGTGCGGGCGACCTTCAAGATGCGGTCGTGGGCGCGCGCGGAGAGGCCGAGGCGGGTGATGGCGTTCTCGAGCAGTTTTTCGCCTTCGGCGGAAATCGCGCAATGCTTGCGAATCATTTTGGGCATCATTTGTGCGTTGGCGTAAGTTTTCTTCTCGCTGCGGTAGCGTTCGAGCTGGCGGTCGCGCGCGGCGATGACGCGCTGGCGAACGGCGGCGGAATCCTCCGCCGAAGACGGCGCGCGTAGCTCTTTGTACTTCACGGCGGGCACTTCGATGTGAATGTCAATTCGGTCGAGCAGGGGACCGGAAATTTTTGAGACGTAGCGCTGGATCATTGGCGGGGTGCAGTGGCATTCGCGCGTGGGATCGCCAAAATAGCCGCAAGGGCAGGGGTTCATGGCCGCGGCGAGCATGAAGCGCGAGGGAAACGTTACGGAGACGGCGGCGCGCGAAATGGTCACGGCGCCATCCTCGAGCGGCTGGCGCATGACTTCGAGCACGTTGCGCTGGAACTCGGGCAGTTCGTCGAGGAATAGGACACCGTTGTGGCCGAGGGAGACTTCTCCGGGGCGCGGCACGGCGCCTCCACCAATTAGTCCCGCGTCGCTGATAGTGTGGTGCGGGGAGCGGTAGGGGCGCGTGCCGACCAGGCCACGGCTGTCTTCGAGCACGCCGGCCACACTGTGAATGCGCGTAGTTTCGATGGCTTCTTCGAGAGACATCGGCGGAAGAATGGTGGGAATGCGCTTGGCGAGCATGGTCTTTCCGGCGCCGGGCGGGCCGATGAAGAGGATGTTATGGCCGCCTGCGCAAGCGACTTCCAGCGCGCGCTTGGCGGCTTGCTGGCCATGCACGTCGCGGAGGTCCACAGAGTACTGCGCCGCTTCGGAGAGCATCTGCTGCGCATCCACGGTAACGGGCGTGAAAGACTCCGGCGAGTTCACCAGGTCCACGGCTTGCGGAAGAGATTTCAGCGCAAAGACATTCACGCCTTCGACGACGGCCGCTTCCCTGGCGTTGGCTTCCGGAACGGCAACCGCTTTCACGCCAAATTCGCGGGCCGCCAGCGCGGCGGACAACGCGCCGCGCACGGAGCGGACGCTGCCATCGAGCGAGAGTTCTCCGAGGAACATCATCTTGTCGAGTTGCTTTCCGAAAAACTGGCCCTGGCATCCGACCAGGCCCAGGCCCATGGGGAGATCGAAGCCTGAGCCTTCTTTGCGGACGTCGGCAGGGGCAAGATTGATAGTGACACCCTGGCCGTAGGGAAATTCGTAGCCGCAATTGCGAAGAGCGCTCTTGATGCGCTCGCGGCTTTCTTTTACGGCGTTGTCGGGGAGGCCAACGACGTTGAAGTCCTGCATGCGCGCAGAGCCGACGTCCACCTCGACCTCGACGAGGTAGGCGTCGATGCCGTAGACCGCGGCGCTGAGCGTCTTGAAGAGCATGGTGAGGAAGCCCCCGGGCAGGCTTCGCAAGGATAGAACAAAATGGATAGTATACCAATCGTTAAATTAAAGAGTGTGGGGCGGCTTCGCCCGACAGGCTAGAGAGGCGGTTTCGGGCCGACTCCGTAATTGGCCAACACGTCCGGCAAGGTCACAATGCCTTCCAGTTTGTGCAGGTTGGCGCGGCTCACGACCGGCAAGACGTCCAGATGGCTGGCACCCATGCGATCGAGGGCCATGCTCAGGGAGTGATCCTCGTGGACGTGCGGAAAATCGTGCGGGTCAACGAGCTCATGCAGGCGTTTGTTTGCGAACCCGTCGTTGTTTGACTGCTTCAGGCTCTGCAAGCTTATGACGCCAATGACGCCGCGGTCGTCGCACAGGGGCCACGAGTGGAATTCGCTGGACTTGGTTTCTTCGAGGGCTTGCATGACGGTCATCTCCGCGTTCAATACTTCCGTTGCGTCGCGCATGGCTTGCACTGCCTGGCGCTGTCCTTCCTGCTGGCGCGTCTCTGCAGTTGGCAGGTGGATGCCGTCTTGATGGGCGAGAACTTCGTAGATGGGCTGCCTCTGGAAGCGCGAAGAAATGAACAAGCTGATCAGGTTAGAAATCATCAGCGGGACGATAACGGCGTAGTCTCGCGTGATTTCGAAGATCATCACGACGGAAGTCATCGGCGCGCGCACGATGCCAGCAAATGCCGTTCCCATGCCGACCAAGGCGTAGGCTCCCGGCGAAGCGACGTAGCCGGGCAGGAAATGCTGCGCGATGGTCCCGACGATGCCTCCGAGCATCGCTCCCAGGAACAGGCTGGGGCCGAAAATGCCGCCGGCGTTGCCGGAGGCGTAGCTGGTCGCTACGGCAACAAGCTTCAGCACCAAAAGCAAAAGCATCAGCTTAAATGCCATTCTTCCGTTCAGGACTTCGCCGACATGCTTGTAGCCCACACCCAGAAGTTGCGGCACGAACCAGCCCATTACGCCAACGAGCACGCCGCCCGCGACGGGCTGAAACCAAACGGTTTTTTTTGGGAATTTTAGAAATTTTTCGCGCATCCAGAGCAGCAATTTTGTAAACGCCACGGAGACAAAGCCGCCGGTGACTCCGAGCACAGCATAAATTGCGAATTCGCCCGGATGAACCAATTGGTATTGCGGGACCTGAAACAAGGGATCGTTTCCCAGCAGCAATCGAAGCATGGCCCAGGAGGTTGCGGAGGCCAACACGACAGAGCCCAGCACCGGCGCGTGCATGTCGCCGACAACTTCTTCCAGGGCGAACAAGACGGCGGCGAGCGGGGTGTTGAACGCGGCGGCAATCGCGGCGGCGGCGCCCACAGGGATGAGCGCTTTCACTTTTTCGGGGCGCAAGCCCAGCTTGCGGCCCAGGACGGAAGCAATCCCCGCGCCGACTTGAACTGCCGGGCCTTCACGACCGAGTGGGATTCCGCTGGCGAGCGTTGCGGAAGTGCAGAAGAATTTTCCGAATACCGTGGCCAGAGAGATCCGGCCGCCTCGCGCGTACAACGCGGCTTTGGTCTGCGGAACACCGCTGCCGCGCGCATCAGGAAAAAAACGGTAGAGCAGGTAGCCCATCCCAAGTGAGCCGACTACCGGCACCAGCAGCCGCCTCCAGGCCGCGCCGCCCAAGGGGTACAGCCTTGTACCAAACCGTTCCGTGAGCAGGATGAAGGCGACAACGATCAGGCCCACTAAGGCCCCGATCAGCAGCGTAAGCACCAGGAACACTTGCTCTTCGCGCTCACGAAGAAACGCTGTCCACTGAAGCGACGAGGCGCTCCACCATGTTTTTGAAGCTGGTTCTCCGTCGCTGTTTCGAACAGTAACGAGACTGTCACTCACGATTGCGATTCACTCCGCTTTTCGAAACAGACTTCGAGACTCTCCCGGATCGGGGTGAACGCCCGCTTTCCAGCAAGGCGCTGATGGCGTTAACCAAAGCTTTGCCACTTGTGCGTAGCTCGCCGATGCGGTGGCGCGCCACCTGTTCGAGAAGTTTTTCTCCACGCGGCAAAAGGACGACCAGGACGCGGCGGCGGTCGTCGCGGCTGCGGCTGCGGCGCACGTAGCCATGCGACTCCAGGCGGTCAATCAATTCGACCGCGCTGTGATGTTTTAGCGCCAGGCGGTCCGCGAGGGCGCGGATGGTGGCTTCTTCGCCGTCGGCAAGACCGCGGATGGCCAGCAAGAGCAAGTATTGCTGCGGTTCCAGGCCGGCGGAGCGCGCGACGCTGTCCCCTTCGCGGACAAATTTCCGCAAGAGGTAGCGCAACTCGGCAAGCGCCCGGTATTCGGCCGAGGTGATGTCGTTTGCCATGGTAGAAGTATATCGCAATGCGATATATGTTGCCAGAGGGACAGCGTGCGCTGACTCCGACCAATCAATGGGAAGAAATTTCTGGCGGGGCTAGAGCGGTTTGCGGAAGGATTTCTGCGTTTTGTAGTGCTCGTAGCCGTTGCGTTCGTAAAATTTGTGGGCGCGCTCGCGAATCACGTTCGAACGCACGGACATGCCCTTGCAGCCGCGCTTGCACGCCCATTCTTCTGCGGCGGCCAATAGGCGCGCGCCTGCACCGAGGCTCCTCTGTCCCTCCGCAACCACCAGGCCGTTCACTTCGGCGCGCAACTCTTCTTCTAGCAGGGGTTGCCTGCTCACGTGCAGCCAGCCGATGACTCCGTCTTTCGCGGATTCCGCTACGAAGACGGCGTGTTGTGAGGCATGCTGGATTCTTCGCATGCGCTCACGCAACTGGGCGAGCGTTGTCGGATATCCAAGTTGCCCGGCAAGCTCGGCAAGCCGCGGAGCATCGGCGTTCTTAGCCCGCCGGATCTTCAATTCGTTTTTGTTTGCGACCGCCATTTGCCTCACGCCACCTTTCGCCGCAACCGCGCTTGCACGGCTTCGCTTTTCAGCTCGCGCAGGGCATCGGCGGCGATCCACCGCGCCGCGCGGGAGCCTTGCTCGCGGATGCGCTCCGCGGCGCGAATGGCTTCCTTGTTCAGACGAATGTTTCGCTTTCCGATATTTCGCAAGGCCCAGTTGACTGCCTTGCGCACAAAATTTCGTTCATCCCAGGCTTCACGTTCAATCACGCGCAGAAATTGGACGAAGCGCGCATCGGTAGCCAATTTATCCTTGTAACTCAGGTACGCAACGAGAGCAAAGCTGGCGCGCTTTTCAAATTCTTTTTTCCGCCGGCTCCACTCGATGGCCTTTTTCCAGGCCGGCTTTGCCTCGGCGTAGAGATAGCAGCACGCGGTATCCACCACGTCCCAGGAGTCAAAGCCTTTCACCCAGCGCTCCATTTGTGCGGGGGTTATCTTGCCCGGCTCGCCGATAAGCGCAGCCAAGATACGAGCTTCATGAATCTCGCTGTCCCAAAGTTCCTCGGCGAGTTGCTGATCTTTTCCGATATGCCGTGCAAATTTGTGAAGGACCGGCGCGGAGATTCCGTGGGCTTTCGGAGCGTCTATACCGAAGTAGGCCAGTTTTGCGCGTACCTTCGGGTCGGCGAGTGCTTCAAATTCCTGCAAGACGCGCGACTTTGTCCACGCCTCGGTGGCATTCAAGGAATGTTGCTTGCTAGAATGCTTTGCCGGAGTCGAGGAGGATCGTGACCGGGCCTTCATTGACCAGCTCCACGGACATCATAGCCTGAAAGATTCCCGTCGCCACCGTAACGCCGAGTTTGCGAAGCGCGGCGCAAAACTCTTCGTAGAGCGCTTTCGCCAATTCCGGCGGAGCCGCGGCGATGAAACTGGGACGCCGCTGTCCGCGCGCATCGCCGTAGAGCGTGAATTGCGAAACGACCAGGGCGCTGCCCTTCACATCCAGCAGCGAGCGGTTCATTTTACCTTGATCGTCTTCGAAGACGCGCAAGTTCGCGCACTTTTCCGCCATGGAGGAAGCAATGGCCGACGTATCTTCCCGGCCGACGCCGAGCAGAATCATGAGCCCGGCGCCGATTTCACCTGTGACATTTCCGTCCACCGTCACGCGCGCGCGGCTGACTCGCTGGAGAACGGCGCGCATGCAGCCGGCCTAGTTGCCACCCGCCATAGTTGACTTCGCGGCCTTTCGGGGCAGCATCTCCGGCCACTGCGCCACGTTGTAGGCAAATACCGCGAGCACCTGCGCGCCTTCCGCGAGATCGTCCCAACGCACGCGATCCAGAGTGTCTGCCTGCGAATGGTGGGTCATCGCGTAGTCCGCGGGATCTTGCACGCACCAGAAGGCCGGCACGCCCGCGCCATCAAACGGAATGTGATCGGTTCCGCCTTCTGTTCGCAACGTCGGCTCCGTCAGTCCGACTTCCTTGGCGCGGCCCAATGGATAAAGGATGTGGTCGATAGTTTCGCGAACGCCGTAGTTGTGCATCAATCCCACCGTCAGGACTTTGCCAGTGCCGCTGTCATGCACCAGGACGCCGGAAACCTTCGCAAGTTCGGCGGTGTGCGCTTTGACGTAAGCTCTCGACCCGTTCAGTCCCTGCTCTTCGCCGGTGAAAAGAATGAAACGAATGGTGCGCTTGGGTTTGACTCCCGCTTTTTGAAGCGCACGGGCCGCGGCAAGCACGGCCATCGAACCGGTGCCGTTGTCCGTCGCACCGGTTCCGAGATCCCATGAATCGAGATGCCCGCCGATGATCACCACCTCGTCCGGCTTCTCACTGCCGGGAATCTCCGCCACGGTGTTGTAGACCTCCACTGATTTTCCGCTGAAGCTGCTCGCGATGTTCACTTCCGCTTCTATGGGTCCGGCATCCAGCAGGCGCCACAACATGGCGTAGTTTTCCCTGGTGGCGTAGGCGGTTGGGACTTTTCCGGGCTGATATTCTCGGCCGCTCACGCTCATGTTGAGCAGACCATACGATTTTTCCGAGCCGTTCAAAACGGCTGCCGCTTTTTCGTCCTCGAGAAACTTCATCAGCGACCGGCGCATCTTCATGTAGGCATCGATGTCAAACGGCCTGTCGCTCTTGGGCCGGGAGACTGGGATAGTGCTTTCGCCCCAGGGCGTCGTCAGCGGGTTGCTGGGAGCCTGCACTTCTTGCGGGCGACCCATCAGCACAATCGCGCCTTTGAGTTTTCCCTTGTATTGATCGAGGTCTTCGACCTTCTCCGCGGCGATGCCGATCACCTGGCCGCGCACCGGGCCATTTGAACTGGCAGACCAGCCCGCGGTTTCGAGTGTCAATGTCATGGGCGTTGGCGAAAGGATTCGGCCCGTCGCCGGACCGCGCGTCCAACTGTTGGCAATCGTCCAGGGCTCCAGGTGTGCGTTCGAAAGACCGATCTCCTTGAATTGTTCCATGGTCCAATGACTTGCTTTGTCGAGCTGGTCTGAACCGGTGAGCCGCGGTCCGATGCGGTCCGCGAGGTAGCTGAGATTTGATTTGAGGACAGGTTCGTCTGCCTTCACTTGATCCAATATTTTCGTGTCCATGTCCACGATCGGGTCCGTTTTCGGCGCTTCCGCTTTCGCTGCGTCTTCCGACGGACGGTACGGCAGCGGCCGGCGCGGCAGCATTTCGGACAATTGCGCGGTGTTGTAAGCCCACGCCGCGAGCACCTGTGCGCCTTCATTCAGATCGTCTTTCCATACTTTGTCGAAGGTGTCGGACTGGCTGTGGTGCGTTTTGCTGTACTCGGCGCCGTCCTGCAGCGCCCAGAAACCTGGCACGCCAGCTTCGTCGAAGGACAAGTGGTCGGTGCCGGACATGTGCATCATGGTGGGCTCGAGGAGTTTTAGTTCTTTGAGCGGGGCCAGCACCCGGTCTACAATCTCGCGATCCTGATAGTTGTCGTGCAGGGCCAGCGTCAACACTCTTCCCGTCCCGGTGTCGTGGACCAGGATGCCGGAAATTTTGTCTAACTCGTTCTTGTGCGCTTCGACGTATTTCACCGAGCCGCACAAGCCTTCTTCTTCTCCGGTAAACAAAACGAAACGGATGGTTCGCTTCGGCTTGAGGTTCAGTTTTGCGAGCGCGCGCGCCGCTTCGAGGACGGCCATGGAGCCGGTGCCGTTGTCGGTCGAACCAGTGCCGAGGTCCCAGGAATCCAGGTGCGCGCCGAGGATCACAACTTCGTCCGGTTTCTCAGTTCCTTTGATTTCGGCGACGGTGTTGTAGACCTCCACGGGCTTGTCGCTGAACGAATTCTTCATCTCGATCTCGACTTGCACGGGCCCATGCTTCTGCATGCGGTACAGCATGCGGTAGCCTTCACCCGTGATGAACGCGGTCGGAATCGCGCCGATATCGAATTTCTCGCCGCCGATCCCAGTCATGTTCAGCAGGCCGTGCGGCTTGTTCGAATCGCGCAGCACCACGGCAACACCCTCTTGCTTGTAGAATTCGTTGCGCTTCCGTGCTACTTCGCGGAACGCCGCGAACGGCGACGGCGGCACGGGCATGCCCTTCAGCGGAGGGGGCGTCTGCATAGGGCGATTTACTTCCGCGAAGCTGTCATTGGGCTTCGGCGGGGAGAGGCTTTCCGGTTCTTGAGCAATAACAATTGCGCCCTTCAGTTTCCCGCGGTACTTCTCAAAGTCTTCATCTTTCTTGATGTCCACGTATACCAACGGCCCGCGCACTATGCCGGGCGTGCTGGGAGCCCATCCGGCCGAGGCGATGGTGAGCGGATGTTCTGTGGGCGATACGATGCGCGCCCAGGCGGAGCCGCGCGCCCAGGAATGCGCGATGGTCCAGGGTTCCAGGTGAACGTTGGCCAGGCCGTACTCGCGGAACTTGGCGGCGGTCCAATCGTTGGCCTGTTTCAATAGGGGCGAACCTGTGAGCCGCGCACCGATCGAGTCGGATAGGTATTCGATGTTGGCCATGGCCTCGCTGTGGTCGCGCACTTCGCTGAGAATTTGTGCGTCCGCCGCAGCAAACTCACTGCTGTCGTCGGGCGCGGGCCGCGCCGACCCTGCGCGAACTCCGGCTAGTACAAGGACTGCCACAGACACAAGCACAACCACTCGCCGTGAATTCATTCGTTTCCCTCGTAGCGTTCAGTTAAATTTATCGGAAAGAGCCTTCTCATCCTCGCGCGGCCAGTTCCACCGTGTTGCCGTCATGGCCGTGCGGCCCACTCTCCGGACTTGTACTTATAGACGTGCGGAGACTCGTTCTGCGTTTCATTTTTCCCAAGGTCCATCTCTTCTCTGCGCTGTCTGTATCTCTGCGTTCAACTCTTCTTTCGCTTTTTGCCCGGCATTGGCAAAACCTTTAATCCGCGTGGCGCCGGCTGGCACCTGGGACAAAAATAACTGCTGCGTCCCGCGACGATCGCGCGCCGGATGAGGGTTTTGCACCGATAGCAGCTCTTTCCCTCTCGCCCGTAGGCGCGATGGTGCCGCTGATATTCTCCCGGCTCGCCTTCGGCGTCAAGAAAATCGGAGATCGAGGACCCGCGCAGGGCAATCGCCTTCTGCAGAATTTCTTGTAGAACGCGGCGCAGAGTCGCTGCCTGTTTCGCGCTTAAATTCGCTCCCAGCCGCGCCGGATGAATCTTGGCTTTCCACAGACTCTCGTCCGCATAAATATTGCCTACGCCGCGCAGCACGCTCTGGTCCAGCAGCAGCGCCTTGATGCGCGCGCGACGGCCACGAATTCTTTGCGCAAATTCCACATCGCTCACTTCCAGCGGATCGGCGCCGAAACCCAGCAATTCCTCGGCAAGCGGGACTTCCGTGAGATACGCGATGCGACCAAAACGGCGCGCGTCCGTGTAACGCAATTCGCGGCCATCATCGAGCAGCATGCAGACGTGGGTGTGCTTTTCGCAGGGCTGCGCCGCGGGACTCGGTGCAAGCTGGCCGGTCATTCCAAGATGCACCAGCAGCGAGGCTGGCGCGGCGTCGCCATTTGCGGGAACACCGCCACCGCCATTCACCACCGAGAGACGCAGCAGCATGAACTTTCCATAGCGCTCGACGGCTTCGATCGAGCGTCCGGGCAAATGCTGTTCCAGCGCTACGGGATCGTCGATGAAATCCGTCTTTCCGAGCGTGACGGAAACAATCCTCCGACCGAGAATGGCTCGCCGCAATCCGCGCGCAACGGTTTCGACTTCGGGAAGTTCTGGCATCAGAGAACCAAGCCCTCAAAGTAACACACCGCTGCTCGCAATTCTCATTGGGCGGCAGGGAAACCTCAGTTGATTTTGCGACCGATTCGCGGGGTCTGCGAAAACACAAGCAGCTGTGAATTACCGTCAAAATTGTAAGGGCGCGGCCCGCCGCGGCGGGCGCCCGTACAAAGACGTTCACTCGCGAACTACTTCTTGTGATAGTTCGGGTACGGCGGATGCTCCGGAATCACCACCGGATTTTTCTTCAGTGCCTCCAGCGTGACCTCGACGGCCTTCTCGAGCTGGCGGTCGTGACCTGCCGCAACCGAGGCGGGATCATTTTCCACCTCGATGTCCGGCGCGATTCCGTGATTTTCCACTTCCCACTCGCCGTGCAGCCCGTAAATAGCCACGCGCGGCGCGGTCACGGATCCACCATCAAGCAGCGGCGGGTAGCCATAGATTCCCACCAGTCCGCCCCACGTGCGTGTGCCAACCAGCGGCCCGATTTTGTCCTGCCGGAACATCCACGGCAGCGCGTCGCCGCCAGACCCGGACATTTCATTGATGACCATCGTTTTCGGCCCGTAGATTTGCGCCAGCGGCGAGCAGAACGCCTCGCCCTCGCGCGAGATCGCGCAATTCCGCAGCGGCCGCTTCAGCATGTCAATGATGTAATCCGCTACCTGGCCGCCGTGGTTGTAGCGCTCGTCAATCACCGCGCCTTGTTTGCCGACCTGCGCGAAATAAAAGCGGTTGAAGTTCAGATAGCCGCCGACGTTGGTATCCGGGACGTGCACGTAAGCGAGTTTTCCTCCGCTCAACTCGTCCACCTTCCGCCGATTGTCTTCTTCCCACGCGCGATTCCGCAGAGCGAATTCGCTCGGCAGCGGCACGACGGTAACCTCTCGCGCGTCTTTTCCGTCCGCATTGGGACCTACTTTGATCTTGATCTGTTTCCCGGCCGTGTTCTCAAAGAAGCTGTAAATTTCCGCCGGCGGACGAACCTCTCGACCTTCCACTTCCAGCAGATATTCTCCGGCCTTCACTTCCACGCCCGGCTGCGTTAGCGGTGCGCGCAGATCCGGATTCCAATTTTCACCGTTGTAGACGCGCGCGAAGCGGTAGCGCCCGTTTTCGATTTTGTAGTCCGCGCCCAGCAAGCCGCCCGCGACATGTTTCTCGGGAGGAACGTCGCCTCCCCGAATAAACATGTGGCCGATAGTGATCTCACCCAGCATTTCGTCAAAGAGATAGTTGAGATCCCCGCGTCCTCCCAGTGTTTTCAAGTAAGGCGCGTATTTTTTCTCCGCAGCGTTGATGTCCAGCCCATGATGATTGGGGTCGTAGAGGAAGTCGCGCTCGATGCGCCACACTTCGTGGTACATCTGGTTCCACTCGGCGCGCGGGTCCACGTAGACTTCCATCTCGTCGAGTTTCAACGCGCCCTCGCCCGGTTTAGGCGCAGCATCGGTCTTGGCGATGAACCATCCCGGGCCTTGACGATAAAGCACTTTTTCGCCGTTCGCGGACAGTGCAAACGCGCGGACGCCGGTCAGAAATGGCTCGGTCTTTCGCGTCGTCAGATCAAACTTCGCCACCGTCAGCGTCGTCGGCTCGCGGAATCGCGGCACGTCTACGACTTCGGAAAGAAACAACGTTCCGGCCTTGCCGGTTTCCAGACTGACGTAGTTCGCGGCTTTGATCGGCAGGGCGACGATGCGTTGCCCAATCCCGTCTATATCGATGGTTACTTTGACGGCCTCTTCTTTTTTCTCGCCTTCTTTGCCTTTTTCTCCCTCTTTTCCTTTGTCGCCGTCTTTGCCCTTTTCGCCTTCTTTTCCTTTATCCGCAGCGGCTGCTTTTTCTTCGTCGCTCTGCGGTTCCACGGGCGAAGGATCGCCTTTCTTCAACACGGCGGCATACACGTTTCTCAGTACCGGATGCTGGTAGCTCGACAGATCAAGCCATCCTGAGGAAAGTCCGACGTCCGTGCTGACGGCGAAGATCAGCGATTTTCCGCCCTTGTCGAACACGGGATGGCGGGCGTCGCTGATCCCATCGGTGACCTGCGCTTCCTTGCCGGTTTCCAGCGAGTAGACAAAGATGGCACGCAAATGGTTTTCGAGCAGCTTGGCGTACGTCAGCCACTTGCTGTCCGGCGACCACGATTGGCTGAAGTTGGAGGTCGGGTCGTCGTAGCGGTCACTGGTGACCTTTATTGGCGCGCCCTTTTCGACGTCCACGTACCACAGGTTCAACCGCTTGTCGGTGTAGGTGATCTTCTTGCTGTCCGGCGACCAGAGCGGACCGTAGAAAAACGAGGGTGGATTACCCAGGTTGATTTTCTTCACCGTTCCGGAGCCCGACTGGCTGATGATGTGCAGTGCGTACTCGCCGGACTCATCCGAAAAATAGGCGATCCATTTTCCGTCCGGCGACCAGGCTGGTTCGCGCTCCGCAACTGCGGCCGTTTTCGTCAGATTGCGAACATCGCCCTTTTCGCCCGGCACGGTGAAAATCTCGCCGCGGGCTTCGAAGACCGCGCGCGCGCCGGTCGGCGAAATTGCAGCGTTCTGAATCTTGTCGGCTACCTTCTCGTAGTGCGGCCGCGTCGCGGGCAAATCACCCGCTATTCGAATGTTCACCTTCTTCGATTTGCCGCTGGATGAATCAAACAGGAAAATCTCGCCAAATTGTTCATAGACCAGCGCATCGGGACCCGCGGACAGCGATTTGAAGTCGAGCCCTTTGTTCTCGACCACTTGCTTCACGGCCTTCGTCTTCGTGTCGTAGGCGAAGAGGCTCACGGGCCCGTTGCGGTCGGAAAGAAAATAAACGGTATCCTTAAACCACACGGGATGCGCATCGTTCGAATTCTCGCGCGGGACTTTTTCCAGCGCCAGGTCGCTCAGCCGCACGATGTAGATGGGCGTCGTCTGCCCGCCGCGGTACCGCTTCCACGAGGTCTGCCAGAGTTGGTTTGGCACGTAAGCAATGCGCGTCCCGTCCGGAGAAAACCACCCCGCTTCGCCGCGCCACATCGGCAGAACTTCGGCCGGCCCGCCTTCCACCGGAACGGTATAGAGTCGTTCAAAGTCGGCGTACGCTTCGCGCGCGGAATGAAAAAGCACGCGCTTTCCATCGGGAGTCCATGCAGTAGCGACATCCGCTGCCGGATGCCAGGTGAGGCGCCGCGGCTCGCCGCCGTCCGCAGGCATCACGAACACATCCGTGTTTCCATCGTAGCTCGCCGTAAACGCAATCCATTTGCCGTCCGGCGAGAACACTGGTAGCCCTTCGTGGCCTCCGGTAGTGAGTTGCCGCGCATCGCCTCCTTCGCGCGGCACGCTCCAAAGATACCCACCGTATGCGAAAACCACCTGCGTGCTGCTCAGCGTGGGCGAATGGACCAGCAGCGGCGTTTCTTCCGCCGCGTTGGACCCCGCCGCGAGAACGAATAAAGCTCCGATCAGAATCGCGATTCGAAAGCGCATGCTTCCTCCGGGATGAAATGCCAACGACAAATAGAAACTTCGCAAACGCGTGATGCGTGGCCGTGCTACAAATTCAGATTGGTATTTGGGGTCCACCGCCACGCGGAACCCACTTCGTCAGACGTCAGCGGCTCCAAAAATGTTTACAAGAAAAAGCAGGCGTCCTCACGGCAAGAGCGCAAACACTCGCGCAGGGCCCCCCGACCCGCCTTCCAGTTTGATGGGCGCCACTACCAAGTACGCGCCCGTCTCCGGCAGTCCACTCAAGTCCGAAAGATTTTCAAGATGATACAGACCCGCTCCCAATGTTTCGTGGTGCACTGCAAAGTCGGGCGACACTCCGTAATCGATACTGAGGGTATCGCAACCCAGACCGCTCACCTTGCGCGTGATCAACAGTTTCGCAGCCTCGACGGAGAATCCCGGAAAATGCATGACCCCTTTTGCGTCCATGTTCCGGTACCTCTGCACATCCGGCCAACGCGACGACCAACCAGTCCTCAAGATCACGATCGCGCCTTCCGGAGTCCTTCCGTGACTCTTCTCCCATTCTTCAACACGCGCGGTAGTCAGCCGATAATCCGCGTCCTTCCCACTCTCAGCGCGCACGTCAATCACCACCGCAGGGCCAAAAAGCTGCTTCGTGGGAATTTGGTCCACCGTGATTTTTCCGGGGGGAAAATGTGCCGGCGCGTCCAGATGCGTTCCGTAATGCTCCAGCATCCAGAAGCTCCGCGTGAAATAGCCGTTCTTTTCAATTGTCGCGTTTACTTTTGCCTCGAAGAATTTAGCGTCGCCCGGCCACGGCACCAGCTTGTCGCTGATCGCATAACTCAGGTCGAGCACACGCGTCTTCCCGGAAGGAATTCCTTCGAGCATCGAATCCTGGCGCGCATTCTGCGGAAAGAGGCTCACGAGCGCGGCAAGACCAAGAGTAAACATTCCCCAGCGGCCAAGAGCAGCCATCCCTCACCTCGATTCAGCTCGCAGCAAACGGTTCGTCCATCCCTTTGCCAATTGATTGTAGGTCTGCGGTAACGGAACAACGATTCGTCAGGGCAGCGGAATTCCCGGTGTCGCAACGATCCCAGCCATGCGCAGAATTTCCTGATATTCCAAATCGCTGATCAGCGAAACAATCAATCTCACATTCTTAAGAAGTTTCATTTTCTTCAGCGCGGGATTGGCGCGCATTTCCGCCAGCGTCACTTGCCGGGGCAGCTTTTCAAAGGCCCGCAGGTCCGCTACCAAGTTCTTCTCCTTCCGGTCATGCGGATCCGGGTAGGGATCCCTGGTGATCTCCGCAATCGAATAGAGTGTGCGTTCCGGGGCCCCGTGATAGCAAAGCACGCGGTCGCCTTTGCGCACCTGTTTGAGCGCGCGAATGGCGTCGGGTTTGGACCCTGCGCCATGCCACATTTCCTTCCCTTTTACGAAAAGGGTGTCCCAATGATAGTGGTGTGGGTCGGAGCTGAAGATCCAGTAGTGTCGTTGGGCAGTCGGAGTCGCCATCGAGGCTTGGAGTCGGCAGCAATATACACGCTGGCATCCAAAAAGCGAAACAAAATATGCGGGTTAGCGGAGCGTGCGTGCTAAGGCAGGGGAAGATCCCGAGTGGCTGTATTTCGCCGGGACCAGGAATATCTATAATGATTTCAATTAGATAGGCGCAGCTAACCTACGTCAACAAAAACATCCTCGCCCCGGACTTCCACAGGATAGCAGTCCACTCCCACGGTCGGATTCTGGCTGATCTTGCCGGTCGTTACATCGTACTGCCAGCCGTGCCACGGGCAGGTCACGATGTTTCCGTCCATGACGCCTTGCCCCAGTGGGCCGCCCCGGTGCAGGCAGGAATTGTTGATGGCAAAGTACTTGCCGCCGACATTCGCCAGGGCAATCGCTTTGCCCTCCACATGGAACTCTCGGATCGTTCCCGGAGTAATCTCGTTCGTCTTCGAAGCGCGCGCAAACGCCATCTCTTCTTCTCTCCCTTTGGCTCGGTGCTTCCCGTGGCCTCAGTATTCAGATGCTGTCTCTCTGTTTTCCAATTTCTGTTTTCTAATTTCTACCTCGGCGCCGGCGTCTGCGCCACCATCACGCCCTGCTTGAATTCATCAACCATTTCCGGCTTCAGCCGGACTTCGGTCGGGCGCTTCGCCAGCGTCATCTGATCAATCTTGTCCTGCAGCTTCAGCAGAGCGAAGAACAATCCTTCGGGTCGCGGTGGACAACCGACGACGTAGACGTCCACCGGTACAATCTTGTCCACGCCCTGCAAAACCGAATACGCATTGAACGGCCCGCCCACGCTCGAGCACGCCCCCATCGAAATGCACCACTTGGGGTCCGGCATCTGCTCCCACACGCGTTTCAGCACCGGGCCCATCTTCAGCGTCACCGTTCCGGCGACAATCATCAAGTCCGCTTGCCTAGGCGAGGGACGAAATACTTCCGCACCGAATCGCGCCATATCAAACCGCGAAGTGGTGGACGCAATCATCTCTATGGCGCAGCACGCCAGCCCAAACGTCAGCGGCCAAATGGCGCTCTTCCGCGCCCAGTTGAAGACGTAGTCTACCGACGTAATCATGAAATTCTTTTCGAAGCGCTGATCCAGTACGCCCATCGGGGCCGCTCCTGCCGCAGCTTGTTCTCTGTCGCGGAGTATAGCTTCCGCCCGTGCTCTAGTCAAAACACCCCGCGAATACATGCATCGCTAGTCGCGCGTTAGTTCGTTATACCTGCGCGAAAGCACCTTCCAGTACGTGCCCGGCCGCACCCGCTGCAAGATATCAATCTTGTAGGCGTCCGACCCGATCAGGATGCGCGGCTCGTTTCGCTCCACGCCGCGCAGGATCCGCGCCGCGGCTTCTTCGGGAGTCGTTCGGAAGTACTTCTCAAACCGGGCCACTTTTTCCTCGAGTCCCGTTTTCGTTACGGCGGCCCCGACGCGTGCCCGGCGGGCAATCGCCGTTCGGATTCCTGCCGGGTGCACGCACGAAACCCGCACGGGCGAGTCTGCAAGTTCATGCCGCAGGCATTCCGTAAATCCTCGCACCGCGAACTTGCTCGAGGAATACGCCGGCTGTCCCGCTGGCGCGATCAGCCCGTACAGGCTGGAAATATTGACAATATTCCCGCGCTGTTCCCGCTTCAGCATCGGCAGGAAAAACTTCACGCCGTACACCACTCCCCAGAAATTGATGTTCATCACCCAGCGAAAATCATCCAGCGAGATTTCTTCGAACGTGCCTTCCAGCGCCACTCCCGCATTGTTGATGAGCAGCGTCACGCGCCCGTGGCGGCTGTTCACGTCTTCCGCGAACGCGCGCACGCTGCCTTCCTCGGCGACATCCACCACATGCGTTGTGAGCTGCGCGCCTTTGCTCGCGATGGATTGGGCGGTCTCCAGCAATCCGGCTTCGTCCACGTCGGCAATCGCCAGTGCCGAGCCCTCCGCAGCCAGGCGTTGCGCCAGCGCCCGCCCGATGCCGGAACCCGCTCCGGTGACCACCGCCACGCCGCTGCTTAGAAAGGACATGTGAGAGCCTCAATCCTCAAGTCAATGACCCGGGAGCGAATCTGGCCGAGATGCTCCCGTTGAACTCACTCATACCACAGTTCCATCGTCGTCACCAGAATCTGGAAAACACAACCTGCCGCATTCTCTTACTACTGTGCGAATGCGGACAGCGCCCAGCCCCGCAGTGTGGCTACTATCATGCGTATGTGCAACCGTCTGCGCTGGGGCAGCCTTTTGCGTCGAGCGGCACTACAAAGGAGATTCAAAATGAAGAGACTGCTTATTCTAGGCGCGTTCTTGCTTGCGCTACCGATTGCCGGATGTACCGTGACCCCCACGCCGGCAGCACAGGGGCCCCCTGGGGCGACTGGACAGACCGGCCAAACGGGTCAACAGGGAGATCCGGGTCAGACCGGAGATGCCGGACAAACCGGAGATCGAGGCCGCCAGGGACATCCCGGAGACGACGGCCATCAGGGAGATCAGGGTCGCGCGGGTGACACCGGAGAACAGGGCCGCACGGGAGACACGGGGGATCGGGGCCGGCAAGGTCACGACGCGCCTTGTCCTGCGGGAGAGCACCGCTTCACCGACCGCGATACTGGAAGAGTGAGTTGCGTTAAGGACTAGTAGGCCGATAGGAAATTCCCCGGCTTAGGTTTAGGTTCAAACTTGAAGAAGTTTCGCCGACAGTCCGCCGCTATCCTGGCGGCGGATTGCGGCGTCACTTGTTCGCCCGAGAGCTCCGAATTCTCGCGTAACCCGGCTTGATCGCGGAGTAGATGAAATCGCAACGCTGGTCATAGGGCAGGAAGGCGCTCTTCATCGCGTTGATGGTGATTTTTTCGAAGTCTTCCAGGGACAGACCGAAGGTTTCCTGGGCGGCCTCGAATTCCTTGGTCATGGTCGTGTCGCTCATCAAACGGTTGTCGGTGTTCAGGGTGACGCGAAACTTCTCCTGATAAAAAATCCTGAAGGGATGCTCGGCCAAGCTGCGCGCAGCCCCTGTTTGGACGTTGCTGAGCAGGCAAATCTCCAGCGGTATTCTTTTGTCCAAAACGTATTGCGCGAGCTCGCCCAATTTCACGGCCTTGCCATCCGAGATCGCAATGTCATCGACTAAGCGTGTCCCGTGTCCGATGCGGTGCGCGCCGCAGTATTGTATCGCCTGCCAGATCGATTCCTTTCCGAAACCTTCGCCTGCGTGAATGGTGATGTTGAAATTCTGCCGCTGAATATAGTGGAACGCATCCACATGCTTTTTGGGAGGGTAACCGCCTTCTTCGCCCGCCAGATCGAATCCCACAACCCCACGCTCGCGAAAATCAACGGCAAGCTCCGCCATTTCGAGCGACACATCCATATTGCGCATCGCACAGATGAGCAACCCCGACGAAATCCCAAAGTCTTTTCGGCCGTGCTCCAAGCCTCTCAGCACGGCAGAGACCACTTGCTGGTGGGTTAATCCCCTACGTGTATGAAAAATCGGCGCAAAGCGCGTCTCAAAATAGACCACGCCGTCCTGGCTTAGATCTTCCGCTTGTTCATAAGCCACTCGTTCGAGTGCCTCTTCGTTCTGCATCACGGCGATGGTGTGTACAAAGCCTTCCAGGTACTTTGGCAGGCTTCCCTGATTCGCCCCTTGGTGGAACCAGCGCGCCAGCTCTTCCGGATCTTCGGTGGGAAGTTGGCCGTAGTTTGCGCTTCGCGCCAGCTCGATTACCGTTTTAGGTCTGAGCACGCCGTCAAGATGCTCGTGCAGCAAGACTTTGGGGAGACTCTTCAATACTCCGCGATCCAACTTCATAAAGTGCTCCCGTTTCCTCGTTTGGTACGGCCGCCGCCGCAGGACAAATCGCCGTCGCCTGACGAAACCAGAGGCTCGCGGCAAGCCCGCTGTTGAATCCACATTTTGGCGAGAATAGCAGCTTGCGTACCGCTGCGCTTGAGAAAGTGACTGAACTTCCGCTTTTTGCGTTCGGCTCCGCGACAGTCCCTTGACGAATCTAGGTTTGCCCGTGCCAATCAATAACGATGAGAGTCATATCATCCTCCTGCAAGCGGCGGGAAGCTCGTATAGACCAGCGAGCGATTTCGCCGAGCAGTGCGTCAGCAAGTGCCGATGCCGTAAGACGAGCGTGGGATTCGAGAAATTGCTTGCAACGCGCAAGACCAAACTCTTCGTCAGCAGCGTTCTTGGACTCGGTCAGGCCGTCGGTGTAAAGCACATAGCGATCGCCCGGTTTCAGGGGGAGTTCGAGCGCTAAATAGGCGGCTTCGGGAAACATCCCCAGGAAGTAGCCGTTCTGTTCGATGGACTGTGTCTCTCCGCTCGAACCACTGCTAAACAGAAGCGGAGGGTGCCCTGCGCCTGCGTAGCGGATTATGTTTGCCTCGGGATCCGCGTATAGATACGCCGCGGTGACAAAGTGCTCTTCGAACTTTCCACAAAGAGCCTCATTTAGACCGGCGAGAACCAGGTCGGGATGCTGGGCGTGCGCCTTCTGGCCGGCAAAAGCGCCCTTCAGCATGGAAGCAATGAGTGCGGCGGGAACACCGTGGCCGGTGACGTCGGCGATCAGAATACCGAACTGATTGTTTTCGAGCGTGAGGAAATCATAGAAATCCCCGGCGACCGCACTCATGGGAAGATACCGAGCGGCGATCTCCAAGCCGGGGATGCTGGGCACTTCGCGAGGGAGAATCGAGGATTGGATGCGGCGCGCGATTTCCAGCTCTTTGTTGATGACAAGCAGGCGATTCTCGTTGGCGAAGGCGCGGTGGGCCGCCACGTAGCCAAGGCAACCAACAAAAAATAGGAAGCCGAGCGCTTCGACGTCGGGTCCGGGCACCAAACCAAGGCTGGCGAGGTTACCGTGGAGGACAAATGCACTAAAGACCGTCAGACCAATGGTGAGGACGCGGAGTTCTGGAGTCCATGGCTGCCCCAAACCGCGAATCCGGCGACCAAGAAGGTTTGCCACTAAACTACCGACCATGAACAACACAAGATAATTGTTGAGGGAATACCTAAGCTTCGCGGCCACGCCGAATGCGTCACCCGTAATTGCTACTGCCGCAAAGATCGCCTGCGCAATTAGAAATACTCTCACCAGAGTCCTGATCTGCGGGCCGTGAACCTGGCGGAGAAACAGCAAGAATGGGATTACCAGGACAACGGTAATCCAGAGGTCGATGTGTTGTCGCAGCGAGTCGGAAACACCGGAAAGAGAACGAACAACCGGCATACGCAAAAGGAGTCGTACCGCATAGAGGATGGAAAAGAGACTGAAATAGATCAGTGTCAAATCGCGGCTCTTGCTGCGGAAGAAATAGAGCGCCACCGCGCCGATTCCGGCCAGTAAGAGAATCAAGCCGACCACGATGGTCGCCATTTGTGATCGCAGGTCCGCCAGGGTGAAGGGCGCAGTCGCAAGAGCGCAGAGTAGAGGACAAAGCAGCATGGGCATGGTTATACGCGGGCGGCGGCAGCAAGACAAATGATGTTGTTCACAAGCCGTGTCCTAAGGAAGACAGGAGTCGCCTGTTCTACAACTGCAGAGTTGGATGTCCGCTTCACGGCCGCACGGATACTGGTTCACCAAAGGCTTAGTGGGATTCGATCTGGATTTGGTTGCGGCCCGCGTTCTTCGCGTCGTACAACGCCTTGTCGGCGCGCCGCACTAGATTGGAAAACTCCGGCGGCTCTTTGCCTTGGAAGCCGCAAATTCCGAAACTCGCGGTTACGGAAAGGGTCTCGCCGCCAAACGAGAATCTCCACGAGGCAAACTGCGCGCGCAGCCGTTCCACCGTCAGCCGAATGTGTTTTTCGTCCACATGCGTCAAGACTAATAGAAATTCGTCGCCGCCCATGCGCCCGCTGATGTCTGACGCGCGCGTATTGTCCTTCAAAATCTCGGCAAATCTCTGCAGGACCTGATCTCCTGCGTCGTGGCCATAAGTATCGTTCACGCCTTTGAAGCAATCTAGGTCCGCATGCACCACCCAAAGCGAATAACCATGGCGCGCCGCGCCCCGCAGTTGCCGTCCTGCCCAATCTTCGATGGCCCGGCGATTTGGCAGGTTCGTCAGCGAATCCGTGTGCGCCATTTCCGCCAGCTGCTTGTTCTTGGCGTCAATTTCGCGGTGCAAGTCCACGAACCGGAAGCCCACGGCAATCCGTGCCAGCAGTTCCCCGCGATCGAAAGGCTTCGTCACGTAATCATCCGCCCCGGCGGAAAGCCCCTTCACAATGTTTTCCTTGTCCTTGATGCTGGTGAGCAGAATGACGTAGGTATACGAATCGCGAGATTCGCTGCGGATTTGTTCGCACAGCTCGGGACCAGAGGTGTCCGGCAGCATCCAGTCCATAATCACAAGCGCGGGCCGATGCTCCTGGAAAAGCTGCATGGCTTCTCTTCCATCTTTCGCCAGCAAGAGTTCATAGGCACCCTCCGCCAGCGCGTGCTCCACGAGCTTTCGCGAAAATGGCGAATCGTCCACCACCAGGATCTGCGCTTTGGGCACAGCTTCAGTCATACACCTCTCGCGAACGCGTTCCTGCCATTCGGGAATTGCTCTTTGGGTCCGAGGGAAGAGAAACTCGTGGCCACCATCTTATCAGCCGCCGCACGGGCTTGACCTGGCCTGCCACTATTTGGTTCAAAAGGGTAACTGTCCCGGCTACTTGGTTCCGTGGACCAACAACGCGCCTTCGGCCTTGAACGCGCGGAGTTGCTCGGCGTCCCGGAACCACCGGCCGGTGTAGGCCTCCGGCGATGGGGAGGGATCAACGATTCGTTCGTGCGCTATGTTGGAAAAGCCGGCGTCGCGGAAGAGGCCGGCCCATTCTTCGGCGGAGAGCAGATGCGTGGGCACGGCGAGGAGATTTCCCCACTGGTGAGAGTGCGGATTATCGCGGTAGTAGTTGATCAGCATCCAGGCCGAGCCGCCTTCGTGGAGCACTCGATGGATATCCTCGAGTCCGGCGGAAGGATTCGGCCAGTAGTAGGAAGACTCCACGGAAATTGCGTGGGAGAAGAGATTCGCCTGCCAGGGAATTTCGGCGACTTCGCCGGTCACGAACATCAAATTGTGGAAGTCCGCGCTAGCACGCCGCGCGCGTTGGATCATTTCATCCGAAATGTCCATCCCGATCACACGCCCATCGGGCGCCAATTTCGCCAGCCGCCGCGAAAGCCATCCCCCGCCGCATCCAACGTCCAGCACGCTGTCCGCCGGAGCAAGCCGCATCTTCTCCAGCACCGGCAGCGTGATGGGCAGGTGATCCTGCTCCATCCCCTCGCCGCGCCCAGCTTCCGCCCAGCGATTAAACTCCTCGCGAAGCCTGCTCTCAGGCAATGAATCGATCATAAAACTTAGGTTTGTTGACTCGAAGCACGAATTCCTGCGGCACTACTTTTGTCCATCTTCCAGAGAGAGCACTTTCTATCAGATCTTTTATGGATATCTGAGGGCTATCCTTATATCGCCACTTGCTCCACCGCACGAGCACGGCCAGCCAAAGCAGACCGGAGATTCCGAGAGCGACCATTCCGTGAAGGTAAGGAAGAAATCGTTCCAGAAAGACCGCTAGCGCAACCGCTGGAATCACAACTAAGAGCGCTGTAGTCAGCGGTACACCTTCAGGGGAGAAGTAGAATTTCCAATCACGATCAAGGTCCGTCAGATCAACGGCGAATTCTCGGCCGAATTTCTCAAAGAATTCAACCGCGTCGTCCCCTTCCATACCAAGGTCCCTGCTCAGAGTTGTCCCTGGCTGGAGCTTTTCCGGATTCACGCCGGTGGCATCGGAAACCAATGCAAGAACCCGTTCGGGAATCTCACTTGTCACGGTTGCTAAGCACCTTGGACTTTCGCCAGCAGCTCGACGAACTTCTGCTTCCGCTCCGTCTGATCGTGGCCACCCTCGGCGTCCGCCATTTGCGTGATGTTCATCGAGCAGAATTTCGGCCCGCACATCGAACAGAACTTCGCCTCTTTGTAAAAATCGTCGGGCAAATTTTCGTCGTGCATGGCTTTCGCCGTCGGCGGATCGAGCGAAAGTTCGAACTGCTTGTTCCAATCAAAGAGGAATCGCGCGTACGAAAGCGCATCGTCGCGATCCTGCGCTCCCGGCCGGTGCCGCGCGACGTCCGCCGCGTGCGCCGCAATCTTGTAAGCGATCACACCCTGCTTCACGTCCTCCGGATTCGGCAGTCCCAGGTGCTCCTTCGGCGTGACGTAGCACAGCATGGACGCGCCGTGCCAGCCGATCATCGCCGCGCCAATCGCGCTGGTGATGTGGTCGTAGCCGGGCGCGATGTCAATCACCAGTGGCCCCAGCGTGTAGAACGGCGCCTCGTGGCACCACTCCATCTCCTTGTCCACTTGCTCCTTGATCTTGTCCAGCGGCACATGCCCCGGCCCTTCGATCATCACTTGAACGTCGTGCTCCCACGCTTTCGTCGTCAGCTCGCCGAGCACTTTCAGCTCCGCGAACTGCGCTTCGTCGCTGGCGTCCGCGATGCACCCAGGCCGCAGCCCATCGCCAAACGAAAAGCTCACGTCATGCTTCTTGAAAATCTTGCAAATGTCTTCGATGTTCTCATAGAGAAAATTCTGCTTCTTGTGATGCTCCATCCAGTGCGCCATGAGCGATCCGCCGCGGCTCACAATCCCGGTAATCCGCTTGCGCACCAGCGGCACATGTTCGCGCAGCACGCCCGCATGAATGGTCATGTAATCCACGCCCTGCTCGGCCTGCTCTTCGATCACCTCCAGCATCAAGCCAATCGTCAAATCCTCCGGCCGGCGCACCCGCGAAATCGCTTCATACACCGGCACAGTCCCCACGGGGACCGGCGAAGCATCAATGATCGACTTTCGAATCACGGGAATGTCCCCGCCCGTCGAGAGGTCCATGACCGTGTCCGCGCCGTAATGCACCGCGTGGTGCAGCTTCTTCAGTTCTTCGTCAATGTTTGAGCTGGTCGCGGAATTCCCGATGTTGGCGTTGATTTTGCACTTGCTGGCGATGCCGATGGCCATCGGCTCGAGGTTCCGATGATTCACGTTCGCAGGGATAATCATCCGCCCGCGCGCCACTTCGTCGCGAATCAGCTCCGGCGCCAGCTTTTCGCGCTTGGCAACGTACTGCATCTCTTCCGTGATTACGCCCTGCCGCGCGAAATGCATCTGCGACACGTTTCTGTTACCGTTCGCCTTTGCCGCTTCCGCTTCCCTCTTCTCAATCCATCCGTCGCGAAGTGCCATAGAGCCCCCTCAGAACGCTTGACCTGTGCGTCGTGACCCGTGCTTTGCAGCGCAAGTCTGCGGTATGAAGTGGAATTATGGCACCGGGGGAGAGGGTGCCGCAACTTATGCGGAGCCGCAGTCGTCGATTCCCCTTCTGAAACAAAACCAACTCGCAAATTTCCAAATCGGCTTGCGGGGGAGCGGACCGCGAAGCAACGCACTTCGAGAAAATCGGTCGTCGACTAAGTTTATCTGCGCATCAACGCTCAGAACTCCAACCAAAGCAACGATTTCCCAAGAATCCGCGCTACCTATCAATTTTGCTTCCACCGCATGTGCATCTTGGCAGAGCAATTGCCAGTTACTCCAATGATTTCGAGTTCGCTCCTGTGATGGAGAGTATCTCGAGGTTCTTGGGACCCCGCGGTCAGCGACCGCGCGCAGCGGCGGCAGCGAGATCTCATGAATCCTCGAACCATCCTGGGCATTTTCTTCCTTGGCTCCATCACCACGGCTTCCACATCCTTTGCTCAATCGGATCCCTCCGCACCCATTCCGATACTGTCCCTGACCATTCCGGCCGCCCCGCCCACCGAAGCAACGCCGAAGCTCTCGCTGCCTGCCCCGAAACCGGCACCCTTAACGAGAGCGCCCGTTTCCGTGGCGCATCCTTCCAAAGCAAGATTCATCATCCTAAGCGCCGCGGTTTACGGCGCGAGTCTGGCAGACATGCACCAAACACTCGCGGTCCGAAATTTCTACTGGTGGTATGAAACGGACCCGCTTGCCAGGCCTTTTGTCCACCTTCCCACGTCTGCCTATTACGCCACCGGGCTGGCCATGGCTACCGGCGTTAACTGGCTCAGTTGGAAAATGGCCCACTCCCGCAGATGGAACAAACTCGCGCCCATCCCGCAGCTCCTCACCATCGGCGGCAATCTCTATGGCTACCGCTCCAATCGTTATTGATTGCCCTTAACCCGGCTGACACGCCGTTTTTTATCGAAAATTGCACTTGACACTAGGCGAAATAAAAGCGAAAATTTCCGTGCCCTCTACCGGGCCTGGGAGTTCTGTATGGCCGCACCTACCATCGCGGAGCAAACCCGCGAACTCATCCCGCCTCTCGAAGACCGCACCAAAATCCACGAGTTCCTCCATCGCTTCTGGGGCTACGAAACTTTTCGCCCCGGCCAGGAGGCCATCGTGCACAGCCTAGCAGCTGGGCGCGACGCCTGCGTCATCATGCCCACAGGCGGCGGCAAATCCCTTTGCTACCAGCTTCCCGCCGTGTTGGCTGCTGGCCGCACCGCCGTCGTCATCTCCCCGCTTATCGCACTGATGCAAGACCAGGTCGCGCAGCTCCTGCAAATGGGCATCTCCGCCGCCTGCCTGAACGCCGCTACTCCTCCCGAAGACCGCGCCTACATCCTCCAGCAAGGCGCCACGGGTAAATACCAGCTTCTCTATCTATCGCCCGAGCGCATCGCTCTCGCTGGCACGGTGGACTGGCTTAGGAGCCTCCCCATCTCCTTCTTCGCCATCGACGAAGCCCATTGCATCTCCGAATGGGGCCATGAGTTTCGCCCGGAGTACCGCCAGCTCAGCCGCTTGCGCGAGCTTTTTCGCGACCGCCCCATCGCCGCCTTCACCGCCAGCGCCACCAAGCGCGTTCGCGGCGACATCATCGAACAGCTTCGCCTCCGCGATCCTTACAAGCATATAGCCAGCTTCCGTCGCCCCAATCTGCGCTATATCATCCGCCAGTCCAACGGCCGCACGCAGGACGAACTCCTCCTACGCGCGGTACGACAGGTCACCGATGGCAGCGTGATCGTCTACGCGCCCACCATCGCCCGCGTTGGCGAAACAGTGGACTTCCTTGAAGAAAACGGCATCGCCGCCATCGGCTATCACGGCCAAATGGAATCCCGCGCCCGCCGCGAAAACCAGGAAAAATGGATGGCCGACGAAGTCCGCATCCTGGTCGGCACCATGGCCTTCGGCCTGGGCATCAACAAGCCCGCCGTCCGCGCCGTCATTCATCTCGCGCTCCCAAAAAGCGTCGAGCAGTATTATCAGGAAGCGGGCCGAGCCGGCCGTGATGGCCTCCCCGCCGATTGTTTTTTGTTCTGGCAAAAGAAAGATTACGGCCTGCACGCCTACTTCAACGGAAAAATCGAAGACTACGCTGAAAGAGAACGCGCCTGGCAGCGCTACCGCGAAATTGAGACCTTCATCAATTCAGACGGCTGCCGCCAGCGCCATATTTGCCAGCACTTTGGCGAAACCCCCAAATGGGAATCCTGCGGCAATTGCGACGCCTGCGCACCGGCCCCGGATTGGCTCAACTTTGCGTTCGACCACGTCAAGCAAGCAAACTCCGCTTCGCGTCCAATATCGCCAGTACCCTCGGCACAACCCGCAGCTTCGGTTCAGCCGCAGGTTTCAAGATCGAGTCCTAAACCGTCGGTAGATCGAGAATTGAATGACTACCTGCGGGAGTGGCGGCGGAACACCGCCAGGGAGAAGGGCGTTTCCGCCTTCGTCGTCCTCCATGATTCTGCGCTCGAGGATCTGTGCCTCGTCGAACCCTCAAACTTGCAGGAACTCCGCCGCGTCTCCGGCTTTGGCGATAAACGCGTCGAAATGTATGGCAAGGAAATTCTCGACGCCCTCCGCCGCTTCCGCGAAGGCGAACGCGCCACCAACGAAGGCAAGTTAAAAGTCTCCTCCCCCGCCAAAGAAACCCTGCGCCTCCTCGAAGAAGGGCGCACCTTCGAAGAGATCGCGCAAATCCGCTCGCGAACCCTCCGCGCCGTCGTCTCCCTGGTCGCTGACCTCATCGAACGTGGCGAAGCCGTCTTCCAGCCCTGCTGGTTAGCTCCCGAACGCTACAACCAGATCGCCGCCACTTGCCGCCAGCTCGGCATGGACCGCCTCAAGCCCCTCAAAGAGGCTCTACCACCGGAAATCCCCTACGAAGAAATCCGCCTTGTCATCGCCCGCCTCCGCACCGAAACCGCACCCTAGGCGGATGGATGCATTCGCCGCGCCAAACGAGTGGCCGCTTCTTGTGAGGTAGCCCCGCGTGTCCGTCCCATGATTGTCGAAGGGGGCGGCACATTCTGTTTGACATCAGGAGTTTGCGATCGGTCAAAAGCTACGGTGTCCGGAGGCCGACGGCAGAGGCGAGCGTGGCCTGATTCCTATCGAATGTGCAGAAGGAGCTGGCCCGCAGAGCAAGCGCCGAGGCAACGTGCAGGACATCCAAAGCGCGCGTGCCCAGCAGCCGCGTGTGGGTTCCCGCGATGCGCCGGGCATGCCCGAAGGTGGCAGCGGAAAGAGGTAGGATGCGGATCAACCCGTCATGCACATCCTTGGAAAACGAAAGCTGGACGGTTTGGACTTCCGGAACTCGCAACTCTTTGCGAAAAATGCGCCAATTAAGCGCGCTGATGAACTCGAACTCGGCAAAGTCGGTCGCAAGAAGAGGCGGCTTGATGCGCTTCATGATGGCGGCAGCCGCAGACGAGTTGGCGTCTGGCACGTAAAGCGAGAACAGGAAGCTAGTATCCGCGCAAACGATCAAAACCGTTCCCGCTCGGCGGCGAGTTGCTCGGCGCCGGAAACCTTCAAGCGCTTTTTGCCGAAGGTCTTTTTCTGTCGGGCCAGAAAGTCCGGAAAGTTCGCAGGAGCAGCAGGATCCGGCGGGAGCAAGCGGGCAATCACGCGTTTGCGCTTAGTGATGTGGATTTCCTCGCCGTCGCGGAGAAGGTCTTCCACTGCGGAAAAGCGGTAACGAAGATCGCGAACGCTGGCTTTCTTCATGTGATACATTTTAGCATCACATGAGTTGGCCAGCAAGAAAGATTCCCGGCAACATGCCCCGGGGTTCACCCGAATGCTCAAACTGACTCGCGTGAAGGATTAACAATGCCGGCAGTCGAAAAAAATCACCGGAATGAACAGCGGAGAAGATAGGAGACGGCAGTCTGTGATAGCGACCCTGCCGTCTCCGTATTTGTTTTTTTTTGCTTTATTGGAACTTGCGTGGACTATTCTTCGTCGCCGTCGAGGCCGTCGACAGGCGTGATGGTGCCGAAGAGGCCGTCGGTTTCATTGTTAGGACCAGCGGTGAAATACAGCGTGTTTGCGAGCCCCGCTGTCCCATCGTTGCCGAACGTAAGCGACCACAGCCCATCAATGAACATGAGCGAATTGTCAGGGTTCCTTACGAAGCCGATGAACTTGTGGGTGAAGCCATTGAACGCGGCGATCCAGCCGCTGCGGAAATTACCAACGAGAATGGCGTTGCTGAACTCGCCGAAATCCCGGGTGGTCCACACCGTGCCCCAGGGTGCATTGAACCAGTCGCCGTGCTCGAGGTGGCCGATGTGTTTGCCTTCTGGAGTGAAGAGTTCGACGAATCCGAAGCCAGTCCCGCCGACGGGATCGTGCCTGGGCGCATCCTGCTTGGCGTAGGTGACGAACAGAATGCCCCCGATGTTCTGAACATTGAATGGAGCGAAACCCGCCGGGACGCGGTCGCCATCATGATCGTCGCCGTCATGGTCGCCATCCCCATTGGGATTGAACGCATCGTCACCAAGGTGCACGCGCTTGAAGTTCGTATCATAAACCTCGACTCTCGCCGACCTGAAATTCGTGACGTAAAGAAACTTGTTGCCATTGATTTCGCCGGAGGTCGCGCCCTTGTAGACGGCGCCATTGGGCCCGCCATTTTGGGAGTTGTCAACGACCAGCACGGCGCTTTGTCCGCTGTTCCAGCCGGAGATTGTTCCGTCCTCCGTCGCGAAAATGAAATGAGCAGACTTGCCGGGGGCCACCAGAAAATCGGTGGCGCTGCCGTTGAAAACCACACCCGTCGGAGCGGACTGCGTACCAGGCGCAAAACCCGGGGGCGGTACTGTGACCGTGCCGGTGCCATTAATGGGAATAGCCACGCCCGCGCCGGTATATAACGTGGAGGTGCCGGAATTGTTGTTGGCGACCCAGAAAGGGCTGCCGTTCGGGGATCGTGTGAGTCCCCAAGGGTTCTTTAAATTGGGATCAGTAGGGTTGGGCGTGGAAATGGAGGCCAGGTCAGAAACGAGGTTCGTTTGTTTGTAATGTTGCGCTTGTGCTACGGCGGGGAGCAAGAAAAGCGAAAGTGCAAAGACTGGAACAGACTTCCAGGACTTCCATGTGGACAGCATTTAAGAATCCTTCCAAAGCTAGATTTTCGGTGCGAAACACGTCCCATGTGCTCGCAGACGAACTTCCGCCGGCTGGACTCGCGCTGCTTTGATGCAAGCCGTATTCCAAGGTTACAAGCCCGGCCGGCGATGATCTGCGCTTGAGAACAAGGAACTTGCCTGAGCGGTACTACACCGATCGGAGGTAAGTTCCAAAAATCTGAAGCAACGAATCGAAGAGAATACCGAAGACTGGAGGGATTTATTCCCGGTTCGCCTGGAGCCCGGGGCGATTACGACCGTATGGGGGGAAGACTAGTTAGGCAGCGCGAAGCACAATCAAACTAATTTCCGGTGGTACACCCAGGCGGACGGGAGCGCCGACGGTTCCGAGGCCACGATTCACGTAAAGATGGGCCATGGCTGACAAAGACGAGGCGAAGAGCGAAGGGCTAAACGTCCGGGGACCGCGCGAATTCGGAGCCGCACGGTCGGTGGGTGCGGGCGCGAACAGCGGACGCTGGTAAAGACCGGCGATGTAGTCGGTGATGAAGCGAGCCGGGCTTAGGCGATGATCGAGAATTTCCACCTGGATCTGGCCGCCGTGCGTGTGGCCGGCGAGAGAAAGTTCGATGCCGAGTCCGGCCGCGCGATTGAAGGTGTTCGGATTGTGCGACAGGAGAATATTGGGCATGTCGCGGCGAACAAGCGGCGCGACATTGGCCAGAGTCTGCTGCCGCTGGCCGCGCGGAGTGCGTTCACGCTGGTAGTCCACGCCTATGAGGTTGAACTGTGCACCCTTGAAAGCGATTGCGGCGTTCTCGTGTCGTAAAAGCTTCATCCCAGCCTGGGTGTAAAGTTCAGCGGCTTCGTCTTCCACGCGCGCGTATATTTCATGATTGCCGTTGCAGCCCCACGTGCCGAGCGGCGCATGCAAACGACGAACTTCATCCACGCAATCGGAAATGGAGTCGCCCACGCCAGTGATGAGATCGCCGGTGACGACGGCGAGATCGGCGCCGAGATCGTTAGCCATATCCACGGCGCGGCGCACTTGCGAGCGGGACATGTAGCCGCTCAGGTGAATGTCGCTGATCTGCACGATTTGCATGCCGTCCAGCGCAGCCGGCAAATTGTGCATGGGAATTTCAATGCGGCGCACCTGATAGTTCAGGCGCTCGGCGGCAAAACCATACATCGCGCCGAGAAATGGAGCGGCGCCGGCAGCAGCGGTGGCAGCGCGAAAAAAGTAGCGCCGGCCGGGGTCCGCAACGATCTCAGGAGCATCGGAAGCGGCAGACGATCGTGTGGCTGCAGCTGACGGGGCTACGGATTCTTTGGCGGCTGCGGCATGCAGCCATCTCCAGACGCGCTCCAGCCCGTGAACAACCTTCACGGCCAAATACCCAAACAGCGCGCTGAAAAACCACAGACCCGTGAGCACGGAAACCATCGAGGGCTGCGGAACGATGCGGCGCTGGCCAAGACTGAAACTCCCCGCGATGGTGAAGATAACGACCAAAAGCGCCGCGATATAGGCCACTCGGACTCCCACGCGGAGCGAGACCCGGCCCCAATTTGCGGTCACCCGCCAGAGTGCCCGATACCAGAAGCGCTGGGACATGTACAGCAGTGTCAGGATGCCCAAGACGATCGCGATTCTCAGCACTAAATAGCCCCAATTCACGTTGGTGGTGCCCCCAGGCACGAACCTTAAGTTTAGCATGTGCGGTCCCGGGAATAGAGCATGACGCAGGCCTCTTTGCTGCGTAAGATGAACCCCCGCGGAAGACAGACGTTTTGACGGCAAATTCGTGGAAACGCCTGACAGGGTGATGCGTCTGAAGGAATGAACGTCCGACACCCGGACGAATCGGAGGAGAAACTTATGACGAAGTGGAACGTGGTTGCGGGCCTCGTGTTGGCGGCAGGGCTGGCGGTCCTTCCCCTCGTGTCACAGGAAAAGAAACCCGAAGCACCCAAGCCTGCGGTGAGTCCGACGCAGGCAGTTCTCGATCAATGGAATGACATCGGCCGTAAACTGATCGCCATGGCCGAGGATTTTCCCGAGGACAAGTATGAATTTAAACCGAATCCGGAGCAGCGCAGCTTCCGGGAGGGCCTGCTGCACGTCGCGGACACCAACTATTTCTTCACCAATCCGGTGAAGGGAGAAAAACCACCCACGAAAGAAGATTTCTCAAAAGACACCCTCAAGACCAAGGCGGCAGTGGCCGCCTACGTGAAGAAATCCTTTGCCGATGGCGCGGCGGCGATCAAAGCCAAAGGCGATGCGGGACTGAATACCCTGGTCGTCGATCCGTACGCCAATCAGAAAGTGCGCGTGATTGATTTTGCGTACGGCTTCATCGAGCATTCGGGCGAACACTACGGGCAGCTGGTTGTCTACTACCGTGTGGCAGGAATGGTGCCGCCGGAGTCGCGGCCGAAGAAATAAGAGGTAAGGAAAAAACGAAGTAACCAGGAAACGGTGGGCGCGGTGCTGAGCACTGCGCCCGTTTTTTTGTGACTTATGATTAGAAGGTTGCAGCTCCAGTGGCGCCATTCTCGAGGAGGGTGGTCAGTTGCTTGGGATCGCTAGTGGGCGGGAGACAGGTGTTGCCGGAACAGACTATGGCGAGAGGCTTGTTGGCAGGAAGATGCGGGAGCGTTTCCTTTAGGGCTCCGGCAAGATGGAGTTGCGGCGTTTCCGCGGTGACGCGCAAGACGGACTTGCCGAAGCGGTAGACGCGGTGGGCGGCGTCTTCGAGGGCTTGCGCGGCGGGGTCGCTCGAATCCCCGGTGATGACGACTTGCAACGGATAATGCGCGAAAAGCGTGGCGGCGAGGCCGTAGGTCGCGGCGAAGAGGCCGTATTGCGGGGCGATACCTGCGAAGGCTTCGAGCGTTCTCTTTGCGAACGCGTGATAACGCTCATCGCCGGTGAAGGCGTGCATTCGAATCAGCGCGATGGCGGCAACGGAATTGGCGCTGGGCGTCGGGGAATCCTGGAACGGTTTGCGGCGGACATCGAGGCCACCCATGGGCGCAGCGTCGGACGGGCGATCGAAAAAGCCGCCGCCTTCGGCGTCTCCGTAGCGCGCGATGGCGAGATCCATCGTTTTTTGCGCGGCGGTGAAATAGCGCGGGTCGAGCGTGGCCTCGTAAGCGTCCAGAAGCGCGATGACGCTGAAGACTTGATCGTCGAGCGAGCCTTCCAGCGCAGGGCCGCCGATGCGATGGCCGAAGCCGCGGGATTCGCTCCAGACTTCCTTCAACATGCGGTCGAGGGTTTTCAGGGCGAAGGCGCGGCACTGTTCCGCGATCCATGGTGTGAAGAGCGCGTGAGATGCTGCCAGGAATGCGGACACGAACATCGCGTTCCAGGCAACGTACATCGTTTTGTCAACGAATGGCGTAGGACGTTGAAGGCGCGCCTTCATCATTTTTGCTTCTGCATTCGACTTTATGGTGACGATATCCCACGCATCGCGCTCCAGAATTTGGGCGATCTCCTCGAAACCGCGTGCGATCCAGAGAACATTCTTAGCGGGATTGTGATGCATTTCGCCGTGGGCTTCGACGTCGTAGTAAAGCTCGATCACCCGAGATTCTTCAGGAGTTAAGGCGGCACGAACTTCTTCGAGCGTCCAGGTGAAATAGTCTCCATCATCTTCAAGCGAATAGTCTGCGTCCTGGCTGGCGTAGAAGCCACCGTTTTCCTCATCGGACAGGACAGAAATTACCCACATTACAATGCTTTGAGCGGTGTCAGTAAACGAGGCCTCCCAGTCGTGTTTTTCACTCAATTGAGCGGCATGCAAGTAGTTTTTGAGGAGCTCGGAATTGTCGTAAGACATTTTCTCGAAGTGGGGCACGAGCCAGCGCTCGTCCACGGAGTAGCGGTGGAAGCCGCCGGCAAGCTGGTCGTAGACTCCACCGCGGGCCATTTTTTCGAGGGTGGTTTCGGCCATGGCCAGGAGATGTTTTTCTTTCGTCTGTTGATAGCGCTCGAGGAGGAGATCGATGGCCGAAGCATGCGGAAATTTCGGAGCGCGGCCGAAGCCGCCGTTCTTGATATCGAAGAGTTTAGTGATCGAGCTGATTTGCTCCTCGACGACGCCGAGATCGAAGTCGGCGCGCGCGCCAGTGAAGATTTCGGCCTGCGAGACGGCGTCGGCCAGAGAATTGGCGGCGCGCTCCAGTTCGGCACGTTTGTTGCGGTAGGAATCGGCGACGGCCAGAAGGATGCGGCGAAAACCGGGGCGGCCCATCTGATCTTCGGGCGGAAAATACGTGCCGCCGAAAAACGGTTTCCCGTCGGAAAGCAGAAATCCGGTGAGCGGCCAGCCGCCCTGCCCGGAGATGGCACTGATGGCGGATTGGTAGCGGGAATCCACGTCGGGGCGCTCGTCGCGGTCCACTTTTACCGGAACAAAATGTTCGTTGATGATTTTCGCGATTTCAACGTTCTCGTAGCTTTCGCGGTCAATGACATGGCACCAGTGGCACCACACGGCGCCAATGTCGAGAAGAATCGGCTTGTCCTCTGCCTTCGCGCGCGCGAAGGCTGCGTCGCCCCATTCGTGCCAGTCAATGGGCTGATGCGCGGCGGAACGCAAGTAGGGGCTGGCGGAATCTTTCAGGCGGTTTTCAGGATGGTCGCTCAAAGTTGCTCACAGTTTGGATTTGCTAGGGCGCACCGGCCTGAACACCGGCCGCGACAAGGAAATTACTGGACGGTGTCGCCCGGGCCAAGATCGTGCGGATTAAGCGGCTTGCGCTTCGCAAAACCTTCATCCTGGCGATGATAAAAACGGATGCGGTCTTCGCCGAGCTTCCAGCAGAGATACACGTCCTGGTTATCAATGACCGCGGGAAAATCGAGGAGCCCGACGTCGAGATCCTTGATCAGGCAACCGGTTTCGAGAATGCGATCAAGCGCGGACTTCATCGTTTCCGCCAGCTGCGTGTGTTCCATGCGCAAGGTGGCCAGTTTTTCGTAAGGGACGAGCACGCCGCCCATCATCATGATGCGCGCGGAGACGGCGGAAAGATCATTCTCCAGGCCCGCGAGTTTCTTGCGGCAGCCGATAGCCTCAACGAGAAAGGGCTCGAGTTCCTGCCGGGCGCGCTCCGCTTCGGTCAGCGTGAAGAGCCGCTGTGGGGGCTCCGGAGATTCGTCCTGCTCCTCTTCGTCGTCTTCGTCTGCCATAGCAATCCGTTTCAGCGCGGTCCACGCGCTGCATAAAGAAACAGGCTCAAGCCTGCTCTATTCGATGCTAGCGCAAAGTTTGGGTGCGGTCGATGGCAAGATTCCGCGCACCCGCCTTTTGGTGAGATTCGCGTTTAGCCGCCGATAAATACCATGGTGCGGGAGGGTTGCACGAAACCGGGCTCGTTGATGCGGTGGCCCTCTTCTTTTTCCATGACCACCGAGCAGATGTAGGTGGACAAATCCTCGTCGGACGCGCCTTCGCGCAGCAACGAGCGAAGATCATGGTCGTCCTTGCTGAACAGGCAAGTGCGCAGCTTGCCGTCGGCGGTGAGCCGGATGCGCGAGCAGTGGCCACAGAATGGCTGCGTCACCGGAGCGATGAGGCCGATCTCGCCGGGCGCGCCATCGGCAAAACGATACTTGCGGGCGGTCTCGCTGCGCTCGTGCGGAATCTGCGTGAGCGGCCAGCGCGCCTGAATGCGCTGGTGAATCTCCGCAGCGGGAACCACCAGGCCGCGCGTCCAGTGGCGGTCGGCATCCAGTGGCATGAACTCGATGAAGCGCATAATCACACCGCTCGCGCGCGCGTACGAGGCAAAAGCTTCCACCTCATCATCATTGATGCCGCGCACCAGCACGGCGTTTACTTTCGCGGGGGCCAGGCGCGATTTTTGCGCGGCGTCAATACTGTGCATGACGGTGGAGAAAGACTTGGTGCGTGTGATGCGTTCGAATTTGCCGGCGTCGAGCGAATCCAAGCTGATGTTGATGCGCCGCAGGCCGGCGGCGATCAGCCGGTCGCAGCGTTCCGCAAGTAATTGGCCATTAGTGGTCATCGAAAGGTCTTCGACGCCGAGGGCGTGGAGACGCGCGATGTAGTCCTCGACACCGTCGCGCACGAGCGGCTCGCCACCGGTGATGCGAATCTTGCGAATGCCGAGGCTCATAAAGACTCTGGCAAGCCGGTCGAGCTCCGGCCATGAAAGGATTTCGTCATGATCGCGGTAATTCTCAGGATCGGCGGAGCGGCAGTAGACGCAGCGGAAGTTGCAGCGATCTGTGATGGAGATGCGCAGGTCGGTGATCTGCCGTCCGAATTTGTCGTGAAGGGTCGTCATGTATCTCAAATCTTCGATGCACCTTCCGCCGCTCTCGGCGCAAGCACTTTGTAAAACAAAACCGCCCGATCCAGTGCTGGGAATCGGGCGCTCACCGAAAAACTACACATTTTCGGTTAGATCGCTCCTTTCCAAGCACGCGCGAGCCTCGAAAAGCTCGCGACAAGCGGGAGGCCCAGGCGTTTCCACCCAGACCCTCAGTCCCGAAACCGCTCGGGACTTCGCCCCGGCAGCCGTGGGTTATCTCTCCAGTAGGCCGCAAGGGTCGGAGTTACGAACCATAGTTTACGCCCTAGGCAAATAGGGCGCAATCGGCGCTTCCCCGAAACCACGGACGAGGCTGCCGCGAGAGATTATGATAGAGTTTTGGCCACGCCATGCGGATCTTCGTTTTGGGGGCCGGCGCGACCGGTTCCCTCCTCGCACAATTGCTGGAGCGGCAAGGACATACGGTCTGGTGCGGCGACCGCGACCCGGAGCGCGCGCGGCGCTTCCTGGGCAAGGGGAGCACGATCCCCCTCACGGAAGTAAATGCGCGTAACATGCGCGGAATTGTGAAGGCCGCCAAGGGCTGCCAGCTCGTCGTCAACGCATCCGCATCCGTCTTCAATGAAATCGTGCTGCGCGCGGCGCTGCGGCTGAGGTCACATTATCTCGATCTGAGCTCCCACCTGACCCGTCATCCCTTCCGGGCGGAGCAGTTCCGCTACACGAAGAAATTTGAACAGAAGAATCGCGCGGCGCTGATCAACGCCGGCGTGGCCCCCGGCCTGACAAACCTGCTCGTGAAACGCGCCGCCGAGCTGCTCGATGAGGTCCAAGCGGTGCACATCCGGCTTTATGAGAGCAGCGAAAGTGACGATCCCATTTCCCAGTGGTCGCCGGAAGTTTCTTTTGATGAAGCAGTGTCACACCCGCAAGTCTATCGCGATGGGAAATTTCGCCTGGGCAAGCGTTTCTCGGAAATCGAAAAGTTCCGCTTTGTTGACCCCATTGGCCCGGCGCGCGTGGTGCTCGCTGCTCAGGACGAAGTCGCCACGCTCCCGCACTTCATTCCGATGAAAGAATTGGACGTAAAAATTGGCGGAAATGAAATCGACCGGCTCCGTCGCTGGCACAAACAGGGAAAACTTTCGAAGTCGCGCGGGATGGCCCGGCAACGCTTTCCACAAACGTCTTCTCCGCGCATGATCGCCAAGCTGATTCGCCAGGGTATTCTCCAAAACGCGCGATTCGCAGCCGCCGTGCTGGTGCGCGGAGTGAAACGCGGCAAGAGAGAAGACCAACGCCTGCTGATCCGCAGCGATTGTACGTTTCCAACGCTGTACCAGATCCGGCAGCAAGGACGATTTACAACGCCGGTGGCTTATGCGACGGCGCACGTCGCCGCGCTCTTCATTAAGTTTTTCCCGCGGGACCTAGCCGGCGTGTTCGCGCCAGAAATGCTGCCCGCAGAAATGCGCCGCGCCATCCTCGCCGGAATCCGCAACAACAGCATTCGCATCGCGCACAAGACCACCGCGCTGAAACACCGCGGCGAAGAAGACGAAGAGTTTTAGCCAGGCAGCCCAGCTTCGCAGGAAAACAAAGCGAGGCTGCCCGAACCCGACTCGTGCCGAGCTTCAGTCCGCTTGCGCGGGCTTTGCATTTCCGGAAAAGTGGACGGTAACCAAGAAGCCGTTCGTGCCGTCGTAGGAGAACTTGTGTCCGTCCCCTTCGAAGGCTTCGTGCTTGCTCTTCCACATACGGAAGCCGTCATTGGATTGCGCTCCCCAGTATTTCAAGTTGTGTATGACGACTTCGTGGTTGGAATTATCGCCCTTCACGCGCTCGAGGATGACTTCGCCTTTGCCGTCGTTCATCTTGGCGTGCGCCACGCCTGTTTTGGTGTCCACGTTCCATGAGAAGGCGGCGGTTTGTATCGCCTTTTTCTGCCAGGGAATCGGATAGAGCTGGCCGAGGATATCCGCAAGCGCGGCCTGCTGATCCTTGTTGACGCTGGGATCGAAGTTCACGACCAACCAGGAGTCCTTGCCGGTGCTCCAATCGCTGCCGAGGTCGTTGCCAAGCCACACTTTGGCGCCATCGAGCTTGGTGTCCTTGTAGTAGCCTTTGTCCACTTTGAGAACGAGGTTGGCGCGGCAAAAATGCTCTTCGGCGTGGTGTTCGCCCATGGCCATGTGTTTGGTGGCGTGATCGTTGAAGTAGCAGGGACAGAACATGTCGCAGCTGCAGGCCTCGATGTAGCTGGCGGTCATATCGAAATCGGGTTTGGAAGATTTCTCCTCCGCTGCGGAGCTGACATAGATAAGACCAGCGGCGAGCGCAAGGAGAGGAAATAAAATTAACCGGGAGATTAATCGCATAGTTCCTCCGAAGAATTGTCGAAGTCGGGGGCCTGACCAGGGATTAGCGGGAGTCTACTCCCGAGGCCCCGAAGGCGACAACATTAATATTGGCAAACACTCAGCAGCAGCGGTTGGGGCGTGAGTAACGCCGGTCGAGCTGTTCGACGTAGAACTCGGTGGCGGTGAGCGGAGGAGCTGCACTCTTCTGCACGCCGCGCGAACGAAGATAGCTTTCGTAGGCTGCATCGCCGCACCATTCGCGCAACCCACGCCAGAACCGGCGCAGGAAACGTGCGGTGATTTTTCTCGCATCGCGCATCAATCGTCTCCTTGCGCTTCGCCATGGGCTGCGCCGGAAAAGCCCTCCGCCCATTGCGTTGCGACATACGGCGATTCGTGGAGAACGGGTTCGCTGCGCCGGCTGAGAATCAAATACCACTGCACCAGCGCTTCCACGAGCAGCACAAGAATCATCAATGCCAAAACGGCGGTAACGGCGGCATCGAGCCGTTGGTTGAAAATGAGACGCTGCGTCTCCACAATTTTCCCGGCGGGAATCTTCCCAGCGGAAATCCGCGCAGCCATGGCGTTTGCAGCCGCCAGGAAGCCAAGCCGGGCACTCGGATCGAAAATCTTCTGGTAGCTCGCGGTCATGGTGATGATAACGAGCCACGCCATCGGCAGCACCGTCACCCAAATCCACTTCAGGTGTCCCATCTTCAGCAAAATGGTCGTCGCTACCACGAGCGCGACTGCCGCGAGCAATTGATTCGAAATACCGAACAGTGGCCAAAGCGAGTTGATTCCACCGAGCGGATCAATCACGCCTTGATACAGAAAGTAGCCCCACAGGCCTACAATGACGGCGCTCGAGAGCAAAATGCCCGGCATCCACCCGCGCCGGCCGAAGGGTTTCCATACGCGGCTGCCGAGTTCCTGCACCATGAAGCGTCCTACGCGCGTGCCGGCATCCAGCACCGTGAGAATGAACAGCGCTTCGAACATGATCGCGAAGTGGTACCAGATGCTCATCAGTCGCGCGCCACCAATGGTGTTCGAAAAAATCTGCGCCATGCCGACGGCCAGTGATGGAGCGCCGCCGGCGCGGTTCCAAAGCGTAATCTCGCCAACGGAATGCGCCAGATCGGTCATCGTTTGAGCTTGCAATGGAAAACCCCATCCACTAATCGTCGCAGCCGCCTCATCGGTCGTCGCGCCAACGACGCTCGGGGGACTATTGATGGCGAAATAGACGCCCGGCGTCATAGCACAGGCCGCCACCATGGCCATCACGCCGACGAACGATTCGAGCAGCATCGCGCCGTAACCAATCAAACGCGCGTGGCCTTCCCGCAGAATCATCTTCGGCGTCGTCCCGGAAGAAATCAGCGAATGGAATCCGCTGATCGCGCCGCACGCGATGGTGATGAAACAGAATGGAAATATTTTCCCCGCAAAGACCGGCCCGCTGCCGTCAATGAAGCGAGTAAGCGGTGGCATCAACACTTGCGGCCGCACGAACAGGATGCCCGCCGCAAGAGAAAAAATCGCGCCAGCCTTGATGAACGCGCTGAGATAGTCGCGCGGCGCCAGCAGCAGCCACACCGGCAGTGCGGAAGCCGCGAATCCATACAAAATAATGGCGAACGTAAGCGCAATCCCGCTCAGCGTAAAAACATGCGCCCAGGAAGGCGAGTCCGCTACCCACTGCCCCGCAACCACCGCAAACACCACCATGGCCACGCCCATGATGGACGCTTCCAGTACGCGTCCCGGCCGCACGAAACGGAGATACACGCCCAGGAGGAGCGCGATCGGAATGGTCATCGCCAGCGTAAACGTTGCCCACGGCGAAGATTTGAGCGCATTCACCACCACCAGCGCCACGACCGCCAGCAGAATTACCATGATGGCCAGCACCGCGAGCTGCGCGATGAAGCCGCCGCGCTCACTCACCTCTTCCCGGGCCATCTGGCCAAGCGATTTCCCGTCGCGCCGGATCGAGCAGAACAGAATCACAAAATCCTGCACGCATCCCGCCAGCACTGCTCCGGCAATCAGCCAGAGTGTCCCCGGCAAGTATCCGAACTGCGCGGCGAGCGTCGGGCCGACGAGCGGCCCAGGCCCGGCGATGGCGGCAAAATGATGGCCGAAGAGAACCCATTTGTTGGTGGGAACAAAATCGCGTCCGTCATCATGCTTTTCCGCTGGGGTTGCGCGCGTGTTGTCCAGCGCCAGCAGCTTCGCCGCGATAAACGCGGAATAAAAACGATAGGCAACGAGGTACGTGCAAACCGCAGCTGCGACAAACCAAATCGCATTCAGCCGTTCGCCGCGCGCAAGAGCGATTTTGCCGAATGCGCCGGCCCCGAGGAGCGCGAGGCTTGTCCACACAACGATTGACGCGAACCGTCTCATCTCGCTCACCCCGAAGGAAAAAGTTCGAAGCTCCGATAGCAACCGCGAAATCGTATGCGAGCGGGCGTTAACCGTCAATCGCGGCAGGACCCGCAGCCTCGCCGCCGGAATTGGCGAATCTCTTTGTGCTGCACCGAGACCCCGTTACAATGCTGGCGCAATCAAAACAATGAGCATGTCAGGAGCACCGGATGCACTCCACGCCCGCCCGTTTGCTTGTAATCTTCGGTCTCATTGCCGTGCTCCTCGTTCCAACGCCGGGCGCCGCGCAGCAAAAAAATGAACAAGTGCACCCGAAAACGCTCGAGGAACTGCAGAAAGCGATGAAGGACGTGCTCGACAAAGAGCATGTTCCGGGAGCGGGAGTTGCGCTCGTCGCGAATGGCGAGCTTCTCTGGTGCGGCGGAATCGGCCAAGCCGACCTGGCCGCGAAACGCAGCGTTACTTGCGAGACGGAATTTCGCGTTGGCTCCATCAGCAAAACATTTGTCACTCTCGCGCTTCTGAAACTTCAGGAAGATGGAAAAATCAATTTGTACGCCCGCTTGCAGGATGTTGCTCCCGAAATTCCTTTCCAAAACAAGTGGGAAACCACGCATCCCGTGCGCGTCGTGAATCTTCTGGAGCACACTGCCGGCTTCGACGACATGGAATTCTGCGAGGTCTACAATCTGCGCGATCGCTACGACTTTCCACTGCTCGATGTTTTCAAACGTTTCAGGGAACCGCAGGTCACGCGCTGGCCGCCCGGAACGCGCATGTCTTATTCGAATCCTGGAAACGCCGTAGCCGGCTATCTGATCGAAAAAATAACGGGACAACCCTTCGATCGGTATATCCGCGAAACCTTTCTGCGCCCCATGGGAATGGAAAAGGCCGATTATCCCTTCACCGACGCGAACAAATCGCTGCTGGCAACCGGCTATGAGGGCGATCCGCCAAAGTCTGCCGGATTTCCTTTCATCTACTTGCGCCCTGCGGGAGATTTGAAGGCTTCGCCCGGCGAATTGGTGAAGCTGGTGCAATTTCTCCTTCGCCGCGGAAAAGCGGGAGACGCCCAATTATTGAAACCCGAATCCATCCTGCGTATGGAAACCCCGGAAACGACGCTGGCCGCAAGAAACGGACTGCGGCTCGGTTACGGCTTGGCGAACTATTCCAGTGTGGACGGAGGAGTCGTTACGCACGGCCACAACGGCGGCATTGATGGTTTCCTCTCCAGCTATCGCTACATGCCCGAACAAAACTGGGGCTACGTCATACTGCTCAACAGCACGAGTTCCGGCCGCGCGTTGACAGAAACCAACCGCCTGGCAATCGATTTTCTTTCCAAAAATTTTCCAAAGCCGCAGCAAGCCGCCATCAATCCCCCAGCGAACGATCTGGAAAAACTCGCGGGCTACTACGCCCCGCGCGCGCCGCGAAATCAAATCTTTGGCTTCCTGGATATCCTGACCGGAGGCACGCGCATCCGTCTCATCAACGGCAAGCTGATGCGCTCCGGTCTATTCGGCGAAGCCGAACCGTTGCTTTGCGTCGGCAAAAATCTCTTCCGCGGAGAAAAAGATCCCGAAGGCACAATTATTTTCTTTACCAGCGAATCCGGCGGCATGGCCGTGGCGGGGAATGGAGTCGGTGGAATCCCCTACAGTGAGCGCAGCGCCTTGGCAATTCCATTCCTTCGCATCGCGGCTCTCGTTGTTTGTCTCTTCCTCATGCTGACCACCCTGCCCTTCGCGCTCATCTGGATGGTCTTGAAACTAGCTGGCGCGATGAAGGATGTTCGTCACTTGTCGGTGCGCGTTCTCCCGCTGCTGGCAACCCTGTCACTGTTGCTCGTGCTCCTGTGTTTCACACAATTAAGCGGCACACACATCGGCACATTCAACCTTTGGACCGCTGGCATTTTCCTCGGAACATTTTTCTTCCCGCTTCTTTCGATTGCCGGCCTCATCCTAGCGCTTCGTGCGCCGAAGGAAGAAATCTACCGCGGCGTGCGTATTCACTCTCTGCTGGCTTCTTCCGCCTGCTGCGTCATGACCGGTTTTCTGCTCTCGTGGCACCTGTTCGCGCTACGCTTCTGGGCGCCCTGAATCACGCGGCAGGAGCTACGCGCCCCGAGCGATCACGTAATTGCGCGATATCTTGTCCACGGAGATCGTTCCTGCCTGGCGCATGATGGTCAGCAATTCGCGGCGCAAGATTTCGAGTACCGATTCCACGCCTGCCTGGCCAAACGCGGCCACCCCCCACGCCTGCGGCCTCCCTATGCCCACCGCTGACGCGCCAAACGCCAACGCTTTGAAAATGTCCGTGCCGCGCCGCACGCCGCCATCCACAATTACGGGAATCCTCCCGGCCACGCCTTCGATCACTTCGGGCAGGCTTTCGATCGTCGGACGAAGCGTCTCTTCGGAGCGCCCGCCGTGATTCGATACCACCAGGCCGTCGACGCCGTGTTCCACCGCAAGTTGCGCATCTTCGCGCGTGACGATGCCCTTGATCAGCAGCTTGACCGTTACGGTATCCCGCAGCCGCTTCACGAAGTCCCAATTCATATTCGCCGGGTGAGCCGCGGTGACCTTCGAGAGATCGAGGCCATCAAACATCGGCTTCCGCGCTGCGTACTGGGCAAAGCTCCCGGAGCCTCCTCTGCCCCTTCCGCGGGCATCACCCGTGTAAGCACTCGGATGGCAAGCGGCGCATTCTCTCTTATCCTCGCGTTCCGCGCGGAATAAGGTTTCGCGGTTGCTGCCCTCTTGCAGATCCACCGTGAGCACAATCGCCGGAGAGCCCGCAGCCTCGGCACGCTTGACGATCGCCCGGCCAACTTCCCAGACGTTGGTTGGATAGAGCTGCTGCCACACGTGGCCACCCCGCGCAGCAAGCACGTCCTCAATCGACGACGTGGCGACGGTAGACAGCATCATCAGGTGCCCCTTCTTGCCCGCCGCACGTGCAACCGCGACTTCGCCTTCGGGATGAAACGCTTTCTGTCCGCTCACGGGAGAGAGCACCAGCGGTGTGTTCCACTTCGTGCCGAACAGGCTCGCCGACATGTCAATTTTCGCGACATCCACCAGCCGTCGCGCCCGAATCTGAATGCGCGAATAGCCTTCGCGATTGGCCCGCACCGTTCCGTCGCCGTCCACGCCCGTTGCGAGATAGCCGAAATGCGCCGGCGGCAAGGCTTTGCGCGCAGCGGGCTCGAAATCCATCACTTCCAAGGCCTGTTCCGGCGACGAAATCACCTCGTCGCTTTGCTGAACGGAGTCGAGCCAGCCAAGAAACCTCTTATCCGTGACTTCGCCCGCCGCCAGAAGATTAGCGAAGGAACCGGCAAGCAAGCCTGGGCCGGCCAGCAGCGGACTTGCCGACAGCATCTTCAGGAATTTCCTTCGTGTCTTGGTCAGGTCGGTGGCGCGACTCATGCTTTCTCCCCTTCTTACTCGGGCAACGAAGTGAAGCGCAGTAGCGGATAAACATCGCGAAAGATTTTTGCGGCTTCCCGCGGAAACGTGACACGCATTGCGGCCGCGGGAGTCAGCTTCCGCCGGACGATCCAGGCCTGTATCTTCTTCCAATCATCGGGAGCCGTTGGCCAGCCGGAGTGTTGCGTCCATTCGCCCTTTTGCATGCTGTACCAGTAGCTTTCGTAACGGCGGCCGAGCCGCTTTTTTTGTTTTGCAATCCAGCCGGGATTCGCGTTTGCATGTGGCTCCGCGACGAGGGCAAGCGTGGACGCTTTGCGCTTCCCGCCCGAATAAATGCGGAATCCTGCCGTGACCGTGTTCGCGCTGATTCCGACGTAGAGCTGTCCGGTTTCGCGCTTGTCCGGCGCGGGAACGGAAAATTTCAAGTACATATTCGTTTTGTAAAGCGTTTTATCCTTCGCGAACCGAATATCACGGTTAATCCGCGAAAAATTTGCGCCCGTGCGCCCGGTCGTGTCGAATCGCTCGTCGAGTTTCAACGCCGCCGGAGATAATTCTTCGAGCAAACGCCGGAACGGCTGCACAATCGCCGCCTGGTAGCGGTCGCGATTCGCGTCCATCCACCCCTTGTGATTGTTCCGGCCCAGTTGTTTGAAAAATTGAAATGTTTCGCGCGTGAATACCGGACTTGCAGGAGCCATGGGAACCCTCGATCTATCGGCGCAACCTGCCTCTTGCCGGCACTCAGCGTACACGATTCCAAACCAGCGTCAATTAGACTATCCTGTCTCGCCGCCGAATGGCGGCCATCTCGGCCCGCGGTACGGAACGACTTAATTGAGGGTGGCAATGACGCGACGCAAAAATCTTGCTCTGGGGATTATTTTGGCTGGATGGTTGGCGGCAGTCTGGATGCCGGCCGCCCTGATGGCGGACGACGGGAAAAACGCGGATGCCCCCGCGGATGCAGCTCCTCCAGTAGCCAAGAAAGTTCATACCGAAAACCACATCAACGGCGGGAACCTGGTGGACGACTACCACTGGCTCCGCGAGAAATCCAATCCGGAAGTGGCGCAATATCTGGAAGCGGAGAACGCCTACACGGACACGGTGATGAAGCCGACGGAAGCGCTCCAGAAAAAACTGTATGAGGAAATGCTCAGCCACATCAAGGAAACCGACGTAAATGTCCCGTACAAAGAGGGAGAATATTTTTACTATTCACGTTGGGAAGCGGGCAAGCAATACCAAATCTATGGGCGGAAGAAGGGATCCCTGGAGGCCGCGGAGCAAGTCACCATTGACGTCAACGAACTGGCCAAGAGCGAGAAATTCATGGCTCTCGGCGCGTATACGATCAGCGACGACGGCAATCTGCTGGCGTATTCCACCGACAACACCGGCTTCCGGCAGTACCGCCTGCACGTGCGCGATCTGCGCACAGGCAAAGACTTGCCCGACACCGTGGAGAAAACCGGATCCATCGTTTGGGCCGCTGACAATCAAACGCTTTTCTACACCGTGGAGGATTCGGCGAAGCGTCAATATCGCCTCTATCGCCACAAAGTCGGAACGGACACCAAGAACGACGACTTGGTCTACGAAGAAAAAGACGAGCGCTTCGACCTTGGCGCGGGCAGGACACGCAGCCGCAAATACATCCTGCTGGAATCCGGCAGCCACACCACTTCGGAGGTCAAATATCTGGATGCGGCGAATCCCACCGGCCAATGGAAATTGATTGCGCCGCGCGAGCAAGACATCGAATACGATGCCGAGCATATCGGCGATCAGTTCTACATCCGCACCAATGACAAAGGCCGCAACTTTCGCCTAGTCATCGCGCCGGTCAGCGATCCAGGGAAGAAAAACTGGAAGGAGATCATTCCTGTCCGCACGGATGTGATGCTCTCGGGCGTCGAGGGATTTCAGGATTTTTATGTTTTGATGGAGCGCGAGAACGGGCTGCCGCAGCTGACGATTGTGAACCTCGCGAGCGGGGCAAAGCAGCGCATCAGCTATCCCGAGCCCGTCTACACGGCCTTTCCGCAGATCAATCGCGAATTTAAGACCAAGTTTTTTCGCTACTCCTATCAGTCCTTCATTACACCTCCATCGGTATTTGACTACGACGTGGAAAAGCGCGCTTCGACCCTGCTCAAGCAAAACGAAGTGCCGGGAGGCTACGATTCTTCCAAATACAAATCGGAGCGAGTCTGGGCCGTCGCGCGGGACGGTGTAAGAGTCCCGGTGTCCATCATCTATCGCGCGGATATGAAAGAGACAGACGGATCAAATCCACTCTATGTGTATGCCTATGGTTCCTACGGCATCTCAACCCCGGTTACTTTCAGCGGCAATCGCCTCAGCCTGCTGGACCGCGGCGTGGTTATGGCTTATGCGCACATTCGCGGCGGCGGAGAGATGGGCAAAGCTTGGCACGACGCTGGGCGCATGATGAACAAGATGAACACCTTCACCGACTTCGTCGACTGCACGGAGTATTTGGCCGCGAATAAATATGGCGCGCGCGACAAGATTGCGATCGAAGGCGGGTCTGCGGGCGGGCTGCTTATGGGCGCGGTCACCAATTTGCGCCCCGATCTCTTCAAGGTGGTTGTGACGCATGTGCCCTTCGTGGATGTGATGAACACCATGCTCGACGCTTCCCTCCCGCTGACTGTCGGCGAGTACGAAGAGTGGGGCAATCCCAACGAGAAACCGGCATACGACTACATGCTGAAATATTCACCGTACGACAATCTGAAGAAAACCGCGTATCCCGCGATCCTGGTCAAGACCTCCTTCAATGACAGCCAGGTAATGTATTGGGAGCCGGCAAAGTACGTGGCCAAGCTGCGAACGCTTAAAGACGATCGGAACGTGCTGCTGCTGAAGGTCAATATGGCCGCGGGGCACGGAGGATCGTCAGGGCGCTACGACTATTTGAAAGAAGTGGCCTTCGACTATGCGTTCATGCTGAAGCAACTTGGCACGGCGCAATAGCGCGCTTCGAAGAATTGAAATGTTTCGCGTATCGTCAATTGCGGCGAAGATCCGGCCACAGTAGGACAGACATTCCTGTCTGTCCTCTCCCCAAAGCGAATAGTCTCCCAAAGGACAGGCAAGAATGCCTGTCCTACCAGATTGGCACTTGCCGCGAACCGCGTGCCCCAGCTACTCTGCCTGCATGAGCAACTTCACTCCCACAGAACGCACCAAAGTCCATCGCAAGCCCGACCGCGGCAGCTACGACCGCGAACTGATCTACAGCATTCTCGACGAGGCCTTTGTTTGCCACGTCGGCTTCATCGCCGATGGTCTGCCCATCGTCGTGCCGACGAACTACGTGCGCGTCGGCGACAAACTATTTCTTCACGGCTCGGTCGCCAGCCGCCTGATGAAAACGCTCGCGAGCGGCGCGCCCTTTTGCCTCAGCGTGACGCTCCTCGACGGCATTGTGTGCGCACCCACCGCCACCGGCCACTCCGTCAACTACCGCTCCGTCGTAGTCATGGGCAAAGCCGAGCCCGTCGAAGGCGAAGCCGCCAAGCGCGCCGCCATGCGCGATTTCGTCGAATATGTAATTCGCGGCCGCTGGGCCACCGTGCATCCTCCCACTGAGCAGGAACTGAAAGGCACGATGGTCCTCACTGTGCCGCTCGTCGAAGCCTCCGCCAAGGTGCGCACCGGCTTCGCCGTGGATGACGGCAAGGACTATTCCTCGTCCGGCTGGACCGGCGTCATTCCCATGAAGTGGAAAGCGCAAACGCCTATACCGGACCCTCGCGGCAATCCCAGCAATCCGATTCCTCTAAATATCGCGAATTATTCGCGTCCGCAGTAGGCCGTGGTTCTATAATTTTCGTTGTCGCGCATTACTTGAAATTATTCTCAATTGTTTCGTGAGGTGAACTTTGCGGCTGGTTCTTCGCTCTTCGATCGTGCTCTCCATTTTGTTCGCACTCAGCGCGTGCGTCGGCACGTACGCGCAGACGCCCTCGAAAATACTGAGCAAAGACGACCTCCTTTTCCGCAAAGAGACTTACGTGGACAAGAAGGGCAACAAGATGCCCTATCGCCTCTATGTGCCTGTCGGCTACGACGCCAGCCAGAAATATCCGCTAATCCTCTGGCTTCACGGCGCAAATGGCCGCGGCTACGATAACAAACTGCAAATCTCCGGCGCCAACGAGCAGGGCACGCACATTTGGACGACTTCGGAGAACCAGGCGAAAATTCCTGCCTTCGTCCTGGCCCCGCAATGCCCGGAGGACCGTTACTGGACGGAGCCGGAGTTGAACGAAGTTACACCGCAGCTTCAATCGGCGCTGGATATCCTCGCCGCAGTGCAGAAGGAATTCTCCGTCGACCCGGATCGGATTTATCTCGCAGGTCAATCCATGGGCGGCATGGCTGTGTGGGTGCTGCTGCAAGCGCAACCCGATCGCTGGGCCGCCGGACTGGCGCTTTGCGCCTTCGACAATTTCACCAACGCCAAAGCCATCACGCGAATCCCGCTCTGGATCTTCCAGGGCGATTCGGACATGACCGTGCCGGTAGATCTCGTGCGCCAGATGGTAAAGGATTTGAAAAAATTAGGCGGGCAGCCGCGCTACTCCGAATACCACAAAGTCGGCCACGACGTCTGGGTGAAGGCCTTCGCCGAGCCAGACCTGGTTCCCTGGCTCGCCGCACAAAAGCGGGACGCAGTAGTGGCCGCGACAAAATAAAAGTTGGAAGATTGAAGAAGTCGCCGAACGCAAGCGCGGATTGGCTTGCCGTGCTACTTCTTCGCGCTGGAGCCGGCAAACGCCGTGGCCACACCAAGCGAAATCAGCATCCCGCCGGAAACATAGCGCTGCGTGCGCTGCCAACGCGCATTTCGATTCAACTGCCGCGCAACGGTTCCCGCGAACAACGCCCAGAGGCTGTCGCTCATGATCCCCATGCACGCGAAGAGCGTGCCAAGAAAGAGAATTTGCAACGCGACGTTTCCTCTGGAGGCATCCACGAATTGCGGAAGGAATGCGAAGAAAAACAGCGCGGTCTTCGGATTCAGGATATTAACGACAATGCCTTGCCCAAAAACGCGGCTCAGTTTAACGCGACGGGCTTCCTCCGCGGCATCGAAGGATTCTTCCGCGCGCAGTTTCTGCACTCCCAGATAAATCAGGTACGCCGCGCCAAGATATTTCGCCACGCTGAAGGCAGCCGCAGAAGACATCAGCAGCGCCGACAAGCCCACTGCAGCAGCGGCTACGTGAACGAACGTGCCCACGCCAATGCCGAGCGCTGAAACGAGTCCTGCGCTGCGGCCCAAACCGATGCTTCGGCTCGTCACGTAAAGCACAGCAGGGCCCGGTATCGCAAGCAGCACCATCGCTGCGCTGACGAAAAGTAGCAGTGACGAATGATTAGGGATCATATCCAGTGAGACGAACGTTTCAGGCGGCCGTGAGCAGCACCGGCTCTCCCTTTGTGATCACAATCGTGTGCTCGTAGTGCGCCGAGAGGCTGCCGTCCACGGTGCGGTAGGTCCAGCCGTCTTTGTCCAGCGAAACATCTCCCGTGCCCGCGGCGATGATCGGCTCAATCGTGATGACCAGGCCCTCGGTCAACTTGTGCTGCGCCGAATAATCAGCGTAGTTGGGCACCGACGGCGGCTCGTGAATGGTCCGCCCGATGCCGTGGCCGCCAAGCTCTTTGATGACGTGAAAGCCGCGGCGCCGCACTTCGCGCTCGACCGTTCGGCCAATGTCCTTCGTGCGGTTCCCCGCGCGTGCCGCGCCCAGAGCTTGCCGGAACGCGCGCTCCGCGCAATGCGCCAGCTCCCGCGCTTTGCTCTTTGGTGAAGACGTCGGCACTTCGATGCTCACCGCTGAATCCGTGTGATAACCATCCTTCTCCGCCGTAAGATCGAGCTTGACCAAATCCCCCGGTTGAATCACGCGATCCCCGGGAATCCCATGCACCACTTCATCGTTCACGCTAATGCAAACGTCCCAGGGAAATCCATACACCATCGGTGGCGAAGACCGCGCCCCATGCGCCGTCAGCACGCGCGAGCCAATCTCGCAAAGCTCCCCCGTCGTCACCCCCGCGCGCACTTCCGCCGCCATCGCCCGCAGCGCCTTCCCCACAATCATCCCGCAAGCCCGCAGCTTCTCAAATTGTTCCGGAGAGTCTATGGACATAGTCGAATTCTCCGTTGCGGCGAAAGCGGGGATGGGCCTTGAAATTCCGAAGCCATTCCTAACCTCCTCCCCCGTTTTCTGCAAGTGTTGATTCTAAACAACTTAAAATCCCCCTAAATCCTTTAAAATCAACACTTCGGCGAAGATTCGCAAGTGTTCATTCTAAAAGAGTTAAGCACACAGAGGGTGCGGGCGAGCGCAATTCAATTGCAGCCGCACCCGCCGCCGCAACAACTGCCTCCACTGCCGGAGAAGTCACCCGAAGACTTGGCCGCTGCGCCGTTGCTCGACCCATTCGCCGAGCTGAAAACGGAAAGCTGCAGCGCGTTCTTCTTCCCCGCGCACTTCGGGCAGGCAATCTCCTGCGTCTTATTCAGCACAATCTTCTCAAAGTGCGCCTGGCAATCCTCACAAATGTATTCGTAAATTGGCATTGTCCCAAGTTTTCCTTTACAAGAATTCCAAAAACTCATCAACAGTCATGCCAGCCTGGCGAATGATGCTTCGCAAAACGGGCACAGGCACATCAAACCGGTCATGCCGAGGGACCGTCACCCGCAGGTGCGGCTTGCCCGGATGCTTTAATTGCGCATGACTCCCGCTCTGGTGATGAATCTCAAACCCGGCCTTCTGCAACGCGCGCAACACCTCGCGCGGCTTGAGAATCGGGACACGCGGAGACATTACGCACTGAGCGCTACTCGGAGCTTTTCCTGAATGGTGCTGCCTTCATCCGGAATCCGCTCGCCATCTTTCTTGAGACCTTCAAGGTGACAGCGAATTGCATCGCGCGCCATTTCTCGCGCTTCCGCCAAGGTCCTGCCGTACGTGATCAAGCCCGGAAGCAGCGGCACCGTAACTTGGTATCCGGAAGCCTCCGCTTTGCTCTTGTGGCCTTTTCCACCGCCATTTCCAGCTGGCCCTGATCCCAATCCGACTGGTTCAAACACAACCGTAAAACTGTAATTGCGGGCCGCAATTTGTTGGGAAGCCTTCTCGCGGATTGAAACTCTCGCCATGTTGCAAGTCTATTCTCCGCCTGCAAAGGGGTCAATCACCTCGCCCGAAAAATGACAACCCCCGCACGAGGCGGGCGTTGTCATTAGGTCTGCGGAGTTGGACAGGATGCTTAGTCGCCGGCGACAGCTTCCGCTGCCTTTTCGGCAGCTGGTTTGTTTGCTGGAGCGCCGTTGCCGTTGGAATGACCGTTGCCGTTCGAGTGGCCGTTGCCGTTGCCAGCCGCGGGGGCGATGCTGATCGGTTTGCCCGCATTCGCAAAGTTAGCAGGTACAGCCTTCGCGATGTCGCTGACCGAGCCGATCTGCACGACTGTCGGCTGAGGCTTCTTCAGCACCAGCTCTTCATAGATCGCGCGAACCTTGGCCTGCTCTTCGTAGGCCTTCTTGCGGCGCGCGCGGTCTTCTTCGGCCGCGGTCACCGGAACGTCATGCTCCAGGTGGCGCACGCGAGCGGCATCGTCGGAATCAATCTTCAACGAATGCTCAAAGCTCTCGAGGTTGACGCTCTTCCCCTTGGCATAAATCTCATGCTTGCCGTGGTTCTTGTACCACTCGGCCACGGTCGCGTTCTTATGCATGTTTTCGATGATCTGCCGCCAGCCCACGCCGGTGTTGTACGCGCAGAAGGAAATCTCGCCCTGCTGCGTGGCGTAGGGAATGATGCACATTTCCGTGCGGCGGAAGTCATAGTTGAACAAATCCTGGAACCACATTCCCGCGATAAACAGGAAGTTCCAGGGATCGGTCTGCCGGCGCTTCATGGCGTCTTCGTACGTGCGCTCCGGAGAAGTCCGGCCGTACTTCTTCTCCGAGCCCTTGGTCAGCGCCCAGGTCTTGTCAAACTTCTTGAAGAGGTCATACAGCTTCAGCCCCTTCGGCCCGCGGAACGGGTGATAGTTCTTCAAGAGAGCCATGGCCATCATGAAGTTCGAAAAATTCTTGCCGCGAGCGGCGTCGGTGATGTCGGTGACATCTTTCGTGAGCTGTACCGCATCCAGGAACCGCGGAACGGGAGCCCATTCCTTCGTCTCTTTGTTGATCATCAGCGCCGTGCCCACGCCGCAATTCGGATGGCAGCCGCAAGAGAGCGAACCCCATTGCGAGTCCTGCCCCTTGACCATGTCCGAGAATCCGGCGAAGGTGCTGATAAACGAAATCGGGAACCAGTCGCGCGTCGGCTCGACCTTGCCCACCTGGTTGCTGACGTCCTTCGCCAGATGCGAAAGCGTGTAGCGCTGGCGCAGGCGGCGTTCCGGAGTGATGTCTTCATCGCGGCCGGTAAACGAAACCGGCTGGAAGCTGACAAACGCGATTTTCTTGGGGTTCTCCATCGCAAACTTCACGACCGTGCCCACCTGATCGTTGTTCACGTTATTGACGATGGTCACCACCAACACGATTTCGATGCCTGCTTCGTGCATGTTTTCGATGGCGCGCAGCTTCACGTCAAACAAGTTGCCGATCTGGCGGTGGCTGTTGGCGTCGTTGCCGATGCCGTCGAACTGCAGGTACGCATAGCGCATGCCCGCGTCGAAGGCCCTCTTGCAAAACTCCTTGCTCTTGGCAAACTCGATGCCGTTGGTCGCGGCCTGCACGCTGTTGTAGCCGATCTTTCGCGCGTAGGCGACCGCATCAAAGAAGTACGGGCTCATGGTCGGCTCGCCGCCGCTGAACTGCACGGACATCTGGCGGCGCGGCTTGATCTTAAGCGCGTTGTCCAGGATTTCCTTGACCTCTTCCCAGCCCAACTCGTGCACGTACCCGACCTGGTTGGCGTCCATGAAGCAGGGATCGCACATCATGTTGCAGCGATTGGTCAGGTCCACGGTGAGCACCGAACCGCGGCCGTAGCGAACCGTCGAAGAGCCATGCTTGTGCAGGTCTTCGTCATTGTGCGCGGGAATATCGCGGCCGGGATACTGGCGTTCGATCCAGCTCAGCCACTTGGAATCCACCGCCATCATGTCTTCATAGTGGCCGTGGAGCGGGCAATCCTTCACCATCCACACTTGGCCGTCACGCTCGATGATCTGCGCCTTGATCTCGCCGACCTTCTCGCTCATCAGGTCGCGCCAATCTTTTTTGCCTGCGATAATCGCTTCGCGCGCTTCCTTCACGCACGCAGGGCAAAGAGAATCGGTCTGCCGCGGGAAGCCCAGCGTCGGCTTGGTCTTCTCCCAGGACTTGAGCAGCGGCTTGTCCGACCACTGCGGTGTGACGGACGGATTCGGATTGCGCTTGTTGAAATACTGGATCGCGTTGAACGTGATTCCAGCAGTCTTACAAACCACCCAATCAAACGTTCTCGCGATTTGCGTGCCTACTTGATTCGGCATAAACCTCTATCCTCCACGATCGAAAGGTACGACTTACTTGGCCCTTGTTTGGATTCAGCCCGCCCAACCGTTGGATACAAAGCCCAAACGATTGCCCCCGGGCTCACACATTCGATGCATCAAACCGTACCACGGCTACTAGGTACGTCCAATAAGTCTTTGAACACCTATAGTTTGAAGGTTACCGGGGGCGGAAGCCAGTATCTTGCACCGAACGGTCGAAATTGGGGGTCGAACGGTAAAAAGGGGGTACCCAACGGGCATTTTCCGGCCCCCAGGAGGGGGTTACTCCTAGTGCGAAAGGCCTGCAAGTTTTCCCGTTTTGGATACAGGTCGGACGCTCGTCGGCTATTCGTTGAGGGTAGGACGCAGCACCGCGACCACAAAATGCGCGAAATGCGATGCCCCTTCGTCCAGTTGCAGCCAGCGCACTACGCAATGATCGGCCAGATACTTCGCCACGCGCGTCTCCGGAATTCCCAGATGTTCGGCGAGTTGCGGCTTGATGGAATCCACGCCGCGCCGGCTCGATCCGCCGCGCAAAAGATTGCCAATCGCAATGCGCAGCGTCTGGCACGCTTCCACGTAGTAGTAGCTCGTCAAGTCCGAATCCGTCAGCACGAAGACGCCCGGCCCCACCGGCGCCGTATCCGCATCGTTGAGGCTCACCGGCGGGCAGGTCAGCAGCCGGCGGAATTGCATCTCCAACAATGACAGCCGCGAGGAGAGTCCCGGATCCCCATAGCGCCCCTTGACGCTCGGGCCACCCGGCTCTCCCACCGCTTCGACCGGCAAGGTGGGAATCGCACGACTGTGCGTCACCCGCGGAGCTGTTGGCTCTACTTCCGGTTCATTGAAAACCGCTGGCGGCAGACCGCGTCGTGGCACAGGCGCTTCCGCGGATCGCTGCGCGGGAGCGCTCGCCGGCTCTTTCGCAATTCCGCCCTTGCGCCGGTTGCGGCCTCCGCGACGGCCGCGACGATGGCGCTTCCGCTCAAGCTCCGTTGGCGCCGCCGCATCCGGCGAAGCCTCCGTGGCCTGTTGCACTTCGCTCGTCAGCGCGACCACAGACTCCAGCGCTTCCGCATTCTGTTCGAACGGCAAGCCTGCCTCCGGCGCCGTAACTGACGGGGACGTCAAAGTAAAGCCGTCGTTTTGTGTGATGGCAGTCTCCAAAGGCAGCTCTCCCGGAACGCCGCCCAGCCGCACCGCGGCTTCTTGCGCCTTGGTCTTCCAATCGGCGCGACGAAATCGTTCCGCCGCGGAGAAATACCATTTCGCTGCTTCGGCGTTCTGCCCCGAGGTTTCAAAATATTTCGCGAGTTCGAACGCCACCATGGCATCCCGCGTTTTCAGATAAAGATTCGAAAGCTGTCCCGCGGGATCCTTGCTCGTTCTTGCGCGGCGTATACGTGCGGTGATCTGTTTCCAGTCGGCCATAACCTTGGCTGGCATTGTAGCAGCGGAACGCGGCCTCGGCCAGCAGTGTCCCTTCGCTTTCGCCGGCTGCAACATTTCTTGTCTCTTTGGTGTTTACCGATTGACTGTCCGGCGCGTACTCAGTATTCTTGCTTCGGCCCTCTTGGAGGCGGTAATGGCGCGTTCGCGCGTTCACTGCTTAGCACTAACTCGAAGTGTTCTCGCATCCTTCGTCTCATTCACATTCTTGCTGGCGCCGCTCTACGGCGCTCCCTCCGCTTCCCTCGGGACGATTGTCTACGCGAATCGCGCGCACGTTGGCGCGGCCCAGGCATCCGTTGGCGCAACGGTTTTTGGCGGCGACCGCCTGAGCACCGAGCAGCCCGGCAGCGTTCAAGTCCGCGTTGGCGCCGCCCGTCTGCTCCTCTCCAGCGCCAGCAGCGCAACATTCATCGAGGACGTAAGTCCCGCGGCTAAGCTCACCATCGGCTCCGCAACATTTTCCACCGCCAATTCGAAAGCCTTCGCTTTGCACGTGGCTTCCGCCGTCGTTCGCCCGAATGTGGACGAACCCACCATCGGCCAAGTCACGCTCTTGGGCCCCAAAGAGTTGGTCGTAAAGTGCACGCGCGGTTCCCTTTTGTTCGCCGTGGATGATGATGTGCGCGTGATCCCAGAAGGCGCCGCCTATCACGTTTATCTTGATCCTCAGGGCCCGCAGGGAGCTGGCACCAAGGGTTACGGCGGACCACCAATCAAAGCCGCCAAGAGCAAATTCATCTGGTACGCCATCGGCGTCACCGCTCTGGTAACGTTCTTCGCCGTCCAGGAAGCTCTCGAAAGCCCCGACCGCCCGTAGTCAGCGCTCAGTCTAGTTTGTTTTGAATCTGCAAAGATCCGCTCAGGCTTTTCTTTCACTCCGCCTAGTGAATTGAAAACTTCACCGGCGCCACCGCCGCTGCCGCTTCCGGATTGTAGTAATCGTAGAGCTTTGACGCCGCGCTCGACGCTTCCATCCGGTAACGCAGCCGGAAGTCAAACGTAAAGCTCGTTCCTCCCGCCTGCGGCCATAGGTAGAACACCACTCGGTCCGGCTGTACTTCATAGCTGCCCGCTCTGCCGTCCTCCAGCGAGGCGCGATCCACCTCCGCTCCCGGCGGCAAGCCAACTTCGCCGAGCATCATTCCGTATCCTTTGAATCCAACGCGCTCCGCTTCCACCTTGCAATGAATTGTCTCGCCCACTTTGGCTTCCAGATGGTCATACTGCACTTTCCAGCGCAGCGCGCGATTCTCGCCGCCAAGCAGGTTTTCCTCGTTTGTCGCGGAAGACTTCCCCCACGGCACATAATAATTGGTGAAGACCATCGCGTTCATTGCTCCCGCATTCGCGCCCGTCGCGATTTCAATCTTGTTTTCTCCTTTGGACAGCGCGTTCCCCAGCGGCACCGTGAGCGGGCCCGTCGCTTCCTTCGGATCGGGTAGCGATATCGTTTTCAAGACTCGCCCGTTCACTTTGATCGCCGCTTGCGTCGCGCCCGCCGCATCCGCGCCCGCAGGCATCGCCGCAGTCATCGCTTCCAGCACGTTTTCCGTGGCCTGCGTCGAATACCACACCGCGTAGCGATCCTTATGCGACAGCAAATACTGCAAGCCCCGCCCAACCATCTCCTGCAAATCACGGTCTGCATGCACCGCATCCATTTTCGTCAACGCCTCCACCGCCAGCGCCGTCGTCTCCAGCCGCCCGGTGTTTCCCCATCCGTAGAATGGCGAAGTGTTCGCTTCCAGGTTCCAGTACATCGCGTCGCCCTCGCGGTGCCCCAATTGTTCCAGCAGTGCCCGCGCGTTCGCGATGTGCTCGCTCCTCCTGCCCGCCACTGCGGCCAGCGCGTAGTTCCCAACCAGATACGCATCGTTCCACGAGTCGATTCTCTCCTCCAGAAAATGAAGCGCCGCATCCACCGCCGCGCGCAACTGCTTTTGTTGCTTTTCCTTCTCTTCCTTGCTGATCGAATTGTCCGCCGCGCCGATATCCGTTCCCGCCAGCGTCCGCGCGATGTACGCCGTCGAATTCGCGTCTTCCATTTCCTTCTGCAAATCCCAGCGGTACATTCCCCACACCCCGGGCCGTATTTGGTGCGCCAGCAAATACTCGCGCAACCTCCGCCGCACGGTTTCGTCCACGGGCACAAACTCGCGCGCCGCGCTCAAGAATCGCAGCGCATACGCCGTCAGCGCCGGGCTCGCCTGCCACTTGTACCAATAGCCCATCCCGCCATCGAGATTCTGCATCTCCGTGATCTTTCGAACGCCCTCCTGTACCGCCGCGCGCGCTTGCAACGCCAGGGCCGACCGCGGATTCCCGCTCCCCGGCTTGTCCTGCCCCGCCTTTTTCAATAGCTCCAGCGCCATCAAGCTCACATACGCCGTGGACGTCACCTGCTCCGCGCAGCCCGCCGGCCGCATCCCAATTCCATCCATCGCGTCCAGCACATGCGCCATCAAGTTCGGATAGATGCGCAGCTCCGCCTCCATCGAGCCGCCCATCGCCTCCGCCGGAACAGGCACTCGTATCGTGTTCGTCGCTGCCGAGAGCAGCCGGCTGGTCAGGAACGAAATCTCCTGTCCATTCGGATGAACCAGCAGCTCGCGCTCCACCGCATCCCCCGTGGCACCATTCCGCGCCGTTACCCGCTGTTTCGCTTCCTTCGTGCTGTGAATTGCCCGGTACGTGAACACCGCGCTCGCGTCGCCGCCAGCCGCAACCGTCAGCTTCTGCTGCGCGGCCCCCAGATTCATAAACCACGGCTTCGGCTGCAGTTCCGCGACAATCGTTTGCTCCTTCTCCAGGTAATTCCGCACCACCATCGGCTGGCTGATCTGGTCCCCCTCCGTCAGCACTTTCGGCGGATCGCTTTCCACAAAAAACGGCTGGAAGCTCTGCAGCTCTTTTTCCGCCACGCCAACTTGCCCGCCCACCGTGGACGCAATCACCGACATCTTCCACGCCGTGATGTTGTCTCCCATCGGGAAGCGAATGTGCGCGTGTCCGCTTGGGTCGGTGATCACTTCCGGCCGCCACACCAGCGTCTCCGGAAAATATTTCCGCAGCTTCGGCGTGAACAGCGGCTTCTCGGCGCCTTGTGAATCAGCTCCTTGTTTCTCGCGCGCTTGCAGAGGCAATGACGTGATGTCCCGACCTGTTATCATCGCTGAGCTTGTCTGAATCGAGTCCGCCGCTGTTGCCTCCACCATCACCGACTCCGCTACATTCCCCAACTGCAGCGCGAAATTTACTTTCGTCGTTCCGCCCGCTTGCACCGGCACCCGCAGCACCGTGCTCGTCCTGAATCCGCTCATCCAGCACTTCAAGTCATAAATTCCCGCCGGCAAATTGGACAATCCGTAGGTCCCCGTAGCATCGCTATCCGCCGTGTATTCCACCCCGGCTTCGGACTCCGCCGTGACCGTTGCATTCGCCACCGCCGCTCCCGAAGGATCAGTGACCGTACCCGTGATGGCTCCGCGTCCGTCCGCCAGCGGCTTTTGTTCCTTCGTCGGCATCGCGCGAATATCTTTGCTGCTGCGTTCCGCCGTCACGCGATTGAATTCCGCCACCGCAAACGCTCGGCTAGCGTCGTTCACCGCGCCATCACCATGGCTCAGCACCGTCACATACTCGATCTCTTGCGTCACCGGCGTGACCTGTGTCCCCGAGCGCGTTTCTCCGGCGGCATCCGTGTAAGTGCGCACGTCCACGCGGTCGGCATACCGGCTCTGCTTGCTGAACGCAAAGTAGTAAGGACGTCCCCACGGATCGGTCAACTGTTCCGTGGTGAGTTTTGCCCGCGCCAGCACGGGCTTCAGTTCTTCGTCGTTTGTCGGAAAGATTTTCGTCAGCGTGTAGTGTTCCGCCAGCGCGCGCGAAAGCGCTTCGCTCTCTTTCGTAAAATACTGCACGCTGGTCGTCCACTCCGGCACGTCATCCCAGGAACGCCGCGCCTTCGTATCGAAAACTCCATCCGGCCCCGCGCTACTCACCAGGATCTGGTATTGGTTTCGAGCGATGCCAAACTCATAGCGATACGAATTCCCCCAGGGATCGCGCAGCGCATCCAGGTCCACTCCGCGTTTTTGCATCTCCTCTCGAAGCGTCCCGTAATCCCGGATGTATTTTCCTGATCCCTCGGCGTACTCTCTAGCGGCAACGTTAATCGCCCTTCCCGTTTTTCCGAAGTACGCCCATTCGAAATGATCCGCGGCAAAGTCGTCCGCCGTCCCCGCTTTCTTGTCCACTCCGTTGCTCATCAACTGCAGCACGCTCTTCGGCCCCGCCACGGAGAACACCGTTCGAAACGCCACTCCCCACGGATCGCGCACTGCATCAAACTCCATTCCCGCCGCTTTCAGCGCGGCCCGCACCTCCGCTTCGTCCCGCGGATATTCTCCGTGCCCTTCGGCCCACGCCACCAATGCCTTGCGCGTATCCTTCAGCTCGCTTTGTAGTTCAGCGGCGAATTCCGTGGTTGCCCCCGCTCCATCCCATCCCGACGCGACAAATCCTTCGCTCGCGCCCCACCAGAGCCCGGGCTGCGAACGCACCATGGCCTCTGCCACCAGATCCAAATCTTCCGGGAACGCCTTGCTCGCATCTAGGCCCAGCAAATCCCGGTAGCTGACCCCTCCGATGCTTTGCCGATAATAAAAATCGAGATAGTCAAACACAGAGAATCCGTAGCCGCCCCCGCCTCCGAATTCCTCGTCGGTCCGCACGCGCTCCGCCACCGCGCGATCGTAAACCAGCACCCCCAGCGCGCTTTCCGCCGGCTTTCCGTCCGGCGCGGAAACGTCCAACTCGCTCGAAACCATTTCACCGGGGTTGAACACCGTTTTCTTCATCCCCACCTTCACATTCAATTCTTCCTTCGCGGGAAAAAGCACCCGCACGTTGTCGCTAAGCGACCGATCTCCACCTTTCTCTGCCGTCAGGCAGTAGGCCGAAACGCGGATTTCTCCGTGGAATCGCGGTTCGAACGGAATCTTGATCGTTCCCCGCCCCGCGTCCAATTTCGCCGTCACCGATCGCAGGAACCCGTCCTTGCTCCACGCGCTTACGATCGCTTCATCCGATTTCGAATTGGTTTCAATGTTTACTTCGATGGCGTCACCCGGGTGATACAGCGTGCGGTCTGTCCGCACGCGAATATACTCCCCGGCCGGATCGGCGCTGACCTCCTCACTGATCGCTCCGTGCAGCCCATCCTTGTCTCTCGCTTCCAGTTCCAGCTTGGCGTTCCGCGAGATGGGCTGATTCGTCGACGCGTAGTAATTCCCATACGAGCGCCAGCGTCCGTGGCTCTCGAGAATCAGCTCTTTCGGGAGCGGCCCAATCTCCGCTCGTCCGACTCCGAAACGGTTGGTGTGAAAATGCCCGAGCACCGTTTTCTTTATCTCGTCGTACTGATTGCCGCCTTCATTTTCCTCGATGGGCATCGCCGCGTTGATCTCTCCCTCTGTGGACGCCGGCGTCCCATCCGCATAAGAAGTCGTCACGTAGAGAGTGGTATTGCCTTCGTTCAAAATCCCGCCGGGATTCAGCAGATACACGTGAATCGGCTGCCCAGTCATCCGCACCTGAAACCGCCGCTGCTCCGTTCGCCCCGTGGACGCGTCCGTCAAGTACGCCGCCAGCGTCACATCCTGAAATTGTTGATAATTCGTTTCCTGGAAATTCTTGAATTCTTCGCTCAGATCGATCTTCGCGTGGTAGCGCCCCTCGCCATCCAATTCCCCCGCGACTTCCCCAGATTCCTCGGCGTCCCATTTCTGGTCTTTGTAGTTCCACTGCCGGCCCTGCTGCTTCACCACCCTCACTTTTCCGTGTTCCACCGGCTTTCCAAATAAGTAGTCCGCGTGCACATCCACGATGGGATTCTGCCCCGGCAAGTAATAAGGATGGTCGGGCTCCACTTTCACTTCGTACGTCGGCAGCTCGTACCGGCTCACCCGCACGGTGCTTTGCGCTGTCAACAGGCTGCTGTAATCGTCTTTTTCCGTTTCCAGCTTTGCGGTCAGCGTCTGCTGACCCAATTGAAGTAGATTTGGAATTTCCCAATCCGCGGTGGCAATCCCGAAGGCCGACGTCGTCACCTTCTTGTGAAATTGCTCTTGCCCCTCCTCATCCTCGATCGCCACATCAATTTTCTTCCCCGGCAGCGCCCGCTTGTCCGGCCCGAAGGCCATCATCCGCACATGCACGGTCTGCCCCCGCTGGTACAGCGGCTTGTCCGTGCTCATCGTGATGCGCGACGGAGGCGCCTCGGGAAACTCAAACTTGATGGATGCTTCTTCGCTGAACTCGCCGCGAACGACCGTCGCGGTCACCTCGCCATCGTCGTCCGGCTTCTTGGGCAATTCGAACGTGACCGTCGCATTGCCGTCCTCGTCCGTCGTGACTTTTCGTTTTACCGCCTTATCCTCGTCGTTCCCGATTTCCATCGTTACTTGCACCGTCTGCTTCGCCAGCGGCCGTCCCTGCGGCGAACTCAGCACGCGGATTCGCACCGGGTACTGCGTTCCCGGCTCCACTTTTTCCGCCGCCGCCATTCGAATCTCGAACCCGTCCTGAATCGCTCGCCCGAATTGCACCAATCCGCCCGTCACCCGCAGTCCGGACTCCGCATTCGGAAAAAACACATACAGCAACCGGTCCCAACCCAGTACCGAAGGAAAATTGCTCGGCAATTTGGCCGCATGCCAATCGAATTTCTCCACCGTCTCTCCCGGCTGCTCCACAAACGTCCCCGAAGTTGACGCCACCACCCAATCGTTCTGATCCAACAGTTCGATCGCAAACGTTCCCGAAACCGCTTTGTCCGTAGGGTTGAAGACCGCAAATTCGAGCACCGGGCTGGGCAACAGGTGAAACTTTAGTTTTTCCTCGTCCACGCGCAAGGAGTTGGTTGCCTTTTCCTGCGCACACGCCGCTCCCGCGATCAGGCCTAACACAACCGCCGCCACAATCCATTTTCGAATAGTGATCATCGGACTCTCCGCCACAGGTTTTCTCCGACCAGCGTACCAGCCCGCCGCCGCTTCGCGGCAGGCTGTTCCCCATCCGCCAGTAAGCACACCGCCACACCGCGTTTCGCAACCTCTTGCGAGCGCCCGCACCTCATATTTTCGATTGGAGATTCTTCGACCCGGGATGGATTAAAAACTTGGATGCAAGTTTTAAGAAGGCGTAGGTATGGAAGAGCTAATTTTTGTCGCCCCCAGGCGGGGACGATCTCTTTTCCAATTTCGTAGAACTATCTTCCGACTGTCGTTCTTACAAAGTGGCGATGACTTCGATTTCAACGAGGGCGTCTTTCGGGAGGCGCGAAACCTGCACGGTCGAGCGCGCCGGCGGGGCGATCGTGAAATACCGGCTGTACACTTCGTTCATGGTCGCAAAGTCGCTCATGTCCTTCAGGAAAACCGTGGTCTTCACCACGTGATTCAGATTCGAACCCGCCGCTTCCACAATTCCCTTCACGTTTTCCAGCACCCGCTCGGTTTGCTGGCGGATTTCGCCCGCCACCATCTCGCCCGTTTTCGGATCGAGCGCCACCTGCCCGGACACATACAGAAAATTATTCGCGCGAACTGCCTGGGAATAGGGCCCGATGGGCTTCGGTCCGCGATCCGTCAAGACGGTTTGCTTCATACGATGATCTCCTCCGAGTTCTGGGCCGTGGCAACGGCAATTTCTTCCATGCACAGACAACGCAGCATCCACAAACCTTCACTGCGTGTGCAAAAACGCATTCAACACAACTTGATTGTAGCGAGGAATCGTGTCGAAACAAAATCAGCGCGTGAATTGGCTGCACAGCAGCGTGCCGTTTTCAAGCATGCGAATCGGTCAGCGCGATCGCCGCCCGTGCGTTCGAACGAAGCCCGTATTCGAATGATTGCGCGCAGCCTCGCGCAACGCCGCTTCCTTATCCGCCTGCGCGTCCGTCATTCCTGCGTTGACTTGCTCCATAATCTGTTTTTCCGTCAGCCCCGTATTTTTCAGCCGCCCGATTTCCGCGCTGCTCATGGTCGTGAGCCCCTTCAGCCGCCGGTGCAAAATCGTATCCACCGACGCATCGGAAAGCCCCACCAGCCGCAGCATGACGGCGTCTCCGCTAATCACATCGAGCAAATCAATTCTCGCAATCTCCAGAACCTGCGACTCCGAATATCCAGCGTGAACGAGGTTCACCGCGGAATCCGCGCTGCTGAAAAGATGCTGACGTGCGCGCGCATCGGTAACCATCGTTACGCAAGCCTCGTCACTCATTCCTGCCTGTTTTAACTTCACGATCTGCGTGACTTCCGCGTCCGACGTGTTCAACGTTTTGAGCTGCTCGACGCTACTAGACCACATGCCCACCTGATCGAGCGGGCGATAATCCGTGAGCGGATGCTGATGGCATCCGCCCATGCGGAGGACAAGCACACCGAGAAGCAAGAGCGAGTTGCGCATGATTCCATTGTATCGAGAGCAATCGCCACCGCTTGGAGGTGTGTTTTCGGAGATACCCGGCGAAAGGACAGGTACGAATCGTCAGGCCAACTGGGGCCAGGTCGTGCGAAGTCAGGTTCGGACAGGCGCGGCCGGAATGGAAAAAAAAACGGAATGCCTTATTGGCCGGCTTGGAAGACGCGCTCGACGCCGTACACGCCGGAGATTTTTCTAATGTTAACGAGAATGGTTTCGAGCTGGCGCCGGTCGGCAATTTCGAGATTGGCGTCAATGCGCGCGTTCAGCTTGTCCGGGCGGCTTTCCAGATTGTGGATATTCGAGCCGGCGCTGCTGATGACCGCGGTAATATCAGCGAGCAAGCCGGCGCGGTCCTTGGCGCGAATCGACAGTTGCACGGGGAAGGTGGCCGATCCTTCGCCGCCCCACTCGACAGCGATGCGCCGTTCCGTCTGATACATGAGGCTCTGCACGTTGGGGCAGGTGCGCGTGTGCACGGCGACGCCGCGGCCGCGCGTGATGTAGCCGATAATTTCGTCGCCCGGAATCGGGTTGCAACACTTGGCCCTATACACCAGCAGGTCGTCATGGCCCTTGACGATTAGCGGGGCTTCGCCAAAACCCAGCATGCGCTTGACGGTTTTGACCAGCGTCGGCTTCGTATCTACGACTTCGGGCTCGGCTGCCTTGGCCGGTTCGCCGAGGACGCGCGTGAGCACCTGGCGTGCGGAGTATTTTCCAAAGCCGACGGCGGCATACAGATCTTCAATCTTGGAAAGGCCGTAGTCGGTGGTGAGTTTGAGCATGTCCGCTTCAGGGATTTTCTTCAAACTGCGGCCGAAGTGCCGCGCTTCGTTTTCGAGCAGGCGCTTACCCATTTCGGTGGCTTCTTCGCGCTCCTGCTCGTTGATCCAGTGACGAATTTTGCTTTTGGCGTGCGATGACTTCACGAAGCTCAGCCAGTCGTGGCTGGGCCGGTGGCCTTTCTGCGTGAGAATTTCGACCACGTCGCCGCTGGTGATCTCATGCCGCAGTGAAACCATCTGCCCATTCACTTTCGCGCCCACGCACTGATGCCCGACTTCGGTGTGCACCAGGTACGCAAAATCCACAGGAGTGGCGCCGCGCGGAAGTTCCATCACGCGGCCTTTCGGCGTGAACGCGTACACTTCCAGCGGCGCGAGATCGATTTTGAGTGTGGATAGAAATTCGCCCGGCTCTTGCAGTTCCTGCGACCATTCAATCAACTGCCGCATCCAGGTGATGCGCTGGTCGTCGTCTTCGGACGCGGGCTTGCCGGATTTGTATTTCCAGTGTGCCGCCACGCCTTCTTCCGCGATGCGGTGCATTTCCTGCGTACGGATTTGCACTTCGAAGGCCTGGCCGCCATGCAACACCGTGGTGTGCAGCGACTGGTACAGATTCGGTCGCGGCATCGCTATGTAATCCTTGAAGCGCCCGGGCACTGGCCGCCAAATGTGGTGGACCACGCCGAGCGCCGCGTAGCAGTTGCGCTCGGAATCCGTGATGACGCGCACGGCGAGCAGATCGTAGATCTGCTCAAGTCCGCTATCCTGGCGCACGGTTTTTTGATGCAACGAATACAGGCTCTTCACACGCTTTTCGAGTTCCGCGGGAATACCGGCCTCAACGAGCTTCGTCTGAATGGTGGCTTGCACTTCCTCGAGAAATTTCTTGTGAACTGCCTCCTTATCGCTGACTTCCTTTTGCAGCGCAAGGAACGATTCGGGCTCGAGATAGCGGAATGCTAGATCTTCCAGCTCGCCGCGCACCACGCCCATTCCCAGGCGGTGCGCGATGGGCGCGTAAATCTCCAGCGTCTCCCGCGCGATTTTCTGCTGCTTGGCGGGCTCGAGGTATTCGAGCGTGCGCATGTTGTGCAGCCGGTCGGCCAGCTTGACGAGGACCACGCGGACGTCATGCACCATCGCCAGAAGCATTTTGCGAACGGTTTCCGCCTGGCGCGTTTCCGGCGCCATCATGTTCAGGCGGCCGATTTTCGTGACGCCCTGGACGAGATGCGCAACTTCCGCGCCGAAACGCTCCTCAATACGCGAGACGGGATATTCCGTGTCTTCTATGGCGTCGTGAAGCAGCGCCGCGGTCAGCGTGGTGGCATCGAGGCGCATGTCGGCGAGAATGTGCGCGACTTCGAGAAGATGCGAGAGATACGGTTCGCCGGATTGCCGGAACTGCGCGCGGTGCCGCTCGGTGGCGATCTCGTAGGCCCGGCGAACCATCCAGGGATCTTCGGAGGGGCGGTTCTTGCGCAGCTTTTCGAGGAGTTCCTCGAAGCGCGAGTTGAGCTGGCGCACCGCGCGATCGCGGTCAAAGCTCAGCGGGATTTTGTCCGGCGACGGCATATCCTAGTTTACGCCTGAAGCGCTCCTCCCGCGAATCAACCTTCTACTCACCGTCGATATAAGGCAGGTCAGGCAGCGTTTCTTCTGATTTCCTTAATCCCATGTCCAAGATGCCGCCGCAGAAGCGTCCTCAGGGTCACGCCATCGGCGTATCCCACGCGCGCAGCAATCTCTTCCACACTCTCGGCGGTCGTCTTCAGCAGATGCACGGCGCGCTCCACACGCAGCTCCTGGAAATACGAAAGTGGCGACTTCCCCAGCACGGATTGCATGCGCCGGGCCAAGGTTCTCTTGCTTGAACCGGCTGCTGCGGCGGCATCGTCCAGGGAAAAGCCATACGTCAGCCGGCCTCGCGCCCAGCGCTCGAACCGCTCGACCAACGGATCCGAGTGCGCCAAATGATCGGTAAGGCTGTAGGCAGACTGCGACGGCCGCGAATCCACAACCAGGTACTTCGCGGTCAACGCGGCAAGTCTCGGGCTTTTCTGCCGGATCAGCCAGAGGGCCAGGTCCATGTGGCTTAGCGCGGCTCCCGCCGTGACGAATTTCCCGGATTTTACGATCATTCGCGATTCATCCAGCCGCACCTTCGGATATCTCTGGCGAAAGAAGGGACCCAGCCACCAAGTTGTTGTCGAGTCCTGGTTATCGAGCAGTCCGGACTCCGCCAGAACAAATGTCCCGATACACGCAGCCGCGGTGCCTGCGCCTCGCTCCGACCAGGAGCGTAGCGTCTGCGCTGCGTCGCTCACATCGGCCCTCGCCAGCGCCGCCTGCAGCGGACCTGGCATCTTGAATCCGATCGCGGGAACCACCACCCAATCGGGAACCACCCTCAGTGGGGCCCCAGCGACGGGAACGGTCAACCCTTGCGAAGTTTTGACCGCCTTACGCATTCCGACAATTGTGACGTTGAAGCGCGGCGAGGTCAGCCCAGACATTTCCGCGAGCTCATTCGCCGTCTGAAACGCGTCCAACACCGTCGCCAAGCCGGTGTCAAAAACTCCATCCAGCGCCAGCACGAAAACCTTCATGGCAAATATGATATCATCTTTGGCGATCTTGCCAATGGCCTTTTCGCCGTGGCAAGAGCTATGCTGCGTCGTCTGGAATGGATTCACTCAAGGAGAAAACCGATGTATACCGTCGCATTGTTCGTCCGTTTGGAAGCTAAAGCCGGCGAAGAAAACGAAGTAGCCAAGTTCCTGGAAGCGGGGCTGGCCATGGCCAACCAAGAAGTCACCACGCCGATCTGGTTCGCCCTGCGATTGGGCCCCACAACCTTTGGCATCTTCGACGCCTTCACCGACGAAAGCGGTCGCCAAGCCCACCTGAATGGCCCCATCGCCAAAGCGCTCATGGCCAAAGCGCCCGAACTGTTCTCCAAACCGCCGGCCATCGAACGCGTGGATGTCCTTGGCGCAAAACTTCCGAAATAATGGGCTCGTCATATCCGCATGAATCCCGCCTGCCGGGCGGCTACCAACGTCGAGGGTGCTCCGTTCGTGCGCAGCGTGAGTGGGGGCTTTCGGTTCTCTATCTTTCAATTTCTGTTTTCTAACCTTCGGCTCGTGCGTGCGGAGAATTAGAAGAAGAGTTCGGGAGAGATGTGGAAGCGGCGGCTGAGACGCTTGATGTGGTCTTTGTTGAGATTGCGTTTGCCATTCAGGACTTCGGAGACAATGCTGGGAGTGCCGAAGACAATCGGCCAGGTCCTTTTGAAGGAGGCCATGCTGGTCGATGAGGAATTGGAGAACTTCGAGGGGCTTGGCGCGCGGCAATGCATAGTTGCGGGACTCGAAATCCTCGATCAAGAGGGTCAAGAGCCCGGCAAGCTCCTTCTCGGCAGAAGTGAGCTTCTTGCTGCGGCGGTCCAGTTCGTAGGGAAATTTCTTGAGGAGCTCGATGTATTCGAGGCTGGCGGTAAGAGTGCTCATTCTTTCCAGCCTCTCGTGCTGCACTTGGCGTGGCGCGTTGAACAGTGCTAAGGAAATGTCGGGCAGGTGCGGGTGCTCCGAGCGGTTCTGCGGAAATGCTCAGGCGAAGGCGAGGCGGCCGCGCGGCGCCGGGATGGGCCGGCCGAGTTCCTTGGCGGTTTCGATCCATTCCTGAATGATGACCTCAACGTTGGCAAGAGCTTCCTTGTAGGTCTTTCCGTCGGCGGCACAGCCCGGGAGCTCCGGTACTTCAGCGATAAAGGCCTCGTCCGCCTGACTCCAATAGATGATGATCTCGTATCTAGGCATCGGCTTCTCCGGCCAAGCGATAGTTGATTATAACATTCCAGACCTGTTTCACCTGATAGGGTTTGCACTTCCCAGAGTGCGATTGCAAGTTAAGGATCTCGGCAACGCCGTCGCGAAAGAAGATATGGCGGCTCCCCTTGGTGCGCTCACGAAACCCAAGCCGCTTTAGAAGTTGCACCATGCCGGAAAAGGGAATGTTTGCGTCAGAGTCGCCTCTCAGAATTTGGTCGAGGAGTTTGTTCGCAGGTGCCATGTTGAAGAGGAGTGCTGAAGCGTAACGAAAGGCTCCAACCGATGGCAAGCTTCGCGAGAGTTTAGCGAATAAAAAGCAAGCTGCGCGCAGCGATCAGGACGGTTGCGAGGGCTGCTCGGCGCGCTTTTGCTTTATTTCCTTGACCTTGTCGATGAGGTCGTCGGCCTGTTTCTGGAGCGAGGCGCGTTCTTCGGCGCTCTCCACCATATCGGCCTTGCGGCGATAGAGCAGGTTGAGATAGGCCATGGCGTCGTCGTAATCGGGACGGATCTGAATGGCTTTCTGCAAATCGGCGATGCCTTCGTCAACCATGGGGCCGTATTTAGCGGCGTAGTCCGTGCGCACCGCGGCCGGAAGCGGGTCGGTGTCCTTGACCTGCTTGTTGATGTGATCCTTGTTGTACGTCTGGCGGAGTTCGCCATTGGCGCGGAACGCGAGCGTCCAATCAATGACGCCGATCCAGTAATAGGGCTCGGGATCGTTGGGCTTCTGCTCGATGTGCTTCTGGTGATAGGTCTTGGACTCTTCGAATTTCTTGGGGTCGTAGGGCGTGCCGGCCATCTGGAAGAGAATCGAGCCGACGCCGTCAATGGCGCTGATGTTGACGGGATCTTTTTCCAGGACTTCCTTGAACTCATTGACGGCCTGGGTGCCGAGGCGCATGTTCTGGTCGGAAGGCGCGCCGGGAATGTACTGGCTGGCGTACGCGGTAGCCAGATAGAGGCGCGCGTTCATCAAGTCAGGATCGAGATCCTTGGCCTGCTTGAAATCCTCGATAGCGGTGTCGTACTGGCCTGCTTTGAAAGCGGCGACACCTTTGTTGAGGAGGTCGCGGGCCTTCAGCTTGCTGCAGCCGGAAGCGCCTGCAACGAGAATCAAGAAGGCCGCGAAGGAAGCAGCCCGTCGAGCCGTGCGAACCGATGATGCATGAGTCATCGAAGCGTCCATCCCTGCTGAGCGCGGCCCCCAGAGGAGGGGCCGACGCCAGGATATTCACGTCCACCCTGCGAAGGGCAAATGCAAAACGGTTTAGAGGCCTTTTTCCAAGTCCGGCGTCAGCAGGCCGACTGACGCAATCCCCGAGGTGTGCATGACGTCGATCACTTTGGCCACCACACCAAATTCGACCGGCGCATCGCCGCGGATAAAGGCTATGCGGCTGGCGCGCATCTTGAAAATTTCCTCGAGCCGGGCGTCCAGGGTTTCGTACGTAACGGCTTCCTGGTTGATGCGCATCGTACCATCGGCCAGAACCTGGACCACAATCACGTCGTCGCGCTTGGGTGTGTCGGGAGCCGTTGTGGATGACTGAGGAACCAGCGCATCCAATCCTTTGTTGTGAACCGGAATGATCATAAAGATCACCAGGAGCACCAGCAGGATGTCAATCAACGGAACAACGTTCATCTCCGAAACCACACCACGCTTACCGCCAACCATCATGCCCATGAGTCACCTCGTTTAGGAGCGAATGCCCCGCGAGGAGGACTCTCACATCGTGCAACCGGGCCGAAACGCAGCCGACCTGCGAAACTCTACTGACCAGCCTCGAGCTTGGCGGTGATCAAACCAATCTTGTCAATGCCGGCGCCGCGCATGATGTCAATGGCGCGGGCGACGTCCATGAACAGTACATCGTTGTCGCCTTTGACGAAAGCAATTTTCTCGGCGCGCTCCTTGAAGATCTGTTCCATGCGAGGGCCGAGGCCGTCCCAGTTGGTGTCTTCATTGTTGATCTTGAGCTTGCCGTTGCTGGCGACCTGGACGACGACGGTTTTGTTCTCGAGTTCCTGGCTCTGCTGCTGGTTGGGCGAGGGCTGCGGAACAAGCGTATCCAAACCTTTGGGCGTGAGCGGGGTGATGACCATAAAAATGATGATGAGCACCAGCAAGATGTCAATCAGCGGCACCACGTTGGGCGACGCCATCGATCCGCCGCTTTCTCCTCCTACATCCATCCCCATAGCGAGTCTCCTATGAGCCTGAGGTAGAGCGTCCACTCAGGCCATGAAACCGCGCCGGGTGGGATCCGGCGCGGCCGAAACAAATCAGCAAACGAACGGCGCAAACAAAAACTGCGTTCTCAGTCCGCGGGAGGCGGAGGAGGAGTTGGCTGGTTCTTCTGGATCCGTTCGGTGAGCAAACCGAGCTGATCGACACCAGCGGAACGAATTTCGTCAACGACGGCGACGACGTCGCCATACTTGGCGCGGGCGTCGCTCTTGACGTAAACGGTCTTGTCGAGACGGGTGGAGATGCGATCCTTGATCTGCCCGGTGATATCTTCCTTTTGGATCTTGGTGTTACCGAGGAAGATGCCGCCATCGCGAGTGATGGCCACGATGATGGCGTCGTCTTTATCCGCGTCCTGCATGTCGTGCGGATTATTGACGTTGGCCATGTCCACGGAGACGCCCTTCTGCAACATGGGCGTGACCACCATGAAGATGATCAGCAACACGAGCATGATGTCGGCCATGGGAATGACATTGGGGGCCGCCATCTGCGGGCCGGCTTGTGGCTTGTAGGCCATGGCCGGTTACTTCTTGGCGCCGCGGCGCAGGATGAAGTAGTTGATGAGCTCCATCGAGGAGTTGTCCATCTCGACGTCGAAGGCTTCCACCTTGTTGGTGAAATAGTTGTAGGCCCAGACGGCGGGGACGGCCACGAGGAGACCGAAGGCGGTGGTGACCAGCGCTTCGGCGATACCGCCGGCGACGGCCGACAGACCAGTGGCTTTGTTCGCGGCGATGCCTTTAAAGGCGTTCAAGATGCCGACGACCGTGCCGAAGAGTCCGACGAAGGGTGCCGTCGAACCGATGGTGGCGAGGGCGGAGAGGCCGCGCTTCATTTCCGCGTGCACGATGGCGACGGAGCGCTCGAGACCGCGCTTGGCCGCGTCAATCACGTCGGAGTCCGAAACTTGCTGCGAAGCGGATTGGAATTCGGAGAGGCCCGTCGCGACGACCTTGGCGATGTGGCTCTTCTTGTTGCGCTCGGCGATGGCGATGGCTTCGTCCAGCTTGCCGTCCTTGAGGGCCCCGGCCACTTGCTGCACGAAAACGCGCGATTGCTTGCGAGCCGCGCTGTACATCAAAGCGCGGTCAATCATCACGCCGAAGGAATAAATAGAAAGGATGAACAGGATAAAGACCACGATTTTTGCCAGAGGGCTCATCGTGCCCCACATGCTGCGGAGGTCCCACTGACTGGCCTCTTGCAGCACCAGGGCTGAAAATACGTACAAGGTGGCTACCATTCGTTTGCTCCTTAAGTTTCAAGTGACGCCCCAAGTGAAGAAGGGAATCAACAAGAGTGTTTGCGGATCATGCTACCCGGACTGGCGCGTCTGTCCCACGACCGGCGCGCCCGACCGTACTACTGGTTGAGAGTAAAAATCACGTCGATCGTTGTGTCGACTTCGACCGGATCGCCATTCAGCAGCGTCGGCTGATAGCGCCACTGCCGAACCGCATCCAAAGCGGCCTGCTGCAGCAGCGGGTGACCGGAAATGACTTCCAGCTGCTGAATCGTGCCGTCCTTGGAAATGATGGCGTGCAGGCGGACCGTGCCGTTGATGCGCGTCTGGCGAGCAAGCGGCGGATACACCGGCTGAACACGATTGATAATGCGAGCAGCTTGCACGCTGCCACCGACGCGGAGCGGGCCAGTCTGCTTCGGCTTCGGGGGAGGTGGTGCCCCACCCATGCCGCCGATCACGCCGCCAAGCACGCCGCCCATGGAGCCGCCGGCTACGCCGCCAGGAACGCCACCCGTCATACCCATGGCACCGGGGTCGGGTTCGGCGTCTTCCTTAATAATCTTTACATCCTTTGGAATGACCTTGGGGGCCATCAGTTTGCCCGAATCCATCAAGTGCGCCTGCGGCTTGACGTGGACGATTTGGGCAGCCGCGGGCGGAGGTGGCGGCGGAGGCGGCGGTGGCGGAGCAGTGAGCATCGTCGCCATCATGGTCTTGGGAAGCGCCTCGGTGTAAATCAGCGGGATAAGAATCAGGATTCCCAGGAAGGCGACTTGGAACACCATCGAGAGAACCACGGTCCAAGGCTTATTCGTCTTCTTGGGATTCGGACTCGAGATCACCATTTCATCGAACATGGATCCTACCTCCTCCCGGCGGGAGCAAGACGTGCGGCCACGTTTTCGCTACCACGGGTTTTGTTGCCGGCTGCGGGTCCGGTGCCTGCCGCCACGCCCTGGCCGCGCCAACGATTCCAGGCGACCACGAGCGGAGCAGCGATACCAAAACTGGAGTACGTTCCTACCACAATCCCCACCACCAGAGCAAAGGAGAAAGCACGAAGCACCTGGCCGCCCATCAGGAACAGGACGAGCACG
>Ga0210394_10000401_pt1 | contig 94710 bp, 85 predicted proteins | sample IncBWC12MmetaG_FD_160121 | JGI IMG/M metagenome (GOLD analysis project Ga0210394, IMG submission 160121) | Forest soil microbial communities from Barre Woods Harvard Forest LTER site, Petersham, Massachusetts, United States - Inc-BW-C-12-M | ecosystem: Environmental > Terrestrial > Soil >...
GTGGCTGTCACAGTAATTGGTCTGGCAATGGGAGGCTCGACGGTGCGGTGTATTGTCCGTTGGAGCTGATCGTCCCGTACGTTGCGGATCCTCCGGCAACTCCGTTAATCGACCACGTCACACTCGTATTGGAATTGCCCGTTATGGTCGCGGAAAACTGCACGATGCTTCCCAATGCAACCACCGGTTTCGCCGGAACAACTGAGATCTGAGTGCCGGGTGGCGACCCTCCCGTCCCGGTCACGACCGCAACCGCATCGCAGATCAGGCCAACCACGTCGCCGATGCTCGGCGGGCCGGGCTGGAGGCCGAGCGCCTCGATTGCAGCTGCCGCGGCCGGGCTCTTGGTCAGGTACAGAGCCAGTTGGTCATCCAAGAAACCGACACAGGTCTCGGCGAGCGTGTCTACATAAGTGATCCCCCCCGCACAGATCACAGCGCCCACCCCGGTTAGGCACGACGCGAATATTGCGGCTGTGGCCGCGCAGCTGACCACGCCGACGATTTCCGATCCGTCAGTACACAACGTGTTAGCCAGGTTCAACGGATTTACCTGCACACTGTTCTGCGTGTACACGGACTGGCACTGGGTTGTCGGGGTAGTAGTCAGCTCAGCGTTGCTATAACACAGGTCAGGGTTATTGAACGGATTACTCGCTCCTGGGGCGCCACTGACCCCGAAGGCAATGGGCGTACTCAGGGTCGTCGTGCCTGAAAAGGGGCGTTCTCTCAGGGACGGCTCGTGGTGTGGCCGTCGCGAAGAGTTCTTAATTGACCCGCTAGGGCTTGAAACGAAGGCTATGTTTATGATGGCCGTCTGACTCCCAGTCGCGGCGCTCACGGCGACGGCCTGTCCAGAGTAGGACGCTGGTGGTGAAACTGTAGCAAGGAGGGTCCCCGTGGAGTCAGTCGAGGTCCCTACTGGGCTGACGCTGCCGGCACTGGCGCTGAATCCGATGGGCAAATTGGCAATGCCCTTTCCGTTCGGATCGGCTGCCGCTACAGCAAGCTGCCACGTCCCCGTTGCCGAGCCACCATTCGCAGGCGTACCCATAATAACCAACGAGGCAACCGCGGCAACTGTGAGGGTCTGCGGCCCCGATGTCCCCCCACCCGGACTTGGATTGCTAACTGTGATCTGCTCGCTCCCCGCAGTGACGACGCTAGCTGCCGGGACGGACGCAGTTAGCTGCGTGGACGAGACGAAAGTGGTCGTTAGCGCCGTGCCATTGAGATTCGCCACCGATGTTGAGATGAAGTTCGATCCCGCCAGTGTGATCGTGGTGTTCGGCGAGCCGGCGGCCACAACCGACGGCGACAGCGAGGTGAACGATGGCTGAGGGTTCTGAGTAACTGGCGAGGGGGTGGAGCTGCTGGTCGAACTGCCACCCCCGCCGCAGCCCACGAGGGCGAGACACAACGTCGTTAGTAAGGAATTGAAGGCAACCCTTCGAGACAGGGGCATATTCACCTCGTTCGATCCACAACTCAAATTTTCCCAAGGGTCTCTAACAGGAACTGGGGGAACGGAACGCGTGAAGCCAGCGGCCAAGATTGCGAGCCTCACACACGCTTCTCAACATCTGCCAGATGTTCGCGTCCGGAGCTTCCGTACAGGCGGGCAAAACACTAGCAGAAAGTCCGCATCCGATGCAACATAATTTTACGGGGTCCTTCATTGGACGAGCGCTAGGAATTCTTGCAAGGCGAGAAAGGCCCGGTTGACCTAGTTGCTGTCGTCCCTGCGCTTCAGAGTGGGGCGGTCATCGTCGTTGGTTGTCGAATCTTTGCCGTTTGAGTCAGCCGTGGATGCGCGCCGCAGGCTGGGCTTTCCGGCCTCCTTCACGTCCATGACCTTGTGGCGGTTTTCGATCGCGGCCAGGCGGGATTTCACTTCATCAAACTCGGAAGTAGTCACCGTGTATTCCGCGCGGGCCGGAAGAATCGTGGCAATCTCCTTCTGCGAGGCTTCGATGCGATCCGGCGTTTGGGGATGAGTGGCGAATGCCCTGGCCAGCGTGCCCGGTTTCTTCTTCTCCTGCGCCTGAATCTTTTCGAAGAAGGCGATGAAAGCATTGGGGTCGTATCCCGCTTTGTACATATATTGCAGTCCCAGATAATCGGCTTGGGCTTCAAACTCGCGCGAGAAGGTGAGGAAGCTCATGGGCAAGGCGAGTCCGGCAGCCGAACGCACCGCGTATCCGATGCCGCCCCCCACGAAGATCAGCGGTATAGTCGAAATGTTGGCCCATTGATAGCGGGTCATTTGACGGGTGGCATGGCGGGCGCATACGTGCGCGATTTCGTGCGCCATGACCCCGGCCAGTTCAGCCTCTTCGTCGGCGGCCAGAATCAAACCGGTATTGACGTAAAAGAATCCGCCAGGCAGCGCGAAGGCGTTGATTTCATCAGCGTCAATGACTTTGATAGTAAAAGGCACCTGCGCGTCGGAGTTGCGCACCAGATTCTGACCAATGCGGTTGACATATTCGGTGATGACCGGGTCGGTGACCATCTTGGAGCTGGACTCCACCATCAGGGAATATTGCTTGCCCATGCGGATCTCGCCTTCAATGGAGTACCAGTTGCCTAGCCCGCGCCCGCCGATCTTGCGGTTACCGATGGCGTCAACGTCGTCGAGGCCGCCGTCGTGCTTAACTTTGGTGGGATCGGCTGCATCAACTGGGGCGGATTCGACGCTCTGCTTGCCTTGCGCCTTGGCGTCAGTGCTGGGGGCCGGGACTTTTTGATCGGAAGGCGCACTCGTGCCCTGGCCGGCAATGCTGGGAGCCTTGGAATCGGCCGAGGGTGTGCCGCTCTGAGCGGAACCGGTTGAACCGTCTTGAGCGGTGGGAGCGGCCGTGGTCGGAGCGGTGCCTGCCGGAGCAGGCTGGCCGCTCGGACTGGCGCCACCTTGATCCTGTGAGAAAGCGCGCGATGGGACGTAGCTAAACGCCAACAGCATCACCGCTACCGAGAGTCTGAGCTTCAAACTGGGCTTCATAAATACCCCGCAATTCTGCCCGGCCGGGCCTTTGTAAGCCATTATACTCCGGTGACCAAGACACTTCCGCCCTAGGCAATTCCCTGTATTATTGGACGCGTTCGGGGTGAGTAAAGTTATCCGAACGCGTAAAGAGGATTGAGCCTCCCAGCCTCGACAGGGAGACTCTTCGACACCCGGAGGGCCGGAGCTTGCGAGGTGGTCCGCCCGGTCGTAAGATGACGCCTGCTCTTTTTCGTTGTCCGGAGGAGGTGCAACTTGCTCAATCGCCGCCGCTTTCTGTTTGGCGCCAGCGGCTTAGCCGCCGCTTTGGGGCTTCATCGTGAGCTCCTCGCGCAGCTTGAGAAGCTGCCGGCTTCGCTTCCCAATCCAGCGACGTACGGTAATAACGACGAATCCTATTGGGTCGAACTGCGCAAACAGTTTCTGATTCCTGCGGATGAAGTCTATCTGAACAATGGCACCGTAGGCTCCAGCCCGGCGCCGGTGCTCCGCGCCATCTTCGACGGCTACACCACTACCGAGAAGATGGACCAGCAGGATCCCGAGGATTATCCGATTTGGGGATATGCGGCGTGGAACGAATTTCGCGATCCACTGGCGGAGTTTGTTGGGTGCAAGCGCGACGAAATCGCCTTGCTTCGCAACGCCACCGAGGCTAATAGCTACATCGCAAACGGCCTGGACATGAAGCCCGGCGACGAAGTGCTGATGACCGATCAGGAGCATCCCGGGGGCGAGCACCCTTGGAATCTCAAAGCCAAGCGCTACGGCATCGTCGTAAAAAAGGTGACGCTGCCGAGGCCGGTGAATGATGCGGCGCAGATCCTGAATCTTTTTGCGGATGCCATAACTCCTCGCACCCGCGTGATTTTCTTCAGCCACATCACGACATTCAGCGGCGTGGTGCTTCCGGCGAAAGAGTTATGCACGCTGGCGCGTTCGAAGAACATTCTGTCGGCGGTGGACGGCGCTCACGTCCCAGGCATGATGCGCTTCAATCTGCGCGAACTCGGATGCGATATGTATTCTTCCAGCCCGCACAAGTGGCTGCAGGCGCCCAAAGGCTCCGGCTTTCTTTATGTTCGGGACGAGGTCATCGACCGGCTGTGGAACACGCTTGCCACCGAAGGCTGGGACGACGTGAAAATCCGCGCTGAACGATTCCAGAGGATCGGATCGTCAAATGTGCCGGCCCTTTGGGGGCTGCGCGCGGCGATCAAGCTAGCCAATGACATTGGCATGGAGCGCATCGAGCGGCGGCATCGCGAGCTTTGCGATTACATGCTGGCGGAGATGATCAAACGCCGTGCAGAATCGTGGACTTCTCCGGACCCGGCGCTACGGTGCGCGATTGCAACAGTGAACGTGCCGGGCCTCCAACGCATGGATTTGGAAAATTGGATGTGGAAGACGCACAAAATACGGATTCGCGGCGGAGACCCGTCGAAGCTCCGGTTGTCCACTCCGTATTATTTGCAGAAGAAAGACATTGACCGGTTCCTGGAGAAGTTCGACGAGTACAGGCGGGAGCAGGGCGTAGGAGCCTGATCTCAGGTGATAGTGGGCGGGGTAGTGCGTCACCTACAATCTACTCATTGTGGGCGATATCGAATCGCCGGTCGAACCACCCTCGGCGTCGGATATATCCAGAGGACCTGTCACACCACAAAATACTTCGCTCCCGGATGGTGTACCACAATCGCTGAGGTGGACTGTTCCGGTTCCAGCAGGAAGCCCGTGGTTAACCGCACACCGACGTTCTCTTCCGGATGGAGCAGCGCAAACAGCTTGGTTTGGTCTTCAAGATTAGGGCAAGCCGGATATCCGAAAGAATAGCGCGAGCCGCGGTATTTCTGATGAAACAGATCGCGAATGTGGGGCGCGTCGTCTCCGCCAATCCCTAACTCCTCGCGAATTTTCTTGTGCAGATACTCGGCGAGGGCCTCGGCAGTTTCAACGCTCAGGCCGTGCAGATAGAGATAGCGAGTGTACTCGCCGCCCTCAAAAAGGCGCTGGGTTTCGAGCGATGCCTTCGCCCCAATCGTGACAAGGGAGACTCCAATCACATCCATCTTGCCGGCGGCTTTGCCAGCGAAAAAGTCCGAGATGCAAAGCTTGCGGCCTTCCCGCTGACGCGGGAACGTAAACCTCAATAACTCACGTGGGGACAGCCGCCCTCGGCTGTTCGGCCCAGCGGACGTGGGCTCCGTAGTCACGGCCGGTTCGTACACCACCACGTCGTTGCCTTCGCTCTGGGCGGGAAAGTATCCGTACACAACTTTTGGTTCGAACAGATCACTGGCAATCACTCCCTCTTCGAGCTGTTTCTTGATGGGCCGGAATTTCTGCTCGACCAGCCGCAAATAGTCTTCCTGCGAGGCTGTCTTCAACTGCCATTGATTCTTGAACAGAGCGGTGTCGTTGATGTAGTGAAAGATCTCGCGCAGATCAAAATCCTTGCGCACCCGCACGCCCCAGAACGGAGGCGTGGGAATGTTGGGAGCGTCGCTGACGACAGGGCTGCGTTCCGCGAACACCGGCCCGGTCTCTTCATCTACTGCGGCTGCCTTGGCATATTCCTTGACCGTACGCCCTTCTCGTAAGCGCGTTTCTCGCTGCCCGTCGGAGGTAGCCAAATCTTCCATGATGTGCAATCCGGCAAACGCATCATCGGCGTAGAAGACCGCATTCGAATACTCGCGGCGCAGATCATCTTCCACGTACTTGCGCGTCAACGCCGCGCCGCCGCAGATCACCGGAAAATCAAGCTGCTGGCGCTGCAAATCCTGAATTACATACTTCATCTCGAGCGTGGACTTCACCAGCAGGCCGCTCAGGCCGATGGCATCGGCCTTGTGATCCTGCGCGGCTTTGATGATCGTGTCTCCCGGCTGCTTGATGCCAAGATTGATCACTTTGTAGCCGTTGTTACTCAGAATAATATCCACCAGGTTCTTGCCGATGTCGTGCACGTCGCCCTTCACCGTCGCAATTACGATGGTGCCCTTCTGCGAGCCGGTTTTCTTCTCCATCTTCGGCTCCAGATAGGCGACCGCTTGTTTCATGACGCCCGCGGAATCGAGCACCGACGGCAGTTGCATTTTGCGAGCCCCGAAAAGCTCGCCTACCGTTCGCATGCCGTCCAGCAGCACGGTGTTGATCAGTTCGAGTGGGGTGTATTCATGCAAGGCATCTTCGAGCAGGTCTTCCAGACTCTTTTTGTGCAAGCCTTCGCCGACGGATTTCTCCCCGTTGATGATGGCGAACTTAAGCTTGTCATCCACCGAAAGAGTTTCAACGTGGGCCGTGGTCGAACCCTGCGTCTTGCCCTTCATCCCGGAGAAGTGATTCATGTACTTCTGCAGCGGGTCGCCGTCCGACGCATCGCGATAAATCAGCTTTCGGGCAAGCTCAACTTCTTCATGAGGAATCTTATATAAGGGATAGATTTTGGTGTAGTTGACAATGGCCATATCAAGGCCATGATCAACCGCTTCGTGCATGAAAACAGAATTCAAGACGCGCCGCGGATAGGCATCGAGACCGAAGGAAATGTTGCTGACTCCGAGGATGGTCTTTACGTCGGGTAATTCCTGCTTGATTTTCTTCAGGGCGTTCAGCGTTTCAATTCCCGCCGAACGGTACTCTTCCTGTCCAGTTGAAATGGGCAAAGTCAGAGCATCGAAGATGATGTCCACAGGGCGGACGCCATATTTCTTTGTGGCAAGATCGTAAATGCGTTTAGCAATGGCGGCTTTCTTTTCGGCTGTGAGAGCCATACCATCTTCGTCGATGGTCAGTGCGATTACGGCCGCGCCGAAGCGCTTGGCCATGGGGAGAACTTTGGAGGTTCGCTTCTCGCCGTCTTCCAAATTGATGGAATTGATGATCGCTTTGCCAGGAATCCGTTTCAGCGCTTCCTCGACCACATCAGCCTCAGTCGAATCCACGAGAATAGGCGCCGGGACGCGGGTCGCAACCTTCTCCAATATTGACGTGATGTAGCCTTTTTCGTCCTCTCCGACGATGGCGCAGCACAGGTCGAGCATGTGCGAACCCTCGTTCACCAGCTTCTTGGCAAGCGCGAGGATGTCGTCGTATTTCTTGCCGCGAACCAGTTTGCGGAAGTGTTCGACTCGGGTGGTCGTATTCATTTCCTCGGCGACAATCAGCGGCTTGGGATCGAGGTCGAGCGGCACAGAGGTGTACGCGCTGGAAGCGGCGGCGACAGGGGCCACTTCCCTTCTCGCCGGCTCCACGCCCGATACCGCGTCCACCACGGCTTTCAAATGCTCTGGAGTAGTACCGCAGCAGCCGCCGACGATGCGCACTCCGTAATCGGCGATGAAGTGCTTGTGATACTGGGCGAGTTCTTCCGGCTTGAGCTTGTAAACCGCGTGGCCGCCAACATTCTGCGGCAATCCGGCATTGGGCAAAACGGAGACGTGCTTGGTAGAGTTCGCGCCCAGGAAGCGGACGGCATCGTTCATTTCGACCGGGCCGGTAGCGCAGTTGAGGCCGATGATGTCCACATCGAACGGTTCGAGGGCAGTGAGTGCCGCGCCGATTTCTGTGCCCAGCAGCATCATGCCGGTTGCTTCCAGAGTGACTTGCACGGTGACCGGCAGCCGCTTCCCTGCTTTCTGCATGGCATCAAACACTCCAACCAGAGCGGCTTTGGCCTGTAGCAGGTCCTGACACGTCTCGATCAGAAGAACGTCAACGCCACCTTCGATCAGTGCGCTTGCCTGTTCCACGTAGCCGGCTACCATGTCGTCGAACCTAATATGGCCAAGCGAGGGCAACTTGGTTGTAGGTCCGATCGAGCCAGCCACGAAGCGCGGTTTATCCTTGGTGGAGAATTGGTGGGCCACTTCTTTGGCGATCCTGGCCGCGGCGATGTTGATTTCGGCGACTCGATCCTGAAGGTCGTATTCCGCCAGAACGACCCGTGCCCCGCCGAACGTATCCGTTTCTACAACGTCGCAACCCACGCCCAAAAAGCTCGCATGAATATCTTTAATGATGTCGGGACGGCTCAGCACCAGCAGTTCGTTGCAGCCCTCTTTGCCCCAGAAATCGTCCACACTGGGGCTGCGGAACTGGATGCTGGTTCCCATCGCGCCGTCGTAAACAACGACGCGCTCTTTCACGGTCTGTAGAAAGTTGGACATCTAAGTCTCGTCGTTGGTCTTTTGGTCGTTCGTCGTTCGTGAAAAGCAGCCCGTCCCCAGAAGCGCACTTGCCAACGACCTACGACGAACGACCGACGACTGCTCCTTCATGCACAAACGCCGGCCCACCTGCGGGACCGGCGTGATAATTAGATCGTACTTGCGAAAACCTCAGCTCCCTTGCACCGGCAATGCGGGAGCGCCACCCGCTACCTCCGCCTGATTGAACACCGCGTTTGCTCCCATGTGCGCTGGCTTGGGGGCCAGCATTTGTTCCTTACGGTACACCAGGTTGCTGGCATTAAAAGCGGCAATCTCGAACCCGTGACCATGCGTGATTGCATCGGTTGGGCATGCTTCTACACAGTAGCCGCAAAAGATGCAGCGGTTGTAGTCAATGTTGTAAACCTTGGCGTAGCGCTCGGCGCCGCTTACGCGGTGTTCGGCGGTGTTCTCGGCGGCTTCGATATAAATGCAATTAGATGGGCAGGCCGCGGCGCAGAGGAAACACGCTACGCACTTCTCCAAACCGTTTTCGTCGCGCTGCAACACGTGGACACCGCGATAGCGTTCCTGAAACTGTGCTCCGCGCAGCGGGCCGGGGCCATCGGGGTAGTTCTCCACCTGCGTGGGCTGGAACATCTCCATAAAGGTGATGCTCATCCCCTTAGCGATGGCGGCGATGTCTTTCAGGACCGGCATGAGTTATTAGTATAGCGGAAGACCTCCCGGCAGAACGGCGTGAACACCGGAGTCAAGCTGGCGGAGTGGAGGCCCCGGGCGGAGTCGAACCGCCGACCAACGGTTTAGGAAACCGCTGCTCTATCCATCTGAGCTACGGGGCCAATGCGAGGTAACCCCATAATCTTACGTCAATTTACCGAGGCAGGTTACTGCGCTATTCCCGCGGCGTTATTCAGTTGCCCTAACCGCCTAAAAAGCGTACTTCAGCCCAAACTGGACAGTACGCGCGCGGTGCGCATCCACGGGATGAAGAAAAGCATTGCCCACGAGGCAACTTGGGTCGCCTGCGGAATTGTTGGGGCCGCCGTAGCAGCTAACGATGTTGCTCCCGGTGTTGCCCACGTCCGGGTCATAGACTCGAAATTGGGTGTGGTTGAAGAAGTTGAACAGCTCGGCTCGAAATTCCAGGTTACTGGCCTCGGTGACTTTGAAGTGCTTTAAGAACGAGATGTCAAAATTCGTGCGCCGCGGATTGTTAAAGAAATTGCGGCCCGTGTTTCCAAAAGTGAGACCTTCGGGAGCGCCGAAAGCCGCGGGATTGCCCAAAGCCGGCCCGAAGCTGGCCGGGTTGTTCGCAAGAAAGGGGACTTGCGCGTGAGGATCTCCAATCAAATCCGGGTAGGAGCCTGCGCTGGTACCGTTGGCTACTCCGGCGTTATCGAGAACTGAAATCCCATTCGAGCTCGCGCCGTTAATTACGCTGAATGGCGTTCCCGACTGCATGGTCGTGATCCCGGAAATTTCCCAGTTATCCAGAATCAGGTGCGCCGCTCGGGACGGAGACGCCGGCATGGGCGCAGGAGAATCCGGCTTTTGATCGCCTTCATCGTTTAAAAACTTAAATGTCCTGCTCAGGTCAGGAAGGTTATATAGGTAACTGATATTCAGGAGATGACGTTGATCAAAACTTGAGCTGGCACGATTCGATGCCAGATCGAAGGCATTGACCAACGTCGTATCCGAGCGGTCAGAGGAATCGTCAATCGAGTGGCTGTAGCTGTAAGCCACGCCCAGCGTGAGCGGCCCTGCCTGGCGCCGCACCGTAGCCTGCAGGGCGTTGTAGGATGAGTCCGCCACATTTTGCAGGGAGAAAATCCGGCTGAAGCCAGGGGCGAAGGTGCGCAACGAATTCGGGTCAGGAAAGAATTTGCCGGCGGTACCGTAGCAGGCCGCTTCCAGATTGATGAAGTCTGGGTGGGCGACCGCCCCGCTGGGAGATAAATAACTCCACTGCGTGCCTCCGGTGGGACTGCTGGGGTTCGCGAAGGTAAAACTGGCGCCGTCGTAGGTGTCGCACAAGGCAGTCGTGATGGGCTGCCCGGCGCCGAGCCCGCCCGGCGCAAAAGGGTTGTCGGACAGCAGTGGTGGCTTCAATTGGTTGATTTGAAGCTCGGTAGCCAGATGGGTTCCCTTGCTGCCCACGTACGCGATGGTTGCGACGGTGTTCTTGCTCACCTCGCGCTGGTAGCTTAAGCTCCATTGCTGCACATAAGGCCACACAGCATGAGTCGGGATCGAGGTGACGTTCAAGGGGTACGCCCCACCGCCGGGACATCCGGCGCCCACGCCTCCGATACACGAGTAGGTAAAAGGTGAATTCTGGGTTGCATCCAGGACCAGGGGCGCGCTGCCTTCGAGAGACCCCGCATTGGCTTCGTTTCCTACCCCGTGCTCGAAGAAAATTCCGTAGCCGGCCCGGATTGAGTTCTTACCGTCGCCCACCGGATCCCAGGCGAAGCCAATACGCGGGGCGGGGTTAAACAGATGACCGCTCATGCAGCCAGCCGGTACTCCGTTGACCCCGCATCTTACCAGTCCGTTGGTAATCCGAGGGTCAAGATTGGTCGGGTTCAGCGGGATCGGAGTGCAGTTGCCGCCAGTGGAATCGCACGTGCCCGGCACCGCGAGATTGCCGTTCTGGGTGTCGATGGTAAGCCCAGCGGCTAGGGAACGACTAAACGCTGACGGCACCCAGTTGTAGATGTTGTTGTACTTTTCACGCCAGGTTCCGAACAGGCTGACCCGGAGACCCAGGTTTAACGTGAATCGGGAGTTTACCCGCCAATCGTCCTGAAAGTACGGTTCCCCAACCTGGTAGCGGCTATAGTAGTTCCGCTGTCCGCTATCCTGCTGATAGGTCTTGATGCCATTACGGGTTACATTGAGCCCCGGCCCGAGCAGGAAATCCGCGAACGCATTGCCGGTGCTATACAAGCTGCTCACATTGCTGTACGTCAAGATGCCTTGCACATCTCCGGTATTGGCGCCCACTGCCTGGTTCAGTTCGTTTCGCTGCGCGATGAGGTATTGCGCTCCAAACTGCAACGTATGCTTGCCTACCACCTTGCTTAAGTCGTCACGCCAGTTGTAAGTCGGATTGGAATGGTGCCAGGGCAAATATCCGGGATCAATGCCGAAGCCTTGTCCGCCATAGGCTGCGTTGGTGCCGCCCACCACAATTCCGGGAAGCTTGCCTCCGAAACCGTTGTTGAACAGGTAACCCATGTTAAGGCCGGCGGGAAGCTGCCACTGCGAAAAATTCGTCTGCAAATTACTAAGCTTGATGTGATCGGTGGTGTAACTGAAGATGAACTCATTCAGCAGAGAGGGCGAAATAGTATTGGTGACATGGGCCAGCATGCTGACCCCGGGACCGGTGAAGGAGCTCTGGATGGTGGGAAAGCTGTTCACCACCGTGCCCCACTGCGGGCTGAGGGCGGTCGTGTCCCAGGAATCGTGTATGTAGCGGAAGCTCGCCTTCATGTTCGGAGTGATGTTGTGATCAATCTTGAAAAGCTCTTCCCGCCAGTACGTCTTGGGAGAGACAAATGCATCGAAGCACGAGCCAATCGTCGAATTGCAGCCCGTGCTCGAATCAGGCGGGGGAATCAGACCTGTGCCCATGATGATCTTGGAATTGGGATCAATGGGCACTACATTGCCCGGAAAAGTAAACCAACTTTCGGTTGGACAGGGTTTTAGCAGTAGATTGCTCGCGCAGGGATTGCTGGCTGAGGCTAGCGCGATCGCCGGGCAATCAGGATACACCTTCCCGCCGGCTCCGTTCTGGCGGTAAAAGGTCGTCTGTCCCCCGCTCCCTCCATTCTGCCCCGCGGTTACAAACGGGCACACGTCGCTGAAGTTTCCCATGCGCTCTGCCTGCGACGGTACAGCTTGGTTGTAAGCGGTTTTGTCGCCGCCCAGAGCTATGGGTGTGCGTTCCAGGTGAAACTCCTCGGAGAAGAAGAAATAGGTTTTATCTTTCTTTTCGTTGTAAATCCCGGGAATGTAAAGCGGTCCGCCGAGGGTTGCGCCGAAATCGTTCCTGCGATAAAGCGGCGTCCTGCCCGGCGCGTCGAAATAGTTACGGGCGTTGAAAAGCTCGTTGCGGAGAAACTCATATGCAACACCGTGAAATTGGTTCGTGCCGGATTTGGTCTCGGCCAGAACTGTGCCCGACGCGGTGCGTCCGTACATGGCCCCGTAGTTGGAGGTGAGTACTCGAACTTCACTCAGAGCATCCAGGCTGGGATAGACGATTAGAGTGCTCTTGTTCCCGTTGAGGCCGGCGTTGAGAACATCGCCGCCATCGATTTCGAAGGAGTTGTATTCCACCCGGCCCCCGTTCACGCTGTATCTGACGCTGCCGGTGATGCCCACTTTGGCTTCATCCTGACCGGTCTGGTTGCTCACGCCAGGAGTCAAGGCGATGAGCTGAGTAAAATTTCGGCCATTCAATCCCAGCGAAACCAGTTCTTTTTCTGTGACGGTGCCAACGATCTGCGAAGTTTCAGTTTCGACTTGCGAAACCTTCTGGCCCTCGACGTTGACGGAAGTCTTTTCCCCAGCCGGCTCCAGCGTCGCGTCCAAATCGAGGCGCTGGCCTGGGGCCAGAATCAGGCCATCGCTGTGAAAGTCCTTAAATCCTGAAAAGGCAACATTGAGGCTATAGGTGCCGGCGCTCAAACCAGCAATCGTGTACTCGCCCTTAGCCCCAGACGTGGCGGTTTTACTAATGCCTCCCGGCCCTGTGAGGGTGATCGTGGCTCCAGTGAGCACCGCCCCCGTGCTGTCAGTCACCGTCCCGCTGACCGAGCACAACTCCGCATCCGCGGTTGCTTGCGGAGGGGCGTCAGGTTCACCTGAGGCAACGCCCGAAACCAGTAGAACCAAGACAAGAACAGACCACGCCGTTCGTAATCTCACAGCTATACCTTCCTCCAGGGAACGAGCAGGTGAGCAGGCTCAAAGCGCGTGGCCAAAAGACTACTAGTCCTATGCACTAAGATACAATGGCGACATTTTGTGGATTAGGCTCTGGCCACCCTGCCCTGAAACTGTCACTGCCGCGCTTATATTGAGAAGGCAGGCTGATCTCTCAGCCTGCCTTCATGGTTTTGCCGCTGTTTCCCGCAAATAGTTATTGCTTGAAGCCGGTAATCTCTTTACCGGTATCGGTTATGTCGTCCAAGTCGGCTTGCACCGTGAACACCGCACCCGACACGCTTCCGCCGGATTCAGCGTGCCCAGTCTGGTACCCGTTGGCTGGGGATTTACCGGACTGCGTGTAGTGGGACCGGAAGACGGTCATGCTGGAATAGGGCACGAAGTCTGGAACAGTCGTCACGACAAACGTCTGGGCGCTTGAGATCAGCGCCGTAACCCCTGCGGGCACCGGCAGGCCCGTGGTGACCACTAGGACGTTCCAGACCGGGTAGCTTCCGTTCAGGACGTTAGTAAAGCTGACCAAGCCAGGGCAAGGTGCGGTGCAACTCGGAAAAAACCCGCCCGCATAGCTGGCGAACAACGGGTCAACGCCGTCCACCGTAAGGTAACGAGCTGTGCTGATAGCACTGGCCCAGTTGCCGGTGCTCCAGAAAGCGTAGCCCAGAACGTTGCCATTGGCGGAGTTGACAATCTCCGACACTTCCTCTCCCGAGCCCACGGTCCGCTTGCGCCACCCACCACTGAAAGGGTTGGTGAGGTTCAAAGGATTGTTGTTTGGAAGCGACGGGTTCACGCCGAGTTCCTGAGTTGAATTGATTTCCACGTCTCGCACAAGAGCGAACTCCGTCGTGGTATAGGTTCCGGAGGTGGGTTCCCGGAGGACTACGTTAAGAGGCTGAGCCGCCAGCCCCGGGGTGCTCGATATATCGCGGGTATAGGCGAAGTTGCCATTGAGAGCGTTCGCCAGGTCGAAGCGATCCACGTTCTGGAAAGCGGCAGTGTTGCTGAAATCGCCCGACGACCCGGTTTGCTGGGTGCCAACGGCGAAGATCATGACCTGAGCGCCCACGTCGGTAGTCGTCCATCTTGGAACTGTTAGCCCGGTGATGGGGTCCTTCCCGATGATCGCGAAAGCGGTCGGGGTGACCGATCCCGTGCTGAATTCGCTTAGAATCGGGATTCCAATCGGGCCAGGCCCGTAACCCAAGCCGCTGTAGTTGACAGTATTCAGAGGGGCCAAAACCCGGTTCTCCTCGAACAACGCGTCCTCTGGGCGAATGTCGCTCGGCGCTGCGTTGAGCGTTGCTCCGTTTAGCGCGGCCTGAATGGTGGCGTTCAACGGAACATCGGTAACAGTCGGAATCAGGTTGGCGCCAGCGGTACCCGCCGCCGTCGAGGGGACATCCACGGTCGCCCTAGGAACGGCAAAGAATAGCTGCTGACCGATCACCGAATCAACCGCTACATATATACATGCAGTGGTCAGGGCGGTGTTCCACACAATCCAGGTGTTTCCTGTCGCAGCGGGGATACTGCTTGAGCGACCGTCGATTACGGTGACTGTGCCCTTTTTTGCGGTCCACGTGTTGGTGCCGCACGTGGAGGAGGACGACGCCGCCAGACCAAACGTTTCCCAAGCCCCGCTTGAGCCCGCGGCGACAAAATTAAGACTGACAGTTTGTGCAAAGCAACTCAAACCCAGGAACATCACTACGGCAAGCGTTAAGCCCGCCTTTATTGTTCGCTTCGTCATTTCGATTTTCCTCTCGGCGCAAGTGTGCGCGGCAATGGGGATCACCCCCGGTTTGGAGCGGCGGCAATACAGGTTTCGCAAGCCTGTACGCCAGGACAAGATTCGAGGTGACCCGTCAGCAACGACTCGCTGCGTACAGTCCAATAGCAGAAAAGCAGAAAATGAGCGGAATTTCAGAGCAACGAGTCGCGGCCAATATCGTGGATTTGCATGAAAGAAAAATGACGCCAGCGTTAAAGTCCTGTGAATTTCCTGCGGTGGCCCGTCGGCGCTGCCAATCGACCTTTGTAAAGCGTGGGACGAGTGCTACCATCTCACCCGGAGGCAGCCAGCCATGCCCTCAAAAAGACCCAAGGTGCTTTTCCTCTGCACCGGAAACTCCGCCCGTAGCCAAATGGCGGAGGGCTACCTGCGCAAAGTTGCGGGAGATCAATTCGAGCCGATGAGCGCGGGAATCGAGCCTAAGGGATTGAACCCATTAGCGGTCGAAGCCATGTCCGAGATCGGAATCGACATTTCCAGGCAGAAGTCAAAGGACGTGGTTGGCTTTCTCGGCCAGCCCATCCCGTACGTCGTCACGGTTTGCGATAACGCGAAACAGCGCTGTCCTATCTTCCCGCGCACCTACAAGTTCCTGCATTGGAGTCTTGATGACCCCGCAGCTGCCATCGGCACGCATGAGGAAAAGCTGTCCGTCTTCCGCCGGGTCAGGGACGAAATTGCGAAACATATCGACGAAGAGTTCGTGGAAAGGGTGGCGGCAGAACGTGCCCGCGCCTGAGACTCGGCCCCAGGTGTCACGCTCCCGCACGTTCCTGCCCATGTTTTTCATCTGAATTTAACATTCCCGTCAATTTCCCGTAACCATGTGCCTGCGATGATTTGACCTCTCGACGGCCCGCTGCCGCGCTAGATCCCTGTCCGCCAACGAGCAAAGGCCGCCGGACGCAAGACCGCCTAATTAAGACACAAGCACGTGGAAGCGGGCCAATGGATCTAAACCCGCCTCCAATCCTAAAACCGTTTGGAGGGCTAGGAATGCAGGACAGCCGAACAATTCGCACCGGGTGGTTTCGTGTTTATTTGTTCTCTCTGCTGCTCATTGTGGGAACGATTACCCAGGCCCAGGATGCAAAATCCAGCAAAACAGATTACAAACTGCGGGTCGGCAACGTAGAAGATTGGACCTCCCTTTCGCTCTCTGGCAGTCAATTGCACGTGGAAAAGCCGGTTTATGGGGGAAAGGATGACCTTCCCAAATTCACTCGCGAACTCCTCCAGGTGAAGTGGCGTCAGGGCGACCCGATCGACCTCTACATTATCCGCCCCAAGGCTGTGGACCGCCCCCCGGTGATGTTGTACCTGTACAGTTACCCCTCGGAGACCGATCGCTTCCGCGATAACGCTTACTGCGAACGCATCACCAACGGTGGATTCGCCGCCATTGGTTTTGTCTCCGCTCTGACCGGTCACCGCTACACCAACCGGCCGATGAAGAAATGGTTTGTCAGCGAACTTCAGGAGGCTTTGGCCAGCACTGTACACGACGTCCAGATGATCCTGGATTATCTTTCCACCCGCGGCGATCTCGATCTGAGCAAGGTTGGAATGTTTGGTGAGGGTTCGGGGGGAAGCATAGCCATCCTGTCGGCCGCGGCCGACTCGCGCATTCAGACTATCGACGTGCTCGATCCCTGGGGAGACTGGCCGGATTGGATGGCTGCGTCTGTGCTGATACCGGAGGAAGAACGCCCCAGTTACATCAAGCCGGAGTTTTTGAACAAGATCGCCCCGCTGGATCCGGTGGCCTGGCTTCCGAAATTAAAGACGCAGCATATCCGCATTCAGCAAGTAATGGATGACTCCATCACTCCCAAAGTGGCGAAGGAGAAAATCGAAGCCGCGGCTCCGCCGAACACGCAGCTGGTGAAATACGCCAGCACGCAGCAGTTTTTCGGCGCCGCGGGCGGCGGAAGAATTTTTCAGTGGGCAAAACAGCAACTGAGCCCTGCGCCTGCCCCTCCGCCGCCTCAGAATGTGCAGAAATCTCAACCTGCCGTGAGACAAGTGGAATCAAGTTCGGATTAGCTCTCGGTGAGCCTTCCAGATTCAGCAGTCTTTGTGAACCTGGAGAGGTCAAATGAAATTGAAATCGGAGGGGCCCATGTTCAACAGTACCCGGTTCAACAATATGCGGCGCAACCTGTGGGTTGCGGTGACATTGAGCATGATGTTGGTGCTGGCCGGCTGCGGCGGGACGAGTGCTGCTCCCCTCAGCGGGGTGGATGGTTTGCCCACAATCTCTATCAGCGTCTCGCCCACCACGTCCACGGTCCCGACGGGCACAGTGCAAACCTTCACCGCCACGGTGAACAACACCACCGCGACCACAGTGAGTTGGCTGGTAAACGGATTAGTAGGCGGGGCTTTCAAGGATCCCACCACGGGAGTCACGAGCTATCCCAGCGGGCAGATCGACAGCAAGGGAAATTACACGGCGCCGCAGTACGTGCCGGTCCCAGCTACAGTGACCATTACCGCCGCTTCCAACGCCAACAATACGATGACTGCCAACGCCACGGCGACCATCACCGGCGCCATTCAGCCGGGCAGCGTGACCATCAGTCCCACCTCAGCCAGCATTTATGTGAACCAAGTCGTGGCTTTGAACGCGAGTGTCAGCGGGGCCACCAATCCCATTGTCACTTATTCTGTGAATGACGAGGTCGGGGGCAACTTAACGAACGGCACGGTGGCGCTGGTAGCGGGTTCCGAGACGGATGGCCTTTACACAGCACCTGCCGTGGCGCCGAACCAGCCGGTAAACGTCACTGCTTCCTATCTCGATCCGCTCACCAACCTTACGCAATCGGCCTCGGCGCTAGTGACGGTGTTGCCGCTGCCGGCAAATGCTGCGGCCGTTGCCATTACTCCGCCCATCGCTACAGTGGAAGCGACCCAAACTCTGACACTCACTGCCAACGTTACCGGCGGAGGGATCACCGGCTCGCCGGTTTCGTGGTTGGTGAATGGAGAGCCCAACGGCAATTCGACCGCAGGCACGATTAAGTCCACATCCAATACTACTGCCACCTACACGGCGCCGCAGACAGTTCCAGCTCCGAACGCAGTGGTGATCACTGCGACCGCGACCGAGGCGTCCTACGCTTCGGCGTCAGCAATTGTGACGATAGCTACCTTCATCCCGCCTGTGGTGAACGTCACCGCACCGAGTTTTCCGCAAGGAAATGCCAGCGTTGTGATCGGAGGAACGCTGGTGCTGGATGCAACCGTGACCAACGGGCCAACTAACGCAACTCTTACGTGGACAGTGAGCCAACCCTCGGGATGCAACGATCCCGGGTCGGTCACTGACACTCCACCCGGAACTCAAGAGACCTACACCGCGCCATCCACAGAACCGGTGGGTAGTTGTGATCTTGTTACCGTAACCGCCACGTTGGAGGGCTCAAATCCGCCCGTAGTGGGAAATCTCCCCGTCTTGGTTACGGCTCAACCCGTGGTGAACGTTACCCTGAGCCCGTCGGCGCCGCAAACTGACCCGGCGGGAGGTCTGGGCATAGCTTTCACCGCAACGGTAACTGGAACCACGGATACGGCAGTGAGTTGGGACGTAAACGGCGAGAACGGTGGAGATTCGATCATCGGAACCATCGTTCCGGGGATCCCCATCAACGGCATGCCGACAGCAACCTACTTGTCTCCGGCCACAGTTCCGAGCTCCAACCCGGTGGAAGTAACGGCGGTGTGGGCCGGTGACAACAAAACCTCCTCTGCTCCCACGGCGATTACCATCACTCCGGTGCAGTCGAACGTAGTGATCCAGGTTTCTCCCACTAGTGCCGACGTGATGGTTAGCCAAACTCAGCAATTCAGCGCCACCCTGAGCGGCACGACGGATGACACCGTGTATTGGAGCGTCTCGGGCACGAATTGTGGAACTGGCGGGTGTGGAACGATTTTCCCGACTACGACCACCACGAATGGCCAGATCACAACTTATACAGCTCCTGCCACGGTACCTCCTGTCAATACCGTCACGGTCACGGCCAAGGCCGATGCTGCGCCGAATCCAACCTCCACTGCCACCGTCACGGTGGAACCGAACGCCACTCCCACCATCGCCATTAATCCTGATCCGGGATACACCGAACCTGCAGGCACCGGAGGCAATTTCGGGTTTACGGCTGTAATACAAAACGCGCCCAACACCACCGAAGTAACTTGGACCATGGGATGTAACTCGCTTTCCGACGGCGGCAGCGGCGAGGATTGCCACGACAGTGACTTCGACGGCGACGGCCCGGGTTGCATTGCCCTGAACGGTTTCAGCAGCTGCACAGGCGGCGAGTCGCTGGGTGGCGCGGGGAATCTCACTCTAGAGTACACATTCCCAAGAACGCTCGGCACGGTTTTTACCCCTAATTCTTGCGAGCCCACGCAAAACGGCGCGAACGGCCAAGTGCCGATGACCGTCACCATGAGTGTGTCCGGTTGCACCTTGACCAGTTGCACGGCAACGGTTTGCCTCACGATTGAGCCGTAGGCGGGAGTAGATTGGCGCTCTCTTCGAGCTGGAAGCACGAAGGCCAAGTCCGGCGGACTTGGCCTTTTTCCGTTCTGCTTTTGTCTCGATCCTACCCGTCAAACCTGTAGCCCACTCCCCGAATCGTCTTCAGAAGATTCGGGGCGGCACTGACCGGTTCGATCTTGCGGCGGATTCGCCGCACACATGCATCCACGCTGCGCGGAGTCACGAATCGAGTGTCTCCCCATACGGCGTCAAGCAGCTGATCGCGGGTGAACACCCGCCCCCGGTGGCGTGCCAGATATTCCATGAGCCGGAATTCCAAAGTAGTAGTTGTGACTTCGTTGCCGCTGACAGAAATCCTCATAGCGGAGCGGTCAATTTCAATTTCGCCCAACTTCATCACCGCAGGAGCAGGCCGCGGCGTTGAATTGGTTGGCTGCTCGAAGCGCCGCAACACGGCCTGCACCCGCGCCACCATTTCGCGGGGATTAAACGGTTCTACCATGCAATCATCCGCGCCTGCTTCCAGGCCCGAAATCCGGTCGGCATCCGCGCTCTTCTGAAGCAAGCAGACAATGGGCGTCTTGGCCAGGAACGGACTGCGCCGAATCCGGCGGCACAGTTCCAGCCCGTGTCCCTCCGGGGCCAGCTCAATCATGACCAACATAGGAAGCATTTCTTCCGCCTGCCGGATCACCCCAGATGCGCTTAGGAATGAGCGCACGGCGTAGCCCGCCTGTTCCAGGTGTTGCTTGACCATCCGGCAAGTCTCCGGATCGTTTTGCACCAGGAAAATGAGCTGCATCACCACGCGTCGATCTCCTTTGAAGTAACTACCGCTTTACCAGGCCGGTCTCGGATTCGCACAAACAACCGTCGGGCAATCCGGACACCGGTCGCCCTCGCAACGAAACTCCTTCTACTTTGATCGAATAAATCAGGCTTACCGCAAACCGAGACGGTGCACGACTACGAGACGGACTTCTTGAGGTGGAACCGCAAACAGCAGTTGGGAGAATCATCTGCGAAATCCCAAAGGCTGTCAACAGGTACCGGTGCGGTGCAGGAAACACCGCAAGGCGACGGCCGTTTGTGGTATAACTTTGCGGCCGGGGAAACCAGACTCAAGCGTCAATGGAAGATCATCGCCAGCACCCGCGCGTTAAGGTGAACGTTCCCGTTGACCTCCGCCCCGAAGGCAGCACCATGCCCCTGCGCGGGGCCACGGCCGATCTCAGCTTGACGGGATGCTACATCGAAATGAGGTTCACCTTCCCGATAGGGACAAAGCTGGACCTGCATCTTGAACTGGGACGAACTCTGCACCTGCAGGGCACCGTTGTGACCAACACCCCGCAGGTGGGGAACGGGATCCTCTTCAGTGACCTGGAGCCGGAGGATCAGAAGGAATTGCAATCCTACGTTGAAGCCGCGGAGAAAGCGCAGGAAACCTCAAGTTAAGTGGCGCTCGGGCTGCGTCACTGAACAGAGGAAGATCCGAATCCGCGGGCCGCGTCAGCTTTTGTGCAACTGGACTATAGACACTTGACCGTAGAAGAAATAGTATAGCCAGAACGCTTTTGGATCGGGTTCGAGGATGCTCCTCCAAGCTTGGGGTTTGCACGAGGAGCGAAACTAATGAAGCAGAAGCGAGTGCTGTTAGCTTGCCTGATGGTGCTGTTATGGATGACATTGGCCTGGGCGGAGCAAGCGTCCAATATAATGACGGTGAGCGCGGGCGAGGGCAAGGTCAACACCAGCGATCCGGATTGCGCTTCCGTAGGCACATGGTGCGGATGGGTCAATGTGGTCTTGCCGGTGGGCTCGCAATTCGATTCGGCCTCGGTCGCGGGAAGCACGGATGGGCAGAGCTTTGTGAATTGCCCGGCGGTGCTCACCGGTGCCAAGTACCAATACATGGATTGCACCAGCAGCAAGATTCGTTTCTTGAATACCAAGCCCGAGATTGTGAGCACGTCCTCCGGAGTGCAGGTCAACTGGAAGATGGTCAACTGGAATTCGCATAAGGCGTGGGGCAAACTGGTCGTAAACTACCACTAATGAAAAAACAACTTTCTCGTCAGCGACAATGGCAGATTGCAAAGGTCAAGGAAGGCCGATGCGCGATCTGCGCCAAAAAACGGAAGCATTACAAGCAATTCTGCGATGCCTGCCAGGCGAAACACCGTGCGTTGAAGAACCGGCTGTACCGGGAACGCCGGGCTGCCGAAAAAAGCAAGGCCTGACCCGCTGGGCAAGTAGGGTTCGTCGAGCGCCGGGGTTTGCCCCGGCGTGCGCCAAACTCAGAGGAGAACCAGGGTTATTCCTCGGTTAGCACGGCCCAGATCCTGGTCCAGGAGCGACTCGGGAGCTTTTGCCAGCAGGACTTTGCTGCGCGCGTCGAAGCTTGACCAACTCTCTCCATTTACGAAGAGGGTGATCTCGCCCTTGTCTTTGCGCTGTCGCAAGAAGCTGCGGATAGCGAAGCGTAGCACGCCGCCGGTTCCACTCGAGCCGTAGCCGTGGATGACCTTTAAGACGGCAACGCCATCCTTCCGGGCCCGCGCCAGCGCCTCCGCCAGCCTCTGGTAAGCCTGCTCACGCGAGGGCAATCCTTCCTCGAGGTTCACAACGTGTATCCTCGCTGGCATATGGCGTAGGCAGCCTTTTCGGTGGAAGACTCAGATTTCCATGTACGCTCTTTCCCGCATGCGGGCGGCGATCCTCAAGTAGGCCATATAGAACACAACCGCGAGATTGATAAACAGGAGGCTGCTGTGGAAGAGATTGGGTTGGCGCATCCAACTGTAGGCCTCGAAGGGCACATACAAGGAGGCTGACAGCAGTGCAATCCACTCCGCCCAGGCGCGCGCTTTCCACAAGCCGTAAGCTTCTACGAAGCGCAGTGTGGAATAGGAGAAAGCGACCCCGGCAACCGCCCAAGTCTTCATGTCAGCAAGGCTGTCGGCCCAGCGAAGAAAGACTCGCGCAAAGTGATGGTCAGGGCTGATGTGAAGGAGGTCGAGAATAGCCTGTCCAAGGTCCGAGCTTTCCCGCACCACGAAGATGAAGACGCAGGCGGCCAGGACAATAAGAATACCTTTGCTGAATTCGAGGGTGGCGATCCCGCGCAGGACCTGAATCTCGGTCGCCGAGTGTGTCTCGTGCGTGATGCCGGGTTGCCGGTTCGCATCCATTAGACGGGCGATCTCCCTGGCTGAAGCAGTAACTGTTGGGCCGGTGAGAAGATCCGGCCACGAATCAAAAGCGTACTGACCAGTGAAGTCAAGCCTGAAGCCGCGAAGATCATGGCCAACACCACGAACTGATAAATTGCGGCATACACCGGGCGCGCCCCTGAGAGCAGCATACCTGCCATCAGGCCAGGAATCCAGACAATGCCGAGTGAACGCAGTGAATCCAGGGCTGGAATTAGGCTGGCCTCGAACGAGGCCTGTACGTAGGGTGCAACACTGTGGCGGGGCTCGGCACCCAGCGCCAAGGCAGTCTCCACCTCCCCGACGTGCGCCAAGACATCGGAGCGGAAACGGTTAAGCGCCAAGCCGTTGGTGTTCATGGCATTGGCGATGAGCATACTCCCGACCGGTACCAGCGAGGTTAAAGCCTTGTCAATAACGCCGAGCCAGGTCATCAAGCTAATTACTGATCCCGCGCCGCAGGCAATGGCCCAGGTCGAAACGCGGAAAGCGCCGGGCATGTCTTTGGCACGGCGTCCGGACGTGGCGCCTGCGGCCACAATCATTCCGGCGAGGAGAAAGACGCTCGTCCAGCGTGGGCCGCGGAGCAGGAGAAGCAACAGAGACCCTACGGCGATGATCTGCACAAGGCCCCGGACCATGGCGATTATGGCTTCGCCTTCCAGATGAACCTGGCGCCGGCGCGCGAGCAGAACCACCGCCATCGCCATAGATGCGGCTACGCCGGCCTGGGCCAGTCCCAGATACAGTTGGTTGTGAACCATCAGATTAAGCATGCAATACCTCATTTATAGAACCAGCGCGCGTGACACGGCCTGATTCCAGCAGCAACGCGCGCTGGGCTAGCCGCGCGGCCTGGGCAGTATCGTGCGTGACCAGCACGCAGGTGAGTCCTTGGTCGTGAACGATTTGCTCCAGCAACGACTCAACCCCTGCTTTCGAGTTCTCATCCAGAGCGGACGTCGGCTCATCGAGCAAAAGGAGCAGCGGATGGTTGGCCAGAGTGCGGGCGACCGAAACGCGCTGCGCTTCCCCGCCGGAAAGATTGGCGACGTTGCGCGTGGCGTAGCCTCTCAATCCGACCCCGGCCAGCAGATCTTCGAGGGAGTCTTGCGAGACCAATTCTCCCTGCTGTCCTGGACCGAAGCGCAGGTTTTGTGCCACAGTTCCCGGAAACAGAAACGGACGCTGGGTTACCAAACCCAGTTTTCTGCGGAGTTCGGGCGGCGGAATTTGCCGGTAGTCGGTTCCCTGCACAAAGGCGGTTCCGCTGGTGGGTTCGTCGAGGCGATTTAGCAACCTCAATAACGAGCTCTTTCCCGAGCCACTTGGCCCCACGACGGCCAGGACCTCGCCGACTCGAACTTCGAAGTTGACGTCTTCCACCAGGATCTTATCGCCTACCACGCGACCCAGATGCTCGCACCGCAGAATGACGGAATCGGAAATCGGGCGGGTAGTCACGACAGCCCTGTTGCATGCCGTTTCGGCATTACTGCCCTTGCGCCCGGACGGCGGCGCGGAGTTCCGTCACAATCTCCTGCGCGGCCCGGCGGGCATCCGTGCCGCGAGTGACATCGAATGAGATGGCGCCCACTCGGGCGTGGCCGCCGCCGCCGTAACGCTCGCAGATCTTTGCCAGATTTACCACCGGCTCCGCCGGCGCCCAGGGGTTGGACCCGACCGAGACTTTTACCCGGAAACTGCTCTTGCTCAGTCCCACGCTGTAGATGGACTCGGGGTGTAGGTAGTAAGGGACGAATTTGTTGTAGCCCTCGAGGTCGTAATCGCTGACATCGAAAAAGAGCGTGCCATCCTTCGACTCAATGTGTTCGCCAAGGGTAGCTACGGAGCGCTGGTGGCGTTCGAGCAGCGGCGGCAATAGCTGCTTCACGAATGGCTCTTCGAGAATTTCCCCCAGCGGATTCGCGGCGAGCAGCGGAATCAGCCGCGGGAGGAAAGTGGAATCCTGCGTGGACTCGACGATCATAGTGAGCTTCATGGCCGGAGCTTCCATCTCCACGGCACTGCGGGCGTCGGGATACATGGCGCCATCAATGATGTCGGTCCAATGGACCAGATCGGCGACCGGAGCGGGATTGAACCCAAAGCGCTGCTCGGCGATGGCGGCGATAAAACTCGTGCAGGACTTGAAATCAGGATCGTAGAACTTGCGATTGCTTTGATCCTGCTCGAAATGGGCAGCATCGGCCGGCGTGAGGAACGCGCTCTCGTGATGGTCAAACCACCAGGTGATCCGGGGCGAGCTGGAGTACTTGAAATCCACGATCGCGTTCTCGTCGCCGTCGAAGTCGTTCTCATTGAAAAGAGCCCCGGCGCGGTGCAGCAGGCCGGAGAAAACGAAGTCCACGTCGTCGCGGATGCGTTCCCGGTAAAAACGGGCGAACAGCGCCGCCGAAGAAGCCCCGTCAAAACACTTGTCGTGATAGAACACTCGAACTCTCAAGACCGCCTCCACTCAAAGGCCGAGTCAAACAGAGTACCGGAAATGTGGCTCTCAAGAAAAGGAAATAGGACACATTCCGCGGAGGGTTCCGTCAGGGCGGAGGTGAGAGATCCGCGGCAACTTTGGAGAATCCAAGGTGCCTTTGGGTGGTCTGCCTGCGTCAGATCCCCTCGGCTTTGCTCAGGGCAGGCTCTCGCTCCGATGGTGAAAGCCGCGGTGACTTCGGGATGACCCCTGAGGGCTAAAGCCGGAATCCTGCCATTAGGCGTTGGCTTGCTTCTCCGCGATGTCGCCGATTACCGGCAGCTTGTACATCTGGCCCTGGCTGGCCTTGATGAGCAGAACGATCCAGATGGCAAGCGATCCCAACCAGATCAGCAAATGCAAGGGCAGAATGATGAAGATCATGAACGGAATGAAGCCCACTATACTGAGCGCGACATAGACAACGACAAGTGCCACCCAGAAAAAAATGCACTGAAAAGAGTGGAAGCGAATAAAGCGACTCTTATTGTAAGGCTCCATCACTAGGAAAATGATCGCCGGGATGATGGTAATGTAGGCGAGCATGCCGGCGACGTTATCCGTCAAACCGGTGCCCGCGCTCTGGGCGCCGGCGGGCGCTCCGGCGGAACGGCTGCATGCTGGACATGCCGTGGCGCCGGCAGGTATTTGTGCTCCACATGCGCTGCAAAATGCCATAACGTCCTCCCCAGTCTGAAGTCTTACCGCCCGCGCTTACAAACGCACCCCAAAATCGGACAGCTGACCGACGGCGGCACAGTAGCAGAGTTGCGACCGGGAAAGCAATGAAAATCTCTAGCCATGTAGTCGGGATTGGGGATGGCGAGGCCCAAAGGTCGATTACACGAAGCTAATTGCTCTTGCGGCAGTCTTCGCATACCCCGTAAATCTGAAAGGTATGGCGGGTGGTCAGGTAGTGATGCTTTCGTCCGATTTCCTGCTCCAGCTGGCCAACTGCAGGAGAGAAGAATTCCACAGAGCTGCCGCACTCCGTGCACACCATGTGGTGATGGCTGCGGCGATTGTACTGGTGCTCATAACGGGCGATGCCGTCGTGGAAAGCGACTTCGCTGGCCAGGCCGCACTCCGCCAGCAACTTCAGCGTGCGATAAACCGTGGTAAATCCGATCCGGGGATCCTGCTTCTTCACCAGCCGGTGAAGTTCGTCAGTGGAAAGATGTTCGCGGGTTTCGAGAAAAGTTTGCAGAATGGTATCGCGTTGGGCGGTGTGCTTGAGGCCCACGCGCTTCAGATGGCGGAGAAGAATGTCCTGCGCCTCGCGGACCATCTCGCGGGAAATAGTGGGCTGATCGTCAATGCGCTTTTGCAGCATGGCGCTTATTTCGTTCTGCGGATCGGTCATTGGAATGATACCTAGCTTTGGGGAGCACGCCAACTGCAGTGCGGGTTGAGCGGGTGCCCTAAATTCGTTAAGCACACAGGACGCGGAGTTACGCGGAGGTCCCGATCATGGGCTCTCTTCGTGCTCCTTCGCGTCCTTTGTGTTCAATTAAGATACTACCGACGTGAGCAACCATTGGTTCCCGGAGGCGATTTGTCTTCCGCCGCGTCCACCCCCTAGAATCGAGAATCCAGCATGGCTACCACCACTGTTAGCGTTCAGCGCGCCTCCGGTTCCCGTCTCCGGCAAAGTCTGAGCTGGCTCCTGGCAGCGCTTCTCTTAGGCGTAACCGGGCTTTGTGTATGGCTCTACTCAATTGCCAACTCTGCTCTGCCGCAACTGGATGGCAAAGCGCGGGTGAAGGGAATTTCGGCACAGGTTGCGGTGGTTCGCGACGGTCATGGATTTCCCACCATCACGGCGGCGAATTTAGATGATTTGTTCTTTGCCCAAGGCTACGTGACCGCGCAGGACCGGTTGTGGCAGATGGATGGCATGCGGCGCTTCGCGGCCGGAGAGCTCTCCGAAATCTTCGGCGACGGATTTCTGAAGCCGGATCGCCGGCAGAGAATTCTGGGCATTCGGGCGGCAGCGCGGCACATTACGGAGCTGCAACCAGCCGGGGACCGCTCCCGGTTTGAAGCCTATGCGCGGGGAGTGAACGCCTACATCGAATCGCATCGCGATCGGCTGCCGATTGAGTTTCGCATTCTGCGTTATGCGCCGAAACCGTGGACGACCGAAGACTCGGCGCTGATCGCGGCGATGATGATCGAGGATCTCAGCACGAGTCCGAATCACGCGCTCATCCGCGAGAAAATTCTGGCCAAGCTGGGTCCGGAGCTGACTGCCGACTTGTACGTAAATACTTCCTGGCACGACCACCCGCCCACGGTGTCGCGTCCTAGCCTCAATCAAACGCATGATGCGAACGACGAGGATGACGATGAAGAGGACGACTCCGGTCCGGACAGCTCGGTGGCCAGCGCGGCGGGAGCGAATCCTCTGTCGTTGCCGCGAACGGCAGCAACAGCGATGACGGAGGATGACCTGTTTGTAGCCGGCTCGAACAACTGGGTCGTTTCAGGAGCGCACACCGAGTCGGGCAAACCGCTATTGTCCAACGACATGCACTTGGGTCATCGCATGCCCAACCTGTGGTACGCGGCTCATCTGCGATGCGGCAATTTCGACGTAGTCGGCGTCACTCTGCCGGGATATCCCTACGTCATTGTGGGGCACAATCTGCGCATCGCCTGGGGATTTACCAACGTCGGGCCCACGGTGGAAGACGCCTACATCGAAACTTTCAACGCGAGCGGCCAATACCTCACGCCCGAGGGATGGAAAGAGCCAGAGCATCGCCACGAGGTGATCAAAGTTAAGGCCAAGCCGGATGTGGTGCTCGACGTGGAAGTCACCCGTCACGGGCCAATTGTCACCGAACTGGTTCCGGGAGAGACGCGGAAGATCGCGCTGCGCTGGACTCTTTATGATGCCCCAAGGAACGTGTTTTTCGATGTTGACTCCGCCCAGAACTGGGAGCAGTTCCGGCGGGCATTCTCTCGATTCGACGCTCCCGCGCAGAATGTGGTTTATGCGGACGTGGATGGCAACATCGGCTATCAGGCGACGGGCAAGATTCCGATACGCGCTTCTGGGGACGGAAGTTTGCCCGAGAACGGCAGCGACAACGCGCATGAATGGGCCGGCTACATCCCGTTTGAGAAACTGCCGACTATCTTTAATCCTCCCTCGGGTATGGCTGCTACCGCCAACAGCCGAATCACGCCAGATGGCTATCCTTACTCGATCAGCTCCGAGTGGGAAGCGCCGTGGCGGACAGCGCGGATTTATCGCGTATTGGAATCAGGAAAAAAGTTTTCTGCGGCCGACATGCTGGGGCTCGAGACCGACATCTATTCCGAGGTCGACCGCTTCGCGGCGGAACGATTCGTGTACGGTGTGGACCATGCCAGGAATCCGTCGGCGCGGGCAAAGGCAGCCGCGGAAATTATGCGGCAATGGGACGGCCAAATGGCCTCCGGCTCGGCTGCGCCTACGATTGAATCGCGAGCCCGAGCGGAGCTGGCGCGGCTGCTGCTCGAACCCAAGCTGGGGCCGGCCCCGCAAGATTCCGAGCAAGCCGAGTCCACGCTCAACTGGAAGAGCTATCGCTGGATGATGAAGACAATCTGGCTGGAGAATGTGCTGCAGCACCAGCCCCAGCGCTGGCTGCCGGCTGGTTACGCGAACTACGATGAACTCCTGGCCGGAGCAGTGGAAGCCGCAGTCACTGGTTCGGATGCGCCTGAAGATTTGAATTCGTGGCGCTGGGGAAAATTTCATCCGGTGGAGATTCAGCACCCCGTCCTCGGGAAGATACCGTTGCTGCGGTATAGGACGGGGCCGGGATGGAACGAACAATCCGGCAGCACTCTTACCGTTAAAGCAGTGTCCGGGGACCACGGCCCCTCGGAACGGATGACGGTGGATCTTGCCAACCTGGATCACTCCACCTTGAACCTGGTGACCGGAGAAGCAGGAAACTTTCTCAGCCCCTACTATATGGACCAGTGGAAGGCTTGGTACCAGGGATTTACGTTCTTGTTGCCCTTCTCGGATAAGGCAGTGGAAAAAGCGCGGGTACACGACTTGACGCTGGAACCGGAATAGCTCCTGCGGTTCACTCTTTGGCGTGCGCTACAAGCCGCGTTGATCGCGAAATAAACTTCGCTGATAAATATCTCTGCTCAATCCACAAGTTTTACATCGGTGGCATCGCCAACGATGACTACGGGCGTGGTCTGCACCAGAATCTGGTCAGTGGTTGTGTCGTAGATGTGAAATAGTCCACCCTGGCAGAGATATACGATGTCGCGCTTGGTGATCGCCTGAATGCCGGTGACATCTCCGGTCCAAGCGGGAACGATCACCTGGCTGTTCGTGGTGTTGAGGATGGTCAAACAACCTCGGAGTTCGCCTCCCGAGATGCTGACCTCTGTGCAACTATGACTGCCAATGAAAAGTTGCCCATTCTGGCTCAGTTGCATGCGATCATGATAACCATCGGTAATGAGCGCTGTGCTGGTAATGCCCATGGAACCAGTGTCCACCAGGCTCAAGATGCCGCAACTGGTCGCGGCGGTACCAGAGCCACAGGCAGTTCCCGGGGGTGAGCCCGCAACGTAAAGTGTGCTTCCTGACAACAAGCCATAAGTAGCCCCGCTGGTTGGGATTGTGGTTCCAGCAAAGGAAACCGTCGTTCCGGGGGCGGCAAGAGAGGTGAGGACCGCGATTCCGGCTGAACTTCCCGTGCATTCCGGGCCGCAATTGAAAATGTAAGCGCTGGAGGTGCCCGTAAAAATGGCCCACACCGGACGATCAAACCCGGTGATGTAACTCCGAGGGTCAGTGCTGGTTCCGATCAGAATCGTTGTAATAACCGTTACAGTGTCGGAACCATCGCTGAACACCAGGAGATGATTTCCATCAAGGCTGGGTACAACGAAGGCGGCGTTTGGGACCGGGATGGTGGCTTGCACTCCGCCGGATGCAATACCAAACACGACCACGGCGCCTGGTGCCTGGCCGGTGACGGGAGCCGAAGGTACGGCGGCATAGCCAGTAGTCTCCCCCAGTCCAAAGGCAATGCTCTGGGTAAACCCTGGGAGTTGGGTCGTGGAGGTTGAGCTTTCGCTGGCATTGGTAATGATTGCGATTGAATTGCCAGCCGGGCTGAACACCATGGTGTACTTCTTGGTGGGAGAAACCACCATCAAGCCAGGTTGGGAAACCGAGCCTACCAGGCTGATCGGGGAAGCTGACAGCACATCGTTCAGGGCATCCACGATCTGAATGACGGGCTCGGGGGCTACACCACTAGCAAACAGGGGATTGGAAACGAATGCGCGAAATGGGAGCCCGCTGAGGGCGTGCGTTGTACTCGTGCTGGGAGAACTACTTCCTCCGCAGGAAACTATAGCCACACTGGCAGCGATGAGGACAATTGTGCCGATCGCGGTTCTCTTCAAACCTGGGACTCCCAACCACATGAGGGATAAAGATTTGGATGCAAGAAATCGGATTATAACAGACCGTTTTCTGAGATATCAGTTCCCCGTCCCCTAGGAGTGGCTCCACGCGGCGAGTGCAAAACCAAGAAGCATCCTGTATCCTCAACGCATACTGCCAACTCATAACCAAGCCGACATGCCCGCTGATTTGCTAGACCGTCTGAAAAAATCTCCCGTTTTGTGCGATGGCGCGATGGGCACCCTGCTCTACGCCAAGGGGATTTTTATCAACCGCTGCTACGACGAACTGAATCTGTCGCAGCCCGACCTGATTCGGGGAGTGCATCGTGAGTATCTTCAAGCGGGTGCGGAGATTATCGAAACCAATACTTTTGGGGCGAACACGTTCCGGCTGGCACGGCACAGCATCGCCGACAAGGTTCATGAGATGAATGTCGCGGGTGCGCGCCTGGCGCGCGAGGCTGCCAAGAGCTTCGACGTTTGGGTCGCCGGCTCGGTTGGCCCCCTGGGAATTCGCATTGAGCCGTTGGGAAAGACGTCGTTTGAGGAAGCGCGAGCGGCCTTCCGCGAGCAGATTTCTGCCTTGATCGAAGGCGGGGCGGACTTGCTGATTCTGGAGACGTTTGGCTACGTCGAAGAATTGCACCAGGCAATGCTGGCTGCGCGCGATGTGAGTCCCAGGATTCCAGTTGTGGCCCAGGTGACCATCGATGAGGACGCGAATTGTTTGGACGGCTCCGCTCCGGAAGCCTTTGCGCCCCGCCTGGAAGAGTGGGGAGCCGACGTGATCGGCTGTAACTGCAGCGTTGGCCCGGTGGCCATGCTGGACGCCATGGAACGGGTGCGGGCGGCCACTTCCCTGCCCTTATCGGCCCAGCCCAATGCCGGTGTGCCGCGCTCGGTAGAAGGACGAAATATTTATTTGTGTTCGCCAGAGTACATGGCCAGCTACGCCCGGAAGTTCGTGGCAGCAGGCGTGCGGCTGGTGGGCGGCTGCTGCGGGACGACGCCGGATCACATTCGAGTCATGAAATCTGCTTTGCGCGTGGGGGAAGCGCGGACAAAGGTCACATCGGGCCCCAAGACCAGTGCGACGCCGACGGTCGTGAGTCCGGCGTTGCCGCTGGAGAAACGCTCGCGCGTAGGCGCAAGAGTTGCACGAGGCGAATTCCTCACCATGGTCGAGATTGTCCCTCCCAAGGGAACCGATATACGCAAGGAAGTCGAAGGTGCACGGTTCCTGAAATCAGTGGGCGTGGACGCGATCAATATCCCAGATAGCCCCCGTGCGTCGGCGCGCATGAGCAATCAGGCGCTTTCGCTGCTGATTCAACAAACCGTGGGGATTGAAACCATCCTGCATTACACCTGCCGCGACCGCAACGTGTTGTGCATTCAATCCGATCTGCTGGGTGCTTCCGCAACGGGCATTCGCAACCTGATCTGCATCACCGGCGATCCACCGAAGATGGGGAACTACCCGGATGCCACCGCGGTATTTGACGTGGATGCCATGGCCTGGTGAATATTGTGCACAATCTCAATTGCGGGCGGGATCTCGGAGGCAATCCCCTTGGCGAGGGCACATCCTTCGTGATCGCCGTTGGCGCCAACCCAGGCCTGCCGAATCTGGACGAAGAAATCCGGCGATTTGAATACAAAGTGGAAGCGGGGGCGGAGTACGCCGTTACTCAGCCGGTCTTCGATCTGGCCTTGCTGGAGAGGTTTCTGCGGCGGATCGAACACTGCAGAATTCCAGTCGTCGCGGGAATCTGGCCCCTGGTGAGCGTGCGCAATGCGGAGTTCATGAAAAACGAATTGCGGGTTTCGGTGCCGGATGCCATTGTGCAACGCATGGCGGGCGCGAAGTCTCCGGAGGCGGCTCGAGAGGAAGGCATTCTGATTGCTCGCGAGATGCTGACCGCGGTTCACGAAATGGTGCAAGGTGCGCAAATCAGCGCGCCCCTGGGGCGGTACGCGTCAGCGGTGGATGTGCTGGAAGCGCTGGGAGGGTCGGGAACCGCAGCTTCGGTTTGAAATGACACTCGGCCAAGCTTCGCGGCAAGCCTTACCGATTAATCCTTGCAGTCTGGAGTAAAATGTCTGGCATAGGAGTTTGCCGTTGGCGAAATTTGAGGATTGCCTCCAGCGTCTGGAGAAGATCGTGCAGGATCTCGAGAAGGGCGATGTGCCTCTCGAGAAATCTCTAACGCTTTTTGAGGAGGGGATGCAACTTTCCGCGGCTTGCCGAAAGGAATTGGAGCAGGCCGAGGGCAAAGTGGAAATCCTGCTCAAGCAAAACGGAAAACTCCAGGCTGAACCGTTCGAACCGGTGGGGGAAGCGGCGTCAGGCCGGAAGTAGGACGCTGTGTCGCTCTTTTTCCGCCATGTTTTACGTCTGTGGCAGCAAGCACGCCCGTGAAGCTGCTGCAGCCTGGCTTGCCGTGAATGACGGCGTAGTAGAGGTGCATATGCAGTCCCCCAATGTAGTTCTCCTGCAGGGCAATCCCGAAATTGCGCGATCTCTGGCGACCGCCTTGTCCGGCTCCTTTCGCGTGATCGATGTCGCGACTTCACTCGAAGAATTGCGCGACCGCGTTGTCAAACACCGTGCCCGAGTTGCCATCGTTGATTTGGAGATGGCAAACATGAGCGATGTGGCGAAGCTGACGCGCGAACTTCCCGGAGCGTGCATTGTGTGCAACCACCGCCTGGCCGACGAGGAAATGTGGACGGAAGCGCTAAGCGCAGGCGCAACGGATGTTTGTCCTTCGACAGATATCTGTGCGATTGTCAGCGCTGCGCGCCGCGATAGGATGCCAGCATTTTCCGCAGCGGCGTAGTCTCTTAAGGTCTTTTGCGAAAGGGCGCTTGGGCATCCCCTTTTTTTTCAAGAACTAGGGCCCTGGCCCAGCTTTGCTGCTGAGGACCGCAAGTGCGGCCTTGCTATACTCAAGCCTTCATGCTGGCGGAGACTCTGGAACAAGGACGCGTGCTGACCGATGCGGCACTGGACCGTTTGCTGCCGCCTGCAACCCAGCATCCGATTTCGATTCACCAGGCGATGCGCCACAGCGTTTTTGCCGGCGGCAAGCGTCTGCGGCCGATTCTGTGCATGGAAGCGGGCCGCATGGTTGAGAATTCGAAAGCAGAATCGCAGCCCTCAGGCATCGAAGACCTGGGCGCGGCGCTGGAGATGCTGCATACTTACTCTCTGATCCACGATGACCTCCCCGCGCTCGACAACGACGATCTGCGCCGCGGGCGGCCAACCTGTCACAAGGTTTTTGGCGAGGCGATTGCGATTCTGGCCGGAGACGCATTGCAGACGCGCGCCTACGAAGTGCTCGCAGGCTTGCAATGTGCGGCCGAGGGCCGCGTGCGCATTATCGCGGAAATTGCTCGCGGCACCGGCACTGTGGAAGGCATGATTGGCGGCCAGGTGATAGACCTCGAGGCCGAGCATGTCCATGCTGACATCGAGACGCTGGAATACATCCACCGCTCGAAGACCGCAGCCCTCATCACGGCCAGCGTAGTCAGCGGGGGATTGTACGCAGGCGCAGACGGCGAGGTAGTTGGGAAGTTGCGGTCGTTTGGCCGATCCATTGGCCTCGCCTTTCAAATCGTGGATGACGTGCTCGATGTGACCCAGACTTCCGAACAACTGGGCAAAACTGCCGGCAAAGACTCGGCCGCCGAGAAGGCCACCTATCCCGCCTTGTTCGGAATTGATGAGTCCCTAAAGAAAGCCGATGCGCTGGTCGATTCGGCCCTGGCTTCGTTGGACGGTTTTGGGCCTCATGGCGGCGTCCTGAAATCACTGGCCCGCTTTCTCGTGGACCGCAAGAAGTAACCCTTTAGTTTTGTGCTCCCGCTGCCGTCTGTGGTAAAAAGAATTTGTCACGGCGATGGAGTTCGCCATAACCGCCTGCTCTTCGGTCGCTTTCTGGAAAAAGCTCAGGCTGATGACTCCTAACCATCTTGCAGGGAGAACTCCATCGTGAACGGTTTTACCAACGCTCTGCTTAGCAACGACTTCCTCGTTATAGCCGTGGGCGCCGTCTTAGGGGCAAATGCCCGTTATTTTCTGAGCCGGTTCTCCGCCCGGATCGTGGGACCGGTCTTCCCCTACGGAACACTCCTCATCAACGTCCTCGGCAGCATGATCGTCGGCTTCTTCGTGGTATGGACAACGGAACGGGTGCTGGCCGATCCGCGCTGGCGACTGCTGGTGGTGGTGGGCTTTTGCGGATCGTTCACCACTTTCTCCAGCTACGCCTTCGAAAGCATGGCTTACTTCGAGCAAGGGCAGTGGCTGCTCATGCTCACAAACATCTTTAGCAACAATCTGCTATGCCTCGGCGCCGCGCTCGCAGGCATGGCTCTGGCTCGGGTGCTGTAGAATGCCCATGTCGAACTCAACGACAATGGCGGTCCAGGTTACCATCTATCTCAACGAGGCCGACCAGTGGAAACATCGGCCGCTGCACGTGGAAATCCTTAACTATCTGCGTAAGGAAAACGTCTATGCCGCGACAGCTATTCATGCAGTCGCCGGTTTTCTGGGGAGACACCGGGTCGAGACCTCGCACTTGATTGATGCCGGTGGCAAGCTGCCGGTGATCATTATCTTCGTGGACACGGACGAGCATGTGAACCGCGTTTTGCCGACGCTGAAAGAGATGGCCGCTCATCGGCTGATCGTGCGGGAGAACGTCGTGCTGGAACAGGGGAACCTCGACTAGAACACTAGCCTAGTCGGCAGGCACGCCCTTCGACATGCGTGCTTCCGTAAGTTCGTAAACCGACTGAAGGTTCATCCAAAACTCAGGCGACGTCTTGAAGCGATGAGCAAGACGCAGCGCCGTGTCGGCGGTGATTCCGCGTTTCTGTCGCACCAGTTCATTCAGACGGTTCGTCGAAATACCGAGATCCTTCGCCAAAGCGGCCTGTGTCAGTCCGAGTGGCTTAATGTACTCCTCCAGGAGTACCTCTCCCGGATGCGTTGCGAGGCGTTCAGTGGGAATACCCATACTATCCCTCAATCCTTTCCGCGTTCTCCTCAGTCTGCCGATCAGTGAATATCGTGGCAGCGAACATCTTCGGCATTCCCGCCCTCGAACCGGAAGATGATTCTGTACTGATCGTTCACTCGAATGCTCCACAAACCGGCATGGCTCCCTTTGAGCTTCTCAAGCTGGTTCCCCGGACTTTTCAAATCACTTAGACTCATGGCTGCGTTGAGAATATCCAATTTGCGGGCCGCTACCGGCCACACTCGCCTGTCGATCCTTCTTGCCGCTCTTGTATTCGTTCCGTTATAGATGTCCTCGGTCGTCTGGTCCGCAAAGGACTTGATCACCCTCCATAATACATGTGTACCGTGTACACGTCAACCGATTAACTTAGTACAAACCTTACGTTAGGTGTCGGTTTTGAGTGGCATACCTTGTAAGTTGCTTTGCCTTCCGGCCTGACTGTATTCTTTTCGACTGACATGCCCGCACAACCTCTCGACATCCTCGCCATCGCTGCCCACCGTGACGACGTCGAGCAGACTTGCGGCGGCACGCTGCTCAAGATGGCGCAGCGTGGGCATCGCACTGGCATTCTCGATCTGACTCAGGGCGAGATGGGAACGCGCGGCACCGCCGAAGATCGCGCTCACGAGGCGGCCGAGGCAGCGAAGATCCTCTGTGTCCCCTGGCGTGAGGCCCTCGATATCCCGGATGGCCGCGTCGAGAACACCTGGGAGAATCGCCTCAAAGTCGCGCGCGTGATTCGTGAGCTGCGGCCGCGAGTAGTCATACTTCCCTACTGGAAAGGCCGCCATCCGGATCATTACACCGCATCAACCCTCGGATATGAAGCCTGCTTTCTCGCGGGACTGTCGAAGTTAGACGTCAGCCAAAGCCCTGCGGCGCGGGCGCCCTCGCCCGCGAATACTGAAGTTGAAAGTCTCCCGCCGCACCGGCCTTTTAAAATCATTTACGCCACGCTCTACTACGACATTCGGCCGACGTTCGTGGTTGACATCACCGACCAGTTTGACGCCCGCTTCCAATCGCTAATGGCGTACAAGTCGCAGTTTTCCGACCAGGAAGCTGGCAAAGAACTGTTCCCGGCTCGAACTGAAATTCTGGCGCGCATCGAGGCCATGGCGCGCTTCTATGGAATGCTGGGAGGGGTGACTTACGCCGAGCCTTTCATGCAAAAGGAAGTGGGGATGGTGGAGGACCTGACGCAGATTCCGGTCAAGTCCATCTGAGCAGTTTTTGGCTTTCTACCCAGCTCACGCCTGAGGCGTAAACACGTCCTTCTGGATGTTGATCATGGGAGCGCATTCGGAACACAACCGGCGCTCAGCGTAAAGTTCGCGGTCGGCGAAGGAAATGCGCTCGTTACAGCTTATACAGCGATAATTGTTCGCGATTACCATTGCTTGCCAGGCTTTTTCGTTGTCCGGTAGGTTCATAGGCCAATTTTATCGCAAAATTTCCTGTGCCATCGCTTATATCTTAACTGCAACGGCAACCCCGTCCCGAATGGGCAACAGGGTTGTGAAGAACTCTTTTGAGCCATACAACAGCCGGTTGAATTCCTGAATGGCCTTGGTTGTGGCCTCTTTCGGATTCTTCTCGACTACCCTTCCGCTCCACAAAGCATTGTCGGTAATGAACAGGCCACCCTTGCGCAGGCGAGGAGCGGCCAGCCGCAGGACGCGGGGATAGTCTTCTTTATCCACGTCATTGAAGATGATGTCGAATTCTTGCTTTTGTTCGGAGAGAATTTCCAGAGCGTCTCCAACGTTGATGGTGATCTTTCCGGCAACTCCGGCGCGCTGGAAATATCCGCGCGCCTCATCCGCATTCTTGCGATCGCCATCCGTGTAAATAACGCGCCCACCTTCGCCCACAGCCCGTGCCCACCAGATGGTGGAATAGCCGATGGCCGATCCCATTTCGAAGACGGTCTTGGCTTTGACCATTAGCGCAAGCTGGTACAGGATGCGAGCCACCGCCGGCCCGACAATCGGAATATTGCGCTTGCCGGCCTCGTCTTCCATTTGTGCCAGGACTTCATCCCGTGCCGGCAACATACCGTAAAGATATTCGTCAACTGGTTCCTCCGTGACGCCGCCTTCGCGCCAGCGGGGTTTGGTGGGATTGTGAGTTGGCACTCTGGTTCCTTTCTGAAGCAGATTAGGGAAATGCTCTATGCCTGCTTCCCTGCCTTGATTGTTTCTTTCCGCACCGTGAGTTCTTCGATCAAGTCTTCGCGCACGCGGTATCCCCGGCCGGGTTCATCGCTTATGATAATCGTCCCTTGCGCCGTGACTTCGACCTCCGGTTCAATGATGTCTTCCTTCCAATAGCGCTTTGAAGCAGAAACATCGCCGGGAAGACGGAAATTCTCCAGCGTGGAAAGCGCGATATTGTGGGCGCGGCCAATACCCGATTCGAGCATGCCTCCACACCACACGCGAATGTCGCGCGCGGCGCAGGCCTCATGAGTCTTTTTCGCTTCCGTGAAGCCGCCCACGCGCCCCACTTTAATGTTGATGATACGGCAGGCGCCGGTATCGAGCGCCTGTTCGGCATCGCGAGCGTGGTGGATGGATTCGTCGAGGCAGATGGCAGTTCTCAGTTCCTGCTGCAGGCGCGAGTGGTAGTAGATATCGTCTTCCCAAAGCGGTTGCTCGATCATAAGCAAATTGAATTCATCGAATTTGCGCAGGTGTTGGAGATCATCGAGCGTGTAGGCGGAATTGGCATCGCAACTCAGCAGGATATCGGGCCAGCGGGACCGCACTCGCTCCATAACGCCGATGTCCCAGCCGGGCTTGACTTTGATCTTTATACGGCGATATCCCGCCGCCAGTTCGACTTCGATCTTTTCCAGAAGCGTTTCGACCGAATCCTGAATGCCGATGGAGACTCCACACGAAATTTCGTGCAGCGTCCCTCCCAGCAATTTCCACAGGGGCTGCTGTTTTTCCTGGGCTTCCGCGTCCCACAGCGCATTTTCCACGGCGGTTTTCGCCATGCGATGACCGCGTACTCTCGCCATCAGAGGCACACTTTCGCGCGCCGTCTTCAGACTGCGCCCCAGAACCGCCGGGGCGAGGTAATGCTTGATCGTGACCCAGGCAGCTTCCGTCCATTCATCGCTGTAGAACGGGTCCTCGCCGGCCACACACTCTCCCCAGCCGTCGATTCCCCCACAGTGGGCGGTGAGCAAGAGTACGCGGCGATTGCTGGTCCGGCCGAAGCTCGTCTCAAAAAAATGGACCAGCGGCATGTGCAGCTCACGGAGTGTGATGGCTTCAATCTTCATGGTAAGAACAATCTTGGGAAGGGCACGCCTTTCTGCCGTGCCGCTCAGAGCCCGACTAGGTCCCGGGCTTTGGCCCCGAGGCTCGCTGACTTAAATCCCGGGCCGCGGATCTAGCCGTCCCTATTTCTCCTTCCAGCGCCCCAGCAGAAATCTGCCATTTCCATCTTTGTCTCGTTCATAGCCAACGACGGCCAAGCCGGCTGCGAATGCCCTCAAAAACTTCTGCCGGTTCTGATCTTGAACTTCCTTCGCTCGCTCCCGTGTCGTGGATGAAGCTTTCCAATCGTAGACCTGCGCGGGGACGGAAATAATCTCTGTGGTTTGAAAGCCAGGTCTCGTCCCAGTGCGCAGCAAACCTTCGACCCGTTTTGATTTCAGCCACCATTCCGCCACTAGGCGGTCGGTCGGCAAGCCTCCTTGTAGCGGCGAGGCCGTGATCCCGTACTGGTTGACGTTATAACGGCGCGCAATGGCGCCTAGTTTCTCGATATTCAGATACGCGTTCTTGATCTCCAAAGGGTCGAACGTCCACTCGATCAGATCGAAACCGCGGCTCAAGGCCTCGTCGCGTTGAAACAGCTTGAGGCGCCGCCCCAGCCCTTGATTACGATATTCCTCGCACACGGCCAGCATGTGCGAATGCAGGTAGGATTTCCCGCCTCGAGCCCCGGGAATGGCGAAGGCAAATCCGATCAACTGCTCGCCCTCGAACGCCCCGACTACCTGCCCGCCGATCTTCTGGGCGACCACAAACATGCGCAGCGGGACCAGCTCAGCGTCGCTGAAATTCCAGACTTCTTTCTGCAAAGCCACGCAGGCGCGCAATTCATCGAGAGTTTCGGAGGCGCATTCGCGGATGACTACTGCATCGGACTTCACCGCGCGTCCCGCTCCTCTTGCTTGGCCTGCTCCCACAAGGCGTCCATCTCTTCCATGTTCGCCTGCCGCGGAGTCCGGCCGACCGACTTCAACTGATCCTCCATCCATTGAAAGCGTCGTTTAAATTTGCGGTTGGTTTTCCTTAGAGCCGATTCTGGATCGAGCGAAAGATAACGCGCAACGTTGACCAGAACAAAGAAAAGATCGCCCACTTCCTCTTCCAGCCGATCGCGGAGCGCATCGTCGATCTGCTGCCGACCGGCGCCAGCCAAGCCGCTGGCGGTCGGTCGCGGACCCGGCGCGGGAAAATTCTTGAGCTGCTCCCGGAGTTCGTCCGTCTCTTCGCGAAGCTTGTCGAAAAGCCCTTCGATATTTGGCCAATCGAAACCAACATGCGCTGCCCGCGAGCTTAGCTTGTGAGCTTCCAGCAACGCTGGCATAGCCGAGGAAACTCCCGTTAGCACCGAGTCTGTGCGAGCTTCTTTCACGCTCTTGCCTCCGCCAGCCTCCAGCCGTTTTTTCTTCTCTTCTGCTTTAAGCGCCTCCCAATTGCGCAGAACCTCCGAAGAGGTTTCTGCCTTCACGTCTCCGAAAACGTGCGGATGTCGATCCACCAGCTTGCTCGAGAGGCGGTCGAGCACCTGGTCAATCGAGAACGTGCCCTCCTCTTTGGCCATCTGCGAGTAAAACAGCACCTGCAGCAGCAAATCGCCAAGCTCGCCGCTTAATTCCTCCCAATCGCGGTTGTCGATAGCTTCCAGAACTTCGTAGGCTTCTTCGAGCGTGTAGGGCTTGATGGAATCAAACGTCTGCTCGCGATCCCAAGGGCAGCCGCCGGGGGCACGCAAACGGGCCATGATGGAAACTGCGCGTTCGAAGCGTTCTCCGGTGCCGGACATGGACGTAAACAATGTAAATGAGGCTCGCCCACGCGGGCAATGCGCGAACGAATGCCGCGACAGCTCAGACTCGCGAGACGACGGCTGAAAGCTGTACTCTATCTCTTCACCGCAATCCCCATCATTTCGAATCGTCCACCCTTCAATAGCTGGCCTGATCCAATAAAAGCGCGCGCTGGGAACTCCCCAGAAAAATGCTTGACATAAACGGCGTTGAAGCGATCCCACAAGGCGAGATCGGGAGAGAAGACCTGGACCCAAACCAGGTCATCGAAGCTCATGGCTGATTCTTTAAGCGCAGCTTCGAAACCATCGAACAACAGACGCAGTTCGTGATCAACGTCGGCAGGGGCCATTCCCGTGGCAGGGTCAATTCCAATGCAGCCGGAAATGTACAGAGTATCGCCCACCAGCACCGCGTCGCTGAAGGGCAGAGGAATTTTGCGGGAGGAAAGAGTAATATATCGTCGGCTCGGGTTTTCAGGGGACATTGAGAATCTTCTCCTTGATGAATGGCTGGAAAGGGACAGTCCATCGGGGCGAAATCCGTTCGTCCTCGAGGACCGTAATACAACTGGGAGTCTAACCCACAAATCGTTTCTCAGAAAATAAAGGAGATCGTAACATGAAGAAGCTATTGGTTCTGGCATTGGCCTTGTCGGTCATGTGCACGGTAGTGGCATTCGCGCAAAACATAACCCCGGTTTCCGGCCAATCGGATAAGGCCGCGGCCCCTCAGCTTATGACCATTCAGGGAACGGTGAAGTCCGACGGCGGCAAGATCACTTTTGTCGCCGATAACGACATGAAGTCCTGGGACGTGATCAATCCGGAGACACTGAAGGGCCACGAAGGGCATCACGTGGAATTGAGCGCTCACGTGTACTCAGACAAAGGGCAAATTCACGTGATGAGCGTGAAGATGCTGAAGAAGTCGTCCATGTAGGTAGTTGCACGTTGATTCCGGGGCGGCGCATGCCGCCCTTTTTATTTATACTGGGTTCGCTTCCCCCCGTGAACTATCTACTGACATTGGTCGCACAGCACGGTTACCTGTTGATTTTCGCCATCGTGTTGGCGGAAGCCATCGGGCTGCCGGTCCCGGCTGCCGTGGCGCTGGTGGCCGGTGGCGCGGCTGCCGCCTCGCACGCCTTGAATCCCCTGCTCGTAGTGGCAACTGCGTTATTGGGCACCATGTTAGGCGACTCGCTGCTGTTTGTGCTCGGCCGTTACATGGGCTGGACTCTGCTCGGGCTGCTCTGCCGCCTCTCAGTCAATCCGGAATCCTGCATTTTGCGTTCCGCCGAATCGTTCTACAAACGCGGCAAGATCACGCTGCTGGTTGCCAAATTCATTCCCGGAGTAAACACCATGGCGCCGCCCCTGGCTGGAAGCATGAAAATGCGGACTGGGCAATTTCTACGTTTCGATCTCGCGGGCGCATCCCTTTACGTGCTTTCCTATACCACGTTGGGATTCCTGTTCCGCGATTTTCTGGCTGCCATCTCGCGAGGATTCCAGGCTGCCGGGCGCGCCATGGAAGTCGTGCTTCTTGTTTCCGTAGTCGGCTATGTCATCTACCGGGTTTGGATTTATCGCAAGAATGCTGTCTTTCGAGCGGTACCGCGCGTACAAGTAGAGGAACTGGCTGCGAGGTTGGCCTCGGTGGACAAGGACAAGATTTTGGTGGTGGATGTCCGCAGCCACGGCTACTACGACGCCTACGCGGCTCGCATCGAAGGATCGACGAGGATAGAGCCGAACAATCTTGCCGAAGAGCTCAAGCATCTTCCCAAGGACAAAGAAATATACCTCTACTGTACTTGAGCGCGCGAAGCGACCAGCGCCCGGGTGGCGCTGATGCTGCAAGAGCAGGGATTCCGCACCTTTGTGTTGGTCGGAGGGTTGACAGCGTGGCGCAAGGCAGGCCTCCCGCTTGAATCTGTTCCCCAGTCAGATGTGGTCAAACTGCCCACGTTTTCCTGAAAATCGACGCGGTCCCGCGATACCTCTATACTGCCTCTAATGCCAAACGAAGTCGAAATCAAGTTCCGCGTGGACAGCATGCGCGAGCTGGCGCGCTGCCTCCGCGCCGCCAACTTCCACTTGATCACAAAACACACCCATGAGATCAACACTCTGTACGATCTTCCCGGACAGCCCCTAAGAAAACGCGGCGACCTGCTGCGCCTGAGGAAGTACGGATCGGCCTGGATTCTCACCCATAAAACCAAAGGCAAAGCTGGACGTTACAAAATCCGCGTAGAGAACGAGACCGAGGTCGCCGACGGCGCGAAGATGGAGAAAATCCTGGAAGCCCTCGGCTTCCTGCCTACTTTCCGCTACGAGAAGTTTCGCGCCGAGTGGAGCGACGGCAAAGGCCATGTAGTCGTGGACGAAACCCCGATCGGAAATTTCGGCGAGATCGAAGGCCCGTCGCGCTGGATTGACCAGACCGCCCGCATTCTCAGGATTCGCCCCGAGAACTACATTACCGAAACCTATGCCGGGCTATTCTTTTCCTGGAAGCGGCGAACCCGGAGCAAAGCGTCAGAAATGACCTTCAAGGCAATACCCGGCTCGGCACCAAACTAACCAACAAGCCATTCTGATACAGACGTTTCACTGCGTGGTACTCTCAACTTGCTCTGGTTTTCTGCTCTCCGGCTATCTTGGCCGTGCAGAAAGACAACCTTCGCCGCCTTTTGCGGACGGTGGAAGCGCTCTCCGATCTCGGTCCCGAGATGACGGCCGAGCGTGACTTTCCACAGACCGCGAAGGCCATGCTGTCAGCACTGCTGCAATCAGCGGTGGCTCGCGAAGCTGTTCTCTTCACCTTTAGCAGCAAGCCTTCCCTCCTCACCTCGGTTGCCTCCGACGGCTTCGCGTTAATGCCCGAGCCGGCGCTGATTCCGCTGCTGCCCAAGCATGTTCACGCCCTGACCTCGGCGCATGGCCCGGTCGTGCTGACCGCTGGCGCCTACGACGTCTTCCTCAGCTCCAACGGCAACGTGGCCCCGGAGTTGTTCAAATGCATCGCTCCTCTCAAAGTTGCAGGCAAGCTGGTTGGGATCGTCGCCCTAGGCCGCCGCGAAGGTGATGCTCTCTACGATGACGACGAGCTTGACGCCCTCGACCTGCTATGTCACTACGTCGCTCTCGCCGTTCACAACCACGCTCTTTCGCAGACCCTGGCGCAGCGCGTCTCCGAAAACCTCCATCTGATGGCCTCTCTGCACGGATTTTATGACACCGCTCTCGAGGCCTTCGCCACCGCCATTGACGTAAAGCACGTCAATATTCACGGACACTCGCTGCGCGTGGGGCGCTATGCCGCAGCCATCGGCGAGGCCATGAATATGGATCCCACTGAAGTTGCAGGCCTCCGTTCCGCAGGCTACCTGCATGACATTGGAAAAGTTGCCGTGGATAAGCGGCTGTTTGGGAAAACCTCATCTCTCGATCCCGAAGAATTTCGCGAGATGGCAGACCACACCGTGGTCGGCCATCAGATCGTAAGCGGAGTGAAATTCCCCTGGCCGCAGATTCCCGAGATTGTGCGCTGGCACCACGAACGCGCCGATGGCTCGGGCTATCCCGATGGCCTGGTCCTGCAAGACGTCGCCATGCCGGTTCGCATCATCGGACTAGCCGATACCTTCGACGCCATGACCAGCGAACGGCCCTACCGCGAACCGCATTCCCTGGGAAGCACACTGAGCGAAATTGTCAGGCTGGCCCCGCAGAAACTTGATCCGCAGGCGGTGCAGGCTTTGCTGGTGCAAGTCCGCCGCGACGCAGTGGGCAGCAACCGCGCGCCATTCCTCGAAGGCCCCATGGCGGGAACCATCGCAGCGACCGACATTGACCATCTCGCTGCCAACCTGCAACATAAGATAAGCCACGGGCGGCTGTACCTCACGTAATCCGAGCTGTTCTTATGTCCATCACACGCCGCGTTTTTCTTCATAACAGCGCCTTAGTCGTTGTGGGCACGGCTGCCATCCCCTCCTTTCTCACGCGGGCTGTCACCATCGGCAACAAGAAGCGTCTCGTCGTCATCTTCCAGCGTGGCGCGGCCGACGGCCTCAACATCGTTGTCCCTCACGCCGAGCCGGCTTACTACGCCATGCGTCCCTCCATCAACATCCCGCGCAATGCGGTCATTGATCTCGACGGCTTCTTCGGACTGCATCCTGCCCTGGCGCCGTTCCATCCACTATGGCAGCAGCGCCATCTGGCGATTGTCCACGCCGCCGGCTCGCCCGATCCCACGCGCTCGCACTTTGACGCGCAGCGCTTCATGGAATCCGGCACGCCCGGCGTCAAAGCCACCGACGACGGATGGCTCAACCGCTCTCTGCGTTCCCTTCCCGGTGACAAATCTGCCCTTCGCGCCATCGCGCCCGGCCCTTCCCTGCCGCGAATTCTCTCCGGCAACGAGCCCGCGGTTGCGGCCAGCGGCATCCACGAAGCCGTCAAGATGCTGAAGTCCGCCGACCCTGCGAAATACGCCCCCGCGCCCGGTGCCAACTACGCCAAAGGACGCTTCGGCGACAGCCTCAAGCAACTGGCGCAACTCATCAAAGCCAATCTCGGAGTGCAAGTCGCCTTCGCCGACATCGGCGGATGGGACCATCACGTGAACGAAGGCAGCACCCAGGGCCAGATTGCCAACGTGCTGGGCGAATTCTCGCAATCTCTGGCGGCCTTTTGGATTGATCTCGGCGACCTCGCCGATGATACCGTGGTGGTAACCATGTCCGAGTTTGGCCGGACAGCCCGCGAGAACGGCAATCGCGGCACCGGCCACGGCCACGCCAACGTCATGTTCGTGCTGGGCGGTCCGGTAAATGGCGGCAAAGTTTACGGACGCTGGCCGGGCCTGAACGACCACCAACTTTATGAAGGACGCGATCTCGCCCTCACCACCGATTTCCGCCAGGTGCTGGGCGAAGCCGTCAGCCAGCATCTGGGAAACCACGCGCTCGATCAGGTGTTCCCGGGGTTCGACAATCAGCCGGGAAAGTTCTTGAAGGTTCTGGGATAGCGGAGACGCGGTCGCGTGGTACCCTCACCCCCCACCCCCCTCGATCTTCGCTTGTATCGATTTAGCGCCAGACCATAATGCAAATCTTTGGGCCTGCGGGACTTGCGCGCAAAATCTTGAGCGCGTGGCACTTAGAATTGTCAAAGATCTGCGTTAGTCAAAACGATCAGAATGGCGTAATTCTAAAATCAGCGCAAGACCTCGAAAGTAGGTATGGGGCCGCCACTGTGCGGATGGTTTTTCACTATTTCGGCGAGTGTTCCACGTGGAACATTCTATGTACGCGTATGTACGTACATAGATATGCGTGGTAATCGGCGCAGCATGGTGAGCCGGTTGGGCTTAGAGTGGCTAAGGGGCCGTGTGGCACTCAACCATCCTGCGCGGGGTAGGTCCAAGGATGGGAACTGCCCCACTCAAGCCAAAGGCAGGCTTGAGTGGGCCACCCGCCAGCGTCATATCAAGACACCTAACCTTTACTGCTGGACTTCTTCTGGGTAGCGGCTATCTTCTCGATCAGTTCGCAAACCTGCTTACGGACCACCTGCTCTTTGGCAAGTCCCAAAAGATCATACAGACGAAGAGGTAACGCCAGTAAAGAACGACCAATCTCGAAACTACTCTCCACGCGTCCCGGCTTCGGTATTTCAGAAAAACTGATGGGAGCGAGCAGGTCAGGCTCACCGCCAACCAGCGGGGGCCACACAATGTGTGGCATCAAGCATGCAGAACTTGGATGGCAATGCTCACTCATCCTGCTATAGCCTTCGCGAGTGTCGTTCAGCCCTACGCCTTCCCGTACCGCATCGTGGTATGCCTCGATAAGATTATGCACAAATGTCGTAGTAGGCACGTAATCCACCAGGTCTTGATCGCCGCCGTGCTGCATTCCATACTTCTTGACCCAGCGGTTGCCTTGCAAGAATATAAATAGTACGTTCCATGCCGCAGTCCAATCGTCTGCTTTGATAGCAGCCTGCACCCTCTCACTGACATAAGTGAATGCTGCTGCCCACTCGCAAATGCTACGTGCAAGGAACCACGTAGACGGATCATTGCCCTCTTCTGCATCCCGTCGCAAAGCTTTGAGAATCCCGCGGAGATACAAAATCGAAGCGTAAACGTAAATCTTCAGGTGTAGTTCAACACCATCGCGCAACGTGATCCTTGGTGCTACGACCGACAGCGGCACCGACATCGTCCCGAACGCGTCGTCGATAATCACGAGCAACTCTAGCAAGTTTGCGTTCATATCCCGGAGATGTCGGTCGCCATGCTGCAATTCTAATTCAGCCAGCGGTCCGGGGGGAAAACTAGGGGAAAACTAGGGACAGACGGGGCGTACCCCGTTTTTCCCTAACGATGCGCCAGCGGACATTTGTTTATCTCAACTGCCGAATCCGCTCTTGCAGGAATTGCCGTTCTGGGGAGAAACTGGGACGGACCGGACGTTCGCCAATCTTCGCTCATCGAAACCTGGGGAACGTTCCGCCTGTCCCCGAGTTTTCCGGCTTTCCAGATTCAGGAAGGGATCTTTGGTTCTATGACAAGCAAGCTCTCAGGAACGAGCATGCCGACTCACTCCGTGATTCCGGATAGCTATACGGTAGGAGATCGGCTGAAGTGGGACGCGCCTTGGGTTGATGTTCGAGTGTGGACAGAGTTGCCCTTTTGGCTAATGGTCGATAACTGCACTGTAAACGTGCAGTTTGAGGGTCACTCTTTTCCAATCGAGATTCAGGACAATTATTTTGAATTGTACTCTGGCGCAGCAACCGATTCAGGAAGTACCGTCCTTTACCGTGGGCCGTATAAGGAGCGAAAGGACTTGTCCGTGCCCTTGCAAGAGGCCATCGCCAGTCGCCCGGAAGGACCGTATATGTGGCGAAAGTGCAAAGCTTATCTTAAGGTCGGTACTCGCTGCAATGAGGATGTTTTGCAGGCGATGCGCGAACCGGAGGCTCCTCGTAGGAATGAGGCAGCCATGTATCTTGGCGAGCTTTGTCGCGCCCATATTCCTGTAATAAACAAACTGATTCAGGCCTACAGGGTCGCAACTTACGACTATTTTGCTTTTGAGGTCTCGCCTTGGGACGTACCGCATTGGTCTGTCGAACGGAGCGGTGCGTGTGAGACTGCAACATTAGTGAGTTATCGCGATTGGGATGTTAAGCCCTATATTTACGATGATTTGTTTAATCCGACAAAGCAGGAGACCTATCAACTGATTCAATCGGCAGTCCTCTCATCAAATGTTGACGCAGTTCCCACTCCGGGTGAAATGGAGCTTCTCGATGGCTTGAATCTCATGGAGCGAGGTGACTATTCAGGCGCAGTACGCCGGGTGACGACGGCGATCGAGGTGGTTGTTGAGGAAGTGACCGGGAAAGCAGTGGAGGCCGCAAGAGGCAAGGTGGAGGCGGAGAGATTCCTGAAGGCTACACGGATGCGCTTTGATGAACGTGTAAAGGAGTACCAGAAGTTATCCGGGCGCACGATGCGAGCAGCGACTCTGAAAATATTGAGCGAAACCCGCAAGTTGCGCCATCGGATCGTACACGGCGGTTATAGGATTGGCCCCGACAAGCGAGGCGAAGCTCAAAAAGCGGTTGACACGGGACGTTGGATGTTCAACTGGTTCGAGAATGACGTTGCGAAAAAAGATGTTAGGGAGAACCGAATTGCATATCGTTCACTAGGGAGAGACTTATCCGCTGGGATGTTTCGACCGAGAATAACAGCAGCAGGAGTGGTCCTGACATCAATTCGCGATCAGTTGAGCAAAACCCTGTAACTATTGGCGCGCGGGTCGTTTATGGCTCTCGCAGCAGTCGACAGTTGTGGCGAGCTATTTTTGTTTCAGTTCTTCGATCCGTCTCGCGAGAAAACGGCGCTCTGGTTCCTGTTGGGTCAGCGCCAGCGCCTTCTCATACGAAGCACGGGCCTCATCTGTCCTGCCTAGCCTGCGGTACATATCAGCAGGGGCTGAATGCCGGGTGCCCAGGTTCGCGTCCGTTCTTCGGACGCTAACCTGGGTTCTCATGGGCTTGTGGCGAGCGTCCCACCCCTGCGCATTCCCCGCGCATGATAGTTGAGTGCCACGCGGCCCCTATACCACTCTAACCTCAACCGGCTCACCAAGCTGCGCCGACTCCTACGCATATTTATGTACGTACATCAACGTACATGGAATGGACGCCTCTAAACTCCCGCAACTCATTCAGACCACGGGCGAAACCTCCCATGTCAGCATCGAGATGTACGTACAATGTTCCACGTGGAACATTTTGGAACTTTTCGCGCGAATGTTCCACATGGAACATCGCCGCAACCAACGGCGTTGAGCACTCGGGGCAACCAGGTCATCGAGCGAATGCCTTTCCGAGTCCATCCTGGCTCACGCGGGTACGGGATGCTTCGACTCCGTAGATGCCTCGCTTCGCGAAGCATCCACTCCGCTCAGCATGACAAGGGTGAGAGAGACAGGTGGTGCGCGCAGCATGACGCGGTGGGTTGAGCCGTGTCCCGCGAAACGCTATCGGCAGCAGAGCAACACTCTAAAGCAGGTCATCCTGAGCGGAGCAGGTCCGGCGCGGAGCGCCGGGCCTGCGGAGTCGAAGGACCCCGCGACTCCAAGCCCTGGCTGCGGCGACTCAGGGAATTCTCTCGCTGCCGTCTAAACGTTGGTTGCCGAACCGCATCTCGGCTCCCCATTTTTCGGCGAGGTCGGTCCAGCGGGGGTTTAGCGATTCGATCAGTGCGATCTTTCTATCTCTGCGCCAGCCCTTGAGCTGCTTTTCACGGTCGATTGCCTTGCGAACGTCGTCGAAACTCTCGTAATAGACGAGGCGGTTGCAGTAATACTTGCTGGCGAAGCCTTCGAGCTTGCCGCTCTTGTGCTCCGACATGCGGCGGGCGATGTTGTTGCACATGCCGATGTAGAGCGCGCCGGTGTTGCTGGCGACAACGTAGGTCCAATACTTACGCCGCACGATGAGAATGCCTTGATGCGTTCATCTTAGCGCAGGCGGGACCGGCGGCCCGCTCAAGCCGTCTTTTGGCTTGAGTGGGGAATTTCCACCCTTGCGCGCACCGCGCGCATGATAGTTGAGTGCCACGCGGCTGCCTTACCACTCTAAGCTCAACAGGCTCACCAAGCTGCGCCGACAACTACGCACATGTATGTACGTATATAAATGTACATGGAATAGACGCCTCCAAACTCCCCGCAACTCATTCACACCACAGGCGCAACCCCTCATGTCATCATCGAGTTGTACATACAATGTTCCACGTGGAACATTTTGGGCAACCGGCAAGCGCCTAACGAAGAACAGCAAGGAAGATCGCAGGGGGCGTAAACCGATACTTACTCATCCCCGTTGCGTTTCATCGGACCGTGTTCGCTTCAATTCCCCTAGCCTGGAACGTACTGCATCGCCATCTATCAGCTCTCCGCGTCGGGCCGCAGCATAGCCTTCGTCAATCCTGGCCTCGATCTCCGAGCGATTCTGAGCCAGCCAAGCTTCCTGTTCGTGGAGCATCGAAACCCTTGCTCCACGTACTCATCGACGGTCTTGTAGGAGCCGCGCTGGACATCTTGCTTAATCAGGTTCTCAAGCTCAGGCCGAAGGCGAATTTCCATGAGGGTATTTTATCGCATGCCAATCCCGCCGAAATAGCCAGTAGTGTCCTACTTCGATTTTCTCTGCGCACTTTGCGGCAGTTTCTTTGCGCTCTTTGCGGTTAGAATTTTTTGTTCTTCTCTACCTGAGAGCAAAAGGCCTTTACCGCAAAGGTCGCTAAGCAAGGCGCAAAGTAAGCGAAGTCCTGAGGTCCGTCAAATTAGGACACTACCAAACGCCATACCTACTTTCGAGGTCTTGCGCTAAATTTTGAATCGCGTCATTCTGATTGTTTTGCGCAACGCGGGACCTTGACAAGCGCAAGTACCACGCGCTCAAGATTTTGCGCGCAAGTTCCGCAAACTCAAAGATTTGCCTTATGGTCGCCCGCTAACTCGATGAAAGCAAAGATCGAGGGGGGACGGGGGTGAGGGGGGGTATCACCGCGTGGCGGCGAGCAGGGAGCCGCACCGGAATAGCACGGTATAATTTGCCGGTGGGGTTAGGGAGGCCACTGATGCACGCGCGCTGTCCCGTGTGCGAGTTTCCCAACCCGCCAAACGCCCGCAATTGCCTGGATTGCGGCGTAGCGCTGGGTGAGGAACCGCCTCGTCCTCCCGTTTCCTCGTTCAACTGGCATTCGCGTAATGTCCTGCTGGCTCTCGGAGGATTCTTTGGGCTGATCATCGTTCTAGCGGTGTACAGTTACCGAACCTCTTCGCAGACGAGCGTTCAGCCTCAACCGAGCAGCGTGACTCATATGCCGGCACAGTCGGAAACGCAGCCGTCCGGCAGTGCCGGAACCGCCGCGGCCCTCCCCAGCGGTACTGGAGCAGATTCGCAGGTGCCGTTGGCTCCGGAGCCGACTGCCGCAGAAAAAGTTGCGGGCGCAATGTTCAATTCAAAACACTGGAACCAGAGCGATCGCGATCTGTACGCGACGAACCTGGGGCTGGTGCTATTGGCGAGCGCGAATCCCAGGAACCAATGGGCGGTTCGGGCCGTCGGCACCACCGTCCAGTTTGAAAGGCACAACGCACTGCTACCGACGGACGCGTACACGGCAGTCTCCGGAAATCAGTGGCAGGATTTCATGGAGGGTGGCTTCACCGACGCCCGATTCATCACCGACGACAAAATCTGCAGCTTCGAGCCGGCAATTTCCAACCACGAGGTCGTAAGCCACCTCAAAGAATGCACTAAGAACTCCGCCTGGCAAACCTTGCGGTGAGATTTAGGGTCGCGGAGTATCACCGCGTAGTGGCGAGCAGAGAGCCCACGCCCGGCTTGTAGCCGTAGAAATCTCCCAGCGCGTGCAGGTGCTCGATGATGCGTTCGTCGTACTCCTGCTTAAGCGCGGGAGTCACGATGCTGCGCTGGGCGTTGGGATCCTGGGTCAGGTCGAAGAGAAAACTCTGCGCGGGCGAATCGTAGGTGGCGTAGAGAAAGCGGCCGTTCTCGGTGAGCAAGCCATAGACGGCGCGTTCATCGGAGGCCATGAAAAGCTCGTCGCGGCGATTGCGGGCGAGATCTTCTCTACTGTTGAAAGGCCTACCATCAGCAAGCCTCCGCTGGCCGGGCATGCTTTCGACAAATAAAGACTGCCCCAGAATCGGATCGGCCCGCAGTGGCCGATGCCCCAGCAGGTAATAGATTGACGGAGTGATGTCGGTCAGCGCGGAGAGATGAGTGTCGTCGTAGAGGAACCTGGCTTGCATTTGCCGGGGCAGATGCACGATCAGCGGCACGCGCATGACTTCGGGATAGATGGAAAGCGAGTGGCTGGTGCGGCCGAACTCTCCGGTGGCGTCACCGTGGTCGGAGGTCAAGATGATAAGGCTGTTATCGTAGAGGCCGCGAGCCTTGAGGAAAGTGAAAAAGCCGCCCAGGCAGCCATCCACCTGATGGACCTCGTAAGCGATGCGATTGTTAAACGCAGGGCGGATGCGCCAGTTTGCCGCGGTCATGCGCGGCAAGTGGTTGCTGGCGAACTGGTGGACGTTTTTGGGCTGCGAGTAGAAAAGTATGGGCTGAGTTTTTCCGAGGCCGCCGGCGAGCAGCGCCTCGGTCTGCTGAATGGTCGAGCAAACTTCGATCTGGTTCCATACTTTCTTGTCGGTATCGAGCTTCACCAGATCGTCTGACGGCGACAACAACTGGCTAAGCACTTCGTCGTAACTGACGACCAGCTTGTAGCCATCGGCGCGAGCCAGCTTCTCCAGACTATTGACCTTGGCGAAGGGCTGCATGTAGTGGGCGTGGAGAAGCATTGCCCCGGTCCAGATGGCAGGCTCGGAGAGCGATGTGCCCGCGTATTGCGTGTACACATTGTGGATTACGTCGCTGTCGCGAGCGAAGGCATCGAGGTTGGGAGTGAAGTCCACCTGCGGGTTGTAGGCGCCGAGGTAGTCGGGGCGCAGGGAGTCAATGACAAAAAAGAAAATGTTGGGACGAGCTCCTGAGGCTGGGGTGAGCTGATCTACCAACTGGAGATCGGTTTTTACTTCGGCGTCGCGAATGTTGGTGTATTGGCGGAGGATGCGGCAGAGATCGCCGCAGTCTTCTTCATGGATGTTGCCCAGCATGTAGTGGGTAAGCTCGAAGGAAGCATCCTGCGCGGCATAGGTTTGCAGGGCGCGGGCGACGTCGTCGTCGGTGCTGCCCAAAGGCCTGCCCCAGAAGATTTCGGTGGATTGCAGGGCCTTGTAGGTGAATCCGGCGAGCAGGAGGACTCCGAGAATGGTGGCAACGGAGTAGTCGGCGCGGCGCGGCCATAGGGAGTAAGCGCAGACGCTGAGGGTGATCCAGAGCAGTAAGGCGAAGCTGTGTTGTAGCAGGCCGTTCCAGTCACTGCCGCTGATGAGGGTGGGCAGGGCGATGGCAAAGACGGAAAAGCCGATGGCAACGGCGGCGAGTGCGAAGTTACGCGGCTTGTTCCTAGCTGGGAACGTGCTCAACAACGGTAGAACCAAGGAAACGCCGAAGAGAGTCATCGCGGCTGCGAGGGAAGCTGCGTACAGATGAGCGGCCCATCCGTCGAAGCTGAGGGCGCTGTCGAGAAAATGAGCCAGCATGGTCCACAGGGCAGCGAAGACGAGTAGGACGATCGCGGCAAGGGTGAAACTCGCAGGGCGGCGGGTGCGGCAGCTTAGGGTCAGAATCAAGTTAAGAACTGACAACACCAGAATGGCGATCAGAACGTGGGAAAGAATGCTCCACGCGGTCAACTCTGCGCCCGCGCGACTGAAGAAAAGTGATTGCGTCTCAAGATAGTTGTGGGTTGCTGCTCCGATTTTGTAGAGCAAGGCGACAACGACCGCGATCGCTGCGGCGGTCGGATAAGGGTAGTGAGAGGCTGAGTGGCCGCGCTGAGATGCGGGCCAGTGCTGGATCACATCCAAGCCCGCCAGCAACAAGAGCGGCAGGAGAGCGATCAGGCTCCATTCGTAGGCGATCCAGTTGTTCTGGATGGAGGGGAGAAATGGCCGCTCAGTGAGGTAAATTCCAGCTAGCATCAGGAGAGCGAAAACAGCGACATAACCGCTACGGCGTTTTCCCGGAGAATGCAGTCTTACCGCAAGTGCGGCCGATAGCAGTGCAATCCAGTAAAGAACGGCCTGCTGATGTGCGACCCAGGGAATCCATTCGTAAGGCGGGCCTTTGATCAGAGCGAAGTACGTGTAAGGCAGGAATGCGACCAGGCAATAGATGGAAGTGAGGAGCAGATAGACTCCCCAGACCATTTTCAATATGGTAATTGCCCAGAGGCGCAAGATGGCTGATCCTCGCAGAGTTCGGAATTTCTGGAATTGAGTGATCGCTACACGCAATTGTGGGCTGAAGGGCAGGAGTAAGCAAGGTCTCCGGGCTGTAAACGGAGATTATGCAATGACGAAAGTACCTTCTAGTTATTCGGGTACTTCTTGAAAGCAGAAGCCGTAAATCGCACTGTTATTGCCACTGCGCCCAGGCAGATGACCCAGATGATCATATTTCCGATCATCGCGCCCGCGAAAGAACCCGTGGGGCTGTGGAGATCGCTGAGCGCGGGAATTGCGTACCCCGCGATCCCGATACCGTCACATCCAAGGCAACGCTCAATTTCTATCGGTGACCGCCACCGCTGGCATGGCTGCCGCCGGAGGAGTGCGTTGTCGTCGCCATGCCGCCGCTGCTCTGACTTGCGGCGGGCACACCGCTGTGCGGGGTAGACGCTAAAGATCCAGAATTCCCAGAATACCCGCTCCACCAGCTTGGACGGACGGCTGAAGTATCGAGAACCCTGGTGGCCACGAATCCGTGCAGCTGCACGGTTTGCGAAAGCACAGACAAGTTCTTGACGCCTCCACGCGGAATTCCCAAGCCAGCCGAATTGTTAACGATGGTCAGTTTACCGGCTGAGTCTCCTGCCGGAATTGGCGACGCTCCGCGGCTCGCCGGCAGAATGCGCTGGCCTGGAATGTTGGGGGGGCGCGGCACAATAAAGTTTGTGGGAGGATTTACGATGATGGGAAACGCTCCCAGTCCAGCCCACGTACCACCCGGTTCCCACATCCACCCATAGCCCGGAACGAACATCCATGCTCCGGAATAGTAGGGCGTCCAGCCCCACGGATAACCTGAGACCCAGCCGTAGCCGGAACCGGGGTAGTAAGCCCAGGCACCGTTCATGAAGGGATCCCACCCGGCGCCCGCGAGGTAGGGCTGCCACATCGTGCCGTAGCCCGGCACATTGGAAAAGCTGCCGTAGTAGTTGAGATCGCTGGTGCCGTAGGAGTATGGCGAAGAGCCGGTATACGGGGCGTTGTTGGCATAACGCTGCTGGTACTGGTCTTGCTGCTTATCCCAGGCGTCGTAGGGATCGTCGTCCACCCACCTGGCCGAGGTGTAGCGACTCTGATCGGCGAGATCGACAGTCAGAGTATGGTTCTTGGCGACGGCGACGCTACCAAAGGAACCCTCGACCGCGATATCGCCGCCGAAAACAGCCAGTCGAGCTTGAGCATCGCCCATCTCGAGACGAAGGTGAGCCGGTTGGGTGAGTGTGATCTTTTCGTGCCCGAACACCAGCGTGAGCACATCATCTTTCGCTCCCTTCGCCCCCAGGAAGTTGACGTAAGCTTTGCCTTCCTGTACATGGACGGTGGAGATCTTCGCGCCGGAATCGCGCATCATGAGCTCAGGAAACTCGACAACCGTGCCGGGGGTGATTCGCATGACGCTCCCATCCTCGAATTCCACCTGGGCTCTGCCATCGCTTTTGGTCTGGAGCTTTACGCCCTGGGTAATGGGCAGGTTCAGAAATGCCTTCTCGTAACCTTGTCCGGTGTTGCGATCAATTTGAACGTCGCCTTGAACGTCGCTGAGGCGAACGATGCGCACTTGAGAGTCGGCGAAGCTTGGCATTGCGGTCAGCATTCCCACGCAAGCTGTCATCGCGATCAATCTGATTGCCGATTTCCACCTGGACATGGCGCACCCCGGATCTCTTGATTATTAGAACACTGTTTGGGCTAGATGGTTGTCAAAAATGGGTACCTTAAAACGCCTAAAGTTTCGAACCGGCGTTCGCTAGTAGCCGCTGGGCCCTCGCTCGTACGACGTTCAGAATCGACTGGTCGTCGGCGATTCGTTGCAAGATAGGAGCGATGGCCGGCAAGTCGCCGAGTTCGCCCTCTTTCGCAATTTCCTCCAACTTCTTGAGCTCTTCGTCCAGCGCAAGTTTCTGGTATTGCCGTTCATACTCGAGGCGACGGCCAAATTCAAGGGTATTGGAGAGGCTTTGAAACCAGGCCGTCAATTCCTGGATCGCAGGAGCGGTGGAGTAGTTGTAGGTGCCCTGGGTGAGCTTCTCCGAATCCTTGTAGCTCAGAGTTTTGTTTCCAGTGAAAGCCAGGCCCTTTTTCCCGGATTCGATGTCTCCTTCGAAATAGCGGGCCCGCTTGGTGAGCTCAAAGATGTGCCGGCTGGTAGCAGGCGGGACTGTGAAAGTCAGATGGACACGGTCGGCTGGATCAGAGTCTGCCATGAGTTTGCCGTTGGAGTCGTAGGAGCCGCGACCATCGGCGGAGATCGAAATCACGTAGTGGGAGGGTTCTGAACCGGGGAAATCAAGAGCGAAGGCAACGGTGGGGAGGGTTTCCTGGCCGCAAGCGGAGATTGTGAATAAGAAAAGAGACAGGGGCCAGTGCAGAAAGCGGGAATAAGCGCCCGGAATGTTGCTCAGGCTGTTCAAATTGCCGTCGCCCGCTGCCGCTCCAGAGTCGCCCAGGTGTGCAGGTGACAAATCGCGATGGCGAGGGCATCTGCAATGTCGGCGGGCTCAGGAATTGCCGGCAGGTTTAGCAACTGTGTGACCATGTGCTGGACCTGGTGCTTTTCTGCTCGGCCGTAACCGACAACAGCACACTTGATGGAAAGCGGGGCATACTCCGCGACTGTAAGTCCCGCTGCTGCGGCGGTCAGCATGGCCACGCCTCGCACTTGTCCCAGCTTGAGCGCGGACTTGACATTCAGGGCGTAGAAGACATCTTCGATAGCAACGTGGTCAGGCTGGTGCTCGGCAATGATCACGCTGAGCCTGGCAAAGATGGTGGCCAAGCGCGCTGGCGGGGAATCTCGCAGAGAAAGTTTGATGGCGCCGCAATCCACACAGACCAGCTTGTCATCGGCGCATAGTTCGACAACACCATAACCGGTGCATTCCGTGCCGCAGTCAATTCCGAGGACACGCATTGCGAAGAGTGTACCTCAGCTTAGGCTCCAGGCTCTAGGCTGGGCTTTGGGCTTTGGGTGTGAGATTCTAGCCGGTGCAGGCGGAAGGCTGAATCTGGGGATCATGTCTCCACTCAATCTCTGGTTGGCAAAATGGGCACTCGACCTGATCGAATTGGTGCTGCTCGTGCCCGTTGTTGTCATGATCCTGTGGCGGCGACCCGGCACGGCGCCGCGGGCGTTTACCGCAGTGGAGCTTTGGTTTAGGAGATTGTCGCGGCGGAAGACCCTGTCGGTCGCAGTGGTCGGGTTTCTGTCTTTATCCATCCGGGCAGCCCTGATTCCGGTGCTTGGCGTGCCTCAGCCCGACCTCCACGATGAGTTCAGTTATTTATTGGCCGCAGATACCTTTGCTCACGGCCGTCTGACGAACCCTCCGCATCCCATGTGGGTCCACTTCGAGAGTTTTCACATCATTCAGCATCCGACCTACATGTCCATGTACCCTCCGGCAGAGGGCTTGGTATTGGCATTTGGCGAGCTGCTGGGGAACCCGTGGGTGGGGCAGTTGCTGATCACCGCGTTGATGTGTTCGGCGTTGTGCTGGATGCTACAGGGATGGTTGCCTCCGGGCTGGGCTCTGCTGGGCGGGCTGCTGGCAGTTCTGCGGCTGGGAATCCTTGGCTACTGGATGAATGGTTACTGGTGCGCATCGGTGGTTGCGCTGGGAGGAGCGCTGGTGTTGGGGGCGCTGCCGAGACTGAAGCGACATCCGCATGCGCGCGATGCCATTTGGATGGCGGTGGGGCTGGCGATTCTCGCGAACAGCCGCCCCTACGAAGGCTTCGTTCTGGGTCTGATTGTTGCCGTGGCGATGCTGGTCTGGCTGGTTGGAAGAAAACGTCCTGCTGCGTCCGTGGCCTTGATGCAGGTGGCGCTGCCAATCTTCCTCGTGCTGGGGATTGCGGCGCTGGGCACCGGTTATTACAACTACCGTGTGACTGGAAACCCGTTCCGAATGGCGTACCAGGTGAACCGCGCGGCGTATTCGCGGTCACAATACTTTGTCTGGCAGAAGCCGGATCCGGAGCCGGTGTATCACCACCCGGTCATGCAGAAGTTTTACGATAAGGAATACCGTTACTACCAAGACAATCGAACGTTTTGGGGGTTCCTGCGGCACTGGCTGGCGCGGTTCTTCATGCTGTGGCGTTTCTATCTGGGACCAGCCCTGAGCATTCCACTGCTCGCCTTCTTTCCCCTGTTTAACGACCGCCGGATGCGCTTCGCACTATGGGCAGCGTCAGCGTTTCTGGTTGGGCTCTCGTGTGAAACATTTATACGAGATCACTACTTCGCGCCGGCAACAGGGCTTTTGTATCTGGTGTTGATGCAGTGCATGCGTCACCTAAATCTTTGGAGCTGGCGCGACCGGGCGGTGGGCAGGGAGTTGGTACGGATCGTTCCAGTCTTGTGCTGCACGATGGTGTTGCTGCGGGTAACCGCTGTGGTGGCTCATGCCCAGATCGAACCCGTGTATCCCCGGGGGAACCTGGGGCGCGCAGCTATTGAGCAAAGATTGGAACATGCGCCCGGACAGCACTTAGTCCTGGTGCGCTATGAGCCGAGCCACGTTCCGGATGGCGAGTGGGTTTACAACCTTGCGGATATTGACGCGCAGAAAATCGTCTGGGCGCGGGATATGGGAGACAACGGTAACCGGGAACTGCTGCAATACTTCAATCGGCGGCAGGTTTGGCTGCTGGATCCGGACCAATCGCCGCCGAAGTTGGTACCGTATTCTGCAGCTGTCGTGGGATCCCCAAAGGGCTTAGCCGGAGGCCTGCCTCGTCCCACGATGCCCTAACCACCAGCTTGCGATTTCCGCAGCACTGGCGAGAGCGTATGCCGCCAGAAGGATGATTGCCGGTTCAGCCGGATGCCGATAACTGCTGAAGGTGTGGGTGATGTAATAAATAACCGGAAAGATCAGCAGCACAATAGCGTAAGGCACGGCGTCGAACCGCTTTCGCCACAGAGCGAAGACCATGCCTGTCCAGGCCAACAAGCTCACAATCCACCACGCCGAATCTTCAGGCGCGGTCCAGAACTTGAGGAACCGGTGTGCGGATAGACCCAGGAATTCGCCCGGGTGCTGTCGAATGAATTGCAGCGCAATCTGGCGCTTGGCTTCCATGAAACGGATCTCCCCTTCACGGTTGTATTCGGTGGGATCAATCGCAGGAAATTCTCGGGGAAACTGGCTAGCCACGTCTGCGTGGTTTCCGATCCAAAGTTCCAGGCCGAAATTGTCACGGACTGGGATGACGCGACGAAAGGTGGTGAAATTCCGTATGGTCCAGGGAAACAAAACGAGCAGGCAGACGGCGATGGAGGCCAGAACAGGTCTGCGGGGTGACGCTCCACGGCGGAGCTTCCCGATACAAAGCCACATCCAGAAGAACACAAACACGGCGAGCAAGGTGGTGTTGGTGAGGACCGCCACGCCCGCGAGCGCTCCAAACAGCAAGTGATCTGAAATGCGATCCGACTCGGCCAGCTTTGGCAACTGCAGCAAGGCAATGGCAAGCAGTAAGGCGGAGAGACTGCTCTCCCAGAGCCGGACTGACACCGCAGCTTCATACAGCCAGCACGACCAGAGCCATGCGGCAAGAACGCCAGTGGGGGTGCCGAAGAGTCTTCTGCCGAGATGAAGAATCAGTACCGCCGTCAATGCTGACAAAACGGCGTTGAGCCCGACCGCGATCCACAGGGATGCATAGGTGTAGGCGCCGGCCAGCTTGAAAATCCCCGCCAGCAAGTAGGAATAAACCGGTGGCTCCACAGCCGTCGGCGCCAAAGGCGTGTTCGGCCACGGAGAGCTATACCCATGGCCTGTAACTACCGCCCACGCAATGCGCGCAAATTCGTTGTAGCCATAAAAATAGTGCCAGGCAGATGTGGGAACAAGTTGATATACGACGCGTAAGCGCGCCAGCAGGGCAATCGCAAATATGACGCGAGGAGAGTTTGCCAGAGTGGTTGCGGTCTGCAGAAGGCGCTCGCTACGCATCTTACGGGATTCTAGCAGTCACTACTACCGCTACGCGCTTGTGGGCAAAGCTGATGATTCTAGCTGGGGAGCTCGTGTCGGCCTCAGCTCGGCAGCCAGCAGAATTATGAAGAGCACAATCAGCGGAAACATCCAGTAGATGTGGCTGTCGTACCAATGGCCGCCGCCGAGCGCCTCAAGAATGACCGGCCACAGGAACATCATCACACAGCAGCAAGCCAGGAGCTTTCCCCGGCCTCCCGCGATGTGCCCGGACAGCACCGCATCCATCGCCAGGAAAATCGGTAACAGCAGAATGCTGGCATCCTGAAAATAAGTGTAGGGGGACGCGGTCACCGCGATGGCGACAAACAGCGAAAACATCAACCCGTCATTTTGTCGCGTACGAGCCCATTGCGAACAGACAATTCCCAAGGCTAGAAACGCTACTGATGCCAGGGTGGAGTACAGTCGCGCATGCGTTATCCATCCCATCCCGGCAAGGAACCCGCGCAAGTTTAACATTAGGGCTGGATGCAAACTCCCATAGCCGTCGTGAGCATTGAATTGATTCACGAACCGGAAGTACTCGACCAACCCGGCAGGTCCCGTGACCAGCAGAGACCCAAGAGCCAGAAGCGCGGAGCCCAGCATGAATCCTTTTACCATCCGGAATCTGCGGGCGAGCAGCAGAAAGAACACAAGCGTCAGCACATACTGAAACTTAACCGTAGCCAACGACAGCACTAAACCACCGGCAAATTCGCGCTTTTTGGTGCAGAGGACATAGGCAGCGCTGATGGCAAATAGCACGACGACGGAATCCTGGCCCAGCGCCAATGCGACGCTCACGGGCGCGAACACAAATTCCACAAGGCCGAGATAGGGCCTGGGCGCCACGAACGAAATGCTTTCGGCGAACAGAAATGGCAGCACGCCCAGCAGCGCGAGATTGCAAAGAGTCCAGACCGCGTAGGCGCGCCCGACTCTCAAATAAGTCAGGGGCACGAGAGCCGCGGCCTCAAATGGAGGATGCAAGAAAAGATCTCGCGCTCCCGCTCCGAGAATGGACCTGAGAACTGGTTCCTGCGTCTCGGCGTGATAGAGCGCGTGGCCGCCCCCTTCGCGGACGATGGTCGCCGCCGCGTAAAAGATCGCAAAATCCGTGGTTTCAACGCCGGGCTGGGTGGTCCAGGGCAGAAGCGCCACCGCCGCCGCCACCTCGAGGGCAATGATTGCAGCGATATCTGCAACGCGCCGCATAATCGTCGTAGCCGATAGTATCACCGGTATCGATGGGCCCGGTGCATCAGTCGCGTGCGCTGCCCGTGATCGTGTCCCGGCACAGGGAAACGAGGGGAACAGAATTGGTTTAGCAGCACGGGCCAACCCCGGTATCATAAGCACACTTCATGGCCACCCTGCTCAACTCTGAATGGCTTACCGGGCGACGCGTGCGCGCGCATGCTGTGTTGCTAGCGATTGGGCTCTGGTCCGTTTATGCATGGGACATGGCCGCGCCGGGACTGCTGGACCGCAACGGCCTGGTGAAGGGTCCTGATTTTCTTCCCTTCTATGCATTGGGGCGGATCGCGCTGGAGCGCCGCGGTGATCTGCTCTACGATATGCAGGCACAGGCTGCGCTTCGACAGCAGATAGTGCCGGGGTCGGGGAATTATTCGTATCTGCCGTTCTATGGGCCGCAGGCGTCGCTGCTATTTGCTCCGTTCGCGCGGCTGCCTTACGCATGGGCGCTAGCCGCGTGGGAGATGCTGAGTCTCTTAATCTACGCTTTCTGCTGTTATGCGATTTGGAAGACGTGCCCGAACTTGCGGAAGGAACGATGGGCGGTTCTGATTCTCGGAGTAGCCTTTCCCGGACTTTTTCATCTGCTGTCGTTTGGCCAGACTTCAGCTCTGCCGCTGCTGTGCTTCACGCTGGCATTTCTCGCCCTGCGCGCGGATTATGCGTGGCTGGCGGGATTTGCGATCGGGTCTTTGATTTTCAAACCGCAGTTGGGCGTAGCTGCGGCAGTTTTGTTCTTGCTGACGCGGCAGTGGGGAGTGGTCATCGGCGCACTTTTGGCGGCAGCGGCGCAGCTCGGCATTGGCTGGTGGCGCTACGGAACAGGAGTGATGAGAGACTACGTTCACGCTCTCATCCATGCCAACGACTTCCCTTCCCTGCTCGAGCCACGCTTGTACCAGTCATTTTCGTTGCGCGGATTCTGGCTGATGCTGGTCCCGTGGCCGATGGCGTCTTTCTTACTCTATGCAATGAGCGCGGCTATGGTCTTGTGGGTGATGCTGCGTTGCTGGCAACGGACGCCGGTTTGGACACTTCGCTATCCCGCGCTTCTGCTGGCTACGGTATTGGTGGCCCCGCATTGCGACGTGTACGATCTGGTGATTCTTGCTCCGGCATTGTTGCTGCTGGGGGACTGGATGTTGAGCCACCCGTACGAGCCGCACACCCCTGCGGTACAAGTAATCCTTTATTTGTGCTATCCGCTGTTCTTGGTGGAGAATCTGACGCGGGCGACCCACCTGCAGTTAGGTGTTCCGGCAATGGCGGGCCTTCTGTGGTTGATTTGGCGGATTGCGGCGGCAAGCGAGGACATTATTGCCCAAACAAGAACGTCAGGGCCTCAGGAAAGCGCTTAGCCCATTCCGCTTCGTTGTGGCGCGCGCCTTCGTCAATTCTCACGCGCAGGCGGTCGTCGCCGAGTCCGGAGCGGCGAAGCATGCGTTCCAACTTGCGCACATCACCGACTACTTGTTCGCTGCGGTCTTCGCGGCCTGACTCGTGTGTGCCAATCGCCATGTAAATCTTCGATGGCCATTGCCGGCAATGGCGACAGTACTTCAGAATGCGGTGGTGAGCGACGAACAGCGACGGACTCTCCAGCAGCAACCGACCAAAGACACCCGGCTGTTCGATCACTGTGTAAAGAGCGATAAGTGCTCCCAAGGACGATCCGCCGAGCCCGGCGTTTTCGGCGCCTGGAGCGATTCGATAACGCTGCTGCACGAACGGCGTGACTTCCTGCTGGAGAAATTCCGGATAATGTTTGCCCCGCGGCCGCAAGACAGGAGGATTCCAGGTGCGATACGACACATACTCTTTGATCCGGTCGGCTTGCGTGTTGTCAATTCCCACGACAATCAGCGGGGGGATTTTCTCGTCCCGGATGAGACGGTCGGCGGTTTCGTCCACCTGCCATTCCACTCCACCGAACGCAATTGGAGCTTCGAACAGGTTTTGCCCGTCATTCAAATAAAGGACGGGATATTGACGGTCTTTGTTCTCCGGCGCTTCGTAGTCGGGAGGAAGCCAGACGCGCAGGAACCGCCTGTTGCCAAAGATGCGGCTCTCAAATTCGTGCAGGCGCAGATCGCCGGTCACGGAGGGATTTCGGACGGTGATGGCTGGCTCGCCCGCCGCAAATTCTGATTGGGTGTTTTGTTGCATGAAGAATAGGTCAGACGGCAAGCATAATCATGTCCGGCGCGCAGACGCCGCCAGAACAAAAGACGAGAGCGCGGTGATGACAAGAATGATGCCTAGTGATGAAAGGCACAAGATGCACCACACTGCCAATACGAATTTCTCGATGTAAGTAAGGTAGAGCGCGAAGCCGAGCCCGCACAGCGAAGCGAGCAGCAACATGACAGGAGTTTCAGCCTTCTTCCGGTAAACCGTGGCCAGAGCGAACAACACCGCGTATCCGAGGATGCCAATCAGCGCGACTGGGATGCCGCCGATGCTGGAATATATGCTGCGGTTGACCATGTCGCAGTTGAAATAGTTTCCGAAGTTACAGAATGAAGTTTCAGACGTGCCGTAGTGGTGATAAAGAGAGACTGAAGACACGGCGATGCCGGCGACTGCGAACAGCGCGATGGCAATCATCATGAAGCGGAGACGCGAGGTCATGGCAGGCTGCATCCGGTCTTCTGACTCAGGAATTCCAGCGCTTGCTTGCCCTCAACGCGGGTGCCGTCGGGAAATACCCAGGTGGGAAAGTTCTTGATGCCGGCCTGCAGGCACTTGGGCTCTTCCTGGTGCGAACCTTCAATTCCGCATTCGATGTAAGGAAGGTATTGGGCCGCGGAATCAAACATCTCTTTCTGCTCAGAGCAATGGGGGCACCAGAAGAGTCCGTACATCTTGGCCTGTTTGGCTCCGAGGCATTGAGCAAATGCATCCAGCGGGCTTTGGCGCTTGCGGCTGACAGAATAAACGACTACGGCGAACACGACCACAATCGCCACCGCGATCAGAATCGTGCGGGTGTTGTATTTCGGCCGATCTTCTTGCTGCCGCGCCTGCTGGCGCTTTCGTCGCTCGTTGGACATGAGATTGTTTTCTTATACCACGACGCGCAGGGCTGAGGGCAATACATCCAGGGTCTGACAGTGCAGAGTGAGCACCTCGCCGTCCACCATTACGTCAATCGGGGCATCGAGGGAAAAAGTTATTTGTTTCGCCGCCCGCCGCTCCGCCAAAGGATGAGAAATATGGGTTCCGTCATAGAGCGTGGGCAGGTTGCGAATCAGCCCTAGCCGCCCGATTGGCCCCCAGCGCACATATTCAATCAAGCCGTCGTTGATTTCAGCTCGAGGTGCGATCATCATGGTGCCGCCGGTGAATTTACTGTTGTTGAAAGTGAGGAACAGACAGCGCCGGCGGTCGGTGTTCTCTTCTCCATCCACGCGCAGGGGAAAGGGGCGGCGGTTGAAGCGGGCCAGACTGATGAAAATCGACGCCTGATAGCCGAGTTCTCCCCAGCCGCTGAAGTGGCGGGCGCGCAAAGTTGCCACATCGGCCGCGAATCCCATGCTGAGGAGATTAATGTAGTGGATGACGCCTCCGGCGTGGCGCAGACGGAGCACATCGCAGGGCTGCGAACGGCCAGCCAGCAGAGCTTCGAGCGCGTGCTCCACGCCGCGATCGCTGAAATCGCGCAGGAACGAATTCCCAGTTCCAAAAGGCAGAAACGCCAGGGTGGGAGATTCGCCGGCTTTAGCTAGCGGGAAAAGTCCGTTGACAATTTCGTACGATGTGCCGTCACCGCCCACTGCAATGAACTGGCGATAACCTTTTGCGTATGCATCGCGCGCGATTTGGATTCCCTGTCCCGGTGCCGAGGTTTCGGCAATCTCGACGCGCAGGCCGGCTGCCCGCAAGCGCTCCAGCGCGGGGCCCACGAGTCTCCTACCGCGCCCGCCGCCGGCGGCGGGATTGACGACGGCCAGAAACTTGTCGCTGGAGTTCACAGAGCAATCACGCTGTCACGATCTGTGGTTTGGCCAATGCCCTCGGCGAGAACGGAACGCTTGATCTTCATGGAGGCCGTGCGCGGAAAATCCTTGTCCCAGACAAGATAACCTGTAACCCGCTTGAAATCGGGGAGTTTTCGATTGCGGGCGACGATCTCTTCGTTCAACGCGTCGGTAAATTGCTGGTTCTGCTCCAGGCGCAGCACGAGAACTAATTTTTCTTCGCCCAGGATTTTGGCGGGCCAGATGTAATTCGCCGCGAAAATGGAATATTCCTTGACGCGGAGGCCGTCAAAAGCGTTCTCGATGTCTTCGGGATAGATATTCTTGCCGCCTGCGGTGACGATCATGTTCTTCTTGCGGCCAAAGAGTTGGAGATGGCCATTGCCGTCAAAACGGCCCAGGTCGCCGGTCAGCAGCCATCCGTCCACGATAGTTTGCGCGGTAAGCTCAGGGTCATCGAGATAATGGGACATGATGGTCTTGCTGCGCACGGCGACTTCACCGATGCCTTCGGAATCCGGATTCAGGATGCGCGATTCCACTCCTGGCAGCGGCTTGCCCACGGTGTCGGCGCGAAAGGGCTTGAGGTCATTCAGCGTGAGCGCAGTGCAAGCTTCGGTCAGGCCGTAGCCATTGGCGACCGGGATGCCCAGATCGTAAAAGAACTGCAAAGTGGAAGCCTCGATGAAAGCGCCGCCGGTGATCAGGGCAAGCAGCTCTCCGCCAAAAGCCTTGTGAACCTGGGACAGCAACTTTCGGCTGAGACTTACCTTCGGCCGCCTCTTCACCAGCGACTTATTCAAGCCAATCATGCGCTCGAGAAAGAATCGTTTGAGAGGAGGCAATTCATCGAATTTGGCGCGGAGGCCGCGCTCCAGGTTTTTCAACACCATCGGAACCAGGCTGACGTAAGTGATCTTGTAGCGGACAAAGGCGTCGCGGACGTACTCCGGCCGCAGGGTGCGCAAGTGGACCACGCAGGCTCCACACACGAAGGGCCCAATGAATCCGACCATGAAATCAATGGCGTGATTGGTGGGCAGAATGCTGAGATAACGAACACCCGGCCAGAAAGGATACCAGGCGGTGAGCGACTTGCACTGTTCGAGATAGTTTTCGTGGGTAAGAACGCATCCCTTGGGGCGACCGCCAGTTCCCGAGGAATACACGATGCAGGCAACGTCCTCACGCTGCCGTCGAACAAACAGCGGATCGCCCTTGCGCCGAAATTCTTCCCAGCGGAACGCACCGGCGAGATCGGCTCCCAGCGGAGCCTCGGTTACGAGTACGGTCGGAAGCTTATGGTTCTTAAACTCCGGCGACTGCGTAATCGTCCGCCAGAGGTGGTACTCGACCACCAGCAGCCGGGCTTTGCAATGTTGCAACAGTTGCAGATGCTCGGCAGCGGTGAGCTTGTAATCCAGCGGAACCAGCACGCCGCCGCTGTAAAAAATCGCATAAGCGGAAACCAGCCACTTGGACTGGTTGGTCATGATGATGGCGGCGCGATCTCCTCCCTTGAACTCCGCATCTTGCAAGGCGCGCGCAAGAGGCAGGGCCATGTCCTTGAAATCGGAGTAAGTGAGCCTTGTCTTTTCGCGTTCGCGGTCGGCCTCGATCAGGCAGACTTCATGAGGCCAGCGGTCGAGAGCTTCCCGCAGCGCGGCTCCGAGAGAAGTGTATTGGTCGAGATTGAGCATTAAACGCTTATTTCACCACAGAGACACAGAGACGCCGAGAAAACCTTTGTTAATCAGTTCATTACCTTTCGCAACTTGAGGCATGTGCGGAGGTTTTCAGATTCCTTACAGTCTTGCCTGGATCTTATCCGCCAAAGTGCGGAAATCGGATACGCCTTGCAATTCGTAATCGGGCAGCTCGATGTGAAAATGATGCTCCAGGCTGGTGAGTAGATCGAGCGCCTGCAGGCTGTCAATGCCGAGGGTCTTGAAGAAGTCGTCGTCTGGAGTGAGCTTTTCGCGAGGGACCTTGAAGTGCGTGGCGGCGAGGATGAGAATCTCTCCCAATGTTTGGTCAGCATTTGGCATATCGGCGTCCGAGGGTCAGTTCCTTCTCATGGTAAATACGGCTGCGCGTCGGTGCTCTCGACGAACTTGCGCAGTCCGGCTTCGACTGCCGGGTGCATGAACAGCTCGCAAAAAATATCAATCTCTTCCCGCAGTTCTTCGTAAGGGATGGGCTTAATGAAGTTCTTGGCTGCGACCGCCGTACGCCGGTCGAATTTGCCAAGCTGCGCCGCAGTGGCCCGTGCGGCGCGCAGAGCTTCACCCTCGGCCACCAATTGGCTGACCAGGCCGCACTGCTGCAGCTTGGTTGCATTGAAGCTCCGGCCGGTGAGCAGCAGATCGCGCACTACCGCATTCCCCAAATCCCGCTTCAGGCGAGGGATTCCACCCCATCCCGGAATCAATCCCAGGCGCAGCTCAGGGAAGCAGAAGCGCGCCGACTTGTCGGCGATGATCAAATCGCATGCCAATGCCAGCTCGAATCCACCGCCGAATACGACGCCGTGCACCGCTGCGATGGTGGTCAACGGCGAAGAATCGATCGTATTTAACACCCGGTGAGCGCGCTCAATCTGATCGCGCACGCTCTTAATTGCTTCAGCCCGCTCCAACTGCTGTGTACGACGGTAAAGTTCACGTAGGTCTGCCCCAGCGCTGAATCCTGGCTTTAAGGTGCTGTAGATAACTAACGCGTGAGCGTCGCGGCCCAGTTCATCGAGCGAATCGGCGAACTTCTCCGCCTCCCCGAGCGCCACTGAACCTAGTTCGTTCAAAGGCTCGCGGTGCAGCGCCAGCTCAATGACGCCCTCCCTCAAACTCCACGATAGCGCCAGCCCATCGAAATGATTCATACCGCTTGTTTCACCTGGTACATTTCTTCTATTTCAGACTTCAGCCGGACAGCAATCACATCTCGCTTCAGCTTGCCGTTCGCCGTGAGTGTGCCGTTTTCAATTGAGAATGGTTCGTGCTGCACGTGGAACGCACGAATCTGCTTGTAGTGCGGCAGCTTCGGATTCACCACGTCGAGCGCCGCCTGCACCTGTTCGCGGGTAAGCGTTCCAGTCACGATGGCCGACAGATAGCCGCGCCCGTTGCCTACTAATACTACCTGCTGCGCCCCGGGAAGATTCTGCAGAATTTCGTCTTCAATCGGCTCAGGGGCAACATTGTGGCCTGAGCCCAGAATGATCAGATTCTTGATGCGACCGATAATGCGCCAGTTCCCTGCCACGTCCACTTCGCCCTGATCGCCGGTATGGAACCAGCTATCGCGGATTGTCTTGGCAGTGGCTTCGGGACGGTTCCAGTAGCCGGGAAAGATGTTTGGCCCACGAACGATGATCTCATCATTTGCGTCCAGTTTCATTTCGACGCCGGCGATTGCCGGCCCCACGCGTCCCGGTTCCACATGGCGCGGATCGTCGAGGGTGCAGAGCGCGGTGGTTTCGGTGAGTCCGTAACCTTGCAAGACGGGGATGCCGAGCATCATGAAATAAAGCTGGGTTTCGACGTTGAGCGGAGCGGAGCCGCAGATCAGAGCTTTCAGGTTTGAGCCGATCATCTTCTTGCGAATGGTGGGGAAAACGATGGAGTTGGCACAGGCGAGCCACAGAGAGTCGGAAAAACTGGTGTGACCTTCGTGTTTGCGCATCCACGCGCTCTTGGCGTGGCTGTAAATAGAAGCAGCGATGCCGCCGGCCTTCCAGAGTTGTTCGTCCACGGCTTTCCGCATTCGTTCGAGCAAGGCGGGAACGTTGAGGAAATAGTCGGGAGCCGCGGTGCGCATGTCATTCGCGATCCTGGTCAAGTCGGTGTTCATGATGAACAGGCTGCGCCGCAGCAACGAAGTCAGCATGATGATCCAGGAACCAGCGAAAGAAAGCGGCAGGTAATGGAACACCCGATCCTGGGCAGAACGGTTATCCATCAAAACATCGAGCCTTGCCGAGGTGCAACTCAGCATGTGAGTGATGTTTCCCGCGGTGAGTGCAACCCCTTTGGCTTCGCCCGAGGTGCCCGAGGTGTAGATGATGGCGACCGGATCGGCGGCTGAAAGTTGTAGCGTTGACGGCGTGGCTATTGATGTCGAGAAAATGTCATCGAACAGGACTTGCGGAGGCGCTTCGGGCCAGTTCCGCACGATTCCGTCGCGCAGGGCGGCATCGCTGCAGCAAAGGAGAGATGGCGAGCCGTCTTTCATCATGGCTACGAGCTCTGCGGGGGCCTGACGCGAGTACAAAGGAATGACGATCAATCCCTCAGCCATGATGGCCAGGTCCATCGCGATCCAGCGAATGCTATTGGGTGCGAGCAAGGCGCAGCGATCTCCTTTGCGCAGGTTTCTTGCTCTAAAGAAAGCGCGGGCTTTACCGATCAGGTCCAGCAGTTCGCGTCCGGTGACGGAAACGGTCTGCGTATCGCGCAGCTCTTGCAGCAGGATGGTGTCTGGTGCCGCGGCAAGCTTGGTGAAGATGTCTTCGAGAAAAGTCATTGGGTCAATGACTCAGCTATACGCCTGAATCAAATGTTGCAGGCCAGGGCTCATGGGTGGCAAATAATCCTCCCAGCTCCACTCGCCTTTGCGCGTGGGAAACTCGGGATAGCGGCGCTGTACTTCTTCCTCGAAGTACACGCCCATGCGCGCCATTACTTTCAGATTTTTCACTACCGTCCGCCCAATTCCTGAGGCGATCTGCTCGCCGTCCGTGTAAAGCTTGTTCAGCGCAGCAAGCAGCTTCGGCTCCAGATCTTTATCGTCAACGTTCATGAGCAAATCTTCATGACCGCGCTCACGCATCAGGTTGCGGATGCGCTCGTCCATGGTGATTCCCGCTGACGGGACCAGTGCAGGCATGGAGGTCACAATGCCGTGATAGCGCGACGAGGCCATCATGTGGCAGCAGCGGAGAATGCTCACCAGTTCGTAGATGTTGTACTCGTCGGAAGTGAGAACCGGCACGCCGCCGAGGGCCTCGGAGATGCGGCGAGCCGGCCGGGCGTCGAGCCGCTCGGTCGCAACCATGACGACAAAAACCTTGCGCTGCTGGCGAAATGCTCTCACCGCGCCAGCGATGGAAGTGAGGTAGTGTTCGTAAGCACGATCGGCTTCCGGGCCGGAATGATGGAAATACGGCCCCCGATAATGGCTATCTTTGTAGGCGCCGGTCAAGCTGTGCAAGGCCAACTTGGCGACCGAGGCCCTCACCGGCCACTCGAAAGGGTTAATCGGGCAAACTACCAGGACAGGCGTGGTTCCATCCCAGCCGACGTGGCGCAGGGTTTTTTGGCCGTATTCCGCAGGATGCGGATCGAAGGTCCAGGCGGTATCGGTGCCCAATTCCGTGGGCACACCGAGTTCGCGCAAAATCTTGCGGGACTCTTCATTGCGGGTGATGACCAGCGAATTCTGGCAATAGCGACCACACATTTTGCGGAGAGGCGGGTCCATGTAACCGGCTTCCGCGCCATACCCCACGGAAAGTTTGTTCTGGGCGGCGGCAATTCCCAACGAACCGATCATCATGGTGGTGAGCGCGTTGGCGAATTTGCTCTTGAACATGGAGCCTTCGCACGCGACCACGCCGTGGTGTTTGGGGACCTCGTCGGAGAGAAAGGGTGGAAACACGTCGGGTAGATGAACCTGTTTTGTACCTTCAAAGTATCCCTGGGAGAACTTGAAATTCTGGCTCATGACGCTGAAATCCACGTTGTCTTTTCCAAGAATGTGACGGATCTGCCGAAGCATCTCCTCGACTCGGGCATCCGAACCCATATTGCGGGTGCCGTTGTAGCCGGCAAACAGCAGTTTCAGCTTCTCTCCGGGAGTCCACGGTTTGCCGTTTCCCAGCATCCACGCGGCCTTCGATTTCTCAATCGAGGCGCTGACCCAAGCCTGGAGAATGAAGTCCATCATGCGGCGGACCCCCCGGCTTTGGCGGCGGGCCAATCCTGATACTTGTAGGAGAAATTAGTCTCGCGGCTGAATTTCAACAAGGGGTAGCTGTACTGCGAAAAAGGCACAGGCTTGCGTCCCAGTTCGCTGGTTACGCGGGTGTTGTCGAACACGGTGTTCCAGACGAGGTACGGCAGAAAGACCTTCATCAGGGACGCGCCGCGACCAAGCGATCTCTTGCCATTCGACAGAAGGTTGACCGAGCCGGTGAAAGGACGCTCCAGGAGCGGCAGAAATAGCGGCCCACGCTTATTTTGCGATGCGGCCAGAGCGGTGGTCAGCTCTTGAAATGTCTGCGAATCGGTTCCTGAGGAAAGATGATAAGTGTTAAATCTGGGGCTTTCTTTCTGATGCAGGGTGGCAACCGCGTCGGCGACGAAATCCACGTTGACGATGTCAATCTTATCGTGCGCGCGGAAGGGCAGCACCGGCAATCCGGCAAGAAACACAAAAGCCTGGACCATGTCGAATTGGGTGGTTTCCGGATAGCGGCTGTCGCCGAGCACGATGCTGGGACGAAAAATCGTGATGGGGACCTCGGGCAACAACTGCCGGATCATGTGCTCGCAGAATTTCTTGGTGCGCGCGTAGGGATCGTAATCGGAGCGGTCCCAGTCAATGGAATTGTCTTCGGTCACCACTTCATTACTGCGCTTCCCAGCGACGGCAACCGTGCTCACGTGGCTGAAACGCCGCAGGCCATGATAGTGATTCACCCGCATGGCGAGTTGCAGCACCTCCAGCGTGCCGCGAAGATTCACGTTCAAACAGCTTTTCTCGGACTTGCGGTTTAACGAAGCCGCGCAGTGGATGATGGAATCCGTGGTGTGAATCAAGCGGTCGTAGTCGTCGCGCGGAAGGCCGAAGCATTCTGAGGTCAGATCGCCGCGAAAAATGCGGATGCGGGTCTGGAGATATTCGTAAAAGTGCGGGAAGTCCAAATGGAGTTGAAAGGCACGCCACAGGCGCAATTCCGCCTCGTGGGGATCGCGGGCGCGCACCAACATGTTCAAGGATGCGCCGCTCTCCAACAGATTGGCGGCGACGTGCGCGCCGATATACCCGGTTGAACCGGTCAGGAATATCGCCACGTTGCTCCGTTGGTGCCGGTCCTTACCGCTTCCTCGCTGCCTTCGATGGCCGGGGTCGGGTGAAGCTGAAGATTCCGCGGTGACCGCGCTTCGATGGGACGTCCTTCAATCAATGGATAGGTCCATTTGCGCAACGCCGGGATGTGGATGTTGATCCAATACTCCCACCAGTCGAGGGTGCGAGTGCTGTAACCAAAATCAGCCTTTTCGTCCTCCGCCAAGGCATAGGAAAGCTTTTCCACATTTTCGGCGACAAAGTCATGTTCATTCAGCAGGATGAAAGGCTCAAACAGTTCAATCAACTTTTCCACGCGTTCCAGATTGCGCTCCGCACGGACCAGCGGGGTCTTCTTGAGGGGCAGGGGCGCCATGATGCGCTGGATGGACTTTATGATTGCCCGCTGCGCAGGAGCTGACATGCGTTCGTAGCGCTGTTTCGAGACCGGAATGGCGTCAAACTTGAGGCGCAGCCAGTATTCCATGCCTTCCTGGGCGCGGTAGTGCTTGCGATGGGCCAGAGCGGTCAGTTCGATGGAGCGCCGCATATCGCAGGGGTTGGTAACGGACGTGGCCAGTTGATAAATGGAATCGTTCCTCCGCTCAATGATCGCAGCGGCGATTAAGGTCATGCCGCGGCATACTGCGTCCACGGGAATGATATCCAGACGCTTGCGTTCGTTGGAGGGCAGTTGCCGGAAATGAGTACCCAGCAGATAGGAGAGCGAGGCCGAAGTGTTAATGCCCTCGTTCCAGCCGCGAAATGGCTGGCTGACGGAAGTCTCGACAATGGCGGGGCGGACTATGGCGATGGGCAGGCCTTGTCCGTACTTGAAAATCAGCGACTCCGCCAGACTCTTGCTAAGCGTATAGGTGTTGGGCCAGCCCAGTTCTTTCGCCCGCTTGGCGCCATATTCGGTTAAGTAATCGCGCAGCCAGCGGACCCGGTTCTTGCGAATCTGATTGTCCAGGGCCGTACCTTGCAAATGCCGGGCTGCGTGTTCCTTCTGCAAAGCCTGGCTGCGCAGTTGCGCGGTCACTTCGGGACTCTCTGCCCGCTGTTCTGCCTGTTGAACAAAAGCATGCAGCGAGCGCCATTCGGTTTCAGCGTCAAAGCCCGGAACCGGGGCCGGAGTGTAATTGGGACGGAGAGTCTCCGGGACGCGGCCGTCGCGCGCGCCTGCCACATAGCAGGTAGAGAGGTGGAGCAGACCGGCATGGTCCGATCGGCGGACAAATTCGAGGACCGAGACGGCCGCATCCACATTGGTTGCCAGCGCATCGCGCAGGTCAGGATTGAAATCTGTCAGCCCGGAACTGTTGATAACCAGATCCAGTTTTCGGCTGAGCGACTGACTGATCTGGGGATCAATACCCAGCCCAGGCTGGGCCACATCGCCCTCTACGACTTCGACGCGGTCGTTGAGGAACTTGGCCAAGCCAGCGCCATGCCGCTCAAAAAGGGGATCAAATACCGGCGATTCCTGGACCAGCTTCTCGAACCGCCGCTGCGCCGGATTGGTCTTCTGCCGCCGAATGAGTAAATAGATTCGGCCGATCTCCGGCAAGTCTATAAGCGTGTTCACCAGCCATACTTTGCCGATGAATCCGGTCACGCCGATCAGCATGACGTGCTTCCCCGCCAGTGCCCGACGGACAGAAAGAGAGTGCGATCTGCGGGGCTGGTAAAAGTGCACAATCGGGTGTTCCAGCGCGGGCATCTCCCGTTGCGTGGGTATGGTCGCATCCTGTAGCGCCCCGCCGCTATGCAGCTCCAAGTCTGTCGCCAGCCATCCTGGTTCGCGCCGTCCGTCAGGCCCTGCGCCGGTGATGCGGGCAAATATTCCCCTTGGGCGAATCACCGGGTCCAGCAGGCGTCCGGTGGCGATGCCATCGCGGAACTCGAGGCGGTTGGCAATCACCCACTTGATGCCCAGATGTTGTGCCAGCGGACGCATGACATGATCCAAACCCTGGCTCACCAGGACGACCTCAGAACCTGATCCAGCGAGATCCATAAGTTGTGTTACACCAGCAGGTTTCAAATAAGGCTTCAACTTATATTGGAAGTATTCTTCACCCAGCGAATCGAGGCGGTCGCGGCTCACTCGGCGCAGGACGGTGTGCATGACACGGGTAGCAAAGACCCGGTTCGTGGCGTACAGAACCGGGCGCACCACAGCCATCAGGAGCACCAAACCGCGGCGCACCCAGCGCTCCGTGAAGGTCTGGGCGTTCCAGGTGAAGAAGGCCACGGGACGCACCGTAGTCAGCTCGAGAAGGCTGCCTTCGACCCGCCAGTACACTGGGTTAGCGGGTTTTCGATTGTGGTTTGAGCTGTCCAAGTTTGCCGCGCCTGGCCTTACGCATGGCTCTCCCGGTGTTCTGGGGGTTGAAGTCTTCTATTGTAAACAATCGGGGCGCAATGGCGTAGGGTTTCGTGATGACGGAGGCTCCTCGCTCCATGCCAGCTTTGAGCAGTGCTCACCAATCCGGCTACGCCCCAGTCTATGCCTGAAGCGGTATCATCTTGCAGACCAACTGGGTTATGTTGAAGCGCGGCGTTTCGATAATTCTGCTGATTCTTTGCTCTTTTCTGAGTCCTTTGGTTCCTGCGCAGAGCTCCGCCCAAGCGCCGTCGGCCCCAACTCGGAAGACGAGCACTCCCTATACCGGCGACTTATCCATTTTTGACTCGCCGGGGAGGGATGAGCGGCTCCAAGTCAACCGGGTGATGGACGTCCTGGGAATTACCGCCGGAAAGACCGTGGCCGATATTGGCGCGGGATCCGGTTGGTTCACGGTACGGGCCGCCAAGCGGGTAACCGAAGCAGGCCGTGTGTACGCGGTGGATATTAACCCTGAGGCGGTTCGCTACATCGCAGAACGCGCGGAAAAAGAACAACTGCACAACGTTACGTCAGTACTTAGCAAGCCTGACGATCCGCTGCTTCCGGCAGGCAAGATAGACGCGGTGCTGCTGCTCAAGACCTACCACGAGGTAGAGCGGCCGGTGGCTCTGCTGCGCAATCTGCGCGGGGCTCTGACAACGGGCGCCAAGGTGGGAGTGATTGACCGCAACGGCAATGGAGAAGATCACGGCGTGGGGCGGGAGGTGGTCATCCGGGAGGCGAGAGAAGCTGGCTACCGATTGCTGGCGCAATATGATTTTGTGAAAGCGGACCGGGTGGACTATTTTCTGGTTTTCGAGGCGGTGAACTAGTCCTTCCCTTGCAGCGCGGCTTTGGCTGCCTGCAAGCGCTTCCTCGCGACCGCATCCACTTTGGGATAGCTTAGCTTCAAGTCTTCAAGAGTATCTACAATCGCGGCAGCTACGGCCAACCGCGTGAACCACTTGTTGTCTGCGGGCACAACATACCAGGGCGCATGTTTCGTTGCGGTGTGCGCGATCACGTCTTCGTAGGCATGCATGTAAGCCGGCCAGTACTGGCGTTCGTGCACGTCGGCAGCGGAGAATTTCCAATTCTTCTCCGGTTCATCGAGCCGGGCGAGGAAGCGCCGCTTCTGCTCGTTTCTGGAGAGATTGAGAAAGAACTTGCGGATGACAATGCCATTGCGTGAAAGATAACCCTCCCAGGCATTGATGTCCTCAAAACGCTCCTCCCAGATATTCTTGGTGACCAGGCTTTGCGGAATTCTCTCGTTCTTGAACACCTCAGGATGAACCCGTACCACCAGAACTTCTTCGTAATACGACCGATTGAAAATGCCGATCTGCCCGCGCTGGGGGACCCGCTGCATCGTCCGCCACAGAAAATCGTGGTTGAGTTCCTCCGAGGATGGCTGCTTGAACGAATACACCTGACAGCCCTGGGGGTTTACGCCAGACATGACGTGCTTCACCAGACCGTCTTTTCCGGCCGCATCCATGCCTTGGAAAATCAGCAGCAGTGCCCAGCGATCCTGGGCGTAGAGCTTATCCTGCAGCTCAGCCATGGAAGCAATTCCCTGCTCCAGCAGTTTCTTAGCCTGCGCCTTGGAATGGATTTTTCCGGTGTCGGCGGGATCGAAGTCTTTGAGGCGAAACTTGCCGCCGTGCTCTACTCGGTAGGGTTTTGCCAGCTTGCTGGCCCAAGTCATGGTTGGCTCCTGCTGCACTAATCGCGCTAGTTCTCGAGTCTATAACATTGATGAATTGGCGAGTTGGCTAGAGCTTGGTCAGAGGGCGGCTGGGACACCCGCCCTACGCGAGTCGATAGGAATTCGAATGGGATGCAACGAACGCAGCCGAATCGACAACAACAGGCCTGCCGCAAGCGCGCGATCCGGCCGCGCACAACGTCGCAAGCGTCGTGCAGACAGTGTTTTCAAATGAAATCGGGGGTTGCTCGCCGTTTCGAATAGCCGAAAAGAATGCCGCCAACTCGGCCCGATGCCCTTTGTCTTGATGGAAACGGGATCGGAAGGTTTGCTTGCGACCACGGCGGACCAGCTCAAGGCGTCGGAAGTCATCGAGCACAGCGGCAGATCCGCCGGAAAATGCCTCGATTCGCTCTTTGGAATACGAACGGTCGCCGTTGCTGAGATAGCTGATCGTCCCGTGCGAGCCGTTGGCAAATTTCAGTGAGATGATTAGGTTGTCGCCCGACTGCGGTAGCAGGCTGGAGACATCCTGGGTCTGGACCTCAATCGCAGGTGTGCCCGCGAGAAAACTTAAGAAATCGATAAAGTGGCACACTTCTCCGAGAAGCCGGCCACCACCTTGCCCGGGATCGTTGACCCAATGATCGGGCGGCAGCGAACCGGCATTCACACGGTAATGCATCGCCAGCGGCTCCTGACTTTCGTCGAGGAAGGCTTTCATCTGTGCCGCCATCCGCGAGAAACGCCGATTGAAGCCCACGAGTAGCAGCGGTCTTTCACCTGAGCGCGAACTCCCATAGAGATGAACAATCTCGGCCAATTCAGCTTCCGTCAGGCAAAGCGGCTTCTCGCAAAAAACATGCTTGCCCGCCGCCAGCGCACTCAGAACCTGCTTTGCGTGCAGGTGATGGCGAGTGGCGATCACAACGGTATTTGTTGCGCTATCGCTGAAGATTCTTTCCTCGTCGGTCGTGCAATATTGAAATCCAAACTTGTGCGCGGCGTGGCGTGCATGGGCACCGTTGGCGGCGCACACAGCTATGAGATCTACGCCGCGAACGCTCTTTATTGCTGGCAGCAGCGTGACGGTTGCGAAATTGCCCGCACCTAAAACGCCGACCGAAACCGACTGGCCGGCACGAGGTTTAGTGATATCTCTTGTAACCAGACGAAGCTCACGGCTTGGCTCAGCGTCAGGCGGGTAAGTAATTAGCACGCCAAGGAACGATTCCGGGCGCCGTCCGGTGATCACTTCGTAGGCCTCCTGCGCGCGTTCGACAGGAAAACGGTGGCTGATTAGCGATCGAACATCGAGCTTGCCGTCCGCAACAAGACGGATAAAGGCTTCCATGTTTCGGGTTTCGGTCCAGCGCACATAGCCAATTGGGTAATCACGCCCTTTTTGCTCATAAGCGGCATCGTATCTCCCCGGCCCATAGGAGCGCGAAATCCGAAAATCGAGTTCCTTCTGGTAGTAGATCTTGCGATCAATCTCCATGCCGACAGTGCCGACGGCAACCACGACGCCGCGATCGCGGGAAACCCGCCCGGCCAGATTGACGGGATCGCTGCTCGGAGTCTCAGCAGCGATGATTACAGCATCGGCGCCGTTGCCACCCGAATGGCGTAGGCACAAGTCACGCAACTCGTCACCGGAAAGACAAACCGCGTCGGCCCCCAGCCGCCGTGCCAGTTGGACGCGTTCCGCGGCAATGTCCATGCCCAACACGCAACAACCCGCCGCTTTGAGCAGTTGCACCGTTAATTGTCCGAGAAGGCCCAGGCCGATAACTGCAATTACGTCTCCCACGCTGGCCTCGGCTGTGCGGATTCCGTGCAGGGCGACAGCACCGAGCGTGGCAAAGGACGCCTCTTCGGGCGTAACCGTCGATTCCAAAGGAATCTTGGCGCCGAGCAGCCGAGGAACGCAGGCGAACTCCGCGTGTATAGCGTAGCCGGCGCCAGCGCAAGCCACGTGATCCCCGACACTGAGGTCGTGTACCCCTTCCCCGACGCTTATGATGGTGCCGGCGCTGCTGTAGCCAAGCGCAGCAGGCTGATCAAGGCGAGCGCGCACCGCAGACATTGCTGAGAAGACGCCGTCGCGCCGCACTTTGGTGATGACCTCACGAACCAAATCGGGGCGGGCTCCGGCTTTCTGAAGCAAATTCTTACTGGCGAATTCAGACGATGCCCGCTCGGTTCCCGCGGAGACCAACGATGCTGCGATGCGTACCAGGACGCATCCGGGCAGCAGTGTGGGCGTGGGAACATCCATCACCGTAATCTCGCCGGTCCGGACCTGCTGAAGCACTTGCTTCATGCCGTCGCCACCTGCAGGGTGTTCATAATCTCGGTATTGACAGGCTCGTTTTTCTTGCCGAGAAAAGTCTGCATCCAAATTTCCAGGGTCAGGAACTGCCAAATCTGCATCGACCAGTCCTGTTTCCCGTCGCGATGTTCATCAACATATGATCGCACCGCTTCCGGACGAAACAGGCCGCGATTGCGGACACGCGACTCACAAAGCAGATCATCCACCATCCCTCGCAAGTCGTGCGCCAGCCAGTAATCAATGGGAGCGGCAAAACCCGCCTTCGGCTGATTGAGAACCTCGGGGGGCAGAATGCCTTCCATCGCTTTGCGGAAGATGTATTTGGTGGTGGACCGCAAAGAGCCTTTCAGCTTTGAGCGAGGCGGGACGTTCCGGGCGACGAATTCGGCAAGTTGCCGATCGAGAAACGGGACCCGGACTTCCACCGAAGAAGCCATGCTCATTTTGTCGTTGTAGTTCAGGTTCAGGCTGGGCATGAAAATCTTGGTGTCGAGGTAAAGCATCTGGTTCAGAAAATCTGCGTCCTCGACCGCGTGAAAACTCTCCCAGTGACGCACCGCCGGATCGAAAGCATTCAGCTCTGCCCGTAGTTCCGGGGTATACAAAGCGTTCTTTTGGTTGCAGTCAAGGTAGGTGCAGTTCATGACGAAACGCTCAGCGGGAGGAAGCGCGGCACTGCGAGCCATCTTCTTTAACAGGCGCATCGTTCCCTTCCGCGACGATCCGCGCAGATTCGGCGTGGCTGACACCTGCCGCTCAATGAATCTCCGCAGGGGCGCCGGAACCCGCCGGTAGGCTTCGCCCCAATAATGGGCGGTGTGCTTGCGGTATCCGGCGAAGAGTTCGTCGCCGCCCACTCCGGAGAGCAGCACCGTGGAAGTCGAACGGGCCTCACGGCAGACCAGATAAGCGGCGATGATAGCGGGATCAGCGACGGGCTGATCCATGTGCCAGATCAGCTTTGGCAACAGTTCAGCCACATCGGGCTCGACAACAATTCGCTGATTCTCACATCCCAAATGTCGAGCGAGCCGGGCAGGGATTTCGGGATCATCCAGAGCATTCTCGCCAATCCGGTATTTCGACGGAAAAGAAACAGTGTAGGTTCGCACCGGCTTGCGCTTGGCCATCATGGCCACGATGCTCGATGAATCAAGCCCTGCACTGAGAAACGCTCCAACTGGCACGTCGCTGATCATCTGCATTTCCACCGATTGGCGGAAACGCTCCCGAATTTCTTCGACGAGATGTTTCTCCGAAAGAGGATAGGAAGCGTCGACCGGAGGAAAACTCAGGTCCCAATATTTGGTAATGGTGAGTTGCCGGTTGCGATAGATCGCGTAGTGTCCAGCAGGAAGCTTGTGAATGCCATCAAAAATCGTGTTGGGCTCTGGCACCCACAGGAAAGTGAGGTATTGGTGCAGCGCTTCTGGATCAAGTTCAGCTCCGACCCCCTCGACTTCGAGCAGCGCCTTGATCTCAGAAGCAAAAGCAAGACGATGCCCGCTTCGCCAATAATAAAGCGGTTTCACACCGAAATGGTCGCGGGCGATAAACAACTCAGGAGTGCCGGATCGCAGATCACAGAGGGCGAATGCGAACATGCCATTCAGCCGCTGCACGCAGTCGTGGCCTTCCTGCTCGTACAAATGAAGCACAACTTCGGTGTCGGTATCGGAAAGGAAACGATGCCCTTTGGCTTGCAGCTCGTGGCGCAATTCGCGGAAGTTGTAAATCTCTCCGTTGTAAGTGATCCAGACGGTGCGGTCCTGGTTGCACATCGGCATGTGCCCGTCGGAGGAAAGATCAAGAATGGCAAGACGACGGCTGCCCAAACCCAAATAGCTGCCGTCCGGCAGGCGCCGATCCCAGAGCCCGAAGTCATCGGGACCGCGATGGGCCTGCACTGTGGTCATGCGCGCCAGCGTCTCGCGGTTTCCGCAGCCTACTAGGCCGCTTATGCCACACATAGGTCAATGGCCCGATTTTCTCGATCCACGCCGTTCAGCAGCTGATCGGAAGAACTTGCTATCATCCTTCGTATTGTGACGTGAATTGGGTGGTCCGCATATTACCGGGGAGGGTCCCCCAAACTGGGAGCTTGTAGATTAAAATCTGCATCTCGGACCGTTAATCCGGCTCGGCTCGGATAGAATGGTTCCGGCAAGATCACCCATGAACACAGCGGCAGCTCGTGACAGCTGGGTAGGCCGGGTCATCGACGGAAGATTCACCCTGCTCCAATGGTTGGGCAGCTCTGGATGGAGTCACGTCTTCCTCACGGAACTGGAAGGACCAGGATCGCAGAAAGCTGCCATCAAGCTCATGTCGGCTGTGGCCAGCGACTCACAGGCTTATGTTTCCCGATGGCAAGTGGCGACGACCCTGTCTCATCCCCACCTGATGCGCCTATTTCACATCGGCCATTATCGGGTCAGTACCGCCCAGTTGATCTACGCCGTGATGGAGTATGCCGAAGAAGATCTCTCACAGATTCTTCCGGAGCGGCCACTGACGCCCACTGAGGCTAGAGAGATGCTTCAACCGGTTCTCGATACACTTTCCTATCTTCATGAGAAAGGTTTCGTGCACGGTCACCTGAAGCCCTCGAATATTATGGTAGTCGAGAATCGGTTGAAACTTTCCTGTGACAGCCTGCATGTCGCGGGCGCGCAGGGCAAGCGCTTGCCAGCGCCAGGTTTCTATGACGCACCCGAATTCTCCACCGGGGCGATCTCTCCAGCCGCGGACGTCTGGTCGCTCGGCGTCACCCTGGTCGAGGCTCTAACTCAGCGGCTGCCCGCGTGGCACAGCTCCCTACCCAGGGAACCGGTTCTGCCGGAATCTATTCCACCGCCCTTCGCCGACATAGCGCAGGAATGTCTCCGGTCCGACCCCGCGCGGCGATGTACGCTCGCCGATATCAAGGCTCGTCTCGACCTCCCCCGATCTCTCCCGGAATCAGGCGGCGATACCCACAGAAAATCGTCCGCCAAACTCCGCGTGACGGCCCTGATTGCCACAGCGCTCGTCCTGTTTGCGGTGATCGCAGCCCTGAAGCTGGGATCTCGCCGGGCTGGGCCATCGCTGCCGACCGAACAACAGCAACCTGCACCCGCTGTCGCCGCGCTCCCACCTCAATCTCAAACTCCGCCGAATCGAACCGCCAAGAGCATGGTGGTGAAAGGCAGCGTGGCGGACCGACTTCTGCCCGAAGTACCCCGAAGGGCAAGCAAGACCATTCAGGGCAGGGTCAAGGTGAGGATACGGGTCACGGTTGACCCAAGCGGCGACGTTTCAAGTGCGAAGTTCGACTCGGCGGGACCGAGCAAGTACTTCGCTAACCTGGCTCTGCAGTCGGCGCGGCACTGGAAGTTCAGGCCTGCGCAAGTGGATGGTCAGGCCGTTTCCAGCGTTTGGATGCTGCGATTTCAGTTTGGACAAACCGCAACCGAGGTCACGCCCGTCGAAGTTTCTCCCTAGTCCCGTGTACGGAAATTCGTGGCGTTTCTTGCAATTTCAGATATCCGGAGCATCACGTCTGCGACGCGCTCGCCGGCATGCCCGTCCCAGAGCGGGGGAATGGTTCCTTGCTTCCCTTTTCCCGCGAAGATGTTGGCAATTTCAGCTTGCATTTTTGCCCCGTCTCGCCCGACTAATGTGTTGGTCCCTATCGCCACGGTTAGTGGCCGCTCCGTACTCTCCCGTACGGTGAGGCAGGGCACGCCAAGGAATGTCGTTTCCTCCTGGATTCCACCCGAGTCGGTGATGACCACAGCCGCCCTGTGCTCGAGACTCAAGAATTCGATATACGGCAGCGGTGGAAGCAAGTGGAGCTGACTTGCATCAATGCCGGACTCAGCGATGGCCCGGCGGGTCCTGGGATGGACCGGAAATATAACTCTCATGCAAGAGTTTATGTGGACCAAAGACCGAAGAAGCTCGTTTAGTGCAGAAGGGTCGTCCACATTGGATGGCCGATGCAGGGTTACCAACGCGTATTTGTCGGGCACACCTTTCATATAGCGCTGCTCAGCCGCAGGCAGGACCCGGATTAAAGAATCAATCATCACATTGCCGACGTTATGGATGTTCTCCGGCGACATTCCTTCCTGCTTGAGGTTGCGATCGGCGTCTTCAGAATGAGTAAACAGGTAGTCCGAAAGATGGTCAGTTACCAGACGATTGATCTCCTCCGGCATCGAGCGGTCGAACGAGCGCAGCCCGGCTTCTACGTGTGCTACCTGAATCTGCAGTTTGGCACAGACCAGCGCGGCAGCCATGGTGGAGTTAACGTCCCCGTACACAACCACGACATCCGGCTTGTATTGCACAACGACCGGCTCGAAGCGCACCATGATCTCCGCTGTCTGCTGCGCCTGACTGGCGGAGCCGACTTCGAGGTTCACATCCGGCGCCGGGATCTCAAGTTCCGCGAAAAATACCTCGGACATATTGGCATCGTAGTGCTGGCCGGTGTGGACCAGCGTCTGCTTGAGTCCAGATCGGCGACCAAGAGCGCGCAGCACCGGCGCCGCCTTCATGAAGTTGGGCCTGGCGCCGACTACGTGGAGAATGTGCATGGTGCTCGCAGAAGAGTAATCTTAGCAAGCTTGAGATCAACGGCAACCGGGGATCGGCCAGTCTCACTAGTGTTCCGGCGAGAGCGCAGCAAACTCGTTTGTCGGCGAACGGCAACTGCGCCCGACCTTATTGTTTGTCGAATTAGTCCCTGGCTCGGGCATTGATAGGAAATGACTTAGTGGCTTTGTTTCGCAAAAACCATCTCAAGTCGTTTTGACCGCGGCCGCAACCGGTGGCGTGGCCTGGGATCGACGAGCCTGGAGATCTTTTAGAACATGAATAGCTTTGTAGAGATCACGTTTCAAACCAGTCTCGTATCGGAGGATCGTTTCCAAGGAACTGCTCAGCTTCGCTTCGAATTCCACTCGTCCAACCTTTTCCTCCTGACCACCAAACCCCCCACGCTCTTCTTTCTTGTTCTCTCTGCTGCTGCTTCTCACTAAGAGTTCGTTGCAATCCCAGTTCAGGCGGATTTTCTTCTGTTAACATCCGCTCGAGCATGCCCTTCGGCTGAAATTCTTGATCCAGCTCATCCATTAACGCTTGGAATTCGATCTCTTCTTCTTCGTTGTGTAAGACAATTCGCTTCGCGAGCAGCCCGTGTTTCAGAGCGTTATATCGGACAGCGTCCTTTCCGGCGATGCTCGTGGGTCCGGTGTTTCGTTGAGCGTTCTTGCGATTGGCGTCGATCACCTTCAGCGATACTGTTTTATTGATTTTCATGACTATTCTCCAAGGCGCAGCGCCTTCTTCCCTGCTCTAGTGGACCCTTTCCCCGTCACTCGTTTTTCCTCTGCTGTTACTGGTTTTGGCCGCAGAATTGGCCTCGAACGGCCCCTTGAGCCCGTGTGCAAGCAAGTGCAACTGCCGTGCCAGCGACACTACCTCCGGCGGATACTGCTCTGGGTCGGGTTCCCAAGGGATAGATTGCCTGTCCGACGTTTGCCGAGGTGGCGCCCCCGCGGACTCTCCAGCTGCTCCGATGCCCCCGGCAATCAGTGGCAGTTCCCACATCTGATGCGGGTTGTTAGGATCAACTCCGTGGACTCGCATCAGTTCACGGATCAAGTTGATTTTCAGCTTCGTGATCGAGTTCATCATCTCGAAGTACCGCTTGAACCGCCGTTGGTTTTTCGGCGAAGTAGGAGACTCATTCGAAAGAAAAGGTTGGCCGGCAAATGCTTGGTCGATTTTGTTCTGCAGCCTTTCGCATCGCAGCAACTCCCGTTCCAACAACGGGGCTACTTCAAACTCTACAAGAGCCAGATTCCGGTCGTCGAGCAGGCCATCGAGACAGCAGCTCTGATGCTGGGAACGGACAAATCCCGCGGCTATTGCCTGGAAATGATCTGTGCCGATTTCTTAGCGGGCGCAAACCTTGAGAACGGCAACTCGCACGTCCTCCTGCAATCGATCTTGCGTTTCTTCAAGTTCCTTCCCGGCGAAGAAAGAAAAACGTTTCTGGATTACTTTGGCGAGAAGGCGTCGCGACCTGTTATTTGCAGAAACGTCCCCGCTTGCGGCTCGATCCCGAGTTGTACAAACAGCTCCGCAACGAGGTGCTGTGCCGCGATGGCTGGAGATGCCAATCGTGCGGCGCAATGTCAAATCTCGAAGTACACCACAGAGAACTTCGTAGCCAATCCGGGGATGATGCGGGAAAGAATTTAATTACTCTTTGCGCCGCGTGCCATTCGTTTATTCACAGAGCGTGAACGCATGGTTCTATCGTGGATGTTTGCTTGGGGAAGGTGCAGGTATGCCGATCACGGACTCAAGGGACCATGTCGCAATTTGGTGTTGACATCGCCATACACTACAACCCATTTGGCTTCTTTTCACGACGAGTGGCTCGAAGCGATTCCGTCGGGGTAGCGGGGTCACAGCGGCCCTTCTACCTTCCGTCGGTGTTGCGGCGTGAGCACGACAACTCCTTTGTCTACGCTCCGCCCGAGACCGTCGTGCCCATCGTAAAGGTTCCGTCGCCATTTTCCAGCTGCAGGGTTCCGTCCACGCTCAGCAGGTCGGGTTTGGCGTCGCCGTTGAAATCGGCCACGAAATCGGGCGTGTCGGTGTAGTTTGGGGGCACGAGAAAGATGACTTGCCCCTGGGCAAGACGGGGAAAGACAAGCCCGAGCAATGAAACCGTCAGGAACAGGCCGGAAAGCCCAATACGCGAAGAAGAGCTCATGGCGGAATCCCCGAGAAGTGATGGACAAAGGCCGACCGCATTGGACGAAGCGAACTCGAGATCTACCACAGGTTATAACGCGGCTTGTTGATAATAATTTTGGCGGCTTATATCGAAGGTGCTGCAGTGGATGTCAAGGAAGAGAATGGATGGATGGGCGGAACTGCATTCTATCTCGAAAAGCCTCCTGAAGAAGCCGCTAATTGAACGGTCGAGGGTCCGGCGCCTGGGTGCGATTGGGTGTTCGGTACGAGACGACCCTTGAGCTTAAGAAATTTCTCTTCCACGTATTTCCGCGATAGATAGGCCGCCGTAATTGCCAGTCCGCCTGCCAGCGCGAACCTCAAGAGCACCAACTCGAAGTGATCCTCCGAAGGGATCAATGCGGGCCAGTAGCGGCCGCAAATGATGTCATAGATGCGGAAAGCAAGGATGTGATCCAAGTAGAGACCGTAACTGATGTAACCGAAGAAACGAAGCATGGAGCTGTTGACGTAGCGCTTCCTGGAACCTGTGCCGACGAGAAGGAAGAGGAGCAAAACTCCCGTGAAGAAGGTGTTAATGGTCGTGTGCTGGAGGGCCGCTCCCAGCAATCGTCCCCTCGTGGCTATACCGAACGGCTGCCCGATCATGCCCAGCAACATGCCAAAGCTCAATACCCCTATGCACAACTGCGTGACCTGTTTTCTCGGAATAGAGGTTCTGAGCACGATCGCCACCAGGCTGCCCATTGCCAGTCCATCGGCGACAAACCATGTATACGAACCGAGTCCATATCTCCATCCTAGACTGAAGGAAACGGCGCGAAGCATGGGCACGAAGCCAACGATCCCGAGCGCGACCGCAGCCAAGCGCGTGGAAGTGAGCTTGTGGACCACAGCTGGCCAAAGGATGTAGTAATGCTCTTCCACGGCGAGCGACCACAACGGGCCGTAACCATTGGCAACGCCAAACAAATTTGTCACGTTTGACAGATAGAAGAAGCTCAGCCCTACAAACGCAGGAGAAGACGAGCGGAGCAATAAGAGGAGAACCAGCAGCGCGTAGTACGCGGGAAGAATTCTCAGCGCCCGCCGGGTGTAAAAGGTGCGGTAAAAGTGAGGCCGGCTTTTTGAGTCGAGCAGAATACCAGTGATCAGGAAGCCGGAGAGCACGAAAAACAAGTTCACTCCGAGCCCACCGGGCTGGGTTAGGGCCATGAATTTCTTGGCGAGCGGGCCGAAATGAAGGCTGCCATACTGCCAGAAAAAAGCGTGCAGCAGTAGCACGGCAATGATTGCGATGCCGCGGATGGTGTCCAGTTCCGGCATTACGGGCCGGATCAGGTTCTCAGGGTGTTTGGAAGGCGGTGCTGCCTCGTTCGCGGGCTCCATTGTCACTGAAGAAGAACCATCTCTTAACTAGGATTTCCTTTTTGGGACTCTCAAGAGTGGGCATTATACACCTCGCTGCCTCCTGAAGAGTCGCGTATCCGGCCTACCGGTAGTGTCCTATTAGTGCGTTGATGGGCTTTCAGGCTAAATTTCGGGATAGCCAGTCCCAAGCATCTTTTGGCAAATATCCCCAGTAGGGAGCGTGGATCGTTGTGATGAGGATGGAATCGTTTGTCGTGATGTGGGCTGCAAGCGATTCATACATTTGTTGCGGGGACTTCTCAGTTTTAATAAGCCAGGTCGAAGCGAGATAGTGCGCCCAAGGTCCCTGATTTTGCAAGGCCTCGTACAAGGGCGTGTAATTGTGTCCGGTGGTTTTCAGATCGTAAGTTATGATTAGGACGCTCATTGTGCGTTCCCTGCTGCACCAGCTGGCGGCTCTACGGAGGGAAGGCTGTTAAGCTCTTGCGGTTTCAATGCCTTGCCCTCATCTCCGGTAGGGCCTATTTGCCTTTCCCTAATCTTTTGGATTAGCCGTGAGAGTTCGCCTCTGTGCATGAACCATTTAATAAAGAAAATCACGGCTAACGCGCCGCCAACCACTGTGAAAATAACGAAAGTATCGAATACTCTCTCCGATTCGATTTTGGTACCCAGTAAAGATGTGAGGAAAGACAACCCAACTCCGAGGGAGAATAGCGCGACGTTGAAATCCAGCCCCACGTCCGATCCCATTCGCTCAATGGCATCTAGATCGTCCATAGTGACGTCACAAATGTCCAAGCCTGAGATACGATGACGTCTTACCTCGATGTGCTCAAGGGGCATACAATGCCTTGAAAGAAATCGAAACAGAGCAAAATCAAGCAAGGTCAGCCTCCGGTGTACACTAATCCGGAAGGCTGAAACCGACCTCTTTAAAGTGTTTCCCGCACTTAGAGAGGTTAATGGTCTGACATTCTCTGTACTCTTGCCTGCCCCATACTACGCCAGAAGTTCGCCAAAATTCCAGACATGATCTGCAATCCCGCTTTGCATCGCGGGCGTGACTCTCAGAGTGGCATGAACACGGCAGAAATTGTAATAGGCAAAATGCAAACTGATCGCGGCTTTCAGGTGAGTCAGTTTCTTGCTAAAGGCGTTCGTTAACCGCGTGAATCTCCGGCTCATCATCCGAAGGGTTAGGTTCTGGCGTTCGATGTAGGACGTTGACACGAACTTCGGATCAGGATTGCCAGTAACAATCTTGGATACGCTCTCCACGTACCGCGATGGAGCGTAACCCTCTCGGACTGCTGGAAGGCTGCCGTAGATTTTTACAAGCATGGCAAAATCCACGGAATCTTTGAACGTCGCAGCGATGGCCGGGGCATACGGCCCCCATCCGTCCGTGGTGATCTGCGGACACAAACCCCAAGCGGTACGGGCGTAAACGTCGCGCATGAACAGATGAGTATTGACGTTGCTCCGCTTTCCGGTGAGCCAAGAGAAAACCAGCTTTGTGTCTGCATCCATCGCAATGAAGGTGTACTGCTCTCCGACTTCCGGCCCCTCCTCAATCGTGGTGCGCCGTTCACGCTTGCCCACGTAGCAGTGCAGTTCGTCGCATTGAATCCTCATAGCGGTGAGATTTTGCAGTTTGCGGCGCATGAGGGCATCGCACTTTTCGCCGGCTTCCAGCAAGAGACGCATGATCGTATCGCGGTGAACCCCGGTGAATCTCTCGATACTTCGGATGCTCATGCCCTCGACCATCAATTTCAGGATGGACGCTGCTTTCTCAAGAGGCAGGCGCATTGCGCCTAGCGGCTGTGCGTGATCTTCCGTGAAGGTTTTACGGCACTCTGAGCAGCGATAGCGTTGAAGGCCGTTGCGGTGCTTTCCGAAGCGTTTACAGAGGGTCTGGCAGTTGTGGCAGGTCATAAATTCTCCGCTTGCGTTGTGCGGAGAAACCAGCCACAATATGCTTGAGTCTAGGGCGTGGGTCACTCCGCGCTTTGGATTGCCCCGACCTCCGTTAGCGCGGAAGCCGGGGCGCTTATTCAGCGAGTTAGTTTGGTGGTGGCGGCATCGTCACCTCCCGGTTTGCGACGGCCTGACGTGGAGCCACGTTGGGCCGTTCGTATTTGATTCCCAAAGTCATGCGACCTTCTCTATCACAGCGCAGGCAATCTGCTGGGCGCGAGAGAGTCCAGTATTACTGAGGCGATAGCGCGTGCCGCGATGTTGTCCGGTCCGAATCACAACTCCTTCGGTTGCGAGTTGGTCCATCATCCGGTCAACGCGGGCTAGGCGGTAGCCTGACAGTTGCAAGCCATCCATCACTTCACTGCCAGTCACGGACTCATTCGAGCGGTAGTGACGCTGCCCCAAGAGCACAAGCAGCGCGGCTTCCTGTTCATTGCTGGGCAGCGCAGTGAGAGAGATAACGCGGCCCTCTGCCCGGAATATCTTGTCCATCGGCAACGGGGGCGGTGTAGCGCCCGGTTGGTCATTATTTGCTTGCTTGCCATTTTCGGCAGGAGTATCATTTGTCTGCCGGGGGAGACTGGCAATTAGCTCTTTCCACTCCTGAAATTGGCGCTGAACGGCTTCTGTGGGGCCTTCAGCATCGAACTCATGGGTTCCAGCCTTTACTTTCAGTCGGTAAGGGTCCATCGGTCACCTCGGTAAGACGAGCATATAATCGCATATAACTATGGCAATGTCAACTGAAATCGGCATAAAAACAGCAAATGTGCCATCATTCCTAAAGTCCAGAAAAGACGGCACTTCCTATTGCATGAATTGCAAGGAGTTGCTGGCCTACTGCGGAAAGTCGTTTACGGCCAAGATTAGCTGTGGAAAATGCGGGGCGTTAAACGTGTTTGAAGATTCTCAGCAGCCCAGTTCGTTTTCATTGCCGAAGCACTGATAACGGGCCTGAGTCGTGGGCAGACTTTCGTAATGTAACCTAATAATGGGGATGTGGCCGATTATCAAACTGACGGTTGGACGTGGTGCGCTGCCACCATCCCCCCGCCCCAGCCGCGCCCCAAAAGAGCTGCTAGAGATTGGCGTCCCTAGCGGCTCTTTCTATTTGTCATCAACGCACTAATAGGACACTACCCCGGCCTACTGCACGGTTAGCGTGAGCGTCGTGGAGTGGGTCAACGTCGTTCCCCCTGAGGTGTACTCGCCTGTCACCGTCAGCAGGTAGGTTCCCGCAGGCGTTCCCATGCTCCCAGTCCCGTTATTGGCGTGTCCCCCGCCACAGGCTGGTATCAGCAACATCGCCGTAATTACCAACAGCAGGAGCGTTAGCCGATATGCGGGTCTCCGCGGTCGGACACCAACTCCGGCCAGGCTAACGATCAACGGAAGTCCGAACAATCCACTAGCCAGCCATCTTCCTTTACTTGAAAACGTGTGACGGTTCATGGCGACTGAGGCCGCAGTCGTTGTAACACTGGCCACCACCGTCATGTTCGCCGATCCGTTCAGCGTGATCGAGGCGGGAAGGGTGCATTTGGATTGAGGCGGAACCCCGACACAGGTCAGTGCGACGGTTTGACTGAACCCACCTAACGGCGTGACCTCGAAGGTGTAGTTGGCCGTCTGTCCGGCGGCGATAGTGAGGGAAAGTGGATTCGGGAGGGTAGCGTAAAAATCGGGGCCTGAACCCGTCAGGGCTACGCTTTGCGGACTGCCGGAAGCATTGTCGGAAATATTCAGGCTCGCGCTTCGGCTTCCCACCGTGGTTGGCTTGAAGGTCACAGTGACTTGACAACTGGTCCCCGCCAGAAGCTCCGAACTGCACGTATTCACTTGGGAAAAGTCACCGGCGTTAGTGCCCGTCACACTAATAGTTGGTGCGGTCACCGTTCCTGCGCCGGGGTTGGTCAGCGTTACGATTGCTGAGCTAGTCGTGCCGACGGCCTGGGATACAAAGTTCAAAGCTCCGGGTGACAGTGTAACCGTTGGCACGGTGGTATCGCCGGTTCCCGTAAGAGGAACGGTTTGGCTACCTATCCCATCGTGCGGGATATTGAGGGTGGCGCTTCGAATGCCGCTCGCGGCTGGTGCAAATGTAACAGTGATCTGGCACGCTGCGCTGACGGCAAGCGTGGCAGCGCAGGTATTGGTCTGCTTGAACTCGCTGGCATTGGTCCCCTCAACGGTCACGGCGGACAGAGTAAGAGTCTCCGTGCCGGTGTTGGTTAGCGTGATGATCTGCGAGGCGCTGGTTGTTCCGACCGTTTGATTCGCAAAGTTCATGCTGGCTGGCGAGAGGGTACCCGCGGGGAATGAGCCTTGGAGGAACAGCCAGATTCCTCCGTTCTTATCGAGGGCGAGTAGATCCATTTCCCCATCTCCGTTAAAGTCACCTTGGATGAGGGGAGTAAGCGACAGACCAGTCCTCGTCGCTATCGGGACACCCGCAGCGCCAAACGTACCGTCTCCATTGCCGATCCAAACGGAGAGGTCGTCAACTGGAAAAGGGTACTGCCCGGCAGAGGTCACGAGATCGAGTTTGCCATCCCCGTTGAAGTCGCCCGGGGGGAAGGCTGCGATTCCGCCGACAGACGTGGAACCTGCTTGAAATGTACCGTCACCGTTGCCGATCTCTGCTGCAACCCAGAACGCCTCGGGGTGGTCTTGAAGGAACTGAAAAATCACGTCCAGTTTTCCGTCTCCGTTCAGGTCAGTGACGGACATCCCGGCTACGTATATTCCGGTAATGCCTCCGAATGGAGATGTGACCGCAGCCTGAAATGTTCCGTCGCCATTTCCAGCCAGGACCGCGATCGAGATTTGATCAAAACAGAGCAAGTCGAGCTTACCGTCGCCGTTGAAATCGCCGACACCCGAACATCCGTACGGCATCGAGTCGTTCACTGGACTCTGAAAAGTACCGTCGCCGTTACCCAGCAGTAGCGAAATGCCGCTGTCGGGAGGATTCGCGTAGTCGGTTATGATGTCGAGATTCCCATCTTGATTGAAATCCCCGACCACCAGCCCTCCGTATGCAGTGTTATTTTGGCTACCAGTGACCATCGGCGTCTGGAAGGTACCGTCGCCATTGCCCAGCAGAATTGAAATGGTGCTAGGAAAGCTGCTGGCAGCTATCAAGGCGATATCGAGTTTCCCATCTTTGTTGAAGTCCGCCAATGCTAGATTCCCAGTAACTTCGACCAAGGCGCCACCGATGGCGACCGGGGACTGAAAAGTACCATCGCCATTTCCCAGCGCCACATATGGACTTTCACCCGCCTGGGTTTCAACGAAGAAAATCAGATCCGGTTTGCCATCATTGTTGATGTCGGCCGCAATTGGGCCGAATCCGATTGCCAACGCCGGGATTTGCACGCCAGCCACGATCACGCTGCTCGCTGGAGTCGTGACTTCAACATAGACGACATTCGAAGTCCCGCCACCGGGGGCGGGGTTTGACACCGTAATGGAAGCAGTGCTGGCGGTCGTAATATCTGACGCCAAGACCTCGGAGGTAACCTGGGCGGCACTGACGAAAGTCGTAACCCGAGGACTTCCGTTCCAGTTGACCACCGACCCGTTGACGAATCCCGCGCCGTTTACCGTCAGGGTAAATCCGGCTCCGCCGGGGATCGCAGCCGAGGGCACAGTCGGGAGGTCAATGGAGGGGACGGCGTTATTGGCGGCGAAAACTGTGCCGCAAGCCACTACGACAACAACAATCGCTAAGGCAATGGGTAGAGTTCGGAACGCGCCGGACAAGCGGCCAGCACTTGCCTTAAGCATGCGGCATCCCTTCAGAGCCTAGGCGTCCACTCTCGCTAACCCAAGTCAATCGGGAAAGTTCCGTTGTGCGGCTGTTCATCCTCTCCGCGTAAGGCCGTTTCACTGCACGATCACCGTCAGGTTGGTCTTGCTGCTAAAGCTTCCCGAGGTCGCTGTCACCGTGACGGTGTAGGTATTGGGCGGCGTGCCGGACGATGAGCTCGATGACGACGAACTGCTGCCTCCACAGCCAGCCAGAGAAATAAACCCCAGAGCAAGAACCGCAACAGCCAGTGCGGGCGAGCGCCTCCTGTTCGCCGCAAGGAGAAATCCTGGAGCGAATAAGAACATTGTCACCTCGATTGGCATTGCCCCCAGCGGGGAATTGCCATAAGGGAACGTGCCTGCGGCCGTAGATACCGTGGTATTTACTGTGACCGGGACATTTGCCGGAGTGGCTCCGCTCACCTGGATTGTGGCGGGCACGGTACAGTCCACGGCTATGCCGATGCCACCGTCTAGGCCGCTACCGCCAAGATAGGTGGAGTAAACCAGAGCCGATCCTGCGGCATTGAGCTGTGCCACGAAGGCGTCGTAGCAGCCACCAGCGCAAGTTGGCTGAAAGGGATTCATGGTGGGAAAGTCAGTTGACGTGGTCTCGCCAGTCACGTAAGCGTCGCCGGAATCGTCCACGGCGATCCCGTTGCCATAGTCAGTTCCGCTGCCGCCAAGATAGGTGGAATAGACCAGATCCGAGCCCGAGGGATCGAACTTGGTCACAAAGGCGTCGTAATTGCCACCAAATGTTGGCTGGAATGGATTCACAGTGGGAAAGTCGGTTGAGGTTGTATAGCCGGTCACGTAGGCGTCACCCGATTTGTCCACGGCGATGCCGATGCCAGTTACCTCGGCGTTGGCGCCAAGGTAAGTCGAATACCCAAGAATCGAATCAATTATCAGGCGCTTTTCGGGTCATAGCCTGCCAGCTTAAGCTCCACTCGCCGTCCGCGCTGAACGACATAACGGACATCAATCTGCTGCCTCAGTCCATCGTTTTCCTGATACGCAAATGGCTTGCGCCAACGAACCTCGCCTGCTGCGGTCTGGAGAATTAGGTCTCCGTGTTCGTCACGACCGATGCGCTTGGCCCCACGGACGTCGAACTGGATGCGGCGTGGATCGGCACCGGGAGCAACAACAAAATCATATTCAAGCTGACGCTGGTTGCCGTAGTAAACCAAGTCAATGCCCGAATAAACTCCCTCGTACTTCACTTTGGCGTAGGTCGGAATGCCGCTGCGCCACTTGTTCGGATTATTGCCAATAAAATAGTTGTTCTTGCCCGGTAGTTCATCCGTGCCAGCCACCTTGGCTGCGCGGTTGGCTCCTACGAGATTCATTCGCAGTACAGCGCTGGTCGTAGGCGCGGTCGGGGCTGGTCGCAATTGGCCGACACCGGATGCACCGTCCTTTGACTTGCTGCCACGCAAGGAGAAAACCGCCTCATCGCTGGTCAAAAAAAGCGTGTAGCCACTGCCACGCGACAGGAATTTTACTCTCGCATCGGTCTGACCCTGATTCACCTCAAAGCTGAGCGGCAGCCTGCCGTAACTCTGAACGATTTTCCCTTGGGTCGCCGGATTGGACTGGGAGACGCCATTTTGCGCCCCAACAGTGAATCGTTGACGGGCGAGCGTTGCAGGGCTCGACTGCGCCAGTACGGTGGTGCTGACGAAAAGCAGAAAGAAAAGGCGCACGGGCATCGTGGCGTACCTCGAGCTCTGCCGAGAGGACATGGCGCGCACTCCTAACGAGACCTGTTTCCCGCGAAGCGGGCGGGGCGGGGGCAAGATTTGCCCACCATC
>Ga0210394_10000402_pt1 | contig 94612 bp, 90 predicted proteins | sample IncBWC12MmetaG_FD_160121 | JGI IMG/M metagenome (GOLD analysis project Ga0210394, IMG submission 160121) | Forest soil microbial communities from Barre Woods Harvard Forest LTER site, Petersham, Massachusetts, United States - Inc-BW-C-12-M | ecosystem: Environmental > Terrestrial > Soil >...
GGCACGATGAAAAAGATAAGCTTTCTCAAGGGAACACATAGTGCCCTAGCGCTCTCTTTCGCCCCTCCGGGGCTTGGTTTCTTTTCCACTTCTTACCCACGGCTTGCGCCGTGGGCTGCATTCTTGCGCCGCTTCGCGGCTGAAATCTGGAGGTTCAATCCGCACGCCAACGAAGATTCTTCTCTTCTGCAGGGCAAGAAAAGGCACGGCATAAGCCGCGCCCTATCGAACAACAGGATTCCAACAAATGTCTACGCTACGCGATTCCGGCCGCTGCCTTTTTCCCACCAGACGGCGGGATCCTCGGGGCGGTTCAGCATCTTCGACAACTCTTTCTTGATCTCAAGCAGGCGGTTGGCTCGCATTTCAGCGGCCGATTGGTCGATTGAGTTATCCTCGCCGCGCTTGACGAAGCGAGCGTTCATATTTCGCAGATCCGTAATTTCCTGACGAAGGCTGGTGAGGTGTTCCAGGATGTATGGCATGTCTTGATCATACCGCAGATTCCGCGCCTCGCGGCTTTATTAATCGGTTCTAGTCATAAAATTGCTGCCAAACTGGGAGCAAACCCGCGTCCCAAGCGGGGTCTGAGGCGGCGGATTTTAGCTGGCGGAAGCGGCTTGGGCTTTCTGCAGCAAACGCCTGGCTTGGGAGATCAGGTCGGCGACTTCGAAGGGCTTGACGAGGTAAGGTACGTTGTTTTCCTGCAGAAAAGCACGCTCGCTGCTTTGCTCAACCCCATGGGAGAAGGTGAAGAGCACGTGCTTTTCCATGGTCGAGCAGTTTTGCTGAAGCCAAAGGAAGGCTTCTTTCGCGTTCCAGTCGGCGGGCATTTTTCCATTCATAATCAGCGCATCGAACGGTTCGGAGAGGAGACGGATTTTGACATCCTCACTCTTGGTGGCGGTGACCACCTCGGCACCGGCGCCCATGAGGACGTCGCGCTCGAACTCAAGCACAGCTTCTTCCTCCTCCAGCAGGAGCACTCGGCCCTGAATTGCGCCTTCGCGCTTAGGAGCGGCAACAACAACCGGTTCGAGTGGCGCGGTGGCTGCGGCGGCCATGGGCAGACGGACTTCAATGACTGCTCCACCTTCGGTGGCATTGTGCGCGGTAATATCGCCGCCATGCTCTTTCACGATGCCGTAGCAGATGCTCAGACCTAGCCCGGTTCCCTTGCCAACATTCTTGGTGGTGTAGAACGGATCGAAAATTCTCTTGGGATCTTTGATGCCGGGGCCGTCGTCGGCAAACTGGGCGCAGACGTCGCCATTCTCGCAGTAGACGCGAATCTTGAGTCTGCCGGAGCGTCCGGTCTCAAGAACGGCGTCAACTGCGTTGTTGATGATGTTTAGAAACACCTGTTCGATTTGGTGCGGGTCGGCAACGACTACGGCCGGATCGGGACCAAGATCTTTTTCGACCGCAATGTTGTTGACCTTGAGATCGTAGTCGCGCAGGGCAAGAGTTTCATCCATAACCTTGCGGATATCGACCTCGGAGCGCTCCGGCTTTCTCTGGCGGGCAAAGGAAAGAAGATTCTGCACCACGCGATGGGTGCGCTGAGCCTGCTTGAAGAGCTTGGCGACGAAATCCTGAGCGCGCTCGTTGAGGCCTTCGCTCTCGAGCAGTTGAGCGTAGCCGAGAATCGCGGTGAGAGGATTGTTGAGTTCGTGGGCTACTCCGGCAATGAGCTGGCCGACGGCGGACATCTTCTCGCTCTGCAGAAGCTGTTCTTGGGTGCGCCGCAGATCTTCGTAAGCTTTGCAGGTCTCTTCGTAGAGACGGACTTTCTCGATTGTGGTGGCCAACTGCCGGCTGATCGCGACCAGCAGGTTTTCTTCGCCGGTGGAATATTCGTGCAGGGCGTGGTTGCCGAGGCCCATGATTCCGATGGGAGAATCCTTGCCCCAGAAGAGCACCCACATCCAGGAGCCATCGTCGCCGGAACGGATGAAGTTCGCGACGGCGCCAGTGAGATGCGGCAGATACTCGGCGGTGATTACTTCGGCGCGCGAGCGCATGACCAGATCACCAAAGCCCTCGGCAAAACTGATCTCCGCAGGGCGTGACTTATCGCGGCTGCGCGGGCCCCAGGCGGCGCGGCGGCGGTAGGTTGGCGCATCGGAATCGGAGAGATAGACCGCTCCGCTTTCAGCGCCGAAGAGTGAAACAACCTGGCGTAGGGTCAGGTTCAAAATTTCGTCGAGATCGAAGGACTGCGTGGCCACCACTGCCATCGCATTCAAGGCATTCAATTCGCGGTTGCGGCGGCGCATCTCATCTTCAGCGCGGCGCTTTTCGGTGACGTCCAAAACAAAGCCTTGATAGCGATCGACTTGCCCCGAGGCGTCACGCGTGGCAAAGCTGCTCTCGGCAGCCAGCAGCAGGGTGCCATTTTTTCGCCGCATCGTGACTTCGAAATTGCGCACGTAATTTTGACGCTCGATATCTCTGTGGAAAGCGTCGCGCTGGCCAGCGTCGACACGAATGTCTTCGTCGAGGTTTACGGCGAGCACCTCTTCGCGCCGTTCATAGCCTAGCATGTGGACGAAAGCATCGTTGCAATCGAGCAAACGTCCGCGAGGCGTCGCCACGTACACGCCTTCCTGCACTTGATCGAACAGCAGGCGATACTTCTCTTCGGCAGACCGGCGCTCGGTGACATCGCGAACAATGTGGATCGTCCCTTTCTTGGGACTTCCCTGCTCGCTGTAAGAAGAAGTCGAAACCGTGGAGAAACCGCCGAAGCACGGGTCGGCACCTTCGGTGATTGCTTCGCTTCCGCGCGCGCAGTAGGGGCAGCCGGTCCACTCGCCAAGACCATGGGGCAATACGGATTCACAAGTGCTGCCGATCACATCGGACGCCGATTGGCCTACGTTTTCAAGCAAAACCTGGTTGGCTTTGATAATTCGGAAATCGGCGTCATGGGCCAGAATGATGTCATGGACCGAGTCGAAAGTGTTTCTCCACTGGCGCTGCGAGCGGAGGGATTGCTCCTGCAGCCGGAAGTTCTCGATCGCGATTCCTAATTGGCGTCCGCAGGTTGCGAGGAATTCGAGTTCCTCGGGAATGAGTTTTCGCTGACCTGTCCAACCCAGAATCACCAGACCGATGGGATCCTTCTTGCCCAGCACCGGAACCATCATGACGTGACGAAGCTTCTCGGACTTGAGCAGTTCCGCGTCTTCCGGGTTGTTTTCGTCCAGGCGCTTTTGCGCTGCCCAGGGAGTGCCTTGTTCGAGCATCTGCGAGATGCTCTCGGTAAGCGGCACCAACCCAGCCTCGCGGACGAAATCCTGCGAAACCCCAACGCCTTGAGTCGCGACCAGGTGGCCACCCTCGATCAAGCGGAACCAGGCTGCCTTGCTCTGAGTCAACTGCCGCAGTACCTCGAGTACAGCTTGCATCATCTCGCCTTGCTGTTGAGCCTTGACGAAATTGGCGGTGACGGATTGCAGCGCAGCTAGTCGACGTGCCTGTGCGCGAGCGTCCGCGAATAAAACGAGGAAAATGCTCGTGCCCAGTAGCGCATCGAGCACTGGAAAGACTGCGGCAGGGACTTGATCGGTAAAGGGATGCCAAGTCACGTGCTGCAACGGCAGACACAATGCCAGGAGCCACGCACCAAGCTCCCAACGGCCACGACGCGCGCGTATGAGAGAAACGGCTGCGCTCAGAAGAATGATCCGGTAGGTGACTTCGAGAAGACCACGCAGGCCTGGAACATCAGACCAGAGCAGCGCGCGGGCCGCGGCAAAGCCCCCCAGGCCGACCGTGACGGCGGCGAGGGGCCCGAGAAGATTCTTTCCCCGCGTGTAAACAAAGACCGCACCCGCTAAAAGGCCAACCGCGATTAAAAAGGAAGCCTGCTCGGCCACCGGAGCATAACGATCTGAAATCCGCAACGCGCTGCCGTGCGACACGACTAGACGCGAACTCGCCAGCAGCGCCCATCCCGCGGTCCATAGCATGAGATAGCGCTGGCGGAAGGCGCAGAGCACCACTACGGAAGTTGCCAGCAAAATAAGCAGCGCCCACTCCCCCGGCTTCAGCCCGGCGAGGGCAGGACGTGCGGCAGTGCTCCAAAGGGACCAGAGGTTGGCGGTCATCTTAGTGAGTTGTTAGGCGCGCAATACGGACGTGACCGTGCCTCTCCACTGAATACCACGCTTTGCCCCAATTCGTGTCCTGTTTCCGGACCCGGATGGTTACTTTCGGTATCTCACAGCGGGAGTAAAATCGCCGATAGTGTCTTGAGACACCTATGGCAGACCGCATACTCGTAGTGGACGACGAAGAGGCGATTCGCGAGATCGTGTCCGCCATACTGGCGGCTGCCGGTTATACCTGCAAGCACGCGGGTTCCGGCATGGAAGCGCTGGCGCTGCTCAATTCCGGCGAGCAATTCGAGCTCATGCTTTCCGACCTGATGATGGCCGACCTGGACGGCATCGGATTGCTCGAGCGTTCCAAAGAGAAGTTCCCTGATATGCCAGTTGTGATGGTCACGGCAGTGCATGATATTTCCGTCGCGCTCGCCGCCATCAGCAACGGCGCCTACGACTACCTGCTTAAACCCTTCGAGCGCGAGCAATTGCTCAAATCTGTGGCCCGGGCGCTTGAGCATCGCCGTCTCAAGCTGGAAAACCGCGAGTACCAAACCAATTTAGAGTCTCTGGTGAAAGATCGAACCGCTCAACTCCAGAACGCGATGACGGAGTTAGAGCGCTCTTATGACATTACCCTGCAGGCCCTGGGCGATGCGCTCGATCTGAAAGACGCCGAGACGGAGGGGCACTCCAGGCGCGTCACCGCTTTCACCATGGCGATCGCAAAAGCGATGGGCGTTCCCCGTGAGCAGATCGATGTAATCGCTCGAGGCGCTTTCCTGCACGACATCGGCAAGATGGCAATCCCGGATAACATTTTGCTGAAACCGGGAAAGCTGGACGACAAGGAAAGAGAGATCATGCGCGAGCATTGCTTTCACGGATACCAGATGCTCAAGAAGATCCCATTCCTCGCCGAAGCCTGCGAAATTGTTTATTCGCACCAGGAGCACTACGACGGCTCCGGCTATCCTCGCGGTCTGCGGGGCAATGAGATTCCGCTGGGGGCACGCATCTTTTCGGTTGCCGACACTCTTGATGCGATCATTTCGAATCGCCCCTATCGTCCGGCGAGAACTCTGGAAGAGGCCCGTAAGGAGATCAAAGCGTGGACCGGCCGCCAATTCGATCCCGAGGTGGTTGATGTTTTCCTGAAGATGCCCGACGACATCTTCGAAGAACTCCGCCGCCAGATCAACGCTCAGGGGCCATTCAGCTACTCCATTAGCGCAAAGAGTGGTTTGTAGCAATCTTTTAACCGGATCGCTATCTTTCTCTCAAGCACAATTAAACTGTCCTCACGAGGCTGCAATATAGGGCTCGTCGTGCGTTCTTACTAGTGGCAGCTTATTTCCCCGACTTACAATTGGAGAAGCTGACCTCTAGGTCGATGATTGTGCAGGAGGCATTCATGAAATCCGTGGTCTGTTTCGTCGTCGCTTTGCTACTTGCCGGTATTTGCCTGGCGCAGGAGCATCCTAGCGTTACCGCTCAGCCCAACTCGGTGTACGTGGGCGCCGACGGGAAATTCGAAACGGCTCCGGACACGGCGCTCATCCAGTTCAATATTTCCGTGCAGGATGAGACCTCACAAGCCGCTTACCAGCGTGCATCGAAGGCTGCCGAGCAGGTGCGAGAAGTTTTGCGGGCAAATGGCATCGAACCCAAAGCGGCCAACGTTGGATTCTTTTCGATTCAGCCGATGTATGACTGGAAAGACCGCAAACAAAAAGTGATCGGCTATCGGGTCACGACCAACGTCACTCTGAAGCTGAAGGAATTTTCAAAGATAGGTCCGATCACCCAGCAACTGGCGGACGCCAACGTCAGCGAGAGTCAGACGCTGAACTATACGCTGGAAAATATCGACGAAGCGAAAAACAAGGCTGTGGAGGACGCCTATCGCCGGTCCCGAAGCTCAGCCGACAGCCTTGCTCGCGCCAGCGGCCGGACCGTAGGCGACCTCTCGTACGCTTCGGTCGATACTTTCGAAAATCAGCGCGTGCCGGTTCCGCGCATGGCTCGCGCGATGGCATCGACAGCCAACGTTGCGCCCGCGCCAACGGAGGAATTCACGCCACAAAACGTGACGGTGACTGCGCATGTGAACGCGGTTTTCACTTTGAAGTAGTTAGAACCTGAGCGGGGCGGTTGAAAGCCTCGCCTTTTCAAAGCAACGCCTATGGGTTTGCTTTCGCCACCGAGATTCGACTCGTATCCACGGTGATCGGGCGCTGGATTTCCATCTCGATCGAGGTTCCCACATCCAGCCTCACATCGTTGCCGCGCTTCAGTAGAGCCCAGCCAATTCCGGCGGCCGCGCCGGCTCCGGCTCCTATGCGCGCGCCATTGAGGCCGCCGGCGAGGCCACCGGCCAGTGCGCCGCCTGAGCCACCGTAGACTCCTCCTTTGGCTGCGTCTTCGATCTTCTTGCCGGTATCTTTATCTTGCTGGATCGTGCCTTCTTCGTCCTTCACCGATTTGTTATCCGCGCCCGGAGTGTTCTCGACCGAGCCCGGCAGCATCACGGTATATCCACTGGGATAAATCATCGAGGTAAAGTGCATCAGAATTTCCGCGCGTCCCTTCAACCTTCCGCCACGTTCCAAGTGTGAGATGGTTCCTTGAATGTAGGAACCGGCGGGGACGATTACGCGGTTGTCGATCACGTATGGAAATGCCGTTTCGGCATAGACCGCATCGCCTTCGCGGGCATTTTTGGTGGAGATTGCGTGCTTCAGAGAAAGCGGAATCTTCGTGCCGGTGGGAATCGTAAAGACGTTCGGATCCGAAGGCACGGGACTTGCAGTTACTGGATTCGCCGGTTTCTCCGGCACGGTTGAACTTGCAGGAGGAGTGGAAGCTTCCTGACCAATTACAACCGTGGAGGTTAACAAAATCATATACAGCAGGCGCATCCTACACCTCACAAAGCGAAACATCGCCCGGCCACTCATCAGGCCGAGAATATCACGCAACCAACAGCTAGGATGCGTTTTTTCGATCCGCCGGGTGTCTGCGCCCTGAAATACAGGGTGGCAAGAGAACTGCATTTGTAACGCCCTTAATAAATCAAATACTTCTTCCGGAGTAACTCGAATTTCTCTAAGTCCTCTTGCCAATCCTGCGCGATGCGGCGCGGATCGCGACCCGCCAGCAGCGCGTCAAACGCAGCCTGATTTACCAGCAACTCGGGCAGGCGGTCGATCTTGTAGTCTGCCGGATACAACTTCCTTAGGGCCGCAGCTAGTTCGATCCCTAACTCCGGAGCATCGAGCGCGTTGCGCTCGGTCAAAACTACATTGACCCCTTCACATTTCTTTCCGTTGTAAACTGCAGAAGCAGGGGTGAAGGTTACAGGCACAAATCTCACTCCTGCGATGCCGCGGGCATTCAAGTACGCCGCCAGTTCCCTGCCCTTGACCCAGGGCGCACCCACCAGTTCGAAAGGTGTGTCGGTGCCGCGCCCTACTGAAATGTTCGTGCCTTCGATCAGCGCGACGCCGGGGTAGAGCGCGGCTTCGGTAACGCTGCGCAAATTCGGCGATGGACTTATCCACGTCAGCCCGGTGGAATCGAACCAGTCGCCGCGCTGCCATCCTTCCATGGGAACGACAGTGAGCTTGGCGTTGATATTGCGTTCTGAGTTGAACATCTTCGCCAGTTCGCCCATGGTCATTCCGTGTCGCACAGGAACGGTCCAGTAATTTGTAAAGCTCTCGTGTCCCGCATCCGCGATCGGACCTTGCACGAACGAACCCGTCACGGGATCGGGCCGGTCGAGCACGATCAACTCGACACCGGCCCGCGCCACAGCTTCCAGAAAATACCCCAGCGTAGTTTCGTAGGTAAAAAATGGCGCGCCGGCATCCTGAATGTCGAACACCACGGCGTCGAGCTGCTTGAGCACATCGAGCGAGGGACGCCGCGCCGCATCCTTGCCTCCGTACACGCTGTACACGGTAACGCCGGTAGCATCGTCCTTCGTATCGCTGACGTGCAGCGTATCGAGCGTGCCGGTAACGCCGTGTTCAGGACTGAAAATCGCGTCGAGCGAAACTCCGGGGGCCCGGGCGAGAACGTCGATGGTGCGCCGTCCGTCGGCGTCGATTCCAGTCTGGTTGGTTACGAGGCCAACGCGTTTTTTGCGATCCGCAACTTGCAGTATGTCGAACTTATGTTCCTCTAAAACATCAATGCCATTCTTCACAGCGCCGTTGCGGGAGTTCATGCGCCGCGCCGCACTTTGCGCTTCGTTGTAGCCGGTGATGCTTCGCCCGCGCAGCGCTTCTTTCTCGGTCGCGGTCAGAGGCAGAGCCGCGGCCACCGCCGTCGCCACCTTCGAGCGCAGAGCAATCGCGTTTCCGCCGCGGGGATGGACCGCGTTGGTCAGCAAGATGATGTAAGTCTTGGTGGTTGGATCGATCCACAGCGATGTGCCGGTAAAGCCGGTATGTCCATAACTGCCGACGGGCAGCAGGTCGCCCCGGTTCGAGGAGAAAGGAGAATCAATGTCCCAGCCAAAGCCGCGCAGGACGGGTGCTGCTGGCGGTTGCTCGGGCTGCGTCATTTTTTCCACGGACAGTGGGGAAAGAATTCCTCCGCCGCCATTGAGCAAAGCCTGAGCGAACTTCGCAAGATCATCCGCAGTTGAAAACAACCCCGCATGGCCTGCCACGCCGCCCATCCGCCGCGCCGTGGGATCATGCACAACACCCCGCAACATGTGCTCGTTCTCGTCATATTGCGTAGGAGCAATCTTTTCAATCCAACAAGCGCGCCGCGACAGCGGCGGCACAAAACGCGTGTGCGTCATTTTTAGCGGCGCGAAAATGTGGCGCGTCGAATATTCGACGAGAGATTCGCCAGATACCTGCTCGACCAGCGCGCCCAGCACAATAAAATTGATGTCGCTGTAGGAGAATTTTGACCCCGGCGGATCCTCTGGCGATTCCGTAAACGCCATCTGGTAGGCCGTTTGCTTCCCTTCCCACGCAGTCTTCAAATTCATGTCCGGCTCCAAACCCGAATAGTGAGTAAGAAGCTGCCGCACGGTGATGTCTTCTTTCCCGTTCTGCTTAAACTCCGGCAGGTAGTTGGCAACGGGATCGTTGAGGCGCACTTTGCCGCGTTCCACCAATTGCATCACCGCGGTCGTCGTCATAATCACCTTGGTCAGGGAGGCCAGATCGAAGATGGTGTCGAGGGTCATCGCCTCGCGGCGCGGTTCAAGCGCACGCGAACCATAGGCTTTGCGATAAATCACTTGGCCGTTGTGGCCAACGATCAGAACAGCGCCGGGAATGTTGCCGTCATGAATCGCCTGTTCAATCACCGCGTCCACTGCGGCGAGATGAACTCCAGCTGTTGGGCGTTTTGCATCCACTGCCAAGGCCATCAGCGCGGTCGACAGAAGGAGGATGCACACGACCGGAAAGTAGCGAGAGCAAAAGACCCAAGCTCTATCGCGCGCCGAATTTGACTGAGAAGGGATGCTCTGACTCTAACAACTCCGACGGGATGACTCAAGGAACTCTAGGAGGGGGGATGCTTTCAAATTACCCTCGGCCTCGAGACATCCGTCGCAACTCTAGACCAGATTCTTGCTGAAGAGAGGAGCCCAAGGCTCATATAGACCTTTAGTAGATAAACTCGGCGCAGCGAATACATTCATGCCCTATGATGAATGTTGATGATCACACCCGATCATTCGCCTTCACTGCTCGACGCCTTCGATCATCAAGACGAAGTGTTTGAATTTGCTTTTTCGATTTTGCAGGAAGCTGTCGATCGAAGAGCTTTCCCTGGCACAGCTGTAGCCATTACTCACCACGGGCGGTTGGTCGCACTCAAAGCTCTCGGCCGTTTTACTTACGAACCGAACTCGCCTCTCATCACGCCCGCGACGCTTTTCGATCTCGCGTCGCTCACCAAGGTAGTCGCGACGACTGCGATGTCCATGGTTCTCTACGAGCGCGGTTTGCTCGACCTCGACACTCCTGTCACCGCGATCACTCCCGAATTCACTCTTGCAGCGGAAAAAGATTCACGGCGCCGCAACGTGACGTTGCGCATGCTTCTGGCGCACTCCTCTGGCCTGCCGGCTTACGAAAAGCTATTTCTGAAAAGCCGTACGCGCGACAAGCTTCTCCAAGCTGCGTTCTCTACGCCGCTTGCAGCAGATCCTGGCGCTCGTGCCGAATACAGCGACATTGGATTCATCATCCTGGGCATTGCGCTGGAACGTTTGGCCGATGAACCACTCGACCGCTTTTGCCAACGAGAAATCTTCTCCCCGCTTGGCATGGCGAATACAACGTTCAATCCGCCACCGAAAATCCGAGCGGCGATTCCGCCTACCGCCGATGATCAAGCCTTTCGATATCGCGTGATCCAGGGCGAGGTCCAGGATGAAAACGCCAGTGTGCTCGGCGGTGCGGCGCCGCACGCCGGACTTTTTGCTCCGGCCATCGACCTTGCCCGGTTCTCGCAATGTATGCTCGATGGAGGACGGCACATTCTGCGCCCTGAAACTGTGGCGCTATTCACTCGTCGCGAATGCACGCCCGCAGGAACATCTCGGACGCTCGGCTGGGACACCCCCTCGGCGCCGTCGCAAGCCGGCAAATATTTTTCGGAAAATTCTTTCGGCCACCTCGGCTACACTGGAACCTCTTTGTGGATCGACCCGCAGCGTCAACTCTCGATCACTCTATTGACCAATCGCACCTGGCCCGATTGCTCGAATCGGGCCATCAAACAAGTGCGTCCGAGGTTTCATGATGCCGTCGTCGAGGCGCTAGAGAAGGCTTAAGCAACAAATCTTGGAAAGAGATTTTGGTTGAGATACCTTCAGCAGAATCGATGACTACCAATGCAGCTAGAATGAGCGGGGCTACGAAACTCAAGCGGATATGAATCCCTGCATTTTTGAGAGGCGCACTACTTGACATCGAAGCAGAAAGACAAGCCTGTTCTTCACCGCCTGCGAACCGAGCAAACGAACGACGCTAGCCAGGATCTCGATCAGAAGTCTGCGCTCGAGATTGCCCACCTCATCAATGAGCAAGACTCGACTGTTGCGACCGCAGTGCGGCGCGCTTTGCCGCAGGTAGCACGAGCCATCAACGCCGTTGCCGGCGCACTCCGACAGGGAGGACGCCTCATTTATGTTGGCGCTGGGACCAGCGGCCGTATCGCCGCGCTGGACGCATCTGAGTGCCCACCAACTTTCAATACCGATCCGCGTGCCGTGCAATTCATCATCGCAGGAGGGCCAAAGGCTTTAGCTTCGGCGACCGAGGCAAGCGAGGATGACGAAAAGCTTGGGCGCTCTGAAATGGCATGCCGCAAGCCCGGAAAACACGACGTCGTCCTCGGCATCGCCTCCAGCGGACACACTCCTTTTACGGTCGCTGCGGTTGCCGAAGCCCGACGCAGAGGCGCGTACACGATTGCCCTCAGCTGCAACCCTGAGTCGCCTCTCGAACGAGCGGCTCACTTCGCGATTGTGACGTCGGTCGGTCCTGAAGTGCTTGCCGGGTCGTCACGCATGAAAGCTGGTACCGCGCAGAAGATGGTTTTGAACATGATCTCGACCGGCGCGATGACCCGCCTGGGCTATGTCTACGGCAATCTCATGGTCAACGTTCATCCTAAGAACGAGAAGCTGACGCAGCGGGCCGTCGCAATTCTGCAGCGCGCGATGCAGGTTGACCAGGAAACGGCGCGGCGTACGTTGCATGCCTCCGGCAATCGCACGCCGGTCGCTATGGTGATGTTGGCGGCTGAGGTCACGCGTGCTGAGGCGGCGGCGGCGCTGAAGAAATCAAGAGGCAACGTAAGACAAGCGATCACTTTGGCGACGCCTAAATAGGAATTGGCGCCTTGATACCGCGTCTTTCTCAATCGAAATCCCTTCAGACGGTTTGACCCCTGCTGCACAGTCGTTTACCTTGAGAATGCCGTTTCCGCTTGGCGTTGCGAGGGCCGCGGCGCGAGGCTTCTCCCCTTCATGGATAAAAAGCGCCTTATTGTGAGTATTGCTGTCTTTCTTATCCTCGCAGCTCTAGTTTATTTCCAGTTTCGCGAATGGCGAGAGTTCGATTGGGCTAAATTTCGCGGCCTAAGCAGCCAGATTCGCTGGTTTCATGTGCTTCACGCAGTCTTGTGGATATATTTTGGGTACGTGCTGCGGGCGATCCGTTGGAAGATTTTTCTCAGGCCAGTTCGGCCGAAGGCTTCATTCCTGGGGATGATCGGACCTACCTTAATCGGATTCACGGGGTTGGCGCTGCTCGGTCGTCCAGGCGAGCTGATTCGCCCCTATCTCATTGCTAGGCGCGAAAAACTCCCATTCTCTTCGCAGATGGGCGTATGGGCAATCGAAAGGATATTCGACCTAGGAGCGTTTACGACGCTCATGGTCATGGCGATATTCTTTCTCCCTGCGGCAATGCAATCCATCCCGCATCCAGAGTACTACCATACTTTCCGCCTAGTTGGGTTCGCGTTCATGGCGCTAGTCGCCGGGCTCGGTGGCGCCGCAGTTGTGATCAGCCGTAGCGGAGAAGCTCTTGCCGCGTGGATCGAAAAGCGATTTTCCCACCTAGCCGCGAATCTCGGCCACCGCATAGCCGAGCGGGTTCGCGAGTTCGGTGCGGGATTGCACACCATTCACGGCCCGGTTTCGCTTGTCCTGGCAGTCCTCGTATCCGTTGCTATGTGGTTTGTGATCGCCGTGGCTTATCAGGAGGTTACACATTCCTATGGCACGGATGCTCTTGATATCTCGCGGCCCCAGGTACTGTTGCTCATGGGAGCGAGTATTTTCGGATCGATGCTGCAACTCCCGGGCGTCGGGGGCGGCTCACAGTTGGCCACGATTAAGGCTCTTACTGTGATCTTCGATGTCCCGCCGGAGATGGCAACAAGTTGCGGGATTCTCCTTTGGCTGGTGACGTTCGTTGCGGTGATTCCGTTGGGCCTCGCATTGGCGCATCACGAGAGACTCTCGTTGCGGAAATTGTCGGAAGAGAGTCATCGCGCCGAAGAAACCGAGATCAAAGATCCACTCAGTTAAGTAGTCCTTATCTATTACCTAGGTACGTGCTTCGACTCTGAGCTGCTGTGCCCCTGTTACAATTTCTGTAAATCCTGAAAGACTTATTTCCCAGTTATTGGTTCCGGTTCGCCCAGCGCTATGAAATGCCCATTCTGTGGCTTTGCAAACGACAAAGTAGTCGATTCGCGAGAGAGTAAGGAAGCGGAGTCGATCCGGCGGCGGCGCGAGTGCCTAAAGTGCACGAAGCGCTTCACGACTTATGAGCGGATCGATGAAATTCCTTACATGGTGGTGAAGAAAGATGGTCGGCGGGAAAAGTTCGACCGGCAGAAAGTTCTGAACGGATTGCTGCGGGCCTGCGAGAAGCGGCCGGTACCGATCAGCAAGCTGGAACAGATTGTGAATGAAGCCGAGTCTTTTGTAATTGAGTCGCAGGAACGTGAACGTAAAACCAGCGAACTCGGCGAACTCATCATGAACCGCTTACGGCGTTACGACAAAGTGGCGTATGTGCGATTTGCCTCCGTGTATCTCGATTTCAAGGACGTGAAAGAGTTCATGGACGAGCTGAGAGATTTGATGAAAGCGAAAGAAGCTCCGGAAGTGCGGAAAAAGATGTAGTTAGTGTTATTCACTGAAAGGCAGTCATGAGTCACAAAGTTACGCTGATACCGGGCGATGGCATCGGTCCCGAGGTGACTCGGGCAGCCGTGCGAATTCTCGAAGCCACGGGCGTCAAATTTGAGTGGGAATCATTTGCCGTCGGCGCCGACGCTTTTGAAAAACACGGCGAATATATTCCGAAGGAACTGATCGAGTCGATCGAGCGCACGCGGGTAGGGTTGAAGGGGCCGGTGACCACACCCGTAGGCGGCGGCTTTCCTAGCATCAACGTTGCTTTGCGCAAGAAATTTGAACTCTACGCCAACTTCCGGCCCATCCGGAATTTGCCCCATATTCCTACTCGCTATCCAGATGTCGATCTCATCATTGTGCGCGAGAATACCGAGAGCCTTTACTCGGGCTTGGAACACGAGGTTGTGCCAGGTGTAGTGGAAAGCTTAAAGATAATCACGGAAAAAGCTTCTACTCGCATCGCGCGATTCGCCTTCGAATACGCCCGCAAGAACCAGCGCAAAAAGATCCACGCCATCCACAAAGCCAACATCATGAAACTCTCGGATGGCCTGTTTTTACGCTGCAGCCGTGCAGTTGCAAAAGAATATCCGGAAATTACTTACGGCGAGCACATCGTCGATAACACTTGCATGCAGCTGGTCATGAACCCCTATCAGTACGACATGCTGGTGATGGAAAATCTTTACGGCGATATTATTTCTGACTTGTGCGCAGCCTTTGTCGGCGGGTTGGGATTTGTTCCCAGCGCCAACCTCGGCGACCATTGCGCGATCTTCGAAGCGGTGCACGGGTCGGCTCCAGATATTGCCGGCAAAAATGTGGCAAACCCCACTGCGCTGCTGCGATCGTCGCTGCTCATGCTGAGGCATCTGAACGAGCATGAAGCCTCCACGCAGATTCGCAATGCTTTGGAAAGAGTTTACAGGCATCCGGAGAAGCTGACGCGCGATGTTGGAGGAAAGGCCGGGACCTCCGAGTTTGCGGACGCCGTGATCGAGGAAATGGAAAAAGCAAAGGCTGCCGCGCCCGCGGCATCTCACTAGAGCGTCCAATATAGACTATTCGCAAGAGACAACTCTTCGTTTGAAGAGTTCAGGCTTGGGGTCTGGGAACTTCACGCGTCAATGAGGCAGAAAGGTAAATCATGAAGCGAGTATTACTCTCGGGTGTAATCGGTGGCTTGGCATGTATGTTTGTTTTTGCTGGCTCGGCGGCGGCGCAGGGCGGAACCCTGGTTGCTGCGGAGTATGGCGCTGGGAATCGACGTGTGGATGTGACGCCGCAGGTGCGCTCATTCTTGCACGACGGAGTTCTGGATTTCGATCTTAGCAATAAAACTCTAGGCGTGGATCCGGTGCACGGCCACACCAAAGAGCTTTTCATCCGAGTACAGCACTGGGATCGCGGAGTAGAAGAATTTGCTTTCCGGGAAGGCACTCATGTCAGGCTGGAATTAGATCCTGACCGGGGATACGAATGGCACGACCGCGAATTTCACATTATGCGCGCGTACTACGGCGGCGCCGGACATTTCATGAATGTCACGGAGCTGTTGCGCAGCATGCAGCATGATGGCAGACTCTTCGTCGTGGTGGATAATCGCAGCATGGGTGGCGACCCCGATCCGGAAGCTCGCAAAGTGCTGCGCGTGCTTTATTGGCATGATGGCGAGCGCAGGCAGATTGTGGTTCCGGAGCACTCCGAATTACGGCTGCCATAGCTTAATTCGGGGCGCACTTACTTTCTGCTATCGGCTCTCCTGAGTCGAAATTGCGAAATGATACGGGAACACGCCGGCGGGAGCGGTGAGGTGTAGGGGGGACCTATCCCGCCAGCGTAAAATACTTCGGCTAGACTCCTCCAGTCTGTAACATCCCGCCAACTACTTTGATTTCAACCATTGACTCTGGCCGCAGATGGGAGTAAATTCGCCCGTTCTGGGGTTTCTGGGGGATGACGCGCACAACACGGCGTGTGGGGGTGATACTGTTTCAGCTGGGCGGTCCTGACACGCTGGCTGCGATAGAGCCTTTCCTTTTTAATCTCTTCTGCGATCCCGATATCATCGATTTTCCTTTTGCCCGCATCGGACGCCGACCCTTAGCAAAATTGATTTCGACCACACGCGCGCGCAAAGTGCAACATCATTACGCCACCATTGGTGGAGGTTCGCCGATCCGGCGCTTCACGGAGCAGCAGGCGCAAGCTTTGGAGACTGAGTTGGCGAACCGTGGAATCGATGCTCGATGTTTGGTGGCGATGCGCTACTGGCATCCCTTTACCAGCGAAGCCATTGCGGAACTCAAGGCGACAAACTGCGATGAAGTGGTGCTGCTGCCTCTATATCCGCAGTACTCGTCGACGACGACCGGCAGTAGCTTGAACGAATGGCGGCGGTTATTCCACCACGACATGCCGGTACACAGCGTCGGCGCTTTCTATCGGCATCCGATGTATTTAGACGCCGTCAACGACAAAATTGAAGAGGCGCTGGCGCGATTTCCAGTGCCGGAGCGAGCCGAGATTGTTTTCAGCGCGCATAGCATCCCCATGTCGGTGATCGCCAAGGGAGACCCCTACCAGCGGCAGATTGAAGAGACGGTGCAGCTTTTGATGACGCGGGGCGGATGGAGCAATCGTCATCGCCTTTGCTACCAGAGCAAGGTGGGCGCAAGCAAATGGCTGCAGCCTTCGCTCCACCGAACGCTGCACGATCTGGCGGCGGAGAAGGTGCAGGAGGTTTGCATCGTGCCGGTGGCGTTTGTTTCCGATCACGTGGAGACGTTGGGCGAGATCGACCACGAGGCGCGGGAAGAAGCGCGGCAGCTGGGAATTACGCGGTTCGAGATGAGCGCAGGGTTGAACGACTCTCCGAAGTTTATCGGTGCTCTTGGGGAGTTAGTGCGAGAGGCTTTGGGTTTAGATGCTGTTTCGCATACTCGATTTGGGGATGCGGAAATCGGGACGTCGACATTAGCGACTGCGGGATAAGCGCACCCATGATGTTTCAAGAAGTAAGTGCAACATCGTAGGAAGTTGTTTGAGCATTCTTCGAGAACAAGGTGGTTCAAGAACAGGAGGGGATCGATGGTTGAAACGGGGGCCGAGAAGCCTAACCCGAATCCTGACCCCGGCAAACCCGCTGCCACAAACGCAGCGGACGCCACGAAATATGTGGGCACGCCCGCGGTTGGCACCTCGAAGGCCGCCGCGGCTGCGGGACTTTCGTCGTCGGGTCCTTCCAATACGGAAATCGACCAACGACGCCGACGGCTTGTGTGGGTCGCTGTGACTGCATTTCTGACCGCATGGTTCCTCGCTTTTTTCCGATTCTTTCTTCCCCGCACTCTTTTCGAACCGAATACCGTTTTCAAAATCGGCTATCCCTCGGAGTTTGCCCTGGGGGTTGACACCAAGTTTCAGCAGAAATATCGCATCTGGGTCGACCGCACTCCGGATCGCGTCTTCGTGATCTACGCGCGCTGCACTCATCTGGGATGTACGCCAGACTGGAAACCCAGCGAAAATAAATTTAAGTGTCCGTGCCACGGCAGCGGCTATGACAGCGAAGGAATCAATTTCGAAGGACCGGCGCCGCGTCCCATGGATCGCGCTCATGTAGAGCTTGCCCCCGACGGGCAGATTATCGTCGATACCTCCAGGCTCTATCAGTGGCCCAAGGGACAGCCGAGTAAATTCAACGATCCAGGAGCATTCTTAACGGGAGTGTAGGGATTCCGGTCTCGGATCTTAGGTCTTAGGTGTCAGGTCTTAGGCAAACCCTGAGACCTAAGACCTGACACCTGCGACCTAAGACCTTCACTCAGGACTTTTATATGGCTGATGAAAACAACGGCAAGAATGACAAGGTGGGATTAGTCGACCGCGTCAAAGAAGATATACAGGCGATGAAGGTCGACATCCCGGCGAAGGCGAAAGAGCAGATCGAAGGGCTGAAAGATCCGACCAAGACTCAGGTCTACACTTCGATTTTCCGCCACAAGCACGACGACACCCCGCGCAACCGGGCTTTGGGCGTGCTGTCGAACGTGTTCCTGCATTTGCATCCCGCGAAGATCAATCGCGATGCGGTGCGCTACAGCTACACCTGGGGCATGGGCGGCATTACGTTCTTTCTCTTCATCATTCTCACCTACACCGGCGTGCTGCTGATGTTTTATTACCACCCCAGCAAGGTGCAGGCGTTTCGCGACGTTCTGTATCTCGAGCACGACGTACCTTTCGGAAAAATCCTTCGCAACATGCACCGGTGGGCCGCTCACCTGATGGTCATCGGCGTGTGGCTGCACATGTTCCGCGTATTTCTGACCGGTTCGTATAAAAAGCCGCGCGAATTCAACTGGAACATTGGAGTGTTGTTGCTGGTGTTTACTTTGCTGCTCTCGTTCACGGGTTACCTGTTGCCCGATGATCAACTCGGATTCTGGGCCGTGACCGTTGGCACCAACATGGCGCGGGCAACGCCGCTGCTGGGGCATGAAGGGCCGTTCGGTTCGATGTTGGGCATGACTCCCTACAACGACGTGCGCTTCGGTCTGCTCGGCGGATCGATCGTGGATGCAAACGCGTTGCTACGATCGTATATCTGGCATTGCATCGGAATTCCGATCGTGGCTTCGATTCTGATGATTGTGCATTTCTGGCGTGTAAGAAAAGATGGAGGGATTTCGGGTCCGGCACCGGTGATGCTGGAGGCCGAAGCGGATAAGCCAAGGCGAGGGCCGAAGGCGGCGGGAGAGTAAGCCGCTGCAGGCGAAGAGCAGATTCCTCACAGGGCTCTCGCCCGTTCGGAATGACAAAGATTTGGTTGAGTCATCAAGCTTGAGTTATTCACAAGAGAACTCTTATGGACTGGCGACAACTTTGGGAAATCTGCTCAGCACCGGACAATGTGCCGATCGTAGGCTTGATTCCACTGCTTGGCTTCTACATTTATCTGGCGTGGAAACAGGCGCATGCCAACGACGTTCTCATCGAGCAACTCGAAGGCGATGCCGCGCTCGCCAAGACGCATCACCGCAAGACCTGGCCCTTCAAGCAAGGCTGGCAGAAGGAAGTACACGTCTGGCCGTTTCTGCTGCGCATTGAATTTCTTGCCGCCATTATCGTGACCATCATTCTGATGGTCTGGTCGATCACGCTGAACGCTCCGCTCGAAGAGCCCGCCAATCCTAACCTGACCATGAATCCTGCAAAGGCCCCGTGGTATTTCCTCGGACTGCAGGAGATGCTCGTTTACTTCGATCCGTGGATCGCCGGCGTTGTGATGCCGACCATGATCATCATCGGCCTCATGGTGATTCCTTACATCGATACCAATCCGTTAGGCAGCGGCTATTACACGTGGAAGCAGCGCAAGTTTTCCATTGGGACGTTCCTGTTCGGCTTCATCATTCTCTGGGTCGCGATGATCATCATTGGGACGTTCATCCGCGGGCCTGGCTGGCAGTGGTTCTGGCCGGGGCAAACCTGGGATCACAACCGGCTGATCTATGAGGTGAACCGCGACTTGCCGGATATTTTTGGCATCACGTCGAACATGGCGAAGGCGCTTTTCGGCGCGATCATCGTGGGCGGCTATTACGTGCTGGGCGGCTTTCTGGTGTATTCGCTCTTCCGGCGGTACATGGGGAAAGACTTCAAGCGGATGAGCCTGCTCCAGTTTGGAATCACGCAATTTCTTTTGCTGAGCATGGTGGCCTTGCCCCTGAAGATGGGGCTGCGCCTCTTGTGGCACATCAAGTACGTGTGGATTACGCCCTGGTTCAATATTTGAGAGCGGTCTCTGGTGTCAGGTCTCGGGTCTTGGGTCTCAGATGTTAGGAACACCAACGAACTCATTGGCCTCGGACCTGTGACCTAAGACCTGACACCTAAAACCCGGTCCCTAAGACCCGATTTCTGGAGGAAGCGCGGTGCCTGAACAACCCAACCTCGAGCAAGACCCGATCACGACTAAGTCGTACGCCGCTTATTACCTGATCGCGATGGTGATTTTGATGGCGACGCTGTTCTGGGCCTTGTGGGATGAGGCGTGGAACCAGCGGCCGTGGAAGGCTCTTCAGGAGAGCTGGAAAGATCGCTACAGCGCTTTTCTTAACACGGCGCGGTCGAAATCGGCAACGTCTGAAAAAGATATCGAACAGAATCCGGACTATGCCGCACTCAAGCAGGCATACGAAAAAGCGTATCAGGATTCGAAGGTGCAGGGAGAAGAGGCGCGCAAGAAACTCGACGATGCCAGCGCTCGATTGCTCGCGGTACAGAGCGTTTTCACGGACCGCCGCGCCTATGTAAACGCGCTGACTTACGAATACGAAACGACCAAGAGTGCGTCAGACAAAGCGAGCAAACAGAAAGAAATCGATAGTTACAAGAGCGAACAGGCGACGGTCGAATTTCCTGACGGCAGCAAGAAAAAATATAACTTTCAGCAACTGGAAGAGACTTACAACGAGATTCGGGACGAGCGCACGAAGCTCAGTCTCGAACTCGGTGAGGTTTTGAAACCCGCGACTGCAGCCAAGGCGAAGATGGATGAATACATCGCCGACCATGACGTGGACCTGACTCCGCAGCAGATTGACGGGTTGAAGCGGAGGGCGACGGAATGGGATCCGGCGATTGTGCAGATCAACGTTGCCGAGGCCAACATCGTCGACCGCTGCGAGTCGTGCCACATGAACACGCGCGAGCCGTTAAAGATTACTGCGGCCGCGATGTCGTCGAAGGGCGAAAAGAAACCCGACGAATATGCGGAAGCGTTTGTCAGCCATACCGAGCCAGAGCTGTTGCAGATTCACGACCCGGAGAAGTTTGGGTGCTCACCTTGTCATCAGGGAAATGGCCGAGCGACCACGAGCGTTGAGAAGGCGCACGGAAACTACGAACACTGGCTGTGGCCGCTGTTTCCCAAAGAAAACGCGCAAGCCGGCTGCCAGAATTGCCACGCAGCCGACATGGTGTTGGCCAGCGGCGATCAGCAGTGGCAAACCATCAACGACGGAAAAGATCTGTTCCGGCAGCGGGGCTGCATGGGCTGCCACCGCTATGAAGGTTACGACAAAGAGCCCGAGGACCTGAACTCGATCAGCCAGCAGATCAAGCAGTCCGAGACGCAAAAGAAAGACAATCTGAAACAGACCGCCTACCTGATGAAGCAGGCTGACGCCGCAGCATCGAACGAGGAAGCGAACCAGCTGAACACCCAGGCAGTCGACTTGAGAGTGGCAAACAGCAAGCTGGACGGGCGCTTGCAACAACTCGACTTTCAATCGCACAGCCTGATGCAGGACATGAAGAAGGTTGGCCCGAACCTGAAAGATGTTCGGCTGAAGCTCAACAAGAGTTGGATTCCGGTGTGGCTGAAGAAGCCGACCGATTTTCGCCCCACGACCAAGATGCCGAACTTCCGCCTGAGTGATCATCAGATCCAAGCGATTTCGGCGTATATCTGGCAATCCGGGTTCACCGATGCGCTTCCACAACACAAGCCGGGGAATGCGGCGCATGGAAAAGAATTGTTTGAAACCCGCGGATGCATGGCCTGCCACTCGATTGGCGAAGGCGAGCAGAAAGAAGGCGGGGTGTTTGCCGCAAATTTGAGCCGCGTGGGCGAGAAAGCGAACTACGATTATCTGGTGCGCTGGGTTCACAATGCGCGCCAACGCACCCGGCCATACTGCCCTTACGAAAAGAAAGACATTGGGCCGGAGGATTACGCCAAGAAGGGACTCCCATACCAGTTCGACCTCGATCACAGCCAGTGCCCGAATGATGGGCACGAGTTGCAAGTGCAGAACATGACCGTGATGCCAAGCCTGCGGCTTGCGGAGGAAGACGCGGAGGACATCGCAACCTACCTGCTGATGCAGAAAAAGCAGGAGCCTTCGTCTTATCCGGATGCGGCGTTCATGGATGATCCGAATCTGAAGGCTGAGGGCAAGAAGTGGGTGCGGCACTTCGGCTGCTCGGGCTGTCACGAAATTGCCGGCTTTGAAGACGAAGGCCGCATTGGCACGGAGCTGACGTTCGAAGGCAGCAAGCCAATCGAGCGTCTTGACTTCTCATTGTTCACCGAAGTATCGCAGCGCGGAGGCAAGGACGCCGAGCCGATCAAAGACAAAGAAGATCTCGCGCGCCTGCCCGACGGCCCGGCGACAGAGCCATGGTACGACCACAAAGGATTCTTCGAACACAAGCTGGCAGAGCCGAATGTTTATGACCAGGGCATGGTGAAGGGCGAAACTGAAGCGCTGCGCATGCCGAATGTTCACCTCACGAAGGAGCAAGTGCTCGACCTCACGACTTTCCTGATGGGAAGCGAAGAGACTTCCCTGCCAGCCAGTTATCAATACAAGCCGGGCGACGCGCGGCACGATATTCAGGAAGGCTGGTGGATCGTTAAGAAGTACAACTGCATGGGCTGTCATCAGTTCATTCCTGGCCAGCGAACGATTCTGATGGGATTGCCGCAGTATCAGGACAATCAGGAGCAATTGCCGCCAAAGCTTTTGACGGAAGGTGCGCGTGTCGATCCGGAGTGGCTGCGCAAGTTCTTGTCGAACCCCGCGTTGAGCACGACGGACACAAACCGTAACGGCGTTCGCCCTTACTTGAAGGTGCGCATGCCAACGTTCTCGTTCTCTGATAACGAACTGCGCAAGCTGGTGCGCTTCTTCCAGGCATTGTCGCAGCAACCGTTGCCCTACATTCCGGAGCAGGTTCCGGTGCTCACAACGAAAGAAACGGACATGGCGCGGAGCCTATTCTCCAGCACCGCGGCGCCATGCCTGAAGTGTCACGCAACCGGCGACGCGGCACACGACAAAATCGCCACTGCGCCAAACTTTTTGCTGGCGAAGGAGCGGCTGAAGCCAGATTGGGTCGAGCGGTGGATTACCGACCCACAGGCGGTGAGTCCGGGAACGTCGATGCCCTCGGGTTTGTTCAAGCAGCAGAATAGTCAGTGGGTGTTCGCGGGGCCAACCCCGCCGTCGTTTGAAGGGTACGCCGGGGATCACAGAAAACTGTTGACCGACTATATCTTCCAGTTAACGCCGGAAGAACAACGGAAAGTAGCGGCGTCCATGCCACATGCGAAGGCCGCGATACAGGTAAAAAACGATCGCAAACAGGCTGCAGTGGAGTCGCATCCAACGTCCAGTGGTGGTTCGCGGTAGAATCTGCGGTTTGGTTTGTAACCTAGTCAGATTCAGATTCGGTGGTTAGCAATTTTTGACTCAGTGAGAAAGGGTGACATCATGAATAAGAAAATGAACTTCAGAATAGCCGCCGGCATGTTGGCGTTTTTTTTCCTGTTCTTGTTGGCGGCATGCAACAAGAAAGAGAACACAGAGCAATCGAGCAACACGATGGCTCCGTCCGCAGCACCCGCTCCTGCGGCAACGCCCATCGATCCCGCGACCGTAGCCATGGTGAGCGGCACGGTGAAGTTCGATGGCACGGCTCCTAAACCGTCGAAGATCGACATGAGCCAGGACCCCGCCTGCAAAGGTGCAAATGAGGCTGAGAACGTTGTAGTGAGCGACGGCGATCTCGCCAATGTCTTCGTCTACGTGAAAGACGGACTCGGCAGCCGGACTTTCGACGTGCCCAAAGATGCCGTCGTCCTCGACCAGAGCGGCTGCAAGTACCATCCTCACGTCCTGGGCGTCATGGCAGGGCAGACCGTGCAGATCAAGAACGACGACCAGACCACGCACAACATTCATCCCACTCCCAAAGACAACCGCGAGTGGAACGAGTCCCAGCCGCCATCGTCGCCGGCGATTGAAAAGAACTTTGCCCGCGAAGAGGTCATGCTGCCGGTGAAGTGCAACCAGCATCCCTGGATGAAGATGTACATCAGCGTGGTGAAGAGCCCGTTCTATGCCGTCACTGACAAGTCGGGCAAGTACGAGATCAAAGGCCTGCCCCCGGGAGATTACACGATTGCCTTTGTCCACGAGAAACTGGGAGAGCAAGATCAGAAGGTGACGGTTGCAGCAAAAGAGAGCAAGACAGTGGACCAGAGCTTCAAGGCTGGAGGAGAGTAGCCTCTAGCTGAGACCAGACATAGGGTTGTCGGCGGAATAAGATCGTCTTAAAATAAGCTGTTGCGGCGCGACCGAGGCTGGGTTCCACGTTGCGCTCTCGAAGAAGACGGTCTTATTCCGAACCAGCCGGTTCAGGGGAAAATACTCTGAAAGCCCTTCCAGCACATTACAACCGCGCGCATCACGCGTTTGCCGTGTTCACGGCATGCGCGGCTTTTGTCGTCATCACGGCCGGAGCGTTGGTCACCAGCAACGACGCGGGGCTGTCGGTACCCGACTGGCCCACTTCTTTCGGGTATCTCGTGAAGGTGCCGCACTTTGTCGGCGGCGTGCGCTACGAGTGGAGCCACCGCATGGTGGCTGGAACACTGGGAATGCTGACGCTGGCAATCGCCATCTGGACCCTGCTGGTCGAGCGCCGCCGCTGGTTGCGCTGGCTGGCGATTGGCGCTCTTTGCACCTTTGTCACCCAGGCGACTTTAGGCGGGATGACGGTTCTGTTCTTCCAGCCGCCGTGGCTTTCCACCGCCCACGCCACCATGGCGCAAACGTTCTTTTGTATTGCTGTGGCGATCGCGATTTTCACCGGCCGCAGGTGGATCAAGGAGCCTTCGCGAGTGGATTTCAATTCGCGCCGGCCCAGCCTGTTCACGCTGACCCTGCTTTCCATCTTCTTGTTGTATGTCCAGCTGATTCTCGGGGGAATGTTTCGCCATCACGGCATGAGTTGGTGGCCGCATGTGGTGCATGCAGTGCTGGTGACGTTCGTGTTGTCCTGGACGGCGGTACGAGCGATATCCGTTTATTCGGACATTGAGGCTGTGCGGCGTCCGGCGATTCTAATGCTCTCGCTTTTGATCACGCAGCTTTGCCTGGGATTTACGGCTTTCCTGACACGAGTTGCCTGGGGTCGAAACGCGGCACAGCCTGAGTTGCCGATGGTGGCCGCGACCGTGGCACATGTGGCTGTGGGAGCGCTGCTGCTGGCAACGACCGTAATTTTGTCGATTCAGGTCTGGCGGCACGTCCCGGTGGCCTTCGAGGAACGTGTACCGCAGACGGAACAAAATGTATCTGCCGCATGAACGTCGTCAATCGCATTCGATGGTCTTGCGGCACTGATCTGCGGGCCTGTATCCGGATGCGTTTCCTCTTTTTAGTTCATTTAATTCATTGCCATGATGCTGAGCGCAATATCGTCGTAAACTAATACATCGGTTTATCCGTAATCGATTTATTCATTTGTTGCACGAAGGACCTGTTTTGGTCTCAAAAGTTTCCGCTTTCGCTGATGCCGCTCCCGAAGTTGCCGCGGCGCACGGAGCACCGGTTATTTCGGTGCAGAATCTTGTGCATCGCTATGAGAAGCGCACGGCTCTGAACGGCGTTTCGTTCGACGTCGGCCCGGCGGAGTTGTTCGGGCTGCTGGGCCCAAACGGCAGCGGCAAGACCACGCTCTTCCGAATTCTTTCCACGTTAATAGTTCCGAGCGGCGGGCACGCGATTATCATGGGCAGCGATGCGGTGCAGGAGCCGGCACGATTGCGGCGGCAGATCGGCGTGGTCTTTCAGGCACAAAGCGTCGACTTGAAACTTACGGCTTACGAAAATCTTTGGCATCAAGGACATTTGTACGGGTTACGTGGTGCGCCTTTGAAAGTTCGGATTCAGGAAATTCTTTCACGTGTCGGCCTGGCGGACCGTGCAAAAGAGTTGGTCGAAACATTCTCCGGAGGAATGCAGCGGCGCATCGAGTTGGCAAAGGGATTGTTGCATCATCCTGGAGTGCTGTTGCTCGATGAACCGACCACCGGACTCGACCCGGGCGCTCGGCGCGATCTGTGGCAATATCTGCAGATGTTGCGCGACGAGGAGCATGTTTCCGTGCTGGTGACGACGCATCTGATGGAAGAAGCCGAGCGCTGTGACCGGCTGGCCATCATGAATGAAGGCAATCTGGTGGCTCTGGGCACGCCTGCGGAGTTGAAAAGCGAAATCGGCGGCGACGTGGTATTGCTGGACGCGGCCCACGATGCGGGATTGCTCGCGGAGCGCATTCGAGATAGATTTCACGTGGAGACTACAGTGCTCGAGAACCAGGTGCGCGTGGAGCGCCAGGGTGCTCATCGCTTTGTAACTGAAGTCGTGGAAGCTTTTCCTGGAGAGATCGAGGCGCTATCGATCAGCAAGCCGGCGCTTGAAGATGTCTTCATTCGGCGCACCGGACATAAGTTCTGGAGCGAAAACCAGAGTAGCGAGAACGATAACGAAGCGGCGGTCGGCGGTTCAAAAAACAGTTCAAAAGCTCACAGGAGGTGACGTGCGTTCCATGATTCTTGTTCTTTCCCTTGTGCTTGGAATCCTTCCTTTGCTAGGAATCGCGGGGGTACTGGCGAACGGAATGATTACCACCGTCGACGGCATGTTTATGATCTTGATCTTGCTGACCCTGTCGGCAGTTTTTTTTCTGAACGCGTACTGGGAGATGCGAGACTCCGGTATGCTCGGCAAGAAGACGTCCGCGGCTGCACCGTCTAAATCTGCTGCACCGAAAGCGAGTTAAATTTCGTGGCTACTCAGACCACCGCCTTATCGAGACCAATCGCTTCAGCTTCAGCGGGGGTTTGGTTGCCCGCCTTCACTCTTTGGTGGCGCGAGATTGTGCGCTTTTACCGGCAAAAGGCACGCGTGGTTGGCGTGCTGGCATCGCCGCTTGTGTTCTGGGTGGTGATTGGCTCGGGGTTCGGTACGTCGTTTCGCACGGGCGCGGGCCAAGCGCAGCAGCATTACATGGATTATTTTTATCCCGGCACGCTGATCATGATCGTGCTGTTCACTTCCATCTTCACCATGATGTCGGTAATCGAGGATCGCAAAGAAGGTTTCTTGCTCTCGGTGTTGGTGGCCCCGGTGCCGCGATCGGCAATCGTGTTGGGCAAGATTCTCGGCGGAACGACGCTTTCCGCGATTCAGGGGATGATCTTCCTGGTTTTCGCACCGTTCGCCGGCGTGCATCTCGAATTGGTTCAGGTTTTGCTCGTGGCAGTGGTGGTGTTTCTGGTTTCGTTTGCGCTGACGGCGCTCGGCTTCGCCATCGCCTGGCCCATGGACTCCACACAGGCGTTTCACGGAATCATCAACTTATTTCTGATTCCGCTGTGGCTCCTGTCGGGCGCACTGTTTCCGCTGTCCGGCGCCTCGGGGTGGATTCGCGCATTGATGTACATGAATCCTCTTACTTACGGTGTTGAAGCTCTGCGAGACTTGCTCTACCCCGGGATGGAAACTCAATTCCCTTTGCCGTCTGCAATGGCGACGTTGCTTTTGTTCTCGCTGGTCATGTTTGGATTGGCCTTCCTGATGGCAAACCGCCGCACCACGAGGCCGGCGGCGTGATTCCTGAGCAATATGCGTTCTTCCCTGCCCTGATCGCGAGTTTGAATGGAGCCAGCGCCGTCTTTTTGCTAATAGGCCGCAGCTTGATTATGCGCGGTAAACTAGGCGCGCACCGCGCCTGCATGATTGCCGCCGTGGTGGCTTCCGCGTTATTTCTCGCTTGCTACCTGTATTTTCATTATCAAGTGGGGGATATCCGTTTTCTTGGCGACCACTTTTGGCATGTTATTTATCTGATCGTCCTGATTCCTCATGTCACGCTCGCGATCGTGATCGTGCCCATGGTGATCATCACGCTGAGCCGCGGGTTGCGGGGCCGCTATGATCGGCATCGCGCGATTGCACGATGGACTTGGCCGCTGTGGATGTATGTGAGCGTGACCGGAGTGCTCGTGTACTTCATGCTGTACCAGTGGTTTCCGCATAGCTGAAATATTTTTGATTTTTGATTGTTGATTGAAAAAATCAAGGTCTGATTGAAGTGGGTTTTCAATCAACAATGGCACTTCCTATGTCGATCGTGCGTTTGAAAATTGACGTAGCCGGAACCGTCGGCGACGAAGCTTGGCGCGAGATCAAACAGTTTGACCAGATCCAAAGCGCGGACTTCGGCCCACAGTTCGGCAGCGGCGGGCGATGCAATCATGCGCCGGATGCGCCACACAGAAAAGGCGAATGGATTGGAGCTGAAATCCGCCTGCTGACTCCACTTCTGGCGCAGTATGCAGTTTCGCATTATCTGGAGCAGGAACGCGTGCTCGACGCGGATGTTGTGGAGTAAGCTGCTGGGTTCTTAGTTCCGCATGAACCGGGGTTAAGTTTTCTGATATGTCCGCCCATCCAATTCCGTCGCAACCGCTGCCAGAAAAGACCGCGCCGACTAAGCCCGGCATGTCCCGCGCGCAGAAGCTGCTGTTCTTCCTGACCGCGTGGCTGATCTGCCTGATGCCTTTTCTTTTCTGGTGGAACACCTGGTTTGGGCGCAAGCTTTCGGATCAGCAGTTGACCGAATACTTGCACGATACAAAGAAACCGCGGCACATACAACAAGCGCTCGTGCAGGTGGGCGAGCGCATCACGCGGCACGATTCGACTGCGAAACAGTGGCATCCGGAACTGGTGGTTCTAGCCGCCGATCCCGTGGAAGAAGTACGCAACACCGACGCGTGGGTAATGGGGCAGGACACATCCGGTGCGGGGTTTCATGAAGCGCTGCTGAAAATGCTTGCCGATCCGTCGCCGATGGTGCGGGGGAATGCGGCTCTGTCGCTGGTGCGGTTTGGAGATGCGTCCGGCCGGCCGCAGATCGTGGCATTGCTACAGCCCGCGCACGTCGTTTCTCCGGAATCCGGACGCATCGTCGATTCCGATCGTCCAGGCACCGCGATCCACCAGGGCGGCTTGATTGCGAAGCTGCGGTATGGGAACGGGCAGTCGGCGGAAATTCGCTCTTCGATTCCGGGGCGGATTCGCTCGGTGGCTGGGACCGGTGCGAACGTCGCAGCAGGAGCCGAAGTCGCGGTGATCGATCCTTCTACCGAGCAGGTTTGGGAGGCCTTGCGGGCGCTTTACTTAATCGGAGAGGCTGAGGATATTCCTTCGGTTCTTCCCTATGAACGCGAGTTGCCGGATATTTCGAATGATGTGCGGCAACAGGCAACGCTTACGGAACGGGCGATCCGGGGTCGGACGAAATAGACATTCGTGGTAGGAATGCCCTTCACGGCCTGTGCTAGTGAAAGGGATCCTTCGACTGCGTAAGTGCTTGGCTTCGCCAAGCACTTACTTCGCTCAGGATGACAGTGGGCTGGAGCTGACGGCTAGAACGACATCGCTCCTACTTCTTTTTCGACCTCGGTGGTCTCAACCATCGCAATGGCGTCCCAGGGACAACCATCGAGGAAGCAGCCGTCGGGGCCTTTACTGAGGCATTTTTTGCAGCCGATGCAAAGGATCGGGTCGATCGCGATGCGGCCGAAGGGGGTGCTGTCTTCATCAGCCACCCAGAACATGCAGTCTTCCACCGGGCAGTATTCGACGCAGGCCGGCGAGCCCGCGCAACCGGTGCAGCACTCGGTGATGACGGCCAATTCCTTCGGCTTCTTCTTCCGAGGCGTGCTGAGGCCCTTGGACCTCGGTTCGGACTTCATTTCGTCGGGAACCATGCCGACGGCTTTAGTAGCGCCGGGAACAGGAGGCATGGTGTGGATTATAACGCAGAAGCGGCTGCGGGTCTCAGGTTTCGGGTCACAGGTCTCAGGTCTTAGGCAAACCGAAAACCTAACACCTAAGACCTATGACCTGCTCTCCCTATCCCGGAATGGCAATTCTCTCATTTCTGTTGCGGTTGCCCCATTCTTCGTGCGCTTCCTTCTGCTATAGTGAACCCCAAAAGGAGCACCCCATGGCTGGAAAGAGTCTGAACCGGGTTCAACTGATCGGTAATCTGGGCAAGGATCCCGAAATTAAATACACGCCGCAGGGCACGCCCGTGGCCAAGCTGACCATCGCGACCAACGAGCGATTCAAAGACAAGGGCGGCGAGTGGCAGGACCGCACCGAGTGGCACAACGTGGTGCTCTGGCAGCGCCTGGCCGAGATTGCGGGCGAGTATTTGAAGAAGGGCGGCAAAGTCTACATCGAGGGCCGGCTGCAAACCCGCTCCTGGGACGATAAGACCAGCGGGCAGAAGAAGTACATGACGGAAGTGGTAGCCAGCGACCTGATCCTGCTCGGCGGCCGCGGCGAAGGCGGCGGCGACTTCAGCGGGAGCTCGCGCGGCGCAGGCGCATCTGCCAGCGGCGGCAATAACTTCGACCAGCGCATGCCCGAACCCGAGCACGCGAATGCCGGGTCAGGGCCGATTACCGACGAGGATATTCCGTTCTAAGGGGCTGCCGGAAGGATTCGGGATCAATCGTGACCGAACAACTAGCCGATAAGAAATGCGTTCCCTGCCGCGGAGGAGTGCCTCCGCTTAAGGGCAAGGAACTCGAGGCGCTGCACAAGAATGTGCCGCAGTGGAGCGTGGTCGATGAGCACCACATTACTCGTGCGTTCACCTTTCCGAACTTCAAGCAGGCGCTGGAGTTTGTGAATCGCGTGGGAGCGCTGGCTGAGGAGCAGGGACATCATCCCGACATTTTGCTGAAGTGGGGCAAGGCCGAGATCACAATGTGGACGCACAAAATTGATGGCCTTACCGAAAGCGACTTCATCATGGCCGCGAAGATTGACCGGCTAGCTGGGTGAGCCGCTTCGCGATCTTCCAGTGCACGCAGGCGATTCGATTTAAATTCCCTTAGTGTGAACTCGCATCTGGTTTGTGAGTCGATATGATCTCGTAGTGAATCGAACTCGCATCGTGCCGCGACAAGTACTGGCGGCGCTCCTCGGGAACGATGGAAGTTTCATAATCCGGCCCGGCAAAGGCGCGAATCGCATCGATCGACTCCCAAAGCATCATCGTTATGAACTCGACCTCGCCGGCCTTGTCTTTCCTGAGCAGATAGCTGCCTCTATAGCCTTTTACCCTGCCGATGCCGGGCAGAAGCTCGGGTTTCAGCAAGGCCTCATAGGCGGCAGCGTTTTCGGGCTTCGTGTATCCATGCCACAGACGTGCAATCATCACGACCTCCTCAAATGTTGCTTTATAGACTCCTAGAATCTTCCGAGTTTCGATCCTTCCCCAGCCGCATCGCCAGCACCCATAATCCTGCGGGAAGCAGCATGACGACTCCCGTATAAGTTGCGACCGTGCGCGCTGCGATGCCGGCGTCGAGCAGGCGTCCACACAGGTAGGCTCCGGCGGCGATGGTCAGCATCGAAAAGCCCAGGTCGGCGGAGAAGACGCGGCCGCGGAAGCGGTCGTCGGTATGAAGCTGCAACAGCGTGGTGGAGAATACCCAGACTGTCGAACCTCCGGCGTGAGCGAGCATGGCGCAGGCGCTAGCCATCCACACTGTGCGGGTGCTGCCGAGAATACCGTATCCCAGCGCAATCGTGAGATAGCCGAAGAGGATTCCGAGTTGGAGACGACGGTCGCTGCGTCCGGCCCAGCGCGCCGAAACCAGCGGACCAGCGAGCGCTCCCAGGCCGCGGCCGCCGAGCAGAATGCTCATGCCGAGCATCGCACCGCGCGCGGCATCGACATTGCGCCAGTGCACGGCGAATTCATGCGCGCCCAAAACTGTGAAAATCACCCAGCTCGGCCCGATCATGAGTTCGCCAGCTTTCGCGAAGACCGTAGGCAGCAAGGTTCGGTGACTGCGCACGTAGCGAATTCCTTCCAGCACAGGAGAGAAATCAACCAGATCGTGCGGACGCAACGGAGCCGCAGACTCGGCGTGCGGTTCGGCAAACCGCATTCCGCTGATCAGCAAAGCCGAGGCGAGAAATGACAAAGCGTTGAGGACGAACACGGCGTCGCGTCCAAAGAAAGCCGCAACCACACCGCCCACCGAAGCACCGATTAACAGGTTCACCGACCACGTCGCCGAAGATAGGGTATTGGCGATGAGCACTTCTCCACGGGCAGCAATGTTAGGGATCACCGCATTGCGCGCGGGTTCGAAAAAAGCAGCCATCACCGTCTCTGCCAGCAGCAAGGGATAAACCAGCCAGACTGTTGAACTCGAACGCACCAACAGCATGGCCAGCACCACGACGACGCGAACCAGATCAGCGGCGATCATTACGTGCTTGCGGCGCAGACGGTCGTTGATCACGCCCGCCGTAGGACCCACGAAGGTTTGCGGGAGAACTTGGAGGACTAATGCGAACGCGACGGAACTCGCGTGTCCGGTCAACTGCAACAGCAACGTGTAGATAGAGAGCGTGTAGAACCAGTCGCCAATCTCGCTGACAATCTGCGCCAGCCACAGCCGGCGAAAGTTGCCGTTGCCGCGCACCAGTCGCAGGTAGGACCCCAACGAAATGGAGGGAGCTGCGAGTTCTGGTTGGGGTTCCATGCGAATGGCTAGGGTAACTGGTGCGGGCGGAGTTTGTGAATTGGCCGACTCGTTGAGCAAAGATCAAGAACGGGGCAAACTAAGAGATAGGCGGCATCTTGCGCTTCAGATCTTCGGCGATTTGCTTGCCGTGAAAGCGTCCGTTCTCGATGAAGATCTCGTTGGTGCTGGAGCCGGCTACGATCACACCAGCCACATAAATTCCTGGAACATTGCTTTCAAGCGATACCGGATCGCAGAGCGGACGGCACTGCTCGTCAGAAAGTTCGATGCCCATGCTGCGCAGGAAATCGTAGTCGGGGTGGTAGCCGATCAGCGCGAGGACAAAATCGTTTTTCAGGCGAATCGGACCGCGCGGCGTGACCAGGACGACATGATCCAGTCCGATCTCTTGCACGCGGCTATCGAAATACGCTTCAATGTCTCCATTCTTGATGCGATTCTCAAGGTCTGGCTTGATCCAATACTTCACGTGGTGGTGGAGGCGCGACTCGCGATGCACAAGAGTTACGCGGGCTCCGTGACGCCACAAATCGAGCGCCGCAATGGCGGCGGAATTCTTGCCGCCAATCACCAGCACATCGCTGTCGTAATAAGGATGCGGCTCTTCATAGTAGTGCGAAACTTTGGGCAAATCCTCACCGGGGAGGCAGAGTTGGTTAGCAAGATCGTAATAGCCGGTGGAGACGATCACCTTGCGAGTGTGGTAGTCGTGAGGGCGCCCGGCGCGATCAGTCGCGGTGATGGTGAAGTTTCCGTCTTCGCCCATCACGGTTTTGACCCATTCGTACTGCCGAACATCAAGCCGGAAGTGCTCGGCGACTTTGCGGTAATACTCCAGAGCTTCTTCGCGTGTGGGCTTCTGATGGGCCGTAGTGAAGGGAATTTCGCCGATCTCGAGCAGTTCGGGAGTGGTGAAAAACACCATGCCCGCGGGATAGTGAAAGAGCGAATTTACCAGGGAACCCTTATCGACGACGATTACCTTGAGGCCGATCCGTTGCGCCTCGATGGCGCAGGCCAAGCCCGTGGGCCCCGCCCCTATGACGAGGACATCCGTGTGCACTTCCGGATGCGGCCGGGTTTTGGCCTTGGGCAGGGTTTCAATGTCTTCGGCGGTGAGAGATAGAGGCATGGTTCGCGACCGCTGCGCTCTCTACTACCACGAGCGCAGATCGGAGATCGATGATTCTAGCATGTGAGCATGAATGCGATATTGACAAGTGACAATACTCGATTTACAATATGCTCTCGTGATCAGGAGCTTTAAGCATCGCGGCCTTAAACGGCTCTATGAGCGTGACGACCGCGGTGGGATACGGCCCGATCTGGTGGATGTCGTTGAGCGAATTCTCACGGCCCTCGATGCAGCCTCGACCCCGCAAGCGCTTGACATTCCCCGATATCGCCTCCATCCGCTCAAGGGCGATTTGAAGGGACTCTGGTCCGTAACCGTGCGGGCCAATTGGAGGATCGTGTTTCGGTTTGAAGGAACAGACGCTTTCGACGTTGAACTGATCGACTACCACTAATAAGAGGAGAACACTACCAATGCCGATGAAAAATCCAGTGCACCCCGGTCGCATCGTCCGGCATGATTGCCTTGAACCTCTGGGACTGTCCGTTACCGAAGGCGCCAAGGTTCTCGGTGTTACCCGGCAGGCGCTTAACAATGTGGTGAACGGCAAATCCGGCATTAGTCCGGAGATGGCGATCCGGCTCTCGAAGGCGTTTGGCAGCACGGCAGAAACCTGGCTGCGGATGCAACTCGCCTACGATCTCGCTCAGGCGCGGAAGGACGAGAGCAAGATTAGAGTTCAGCGGCAGCATATGCCGGAGGAAGTGCACGCGGGGTGATGGCGGGTTGGAATGGTGCTGGCAGTGCGATTGGCGCTTCTCGTGGACCGTTTCGAGCAATAGAACTTTGATACGAAATTTATTCAAGAAAAGGCGTGTCATTGCGGAGACAGCTTTCCGTTCACAACCTAATGGTGACGACCTCTGGCCGGCCATCATATGTCAAGATGTAGGACTGCGGCGGGCCAAATAGATCCGCATCGGGATCGTCTCCATTCTCAGAGGGATGGATAGGCTCAAATACAGTGGTCTGTAGGAAATGCCAGGCACCACGCGCCGTATAATACTCAGTTCCTTATACCCGCCGAAGGCCTAGCCGCTTCGCTTTTGTGGTCCGACGCACAAGAGGTTTTACCATGTCTACTCTTACCGAACCCGCCGCCTCATCCCAAGTGAAGACTCGCACCGAATCAGACAGCATGGGGAAGATCGAAGTCCCGGCCAACGTCTACTGGGGCGCGCAGACGCAACGGTCGCTGCTGCACTTCAACATTGGGCGCGACACTATGCCGCCGGAGTTGATTCGCGCATTCGGCATCCTTAAAAAAGCGTGCGCGCTGGTGAATCAGGATCTTGGCAAGCTTCCGGCCGACAAGGCAAAGCTAATCGCAAAGGCGGCCGACGAAGTCATCGCGGGCAAATTGAGCGATCAGTTTCCGTTGCGCATCTGGCAGACGGGCAGCGGCACGCAGACCAACATGAACGTGAATGAGGTTATCTCGAACCGCGCGATTGAAATCGCAGGCGGCGAGATGGGATCGAAGAAGCCAATCCATCCCAATGACGACGTGAACATGTCGCAGTCATCGAACGACACCTTTCCGGCGGCGATGCACATTGCGGCGGCGGATCGCGTGAAGAACGTTTTGATTCCGGCGGTCAAGAGCGTGCATGACGCGATTGCAGCCAAGGCGAAGGAATTCAACGATGTCGTAAAGATTGGGCGAACGCACCTGCAGGATGCCGTGCCGCTGACGTTTGGTCAGGAATTCGGCGGCTGGGCGAGTTTGCTGGAGCGGGATATTAAACGCCTCGAACAAGTGTTGGAGGGTCTCTACGATCTTGCCATCGGCGGAACTGCCGTGGGGACTGGACTGAACACGCATCCGGAATTTGCGGAACGTGCCGCAAGAAAAATTGCCGAACTAACGGGACTCCCCTTCCGCTCGCATGGCAACAAGTTCGCGGCGCTCTCGGCGCACGATGAGATTGTTTTTGCGCAAGGTGCGATGGAAACTCTGGCGGCCTCCCTGATGAAGATTTCGAACGACATCCGCTGGCTGGCTTCGGGGCCGCGCTGCGGTTTGGGAGAGATATCAATTCCTGAGAACGAACCGGGATCTTCGATCATGCCGGGGAAAGTGAATCCGACGCAGTGTGAGGCGATGACCATGGTGTGTGTGCAGGTTCACGGCGCAACTGCTGCCGTTGGATTTGCCGGCTCGCAGGGAAACTTCGAGCTTAATGTTTACAAGCCTGTCATCATTTACAACTTCCTGCACTCGGTCACGCTGATCGCCGACGCCTGCCACGGTTACGTCGAGTACATGATCAAGGGCATCGAAGTGGATCGTGCCAAGGTCGATTGGTATGTGAAGAACTCGCTGATGCTGGTGACGGCGCTAGCTCCAAAGGTGGGGTACGACAAGGCCGCGCAGATCGCGCACACCGCGCACGTGGACCACAGCAGCCTGCGCGAGGCGGCGCTGAAGCTGGGATATCTCACGGGCGAGGAGTTCGATCAGTTGGTGCAGCCGGAGAAGATGACGCGGCCCTAAAGAAAACGGTCAATCTATGGTTCAACCAGTTCCGGTTCGACGATCGCATCTGCTGGCTGGTTCTTCTTCGGCGTCGTCGTGATCACCATCACGCTCACCAACACAAGCAATGTCCCGGCAACGGTTCGCGCTCCCAGGGCTTCGCCGCCGAAGAAGTATCCCAGCACAACCGCGACGACGGGATTTACATACGCGTAGGTTCCAACCTTAGTGGGCGACTCGTGATGGATCAGCCACGTATAGGCGGTGAACGCTACGATGGAACCGGCAACGACCAGGTAGGCCAACGCAAACCACACGCCCGCGGAAACTGCACGCGCGGAGAAGCCCTTGAAATCGCCCAGCAGCGCCGATGCCAGCAAAAGGAAGAAGCCTCCGGTGAGCATCTGAGCACTGGAACTCATAACTTTCGATTCTGGCAGCGGCAGCTTGCGGGTAAGAATGGCAGCGATCGACCAACTGATCGACGAAACGACCAGTGCTGCGGCTCCCAGCATATCGACCGCCGGCTGGCCGAAACCGGCCGAAGGGTTTACTAGGACTGCCACTCCGGCGAGGCCAGCCAGCATGGCGAGCCCCAAACGGAGGGTCAACTTTTGTGTGCGCAAGAAAAGAATTTCAGAAAGTGACATGAATACGGGAATCGTCGCCAGCATAACCGCCGCGATTCCTGAGGGCACACGCTTCTCTGCCCAAAAGAGCAGGCCGTAATCCATGACGAAGATCAGCAGTCCAAGGAACGAGGCCGAGACCCACTCACGAGCGGTCGGCGAAGGCATCCCCTTGGCGCGGACCCACGCGTGAAGAATGACTCCCGCAGCGAAGAAGCGCATCGCAGCAAACAGAAACGGCGGCACCTCTTGCACGCCCATGCGGATGGCGAGGAAGGTCGAGCCCCATACCAAGTAGATGATGGCGAAAGCCAATGATATTTGCCATCGAGGTGGACGAGAGGCAGCTTCCATAAAAGGGTTCTGTGCTCGGCGAGGAGTGAGATCTATTTTAGTTGGATCGACGTTTCGTTGGATTTGACGCCGAAGTCGCTTTCAGTACGCCCAGCGCATCAGCGCAGCACCAACGGTGAAACCCGCGCCCACGGAGGCCATCAGCACCAGGCTTCCCTTCTTCAGTTTGCCTTCTTCGATCGCCGTATTCATCGCCAGCGGAATCGTGCCGGCGGTTGTGTTGCCGTAGCGGTCGATGTTCACAATCACGCTTTCGGGGCGAAGTCCGAGCCGGTCAGCGGTTGCGTTGATGATGCGCAGGTTCGCCTGGTGGGGAATGAAGGCGTCGATGTCCGAACCCTTCAGGCCGTTCCGCGCCAGCAGCTTCTCGCAAGCTTCGGTTTGCTTGCGTACTGCGAACTTGAATACCTGCTGACCGTCTTGGTGGACGTAGTGCATTTTCTTCGCGACGGTCTCACACGATGAGGGATTGAGGCTACCGCCGCCGGGCATGTAGAGAAAGCAGCCGCCGGAGCCGTCGATCTCATGTATGAAGTCGATCAGGCCTTCGGAGTCGTCTTCCGCAGCCTCGAGAATTACTGCCCCAGCACCGTCGCCAAAAATTACGCAGGTGGCGCGGTCGGCGTAATCGATGATCGAGGACATGACGTCGGCGCCTATCACCAGAACTCGCTTGTGAGTGCCCGTACCAATGAACTGCGCTCCGGTCTGCACCGCATAGATGAAGGCTGAGCAGGCGGCCGAGATATCGAATCCCCAAACCCCAGTAGCACCGAGCTTGTGCTGCACGAGGCACGCGGTCGAAGGAAAAAACATATCGGGCGTGACCGTCCCAACAATGATCGCATCGACGTCGCTTGGAGCCAGGCCGCGCTGGGCAAGTGCTTTCTTCGCAGCCTCGACCGCCAAATCGCTGGTGGCTACGCCTTTCTCAACGATGTGGCGTTCTCGGATGCCGACGCGGGCCATGATCCAGTCGTTGTTGGTGTCGACCATTTTTTCGAGGTCGGCGTTGGTGAGAAGACGAGGCGGTACGTAGGTGCCTAGGGCGCTGATTTTGGCGCGAACGGGTTTGGTCAATGAGAGCTCCGGAGATGAGACTCAGTATTTTGCAGGATTGCACGCAGAATGTCTAACCCAGGTTAGGTGCGAACGGCACCTGAGGGCGCAAAAAGTATAAACCCGCGGCTGAGACTCTCCGGTCGGTCCGCGGGTTTAGACGGCCAAACGCGGGCGCCACAATGAGATCTCAAATTTACGCGGCGAACCGCTCTTTTTCGTGCTGCATCCATTCGCGGATAAAGTTGGGACAGCCGACGATACCGAAATGGCGGCCTTCGCCTCCCATGAGATACCCGAGTGCATCGTGGTCCAATTCTTCTAGGTACGCAACATCGAGCAGGGGCCATAAACCGCAATCAATCGCCGAATCTACAAGCTGGTCGAGGTACGCCAGATGACCTTGAGATAACGATCCTGAAACGCGGATGGTGACGCTTGGAGAGACTGACTTCGGGGAAAGATCGCGCATTTCGATTGCCTCATCGCCTTTGATGATGATTTCTTGTGAGCGGCCTCACCATCATTTGACGATCTAGGAGGCGTTTCTTGCACAAAGAGTTGTAAAGACGCGTAAAAGTTGGTTCGCGCGTAGTGGCGCAGTTGAGTCGTTCCGGTTGGAGGCCGTTCGAGTCGCCGATTCAGCGTAAAAAAATTCGCAGAATTAGCGGTAAAACGTCACAGGGTTTGACGCACTACAGAAAAATAAGCCAGGCACCGGGGGCCCACTGCACACGCAAGAGCCCGTTACCGTTGCTTCCTTCCGGACCTGGCGGGGTTGGCGAGAGTACGTCGCGTGAGACCGATGCCTGACTTGAATCATTCTAGCAAACCGAACGCGCATCTTTACTCTGAGCACTGCGTCAAGCAGGCCCGGAGCAAAAGACGGGTGACTTTCGGTGCAAGAAATTTGTACGAGGGCCTTCCCTCTCGATGGAACTTGGCGAACAATAGAAGTTGAAGCTGAAGTTGTCCCTCAAACTGGATTTTTGTACCGTTCGATGCCGCGGCCTTCTCCACAACTCGACGTGATTCCCTTAGCACAGGCGATCAACAAATACTTCGATCTTTCCCTGTATCTGTTGGTTTTAATGGGATTCGGCTGCCTCGCCAGTACCGGTGGTCTGGACGCACCAACGATTCTGTTGGTGGGAGCGGCCCTGGCCTTCCGTGGCTATCTGCTGGCAAAACGGCGGCAAGTGGTAATCACCGAACGCTGGGACACGCCCCTCACGGTCGTATATTTTGCCTTTTATGCCGCTGATTATTTCCTGCTCTCTCGCGCCTTTCTGCCCGCCACGGTCCACCTCGTAATGTTCGCCGTGGTGATGCGCACCTTTTCGCTGCGCCGGGATCGCGACGATACGACGCTGGCAATCCTCGCATTTCTCATGGTGCTGGCATCCGCTGTTTTGACGGTCGATAGCATCTTTCTACTCTTCTTCGCGGGATTCATGTTGATGGCGGTGGTCACATTCATCCTGATGGAGATGCGAAGATCAGGGCGCGCGGCGAACTTTCAGGCGAGGCATTCGAGCGATGCCCACGAGCACAGGCACTTGGCATTTTCTCTGGCTCGGTTGACTCCGGTTTTGATGCTCATGATCCTGATTGCAAGCGGAGCGATGTTTTTCGTTTTGCCCCGCATGTCAGCCGGTTACCTGGGCGGCTACTCCATCGGCAATAATTTCTCCACCGGCTTCAGTGACCGGGTGCAATTAGGACAGATCGGACAGATTCAGCAATTGAATGCGGTCGTGATGCATATTCAGATTGATGGGGACTGGGAGGGCCGTTACGACCTGCACTGGCGGGGGGTCGCGCTAGCGAACTTCGATGGTAAGAACTGGTCAAATCCGCGGCAGCAATACGTTCTGGAACGGGAGGCGGATGGTGGGTTCGGCGTGCCGGTATTTAGCCAGGGAATTGCGCAGGCACGTCCAGGGCAAAACATAACGCCCGCGGGAGCGAGCCATTTCATTCACTACCACGTGTTGATGGAGCCGATTGGCACCAATGTATTTTTTCTTGCGCCATGGGCGCGGCGGGTGAGCGGAGCCTATCGCATGCTGTCGATTGATGCAGGCGGAGGCATATTCAATCTTGACAGCCAGCGTGTTGTCACCATCTACGAGGCAGATTCTGACATTGCCACGCCATCGCCCGCGCAGCTTCGAAATGCGAGCAATGCTGTCCCAGATTTCGCCTCGGCTTATCTGCAGCTCCCGCCGCTTGATCCACGTATCCAGCGGTTAGCGGCGCAGATCTCAAGCTCTGCTTCCAACAACTACGACAAAGCCATGGCGTTGGAAGTGTATTTGAAGTCGCATTACGGCTACACGTTGCAGTTGCCGCGTACGCCGGTCGCTGACCCCGTGGCCAATTTTCTTTTCGATCGCAAGCAAGGGCACTGCGAGTACTTCGCCGCTTCGATGGCAGTGATGCTGCGGACGCTGCAGATTCCGGCACGTGTGGTGAACGGCTTCCGCAGCGACGAATTCAACGATGTCACCGGCAACTACGTCGTACGGGCGAAGGACGCCCACTCGTGGGTGGAGGCCTATTTCCCGGTTTATGGTTGGGTCACGTTCGACCCTACCCCGGGTGGCGCCAGTGGAACACCAGAGGGTTGGGGCCGGGTGATGCTTTACCTGGATGCCGCGGCTTCGTTCTGGCGAGAGTGGGTAATCAGCTATGACTCGTCACACCAGAATGTTCTTGGGCAGACGGCGATCACCGGAACGCGTGTTTCGTGGGAGAGGTCCCGAATATGGGCACAATTCAGCTACGAGCGGATGTTGAGGTGGGCTCGGCTACGAGAACGTGACGCAGAAACATCTCCCAAACGATCGGTCGGCGGAATAGCCGCGGTTGTATTGCTGTTGCTTCTCTTGGCAAATGCCGGTCGCATTATCCATATGATTCGAACGAGACAGCTACACACACATCCCGAGCGTGCGCCGCACCAGGCCGCCGCGATGTGGTATGAGCGAATGGCCCGGCACATGGCGCGCCGGGGATTGCAGAAATCGAAGAGCCAGACGCCGCAGGAGTTTGTGCGGGTCATCGAGGATGAACAATTGCGGGTTCGGATAAGGAAATTTACAGAGGCTTATGAATCGGCGAGATTCGGAAATTCTTCAGACGATGCGCGCCGGCTGCCGGAGTTGTACGAAGAAGTGGAAGCGGCCGCTAAGAAATAAGTTCCCTGCCCAAGGCTGAGCCTTCAATCTCTAGAAGTGCCAGATCAAGCCGCCACCAACGAAATAATTGTGCTGACGAGTCTTGCCAGTATTCGCTAGTGGAAAATCAGGGGTACCGGACCAGAAGTCGCGAAGCTCGCCACGGATACTGAAGCGGCGCCAGAGGCGAACGTCGAGGCCCGCGCCGCCCTGAATCACGCCGCTAGTGGTGGAACCGCCGGGATTCGTGCCGTAGTACAAAAGATCCTTATTCTCGCTGAAGTGGGCGAAGCCTCCGCCGAAACTCAACCAGGGAGAAACCGCCGTGTACGGGAACAAATTCATTCGGACTGCGGGGGTAACGAAGATCTGTCTGTAGTCTTTGGGAACAACGTCGGAACCAGAATTAAGGTCTTCGTCAAGGTTGAAAACCGCGGGCACCTCTCCCGAGACGCCGAAGATGGGAGTCATAAAAAGGCGGCGCGCATAGTTAACTTCAAAGGTCAGTCCCTTGCCGGAGCGGACAAAAGGATTGAAATAGGTTGCACCCTGAATGCCCTGATCGCTAATGAAAATGCGACCGAGCGTACCGGTCAACTCGTTCTTCTCTTCCTGAGCCGCTGCGGAAGCAGCCAGAACAGTGATTACCATTGCCAATACTGCAAATACCGCCTGTTTCCCAGACATTTCCCCTCCAGGACGCGGGTTAGCTGCTTTTCTCAGTAACGCATAGCCTAGCATGAAGGGTGAGGGTTTAATCCACAGCTTGCTGCCTTTTGTGGTGCGGTTGTACTTAGAAGAGCACATTCATTAGTCGGACGCGCGCTCAGAGGTGGGCTTCTCTTAGAAAACGGTGAAGGGGTAAGGCGACGGCAGGATCGAACGAAGATGCTAAAATAGTGAGATTCCATGCCGTCAAAAACCCTCACTGTCCCTACCATCACAAAGCCTGCCGAACCGGAGTCCGATTCCACGGGGACGGTTGCCCGTCCGCAGAAAGTGGGCTTTGTCAGCCTGGGATGTCCCAAGAACCTAGTCGATAGCGAAGTGATGATGGGCCTTTTGGCGCGCGCCGGCGCGGAGCTCTCGCCGCGAGCCGAGGACGCCGACGTGATCGTCGTAAATACCTGCTCATTTATCGAGAGCGCTCAGCAGGAATCGGTGAATACAATTCTGGAGATGGCTGGCCACAAAACCGCGGGGCGAGCAAAGAAATTGGTGGTAGCCGGATGCCTTGTTGAGCGCTTTCGTGACGAGATTCGCAAGCGCATTCCGGAGGTTGACGCGGTCGTTGGAACGGGGGAATTGCGGAACATTCTGGCAGCGACCGGCATTGCTCCCGCTCCGGTAAAGAATGATTCCCCGTTAGTGGTGCTCTCGTCGCGACCCGAAGGCGATGCGCGGGCAGCGCAGGGACGATTCTCTCGCGAGCAATGGGATGGCGCGATTGCCGATCTGCCCAACTACCTGTACGACGAGGATACGCCGCGCATTCTGGCGACTCCCAAGCACACCGCCTACATTAAGATCGCTGAGGGATGCGACCATCCTTGCACGTTCTGCATCATCCCGCAACTACGCGGGCAGTTTCGCTCGCGCCGCTTCGAATCGGTAATCGCCGAGGCCGAGCGATTGGCGCAGATGGGTGTTCGCGAAATCACTTTGATCGGGCAGGACACGACCTGCTACGGCGAAGATTTTGGCCTGAAAGACGGCCTGGCACTTCTGCTTGAAAAACTCGCGGCGATAGAAGACTTGCGCTGGATCCGGTTTCTTTACGCCTATCCAAACAAGATCACGCTCAAACTGCTGGAGACAATCGGATCCCATGAAAAGATCTGTTCGTATATGGATGTACCGCTGCAGCACGCGTCGCCGACCATTCTAAAGCGCATGAAGCGCGGAGGCGGAGCGGATGTCTTTCTGCGCTCGATTGCGCAGATGCGGCGAGAAATTCCAGGCCTCACTCTGCGCACCTCGTTTATCGTTGGATTTCCGGGAGAGACAGAAAAGGAATTTGAAGAGCTTTGCGATTTTGTGAGCGAAGCGCAATTCGACTGGATGGGAACATTCTCCTACTCCGATCAAGAGGGTGCGAACGCGTACGGACTGGATAAGAAAGTGTCGCCTGCGGAAATCGAGCGGCGGCGCAAACATTTGATGGGAATCCAGCGGAAGATCAGTAAGAAGAAAAAGAAAGCTCTGGTGGGGCAAGAGTTCGATCTGCTGCTGGAAGGATCGTCGGATGAGACCGACTTGCTGATGGAAGGCCGCACCTCGATGCATGCACCGGAAATCGATGGCAAGGTTTTCGTAAACGATTTTCCGGAAGAGACAGAGCCTCAAGCCGGCGAGTTTTACCGCTGCGAGATCACCGAGACTCACGATTATGATCTGGTGGCAAAGATTCTGTAGCGAGATGTTAGCCTGAAGTGCTGCGGTCTGACTCGGCCAGAATCTGAAACAATCCCTGATTATGCCTCGCAAGTCCACACTGAAGCTTCGCTGCCCGATCTGCAAGAAAGTGGTCAAGAGCAGCGACGCCGAGTTCCCCTTTTGCAGCGAGCGCTGCCGCACCATCGATCTGGGAAAATGGGCCAGCGGCGCTTACGTCGTTCCATCGGCTGAGGATGCAAAGGAACAGATCCGGGAGACTACGCCCGAAGATTCGGACGAAGAGCGGTGAAGTCCGCGCCGGAACGCGATAGTCACGCAAACGATCCGCCCATTCCAGAGGCTGCGCCTCCAACGCCACCTTGGGCTATGCTCGTCGCGACATTTTTCGGCATCGGACGATTGCGACCAGGGCCCGGCACATGGGGTTCGGCGGCAAGTATGCTGTTGTGGGCTGTCCTGGCCGATCTCGTTGCGCCTTCGTTACGGACTCCACTTGCCATCACATTGGCGGCAGCGGTTGTGCTGATCGGAATACCGGCGGCTACCCTAGTCGCGCGCGGCACCGGGATAAAAGATCCGCAATTTGTCGTGATCGACGAAGTGGCCGGCCAACTTGTGGCGTTGATCGCCGTGCCGCTTGGATGGAAATCTTTTCTGGTGGGCTTTATACTTTTTCGTGTCTTCGATATCTTGAAGCCGCCACCGGTGCGACAATTGGAGGCGATTCCAGAAGGCGCGGGGATCGTGCTGGACGACGTGGCGGCAGGCCTCTACGCGCTTGGAATTATGCATCTCTTGCTGCACTTTGGCCTTCTAAGATAGTGTTCTTCTAGAGTAGTGCGAGTGCTTTCCTCATGGGATTTTCCGACCGGCTTCTGGGCAAGAAAAACGTGAATGGCGGACCGCACATCGAGTCTGTGTCGCCGGCACTGGCGCTCGCCGGCGGCGAAATTCGCATCACGGGCTCGGGATTGCGTCCGCAACAATTGTTACGCCCGCGAGTTCAGTTTGGTGAAGTCGAGGGCGGAGTGGTTGTTAGTTCTAGTTCGTTCCTGGTCGCCCGCGTTCCGGAAGGAGCAACGTCAGGCCCCGTAGTGGTGGCCGCCGATGGGCAAATCAGCAACGCGCAGAGTGTCAAAGTAGCGGTGCCAATCGCTGAAAACCTGCATCCCGTAACGAGTCCAGCGCTCGATGCGGAAGGCAACATTTATGCAACGTTCTCGGGTTCACGCGGGCAGAAAGTCCCAGTCGCGATTTTCAAGATCGATACGAATTACACGGTGAAACCGTTCGTCACCGAAATGATGAATGCGACCTCAATCGCATTCGACCGCGCAGGGCAGATGTATGTTTCTTCACGCCACGACGGAGCCGTCTACCGCGTGTCGCCGAATGGGAGCATGACAACCTACGCCGAAGGAATGGGAGTCGCTACCGGCATCGCGTTTGACCGGAATCAAAATCTCTACGTAGGCGACCGCAGCGGCACCATCTTCAAAATTGGCAGCGACCAGCAGGTCTTCGTCTTCGCTACGCTTGAACCGAGTGTGTCGGCGTACCATCTGGCGTTCGGCCCGCAGGGCGATCTGTTTGTCACCGGCCCCACGACCTCAAGCTTTGACAGCGTCAACAGAATTGACCCTCACGGTACCGTGCACACTTTTTACCGCGGCCTGGGGCGGCCGCAGGGCCTGGCTTTCGACATTGCCGGTAACCTGTATGTAGCTGCGTCGCTCGGCGGCAGGCGCGGCATCGTGAAGCTTACGCCAGATGGCAAGGCCAGCCTAGAAATCGCAGGCCATGGGTTGGTGGGACTGGCCTTTGCGCCGGGACGAAGCGCAATTCTCGCGACTACAGACGCGGTTCATCATCTTTCGTGGAATCTTCAAGGGCTTCCGCTGATGCCGGATTAAATTGCCGAGTTGTTGCGCTCGATCCCAAGCCGCGCACTTAGCGGTTTTCATTTACACTTCTAGCCGTGAATGCCGAGATCATCGCGGTGGGGTCGGAGTTGCTCACTCCCTTCCGCATGGATACCAATTCCCTCTATCTCACCGAGCAACTCAATCAACTCGGCGTTACTGTGATTTTCAAGGGAGTGGTCGGCGACAATCTCGCCCAATTGGTCGCAGCGGCGCAACATGCGCTTTTTCGCTCGGAGATTTTGATTTTTAGTGGCGGTCTCGGGCCGACTGAAGATGACCTTACGCGCGAAGCGGTCGCCGAAGCGTTGGGCCTTCCATTGCGACGCGACGACGAAATTCTCGGGGCGATCGAGCGGCGATTCGCCGCCCGCGGCTGGAAAATGTCTCCCAACAATGCCAAGCAGTCGGACGTGCTGGAGGGAGCGGCGGTGCTGCCCAACCCAAACGGGACCGCACCGGGGCAGTGGCTTAGCGGTAAATTCGATGGACGAGAGCGAATCATCATCCTGCTGCCCGGGCCTCCACACGAGCTGAAGGCTTTGTTCGAGGCTGAGTGCCGCGAGCGGCTGCGCGCCAAGCTTCCGCCGGCATTCCTTGCCACTCGCGTACTGAAAGTTGCCATGCTTGGCGAATCTCTTGTGGATGCCCGAGTGGCGCCGATCTACAAGCGATTCACGGATGTGCAGACCACGATTCTGGCCGGAGCCGGAGAAATCCAACTGCATTTTCAAGCGCAGGCTAGTTCGATCGAAGCAGCACGGCATCTCGTAGATGAGGCTGCCGACGCGGTCGAGCAAGAGCTCGATGACGCAGTTTATTCGCGCGATGGGGAGTCCTTGGAGCAGATTGTCGGCTACTGGTTGCAAATGCGCAACGCCACGCTGGCAGTAGCAGAATCCTGCACTGGAGGGCTGCTGGGTGAGCGGATCACGTCGGTCGGTGGCAGTTCACGCTACTTCGCAGGAGGTGCGATCGTCTACTCCAACACAGTAAAGACCGAACTCGCAGGAGTTCCTGCTGACATGATCGAACGTCACGGGGCGGTGAGCCGCGAGGTGGCCGCCGCGCTGGCCGAAGGCATCCGCTATCGTTGCGAGGCGACGCTTGGGATCGGCATCACGGGTGTGGCTGGTCCTTCCGGCGGAACGCCGGAGAAGCCCGTTGGATTGGTCTTTCATGCCCTGGCCAGCGACAGTGGGACGGAAGTGATCGAGCGAAACTTCCCGGGTGATCGCAAGCGTATCCGCTGGTTTGCGAGCACGCTGGCGCTGGACATGGTGCGGAAGAAGTTGATGTGAAGCTAGCTAATAGCTATTGGCTGTTGGCCTTGGCATTTCTGTCGTTCCGGCATTCAAGCTCGATTCGGATCCGAAATCGCCGAGCGAATCATATCGTCAGAACGGTTTAAGCTAAAGGCTAAGAGCCAATGGCCAAGAGCTTCTTATGCGCCTTTTTGTCGCACTCGATATCGACGACAACATTCGCGGCCGATTGAGTCGTTTCGTCGAAGGGGTTCGAGGATTTTCACCGGAGGCGCGCTGGGTCCGGCCCGAATCTTTACATGTCACACTGAAATTCATTGGCGAGAAAACCGAACCCGAGGCGAAGCGAATTGAGAAGGCATTACAAACAATTGTGGCTAGCGGATTCGAAATGAACTTTCGTGGTTATGGATTCTTCCCGGGAGCAAGGGCGGCGCGGGTCTTCTGGGTGGGAATTGAAGCGGGGGATCAATTAACCGCCTTGGCTGCAATCGTGAACAAAACACTGGTGCAAGTCAATATTCCGAAAGAGGAGCACGCCTTCAGCCCGCATCTCACGCTGGCGCGCCGCGGAGGCGGGTCAGGCTCGCCACACAAACAAAAAAGTGATCATCCGAACCGAGGCTTTGAAAAGCTCCAGGAGAAATTGGCGGCACTTCCTGCTCCCGAGTTCGGCACGATGACGGCCCGCGAGTTTTTTTTTTACCAGAGCAAGCTTTCGCCAAAAGGATCGACGTACACGAAGCTAGCGGGGTTCCCTCTGCGCTAGTATGCAATCAATCTCCCCATTCGCGTTACTCCTCGTCGTTGCCAGCAGCTATTTATTAGGATCGATTCCTTTCGGATATCTACTGGTGCGCATTTTTCGCGGGGAAGATGTGAGGCGGAGCGGTAGCGGAAATATCGGAGCGACGAATGTCTCCCGCACGTCGCCGATGCTCGGAGTTCTTACGCTACTGCTCGATGCACTAAAGGGGGCGGCGGCCGTATGGCTGGCGAGATTATTCGCTCCCAGCTATACCATTACGGCGTTGGCGGCATTGTTCGCTGTCTTGGGCCACATGTTTCCCTTCTGGTTGGGATTTCGCGGCGGCAAGGGAGTAGCCACGGCATTGGGATCGTTTGCGGTCATCGCCCCGGGAGCTGTGCTAGTTGCTGCAGGAATTTTTATCGCGGTCGTGCTCATCTTTCGTTACGTTTCGCTGGGATCGATTATCGCGGTCGCTTTTTTCCCGCTTCTAGTTTATGAAACCCACTCCTACGGGAACATGCCGCCGGCTCTGGCTTTCATGGCCATCGCTTCCCTGCTGATCATCGCCAAGCACTCGCAAAATATTCAGCGTCTGCTTGCAGGAACCGAAAACCGCCTGGGAGCGAAGCAGACATGAGCGAGATCGCGATCATCGGCGCTGGGGCGTGGGGGACGGCATTGTCGATTGTTCTGGGACAAAAAGGCTCGCATCGCCTGCGCCTCTGGGCGCATGAAAAGAACATCTACGAAGCCATTGCCCGCGACCGTGTGAATGAGAAATTCCTACCGGGCTGCACTCTGCCTGCAAGCGTTTGTCCCGCCGCTACAACCAAGGAGGCAATTGACGGTGCCGACATCGTCCTTAGCGTGATGCCTTCCCATTATTGCCGCTCGGTATTCGAAGAAATTCATGTTCACTTAACCGAAAGAATGCTCCTGGTTAGCGCCGCGAAGGGCATCGAGAAAAATACCACGATGCGCATGACTGAGGTAATTCGCGATGTCGTAAAGAGTACCAGGCATTTTTCTCCCCGCATCGGCGCACTGAGCGGACCATCGTTTGCACTGGAAGTTGCACGCGGAGACCCCACCGCAATTACGATCGCGTCAGAAGATAAAGAATTGGCGCAGACGGTGCAGAACGAATTCAGCGGCCCGACTTTTCGCATTTATACGAACGCAGACACGATCGGGGTTGAGTTGGCCGGCGCGCTGAAGAATACAATCGCCATTGCTGCGGGAGTGTGCACGGGGCTTGGCTTGGGACACAATTCCGTCGCGGCGTTGATCACTCGTGGGCTTGCAGAAATGACCCGACTGGTCGTGGCCTGTGGAGGCAAGGCAGAAACCATGGCCGGACTCGCGGGCCTCGGCGACCTGGTTCTAACCTGCACCGGCGGCCTTTCGCGCAATCGCAGCGTGGGAGTCGAACTGGGACGCGGACGCAAACTATCCGAAATTCTCGCGGGAATGCATGGCATGGTTGCGGAAGGAGTTTTTACAACTACAGCCGCGATGGGACTGGCGCGAGCTCACGGGATCGAGATGCCAATCGCCGAGCAGATGCACGCCATCCTGCACGCCGGCAAGGCTCCTCGCGACGCGATTGCCGAATTGATGACGCGTCGCGGGAAGAGTGAAGAATGAAACGTCTTCAACAATGTAGCGACCAGCTGCTTTGAATCAAGCTCCTGCGAATCCACTCGCTTGTGCCTTTTCTCCCCAAACTCGCACCACACGTGTTGTTCCACTGGTACTTTCGTAACGAGGACTTGAGCGGTTTTTCCTCTTCACGCAATCGTCCCACAACTAAAATTGTAAAGATGCCCGTGAACACCGCCGCCACTCCGACCGACGGCGCTTTTGCTGAGAGCCCGGGGAGCACCTCGCCTTCCCCTGGACCAACGCCGGCCCGCATCCCCATTCTTTATCTGATCCTTGGTGTGCTTCTGGCTATCAGCACCGTTCCAATGTACTTCTATTCTGCGCAAGTGGAAGCCATCAACCGCGATCGCCTGAAGACCAACGAGATGATTCTTCAGAACACAGTGACCAGGTCGTTGGCGGATAACCTTTCACAGCACGAGCGTTCGCTGCGGATGATGCTGGCCAACTTATCGTCGGCAATTCAGGTGGCCAGCGGCGGAGATATTGGCAGCAAGAACATCGAAGCGCCGGAGCTGCGTGCATTGCTCGAGAACTTTGTTTCTTCCTCCGATGATCTTGCCTATGCCACACTGCTGAACTCGGATGCGAGAGGAATCTCCGCAGGGCGCATCGCCCCGGATGCGTTCTTGCAGCGCGAGTTGCAACATGCTTTTGATGCGGCACGCGATGGCCGCGCCTACAACGGGCAGACGCTGCAGGTTGGAGACGGAAACTCGGCTCGCACCGTGCTGTTGGTAAGCAATCCGGTAAGTTATGGCGGGCGTTTCCTGGGCATGGTGGGCGCGGTCGTCGACTTGCAATTTCTGGTTCGTCGCCTGCGGGAAGTTAGTGCAGGCGGCTTGATCCCTTACGTGGTGGACGCGCAGGGCCGGCTGGTGGCGGCGGGCACTCCGCAATACGCGACCGGCCAGGACATGAAGAACCTGGAGATCGTCCGCAACTTCGTGGACGAAGGCAACAAGGCGCAGTTGGCCGCCACCAAAGAATTTGATGTCAACGATGGCAAAAACAACGTCGAGATGCTCGGCACTTACAGTCCAGTTACCAGGCTTGATTGGGCAGTAGTTGTGCAAAAGCCGCAGCGCGAGGCTTATCGCGGAGTTTATGAGATGCAGCGCACGGCGCGCCTGCTGGCTCTTATGGCGGTATTGCTGAGTATTGCGGTAAGCATTTTTGCGGCACGCCGGATCACAAATCCTTTGCGGGTTCTCACGCAACACAGCCGGGCTCTTGCTCGTGGAGACTTTTCGCAGCGGGTAAACTTGTGGAGCCGCACAGAGATTGGCGAGCTGGCTGAAACGTTTAACACCATGTCGAGCGAACTTGAGCACTTCGTCGAAGACCTGAAGCGGGCTGCTGAAGAAAATCGCGCTCTGTTTCTGGGGTCGATTCAAATGCTGGCGGGCGCGGTCGACGAGAAGGATCCCTACACTCGCGGCCACTCTGACCGGGTCACGCGCTATTCGCTACTGATAGGCAAAGAAATGAACTTGCCTGCGTCTTTCATGGAGACGCTGCAGATTTCGGCACAGCTGCATGATGTGGGCAAAATCGGTATCGAAGACCACATTCTCAAAAAGCCGGGTGCTCTTACCGCCGAAGAATTTGAGGTCATGAAGACGCATACTACCAAGGGAGCCAACATCCTGCGCCCAGTGAGCCAACTGGCAGAAATGCTTCCCGGTATCGAGCTTCATCACGAGGCTCTCGATGGACGCGGTTATCCTTACGGCCTCAAGGACGAGCAAATTCCGCTGCTGGCGCGGGTCATCGCCGTGGCTGACACGTTTGACGCGCTCACCACCAATCGTCCTTATCAGCATGCGCATACTCCGGAAGAGGCGTTTCGGATTATCCAGAACCTTGCCGGCAAGCGGCTCGATCCCGTGGCCGTGGCAGCGCTCATGGCGGTTTACGGACGCGGCGAAATCCGCATTCAGCGTATCGCCGTAAGGAAACCGGTCGTGCTGGCGGATGCGTCGGTTTCCGCGACGGCTCCCGCTCCGGTGCTGCCGGCTCTTGAATCCGCTAAACTCGAACGATCCCGCGTTTAACCAACTTTTCTCCCGCACCCTCTGTCCGAGCTGCATGGACCGCTATAATCAGTTCTTGGGATTTTCCTCATGATTCAAACTCTGTTCGGCAGCACCGAAGAAAAAAAGACCGGCCTCTTCGAGCGCCTGAAGCAGGCAGTTTCGCGCACGCGCGAGAACCTCGCCGAGCGGATTGAAGAGGTCGTTTCGATCGGCAAGGAAATCGACCGCAACACGCTGGATGACCTCGAAGCAACGCTGATCGGCGCCGATCTCGGCACCGCGACCACGCAGGTAGTCTTGGGCAAGCTGCGCGAGAAAGCCGATCGCAAACAGATCAAAGACGTGCAGGAACTGAAACGCCTTTTGAAAGAAGAGTTGCTGGCCATTCTCAAGGCGGCCAACACGCCGCCGGTTTCGAAGGCAGAAGGTACGCCGGAAGTAATACTGGTCGTCGGTGTGAACGGCACTGGCAAGACCACATCGATTGGCAAACTGGCTCAGGTCTTTCGATCTCAAGGCAAGAGCGTGCTGTTGTGCGCAGCGGATACTTTCCGCGCAGCGGCGATCGATCAACTGGAAATCTGGGGCGAGCGTACGGGAACGGAAGTGATCAAAACCAAACCTGGCGGCGATCCCGCAGCGGTGCTGTTCGACGCGTTGCAGGCCGCTACGGCGCGGAAGACGGATTACGTGATCGTTGACACCGCAGGGCGGCTGCACACCAAGACCAGCCTGATGTCTGAACTCGAGAAAATGCGGCGCACGGCACAACGCATAATTCCCGGAGCGCCACATGAAACACTGCTGGTTATGGACGCAACCACGGGCCAGAACGGTTTGCAACAAGCCCGCTTGTTTACGCAGTCCTCGGGAGTCACCGGGATTGTGCTCACGAAACTCGACGGTACCGCGAAAGGCGGGGTAGTGGTGGCCATCTCACGCGAGTTGGGGCTGCCAGTGCGCTTTGTGGGCGTGGGCGAAAAAGTGGGCGACCTGCTGCCATTCGACCCGAAAGAATTTGTGGACTCGCTTTTTGAATAAAGTCTATATTCACCACGGAGGCACGGAGAAACATCCATAACTGTTCTCCGGGCTCAGAAATGCGCTTCCTCAGTTTGCTCCCTCGAGATGCCAAACCACACCGTTGATGAGCACTTCCTGCATCGCGCACTTGATTTGGCGCGCGAGGGCATTGGGCTGGCTTCGCCTAATCCTTACGTAGGCGCCGTCATTGTCGATGCGCATGGTAATGTCGCGGGCACAGGTGTTTATACCTACGGTGGCAAGAAGCACGCTGAGGTGCTCACCCTCGAACAAGCCGGGGACAGGGCTCGAGGCGGAACGCTCTACATCAATCTCGAACCACACGCACACCAGGGCCGCACCCCCCCATGCACCGACGTCCTTATTGCAGCTGGGGTTCATCGTGTGGTCGCCTCCATGCCAGATCCCAATCCCAAAGTGAGCGGGCGCGGGTTTGAGAAATTACGCGCAGCGGGAGTACACGTTGAAGTCGGAAGACTTGAAGAAGAAGCACGCCATCTTAACGAAGCGTTCGCACGCCATATTCGCGATGGGGTTCCGCTGGTCACGTTGAAGTCCGCGATGACGCTCGACGGCAAGATTGCACCGGCACGAGGAGAATTTGCAGAGCGCACACCAGGAACTCCTCCGGGCGGATGGATCACTGGCGAAGCCGCACGTGCCCACGTGCAGCAGCAGCGTCACCAGAGCGACGCGATCATGGTTGGCATTGGAACCGTTCTGGTAGACGATCCCTTGCTCACCGACCGCAGCGGCAATCCGCGGCGCAGGCCGTTGTTACGCGTAATTTTGGATTCGCACCTGCGTGTGCCTTTGGAATCACGCCTAGTGCAGAGTGTCGGACCCGATGCTACCGGGGAAAGCGATGTGCTCATCTTCTGTTACTCAGGGGATGAAAAGAAGAAAGGCGAACTGGAGAAGCGTGGGATTCGCGTGGAGCAAGTGCCAACTGCCGCGGACGGACGGCCAGATATTCACGCTGTACTCCGACGCCTAGGACAGCTCGAAGTTACGAGCGTGATGATCGAAGGCGGGGCGGCAGTGAACGGAAGCGCGCTCGCCTCCGGAGTGGTGGATAAGGTTTTCCTTTACTACGCGCCAGTGATCATGGGCGGCACCGAATCGATTCCATTCGCTACCCACCCCAGCTTCCACACGAGACTACAAGTCAAGCATCTTCACCTGCATCGCTTCGGCGAAGACATTGCGGTCGAAGGGTATTTACGCGACCCGTACGCGGGGTAAACCACTACCGTTCCGCGTCTTCTACCGCAGGTTTATGATGTTTGGTTAAGTTATCGAGGCCCTCATGTTTACTGGCATTGTGGAAGAAGTCGGACACGTCACCCGCATCGACCAACGTGGCGAGAATCGCCGCATCACCATCGCGGTGCAGCATGCGCCCAAGGAATTGAAGACCGGAGACAGCGTCGCGGTGAGCGGAGTCTGCCTGACCGCACTCGATATCAAGGCCGAGTCATTCTGCGCTGATCTGGCGCCCGAGACCTGGACACGCACCTCGTTCTCGCGCATCCATGACGGAGCGCTGGTCAACCTGGAACTGCCGGTGAGAGCTGACGGCCGATTCGGTGGTCACATCATGCAAGGCCACGTGGATGGTGTTGGCGAGCTTGTCGCCTTGGAGCGTATCGCGAACTCGGAAAATTGGTGGTTACGCATCGAGTTGCCGCGCGACGTGGAGAAATACACGGTCTACAAAGGCTCAATCGCCATCGAAGGGATCAGCCTTACCGTGGCTAAGCTCGAAGGCAGAATGTGCACCGTCGCGATCATTCCGCATACGGTGGAAATGACGAATCTGAACTCGCTCAAACGCGGCGATCCGGTAAACCTCGAGGCTGATGTGATTGCGAAGTACGTGGAGAAGATGATGCGTAGCGAATCGGCCGAGAGTTCGCTCACTGTGGAAGAGTTAGTACGGCAAGGATTCTAGAAACAGTGGCTCACGGAATCACCGTCGACAATCCCGGCCTCTGTGGCGATTGCGTGCATGCCCGGGTCATCCAGTCGGACCGGGCTTCTGTTTTCTATCAATGCCAGCTCGCTTTCGCCGATCCATGTTTTGAAAAGTATCCGCGTCTTCCGGTCTTGTCCTGCGAGGGCTACGAGAAACGTCGCGAAGGCTAACTCGATCACAACAAAAGCTGGGCCGCTAACACGCTTCGATCTTGAGTTCGTCCAGCTCAAGAAACTCCTGCACAATGGGCTCCGTGGATTTTTCCATTTCCGCTGAAGTGCCGAAGAAGATTGCCTTGCCTTCGTGCAAGAAGACCACGTGGTCGGCCAATTTCTGGGCGAGCCGCATATCGTGAGTGACCACGATGCTGGTCAGGTTCAACTGGAGCTTGAGCCGCTTGATCAAATCACCAAGAAGTTGCGCCATCAGCGGATCGACCATGGTGGTGGGTTCGTCGTAAAGAACGCATTCCGGCCGCGACGCCAGCGCACGCGCAATCGCAACCGACCGCTTCATCCCGGTTGAAAGATCGGAAGGCAGCAGATCGCGCATCTCCTGCACACCCACCATGCGCAACAACCCGTCAACGATTTGGTAAATCTGTTCTTCGGACAATTCCCGGGTTTCACGCAGAGGAAACGCGACGTTCTCGCCCACGGTTAAGGAGTCAAACAGCGCTCCATTCTGAAAGACCATGGTGACTTTCTTTCGAATGGCCTCCAGTTGAGGTTCTGCAAAGTCGGTGATGTCTTCGCCGGCAACAATCACCCGGCCGGAGTCGGCCTTGAGAAAACCCATCAAAAGCTGCAGAGAAACCGATTTACCCACGCCGCTGCGTCCCAGGATGCAGACCGTCTCGCCAGGCATGACGTTGAAGCTGACGCGGTCAAGGACTACCTTGTCGCCAAAAGCCTTGGAAACCTCTTGGAATTCGATGTAGGGGCGCTGGATAGTATCGGGCATTGATCTTGGTGCTAGGAGTTATGCTCTTTTCCGTTTTTCTGCGACATCCGCAGGCGTATTCAGGTTGCAAAAGAGAGCGGTCGGAAATCCGGCTCGCTCCAACTCTTCTTCCCCAATCACACGGGACTTCACCATATCGAATAAAACATCGATTCTATTCCTTCCGGCAATCAAAGCCTCCTCTGCCACTTCGGCAAATTCGCGCCGGTAAATTGCGCACAACGGCTGCCGATGCTTATTACAACATGGCACAACGACAGTCGCCTCAGGCGCGTGATGAGCCTCGCGGATCAAGTATTGCAACAGTGCGCGTGAAATAAAAGGCGCGTCCACGGCAAGCATGAGGTTGAGATCCGAGCTCGACGACCGCAATGCCGCATGGATTCCTCCCAAGGGCCCGTGGCCCGGGAATACATCCTCTACGACCGGGGCGAACTGCGCAAATTTTTCCCGATCTCCCACGATGCGAACATCAGCCGTAACCGAGCGGGCCAACTCCAGCGTCCGTTCCAGCAGGGTCCGACCGTCGAAATCCAGAAAGGCTTTGTCGGTGCCCATTCGTGAGCTTTTGCCTCCCGCCAAAATGAAGGCGGTAACGTCCTCCGAAAAGGCAGGTTCCACACCGCGATCATACACTTTGCCACACCGGGACCGGCCGCCGGTGGCGTTTAACTCTCTGCGAATCGCGAAATTTGCACAGGCTAAGTGATTGCAGCGCTTTAATTTACCTCCACGTGCATGTCGCGACCATCACGAAGGTAACCTACCCAAGCGGCGCAGTTCGGGAGATGATGAGACTGTCTTCCGGTGGACTCCCTCGGGTCCGGAAGTAACCATCATGCCGCAGAAAATCATGGATGTTCTTATGCTTGGGCGTTGCTCTCACGAGTTCTCCTGGCCGCGGCGTGGCGCTGACGGGGAGTATTACCAGGTTTGCCTGCTGTGCGCTGCTGAGTACAAGTATGACTGGACCACCATGCGCCGCATCGAGCGAGTGGAGCATCCCAAGCACGATGCACTTGTCCGGCGCACCCACACACGGGAAAAACGGCCATCATGGACGCCGCGTGCGCGCCGCCTGAAATTGGATGCCCCAGTACGCTATCGAGTGAACAGCACGAGCACATGGTATGAGGGTAGGATCGACAACCTTAGCCAGACTGGGCTGCTCTTTCGCGGCCCGCAGCCTTTGCCGGTGAATGCCCTCATTGAGCTGATCTTTGAAATGCCGGAAGAAATCTCTGGCCAGAAGAACCGAAACGTGGTGTGCCAGGGTCGCGTCATCCGCTCGAGCGAAGCCCTCGAGCACGCCCGATCCAAAGGGCGCAAGAAAGAACGAGACGAAGAGCACGATAAGGATCCGAGCAAAGATCACGAAAATAACAACCAAGATCAGAGCGCAGATGCGCAAGGTTCAGAGGCGAGCGAAGGGGTCCTCGCCGCATCGATCGTGGACTATAAATTCATCCGCTAAATTTCCGCCGAACCAACCATGCTCAACTGCAGTTCCGTTTTTTGGAACACAGCAGGGACTTCTCAATGTCCAGGAGTGATCTCATCCAATCTGCAGAAAGCACATCGTATCCGTAAGAAAACTCTAATCATTACTGGGTTCCGTCTTGCAGGCTCTGTTCCAACTCCGTAACGCACAAGTTTTTTTGTTTTCCGACTGCCAATCTAGGTTACAAAGCCCAGCACTGATTTCGGACGCCCTGCATCCTACCGTCCGATTTCAGGTTTTTGCACGCCGCGCCATTGCTATTCCTGGCACGTAATCCAAATCTGACAGGGAGGAGCGCATGCTCCGCTCAGTGCATTCCTCTCCCCAGGCGAGGAAAACAATACCCTATTCCCTTCTGTCTCTTCCGGGCTATCGGTTCCCCGGTCTTCGCAACCAGGGTCTTGTAGGGCGAGGACCCTCTTCCAACCAGCAAGACATCTTACTAAGGAGGAGTCGTGATCACGAAGAAAGCTAGGCTTGTGTCAGTTTTGACTTTGGCCGCGCTGTTCTTGGCCGGAATGGCAGTTGCTCAGACCGACCCTGGGGTTCAGAGCGGAAACCGCGGAACCGGAGCCGCACTCTCATCCGTTGCAGCAAACAACCCGAGTGGAATTTTGTCTTTTTTCACCGACGGTCTCGCTCGCTTCCAGGATGTAGAGGCCGTTTCCAACAGTCCCAACGGGAACAACGGTCTAGGGCCGCGGTTTAACTCAAATAGCTGTAGTTCGTGCCATGCACAGCCGACCTTCGGCGGAACAGGGGCTGCCACCAACCCCCAATTCCAGTTCACCAGCAACGGCGTCGCGCCCGGCAACACAATGCCGTCTTTTATTACGGCCAATGGCCCGACTCGCGAAGCGCGTTTCCCCTTCTTCTTTAACAGCAACGGTGGCGTGAATACTAACTCTCCCAATGGAGGAGTCGAGACATTGTTCACCGTTACTGGACGCTCCGACGCCGGCACCTGCACCAGCAGCACCTTACTGCCCCAGCCTAGTTTCGCGACCGCTATCGCAGACAACAACATCATCTTCCGGATTCCTACGCCGGTCTTTGGCGCAGGCTTGATCGAGAACCTGGACGACTCCACGCTGTTGAACAATCAGGTGAAAAATCTGAATAACAATCTTGGCATTTCCGGCACGTTCAATCACAACGGCAACGACGGTACGATCAGCCGGTTCGGCTGGAAGGCGCAGAATAAATCGCTGCACATTTTTTCCGGCGAGGCATACAACGTGGAGATGGGCATCAGTAACCTGCTATTTCCTCAAGATCGCCCGTTGCCTGGGGAAGATGGTTCTGGAGGTACTGGGAGTGTGGGGCTGACGCCGGGTTGCCTAAACCTTACCGGAACCGGCTATCCGGAAGACGCGTCGAACCCGGCGGCTTCGCCAAATGCGGCAGTGCTGGACGACGTCTCGGCTTTCGCCAACTTCATGCGCTTCCTAGCGCCGCCACCACCCGGCTCGGTGGTGCTTAACGGGTCGACGGTTTCTTCCAGCACAATCTCGGCTGGTGCTTCCTTATTCGCCTCCATCGGATGCTCGACTTGTCACAATCCGTCGCCCGGGACAACTCAGGTGTCGAACCTTACTCCATCATTGAGTAAAGCTCCCGTGAATGCGTTCTCAGATATTGAGATTCACAACATGGGCACCGGCTTGGCGGACAACGTCTCGCAGGGCGGCGCGGGAGGAGGCCAGTTCCGCACCGCTCCTCTGTGGGGTCTCGGACAGCGAATCTTCCTGCTGCATGATGGCCGCACCACAAATCTGATCACGGCGATCAATGACCATATAAGCAATGGCAGCGAAGCCAACGTCCCGGCGGAAGAGTTCTTCGACGACCTCTCAACCACCCAGCAGCAGGAGATATTGGACTTCCTGCGCTCGCTATAAATGCTTTACAGCACTCTCTGGCGAGACACAAAAGTGTCTCGCCAGCTTCTTTCCAAGTTAGAAGCTAGATTAGAAGCTAGATTAGAAGAATGATCCGCAGCTGATCCGCTGGCCACCCGGCTGAAGGCTGCTTGGATTCAAGGAGAGATATGTACTCGGGATTCTTACGGGCCCTGCTTGTACTAGAGGTGTCGGTTTCGTTGCTGGTGTGGGGTCAAGGCGCTGGACCGCAGACGCCACCCAAGAATGGAGGCGACTTTGCCGATAACACGCATCCCATCACCAAAGTGCCGACAGGAGTCATTCTAGTAAAGGGCGCCTCGCCGAGCGCCAGTGATTCCGTGACTCCCTTGCCGGAAAGTGGGAACGTGACCAATGGTGTCTTCAACAACCAGTATTTCGGAATGAGCTACACACTCCCACCCAATTGGGAAGAGAAATACACAGGGCCGCCTCCGTCGGACAGCGGACGCTACGTGCTGGCCCACATCAGTCCCGCAGCAACATTCAAAGGACCGGTTCGAGGGACGATCTTGGTCACCGCTCAGGACATGTTCTTCACGCCGTTTCCTGCAGCTAACGCTTTGGATCTCGTCAATTATTCGAAGAACCATTTGCAGGCCGACTACAAAATGGAAATGCCGCCTACGCCAACCAAGATCGCCGATCGCTCTTTTACCTTCTTTGCGTATTGGTCTCCGGTAGCAGAGCTGCATTGGTATGTTGCGGCCACTGAAATCCGCTGTCACGCGGTGGAAATCGTGCTAACCAGCCGTGATACGAAACTGCTGGAAAGCTTAGTCCTAGACCTGAACAAGTTGAAGTTACCCACGGAAGCCGACCCCACGGCAGGAACTGGCGGGGGCGCTGTCCCTGTGTGCATTAAGGATTACGCCCGGGACGAAAATGTGATTCAGCGAGTTGAGCCGGTTCTTACCGAGCACAAGTTCAATCCCGTTCCCGTTCGAATCATCATCGATAAAGAAGGCAAGGTAAAACACATTCATTTTCTAAGCGCATTTCCCGATCAGGCAAAAGCCATCACCGATGCCTTGAACCAGTGGAGATTTAAAAAATATGTGCGCGACGGAAAGCCGGTCGAGGTGGAAACCGGGATTCTCTTCGGACGCGGGCCGCGTCTCACGAGATCTCCGGGTGCAACGCCTACGACCGACTGAAGCGGGGCAGAGCGGCGGTGGCACAAAGACAATAGCCAGCGGCGTCATTTCTATTTCTGCATTCGCCGCTTCGTCGTACACTCGTGGCTGCACGGTAATCCCCCTGCATGCCTCCGATCACGGCGCTACTTCAAACCAGGAATGACGCGTTACGCTTGGGGCGGGCGCTTGAAACGCTGCTTCCCTGCGCCGAAATCCTGATTGTGGATCACGATTCAAGCGATGCCACGCGTCGCGTGGCCTGTCAGTATGGCGCACGTGTCGTCGGCGCAATCCGTGATGCTGGGGCTCAGACTTATCTTGACCTTGCCCGTAACGACTGGATTTTCTGCCTCGATTCGCGAGAGTCCCTCACCGAAAGCCTACAGGTCAGCCTATTCGAATGGGGCGCGTTGCCGCCAACCAAGAGTCTCGACGAGGCCCCCGCATACTCTGTTTCTCGACGTTATCAAACTGGTGATCTTTGGCTGGATTCTTCGACCCCTGAGGTGCGCCTCGTTCCTCGCAACTGGACTCTATGGTGCGGAGAACTTCCAGCTTATGCAAATTCTGCGATCCTGCTCCAAGGCAAACTGCTGTGTTTCGCCTATCCCTGAGAGTACAGTCTCTGCTGGCCTCGTCGGTAAACTCTTGATTTGCAATCGCGTGCGCGTCCCTTGGCCGTTCGGACAGTGACTTCAGTACCTTAGTGCTCCCTACCCGCCGCACTTATAATCTTCACAAGTAACAAAAGCATTTGCGTTCTTCGGAGGCCGGGCGCAGGATACGCATTCGCCTTCCGCGAGAGCGTCTCAAAACTCAGTGGACCCATTTTACGCATCGGCGATTTTCTTCCTGGGGCTGGCCTTTGGCAGCTTCCTGAATGTGTGTATCTATCGGCTGCCCTTGGGTTTGTCGGTGGTGACGCCGCGTTCGGCGTGTCCTCACTGTGGGCGGCTGATCGCCTTCTACGACAATCTTCCGGTTCTCAGTTGGCTGATTCTCCGCGGCCGGTGCCGACATTGCAAAGCCACAATTTCTGTGCGTTACTTGTTTATCGAAGTGCTGACGGGCATTCTTTTTCTAGGCTGCTATGCCTACGCCGGACTCACGCTCGCGACTCTGAAATATTGCTTATTTGGTTTTCTCCTGCTCGGTCTTATCTTCACCGACGCTGAAACCAAGCTGCTGCCTGACAAGCTGACTCTGCCCGGCATCGTTCTCGGCCTGCTCTTGAGTCTCGTAGTTCCGGTGCATGATCTCGCCTCGCAATTTGTGCCCGGAATGGTGAGTCTTCCGTTCAGCGCGGACGTCTCCGCTCCCTTGCTGTCTTTGCTGGATTCCCTGCTGGGTGCGGCCTTGGGTGCGTCTTTCATTTATGGCGCGGGCGCAGTTTATTTACGCTGGCGGGGAGCCGAGGGGATGGGATTCGGCGACGTAAAGCTGATGGCCATGGTGGGCGCATTTCTTGGCATGAAGCTCACAATCTTCACGATCTTTGCCGCTTCTCTGGCAGGATCTTTGTTTGGCCTGAGCACCGTACTGATGGTCTGGATCAAACGCACCCGCCGCTTCATGCGCCGCTTCGCTGATCTTCGCACAGCGCGCCAGCGCGGATGGCAATCCGCTCAAATGGTTTACCGCCATTACCAGATGCCGTTTGGCGTTTTTCTGGGCAGCATGGCGCTGCTCGCGCTTTTCGTAGGCAACCGGTTTCTGGGTTGGTATGGGAGGCTCTGGTGATCAAGCTTCTGACCAATCCGATATTGTCGAACTCCGCCATGCTGTTGGTCGCGGCGGGTATGGCATTCGTATTTGCAATCTGGATGATCCGCCGCTTGCGACGCAACCTTGCCGTTGAGGCCGACTTCGATTCCGCTCCGACCCCCACACTGGAGAAGCTGCCACTTCATCTCTATAACACCGTCATCCAACAGTTGAAGCAGCAGAAGCACGAATTGCAGGTGCAGAATCAGGCTGAGCAACGCCGCGCCCGCACCACGGAAAACTTCAGCCAGGCGGTCCTGTCGAATCTTTCCTCCGGCGTTCTCGTATTCGACGCCAGCGGATTAGTAAGGCAAGCTAATCCTGCGGCGAAAGAAATTCTCGGCTTCCATTCTCCCTCGGGTATGAGCGTAGACGATATTTTTCGCAGTGCCGCCATCTGCTCGCCAGACTCGATCGCAGTCTATGCCGATGGGTTGTCAGATGTGCCGGGACGAATCGGCGATGAGGTCCATGCTGTGCTGCGAGAGGGCAGCAAACGCCGCCACGTTGAGGCCGAATACACCACTCCTGCTGGAGAACAACGTTATATCGCAATTACAGTTTCGCCGGTGCCTGCCGTCGACGGCAGTTTGCTCGGCGCGGCGTGTCTAATCAGCGACCGCACGGAGTTTCAGCGCAGCCGGCGCCAGATAGAGTTGCAAGGTGAGATTTCAGCGGAGATGGCGCTGGAGCTCCGCACTTCGCTGACAACAATCGCCGGATATGCGCAGCAATTAGCCACGAACCGTGATCCGGGCCTCGCGCCGCAATTGGCGGATGACATCGTGAGCGAGGCCACGCGTCTGGATCGCCACATTGGAGGATTTCTCGCAGAAAAATGCGCCGCTCTGGCTACTCGTGCCCAGGTGGCGGGCAAAGTTTTGTAGAAGTTGAAATTGAATCAAGCAGAGGGCTAAACGCCGAATCGCATAGCGGATCGGCTTACGCTCGAAGCTAAAGGATGATGCCATGAAACGCAGCACACGTATCGCTGTCCTGTTTGCACTGTCAATTGGATTCCTAAGTTCTAATGCACCTGCGCAAAGTGCGGCGCCGACGCAGGATCAATCCTCGCTCGGCGACTATGCTCGCACGGTTCGCAAGGATCCTGCCAAGGACACGGCTGCGAAGCCCAAAGCGAAGGTTTTTGATAACGACAACCTTCCCAAGGATGACAAGCTCTCCGTCGTGGGAACGCCGGTCACCGCCGATGCCAGCGACAACTCGGCGGCAGCCCCGGCCGATAAAGCAACGGCCGACAACAAGGACGCGGGGGCAGCCAAACCGGAAGACGATCAGGCAAAGAAGCAGGCTGCGTGGAAGATGTGGCAGGACAAACTGGCCGCGCAGAAAGATTCAATTGACCTGGCCACGCGGGAACTCGACGTGCTGCAGCGCGAATATCAGCTTCGTGCCGCGGAGATGTATGCCGACGTAGGCAACCGCCTGCGCAACGCGGCTCAGTGGGATAAGCAGGAAGCCGACTACAAGCAGAAGATCGCCGACAAGCAGAAGGCTCTCGACGAGGCCAAACAGAAGCTTGAAGACATGCAGGAAGAAGCTCGCAAAGACGGCGTTCCTGCGGCGATGCGAGAGTAGCTGGCTTGCGATAAAAACATCCGCCCGTCCATACTGTGGCGGATGAGAAGATTATGCTTACACGGCTTACGCTTGCTTTAGTCGCCGGAGTTGCTTTTCATGGTGCCGTCCGTGAATTACGTGAAACTTCTTCCACTCAGCGCCAGTGAGCGGGCCGAGAATAGGGTGGTCGAGTAGTTTCGTGTTTCGGCCGAAGCACTCTTCGCACTGCGAGATGATCCTGTCCATAGCCGCGATCTTTATGGCAAATTCGCTTCTCACTTTTTCGATTGGCAAGCCCTTGGGCGTTGCGGTCGGCGGGGATTTTCTTCCTGTGGGGAGGTAGTTGAAACCCAGCACCACCAAGCGCCGCACGCGGTGCTTCATGGAGGAGGGGGTTGCCATCGGGTTACCCTCTTGCAGCGTTTTCTCGAAGCCCTTGATCGTTCCGGTGTAGGTGAGATAGAGATGTTCCAGCACTTCTGCCGCGCACCACTTGTCCTCGGGATGCCAGCTCATTTGCTGGTCCGACATGCCTTCGATGGCCGACAGTAAAGCGTCCCGCAGATTCTCAAGGCGACGATCAAGGCGGCGATTTGCGTTGCCATCCATCGACAACTCCTCTCGAATTTCTGTGTGCTTCAGGTAGAATATGGCGCGGCAATCAAACCGCCCCAGTTATAACAGAAAGGTCATGATGAATATGCGGGACTCTGTTCGGGCACGAACCGCCGTTGGCGTTGCTGTTATCGCAGACCGCAGCAGCACTCTGCGTGCTTCAAGAACAGCCGTTCTTACGGGAGTGCTCTTGGCTCTCGCCGTGGCTATGGGCTGCCAATCGAACACGCCAAAACCGCCCGGAGCCAAGCCGGAGCCCAAGGCTCCTGAGCTGATGACCGGACGCGCTGCTTTTTATAAAGTCTTTATCGCCGCGCGCAATTACGCAGCAGATGTCAAACCTTTTCGCATCGAATCAATCCCTTCGCCCGACGGCAATGGACTCGACGGCAAAGCGGCGATCTGGCGCTCCAGTTTCGCCTCGGCAACCCAACACGGCGTGAAGCCCTTTTTCTGGTCTGGCAGCAACGCTGCGGATGCTCCCTCGCGAGGCATCTCTCCCGGCAACGAGGATACTTACAATCCCAGCAATGCGTCTACGCAGATTTTTGACGTGGCCTTTCTCAAGATCGACTCCGATCAAGCCTTTACCGTGGCACAAAAACACGGAGGCGACAAAATTCTGGAAAAGGATCCATCCACGCCCGTGATCTATGTATGCGATTGGAACCACAACACGAACGAACTGATCTGGCATGTCATTTACGGAAACACCCGCGAGACTGCCAAGCTAACCGTTGCCGTAAATGCTTCGACCGGTGAATTCCTCAGGGTGGAGAAATAAAGCGGAGAAGTAACGCGGGGGCAGATTTCACGGACGAATAGCGAATCGAGATCGTTTCAGGATTGCTAGACGCGCGACTATTTCGTTTCGGCGCTCTGAGTCTTCGTTCCCTTCAGCCGCTCGATGGCCTTCTGCGCTTCGCTGGCTTGCGGTCCGTGGGGAAGAATCCTCAAGTAGCTTTCGTACTCAGCGCGGGCATCGTCTAATTCGCCTAGCTTTTCCATGCTCACCGCCAGCCGGATGGTCGCGACGGCGTCGTTGTCTTTGTATCGCAGAGCTTCGCGGTATCGATCCTCGGCCGCGCGGTAGTTCTTGCGCTTGAAGTAAAAGTCGCCAACTTCCACGCTCTTCGCCGCTTTGTGCGGATCCCAGGTGTGAAACTCCGTGATTCCACCGCCCGCCACTTCGGCCACAGCTGCCGAACTCTGCGGGTGCGCCTTGGCGTCGTCCACAGGAGCGTCCAGGTCGATTTGCGTATCTTTGCTCGAGCTTTCGCCGCTACCGTTTCCTAGATCATCGGCCTGCACTCGGTCCGAGCGCGGAGGCGTAAGATTCGGCGCCTTGGGCTTTGCGGGACTTGGAGAGGATGCTTCTGGTTTGTCGCCAGGAAATGTGAGATCGCGCGAGAGTCCATCGGCAGGAGGCTGGGCGGTATTCTGGGTAGAATCCGACTGTGTCGAGTCCGGGGACGCGGGCTTAGCTCCGGGATTTTGTCCAGAAGAGGTCGATTGCGATGCACCTGGCTTAGCCGCATCTGAACCTATACTACTTGCCTGCTGCGCGCTGGCCGGCATCACCGCCGCCATCACGATAAATGCGAACAACTTTAACTTCATGCTTCTATTTTACCGTTGTAACCAGCACTTTGGAACTTGGCAGTTTTGGTCGAGAATCTCGCCGGAGCAAAAAATACAGGCCGCTCAGGGGGAGGCTTTTGAGCGGCCTGTTGGCGAAGTCCTCCGGGGAGGAGGATAAACTCGTTGGACTTCGGTTGCGTCGACAGACTACATCGACGACGGATTATTCTGCCCGGTCGTGGTCGGCTGAGCCTGGTTCGTGTCGCCGAGAGTGTTCGTCATCAATCGAACATCCACGCGGCGGTTGTCGGCGCGTCCTTCTCGCGTCTTGTTCGTCTCCAACGGCTTGTCCTTGCCCAGTCCGATGACGTAAATCTTGTGAGCCGGCACGTTATATTTCGACGCCAGATACTGGATCACCGAGTTGGCGCGCCGCTGGCTGAGATCATAGTTATAGTCGGGCGAACCGACGGAATCCGTCCCGCCTTCCAGCGTAATGATGTAGCCCTTGGTGCTCGAAATCGTTCCAGCCAACTGGTCGAGCGCGTCCTTCGACTTCGCCGTCAGATTGTCTTTGTTAAAGCCGAACTTCACCGATGTTTCGGCAACCGGACGATAATTGTCCAAGTTTGCCACGGTGTTGGTCAGAATGCCCACGCGGTTGTTGGCAGCATCCGCCACTTGTTGCGCTGAGGTAGCGTTCTGGTTCGCCGCCTGCGCCTTCTGTTCCACTTCCGACGTCTTGGCATTCACGGCTTGAATGCCGGCTTGCGCCCGAGCATCGACATCCTTGATGTCTTTGCTGTTCTTGGCCGTCATGTCGTCGAGTTCGTTGGTTTTATTGATCAGCGGCGTGGTCTGCTGCTTTACGTAGTTCTTGCTGGTACAACCGAAGGTGGCGGCCATCGAGGCTGCCAATAAAATTGTTAACGAAGTGCGGGTCATATTGGGTGAGGCTCCTTGTTCCTTAGTCTCTGCGCTATCAGCTATGCCGTGCGCTAAATTCTGCAGCTCCTACCGGGCCCTGAAAAGCGGTACAGCTTACGAATACGTATCTCACTTTTGCACGGGACGTGCCAATGTGCGCCAACAGTGCGCCTGTACTAAGTATATACATTTTCAATGGCTTGCAATAGAAAGCTGGAAGAGGAACCTACCTCGTATACGGGCAGTGTCAAGCAAAGGCCACATGGATGAGGGAAATTTTATACGGTCGCAATAAATGGCTATAGGGACGAGCGAAGACTGTTTCGCATTGTTTTTAGTAGCTTAACCCTTCACTCTAAGCAGTCTTTCGACATCGCGGCCCAAGACTGGCCTCCTCATCTAATAAAATAAAAGCAACACCTCTTAAACTAAATAGCAACGCGATGGATCTTCTCCAAAAAATCCGCACCATTCCCACGGAGCCCGGCGTTTACCTCTACAAGAACGCCGAGGGCGAGGTCATCTACGTGGGCAAGGCGAAGAATCTTCGCAGCCGCGTGGCCAGCTACTTTCATGAGGGCCGCTGGGAGGATTCGAAGACGGGTACGCTAGTGCGCGAGGCAGTCGACGTCGATTACATCGTGGTCGGCAACAACAAAGAGGCGCTCGCACTCGAAAACAATCTCATCAAGCAGCGCAAGCCGCGCTTCAACATCCTGCTGCGGGACGACAAGACCTACCCTTACGTGAAGCTGACTTTGGGAGAGCGCACGCCGCGTGTCTACGTCACTCGCCGTCTGCGTAAGGACGGCAGCGCCTACTACGGCCCATACTTTCCAGCAAATCTGGCCTATCGCATCGTCGATCTCATCCACCGAAATTTCCTGATACCCTCCTGCAAAGTCGATCTCACTCGTTTTCACCCGCGGCCTTGTCTGCAGTACTACATCAAGCGTTGTTTGGGTCCGTGCGTGAAAGAACTGACCACGCCTGAGGCTTATCAGGAAGCGGTGCGCGATGTGAAGCTGTTTCTCGAAGGCCGTCCAACCGACTTGAGCCGATCGCTCCACCAGCGGATGGAGCAGGCTGCCACAGCGCAGGAGTATGAGCGCGCGGCATGCTATCGCGATTTAATTTCGACCGTCGAGCAGTTGCAGGAACGCCAACGCATCGCCGCCGCCGAAGGCGATGACGCCGACGTCTTCGGCTATCACTACGAGAACGGCATGCTGGCGGTAAACCTGTTTCACATGCGCGGAGGACGCGTAGTCGATCGCCGCGAATTCTTCTGGGAAGATTTGCCAGAGTTCGCGACGCCTCAAGATCCCGAACCTGCCACGGAACATGTGGGGACGGCCGCCCCCGGCCGTCCAGGCGAGCAAAGCTCGCCTACCGCTGACAGCACCACAAATTCGGAGGAAGGCAGCCAAGCTTCACTAGGCACGGACAGCCGTGGCCGGCCGTCCCCGCATGAGTTTTCTCCAGGTGAGTTCTTTTCCGCCTTGCTCAAGCAACTTTATATTGGCCAGCCCTACGTCCCGCGCAATCTATACGTCCCGGTCGACTTCGAGGACTGCGAAGCGCTGGCAGATTTGCTCTCCGACCAGCTTGCAGAGAAAGCGCACGGCGCGCGCGTTCACATTCTGGTTCCCCGGCGCGGCGATAAGCGCGCCCTCATCGATCTCGCCGGCACCAACGCCAAACAGTCATACGATCAGCGTTTTCGCGTGCTCAAACCCAACGCGAGAAAAATCCAGGAAGAGCTTCAGGAAGCGGTTGGCCTCGCCGAACTACCCAAGCGCATCGAATGCTTCGACATCTCGCACATTCAAGGCGCGGAGACCGTGGCTTCGATGGTGGTGTGGGAAGACGGAAAGATGAAGAAATCGGACTACCGGAAATTCATTATTCGCACGGTTGAAGGCGTCGACGATTTCGCGTCCATGCGAGAGGTAGTTACGCGCCGCTACAAACGGCTGCAGCAGGAAGAAAAGCCCATGCCAAGTCTCGTGCTGATCGATGGCGGGCTCGGCCAATTGCACGCGGCCGCCGAGGCGCTGGAAGCGCTGGAGATCATCAACCAGCCGCTGGCGGCCATCGCCAAGCGCGAGGAGATTCTTTACGTCTACGGGCAGGAAAAAGATCCGCTTGCGCTCGATCATCATTCGCCGGTGCTGCACCTTATTCAACTCATTCGCGATGAAGCTCACCGCTTTGCCGTAACCTTCCATCGCAAGCGCCGCCAGATGCGCGACCGCTCCACGGAACTGTTGGAGATTCCTGGGGTGGGTGAGAGTACTACGAGACGTCTTCTGGAGCACTTCGGAAGTCTGCAAGCGGTAAAGCAGGCCGATCCGGCGGCACTGTCGGCGGTCGTAACCCGTGTGCAAGCCGAGGCAATCAGCAGTCACTTCCGCAAGTAAAGTGCTCCCGAGAATCGGTTCACCATTGAGTCACACAGCAAAGATTCCTGGCATCGATCCCTTGCTACGAAAGAGCAGCAAGGGTGCGGCACCCGGCACATCCTCAATTACCGAGACCCGTCCAGAGAACGAACTCGACATCCAATAGGGGCGTGGGCTTAAATTTTTCCCTCATCCATTCTTCGCACTTGAAATACTCGTCGTAATCGAATTGACTCCAGGCTTTGCTCGGCCAATCAAAGCCGTACCTGGTAAGCTCACCAAGCACGATGTTATCTATAGGAGCATGGCATAGGGCATACCCCGGACTGAACCCTGGAATGTGCTCCTCACCCACGGTGAAGATGTACTTCAGCGTCATGTTGATCCACTTCTGCGCCTGCCCTACGTGAAAAGTGAACCTGTCCCCGTAAACCGCGACCAGGCCGTCGCACGTCCTCCGGTGCCAGCTATCGAAATCGCTTTGGCTCATACGGTTTTTGAGCCTTCCCTTCAGCTCCGCCAACGCATCGACGAGAACCTTCTCGGCCTTGGCGTGAAGGTCATCACGGTTAGCCAGCTTGCTGATTCCCTTCAGGGTACGGTTGAAGTCCCCATAAGCGACGGTTGCACACGCCGAAAGGCTGATTTCCCTTCCAAAAATTAGGCGCAACAAGTACTCCTCGTAGTCCTTGGTGAGCTTCGACAATAGTCTCATGTGTCCTCCATCGCGTGCGCGGAGATTGGTCTACGCTTTCCGCTGACAATCTTCGGGCAACCCGCGCAACGCGTCGGTTAAGGGTGGGTGAGCCTCCCTCAGACGACAATAGTGGGCCGTATAACCGCCTCTTCCAACTTTGCGAAGCGAGAAGCAAATCCCTCGAACTGTTCGTCTCCAACCGATAGCGCCGCGGGCCATACGACCTCTTTCGGCGAGAACCCAGTCCTTGGCCAAATTGGAACGGCGGCGTCATTCCACTCGGGATTCTGGATGAGTTGGGGACTGAACTTTGGGCGCTTTGCAAGGCTAGCCCAGTGAGAGGCGGACACTTGAATGATGAGATGTCCCACAACGAACGTCATCATGTATAACTCAAAACCTCTGAAGCGTCCGCTGCGAATCTGTGCATAGTACGTGGTTAGCTTCCCACTCATCAGGTGTTGGCTCACAAAATGAGCTAACCAGATTTGGACCCCATTAGGAATCTGAAGAGATTGAGAGAACTTCTTGCGTGCGACATGGGAGAAAAACGGACTCCTCCGGGGGCGGTTGTGGTCGGCAATCACAGCCGTTTTGAAAGCGAACGTTGAGATTGCCTCGATGCCGGACGGCAAAAGGTATCGAGAGCTTCCGTTCTGAATCATGTCGGACATCGCCGGTTTCGCAAGATTCGTCTCAAGATCGCTCATCCATGTGTTGTTGCACTCTTCGCAGACGACTTTAGAAGTCAGATCAATCGACCGGCTCTTCCAGCGTTTGTCCTCGTTGCTGGCTGTCAAGGTCCTGAGATCGAAATGATAACCGTGTTCGGGATACATCCTGCTGACCCACGCACTCCATACGTGTTCCCGGCTCATCTTGGCGGGTTTGAGGCAGAAAGCACACATCTGCATTGCATCACCGTTGTTTGCAGCTCATCGACATTTGCTGAATATGCGCCATTCCTGCCGGGATTTCTACACCCGCGGCAGCTGAGGCAGCACGTCAAAGTGCGCGTCGCGGGCGCACAGCACAAGCGAATGTTGCAGGACTAGGGCCGCGATCCACATGTCGTTGGTCGGGATGGGAGTGCCTTGCTTGCGCAGTTGCCGGTAGACAGCGCCGTAATGGTGCGTGGTTTGTTCATCGGCGTAGAGCACTCCGGTACCGGGCTTCAGCAGAAACCGGCGCAGAACAGCTTCGTTGCGGGTTCCCTGGCTGCCCACCGCGAATCCGGCACGCAATTCTCCCAGCACGATGAACGGCAACCAGACTTCATCGGAGAGTTCCAGCGTTTCGACCACGGAGGCGTTGCCGCGGCAAAGGTCGGTATAGCGCCGGGTATCGAGTGCCAGCCTCACCGTCCCATCTCTTTTTCGATGGAATGCTGGTCGATGGTGTGCTGCGCTGCCAGGGCGCTGTCGAATGCGGGATCTTTGCGCCACGTGCCTGCGATGTCGGCGAGATCGCGCTGCCGGTTGCGTTCCCCGCCAACTCCAGCCCCCCGTGCGAGAGCTTCAATCGTTACCTCATTCAGGCTTTTTCCGCGTTCGCGGGCGGCCCTGCGGAGGGCTTCATCCAGACTCCGTGGCACCTGGCGAATAGTATATTGCATGCATCAATTGTAGGCATCGCAGGCACACAATGCAAGCGCTCCTTTCGGTGGGGATAAAACGCGAATCCATAGGAAATCAGGGTTGCATCCCAGCGGCAGACAAACGGTTTCTTGTTACATTGTTCTTAGCAAACTTCGATTGCATGACATGCAAGTCAGCCACGGAACCTTAATCGTAACCGGTGCTAGTCGCGGCATCGGCGCAGCCATCGCCACGCTGGCTGGCGAGCGCGGATTCACCGTCGCGGTTAACTTCTCAACCGGCGAGTCCGAAGCCCGCGCAATCGTAGAAAAGATTATTTCCGCGGGTGGTCGTGCCCACGCGATTCAAGCCGACGTTTCCCGCGAAGACGACATCGTCCGGCTTTTTGAGACAGCGGAGAACGCGCTTGGCCCAATCAAAGCCTTGGTCAACAACGCCGCCATTACCGGCGGATTTTCGCGCGTGGAGTCGGTAACCGCGGAAGCTCTTGCACAGGTCATGGCGGTCAACGTCACGGGAGCGATTTTGTGTGCGCGCGAGGCCGTGCGTCGCATGTCAACTCGTCATGGAGGAACCGGTGGCGCTATCGTGAACATTTCTTCGCGCGCGGCACATACGGAATCGCCCGGTGAATGGGTACACTATGCCGCATCGAAAGGTGCAATCGATAGCTTCACCATTGGCTTGGCGCGTGAAGTTGCCCCCGAAGGAATCCGCGTAAACGCCGTCGCTCCGGGTCTAATCGAGACCGGACTGCACGCTGCCAACGGCATGCCCGACCGGCTCAATCGACTTGCGGGGACCATTCCGATGCAAAGACCCGGTACGCCAATCGAAGTCGCCGAGGCAGTCCTTTGGATACTTTCTCCTGCGGCTTCTTACACCACCGGCGCAATCCTGGAAGTCGGCGGCGGTCGCTGACTTACGTCAAGTGCAGTGGATAAAGGTTCAAGCTTCGCTTACTTGCCGTCAACGAAGAAGAATCTGCTGATCCCTGGCATCTTTCACCTGAAACCGATCCGAAGGCTGGCAGGTGGAATATCCCGAAGGCCTAGTTGAATCCGACTTAGGATCGTCGCGAGTTACACGATAGCCCTGGATCGAATAGCAGGTAACCTCACTCTGATCACGGGGAAGGGTTTTCCGGTAGGTTCCCGGGGGCGGCGCATCTTGATAAATCTCCGGCGCTGGGCTAGTGCCGTGCAAGTGAAAATCCTGGAGCGGCCCGATACGAAGACCTGGCGGTGCACCCTGAGGCGGGACATTAGGCTGCTCGTGGTTGTCCAGCATCGACTGCGCTGCAAGGGGTCCAACGCCTAGCGAAAGTACCAGAGGCAGAGCAAGAAAGCGGGGGATGAACATAGAATCCTCCTCATTCGAGCCCATTATAGCTGGCGTCTTACAAATTCAAAATGAAATATCCGCGACGCGTTACTTGAGCTCATTCCCCTCCCCTAGGCATTCACGGCCAGCCTCACGCGCGCGCTGCAGTGCGCCGTGGACCGGTTCGACGACTTCAGGATTGAGGTGTGCTTTGCGATTCGCCATGCAGGTCTCTTTTTGAAAGGCCTCGCGTACTGGTTTCGCATGACGGAATACCCCACCGACCATTGCGAGCGAGACCCGGCTCGTGTCGCCGCTGTCGAAGAGCCGGTGCATGACAATTCCCGCGAGTCGCGCGAGCTCCACTGCGGCTTGAGCGAGAACGCGCTTGGCCACTGCATCCCCAGCGTCGGCGGTAGCTAGGACAACCGGGAAGAGAGCTGCAAAGTCGGCCCCGGAATTTGCGGACCGCACCAACTCATCGACCGAATGAAAGTTCCAGACTGCTCGCAGTTCGAGGAAGAGCGGCGTCCCGGCTGCCACCTTTTCTTCTTGGTCGATTGCGCGCAACAGGTTGGCAACCGCAGTCCGGCCAATCCAATGCGCAGAACCCTCATCAGACACAGCGAATCCCCAGCCTCCAGCACGGGCGGTTCTTCCCTGCGCATCGCGCCCGTATGCGATCGAACCGGTCCCGGCGATCATGATCACGCCCGGCCCCCCGCCGAAAGCCGCTTCTAGAGCGATTTGCATGTCACCCACGACTTCAATTTCCGCCGGCATAATTTCCGCAACCATCTTCCGAACAGCGCGTGCAGTCTCTTCATTACCGACGCCGGCGACTCCCACGCAAGCACACTGGACCTGCCGCGGATCAATCCCAGCCGCTTCGCACGCCTGCCTGATGGCTTGGTGCAACGATTCGCGGGCACGAGTTTCGCCCACGCGGTTGATGTTGCTGGGTCCGGTCGTGACCCGGGCCAACAGAGAGACCTCGTCCCCCACAGCACAGGTTGTCTTGCTGCCGCCGCCATCGACGCCGAGAAAGTACGCCACGGGTCAGTTCTACCACAGACTAGTTTAAGCTCTCGGTCCTAGTTCTCAGTTTGTCACCCGGGAATCGCGAACGCTGTCTCGGCAACCACGTCCATAAACCCTCACTCGCGCAGCCTGAGGATTGCCTCCATAATTGAAGGCGATCCACATGAAAATTCAAGTTTCGGTACTCGGCAATTTCGGTGACGCTCGCGGCTTCAGCTTCACCGCCCCGCGCGAAGCACTCGATTTCGTCGGCCGCGTCGCAGACATGCATCTCGCCTCGACGGCTTCAGGCGCCATACGCGGCAATCACTACCATTTGCGGCGCCGTGAGGCGATCGTCGTGCTGCCCGGCTCAAACTGGTCTTTGCACTGGGATGAGGGCGAGGGCACCACGGCGCAACATCGCCAGTTTGATGGCGGCAGCGCGGTGCTGGTTCTGGTTTCACCGGGTGCATCGCACGCGGTGCGCAATGATGGAGATGCGCCGTTGTGGCTGGTAGCGTGCTCCTCTGAGCCTTACGATCCCCGTGATAGCGTGGCGCGCAAGGTGGTTTAGTGAACTCGGTATTTTTGCTGGACGCATGGGCCTCAACAAACTTGATCTCGCGATTATCACGCTGTATCTGGTGGGTATCACTCTGTTCGGATTGCGCTTCCGCAAGCGGCAGCGTTCGTTGCGCGACTACTTTCTTGCGGGACAAGACATTCCCTGGTGGGCAATATCCCTCTCGATCGTAGCCGCTGAAACCAGCACACTCACCATCATCAGCATCCCTGGACTCGCCTATGACACGAACCTCACCTTCCTGCAGGTGGTGATGGGATACGTTGTAGGCCGGGTGGTGATCAGCTTTGTCCTCCTGCCTCATTATTTTCGTGGGGATCTCTACACAGCCTATGAGCTGATTGGGCGCCGCTTCGGGCGCGGATTGCGCTCGCTGACCGCCGGACTATTCTTGTTGACCCGCACCGCTGCAGAGGGTGTGCGCGTTTATGCCGTTTCGATTGTCGTCTCCATTGCGCTGGGAACCGGCCAGGTCGCATCCATCGCCATCATCACCATATTGACGCTCATCTATACATTCGAAGGCGGCCTCGCGGCTGTGATCTGGACCGATGTGGTGCAAACTGCAATCTACGTAGGAGGAACGCTTGTCGGCTTGTGGACGATTCTGCATCTTGTACCCGGAGGTTGGGGCGCCGCCCACACAGCCGCATTTGCCGCTGGTAAGCTGCGCGTCTTCGACTTTACTCCGAGCTTTTGGATTCCTTACACCTTCTGGGCGGGCGTGATCGGCGGTGCGTTTCTGACGACGGCGAGCCACGGCACGGACCAGCTGATTGTGCAGCGTCTGCTGGCAGCCCGCAGCCAGAAACAGTCGGTGACCGCGCTGCTTTCGAGCGGCGTCGCCATTTTTTTTCAATTCGCCTTGTTTCTAATCGTCGGAATCATGCTGTGGGCTTACTATCGCGTGCCCTCGACGAATTTCGGCACGCCTGACCGGATTTATCCTACCTTCATTGTCAGCCGGATGCCACATGGAATCTCGGGACTGCTGATCGCCGCGATCCTGGCGGCGGCAATGTCAAACCTCAGCGCCGCTCTCAATGCGTTGTCGTCAAGCTCCATTATGGATTTTTATGTGCGCTTCCGTCCGCATGCCGACGAGCGCACACGCATGCGGCTCTCGCGCCTTTCCACATTTGTGTGGGCTCTGCTGCTATTTGCCATCGCAGTGCTTTCGCTGCACAAGGTCGGGCGGGTCATTGAAGTCGGTCTGCAACTCGCGTCAATAGCCTACGGCGCGCTGCTCGGAGTCTTCCTGCTTGGCGTTCTCACCAAGCGCGCAAATCAGAAAGGTGCAGCGGTGGGCATGCTGTTCGGCTTCGGTATCGAAATCTACCTCTGGCAATGGACGCATGTTCCGTGGACATGGTGGGTGATGATTGGGACGATGGTGACGTTTGGCGTGGGATACGTCGCCAGCTTGTTTGCGCAAGAATAATCGCAGACCCAAGTTGATATCGCTCACGTATACTGGCTCACCTCGACCATGCCCGAACCCGGCCGGACAACTATGATGCGCCCCGAGCGCCCTGAACTCTCCCGCGATCTCGGCGTAAGCCACGCGTCGGCAGTCGTCGTGGGCACGATCATTGGCAGCGGAATTTTTCTCGTTCCCGCCGAGATGATGCAGGCCGTCGGCTCGGCCAAGCTTGTCTATCTCGCATGGCTGGTAGGCGGACTGCTCTCTTTCTTCGGCGCGCTCACTTACGCTGAGCTTGGGGCGATGAAGCCGCAGGCTGGCGGCGAGTATGTGTATGTGCGCGACGCCTACGGACCACTCGGCGGATTTCTCTATGCCTGGACTTGGTTCGTCATCGCGAAACCCGCGTCTGTGGCCACGATCGCAACCGGGCTGGTCCGCATCCTCGGAACGTTTTCTATCTTTTCCTTCTTCTCCGAAAATATCTTCGCGGCGAACCTTCTGTCTCATGTTTTCGCCGTCACTTGGGGACAGTTGGTCGCAATCGCCGCAGCGGTTCTTATTTCAGTTCTCAACTATCTTGGCGTCAAGAAGGCTGGCGAATTTCAGCTGGTGTTCACGGTTTTGAAAGTGGCTATCATCCTCGGCATTGTGATCGTGTGCTTCAGCGGCGCTGGAGCCGCCGCCGGACGCGGCTGGAGCAACTTTACCGGCACGTTTACCGGAGCGAAGGGTGGCATCGCCGGCTTCATGGCCGCGCTGGTGGCGGCGCTATGGGCCTATGACGGATGGAATGACCTCAACATGGTCGCCGGCGAAGTAAAGAAGCCGGAGCGCAATATTCCCATCGCGCTGATTGCCGGCGTAGCCACAGTCGGCGTGCTGTATGTGCTGGTGAATGCGGGTGTGCAATACGTGCTGCCGGCAAATGTGATTGCGGCATCGCCGCGGCCAGCCTCCGATGCAGTCGCGCTCATCATCGGACACATGGGCGCAGCCATTGTTTCCGCCGGCATGGCGATCTCGATGCTGGTTACTCTGAACGGCACCATCATGAGCGGCGCCCGCGTTCCTTACGCCGTAGCCCGCGATGGATATTTCTTCTCCGCTCTGGCCGAGGTGCATCCGCGGTTTCATACACCATCGGTCGCGATCCTGTTGCAAGCGGTGTTGTCGATTGCGCTATTGCTGTTGGGAGGAAACTTTCGCCAACTCTTTTCACTCGCCATCTTCGCGGAGTGGCTGTTTTACATGATCGCTGGAAGCACCGTTTTCGTCTTTCGCTGGCGCAATCCGGGAGCGGCTCGTCCCTATCGAGTGCTTGGCTATCCATTTGTGCCCGCCATTTTCATCGCCGTCGCGGCCGTTCTTCTTTACTACACCTTTCGCACGGACTGGCCGAATTCTTTCTACGGATTGCTGGTAATTCTGGCCGGCGTGCCCGTATTCGGGTGGTTTCGCTGGCTCAGAGCTAGGAGACGGATCAAATCTGGGCTCGAATCTAGCTAAAATCTGACTTCCAACGAAGAATGAACGGCTATGCGCTAGGTCTCTCCTGGCTTTTGGCTTGCACCATTGCGAACAGAGTTCTTCAAGAGTCCCATGAACTGCAGAAAGTCCTGACCCCATCGGGTGATTTCAAAGTAAGGGGCCTGCGCGGTCGACCCATAGGGTGAGTCGTCAACTAATCCATAAGATTGCAGCATTCTGATAGCCAGCAAGTTGTCATTCCGCACTGGTTTATAACCTGTGAGTTCAAGGTAAGAGTTTCGGAGTTCATCCTCATCTCCGGCGAAAAAGTACGGGCTTTCGCCTTTTTTCACTAACTTCACACGGTCGGTAGCCATCGCAATGAGCAGTTGTAGATGGAGACGCGTGAGGTCTCGCAGGAGGCGTATGAACAGGTCCTTGCGGTCATCTTCTTTGAAGCCTTCCATGCCGCTGTTAGCCAACGCTATGCCAAGCATTTCAATCTTCTGATGGTCGTGAGTGACAAATAATTGCTGAAGCGCATCGTAAAGGAGCGACTGAAAATCCTCGCTGCGAAACCACTCCCGGTCAACTTTGTCTTCTCCAACCTCGCGTATTTTACTAGTGAAGTGCTCGAACATCTCTTTGACTCGGTTATTGGTTCTTTCTATCGCGAGTTCTGTGATCAACTCGCTGACCGCAGCGCCGACCCCGGGAATGAGGGAGAGCACTCCTGCGACACCAGAAGATGCAAGTTTCGCTTGGAGGGTCCGTTTCGCTTCTTTGCTGATGTCGAGCGCAACATCGGGTTGTTCGTCATCTATCGACATGCCGGATTCATGCTCACCAATTTCGGAACGGTATCTCTGATGAAACAGGCTCGGGACAAATAATGCCTCTCTCTTGCAATAAGCCCTTGGCTGCGCGGATTGCGAGACTCGGATGCGGCGTCGGCCCGACAACCAGTGCTACGAGTTCAACAGGCTCATCCTTCACCGTCAACGGGAACGGAATGTAGGGAGTGAGCGTCGATGCTCCGGGCCGAACTTTCGGAGGGATTACTGGCGCCCCCGGTTGAACAAATGGAGTGCCGCCCGTTCGTTTCACGGCTCTCCATTCCGATTCTTCTTTGAACTTGGGATGTTTGAACGCTGTAGCGAGGTAGAGGAGGAGCAAACCGAATGCGACTTGGGTCGGAAACGATTGTGCGTATGCCGGGTCGTCGACTGCCTCCCCCAGCATCTTCTTCAATATCTCGACTTGTGCGTCTTCATCGTAGATACACTTGAAGAATTGCCAGTCATGCGTCCCTGCCAAAGTCATCATGCGGCCAGCAGATACGCACAAGGTGAAGCCAGGGCCTTCAGAACAGTACCCTCGCCATTGACTGAGCAAGTCTGGTTCCTCGGAGAACGATGCGACATAGGCGGGTAGTCTTCCCGCTAGTCCCTCCGTCTGTTCGAGAATGTTCCTCATCTCCATTTCAAAGCGGAGGTCTTTGGGCGTCCGGTTCCTGAAATACTTCTTCGCAAGATTGACCGCGTAGACGACCTCTTGGGAGTCATTGAGATACGCGGCGTCGGTTGCCCACATTGCCTTGTCTTTGAGAATTCCGATCAAGCCACCCTGCGTCGTGTAATGACACAAGGGACGCGTCGGGATGGTTTCGAGGCCAAGCTTTTCGGCCAGGGGGAGTGGTGGTTGTAGTTCGTTTGTTGTTGGTTCTGGCACTCGATGACCTCACTTCGACAGAAAGTGTTTCAACCACTCAGTCATAAGCGTTCCCAATGCTCCAACTACGACTCCGATGACCATCATCCCGATGCTGTCACCATTGCGCTCCCAGAACGATTGGCTCTTTGAACGAAGACGAAGGGTGATGTAACTCACTTGCTTCGTGTTGACCAGCAGCCCGAGCAGGAGCAACCCGAATGAACCCAGAAATGCAAGGTCGTATCCGAGTTCACTCGTGCCGTGCGAGTGCGACAATGCCTTCGTGAAGACGCAGGCGGCGATTCCAATTACGCCAGCGATGATGGCAGCCTGTCGGAAGAAGATTCTCAATTTCGATTTACGGTTCAGTAGGAAGTCCTTGACGGACAGAAAGAGAAGGTCAGATTTCGGGTTGCGTTCAACGACGAACAACGTGCTCCGTTGAACGTTGAGGCGTGTCGCATGAGAACCTCGAATCACAATCTCCGCGTGTGGGAGTAGCCCTTGAACTATGAAGCACGACAAAGAGGCGGGACTCTGGCCTTCCATCTCGTCGAGAGTCTCGTAGTTGTGACCCTCATCTCCAAAGGTCACGTTTTGACAATGTTCGAGAAAGAGGGATAGCAGTTTGTCGAGATCTTCCCTGTAGAGTTTCAGGGGCGGTAGTTGCTCGACTCTCGGTCCCGGCCTGGGAATCATTCGACCTCTTCCTATTCGGCGTCTTCAAGACGCTCTCCGGGGGCTGGCCCAACTCTGCCCGAGCAATCATAGCCGAGGATGCCCCACCTTTGCTTCTTTTGCAAAGAGCCTGCCCAAGGGAGTGTCCGTCCATACGAGCGACGTCAAAATCAACGGCAGCGACCGCCCCTCACTTCGGAATCAGATACGATCCGGGAATGTTCTCGTCTAGAGTTGCCAGAATTGCGCCGTTGGCGCTGGCGAGTTTGCTCAGGTGTCCGTCCGTAATTTGCCTCGGAGCGCGAACCCAGGCGGGAAGATCCGAGATATCGTGGTGGTCAGGAATGAAGGTGAGAGCGGAGTTTCTTGCCCGCTTCAGGCGCAGCAACAGGGTGCGGGCTTGGGCAACAGTGAATCCGTAGGCCGGAGCCTGGGCGAGCACGCGGGCAAATCCAAGCTCGGTGATGGAGCAACTGGCAAGGCTGGGCGAGTTGTGAGACCGAACCCAAGTGGCAACACGCGCGTGGAACTTGTGATTGAGGAAGCCCAGAGCGACTAAGGCGTTTACGTCAAGCAGATAGATCATGCGGCGCGGTACAGTGTGGCTTTCGCATTAGGCCGGTTAAGGAGGAGATCCTTCGCTACGCCTGAAAAACGGCTACGCTCAGGATGACAAAGTCGGATAAAGGGCGACTAATCGGGGAAATTTTCCAGTATCTCTTCCACTTCCTTGCTGGTTAATGCTGGAGCGTTCGGTCCCGCACTGAGGGCGGGCAGGCCGGTGACCGGGTCGGTGACAAACTTTACGCGATGTTGCCGCTTGGAGCGGGGCGTCAGGATGATGCGGCCGTTCTCGACGTTCGCATCCAAACAATCGCCGGTGCGGATATCGAGCCGGCGGCGTAGCGGGCCAGGAAGAACGACCTGTCCCCGGGTGGAAACCTTGGTTTGCATGGTAAGACAATCTTACCATGATTGCGCTCACACGATGAACGAAGCGGAGGAATGTTAGAGAGCGCCGTTGGCAATTGGTAACAACTGGACGTGATGAAATGACCGAGTTTGGAGCGCTTTGGAGGCCTGCGCCAAGGTCCGCTTCGTGATTAGGACGGCGGACTGCAGCATCGTATGAACTCCCTGAGGCATCCGTTGCAGGGCCAAAGAGTGCAGGGGTCCTTCGGCCCGCAAAAGGACGCGGGCCTCAGGATGACAGACTAGGGCGCGCTAGCCCGCTGTTACTCATCGCGTGACATTTTCTCCCGGCGTACCTTCTCTCCGTGCCACTAGCCCGTTTCGGGCTGCTTCCCGTAACCACTCTTCATTGGTTACCTTCGGTCAAGAGCCGTGGGCACGTTTACCCCCTGTCCTTTCTCACTTAATGTGAAAACTCCAATCCCGGTCCACTCCCTCGGCTGGGTCCCCTTTGGAGTCAATGCATGGCTATGCCTCAACGCACTTTTGAGCTCGGGATTCTGCCAGAACGCAAGATCGACAGGCGTGCTCTGGCCGCAAGCTACGCCTTCATGGTGGTGGCGCTTCTGCTCCTTATAAATCTTGGAGTTATATTTCCCGACAGACTGCAACTCAAGCAATATCGCGTGACTGAATTGATTCCGCTGCCGGCATTGAAGCCGGAACCGGCTCCAATCAAGCCGAAGCCGGTGAAGTTAAAAACTAAGCTTCTTCCGCCAGCGCCAGTTTTTGACCGGCCTAAATTAGTTGTGCCTCATGAAGTTCATCGCGTTCACACGACCGAGCCGGTGGAAGCGCCAAAAGTTGTGATGAATCAGTTTGCCGCTCCGCAGATCAAGCTCGCGGCTGGTGGCGCGCGTCCGCAGCTCTTGCATACTGGAGATTTTTCCGGCAGTTCGGTCGCACCTACGGTGAACGTGGCCGTGCAGAAGGTGCAGACCGGAGGCTTTGGCGATCCCAACGGATTGAAGGGCGAGGGCAAACCCAACGCCAAGCTCTACGCCGCGCAGGCCGGAGGTTTCGACATGCCTGTGGGTCCGGGACAAGGAAACGGATCGGGCGGCGCGAAAGGCATTAAAGGAACCGTAGCCAGCGCCGACTTCGGCAACGGCGTCGCAACCGGCGGCAGAGGCGACGGACGAAGCTCGGGAGCCGGAGTTTCAACCGGAGGATTCGGAGCGGAACAAGTGGTTCACGGCGGGCCGAAGCTGGCGCAGGCAGATGCCGGTCCAGCAACCACTCCCGTCGAGATTACTTTTAAGCCGCAACCTGTTTATACCGACGAGGCTCGCAATCTGAAACTTGAAGGCGAAGTTCTACTGGAAGTCATGTTCAGCGCCAACGGGACGTTGCACGTGAATCGTGTAGTCCGAGGGCTCGGTCATGGTCTGGATGAAGCTGCAATTGCTGCTGCCAATAAGATGCGTTTCAAACCCGCGCTGCGCATGGGGCAGCCAACAGATTCGACGGCGGTTGTTCACGTGTTGTTTCAGTTGGCGTACTGATTTGCGCTGTTTGCAAAGTTTGGCTTGAAGAAGTTTTGGTTCTCGGAAACTTAGTTCCGGAAAATCAGGAACATCGTTCGATAGAAATTGGAGAACAGAGTCATGCGTACTTGGAAATGGATGTTCACTGCCGTACTGCTGGTCTCGGTGAGCGCCTCCGCTCAGCAATCGTCGGATTCGCAACCTGTGGCGCAACCGGGCGCGACTGCAGCCGCACAACCTGTGCAAACCGCGCAGCCCGCATCGGCCACGACCACGACCACAGCGCCGCTGCCAACTCCGTCAGCTTTGCCCCAGCCTACGACCATGGATCAGGTGGTGGACCGCTTCATCGACCGTGAGCATGGCCTGATGAAGGCGCTGGCGACTCGCACGCCGGTGGTGGAAACCTATCTGCAAAATCTGAGCGCCGACCCGCAGCTTGGTCCAATTCCCAGCGAAGACCACTACTTCCTTGGCCGTATGGACATGGGCGAGACAGTCGACCGCAAAGACTACCTGAAGGATCAGGACAAGGGCATGGAGACGCGCCTGATGGGCGGCTTCCACAAACTGTTCAAGGTGCAGTATCAGCCCATGGGCTTCTCCTGGATGGTTTATGCCGACCGCAGCGACTTTGATCGCGAACACTATGAGTTCCATTACATCCGCCGCGAATTTCTCGGCGATATTCGCTGCCTGGTTTTCGATGTCACGCCAAAGAAGACTGCCGGCAGAGGACGCTTCCTGGGTCGCGTGTGGGTCGAAGATCAGGACTACAACATCGTTCGGCTGAATGGCACCTATGCTCCCGCGCCGCGGAATTCCTACTTCTTTCACATGGATAGCTGGCGCCTCAACCTGATTCCCGGGTATTGGGTGCCTGCCTACATTTACAGCGAAGAAGGCGACTTCAGCGCCGGCGTGAAGAACAAGCTGGCTTTCAAGGCGCAGACGCGCATCTGGGGTTATGACCTAAAGAAGGGCGACAAGGACGACGAACTCACGCAGATTCGCGTGGACGCTGTGAAGGATGAAAGCGCCACCACGCAGGATGCCTCACCGCTGCAGGCCGAGCGCGAATGGCAGCAGCAGGCGGAAGACAACGTCATCGAGCGACTCACCCGCGCGGGCTTGCTTGCCCCTGAAGGCGATGTCGATCGAATTCTTATGACCGTCGTCAACAATCTTGAAGTCACCAACAACATCGACCTGCCGCGTCCGGTGCGCACGCGAGTGCTGCTCACGGCGCCGCTTGAAACTTTCAGCGTAGGCAACACTATCGTCATCAGCCGGGGTTTGATCGACGTGCTTCCCGACGAGGCCAGCCTGGCTGCTGTGCTCTCGCACGAACTGGCGCACATCGTGCTCGGCCACAACCTGGGCAGCAAGTATGCGTTCAACGACCGCATGCTGTTTTCCGATGATTCAACCTACGCGAACCTGGGCTTCAAACACATTCCGGAAGAAGAAACCGCGGCCGACAAGAAGGCTGTGGATTTGCTGAAGAATTCGCCTTACGCGCAGAAGCTCGACAACGTCGGCTTGTTCCTAAAGGCGCTGCAGGCTCGCTCCACTCAGCTTAACGCTCTCTTGACCACGCACCTGGGCAATTCGCTCGGCGAGAACGGCAGCATCACGCGCTTGACGGCGCTGTCTACGCAAGGTCCGGCGCTCGACAACACCAAGCTGGATCAGGTTGCGGCCCTGCCGCTGGGCGGACGCGTCAAGATCAATCCATGGGATGACAAGGCTGAGATGGTAAAAACGGCTCCCGTCGCCATCACTTCAGTGCGCGACAAAATGCCGTTTGAAGTCACGCCCTTCTTCCCGCGGTTGAGCCGCTACGGCACTGCGGTTGCTCCGGCAGCAGCACCAACTACCGCATCGAATTAACCCTCGGGCAACTAACGAACTCAGTTACAAGTTGCAATAAGACGTCGGCCGGGATCCGGAATCACCTTCCGGGATACCCGGCCTGCGTTTTGTGGGACAGTACCTAGTACCCAGTACCCAGAGATACGGCTCGCTCGGCACTAGGTACTGGGTACTAGGTACTGCCAGGCTTTTTCCCTGGCAGTCCCGCGGGATTCTCGTGAGTCCGTTCGCGGAAGGTACCTCGCATGCCCGCCGCGAGTTTCACGCTTGATTCGCCATACTTGTCGCGCAGCCGATCGGCGGCGGCCAGGGCATCTTTCCAGCGTTGCTGGCGCCCGCCTTCGAGCAGGTTGATCTGCTCGGTGCGATCCTCGAATGACGACGCCTGCACGCCCAGCAGCCGGACTTCCCTTCCCCGCTTCCAATTCTTGCGAAACAGCGTGCGGATTTGTTCAAAGATTTCGCCATCGAGCTGTGTCGCCGCCGCCAAGGTATGTGCGCGCGTAATCGTGGTGAAATCTTTGTAGCGCAGCTTAAGTTGAATCGTCCCCGCGTAGAAATTCGCTTCCCGGAGCCGCCGCCCTACCATTTCGCTCAGACGCATCAGCGTCGCTTCGAGCTGGCTCAAGTCCGCCGTGTCTTCGTTATAAGTGTGTTCGTGGCTGATGGATTTTGCTGCAACGTCGGCGCCCACTTCGGTGTCGAACCATCCGCCCGCGTCTTCCCCACGCGCTTTGCCCGCAAGCGCCAGCCCCCACTTGCCGAATCTCTGCTCGAGTTCGGAGTCTTCCAGTCGCGCCAGGTCCCCCACTTTTTTGATGCCCAACTCGTGGAGATGGCTCTCCATCACCTTGCCTACGCCGGGGATCTCGCGCACATCGAGCGGGGCCAGGAACTTTGCTTCTTCTCCCGGGACAATCCAGAGCACGCCATTGGGCTTCGCCTGCGCCGACGAGACTTTTGCAATCAGACGTGACGATCCGATACCGATCGAGCAATTCAGATTCGTTTCTTCTTTCATCCGCTGATGCAGCTTGTGCGCCGCCTTGAGCGGCGGGCCCAGCAATCGCGCCGTCCCAGTCATGTCGAGGTAGGCTTCGTCGATGGAGGCCATCTCCACCCGCGGCGAGAATCCAGTCAGAACTTTATAGACTTTTTCCGAACACTCGCGGTAGCGATCCGGGTGACCGTCGACAAAAATGGCCTGCGGACAAAGTTTTGCCGCGGTTCGCAACGGCATAGCGGAATGCACGCCAAACTTCCGCGCCGCATAAGACGCCGCCGAAACAACTCCCCGCTCGCCGCTCTGTCCGCCGACAACCACAGCTTTGCCCTTGAGCGAGGGATCGAACAACTCCTCGACCGAGACGAAGAACGCGTCCATATCGACGTGGAAAATGGTGCGGGCAAAAGCCGGCAACTGGGATGTGACGGCCATGAGCGGATTGTAGCAGCCTGTTGGAAAGCACCGCGCGCTCCGCCACGGAGGAGAGCTGCCGATGAGTTTCCAATAAGTGTAATGGCCATTAGAACGTTAGATGGAGCGCCATCTGAATGAAGCGTGGGCTGCCGATGGTGTGCTGAATTTGACCCAACTGCAGGCCCGGCGGACATTGGAAGGCGCCGGAACCCGCCGGAGTGTTCGGGCCGACAGGCAGGGGAACGCAAGGTGCTGGTTCGCCTGTCGTAGAATTCTGGGGACCATAGATCGGTGGGTTACGAAAATGAGTCACATATTCCACGCTATTGCTGGGTACATCGAAGCTGGGGTGGTTGAATATATTAAAGAACTGGGCGTCGTACTTGAGTGAGAAACGTTCGTTAAATTTGAATTCCTTGAAAACTCCGAAATCAAATCGGTTCTGAAACGGCCCGCGGAAAATGTTCCGGCCGCCAGAGGCGTAGGGCGTTTCAAAGTAGTCGCAAGCCCCGGTGTTGGGATCGCATGGCGGGACACCGTAGGTGGGGTCACCCGGTTTGAGGAGCGGAGGCGGGCCAAACGCGTTCACATTCAGAACTGGTTTGTGAGCGTCGATCCCTGTGGTTCCTTGTAGGATTGGATTGTTGCTGGTCGAGCCGGCGCCGCCGACCGGGACAATCGGATTGGTAACGAAGTCATTGCCGCCGCCCCAGTAAATGCTAGCAGCGCCGCCGCTGAAGTCGTTCACGCTGTACGGCTGGCCACTTTGCAGTGTGGTCACGCCGTTAATTCCCCATCCATTGACAGCGTAATTCAACGCTCCTTTAGCCGCCCCGAGCTTCGGAAATTGATACAGATAGCTGATGGAGAAGACATGGGTCCGATCGAAATCGGAGTTCCCATAGGCCGACTTCAGATTATTCGGGTCATTGCCGGTAAAGAACAACCCCAAACCGCTCTGCTCGTCGAGGGTATGAGAATACGTGTAGGAAGCGGTGACCAGCAGGCCGTGGCTCATCCGCTTGTTCAGGCCAACTTGTAAAGCGTCATAATTCGAAATTCCACGGGCCTGGTAAGAAGTGGAATTGGGGTCGTATCCGATGAAGGGAGCTCGCAGCGACGCATTCCCTGAGGAGAAACCGGCGACCAGCGTCTGAATTCCTCCGATCGAAGGATCCTCGACGGCGAGGCCCGGAGTTTGCCACCCGTACGAATATTGCTGCGGGAAAGGACCTCCCGCAAGAAGAACGTGATTCGGAGTGGCAATTTGTGCCTGATTGAAGGGCAGTGGAATCACCTCATGCACCCCGTGGTTGCCAACATAGCCAAGCGTGGTAACCCAGGTATTCGAGGGCTGCCACTGCAAATCGAGCGTCCAGTTCTCAGAGTAAGGCAGTTTATTCGCCGGGTTATATCCCGCAAAAAACAACCCGCTGCAACCGAACTGCTGTGGTGTCTGCGCCAGGCAGAAAGGCGTTGTGTTCTGAACGATCTGACTCGCGTTCGGGATTAGGGACACCACCTGAGAGAAGTTGTTGGGCGGCGGCGCCAGCGGGGCGGTACCAAAAGGAACGGCAAATGTGGCCGTATTCCCATTGGCAAAATTCGGAACCACAAACGGCTCAGACATAGTTACGCCAAAGGGTCCGCTGATTCCTCCCCCAGCCGGTTGCGAAAAATATGCAAAATACTCGCCACGGTCGTAGTACAGCCCGAAACCTGCTCGGACGACAACATTCTTCACGAAGGTCGGGCTGTATACGAATCCGATGCGCGGAGCAAACCCCCATTGCCGGCCTGTGAGCGTGGAATCGCTGACGCCCTTCGTGCCGAACCCCTTGTTGTTTCCGGCGATTACCAGACCGATGGCATCACCGCCGTTTCCAAACGAGTCGGACGCTACATTGTATTGATAATCCTTAGGATAAAAGTTGGCCAGCAGCCCGTTTTTCTCGACTAGGGGTCCGTCCCAATCCCAGCGTAAGCCGAGATCGACGCTCAGGTTCCGCTTCAGTCGAATGTCATCCTGCACATACACTCCGGCTTGTCGCGAATGGAAGTGCCGGTTCGATATCCCGGAGAACATTTCCGCCGGCCCGTTGGAAAATCCGCAGGAGTTAATAAAGCTGCAGAGTTGCCCCTGCATGAACCCCGCAAAGCTGGCAAAGTTGAGTCGTGCCGTCTCGGAATCTTTGTTCGTAACGTTGAGCTGGGTGTAATCGAAATTGAATCCGGTCTGGATTGAGTGCCGGCCATGTACCCAACCAAGATTGCTGCTGCCGCCAAAATTGTTCTGGAATATTCCGGCATTCGCGAACTGTGAAGGGCCGATCGTAAGCGAGTCGCCCGCGCCATCGATGTTCGCGATACTAACTTCCGGGAACTGATTATCCCCGGCGAGGTTAATCCCAACGCTCGACGGCGTGAGGAACTGACTGGTACCGGCGTAGGCCACTTCACGGATAAATCCAAGGCGCTGTTCCCAACTCAGGTTTGGACTAAGAACGGTCGTGTTGTCTAGGGATACGACTTGACTTCCCGCGTGCATCGTTGTCGGGAAGCCAAGTGTGGCGCTATTGGAGAATGTGTTGGTGTTGGGGTCTCTCTGATAATAGTACTTCCCCGCCAGACGGTCTTTGGCGCTGAAGTTGTAGTCCAGATTCGTGATCACCTGGTCTGCTCTGAAGTCGGCCGGAGGCCCTTGAATCGTGGCGTCGGCAAAGAGGCTTTGGAGGGTGCTGAGTTGATTGGGATCTGAAGCGGCATTGGGAACTAAGAAGCCGCCACCGGGCGCGGTCTGCTGCATGATCTTTAGGGCAACGGGATCCATGTTGGCCGCCGAACACGGGCCTGCCGAACACCCGCCAAAAGATTGATTAACCAAGTTTGCCAGCCCGGCCGCAGAACGATCGCTCGTCAGTCCGGGGCCGCTCAGTGTGGAGCCGCTCTGGAACGGAGCGGGGACTGCGATCAGCGAATTCCCCAACAGTTGATCTTTAACGCGCTGCCCCTGATAGGAGGCGAAAAAGAAAAGCTTGTCCCGCTTGATGGGTCCACCGATCATCCCTCCAAAAACATTGCGGTGCAGCGCCGGCGTCGGGAAACCCGCCTCGTTGTTAAACCACGGATTTGCGTTCCATCCTCCGGTTTGATAGTACTCCCAGCCACCTCCGTGAATTTGGTTGGCGCCGGATCTGGTCATCACCTCAATGTGCGCGCCACTGTTGGCACCCTGCGATGCGTCGTACATCGCCGAGTTCACGTGGAGTTCCTGGATCGTTTCCGGCGGAGGAGTCGGCAAAGCCTGACCGATTGCACCGTACACGGACGTGCTGGTCTGAATCTCGCCGGTTTGAGCGTTGCTGCCTTCTCCAACGTTGACCGCAACCCGCCCCGAGGTAAGCTGGCTCGACGACTTCCCGTTGAAGATGTTATTGGCATTGACGCCATTGAACGAAAAGCTGTTGCTCGAATCGCGCTGACCGTTGGCCCAGATGCTCTGGTTGCCGAAGCCCGCATTGGTCCCGGCCGTGTTCAGCAGATCGGCATTTACGCCCGGGCTCAGGATGGCGAGTTGTGTGAAACTCCCTGTTCCCAGAGGAGTATTGTCGATCACTAAGCGGTCCAGCACATAACCGGTGGTCGTATCGGTCTCGTTCAGCAGCGGAGTGGCTGTAACGGTTACGGTCGAGGAGACCGACCCCGGTTTCAACTTCGCATCGACCGTTGCGGTGCGATTGCCCTGGATGATGATTTGGGGATAGGACTCGGTCTGGAAGCCATCTTTGCTGAAGGTGAGGTTGTAGGTGCCGATCGGCAAATCAGCGATGCTGAAGGAGCCGTTTGCCCTGGTGGTGGCCGTCACTTCAAGGTTGGTGGCCAGCGCATGAGCCTTCACTGTGACGGCTTGAACCACGGCGCCGCTTGTGTCTGTCACAGAACCGTTCAATGAACCCAATGTCTGTTGAGCAATACAGAGTTGAATTAGCCCGCAAACCGCAAGGGTTATGATGAGTGGTTTTGTCGGAGAAGACGTAATGACCCAGGGGCGGCGGTAAGAGGACACGGGAACCATCCTTTCGGAGTGAACTGGCCCTTATAGCAAATGAAACTGGCGGCGTTCAAGGCGAGAACTGTGAATAGTCCGTTAATATTTCCCGCCGTAGCGATATCTGTCCCGCAGTTGAGCGAGGGCCGTGCCTTAAAAGAATTATCAATTTCGAGCATATATTTTCGCCGCTCTTCAGGTCGATTCTTGGCGCCGGCGTGTTCCGGTCCTGCACTGCCTTTTGAGCGAGGGATCGAACAACTCCTCCACCGAGACGAAGAACGCGCCCATATCGACGTGGAAGATGGTGCGGGCAAAAGTCGGCAGCTGGCATGTGACGGCCATGAGCGGATTGTAGCAGCCGGCTGGAAAGCACTGCGCGCTCCGCCACGGAGGAAAGCTGCTAATGAGTTTCCAGTAAGTGTACTGGCCTCATTTCGCAAATTGACATTGACAGCCATCTCCGAGAGACTCACAGCGATTTCGTCGCATCGAAGAAGTCAGCGTGCCTGTCCCTGGTAAAAGCTTAAGAGTCTCCTTACACATCCTCGGCCGGCCCCTCCTGGGCTCCTATGCAACCGATGAATCATCGTCATCTGCATTTGGACCCGCTTCCCCGGTCTTATTTCCTCCAACTGATCTCGTGGTTTTCAAAGTCGAAACCGATTTCTTCTAGGTGCAGACCTCGTACACTCAACAGGCCATCGAAGTCGGGTCCATCATGTCCTTGGTCTGCCACAATGAAGCCTCTCAGCGAGCCAAGCTCCTGTTTCCCAAGGCGTGCGTCCGGGATAAGTACCGGCTGGAGCCGAAGATCTCCGCCAACGCCATCAGTCGCTGTGGCGGTCCTGCCCCCCGAGAACTGAGAGATGGGGCTCTTAAGGTGACTCTGGAAGAGCACCAAAGCAGAAGTTCCGGTGTCGACCATCAGGCGCACTGGGTGGTCGTTCAGCCGCGCGTGCACTATGACAAGAGAGGCGCCGGTCTCAAATGATACTGCGGAGGGGGTTCGTTTCACCGGGCCGAGCCGCAGTCGTTTCGTCCTGTAATCAATGCTGAAGCTATTTCTGCCCAGCACGTCCAGACCAATGACGGCGTCAATCCTCCGCGCTAGTCCCTTCTCAATAGAGGAAAGGTCCTGCACCTGAACTGGAACGTCTTCGATCCGGACGGGACCAACTGCGACGAGTGGGAGTGTGACAAGCTTGGTCTGAACACTCCGGTTGACTAACGCTACCTCGCTATCCATCTCCTTGAGACCGAGAGCTATTGCGATTTTCTGATCGATCACGCTCGGGTAGGTTCCCGTATCGATAATGAAAGCCAATTTTTCCAGATTCCCGATCGACCCCTCCACGACCACAAGATAATCCCAGTAAAGCTGAATGGGAAGCTCGATAGCAGTGCCGGAGCATAGCTTCGTCCCTGATGTACGCCGGCGGCAATCGGGATCCTGGCTGCTGCACAACTGGGTTTGGGTTTGGGCCGCGCAGGCGGCAACGAGAACAAAGATCAGAAAACTGGTTTTCACGGTGGTCACCTCTCTGGTGCCACCGAACTTGGCCTCTGCCCTCTGCTACCGCAATTCCACTAAAGTCCGATTTAGGTAGATCTGGGTCATTGCTTAAGCGATTGATGGTTAAGGGCAGTAGCAGCAGATTGCGGAGCGAGATTCGACAGTCGCGGCAGGGAAGGCCGTGCTAAACTTGCGCGCATCAGAGTGGTGAGGTATGGCAGAGTCCAGCAAGACTCTCGGCTCGATCCGGTTCGACCGGTTCGACTTGTCGGTCGAGACTGGAGAGCTGCGCAAAGAGGGTGTGCGGCTGAAACTGTCTGGTCAGGCGGTCGAGGTATTAGTGCTGTTAGTGGCCAGCCCAGGGAAGTTGGTCGCACGCGAGGAGCTACAGCAGAAGCTTTGGCCGGGAGCCAGCTATGGTGACCCGGAGCATGGTCTCAACGCGGCCGTAAATCGCTTGCGCGAAACGCTCGGCGATTCCGCCACCGAACCCAAATACATTGAGACCGTGCCGGGGCGCGGCTACCGTTTCATCGCCAGGCTTGTTTTGCCTGAACCGGAACCTCCAGAACCAGAGCCAGAACCTCCTAAGCCACGCTGGTGGAAGCGCAAGGCGGCAATTGCGGTTGCGGCTTGCGTAGGCGTAGCTGGTTTGCTCTACCCTTGGATTGCGCCGCAGATCGAGAGGTTGTGGAGGCTGTACCAACTGCAGCACCTGACCATGGTGCCGCTCACGGCATTGCCAGGAAACGTGGGGTCACCGACCTTCTCTCCAGATGGCAGCCAGGTTGCGTTCGGATGGGACGGAGGATCCGATGGCAAAGGGTATGATCTCTACGTCAAAGTCATCGGCTCGGATAAACCGCTACGCCTTACCTATCATCCGGCGGACTGGCTTTCCGCGGATTGGTCACCTGACGGTCGCAGCATCGCAATCTCAAGAGTAGCGGGAGAAGATGGTTCGGGCATCTACCTGATCCCGCCGACGGGCGGACCCGAACGGAAGCTCGCAGCCCGAAGTCTGGGAACCAATGTGTATAACAATTACGGAAAGGAAATCAGTTGGTCTCCGGACGGCAAATTTCTGGCCTACATCGGTCTGTCGGCGAAGGGTGCTCTACAGCCGTTTTTGCTGTCGCTAGGTACTCTCGAACGAACCCAGATTCAAACGAACTGTAATCAGGTGGAAACCCCGGCCTTTTCGCCGCGCGGAACATTTCTCGCGTGGGAGTGTTGGGATATTGAGTTCATGTCTTCTCTAATGCTCTTGCGGCTGAAAGATGGCCGTCAAACTCAGTTACTAAGCTGGCCCGACGAGATAGATGGCTTGGCATGGTCGAGCGATGAACGCCGGATCGTCTTCAGTTCCCCATCCAATTATGGAGCCCTTTGGGAAACTTCCCTGGCTCGGCCTGACGACCTCGAAATACTGCCGATTGGACACGACGCTTCGGACCTCGCCGCGAAACCCTCAGGCCAGGGACTCGCCTACGTGCAAGGATCGAGAAACGTAAACATCTGGCGTTTGGACTTGCTTGCGTCGCCACCGCAAGCTCGGAAGCTGGGCGGCTCATCTCGCGAACAAAGCGCTCCTGGCATCTCGCCGGATGGGAGCAAGATTGCATTTGAGTCCACCCAAAGTGTTGTAGGGAGATATGGGTTGCCGACGCCGATGGCTCGAACGCTCAACAAGTAACCGACTTTCGCAACCCGGTGACCGGAACCCCCCGCTGGTCTCCCGATGGCAAGCTCATCGCCTTTGACTCGCGGGTAGGTGGCGAAGCCGATCTCTACGTTGTCGACCCTAATGGCGGCGTTCCCCACAAATTGAGGATTGACCGACGCGACAATTGCATGCCTAGCTGGTCGAAGGATGGGGCCTGGATCTATTTTACTGACCCTCGCGGTTCCGGCGTTTGGAAAGTGCCGACGAATGGAGGCCACGCTGTGCAGGTCGCCGAGAGCCCCGCATCTTTCGCCATTGAATCCCCCGATGGTGGGTACGTTTACTTTGCTCGCGGTGAGAAGCTTTGGCGGACCAAAACTGGCGGATCGACTGAGGAACCGGTGGAAGGCATGCCCGAAGTCAACCCCGTTGGGGATGAATGGTTCCCGGCTGAGGCGGGTATCTACTTCCTCTCCCACGCAAACGGCAAGACGATGATCAATCTATTTGATCTTCAGAGCAGGCAAACCCGACCAATCTTCACGTTAGAAAAACCTACGCCTGAGTGGATCGGCGGAATGCCGGTTTCAAAGGATGGCAAGTTTATGCTCTACCCGCAAGTGGATTCCGCTTCCAGCGACCTCATGATGATCGGGAACTGGCGGTAGGTGCCTTGACCCGTCATACAATCGAACCCGGGTCCACCTTACGGCAAAGACTTCCGAATAGGTGCTAAAGAAAGCTAGGGACAACGATTTGATGTAGAACACAACACCATCCACAACTGCCAACCCTGGAATGAACGCCAATTTCTTCATGCGGCGTTCCTGGATTCGGTACTCCATGGGAATAGACACCAGACAACGGGCGGTCAATTGGCGAAAAATCGCCTTTACACTCGCCGACTCCCCCACATCAACCCACCGCGGTTAGCCCTTTCCCCACCGACTGCACTCCACCCCGCATCTGCTTCACTCGCTCATAAACCTTGCCGTACTCCCGAGCTGAGGCATTCCAGGAAAAATCTTTGCTCATGCCGTTGCGCATCATGACTTGCCAGGAAGTCTGGTCGCGGAAGGCCTGCAGCGCGTGTTTGATGGTCAGCAGCAGCGCCTCGCCGGTGTACTCCGTGAATCTGAATCCTGTGCCTTTTCCAGAGGTCGCGTCCCACGGTTCGATCGTGTCATCGAGGCCGCCGGTGGCACGGACGATAGGCACAGTGCCGTACTTCAGGCTGTAAATCTGGTTCAGGCCGCAGGGCTCGTATCTTGAGGGCATCAGAAACATGTCGGCGCCGGCCTCGATTTTGTGCGCGATGGCGTTGTCGTAGGCGACTTTCACGGCGATTTTGTTGGGGAACTGTTTGTTGAGGCGGGCAAACATTTCTTCGTACACTTTGTCCCCGGAGCCGAGAACGACCATGATCATCTCTTCGCGGGCGAGGCGATCCATGATCTGCGCGATCAGGTCAAAGCCCTTTTGCGCTGCGAAGCGGGACACGATACCAATCAACGGAACCTTGGGATCGGCATTCTTCACTCCGAACGTCGCCAGCAGATCCTGCTTGCACTTGGCTTTGCCCGAGAGGTCGTGCGGCGAGTACTTGGCCACAGTGAACTTATCGACCTGCGGACTCCACTCGTCGTAATCAACCCCATTCAGAATTCCCGTCACGGTGGCGGCGCGGTCGCGCAGCACGCCTTCCAGTCCGAACCCGTATTCGGCAGTTTGAATTTCCTGACTGTATTTGCGGCTCACCGTCGTCACGAAGTCGGAATACGTGAGCGCCCCTTTGAGGAAATTAACCTGCCCGAAGAATTCCATTTTCGACATGGTGAACAGATCCCAAGGCAGCATGAGCAGCGGCAGAACTTCCGCCGGAAACAGGCCCTGGTAGCCCATATTGTGGATGGTGAAAACCGTTCCCACATCGCGGAAGGCCGGGTCCTCGGCATACACGGTGCGCAGTAGGACCGGCACCAGAGCCGATTGCCAATCGTGACAATGGAAAATGTGCGGGACACCGATAATTTTTGAGGCTTCCAGCACCGCACGGCAGAATAAGGCGAAGCGTTCGGCGTTATCGGGATAGTCGCCCGCAGGCGTGCCATAAAGCGCGTCGCGATCGAAATACTGGGGATATTCAATAAAGTAAAAACTCGCGCCCGGCTGGCTTCCTCCTTTTACCACCGAGGCAAATCGATACTTATCATCGAATGGAATCGTGATGCTGCCCACGACCGTTACCGGATCGGCCAATTTGGTCTGCCGATAACGCGGCAGATATACACTCACTTGATGCCCCAGAGCCGCCAGCGCGCGCGGCAAAGCGCCGACTACGTCGGCCAACCCTCCAGTTTTCGAAAACGGGACGCCTTCCGATGCCACGAATGCGATATGCATGAATCCTCCCATGAATGACCTGCTTTTCGCGGGCGCACGTTATGATGGAATACGTTTTGTGGGCTTTCAGTCTCCCGCGCAAGGCAAGCGGGTCAATGTGTAAAGTCTATAGGTCCGAGGAAAAGAGGGTCAACGTGCCGAAGGTCGTTTCCAC